>Ga0210387_10000015_pt1 | contig 210930 bp, 187 predicted proteins | sample IncBWC7OmetaG_FD_160108 | JGI IMG/M metagenome (GOLD analysis project Ga0210387, IMG submission 160108) | Forest soil microbial communities from Barre Woods Harvard Forest LTER site, Petersham, Massachusetts, United States - Inc-BW-C-7-O ...
GGGGTGGTCGCGACATCGATGGGCGGGGGGATGGTTACGGCGGGGGCGAAGGCGCAGGGGACGGCGGTGCAGGCGCAGCAGGTGACCGTGGAGGGGGTGATCAACCCGATGATTACAGACGAGGACATCGCGCTGCTGCGGCGAGATTTGCGAGCGAAGAAGATGCAAGTAATTGGGCAGAACATGTCGCTTTCGGATGGGGAGGCGCAAAAGTTCTGGCCGATCTACAACCATTACGTGAACGACTTGCATGAAGTGAACAACCAGAAGTATGCGCTGTTGAAGCAGTACGCGGAAATGTGGGCAACGATGACCGACGAAGAAGCGCTGATTTATGTGCGGCACTGGCTGGAGGCGGACGGTGAGGCGCAGGCGCTACGCTTGAAGTATGTGCCAGTGGTGAGCCAGGTGTTGCCGGGAAAGAAGGCGGCGACGTTTTTTCAGTTGGACCGGCGGCTGAACATGATCATCGATCTGCAATTGTTTTCGCAGATTCCGTTGGCGCATGTGAAGGAGTAGGCGGGAAGAGATATGCCGCCGATTCCGGGAGGCACGCCTTACGCCGAAGGCACGATCTCAGGTGCTGCTATTGGGTGGAAGGTTTATGGCCTATGCGCTCGAGGTCGATGAATTCGTTGCTGCGCTTGCCGCCCCCTTCGAACAGGAAAGTTAAGGTAACGTGCTCGGCATTGAGCAGGCGCATCTCAAGCCCGTAGAGGTGAGGAACGTCCGGAGCACGGAGATTGGTGGAATCCACAAACTCGAAATCCAGAATGCCTTTCGAGAAGTCGATCTGGCGAGCTTCTAGCCGCGGTTGATTTTGTGCGGCGCAGAAATGCGTCATCCGCAGGTCCCTGCCATCCAGATGATAGTCGGTCGTCATTGACGGCACGCCATCCACGGTTAGAGTCTCGACGACGGCTGAACCATTTCCGGACTCGGAACAGGTGGCGTTCATTTTGCCCGCAGCACTGCGTGCCCCAGTCCATTCAAGCGAGCCTTCCCACTGAGCTGCCGGTGCGCGCCGCTCTCGCGCCGGTCCACAAATAGAGCAGTTCTAAATCGATGTGGTATTGGTTTAGATAATTACCGCACTAATTCATATATGACCAAACGGCCGAGAAGAACTATTCATTCCCTTGAAATCGTATATTATTGCGCCGATGCTAACTCTCCGCTTCCACTCCGCGCGGGTCCTTGCGGGTGTCCTTTGCGCGTGTATTTCTACGACCTTCTGTGCCGCACAGCAAGCTCCAGCGGCGCAGGCAAATAAGCCGGCAGTCGCAGCACCTTCGACGCGAGCCATACACTGGACAGGCGATCTGGACGGCATGCTCAAACGACGCACGATTCGGGTCGTCGTCTCATATTCCAAAACACAATATTACGTGTTGAAAGGGGTGCAATTCGGCATTTCCTACGAGGGGGGTAGAGCGTTCGAGAAATACATTAACCAGGAATATCCGTCCAAGACGAAAAATCTAAAGCTGCAAGTGGTGTTTCGCCCAGTTCAGCGAGACGAGCTGTTCTCGCACTTAACGGATGGAACTGCCGACATCGCCATAGCCGGCCTGACGATTACGCCCGAGCGCCAGAAGGTAGTCGATTTTTCCGACCCGATGGCATCGGGTATCAACGAAATCGCCGTGACGGGCCCTGGTGCGCCTGCTCTAGCTTCTCTAAACGATCTCTCGGGGAAGGATGTCTTCCTTCGCAAGTCGTCGAGCTACTGGACACACGTCGAGCGGCTGAACGAGAGGTTCAAGACAGAAAACAAGCCTCTCGTGAAACTCCGAACAGTACCTGAGGACCTGGAGGATGAAGATCTTTTGGAAATGGTGAACGCCGGCCTGATTTCGACGATCATCGTGGATGACAATGTCGCAAAATTATGGAGCAAGTTACTCACCAAGCTCCAGGTTCATGAAGAAATTGCCGTGAACACCAACGGTGAATTTGGTTGGGCCGTGAGACAAAATACTCCGAAGCTGCTGGCTGCCATAAATGATTTTGCCAAGACGCATAGGCAAGGCACGGCATTTGGCAATACGGTCATCAGAAGATATACGGTCTCAACGGAAAGGCTGAAGCAGGCCACCTCGTCGCTCGCTATGCAAAGGTTTCAGCAGACTGCGGAGATTTTCCTGAAATATGGCGATAAATACGGCATGGATTATCTGCTGATGATGGCGCAAGGATACCAGGAGTCTGGCCTGAATCAGGATGCGAAGAGCCACGTAGGTGCCATCGGCATTATGCAGCTAATGCCCGCAACCGGCGATGAGATGAAGGTGGGAGACATCCGTCAGTTGGATGCCAACGTCAATGCCGGAGTGAAATACATTCGATTCATGGTGGATGAATACTTTGCCGATGAACCGATGGATGATCTCAATAAGATCCTGTTTGCCTTCGCTGCTTACAACGCGGGTCCCGGCCGAGTGAAGCAACTGCGCAAGCAGGCCGCAGCACAGGGCTTGAATCCCAATGTATGGACCGAAAATGTGGAAATGGTTGCGGCCGCACGAATCGGCCCGGAAACGGTCACCTACGTCTCAAACATCTACAAATATTACATCGCGTACAAACTCCTCGCTGAACAGGAAACGGAACGAAAAAAAGCCCGCGATTCCTTCAAGCAAGAGCCCAACTGAGGCTTAACCAGTCTATTCTTCGACTTCCATTGTCGATGCGACCGATGCCAGCGAATCCAGGACCTTCGAGAGTTCCGAATCTTCGGCAAGCCTTCCCGCTGAAACCTGCGCGAGAACATTTTTTCGCATAATTTGATTCAAGATAGGTGAGTTGTGGAAATCGAAGGTTGCAGGGACATGGTGGATAAGTAGTCGCGATAGTATTGGCCGAGGCGATGGGTTACGCCTTCGAGCGGGGGCATGGGAGCTTGTTCGAGGTTGCCTTCGAAGAGCGGGGCAAATGCCTGGACAGCACTTGCGGCGATGGCATGCCACTTTTCGACCCAGGCCTGGATGGTGCTGCGGTTGAGAGAATTGTCTTCGATGACCATGCGGGTGAGGGCCTGGCTCCATTCGCGATGCCACTTGCAGTCTTCGTTGAGGGAATAGAAGACCTGGCCGAGCAGATGGTCGCCTTCGCGGAGCGCCAGCTCGCTGAGGTAGGTCATAAAGAGTTCGTCGAGCAAAGGCTTGAGGACGAGGTTCAGGGCGACGAACGATTCCGCCCAGTCGTAACAGATGAGCAATTTTTCAATTGCGAGGCGTAAGGGTTGCCAGAGAGGATCGGTCTCCCAGCGCGTTTTGCTGTCGGTTGCGAAATCAGGATAAAGGTGTTGAAGCTGGCGAACGCGGTAGGCAATGCGTTGCACGCGGCGCATTTCATCGCCGGCCTGGAGGGTGGCGGTGATGACGACGCGCCCGCCGGGGGCCATCTGTCCGATATAAGCAGCGATCATCTGGAGGCCGTGGCCCGGATATCGCAAAGGAGCAACGATGCGAGAAAGAAGATGCAGCCATTGCGGAGAGAGCCGGCTGTCGTAACCGCTGGCTTGGATCTCTTCGAGAATGGCGTCGACGAAAATTTCCTTGTCTCGTTGAAGCTCGGTGTACTTCGTGTAAGTGGTTTCGCGGGGATCGCGAAATTGTTCCCAGGAAGAGCAGGTGAGAGGCGAGTCCTGCTGGAAGCGCTTGTACCAATCCTGGAGCGGCACGTCGAGTTCGAATCTCTTCCCGGTGAAGCCTTCGCCGGTGTAGAAGAGGAGTTTTGAAGTTACGATTTCATATTCGGTTGGCATCCGCTTTTGCTGCAAGAGGTGCCAGTAGGTTTTTTGTTGTGCCATTAAGCCCTCGGAAGCGGAAATGGAGCCCGTTTTAAGGAGAAGTTCGAGACTGGGCGAAGCGCCAGGCCGCATCGTCCTGATTCAGTTGCAGCGAACCCTTGAAGGCGGACATGACGGTTTCGAGCTCCCCTGGAAAGCGAAACGCGCGGCCCAAGTGCTTTTCAATTGCCGACCGAGTTACGACGCAGCATTGCGGAACGAGAACCCTGATGTAGGCGCCGCGATCGACGAGGATGACGTCGCGGTTCAGGTCCTTGATGGCTGCGATGATGGCGTTGGCGACGGGCCCCGACTGGAGAACGGGACCAACGGAATCGTAGTGTGCTGGCGACGGTGCAGTCATTGTGGAGTCTCTCGATCGGTCTGTCGATCAGTCTCTCGATCAGGGGCAGATTCCGTGGGGCCGTCGTCATCATCAACGACAACAACATCATCATCGAGGCCGAGAAGGATGTCGCGACTCTCGATGGTTACGGGAAATGCCTTCAAGCAGGCGTTCTGAGGATTGATGCCGCGGCCAGTGCAGACATCAAACTCCCAATGGTGCCGCGCGCAACGGAGAGTTTTTTCCATCAAGGCGCCCTCGCTCAAGCGGCTTTTCTGGTGGGGACACTCGTCGGCATAGGCATAAACGTGGTCATCCACGTTGACGAGAAGAATGCTGTTCCCACCGACGTCCAGGCCCAGCATTTCGCCGCTCCAGAGGTCGTCGAGGGTCGCGACTTTGCGAAACGTCACGGCGTGCCTCTCGAAATCACGTCGAAGCGGTCCAATTCCTGAAAGCCCGCCTGTGCGACGGTGAGCGCGGGATCGATTGCTATGCCGTTGTAGATAAGATCGATTTGTTCGACGCGGGCGACGCGCAGGCTGGCCGCTTGCTGAAGCTTTCGGGCGAGCTGAAGGATGGTTTCGCTTTCCTCAGCCAACATGAGGAGTCCGAGCATGTCACCTTCCAGGAAGCCATAGAGAGGTATGGCCATACACATCCTTTCATCTAATCGGGCGCTAGGCGGAAGAAGTTTTTTTGGCCGGGAGCCAATCGTAAGCGCCGTGATACGCGTCCTGTCCCCAAGTATCGGGCGTGAGCCGGAAATATTCCGTGAGCAATTTAGCGAGGTCAGCGGGAGCTTCGCCGGAGAGGACGCGTTTTACCAGGTCCGTGTGATTGGCATATCTTTCCGGCTCGCGGCGGAAAATCCAGCGACAAGGCTCGGAGCAGAAAATGTATTTGCGGCCCTCTTTGACGAGTACGTTCGCCGTATTCTTGCGCGGAGTGCCGCCGCTTAACGGCAACTGGCACAAATCGCAAAAGGTAGGCAGGGCGGTCCCATGAACGGCGAGTTCATTTTCGGCGCCGGGGCCGGTGGTTTTCCAACGCTCGGCGGTCTGCTCCCAAACGGCATCCATGTCGTCCCAATATTTGGGATATTTCTTTCGCAGCCACTTGCGCTCGGCGGGGCTGGGGATGACGAAGTCGAACCACAGAGTCGCGCGGTAGGAATAGGCGCTGGCATAGATCATGTGATGGTAGATCTCGAGCTCGTCCTCGACGATGTGCCAATACCAGGGTTTCTTGAGGCCGAACTCGTCGAGGGTGCGCAGATACTGATCGAGGATCCACTCTTCCATGAATTCCTTGAAGGAATAAGGGCGTTGATCGAGAGCGGTCAGATAGTCGGTGGAGAGTCCTGTCAGGATGGAGAACAAGCGCCAGCTTCGCCAGAACCACTTGTCGAGGAGGTATTGCACGTAGCCGGGATCGTGCTTCATGAGAACTTCGAGAACAGGGTGCCCGATCTGTGCGTGCCGGGCTTCATCGGTTTGGATGCTTGTGACCATCCGCTCGAACATGTGGTCGCTGGATTCGCGGGCGAGCGAAGCCAGCCCAACAAATTGCAAATTGGTGAACCCGGTTTCCAGGACGAAATTCGTACCGATGGCGAATTCAATTGCGTTTTGTCCCAGGGTCAATTCATCGAAGAAGTGACGGGAGGCGACGGCGAACCAATTATTGGTGTGATAAAACTTGTGCGCCCAATCGAACTGGGGATCCAAGCGCACCAACTGGTGGAAGAGCAGCAGGGGAATCTGAGTGTGGCGATATTCATCCAGCGCGCCAAAGGCCGACATGGTTCGCCAGGCGCTGTCGCGGCCAAACCTCGCGCCACGCAAGCTGCCGATGACGCCGGTAAATTCCGCCAGTGGCAAGGCGGCTGCATGGGCCTTCAGGCTATTCATCCATGGCGCAGCCAACTTCTGGATATTTTCCAGGCGGCCCACGGCGTCGCGCACCGCATAAACGGCCATGTCTTTTTCGTATTGATTGTCGACGTATTCGCGGTAGGAAGTCTTGAAGGATTCTTCCCAATCTTTCCATTCAGAGTGAGGAAGCCAGGGGTGACCGCTGATCACCTCGGGGAAGACTTCGTCTTCGCGCACATAGGTGAAGTCCCAATCCAGCTTACGGGCCAGAGGCAGCCAATCGTCTCTGCTAAGCACGTGCCCTCCTCGGGAGCGCGAGGTCGGCGGACTGGTGGACGGTAGCGAACTGCCGAGTGTTCCTTGCCCCTGCAAATAAAAAAGGAATCAAAGTATACTCAGGTCGCGAGAATTGCGTCAATACAGTGGCGCAATTGTTGGAAGACGTTATCTTCTCAGCTAGTGACTCGGAGCTAAGTGGCCGCAGTCAAGAGGGGGACGCCAATGAGTCAGTCACGGTCTAATCAGCCCTCCGAGCAAGGGGCAACACCCTTGCAAACTCCGCGGGACCCACAGACAAAAGAATTTGATTTGGGCAGAGTGATCGATGCGATTCCGGGATTCGTCTGGAGTGCTTTACCGGGTGGCGAGGTGGAATTCTGTAACCGGAGATGGCTGGAGTACACAGGGACTGCTTTAAATGACGCCGTAGGTGAAGAGTTGGCCGCAGCCATCCACCCCGAAGAGAAATCCGATTTTGTGGAGAGATGGAGAGCAGCCGTGGCGCAGGGTGAGCCGTTTGAAGCGGAAGCCCGTGTACGGCGAGCGGACGGATGCTATCGCTGGTTTTTGATTCGGGCAGTGCCTCTGCGCGAAAGACAGGGCGAAATCAGCCGCTGGTACGGAACCAATCTGGACGTCGAAGACCTGAGACGGGCACAAGAAGAGATCACGGAACGGAAGCGAGTGGAAGCACGGCTGCGTGAGAGCGAGGCCCGGTTCCAGGAGATGGCCGATACCGCGCCGGTGATGATCTGGCTGACCGGAACGGATGCCGTTTGTAATTATTTCAACAAACCGTGGCTGGATTTCACCGGCCGAAAAATGGAGCAGGAAGTGGGCACGGGATGGATCGAAGGGGTGCATCCAGACGATGTGAAAGGGTGCTTCGACTGCTTCCTGCCGGCATTTCATGCGCGAAAGCCATTCCGGATGTTCTACCGGCTCAAGCGTGCGGATGGGGAATACAGGTGGGTGATCGAGAGCGGCATTCCAAGATATGCGGGAGGAGAATTCGCCGGCTATATCGGGTCCAACATAGACATCACGGACATGAAGCGCGCGGAAGAGGAGAGAGAGAGATTGCGACAGGTGCAATCGGAGCTTGCGCATATCAACCGGGTGACGACGATGGGCGAGTTAGCGGGTTCGATCGCCCACGAGATCAAGCAGCCCATCGCTGCGGTACACACAAGTGCGAATGCAAGTTTGCTGTGGCTGGCGCGCGAACAACCCGATATCGCAAAGGCGCGGGAAGCCATTTTGAGAATCATCCAGGATGCGACCCGGGCTTCTGAAATCATCAGCCGAATTCGCGTTTTGTTCAAGAAGGGGGAATCGGAACGGGAGCGGCTGGACGTGAATCAGGTGATTCGGGAAATGGTCAGCCTGATGGGGAGCGAGGCCGTACGGCGCGCGATTTCCATCCAAACCACGCTTGCGACAGAGTTGCCCCAGGTCCGGGGGGATCGGGTGCAACTGCAGCAAGTCTTCATGAACCTGATGCTGAATGGCATGGAAGCGATTAGTGATGGAAATGCGGGAGGGGCCCTCACGATCACGTCGCAACGGAATTCGGGCGGCCAGGTGTTGGTTTCTGTGAGCGACACGGGTATAGGATTGCCCGCCGAGCGGGCGGACAAGGTGTTTGAGACATTTTTCACGACAAAGCCGCAGGGCACGGGCATGGGCCTGTCGATTAGCAGGTCGATCATTGAGTCGCATGGAGGCCGCTTGTGGGCAAGCGGAAACGCGGAACGCGGAGCGACCTTTCAGTTCACCTTACCCGTCGAACATGTCGCGGCGGCGACCTCGTAGGCTGGACATGGTTAGCGATCGGCGGCAGTTTGTGCGGGTGAACTCCGTTACTCGTAACTGGGGTTTGGGTAGGACGACACGAAGGTTGAGGAAACGCTAAAACACACCCGGAACTGCGCTACCGGGCAGTCTTCCAAACGTGCTAATCTCGGCCAAAACGAGGTCCGCTGCCGAGATGTTCGCCGGAAACTACAACCCGGGCCTGGTTGCCCTTTCCGTCCTGATCGCGATGGTAGCATCGTATGCTGCCTTCGATTTAGGAGAGAGGGTGTCCGCATCGGGCGGCCAGCGGCGCTGGGCATGGCTCAGCAGCGGAGCCATCGCCATGGGCTTCGCAATTTGGTCCATGCATTACGTGGGCATGCTGGCATTTGTCCTTCCCGTGCCGGTGCTTTACCACGTCCCGACGGTTGTCTTATCTCTGGTGGCCGCCGTGGCCGGCGCGGCCATTGCACTCTACATTGTGAGCAAGAAAACAATGCGGCGAATTGATACAGCCACTGCAGGCGTGTGTCTCGGCGGCGCAATCGTCTCTATGCATTACATCGGCATGGCGGCAATGCGCTCAGCAGCCATGCACCACTATAGTCTGAGCATAGTGGGATTGTCCGTAGTGGTTGCAGTCACGTTTTCGTCGGTGGCGGCATGGCTCGCGTTCCAATTCGGCAGATCTCACCAGGGCTTTACGTTGACGAAGGTGGGCGCCGCATCTCTGATGGGCATGGGCATTGCCAGCATGCACTACACAGCCATGGCCGCCGCTTACTTTGTGCCCGGGGACACACCTGTGATGCAGGACACGGTCGAAGTTTCGACGCTGGGGGCCTCTGGCATCGGAATGACGACGCTGCTTCTGCTGGGCACGACGCTAATCACGATGTCGTTTGACCGGAGGTTGCAAAACGAACGCCTGCTGCAACGTCTTTATGGGGATCTTCAAGAGCGCGAAGCGAAGATACGGCGCCTGGTCGACGCCAATATCATCGGCGTCTTCTTCTGGAACGCGGACCAGATCGTCGAGGCGAATGACGCGTTTCTGCACATGCTGGATTACGGTCACGAAGATCTTGCTTCGGGTCTCTTGCGCTGGACAGACCTGACGCCCACGGAATGGCGGGACCGCAGCGAGCGGAGCGTGGCAGAGATTAAGACGGCAGGAAGCGTTCAACCCTTCGAGAAGGAGTACCTGCGCAAAGACGGCAGCCGTGTGCCCGTGCTGGTTGGCGCGGCGAGTTTCCAGGGAAGTTCCAACAACGGCGTCGCTTTCGTAATGGATATCACGGAGCAAAAGCGGGCCGAGGAGGAGCGCGAGAGATTGCGGCAGGTGCAATCGGAGCTTGCGCATATCAACCGGGTGACGACGTTGGGCGAGTTAGCGGGTTCGATCGCGCACGAGATCAAGCAGCCCATCGCAGCGGTACACACCAGCGCGAATGCCAGTTTGCTCTGGCTGGGACGCGACCAGCCCGACATCGCGAAGGCGCGGGAAGGCATATTGAGAATCATCCAGGATGCAACCCGGGCTTCTGAGATCATCAACCGAATTCGCATTTTGTTCAAAAAGGGGGAATCGGAGCGAGAGCCGCTCGATGTGAATGAAGTGATTCGGGAAATGGTCAGCCTGATGGGGAGCGAGGCCGTACGGCGCGCGATTTCCATTCAAACCACGCTTGCGACAGAGTTGCCCCAGGTCCGGGGGGATCGGGTGCAACTGCAGCAAGTCTTCATGAACCTCATGTTAAATGGGATGGAAGCAATCAATGAAGGGAGTGCGGGAGGGGATCTCACGATCACGTCGGAACGGAATTCGGACGGCCAGGTGTTGGTATCGGTGAGCGATACCGGTGTAGGATTGCCCGCCGAGCGGGCGGACAAGGTGTTTGAGACATTTTTCACGACAAAGCCGCAGGGCACGGGCATGGGCCTGTCGATCAGCCGGTCGATCATTGAGTCGCATGGAGGCCGCTTGTGGGCAAGCGGAAACGCGGAACGCGGAGCGACCTTTCAGTTCACCTTACCCGTCGAACATGTTGCGGCGGCGACCTCGTAGAGGGGAGTTGGTTAGAGTTCAGCGGACAGTCGAAGGAATCGGAGTGTGTGATCGGGTTTCGCCGAATCGTTGAATTGGTCGATTTGGTGGCACGCGCAAGAGCGAGAGCTTCGCTCTCGCACTCAAAAAAAGAGCGGCCTGCCGGGTAAAACCGTTCGGGACGGACAAAATGCGCCCGCCTCAGAAGGCGGCCGCTACAATGGGAAATACGAAGGCCCGCCAGTTGGGCTGACAACTCAGCGATCCCGCGATATACTCGGGGAACTCGACACTCTCGTCGACATCGGCGCATTTGCCGAGAAGGAGGTGATCCAGTGAGGTACGGTTTACGTTGAAGTAGTTGAGGAGGCGCTTGTGAGGATGCCGAGCGCCTCTCTCCTTTAGTCCCGCCTGTTTGAATTCCTTGTGAATGGAAGGAACTATTCAGCGCAGCTTCCACCGCATCGTTGTGAGGAAAAATAGGAGCGGGCGCGAAGCCGCGCCCACTCTTTCGCGAACCTCAGGTATCAGGTGCCCGACAACCCTTTGTTCAGCAGGACCTTAACCTCAACCCGGCGGTTCTCTGCGCGTCCGGCCTTGGTTTCGTTCGAGGCGACTGGTGCCACTTCACCCATGGCGCCTGGAGCCACAATATGGCGAACCGGCACGTTGCATTGCTGGATCAAAAAGGCAATTACGCCCTGGGCGCGCTCCATGCTCAGGTTCTGGTTCATTGCCGCGTTGCCGCTGGAATCGGCGAAGCCCTTTACCTGGATGATGTAGCCTTTCAGGTTGACGGCATTGTGGGCTAACTTATTCAGCGCCGCCTGATCCGCCGCGGAGATCTTCGTGCTACCGCTTGCAAAGCGGACATCGAGTTGATCCTTGGTGTCGTACTCGCTCAGTTCGGAAAACCGCTTGCTGGTTTCCGCGGCGTTGGCATCAATAGCCGTCGTGTTGGCAGAGATATTCTGCTGGTTCGCTTCGATTCCTTGCTTGTTGGCTGAAATGTTCTGCTGGTTTGCGGCAATGTCCTGCTTGTTTTCAGAGATGTTCTGCTGGTTGGTAGCCACTTTCTGCTCGGTAGGATTTAAACCGGCTTGAATCATCTCGGCCGTTTGCAGATCGTCTTTATCGAAGGTGATCGATTTTGCAAGGACGTGCGTGGCGTCCTGGCTTGTGCCGTCAACCGATACCTTGAGGCCGGGAATCAGCACGGCAGCGGACATAGTTTTCTTGCGCATTCCAAGGCCCTTCGGTTGCTGAACCTTGGTGTCGTCGTCAAGCGTTACGGTCATACTGGTTCCCTCGGTGGTCTTCAGGACGATCGTATCGCCCGTGCGGGCGGTGATCAGCCCCTTAACCTTAGTTTTTTCGCCCTGCGCATTGGCCGACACCCATGCGACAAAGCATACGGTCAGGAGTCCCAAGATAATTCTGATTCGCTTGCTGTTCATACTTTGAATTCTCCTCATCGCTCACATCCACAGACTGGGCTCATGTATGTTTTCAGTTTCGGCGAGCCGTGGCTATTGGCAGAAATGACAGTGGGGCTGAAGGTGTTTCAGGCTGACAGAGCATGAGCGAGCCGATCGCGATTTGGAGCGATACTGGTTCGAGGTGCTGGAAGCGAATCGGCGGAAGGTGCTGCGGCTGCGGCACTGGCCGGTCACGGCGCAAACCGCTCGCCGCTAACTTAAAGAATATCCACTTCGTGGAACCCAAAGCCCTTCAACATGCCCGAGATTGTGCTTCGCGCGTTGGCGGCAGCGGTCGTGAGGATGCCATCCTGCAGTGCGGCTTGCTGGAGCTGGCGCTCAGCTTCTTCACGAACTTCGCTTTCGAGGTTGGGATCTGGGGAAGAGAATAGGCCGGTGTCACGGGAATATACTTTCGTTTTGGCATTATCAATGCGCGTGCTGAAGACTTCCGCGGCGGGTAGGTGAATTGAAACTTTCTGCCCCTGTACCTGGACATCGCCGGGCTGCACGCCGGCGAGATTTATCCCGGCAACCACTTCACCGTGGACCACAAGTAACAGGCGGTCACCCGCCAGAAATTTCGGCAGGTATGCATTGGCGTGCTCGCCCGAAATAATCTTGTCCATTGTGTAGCTCACGGTTTCCAGGCGTTGTAGTTGCTGAATTTGACGAACCACGGTGGGCTGATCCACGTTGATCAGCGTGCGCCCTCCGCGCAAAATGCCGATCAGATGCAATAACCCGAGCCCGCTCGACAGCCACACCAGCGCCCCCGCCAAGACAACGGTAAGAACCGCGCCCCAAAAAGTCCCCAGAACCCAGGAGCGCAAGTTCCGGGAGTTCCCGCGCTTTCCGTGAGTTGCCGGTTCGATAGCCTGAGTCGCATTGTCAATTGTCATCATGTTTGTCCAGCAACCTCAGTGTAGACCAGGGCAAAAATTAGCGCCCGCATTCGTTCGCAACGACCGCTCAGACGTTACTCCCCGTGGTTGAGGCCGCAGAGACCCTAGGTGAAAAGAGGCCGCAGAATCCAGATCAAAATGCCAATGGGGATCACTGCCGCAGCAATCGCTGCGAATATGATGATTGCGAGGAAGATCCAATCCTGCCTGGCGTTCGCGCCGGGCTGCGCCCGCTCCCGGATCAGCAGGCGGTAGTTACGTCGATTCGACTTCCAAAAGACGTGGAAGATGTCGCCTGCTACCGGTATCGCTCCTAGTGTGGTTTCCACTACTACGTTCGCAATCATGCGAACGAGAGTGACCGCTTGCACGCCGCGGCGCCAGGCCGCGAACACAATGAAGAAAGATGCGATGGCCGCCATGGCATCTCCGATACCGGGGACCCATCCAATCAAGGCGTCGAGCCCAAATCGAATTTGGGTTCCAGGGATCCGGAAAATGTCGTCCAGAAGGGCGGCGATGTAATCGAGGTGCTCGTTTGACGAGAGTTCGAATGGCATAGGGCCAGTCCTCTAAATAATATACAAGCGCGCACAAATCGGGAGGGGAGTTGCTCCTCCACTCTAGCTTGCTTTCAGCAACTGAGGTTGTTTTACCACTGTGCGGATAGGAACAGCGGCCACTGGGGCACAGTGGGTACTATCCTTGCTGAGCGCAGCGTCAATGTTGTGCGTCGAATGAGATCACGAGGGAGAGTCAAAATGAAGACATTGCTATTTACGGGTGCGTTGGTGCTGGTGCTATCAGTTGCCGGTTGCAGCTTGACCCCAACGCCAGCGGCGCAAGGACCACCGGGACCGCAAGGACAGACGGGTCAGACCGGCCAGCCGGGGGACCCGGGACAATCCGGCCAACAGGGGCAGGTTGGAGATCCGGGACAGACGGGCGACGCCGGGCGGCAGGGTCGAGAAGGGCGTGAAGGTAAAGAAGGCCGGGAGGGTAGAGAAGGTCAGGATGCGCCATGTCCAGCAGGAGAGCACCGCCATACAAACCAGGATACCGGGAAACCGATTTGCGTCAGGGACTAAGGTTCTTCGGCTAAATCCAAATTCTGAAAAGAACTTCGGCGACAATCCACCGCCAATCTGGCGGCGGTAGCTTAAGGTGATGGGAACGGTTGCGCTGACAACTCGGCAAACCCGCGATATACTCGGGGGAACTCGACATTCTTGTCGACATCGGCGCTTTTGCCGAGAAGGAGGTGATCCAGTGAGGTACGGTTTACGTTGAAGTAGTAGAGGAGGCGCTTGTGAGGATGCCGAGCGCCTCTCTCCTTTTGTCCCGCCTGTCGGAATTCCCTGAGATTTGACGAATTGATTCAGCGGGCTGTCTCCACATGTTCCCAGCATCAGCACTTAGGGACTGCCGTTGGACCCGAGATTAGCTCGCGAGCCGTGTCATCGCCGCCATCGCAAACTTTTCCTCTTTGAGACCGAGGACGACGCGGCCATTGACCTGTCCTTTCTTGAGGCGGCTGAACACGTCATTGATGGATTCCAGCGGCAATGTTTCAATGGTGGCCTTCACTTTGCCGTCCGCGGCAAACGCAAGTGATTCTTCCAGGTCCAAGCGAGTGCCAACGATGGAGCCGCGTATCGTGTAGCCGTTCAGCACTACGTCGAAAATCGAAACAGGAAATTCCCCGGGCGGCAGGCCATTCAGCACACAAGTCCCACCGCGACGAAGCATGCCGACGGCTTGCTTGAAGGCGATCGGCGAAACCGCCGTTACCAGTGCTCCATGTGCGCCCCCGATCTGTTTTTGGATTTCCTTTGCAGGGTCCTGCGTTTTCGCATCAATCGTGATTTCCGCTCCGAGCTTCCGCGCCAGCGCCATCTTTTCTGGTCCAAGATCCACCGCTGCGACGTGCAGTCCCATGGCCTTCGCGTACTGGATGGCCACGTGGCCCAGGCCTCCTACTCCAGAGATCACAACCCATTCACCCGGCCGCGTTTCCGTCATTTTCAAGCCTTTGTAGGTGGTGACGCCCGCGCACAGGATCGGGGCCGCATCCACAAACGAGAGGTTTTTGGGAATTCGTCCCAGGTAGTCTGCTTGCCCCAACGCGTACTCCGCGAAACTTCCGTTGATCGAGTAGCCGGAATTTTGCTGCTCGGGGCAGAGCGTTTCCCATCCGGCAAGACAGTAATCGCAATGCCCGCACGCGCTGTGGAGCCATGCGATTCCCACGCGGTCACCTTCTTTCAAGTGCGTAACCCCCGGCCCGATAGCTGCGACGATTCCCGCTCCTTCGTGGCCTGGGATGAGCGGCATTATCGGCTTGACCGGCCAATCGCCGTCCACAGCATGCAGATCGGTGTGACATACTCCAGTCGCAAATACTTCCACAAGCGCCTGCCCTGGCCCAGGCGTTGGGATTGGAACTTCTCGCACGACCAACGGCGCACCAAATTTTTCAACAACGGCTGCTTTCATGGTTTTTGTGTTTAGCACTTTTCACCTCTTTTTCGACCGAAGTGCTATAAATCTAGCCCCCGTTCAAGAGGCGGTCTGTATCATTGGGCACAGTTGACTTGCGGTTCCCAGATTCAAGGAGGCCTCAAGAATGCCTGTAGGCAACAAGGAACGACATCGCACAGGACGCATCGGCTGGCTACGGGCGGCGGTATTGGGCGCGAACGACGGCATCCTTTCCACATCGAGCCTGGTGCTTGGTGTTGCAGCTGCGCATGCGACTCACAGCAACGTATTGGTCGCAGGCGTCGCTGGCCTGGTGGCTGGGGCTATGTCGATGGCTGCTGGTGAGTACGTGTCTGTCCACTCACAGGCGGACACCGAACAGGCCGAACTCGAACTTGAGCGCGCGGAACAGAAAGCAGACGACAAGGGCGAGCACAGGGAACTGATGGCAATCTACGTCGCTCGGGGACTCGATCCTTCGCTCGCGAAACAAGTCGCCGACCAGTTGATGGTTCATGACGCGTTAGGCGCGCATGCCCGCGATGAACTGGGGATCTCCGAGACTCTTCGCGCGCGCCCGGTTCAGGCTGCGTTGACATCGGCTGGCAGCTTCGCCGTTGGAGCAGGCATGCCTCTCTTGGTCACTGCCATGGCCCCGGTGGCGAGTTTGATCCCTCTCGTGTCTGGAACTTCACTGGTGTTCCTGGCGCTCCTGGGCGGGTTGGCTGCACACGCGGGTGGCGCGGGAGTGACGATGGGCGCAATTCGCGTCACGTTCTGGGGTGCGCTGGCGATGGCGATGACCGCAGGTGTCGGGTGGCTGTTCGGAACAGTTGCGTGAGCTCGCCCCGCAATTTTTCGGCTTCAGGAAGGGCAAAAGCTTTTTCTCAATGCCTTTCGCACCTTGACCCTCTTAGTTTCCTCTGGAAGGTACATCGGTAGCCGTTCATTGAGCACAACGGTGATACAAATCCTCGACGGAGCAACAACCAGCGAAGAAAGTTCCTTCGAACAGTATCCGATCGTGAAAGACCCACAAGCCTCCCTTTATTAAAGCCAGGTATACACACCATGCTTGGCACTGTTTCAGGTACATTGCCAATTCTTCCAAGAGCGCGGGTTTGACGAGGTTGCAAGCCGCTTCGACACGAACACTCATCCCGTACATGTCGTCATCTACGACGAAGAAATCGGGCCTCGTGTTCCCACCGCGTGAAGCGTAGTAAGATTCTTCGTAGCTGTCGAGAATTGGCACCTTGCCAACTGGCCCTACGCTGCCATAGGAAGAGAGAATATCCAGCACTCCGTTCCTAAACTTGTGGAACTGTTGCCAAGTGTGGTCACGATTCGAAAACGGACACACTTCACGAGAGAACTCAATCACCCGAACAGACGAGTTTCGTCCAGTCCATAATTCGCGCTGCTGTTCATTCATTACGCCCAGTTTAACATTGCAAGACGATTCCTTAGTGATATCAGGCGATTTTCACTCGAAAGCCGATCATCAAGCAGTCGTAGGATTGTTCACCAGTGGCAACTTCTTGCCAACCGAGGCAGATGCGCAAAGCCGTATAATTGGTTGTGAGTTGAGCGACAACTCCTGATTACCGCGCCAACAGGAAACTGAACCACTGCCCAGTTTCGATGCGCGTTTGAGTGATTGCCGCGATACCATTAATGAGGCGGCTTCGGTTTCTACGTGGCTAGGGATTCCTGTGTGTGAGATATAGCGTGGGAGTTCGGACGGACGGCCTCAGAAAAGCGTCCGGGGTGTAACGAGCACACCTCAGAAGGCCGTCCCTACAGGCTGTATCTTGCTCGAAGTTTAGGTTGAGGTCCTTCGGTCCGCAAACGGCGCGGCCCTCCCTCCTGCGGCGGGCAGGCAGGATGACAGTTTTTTTTAAGGTTTGAATCACCGGTGAATTCTTCTATTAGCGAAATGTGAGCTACGCGGAGAGTCGGAAAAAGGAAATGAGCGAGGGTATGGGGCAAAAAAAAGCAGAGGCGAAGAAGGGATTTAAGGCGGGATTTGTGGCGATTATTGGGCGGCCGAATGCCGGGAAGTCTACGCTGGTGAACCGGCTGGTGGGGCAGAAGGTGGCGATTGTTACTTCGAAGCCGCAGACGACGAGGAACCGGATTCAGGGAATTGTTACGAAGCCGGAAGGGCAGATTGTGTTTATTGATACGCCGGGGTTGCATGAGGGAACGACGGCGTTGAACCGGCAGATGATGCGCGAGGTGGCGGCGGCGCTGGAAGGGATTGATGTGCTGCTGCTGATGGTGGATGCGAGCCGAACATTGCCGCATGCGGATGCGCTGCTGCTGGAGCGGGCGAAGCGTTATCCGAACAAGACGATTCTGGCGTTGAATAAGATTGACCGCGTACCGCGGCCGAAGCTGTTGCCGCTGCTGGATGCGTTTGGGAAGGCGTTTCCGTTTGCGGCGCTGGTGCCGATTTCGGCGCTGAAGGGCAGCGGTTGCGACGCGCTGGTGAAGGAGATTTTCAAGGCGTTGCCGGAGGCGGAGGCGTACTTTCCCGAGGACCAGATTACGGATCAGCCGGAGCGGTTTCTGGCGGGGGAGTTGATTCGGGAGAAGGCGATTCAACTGACGTACCACGAAGTGCCGCATGCGCTGGCGGTGATTATTGACAAGTATGAAGAGGGGGCGACGCTGCTGAAGATTCACGCTACTTTGCATGTGGAGCGGGATTCGCAGAAGAAGATTTTAATCGGCCACAAAGGGGACATGTTGAAGAGGGTGGGGACTGAGGCGCGGAAGGAGCTTGAGAAACTGCTTGGGACTAAGATTTATTTGGAGATGTTTGTGAAGGTGGTGGCGGATTGGCGGGAGAATCCGGGGAAGGTGCGGGAGTTGGATTGGCATTCGCAGTTGGAGGCGTTGGCGGAGGATCAGGTGGGGCAGTTTGGTGGGGAAGAGAAAGAGGCGGAGAGAGAGGAAGAGTAAGGATAACGCAGAGGCGCAGAGGGCGCAGAGTTTCGCTGAGAAGAGCCGAATTTAAGACAGAGTGCACAGAGAAGAGGAAAACCAGGAGAAGAGTCGGAGAGTTGTGGCGTTGGATCGTAAGAACCCACCCTTCGCAAAAGGCGCGAAGGATGGGGCACCCTCAAGTTCATTTGTCCGAGCACGAACAACTTAAAACTCAAGGCTTATGACTTATGGCTGATGACTATTCCGGGGCGGCGATGCCTAGGGATTTCATTTTGCGGTAGAGGTGGCTGCGCTCGAGGCCGAGGGCGGAGGCGGTTTGGGTCATGTTCCAGCGGTGCTCCTGGAGTTTGCGGAGGATGAATTCGCGCTCGTAGGCGCTGCGGGCTTCGTGCAGCGTGGAGTAGGGTTGCTGGGGGCTTTCGGCTACGCCGCGGAAGAGTTCGGGCGGCAAGTGGTGCGGCTCGATGCGGGCTTGCGGGCAGACGATTACCAGGCGTTCGACCAGGTTTCTTAATTCACGGACATTGCCGGGCCAGGGATAGCGGAGCAGGATTTCCATTGCGCCGTCGGTGAGCTCCCGCGTTTTCTTGCCGTATTCGGAGCTGAATTCCGCGAGGAAATAGCGCGCGAGGACGGGAATGTCTTCCTTGCGATCGCGCAGGGGGGGAACGAAGAAGGGAATTACGTTGAGGCGGTAGAAAAGATCCTGGCGGAAGGCGCCGCGGCCGATTTCCTGTTCGAGATTTTTGTTGGTGGCGGCGATCACGCGAACATCCACGTGGAGAGTTTGGTTGGAGCCGACGCGTTCGAAGCGCTGCTCTTCGAGGACGCGGAGAACTTTGGATTGGGTGCGGAGGCTCATGTCGCCGACTTCGTCGAGAAAGAGCGTGCCGCCATCGGCTTTGGCGAACTTGCCGATTTTGTCTTCGCTGGCGCCGGTGAAACTGCCTTTCACGTGGCCGAAGAGTTCGGATTCGATGAGCTCTTCGGGGATGGCGGCGCAATTCACTTCCACGAAAAAGGCTTTGTTGCGGAGGCTGGCGGCGTGCAGCGAACGGGCGACGAGTTCTTTTCCCGTGCCACTTTCGCCGAAGATTAAGACGCGGCCGTTGGTTGGGGCGGTGACGGCGATCTGCTGGCGCAGGGCTTTCATGGGGACGCTGTCGCCCACGATGCGGTAGCGATGCCCGAGTTCAGTGTGGAGGAGTTGGTTTTCCTCCTGGAGGCGGCGCTGTTCGATGGCGTTGCGAACGAGGACGATGATGCGTTCGAGGGAGAGCGGCTTCTCGATGAAATCGAAGGCACCGAGTTTGGTAGCGCGGACGGCGGTCTCGATAGTGCCGTGGCCGGAGATGATGATGACGCTCGGCGGCTGCGGAAGACTTTGGATGCGGCTGAGGGCTTCCATGCCGTCCATGCCGGGGAGCCAGACGTCGAGGAGGACGACTTCGACGGCGCCGGAGGTGAGGCGCTCGAGGGCGAGTTCGGCGGATTCGACGGCTTCGACGGAGTAGCGTTCGTCGCGGAGGATGGAGGAGAGGGACTCGCGGATGCCGGCTTCGTCATCCACGATAAGAATTTTGGGGCTGGCGCTCATCGAATTTTTTCTTCTGGGGCGGTATCGGCTCCGATGCGTTCGGTGGAGGCCGAGGCGGGAAGTTCCACGACGGGCAATTCAATCAGGAAGCGCGAGCCGCGGGGCTGGTGATCTTCCATGCGCAGGGAACCGCCGTGCTCGGAGATGATGCGCGCGGCGATGGCGAGGCCGAGACCGGTGCCGCGATCCTTGGTGGAAAAGTGGGGCAAAAACAATTTGTCCTTATCTTCCGGCGAAATGCCTCTGCCGGTATCGGAGACGGAGATCTCAATAGTATCGGATTCCTGGCGCAATTGCGTGGTCACAAGAATTTCGCGGAAGGGCTCGCCCTCCAGGGCCTCGGCGGCGTTGTCGATCAGGTTGACGATGACGCTACGAAGGAGCTGGCCATCGGCGCGGATGGCCGGGAGATTGGGCTCGAGATTGATTTTGAGGTGGATGCCGTCGAGGCGGCCAGAGAAGAGTTGCAGGGCTTCGCCGACGGCGACGTTGGCGTCGGTGGGGAGAAGCTTGGCGGTGGGGAACCGGACGAACTGGGAGAATTCGTTGACGAGAGAGGAGAGAGTGGAGACTTCGCGGACGATGAGGCCGGCGCACTCCTGGGTGATGCGGGTGAGTTCGGGGTCCTTGGGAACTTCGTGAGCGGCCTCGCGGCGCTGGAGAAGATGCGTGAGGCGCTGGGCGGAAAGCTGGATGGGCGTAAGGGGATTCTTGATTTCGTGGGCGATACGGCGGGCGACTTCCTGCCAGGCGGCGGATTTTTGGGCGTGGAGCATTTCGGTGAGGTCATCGAAAACGAGGACGTAGCCCATGTTGGCGCGGCGGGGGCCGAGGGAGCTGACGGTGGCGGCGAGGTGGCGAACACGGCCGTTGACGATTACCTCGATCTCGCGGGAGACGACGCCCATGCGCAGGGCGCGGCGCATGAGGGATTGCACGGTGCGATGGGGATCCGGGCCGAGAAGAGTTTCGAGGGACTGGATGGTGGCTTCGCCGATGTTGAACATGCGGAGGAGTGCGGCGTTGGTGCGCTGGATGACGCCGTCGGCGTTGAGGTAGATGACGCCGGCGGGAATATTTTCGAGGACGGTTTCCATGAGCTGGCGGCGGCGTTCGAGTTCCTGGACGGCTTGCTGGAGGTTGCGGGTGAATTCGTCAATCTGGGAGCGGGAGTCGCGCAACTGGGTGGTCATGGTGTTGAAGGAACGAACGAGGACGCCGAGCTCGTCCTGGACCTGCTCGGGCACTTGATAATCGAAATTGCCGGAAGAGACTTCGCGCGTTCCTTCGGCAAGGGCTTGAATGGGGACCGTGACCTGCTTGGCGAGAAACAAGGCGACCCACATGGCAGCGGAGAGAACCAGCAGGGTGAAAAAGAAAAGAATCAGCAACATCTGCTTTTTCAAGGCGCGAAGATTCTGCTTCAAGTTTTCGTAATCGCGGATCTGCTGCTGGATGACGGTCCAACGCGGGAGAAAATCAGGACCGGTGCGATAGGCAGCGACGAGGGTGCCTGGTTCCGAGCCGCCGAGGGCGACAGGAACATGCGACGCGAAGAAGCTTTTGTTTCTGGATTGCCAGACTTCGATGCCGCTGGGCAAGGTGTATTGCAGGCTGCCTTGTTCACCGCTGACGCTGCAGGTGTTGAGAGAGCGGTCTTCCTGCTGGTCATCGCAAACCACGCCGCCTTTGACGAACTTGCCGTGGGAGTCAAAGACCCAAACGGCGTCGAGGCCAACGGAGAAGGAATGTTCGAGGAAGGCTTCCGGGGTTTCGCCGGCGTGTTGCGCGGCCAGATAGCCGAGGGTGTGGAGACGGAGAAGCATGCCGCGGCCAAGATCGTTGAGGAGTTTCTGCGTTTCTTCCGAGGCGATTTCAAGAGGCCTTGGGAACCAGCGGCCGAGGGTGCGGTTGAGCAGGGCATAGCTGATAAAGAACATGAAAATGGCGGGAAGAAGAGAGACGGCGACGGCGCCCATCACCATTTTGGTTTTGAATCGGGCGCCCAACTGCTCTTTGCTGCGTTCGACAAAGAGACGAACGAAGTTGCGAATGACGATGAGGCCGAAGATGAGGAGAGCGGCGATGATGAAGCTGGAAACCGCATAGAGTGGGATGACTTCACGCCAGGATTGCGGCTCGAAGGGAACGTCGAGCGAGCCGAGGGTGAAAACAGCCGCGAGCAGGAGGGTGACGAGCACGCCGCCGATGGCCAGGCGGACACGAAGTTTGCCTGTGGAGGGGCTGGTCATTGGGCGTCCTCCAGCGGGCGCGCCAGGAAGGGGCGCAAGGGGCACGCCGAGCAGAGCGGGGCGCGAGCGCGGCAGAAGCTCTTGCCGGTGTGAACGAGAAGGGCATGAAATTCGTTGAAGAGTTGGGGATCGTTGGGTAGACTTTTCTCGAACAGCCCTCGAATCTCCTCGTAGGATTCTTTTCCGGTAGCGAGTCCATGGCGTTGAAGAATGCGCCGCGTGTAGGCATCGACAACAAAGACAGGGTGATTTCCTGCGTAGAGCAGGATGGAATCGGCGGTTTCCGGACCGATGCCGTGCACGCTCAACAGTTGTTCTCGCAATTTCGCGGTGGGAGAGCGAAACATTACCGGCAGGGAGCCGCGATGCTTTTTCCGGAGAAACTTCACAAATTCTTTGAGCTTGCGTGCTTTTCGCCGGAAGTAGCCGGAGGAGCGGATCAGGCGGGCGAGCTTCGCCCGGGGAACTTTTTCGAGAGCGGGAGGGGAAAGTAATTTTGCGCGGCGCAAATTGGCGATGGCGCGCTCCACGTTCACCCAACTGGTATTTTGAACGAGGATGGCGCCCACGATTACTTCGAAGGGAGATCGAGCGGGCCACCACTGCTGTTGACCGTGGGCATGAAACAATGCGTCAAAGTATTGGCGCAAAATGGGCAGGGTTGCCGAGGCAGGCGAGCCCGAGGGTTGGGAGGCGCGGGCAAGTTGAGGGAACAGCGCATCAACGGCGTGGGAGGAGGGCAAAGTGGGGCTCGTACACATCTCTTTCGCACGATAGCGACGCCTCGCGGGCAAGTCAAGAAGGGGACCCTGACCTTCGTCCCGATACCCTGTTCAACTGTACAGGTATTAGCGAATTCACAACGGGATGACAAAATCGGGCACCGCGCATACAGGGTGTTTGCTATGTTTGGCGTAGGGTGCACGATTTTTAGGGAGCGCTGCGGATGTCTGTCCGTTTAGGCGAAATCTTATTAAAGGAAAGCCTCATCACCCAGGACCAACTGGATAAGGCGCTGGAATTTCAGCGTTCGAACGGCGGGAAACTGGGAAGCTGCCTGACGAAGATGGGCTTTATCACCGATGATGACATCACCGGTGTGCTTTCGCGCCAATACGGCGTGCCCTCGATCAACCTGAAATATTACGAAATCGATCCCAACGTCATAAAACTGATCCCGCAAGATACGGCGCTGCGCTACCAGGTGGTGCCCCTTTCACGCGTGGGTTCCGTGCTGACGATTGCGATGACGGACCCGACCAACGTCTTCGCGATGGACGACATCAAGTTTATGACCGGCTTCAACGTGGAACCGGTGGTGGCGTCGGAATCGGCGATCGGCGAGGCGATTGGAAGATTTTATGGCGGCGGCAACGCCAGCCACGAAGAGTTAAGCAACCTGATGAAGGACCTGGTGGACGAGGACCAGGAACTGGAACTGGCGGCGGAAGAGCAGGAGCTGGACGCGGCGTCGCTGGAGAAGGCCGCGGAAGAAGCGCCAATCATCAAGCTGGTGAACCTGATTTTGACGGACTCGGTGAAGCGGGGCGCGAGCGACATTCACGTGGAGCCTTACGAGACAGAAATGCGCGTGAGGTTCCGCGTTGACGGCGTGCTGCAGACAGTGATGAACCCGCCGATGAAATTGCGGGACGCGATCACGAGCCGCATGAAGATCATGGCCAAGCTGGACATCGCGGAAAAGCGGCTGCCACAAGACGGCCGCATCATGATCAAGTACAAGGCCGACGGGAAGAAGAAGGAACTGGACTTCCGCGTTTCGACGGTGCCGACCCTCTACGGCGAAAAGATTGTGCTTCGGCTTTTGGACAAGGAAAACCTGCGGCTGGACATGACGAAATTGGGTTTCGAGCCGGAGTCACTGAAGAAATTCGAACGCAACATTTTGAAGCCGTACGGGATGGTGCTGGTTACAGGGCCGACGGGATCCGGCAAGACGAACACGCTTTATTCGTCGGTGGCGCGGCTGAACCAGGTGGACACGAACATCATGACCGCGGAAGACCCGGTTGAGTTCCAGTTGTCGGGTATCAACCAGGTGCAGATGAAGGAGCAGATCGGGTTGAACTTCGCCGCCGCGTTGCGCGCCTTTTTGCGGCAAGACCCCAACATTATTCTGGTCGGAGAGATTCGCGACTTTGAAACGGCGGAAATCGGCGTGAAGGCCGCGCTGACCGGCCACTTGGTGCTTTCGACGCTGCACACCAACGATGCGCCGTCCACGATCAGCCGCTTGATGAATATGGGTATTGAGCCGTTCCTGGTGGCGACTTCGGTGAACCTGATCTGCGCGCAGCGCCTGGTGCGCCGGATATGCGTGAACTGCAAGGAAGAGCTGGAAGTGCCGGAGCAGGCGTTGATTGACGCAGGGTATACAGCCGAAGAGGTAAAGACGACGAAGATTTATCACGGCAAGGGCTGCACGACCTGCAACAAGAACGGTTATAAGGGACGCACGGGCTTGTATGAAGTGATGGAAATCAACGATGAATTGCGCGAGTTGATCCTGGTTGGCGCTTCGGCCCTGGAACTGAAGAAGAAGGCCATCGAACAGGGAATGATCACGCTGCGGCGCAGCGGGCTGATCAAGGTGGCGCTGGGCCAGACAACGATGGAAGAAGTGTTGCGCGAGACGATTTTATAAGCAGGAAAGGGTGCAGCGATGCCAGGGATAACGCTCAGCGAATTGTTGAAGAAGATGATCGAAATGGGGGGGAGCGACCTTCACATTACGACGAACAGCGCGCCACGGGTGCGCGTCCACGGGCGGCTGCGCCCTTTGGACATGCCTCCATTGACGGCCGCGGACACGAAATCGCTGGCGTATAGCGTGCTGACGGACGCGCAGAAACACCGGTTTGAGGAAAATCTGGAGCTGGACTTTTCGTTCGGGTTGAAAAACCTGGCGCGTTTCCGCGGGAACGTTTTCAATCAGCGCGGCGCGGTGGGCGCCGTGTTCCGCACCATCCCGTGGGAGATCAAGAACTTCGACGCACTCGGACTTCCCCAGGTGGTCAAGGGGCTTTGCGACAAGCCGCGCGGACTGGTGCTGGTGACGGGGCCGACGGGTTCGGGCAAGTCCACGACGCTGGCGGCGATGCTGGACAAGATCAACGCCGAACGCGAAGAGCACATGATCACGATCGAGGATCCGATCGAGTTTCTGCACAATCACAAAAAGTGCCTGGTGAACCAGCGCGAAGTGCACGCGGATACGCATTCGTTCGCGAACTCGCTGCGCGCCGCGCTGCGTGAAGACCCCGACGTGGTGCTGATCGGCGAAATGCGCGATCTGGAAACGATCGAATCGGCGCTGCGCATCGCGGAAACCGGCCACTTGACGTTCGCGACGCTGCACACGAACTCCGCCGCGTCCACCATCAACCGTATTATTGACGTCTTTCCGGCGCACCAGCAGCCGCAGATTCGCGCGCAGCTTTCAATGGTGCTGGAAGGGATTCTTTGTCAGGCGCTGTTGCCGCGCGCAGACAACCGCGGGCGTTTGATGGTGATGGAAGTGTTGATCCCAACGCCTGCGATTCGCAACCTGATTCGCGAAGACAAGATCCACCAGGTGTATTCGGCAATGCAAACGGGCACGGGGCAGACGGGCATGCAGACGTTTAACCAGGGGCTGGCGAACGCGTACTTCCAGAAACAGATCACGCTGGATATGGCGCTGTCGCGGTCTTCGAACCAGGACGAGTTGCAGGACATGATCAACCGCGGCGTGGCCGGCGCAGGAGGGCCCGCAGGGAAGGCCCCGGCAGGCCGCAGTCCTGTGGGATCAAAGCATTAGGAGATTCTTTTCGGAAGACGGACGGGAAAATATTTTAGAGGATGAGGAGGAAAGGTTATGCCGGTCTTTACTTATCGAGGAACGAATCGGTCGGGCGGGTCGGTCGCCGGGGAGATGACAGCTTCCAGCAAGACGGAGCTGCAATCGCTGTTGCGGCGCCAGCAGATTACGCCGACAAAGATGTCCGAAAAGGGCAAGGAGTTCAACCTGCCGACGTTCGGCGGGAGCGTGAAGGCCAAGGAACTCGCGGTGTTCACGCGACAGTTTTCGGTGATGATTGACGCGGGCCTTCCGCTGGTGCAGTGCCTGGAAATCCTGGCCAGCCAGCAGGAGAACAAATTATTTCAAAAGGTACTGACGGGAACGCGCGCCGCGGTCGAAGGCGGCAGCAACCTGTCGGCGGCGATGAAGCAGTACCCCAAAGTGTTCGACCCGCTGTACAGCAACATGGTGGAGGCGGGGGAGACGGGCGGTATTCTCGACACGATTCTCCAGCGGCTTTCGACATACATCGAAAAGAACGTGAAATTGAAGGCGGCGGTCAAATCGGCGTTGATTTATCCGATCGGCGTTATTAGCATCGCGGCCGGAGTCATAACGCTGTTGCTCTGGAAAGTGGTGCCGATTTTCGCCACCCTGTTTGCCGGGTTGGGCGTAGATCTGCCGCTGCCGACCAAAATCGTGATCGGCTTGAGCAATTTCGTAGGCAGCATTTTCGGGCTGTTGATTGTGGTGGGAGGTGCGGCGGGCATATTCGGCATGAAGATCTGGTACGGAACACCTCAGGGGCGATATCTGATCGACAGCGCAGTCCTTAAGCTGCCCGTTCTTGGCATCCTGATGCGGAAGATTGCCGTGGCGCGGTTTACGCGAACACTTGGCACCTTGATCTCTTCCGGCGTACCGATCCTGGAAGGATTGGATATCACGGCGAGGACTTCCGGCAACGCGGTGGTGGAAAAGGCGCTGTTCCAAGTGCGCAAAGCACTTGAGGAAGGCAAATCGCTTACCGAACCGTTGAAGGACTCCGCTGTATTTCCCGGCATGGTTACACAGATGATCGCCGTCGGTGAACAGACCGGCGCGATGGATGCCATGTTGCAGAAAATTGCGGACTTCTACGAGGATGAAGTGGACTCGGCGGTGAAGGACCTCTTGACTGCCCTCGAACCCATCATGATCGTTTTCCTGGGCGTGGTCGTTGGCGGCGTGGTCATTTCCATGTACCTGCCGCTGTTTACGTTGATCGGGAAACTCAGCGGCCACTAGAACGACAGCAGTCTGGAAATGGAGGACAGGAGAACCGTTACTGTCCTCCATTTTCTCTTTAGGGTAGAAGTAGAAGTGAGCGGGCAATCGGGGGGCTGCCGCTCGAGGCATGGAACAGTCATTCAATCGCCGAGAATGGGTGGACTGGCTCACACGGGTCCGCCTGCTGCTGATCGCCCTGATATTGGGAGTTGGTGTGGTGTGGCCGCAGTATGTTCCCACGAACGCGTCGCCCCGATATTTCCTGCCGATCGTCATTCTGTGGATCACCATTGGAATCCTGCAGCTGATCCTGGTGCGGCTGTTGCCCGAGGCGTCATGGCTGGGGGAACTGCAAGTTTCGTGCGACGTGGTGATGATCACGGGAATCGTGTATTCGACGGGACTTCAGGACAGTTACTTCACATCTCTCTACCTGCTGGTGATTATCGTGGCCAGCATTTTATTCAGCCGCGGAATGGCATTCTTCACGGCGGCGTTGTGCCTGGCGGGACTGGGGGGCCTGACGATCCTGGTGCATGCCGGGCGAATACCCCAGACATCGGCAGCGGCGCCGAGCGTGGAAGGACTGCGGACGTGGTTCCTGAGCACCTCGCTGGGATTCCTGGCGATTGCGTATCTTTCGAGCTTGCTGGCGCACTCGCTGCGCAGCAAGAGTTACGAACTCGAGGAGAAACAAGAAGAGCTCCTGGAGTTGCAGGATTTCACCTCGGACATAATCCATTCGATGCGCGGAGGGCTGGTAACGACGGACATGGAAGGCCGGGTGGTGCTGCTGAACCGGACGGGCGAGGAGATACTGGGGAGGACCTTCGCGGAGCTGCGAGGACGGGACCTGCGAGAGGTGAGCGAGGAATTCTGGCAGCACGAGATCACCACCGTGCCGGAGAAATTGTCGCTGCGGCGCGAGATCGAAGTGCGTGTTCCGGGCGGACAGAAACGGTACCTGGGAATATCGGTGTCGCCGCTGCGAACGCGCGACGCCCAGCGGAGCGGATATGTCTTCAATTTTCAGGACCTGACCGAACTGCGGCGGCTGGAGCAGGAAGTGGCCACGAAAGAGAGGATGGCGGCGGTGGGGCGGCTTTCGGCGGCGATCGCGCACGAAATCCGGCAGCCGCTGACGGCGATGGCGGGAGCGGTGAAAGAGTTAGCGAGGCTGGTGCCGCTTGAGGAAGACGAGAAGCACCTGGTGAATATTGTGAGCCGGGAATCGGAGCGGTTGAACCAGATCATCACTGATTTTCTGAATTTTTCGCGGGAGAAGTCGTTTGTGTTTCAGGAAACGGATGTACGGGCGCTGCTGGACGAGACGCTGACGCTGCTGGAACGAAAGCCGGGGGCGGCGCAAAAATTGCAAATTGTGAGAGCGTTCAACGGGGAGGCGTCGGTTGCGCGCGTCGATCCGAACAAGATCAAGCAGGTGTTCTGGAACCTGTGCGACAACGCGGTGCGAGCGATGCCGCAAGGCGGAACGCTGACGGTTGACCTGGAACGCGTGCCGGAGTGGCTGCGAATCTCTTTCCGGGACACGGGGATCGGGCTGGACCCGCAGCAGCGGGCGAAGATTTTCGAACCGTTACAATCGAATTTTGAAGGCGGGACGGGACTCGGGTTGGCGATCGTTTATCAGATTGTACAGGCTCACAACGGGCGGATCAGGGTGCATAGTGAGAAAGAAAAAGGCGCGGAATTCGTGATCGAGCTTCCGCGGACTGGATGAGGCGTTATGCAAGCGACGAAAGTGGCGGCTAAAGATAGCAAGAAGGAAGCGGCGCACATTCTTGTGGTCGACGACGAGAAATCGCTCTGCGAGCTACTGGAGATCACCTTCCGGAAAGACGGGCACCGGGTGGAGGTGGCGAATGGAGTGGAGGCCGCACACCGCAAGCTGGAAGGGTCGCTGTTCGACATCGTGATTTCGGACATTCGGATGCCGGGGGGAACGGGGCTGGAGCTGTTGAGGTTCACAAAGGAAATCTCGCCGGATTCTTTTTTTCTTCTGATGACCGCTTTGCCGGATCTGGACACGGCCGTGGATGCGCTGAATTCCGGGGCCGACCGGTTCGTTATCAAGGACCACAATTACGTGGAGCAGTTGCGGCGGGCGGTGGGAGAGGTTTCGGAGAGCCTGAAGTGGAAGAAGGAAGCGAGGTACCTGCGGCGGGAATTGCGTCGATTGACGGGCCTCGACAACATCATCGGGCAAAGCCCAAAGATGAAGGCCATCTTCGACATGATCCAGACGGTGGCGCCGCAGAACAGCCGCGTGCTGATCACCGGGGAGAGCGGGACCGGCAAAGAACTTGTGGCGCGGGCGATCCACGAAAACAGCGCCCGGGCGCAGACGCCATTCATTACCATCAATTGCGGAGCATTTCCGGAAACGCTGCTGGAATCGGAGCTGTTCGGCTACGTGAAGGGAGCGTTCACCGGCGCAAACGAAAATCGCCGCGGATTGTTTCAGGCGGCGGACGGGGGAACGCTGTTCATGGACGAAATCGGGAACATGAACCTGGCCATGCAGGTGAAACTGTACCGCGTGCTGCAGGAAGGGAAGGTGCGGCCGCTGGGGAGCACGGAAGAGATCGACGTGGACGTGCGGGTGATAACGGCGACGAACAAGGATCTGGAGAAGGCCATCGCAGCCGCGGAGTTCCGTGAAGATCTGTTTTACCGGCTGAGCGTGATCCCGATCCACGTGCCGGCACTTCGGGAACGGCGAGAGGATATACCGCTGCTGGCGCGGCATTTCCTGGAGCAGTTCCGGAAATCCATGGAAAAAGCAATCCAGGGGATTTCGCCGGAGGCGATGGGCCGCCTGGAAGCATATGACTGGCCGGGGAACGTCCGGGAACTGGAGAATACGATTGAGCGGGCAGTGGCTCTGGAAAACGGGACAGAGATCGGCACCAAAGTTCTGCCGGATAGAGTAGGCGCGGCGAGCGCGGCGGTGGCCGCTTCGCTTGGACAGGCCGACGCGATTCTGATTCCCGAGGAAGGGATTGATTTTGAGGAAGTGGTGGCGGAAACCGAGCGACGCTACCTGACCGCGGCCCTGGAGAAGGCGGGAGGCGTTCGAACACAAGCCGCGGAGATTCTGAAAATCAGCTACCGGTCGTTCCGGCATTTCGCGAAGAAGCACAACCTCTAAGGCTGGATTTGGGTTGGGGAGCGCCTGTTTCTTTAAGCAACCTCGAATCGATTCCGCCTTGCCACTGCCGGATACCCCGGCAACAATCAAATCCTTGAGGCATTAAAATTTAGCGGGTAGTTCAGGAGAGTGCGTGTGAACGCCGTTTTGCTTCGCCGCTGGGCAATGAGTGTGGGCGTGACTGCATTGCTCCTGTGGATTGCGAGCCGCCCAACGTTCTACGCCAGCACAATACTTTCTCCTTTCCTTGGCGTGGCCCTGCTGAGTATTTTCCTGATTCTGTTGCGCACCCGCCGGGATTTACGAGAACTATGCGTGGTGGCTTTGCTGACGGGCACGCAATACTACCTGGATGTCCGCTTGTTGTCTTATCCGTTCAAGTTGCCGGTGCTGATATCGTTTCTTGGTATAGCGGGCCTGGCCACCCTGGCTATTCGTGCAATCTGGGCGTCCGAGGCGGATCGGCGAACGGCCTACCTGACGCTGATCCCGGCGTTTCTGTTCGTCGCTTCGGAGTGGTTCGCGGACTACTTTCTGGTGTGGGGTGAGAGAGTTCGGCCGAAGACGCTGGATTTGTATCTTTATTCGTTCGACGCCAGCCTGCACATTCAGCCGGCATTCCTGATGGGGCAGCTATTCGTGAAAGCGCACTCTTTCGCGACGGTCAGCCTGCTGGTCTATCTGGCCCTTCCGGTCGGCATTGGGCTGGTTTTTGCGGGATGCGTGATGCGAGACCGCGCCAATGCAATACCGGCGGTCGTCGCGTTCCTGATAACTGGACCTATCGGAGCATGTTTTTACATGATGTTCCCCGCGCTGGGGCCGGTACATATTTTTCTTGCTAAATTTCCGTGGGAGCCTTTGACGTTAGACCAAGTCAGACATCTGTTCCTGGAGCCGATTGCCGTTGCTGGGGAACGGAATGCGATGCCGTCATTGCATGCCGCGTGGATATTTCTTGTGTTCTGGTATGCACGGAAACTATCCCTGGTGGAAAGAATTGGAGCGGGTGCATTTGTGTTTTTCACGCTTTGTGCGACCCTGGGCACAGGCGAGCATTATTTTGTGGACCTAATCGTAGCTATCCCGTTCACGCTGACAATCCTCGCCATAAGCCAAATGATCAGTGTGAGGGGAATGCCGGTGCCCTGGGCTGCTCTTGGATCCGGAGTTGGCGGGACGCTGCTCTGGTTTGGGCTGCTGCGGTATGCGAATCATTTCTTCTGGGTATCTCCACTTGTGCCCTGGTTTGCATGCGCGTGCACACTGTCTCTTGGGTGGTATTGTGCGGGAGGTTTGGAACGCGGAGCGACAAACGCCGAGTCGCTAGAGGCCGAAGCAGTAACCGTCTGAAAAATCGGACGGAAGGTCAGCTTGGAGTTTGGGCGAACCGGGCGAGCTGCCTTTAGCGGCGAGCTAAGGACGTCAGTGGGAGCGCAAGCGACTCGATTGCCCAGTCGCCTGAAGTGCGGATTCCCGAAATGTGGCTCGAAAAAGCTCCTGGCGGTGATAATTCACAAAGGATGAATGATGTTCATAGCGAAGGGGACGAAACAGGTGGGATCGACCCAGTCAAAAAACGGCGACGTTTTTTGTCATTCCAGAGTGCCCTTAATTGCTTGATAACTCTCAATTCCAGAGGACATCGGTCAGATGGAGTCAGGTGCGGCGGGCGCGCTCCCGTAAGTGACTGACAATGAATGCCTTAGGAATGGAAAACTCATGCAGAAAAGGCCCTGAAGATTGGCCATAGGGTTGCACATATGTGTGACGTGTCCAGGCACCAAACATTCTCTCAAGGAGATCTCATGAAGAAGCAGAAGGGTTTTTCTCTAATCGAATTGCTGATCGTCGTGGCGATTATTTTGATCATCGCGGCCATCGCAATTCCGAACTTGCTACGCTCGAAAATGGCAGCGAACGAAGCCTCGGCAGTCGGTTCTGTTCGCACGATCAACACGGCACAAGTGACGTACTCCTCAAGCTGGGGTGTGGGCTACGGAGCGGCTTTGTCGAACCTTGGTGACGGCGGTGTCACCCCTTGCGCGGCGAGTTCAACTACCGCATGCTTGATTGACGGAGTTTTGGCCGCCGGAACCAAGAGCGGCTACACGTTTAAGGCCGCGGGGACTCTCGCGACCAACGGCGTGAACAACGGGTTCGAAGTGAACGCAACGCCAGCCGCGGTGGGCACAACTGGGCAGCGTGCGTTTTGCTCCGACCAAACCGGTGTGATTCGCTTTCAAGTCAGCGGTGTGGCAGTCGGAACCGGTGCGGGTGCCTGCGCGGCAGTCGCGACGGCAGCCGGCGTCAGCGGTCCTTTGGGCAACTAAGCTCAAGCTAAATTTGGGCAAAAGGGAGGAAGCTCTGCTTCCTCCCTTTTTTTTTTGACGCGCATATTTGGTGTTGATTCTTTGTGGTATTTCACGCTGCGTCTGGAATTAAAGGCAGCCGCTCGAGAAGCCGTTGCAGGTGTGGGTTTAGGGGGATAAGCGGAGCAGCTTTCGGAGTTCGAATGGTGACATTTTTTGTCGTTCCGCGTAGTCGTAAAATGTTGTTTTCTGGCCAATTGAGGGTGCGGGCGAGGGTCGAGAATCGTTAACTAAATTCCCCCCGGCCGCAAGGGTTTTGTTATCAGCGGCCTGCAGGCAAGGAAGCTCATCAGGAAACTCATGAGGTATTCCTATGGTCTTGGCCAGTTCCGTGCATGTATCCCATCTGTGCTCTAGCACCTAACTTTTCCTCTCAGGAGATCTCATGAAGAAGCAGAAGGGTTTTTCTCTAATCGAATTGCTGATCGTCGTGGCGATTATTTTGATCATCGCGGCCATCGCAATTCCGAACTTGCTGCGTTCGAAAATGGCAGCTAACGAATCCTCAGCAGTTGGTTCTGTTCGCACGATCAACACTGCGGAAGTGACGTACTCCTCAGCTTGGGGTGTTGGCTACGGGGCAGCGCTGTCGAACCTTGGTGATGGCGGTGTCACCCCCTGCGCGGCGAGTTCAACTACCGCATGCTTGATTGACGGCGTTTTGGCCTCCGGAACCAAGAGCGGTTACACGTTCGCGGCTGCGGGGACTCTCGCAACCAACGGCGTGAACAACGGGTTCGAAGTGAACGCAACGCCAGCCGCGGTGGGCACAACTGGGCAGCGTGCGTTTTGCTCCGACCAAACCGGTGTGATTCGCTTTCAAGTCAGCGGTGTGGCAGTGGGCGTCGGGCAGGGAGCCTGCGCGGCTGTCGCGACGGCAGCTGGCGTCAGCGGTCCTCTGGGCAACTAAGCTCAACCCAGTTTTGGGCAAAAGGGAGGAAGTTTTGCTTCCTCCCTTTTTTTTTAGCCAGCGAAGGGACGGGTTGCGAATCGTGCCAGCGGCAAAATTCCAAGCGGTCTGAAACCCGGACCATGGAGGCTTGGTACGGTAAGTTGGCAGCCTTCGTGCTCTTGTCCATGGTATAACCTTCGCTGAAACAAGACCAAATAGGAGACCCACTGTGCGGGTGATTTCATGAACAAGCAACGAGGTTTCTCACTTATCGAATTGCTGATTGTCGTGGCGATTATTTTGATCATCGCGGCCATCGCGGTTCCTAACCTGCTACGTTCGAAAATGGCGGCGAATGAGGCATCCGCGGTGAGCGGAATTCGCACTATCACCACGGCAGAGACGACGTACGCATCGACTTGGGGAACTGGATATGCAGTGGATTTGGCAAGTCTCGGAGGAATAGTTTCCCCTTGCGTCGCGACCTCGACCTCAGCTTGTATCCTCGACCCGGCCTTGAGCAGTGGAACGAAAGCCGGGTATACGTTTGCGGCTGCGGGAAACACCTTAACAGGTACTACCTACAATGGATTTGAAGTGAATGCCACGCCGTCCTCAGCTGGCGTGACCGGCGTACGTGCGTTTTGCTCCGACCAGACCGGAGTCATTCGATACAACACCACTGGTGCGGCAATCGGAACGGGCGCGGGGAGTTGCGCTTTGGCGGCTCTGCTTATTGGCGACTAGCGCTGAGAGAGCGCTCGGGCGGGGAGAAGGGCTGTCACCCTTTCGTTTCTGAAGAGCAACCGGGATGAAGGTTTTCCCCAGGGATTGGTTGGACCTTCAAGTCCAGGTCAATAAATCTTGGATTGTTCTGCCGAGTGCCTTCCCAAAGCAATGGGATCCTCGCCATGGCTCAATCATCTGAGTTCCTAGAAGACAATTTGCTTAAGGAGAAGGCGAAATGTTGCAGTTCTGGCGGTCGCGCTCTCGCCATGAAAAGCTTCTCATCGTTTTATTCCTGTGCACCCTGCCCTTTGTCCGCGCACGAATACAGCCTGACGGAATTGGTTACTACGCGTATCTGCGTTCCCCGCTGATCAATCATGACTTTAGTTTTGCTACAGACTGGAATTATCCTCCCATGGAGATTCTTCGGCTCTGCAGGACGTGCCCACCTGAAACGAAGCAGTATTGGAATCATCCGGCTAATGGGCTCTTGATTGTTCGGCTGAACGGGACCGTTTACGGCAACCCCATAACAAAGACGGGCCACCTGCCGAATTTTTACACCGTAGGGCCCGCAATTCTATGGTCCCCCTTTGTGATCGGGGCACACCTTGCGGTGGTGGGAGCGGACTATCTGGGTGCGCAGATCCCGGCGGATGGGCACTCGTGGCCGTACGTTACTGCGCTGACTCTGGCCACGGCCGTGTACGGTTTTCTCGGATTATGGTTTTCGTTCCAACTGGCGAGAAAATACCTGGACGAACGATGGGCGTTCTGGGCCACCATCGGAATCTGGTTTGCAAGTTCGCTTCCAGTGTACATGTATCTGGAGCCGTCCTGGTCGCATGCGCACTCGGCCTTCTGCGTAGCCCTGTTTCTGTGGTATTGGGACCGCACCCGATTGTCACGGAGCGGGAAGCAATGGCTGGTACTTGGTCTTCTGGCGGGGCTGATGCTCGATGTTTATTTCCCGAACAGCGTTTTTCTTCTCGCCCCCGCGCTCGAATGTATCCAATCATACGTCCGCGAGTGGGGCAAGCCCGGCATGCTGGGGAAACAACTAAAGCTGCATCTTCTCTTCGCGTTCAGCGTGGTTGCAGGTTTCCTGCCGATGCTCATTTCGAGACAGATTGTCTACGGGAATCCCTTCACCTTAGGAATGTATGTGCGCATACCGTGGAACTGGAGCACGCCCGCGTTCGGACCAGTCCTTTTTTCCATGGAACATGGGCTATTCGTCTGGACTCCGATTCTGCTGCTGGCAGTCCTCGGTTTAGTTGCGTTGTGGCCTAAAGAACCCTGGCTTGCGGGAGTCTGCGCGTTAGTGGCGGTGGCCTTTTATGGCCTCATCGCAGTGTGCCCTTGGTGGGACGGCACGATTGCCTACGGGAATCGCTATTTCATTTCGCTCACGCCTGTATTTGTATTGGGATTGGCGGCCGGGTTCGAACGGTTCGCGCGGTTCTGGAGTGATCCACAAGCTGGGGCCCGACGCATAATCCCGGTAATTGTCCTGCTCATCGTTTGGAATTTTGGACTGATCTATCAGTGGTCTACCTATCTGTTGCCTACGCCGGGGGTGGTGACCTGGGACGAGATGCTATATAACCAGGTGCGGGTCGTGCCGGGCCGCGCTCTGCGCGATCTGGTGACGAAATTCCCGAGAGGGCATTTGTTTCATGGTGCGGCGGAGCGATCCCAGGAAAATCAGCCCGGTGAGACGCCATGAGCGGAGGAATTGAAGACTACATGGCAAGTAGCCCCGCTATTCTGGCGCCAGCATTCAGACGCTAGTCGTCATCCCGCAAAAAACTTTCGAAGCGCACAAAGTTTAGAGGAAGAGCCCCCTCGCAAACTGGCCGGCCGCCCTAGCGGGCAGCCTTAGAAAATGGTTGGTACAAGGCTCCTTGCTATACTTTGAGTATGCGTCGAGGTCTCCGTGAGTTTCTGTTGCTTGCCACCGTGGGCGCGGCCGGCATGCTTGGGGCCGCGCCGAAGCTGGCTTCTGTTACTTCCACCCCGCGAACGTTGATCATACTGGAAGACCGCTACCGAAAGGCTGCGACCTTGCGGGCGACTTTTCTGGAGAGGTATTCGGAGAACGGGAAAGAAATGCGGCTGGAGGCGGGGAAGGCGTATTTCCTGCGGCCGGGGAGGATGCGCTGGGAGTACGAGAAGCCAGAGAAAAACCTGTTTTTGGTGGATGGAAAATATGTGTGGTTTTATGCGCCGGACGACCACACGGCGACGCGCATGCCGGCGAAGAAGAGCGACGACTGGCGGACACCGATAGCGTTCCTGACAACCGGAATGAAGCTATCCCGCATCTGTTCTGAGGTGGGACCGACGCAGGAAGCGAAGCCGTCGACGGCTGGAAATGAAGTTTACCGGTGCGTCCTGCGAGGATCGGAGTCCGAAAAGGACAGCGCGGCACAAAAAGTATTCTTTGAAATTTCCCCGCAAGGAGAACTGGCGCGCATTGTGGTTCCCCAGGAAGCGGGGGTGCAGATCGAATTCGAGTTCAAGGATTGGGAGTGGAACCCCACGCTTGCAAAGAATCTCTTTCAATTTGAGCCGCCGCCCGGAACCGTGATTGTAAATGGGTTGCTACCCGAGGCTCCCGGGATGCGTCAGTAAGAGTGTAGGAACGAAGTCGAGGCCCCGGGCCAACTCGCAGTTGACTCAGTGAACCCACCAGCCCCAGACCATTTATGGGGTACCCTTCGGATGAGGTAAACTAAGGCTCTATGGGGGAGTTTGTCTGCCGCGTAGCCGACGCCAACGGGCGAGTTTTCTCGCACGTAGAGGCGGCCGCTACTCAAGAAGAAGCTCGCCAGAAGCTCTCGGAGCGAGGGCTGTACATTTACTCTGTCGAGACACGCAACAGCCTGATCACCGGCATGCTGGGTATGCGCAAAGAGCGCAAGATCAGCGGAAACGATTTCCTGATCCTGAACCAGCAATTCAATACACTAATTAAAGCCGGTTTGCCGATATTGAAGGCGCTGGATTTGCTGGCCACGCGGGCAACCGCGCCGAAGCTGCGGCCGATCCTGGTGCAAATACGGGACCGGGTACGGGAAGGAAAGTCGCTTTCGGAAGCGGTGGACGAAGCGGGTGTTTTCTCGAAAGTGTATTCGACGGCGATTCTGGCGGGGGAAAAGAGCGGCAATCTTTCCGGCGTGCTGGATTATTACATCGCTTATCAGAAGGTGAGCACGGGCGTTAAGAAGAAGATTGTGGCTTCGCTGGTATATCCGATTTTGTTGGTGGTAGTGGCGACGTGCATCGTGTCCTACCTGGTGACGGGAGTGATACCGAAGTTTGCGGCGCTCTACAAGGATTTGGGAGTGCCGTTGCCGGGCCCGACGCAGTTTCTGGTCCTGATCACCGTGGATTACCGGGTGTACATCGTTTCGGCGCTGGTGGTGTTTCTGTTGAGCATCGTGGGAGTGTTTTTCTGGTCGCGGAGCGAAGAGGGTGGAGTGGCGTTCGACCGGCTGGTGTTCCGGATTCCCGTGCTGGGGGACACGTTGCTGAAGTTTCAGGCGTCGCAGTTCTGCCGCACGCTGGCCACGCTATTGACGGGAGGGACGCCACTGGTAGCGGCGCTGCAGACGGCGGCGGAATCGATCAGCAGCCGATTGGTGCGCGGATCGGTGAACCAGGCGACGCAGATGGTGCGGGAGGGAGAGTCGCTGCACGGTGCGTTGGCCTCCGGCCACGTGATGCCGGAACTGGCGATGGACATGATAGAAGTGGGGGAATCGAGCGGAGCGCTTGCGCCGATGTTGAACAGCGTAGCGGAGTTTTACGAGGAAGAGGTTGGGCTGCGACTGGCCGCGATGGTATCGCTGATTGAACCCGTTATTCTTGTATTCATGGGGCTGTTGGTAGCCTTCATCCTGATCTCGCTGTATTTGCCAATCTTCTCGTTCTCGATCAATGGATCAGGAACGGGAACCTAAGGAATAAAGATTGAACATGGCGACACCAGATTCCAATTTACACGATGCAAGCCTTCCAGGCGGCACGGCGGACGCGGCCCAGGAACGCGAGCAGGCACGGCGGCTTGCGGAACGCTACCGGTGCGGGTTTATCGACCTCAGCGAGCAGCGGATTGACCCGGAGCTGTTCCGGACGATACCCGCGGACCTGATGTTCCGGTACAACTTCGTGCCACTGTTGGCGAACAACAACACGCTGGTGATTGCCGTTGCAGATCCAGGGATGGTGATCCTGAGCGACGAGCTGCCGCTGCTGCTCGGGAAGAAGCTGGCGTACAAAGTGGCGACGCCGCGGCAGATCGGCGACCTGCTGAAGCGCACGGAACAGTCGCAGCGCGTGCTGGAGCAGGCGACGGAAGCGTTCACGCTGCAGGTTTCGAAGGATGAAGAAGAGGGCGAGGAGACGATCTCCGGCGACCGGCTGACGCGCGACTCCACTGTAAGCCCAGTGGTACGGCTGGTGGAGACGATCATCTTCACGGCGTTGGAGCGGCGAGCGAGCGATATTCACATTGAGGCGCGGGACGCGGAAGTGGCGGTGAAGTACCGGATTGACGGCGTGCTGCAGCACGCCATGCAGCCGATCGCGAAGGAGTGGCATTCCACGGTGCTTTCGCGCATCAAGGTGCTGAGCGACCTGGACATTGCCGAGCGGCGCGTGCCGCAGGACGGACGCTTCCGCGTGAAGTACAAGGGGCGGTACATCGACCTGCGCGTTTCGATCATGCCGGCGAGCCACGGGGAAGACGCCGTGCTGCGCGTGCTGGACAAGGAAACGCTGTCGGAGAAGTTCCAGAGCTTGAGCCTGGACGTGGTTGGTTTTTCAGCCGACGAGGTGAAGCGGTTTCGCCGGTATATCCGGGAGCCGTACGGCATGGTTCTGGTGACCGGGCCGACGGGTTCCGGGAAGACGACGACGCTGTATGCGGCGATCAATGAGATCAAAACGGACGAAGACAAGATCGTTACGATTGAAGACCCGGTCGAATACCAGCTTCGCGGCATCACGCAGATTCCGGTGAACGAGAAGAAGGGGCTGACGTTCGCGCGCGGATTGCGGTCCATTCTGCGGCACGACCCGGATAAGATCATGGTGGGCGAAATCCGCGACCAGGAGACGGCGCAGATCGCGATTCAGTCGGCGCTGACCGGGCACCTGGTGTTCACCACCGTGCACGCGAACAACGTGACGGACGTGATCGGGCGGTTCATCAACATGGGAGTGGAGCCGTACAACTTCGTGTCCGCGCTGAACTGCATCATGGCGCAGCGGCTGGTGCGACTGATCTGCCTCAACTGCAAGCGGCCGAAGAAGCATACTCCAGAAGAGTTGCGGGAATCGGGAATCGATCCGGCGAGGGCCGCGGAATTTATTTTTGCGGAGGGAGCGGGCTGCCTGGAATGCTCCGGAACCGGATATCACGGGCGGTCTGCCATCTGCGAACTGCTGGATCTAACGGACCACATCCGGGAAATGATTGTGAACCGGCGGCCGACCTCGGAAATCAAGCGTGCGGCAATCGAAGAAGGTATGATTACGCTTCGCGAAAGCGGACTGGCGAAGGTGAAGAGCGGGCTGACGACGTTGCGCGAAATCAATAAGGTGACATTCGTTGAGTAGCGGCGGCGCATACCAGGGCGGATTGTACAGGATGAACGGCGTGCGGCGGTTCATGCGGTGGCTGGACGCTACGCCGCATCCGATGGTCGCGGTGGAGTTTACGCCGGAGCAGGTTTCCGGAGCGCGATTCACGCGGACGGGATCGCTTGAAGGATTTGCGGTGGAACCCTTGCCGCCAGGCGCATTGGCGCCATCGGCGATCGAAGCGAACGTATTGAATCCCATCGCGGTGAAGGCCGCGGTTAACGCGGTCATGAACACGCTGAAGATGAAGAATGAAGACGCGGCGTTGCTGGTGCCCGATCCAGTGATTCGCGTATTCGTGCAGCATTTCGACGAGTTTCCGCGTTCGGCGGAAGAAGCGATTCCAATGCTGCGCTGGAAATTGAAGAAAAGCGTGCCATTTGAGGTTGATGAGACGCTGCTCTCCTACATGCGGCAGCAACCGCGCGGGGAAGGCGTGGATGTGGTGACGGCGATTGCCCGGCTGCGAATCATCAAGGAATATGAGGCGTTGCTGGAACCGCAGGCGGTGCGCGCAGGCGTGGTATTGAGTTCCACGCTGGCGGCGATTTCGCTTTTGGAGGATTCGCAACCGACGCTTCTGGCGAGGCTTTCCGGAACATCGCTGACGGCGGCGATTGTGCGAGAAGGAGTTCTGGCGGGGTATCGCTGCACGGAACTTCCCGCAACCGCGGCCGAAATCACGCCGCAGATGCTGCTGGAAGAAGTTTATCCACTTGCGGCGTATTACCAGGACACCTGGCAGGAAGGGATTCGAGCGGTGCGGGTGGCAGGACTCCGCCGGCGGCTGCCTGAATTTGTGCGCCCGCTGCAGGAAGAGTTCAAGTGCGACGTGGGCTCGCTACTGAGCTCCGCTGTTTCGGAGGGCCACTTGCGGAGCGATGCGAGGCCGCTGGCCGACCGTGAGATGGAAGGACTAGTGGGCTGGATGATGCACCGGAGTTGAAAGGGAAGAAGAAGATAACGCCATGTATGTTCGCCTGAATCTTGCAACCAACCCCCTGCTGAGCCACCGGCGATTTCTGGCGGGGTCCGCAGCGCTGAGCGTGCTGGGTGTGCTGTTGCTTTTTGGATTGGGCTGGCGCGCTTACAAGCTGCGCAAAGCAGAAGAGGATTTGCGAGCGAGAAGCAGCAAGATCGAAAAAGAAATGGCGGCGGTGGAAGGGGAGCGAAAGCAGTTAGACCTTTATTTCGCGCAGCAAGAAGCGGCCGGATACCAGGACCATGCGAAATTCGTGGTCAGCGTGCTGCAGGCGAGGAGCATCAACTGGACGCAGATGTTCATGGACCTGGAGCGCACGCTGCCGGCCGGGGTGCGAATCGTGCACATTCAGCCGAAGCTGGAGAAGGGGATTGTCACGGTTCATTTCGTGGTGGGAACGAGGAGCGAGGCAGAGAAGCTGAAGCTGCTGAAGGCGTTTGAAAATTCCAGCGCGTTTTCACATGTGGAGCTGTTGTCCGAAAAAACCGGAAATCAGCCGGGTGCTGACCCGCTGACGATTGAATTTGATGCGGAGTATTCGAACACGTGAGCATGAGCGACTTCAGGATCAAGAAACGGCTGATTATCACGGGACTGGCGGTGCTGTTCCTGCTGGACGCAGCGTTGGCTTATCACAACGTCAAACTGTCGACGAGGGAAGCGAACCCTGATGTGGTATTGAAGGCGGAAGCCCGGCAGGTGGCACTGGTGAGAGCGGACGTCGAGCGCGCCAACAAAATCAAGGCGCGGCTCCCCGAAGTGGAGAAATACTTTGACCAGTTCGAGAACACGTTGCCGCCGGCGGGGAAAGGCTATTCGGTGGTATCGCAGGAAGTAGGCGACATCGCCCGCGACACGCACATCCAGGTGGACGACTTGAAGTTCCACCAAAAGGAAGTGACCGGGCGCAACGTGGACGAAATTGGATTGGAAGCAACGTTGGACGGCGATTATGCGGGGATCGTGCGCTTTCTGAACCGTCTGCAGCGCTCGAAGAACACCTACATCGTGGACTCGCTGGGGTTGGATTCGAATTCTGGCCAGGGCCCCGCCAAACAAGGGGTAGCACCTGGAGCGGTGAAAGTTGCGTTGCGCCTGCGTTCCTATTTCAGGAAGACATGATGGCGGAGACGAAACAAAAGAAACAGTTGATCGTGCTGGCGGTGCTGGTAGTGGTGGCGGCGTCGATCTGGTATCTGCACTTTGGGGGAGAGGCGACGAGGAACGCGGGAGTTTCCGCCGTCAACTATTCCCCGATCAACGCGCAGGATTACAACCCGATCATCAGCGGGCTGGCGAAGGCCCAGAGCACGGAATACAAAAGCGCGGGGCGGAATATATTCGTGATGGGCGCGGCGACGGTGGAAGCGGAGAGACGCGGTCCGGTGAAGCCGCCGTTCATTCCGTACAACCAGCCGCAACCGCCCGCGCCGCCGCCGCCCGCGCAACTGCCGATGGTGTTTTTTGGCTACGGAATGTTGCCCGTCGGCGGGGCTCGCCAGGCGTTCCTGAAAGAGGAATCGGGAGATGAAGTGCACATCGTGAGCGAGGGCGATGTGGTGTTGAGCCACATCCGGATTCTGCACATTGGCAACGACCGGATTGATTTTGAGGACATGACTACGGGCCAGAAAGGTTCGAAGAACCTGGAGGCTGCGCCGGCAGCGTGAAGCGGATGATTCCAATTCGCGGGAAGATGCGCGGACAAGAGGGCACCGCGTTGACCCTGGTGGTGTTCCTGCTGGCGCTGGTGGTGATTGCGAGCGTTGCCGCAGCCCCCAACATCATTACGAACGGGCGCCGGGATAAAGAAGAAGAGATGATCTGGAGGGGCAAGCAGTACGTGCGGGGAATCCGGCTGTATGTGCGGTACTACCAGACGCACGGAGGCACCACGCGCTTTCCCACTTCCATGGAGGACCTCACAAAAAATAAAGTGGGCATCCGCTTCATGCGGCAGGCGTATAAGGACCCCGTAAACTCTGTGGATGGGTCCTGGAGGCTGATTTATGTCGGACCCAACGGGCAATTGATCGGCAGCCTGAAGAGCCGACCTTTGGGGCCGGACGGACAGCCTACGGGTGCGTCAGGCGGCGGTGGTGGATTTGGTTCGTTGTTTGGCAACCCGCAAACATCCTCGGGGAACAGTTCTTCGTTCGGCAGTTCTTCTTTCGGCAACTCCTCGTTCGGTGGATCGTCATCCGGAAATTCGTCATTCGGAAATTCTTCCTTTGGAAGTTCGTCGTTCGGAAATTCGTCACCGAATAGTGGCGCCAACGCGAACGCCACGAATTCTTCCGGGCAGGCGCCCGCGCAGGGAACGACAGACAGTTCTATTTCGGACCCGATGTCCACGCCGCAGCCGATAGCCAATTCGGATGGGAGCACGGATATGATCGGCGGGAACATCATCGGGGTGGGAAGCAAGGTGAACAAGGCGTCGGTGATCTGGTACGACAAGGCGAAGAATTACCGGCAGTTTGAGTTTATCTGGGATCCGTCGAAGGAGTCGGTGAACGGAGGGGTTGCCCCGACCATCATCGGAACACCTCCAACGAATACACAGAACGGATCGAACTCGATCTTCAGCAGCCCGGCGGGAAGCAGCGGAGCCGGGCAGCAACCGTCGGGTACGCCGGCGGGCAATCCAAATCCCGGCACCGGCAGCACTCCACCCCCCGGGCAAATGCCGCAACAGTAAGAGCGTCTGTCGCTGCGCTCTTGCAGCCAATCCTCAGCTAATTTTGCGGAAGAGAAAGCCCCATGGGGGAGTCCAGGGCTCCAGCTGCATCGGCTTTCAATTTGGCGTAAGTTTTGGCGATGCGCTGGACGTACTTCATGGTCTCGAGATAAGGCGGCACGCGGCGGCCGTATCTGTCCACGCTATCCGGGCCGGCATTATAGGCCGCGAGCGCGAGGTTCAGGTTGTTGCCGTATTTCTTCAGCAGATCGCTCAGATAGTGGGACCCACCGTCGATATTCTGCCCCGGGTCAAAGGCGTCCTTCACGCCCATCAGTTGGGCGGTTCGCGGCATTAACTGCATCAAGCCGCGAGCGTTCTTTGGGGAGACGGCTTTGGGATTGAAATTGGATTCGATGGAAATCACGGAATGGATCAGGTTCGGGTCGAGATTGTAGCGCGTGGCCGAATCGTGGATCAGTTTCTGGAAAGGCGTTTTTTCGGTGAGAGGCTCGGTGCTTGGTTCGAAAATTTCTTCGGGCTCAATGGCCACTATATCGGAAATGGGAACTTCCGCGACGCCGCCCTGCACGTGCAGGCGGTAGCGGTCGCCGAGCAGTTCGTAGCCGGTGACGTTGAGGCGGGCGCCGCTCCGGAGAACGACATAGTCGGCGCGCGCGGGTAGGCCTGTGAGCAGGAAGAGGAGGCCCCCGGCGGCGACGTATTTGGCGAGGCTCAGGCGCACTCAGGCAACTCCCGCAGGGCAAAGCGTTCGATGGCCGCGGCTACGCCGTCATTATCGTTGGTATGGGTGACGTGCCAGCCGCGCGTTTTCAGTTCGGGCACCGCGTTTTCCATTACGACCGGAATTCCCGCGAACGTAAGCATCTCTTCGTCGTTGTGGTTGTCGCCGATGGCCAGGATCTCTTCCCGCGTGATGCCGCGCAGGGCAGCCCATTCGGCCAGCGCCACTCCTTTCGACACCCGCGGGTTAAGAACGTCGATCATCGAAAAATCCTTGCTCTCGTAGGTGGTCACCGCCAGCGCGAATTCACTTACAAATTGGACGCCGCGGAGGGCCTGTTCGGCTGCTCGCATAAGCTGAACTGGGCCGGAAAGCATCACCTGGATGGGGTCTTCGGTGAGGCAGGCTTCGAGGGGCCTGGATTCGCCGAGGAAGGGCTTGTTCCACGTATAGTATGCGCCGCGGAGGCCGTCCTCGAGGTCAATCGTTTCCATCATCACCTGTTTGGCGCGGGGGCGGTCGAAGACGACCGAAGTGGCTTCGCGCCACTGCCGTGTAGCCTGCAGGACGTGGAGCGCGGTGTCGCGGAGGAGCAGGTGGCGCACCAGGGTTTCGCCGTGTTTGGTGCGCACCAGCGCGCCGTTGTTGACGATCATGGTCAATGGGGAGTCAATCTGTTGCGCGACGGGCATGGCGAAGTCGTAGCGGCGGCCGGTGACGAGAGCGACTTCGATCCCGCGGCGGGTGGCTTCGGCGATGGCGGCGCGGTTGCGCTCGGAGACGAGGAAGCGGCTGTTGAGCAGCGTGCCGTCGATGTCGAGGGCGATGAGTTGCACGGGCATCTCTCTATTTTAGCGCGGTTTGTTGATGTTTAGTGTGGTGTTACCGACCTAAAGGTCGGCCACTACATCGGCGGAGAGAAGAAAAAGCAGATCCCTCAACCGCAAAAGACGCGGGTTCGGGATGACAATTGGCAGGTGTTGCGCCGAGCAGCCGGGGAAAAGGCGTGTGTTAGACTTTTTTCATGGCTACCCACCGGCTGTATTACGAGGATTCTTACCTGCAAAATTTTGAGGCGCGCGTGTTGAGCTGTTCTCCGGCTGAGCCGGTACAGGGAGCATCCGGCATGCAGCCGGCCTGGGAAGTGCTATTGGACCAGACCGCGTTTTATCCGACATCGGGAGGACAACCGAACGACTTGGGATTGCTGGGAGACGCGGCGGTGCTGGACGTGCGCGACGAAGAAGATGGCATCGTGCACATCGTGGATCGCGAGGTGGAGCCGGGCGGGGTGAAGGGGTGCGTCAACTGGCCGAGGCGATTCGACCACATGCAACAGCACACTGGGCAGCACTTGCTGTCGGCGATGTTTCAGGAGCGGTTTGGACTGCCAACGGTGTCGTTTCACCTCGGGGCGGAAATTTGCACCATCGATCTGAAGGGTGGCGAGCCTTCCAGGGATCAATTGATTGGGGCGCAGCGCGCGGCGAATAAGGTGATTTTCGAGGATCGGGCGATTGCGGTGCGCTACGGAACGCGGGAGCAACTGGCGCGGCTTGGCGTGCGCAAAGAGGTGGAGCGCGAGGGACTTTTGCGGGCGATCGAGATTGAAACGGCGGATTTGCAGCCCTGCGGCGGGACGCATGTGAAGTCCACGGGACAGATCGGGATGATTCTGGTACGGGGTTGCAGCAAGGTGCGGCAGGACTGGCGGGTGGAGTTTGTTTGCGGGCGGCGTTCGGAGCAGTTTGCGACGGAGGATTTTGCGCGGCAGCGCGCCCTGGCTGGCTCGTTGAGTTGCGCGGTGCAGGAGTTGCCGGAGGCTGTTGCAAAATTTGCGGCGGAGCGGGAGGCGAATTTCAAGAGCCTGCGGGCGGCGTTGCGGCAACTGGCGACGGTGTGGGGTTCGCAGTTGGCGCTAAACGCACCAGTGGGCGCGAACGGTGTGCGTGTGGTGCCGATGTTGCTTCAGGGAGCGCATCCGGAGTTGCTGTTGCCTCTGGCCACGGAAATTGCGAAGAACGAAAGGACGGTGGCGCTGCTGATTATGGAGGAGTCTGGACAATTTGTTTTCGCGCAGCATCCGGGGGCGGGGAAGGATCTTGGTGCGGTGTTGAAAAGTGTGTTGGCGGCGCATGCGGGGAAGGGCGGGGGGAGCAAGGATTTTGTGCGGGCGAAACTGGCTGATGCGGTCAATTCGGCGGCGGCAATGGAGTTGGCGAAGAATTTGGTCGAAGCTTGAGCGATGGATTGCGACGGGGAGGATGTGCCGAGTGGAAGGGTGCGTTGGACTCACATCGTCACGTACAGCGCCCGCCGCGTAGAACCATTCGGGACGGGCAAAAGGCGCCCGCCTCGGAAGGCGGCCGCTACAATGGCGAGGAGGAACCCAAGAAGGCGGCGTAAAGCCGCCCCTACACATGCAAGAGCTGCTGGACCACCTGAAGGTGGCCGCTACGCGGGAGAGTTTATTAACGCAGGAGAGATTTGGATTTCAGGACGGTTAGGACGCGCTGGACGGGGGATTTCTGGCTGAGCCAGCGCTTTTCGGTTTCGAGAATGAGGCGGCGGCCGAGTGAGCTGAAGAGGGCGCGGGTTGCGGCGGGCTTGGCGTTGGCGGTGTGAAGAAACTCGAGGAAAGCCTGCGGTTGTTGCGGCCCCACGGCGAGGATGCCGAGGCCGTGGCCATGTTCGAAGTTGAAGCTTGGAAAGTTCGGGGAGAGTTCGCGCCAGAGCTGGTGAACGCCAAAGCCTCGTTGCGTTTCCATTGTGTCGTGGAAGAGGACGACCGCCCGGTCGCTGAGCTTGGGGAGCCAGGTTTCGTAATCGGATTTCACGGCGTCGTAGAAGTGCAAACCGTCAATGTGCAGCAGGTCCACGGAGGCCGCGGGGATGTGCGGCAGGGCCTGGTCAAACGTCATGCGAAGCAAAGTGGAAAACGATTCGTAGCGGCGGTGGTAAGCGTGCAAATCGAGATAGACGGATTCCTTGTAGTAGTTGGCGTGGGGGTCGCCGAGCCAGGTGTCCACGGCGAAGCAGTGGGTGGGGAGTTTGAGTTCGGCGACGACCTGGCAAAAAGCGCAATAGGAGACGCCGTGCTGGGTGCCGAGTTCCACCAGGGTGCGGGGATGCAGCATCTCGATGAGCGCCATGGCAAAGGGGACATGTTCGGTCCAACTGGATTTTTTGTGGAGGCGATCGGGGAAGCGATAGAGGAGTTGCCAATCGAGAGGGTTGAAGTCGGCACTCATGGTTCCATAGTACATGAGATGCGCAGGCGGGAAGCAAAAGGGGGATTGGCGCGTAATTGGTTGCGCGGCGATCGAAGGCGGCGTAAAGCCGCCCCTACAAGATTAGATGCAGCCAGCAGAGTTCAACAGGGTTCTAGAAGAAGCGGCTGCGGACGCGGTCGGGCAGGTTGGCGAGGTCAACGATGGTGAGGAAGTCGATGGTTTTGAATTCGCGGTCGATGGCGGGCGGACCGCAGATGCGGCCGGAGATTTCCAGATAAGCGCGGAAGAGGCGCGGCGGCCGGGTGGATTCCACGGCAACTCCGGTGGATTGGCAAGCCTGTCCGGGCTGAGGATTGGTGCGCAACGGCGGGTCGATCAGGTACTTTTCTTTCAGCGCGTCGTACATGGCCACGCCGTAGTTTTCGTCCTGGGACGTGATGGAACTGCAGCCGATCAGGTAGCGGGATTCGTTGCGGGTGGCATAGACGGCGATGCCTTTCCAGAGTGCGTGCAGGACCATGATGTTGCGGAAATCGATGTGCGTGCAGGCGCGGCCAAGTTCGAGCATTTCCTTGCGATAGGGTTCATAAACCGAAAAGTCGAAGACCTGATTGCCGTAGTAGCCGAGGTTTCTGTGGGCCACTTCGCCGGTTTGCAGGCGATAGGTGCCGACCAGCTTGCCGGACTCGAGGTCCGTGACCATCAAGTGGTCGCAGAAATTGTCGAAGGGATCGATATCGAGGCGCTCGCGGTCAGAGGTGGACAGGCCTTCGCCCAACTCCTCATTGAAGACGGAGTAACGCAGGCGCTGGCAGGCCATAAGATGCTCCGGCGTTTGAGCGAGACTGACTCGGAACAGGGAAGTTTCGGTTAAGAGAGGTTCGTTCGTTACCGTTTTCACAGTTGACCTCTGGCTGCTGACAGTTTCCCGTGACCTAAGTTTCGGCAATGTTTCAACCAGGTTATTTTCGCGTTCAGACTGTGTACCGATACGCTACGCTCTTTTCCCCTTTGCTCAATCTTACCCAGATGGAACCGCAAAGGAAAGCAACGAAGATGCGAAATAGGAAACAGTTCGTGGGATTCGCGTGCGGGCTTGAGGTGGACGTATCGCAAGGCGACGCCGCGGGCGTGCAACGAAAATAGTTTATGTCCAATCTGGCCTTTGCTGCATCAAACCCGCGCTCGGCAGACTGGATGCTTGTCCTTAACATTTCTGGGGATTAGGATATCTTCCCTTGGCATGGCCGCTTAAAAAAGGATTTGTAGGTAAGGAGGATTCCCTTCAGGCGGGAGCCCTCTGCGCGGCACCGAACTTGGGGACTGGTGCCGCATGCGGACGTTCCATCGCTCCGTGGCCATAGCAGGGGAAGACGCGGTGTGCGTGGGTGGGGGACAAAATGAATACGATTTCAAAATATAAATTTTGGATAGGCGGAGCGGTTGGCCTGGTCGTTGTTGGACTGGTGATAGGGGCAGTGCGTCCGAAGCATGTGGCCGGGGCCCAGCCGGGAGGGACACCGGATGTAGAGGTGGTTCAGGTGGAGCAGAAGGACGTTCCGATCTATGGGGAATGGATTGGGACTCTGGATGGGCTGACCAACGCAGACGTAAGGGCGCAGGTTACCGGCTACCTGATGAAGCAGGCTTATCAGGAAGGGGCATTCGTCCGGAAGGGACAACTGCTGTTTGAGATCGATCCTCGGCCGTTCCAGGCGGCGCTGGACCAGGCGGAAGGGCAGTTGGCACAGGCCAAGGCTTTGCTGGCGAATGCGCAGGCGGTGCAGGGGAGAACTCAGCTGGACGTGGAGCGATATGGGCCACTGGCGAAAGAACAAGCCGCAAGCCAGCAGGATCTGGACAACGCGGTGCAGAACAATCTGGCTGCCAAGGCCACCGTGCAGACCGCCGAGGCCTCGATCAAGACCAATCAAGCGGCCGTTGAAACGGCCAAGATCAACCTTGATTTTACGCGGTTGATTGCGCCCATCGACGGGATTGCCGGGCAGGCACAACTGCAAGTGGGGGCGCTGGTCAATCTGAGCAGCGGGCCAGTGACCTCGGTTTCGACAGTCGATCCGATCAAAGTTTATTTTACGGTGAGCGAGCCGCAGTATCTGGCGTGGCGGAAGCGGTTTCCGACAGAGAGCAGCCGGTTGGAAGCGGACAAGAATTTGCGGCTGGAATTGATTCTGGCGGACGGGTCCGTGTATCCGCAGCAGGGATCGTTTTATTTTGCGGACCGGCAAGTGGATGTTGGGACGGGCGCGATACGGATCGCGGGGCTGTTTCCGAATCCGGGGAATATCTTGCGGCCGGGAGGGTACGGAAAAGTGCGGGCGGTGATTCGGCTGCAGAAGGAAGCGCTGCTGGTTCCGCAGCGCGCGGTGAGTGAGCTTCAGGGAGGCTACCAGGTCGCGGTGGTGGGCCCAGACAACAAGGTGAGTATCAGGACGGTGACGGTTGGCGACCATGCCGGGAGCGATTGGGTGATTTCGGATGGGCTAAAACCCGGAGAAAAAGTGATCGCCGAGGGAATTCAGAAGGCCCGGCCCGGCGAGCTGGTGAATCCCAAGCCCTTTAGCGCACAGCAAGTAAAGGGAAAATAAGCCATGTCAAAATTTTTCATCAATCGACCCATCGTCGCCATAGTGATTTCCATTGTCATGGTCCTTATCGGCTCCCTGACGATCCTGGCCCTGCCGGTAGCTCAGTTTCCGAATATCGCGCCGCCGGAGATTCAAATTCTGGCCACCTACGTCGGCGCCGATGCGCAAACCCTGGAACAAGCCGTGGCCACGCCTCTGGAGCAACAAATGAGCGGCGTGGACAACATGAACTACATGTATTCGCTGAATACCACCGGAAACTCGTCGACGACCTTGATCGTCGATTTCGACGCGAAGACCGACCCCAACAACGATTTCATTCTCGCGCAATCTCGCGAGACGCAGGCCGCTTCGCAGCTTCCCGTGGACGTTAACAATTATGGGATCACGGTGCGCAAATCCCCCACTGCACCGTTGATATTGTTCGACCTCTACTCTCCCAACGGAACTTATGACGCGACATTTCTGGCCAACTACGCCTACATCAATCTGGTCGATCCCTTGCTCCGCTCATACGGCATCGGTATCGTCAATGTGTTCGGCGCCGGGCAATACGCAATGCGTATGTGGGTGAGACCCGACCAATTAGCGAAGCTCGGGGTTACGGTCCCGGAGATCATCAGCGCCGTGCAGGCGCAAAACACAGTCAATCCGGCCGGAAAAGCGGGCGGCGAGCCTGCTCCCAAAGGCACAGAATTTACCTATGCGGTTCTGGCGCAGAGCCGGCTGGTTTCGCCGGAAGAGTTCGGAAAAATCGTGGTACGTGAGAACCCGGATGGGGGTATCGTTCGTGTCCGTGATGTGGCTCGCATCGAGCTGGGATCGCAGGACTACAGCATCTCCGGGCGCTACAATGGCAAGCCGAGCGCCGTTCTTGCGCTTTATCAGATTCCGGGCTCAAATGCCGTTCAGGCTGCGGCCACGGCGAACAAGCTGATGGCGCAGATGAAGCAGCGCTTTCCAGACGACCTGGACTATACCGTTGCCCTAGACACTACGCGGGCCGTCACCGAAGGCATCAAGGAGATTGTGATCACGCTGCTGATCGCGCTGGCTCTGGTCATCCTTGTGGTCTATATCTTTTTGCAGGGCTGGCGCGCCACGCTGATTCCACTTCTTGCCGTGCCCGTATCGCTGATAGGCACATTCATACTCTTCCCGGTGTTTGGCTTTTCCATCAATACGCTGTCGCTGTTCGGCCTGGTGCTGGCGATTGGCCTGGTGGTGGACGACGCCATCGTGGTGGTCGAGGGCGTGGAACGCCACATTGAAGAAGGCATGACGCCGAAGGACGCGGCGTTAAAAGCGATGGAAGAGCTCTCCGGCCCAGTGGTTGGAATCGCGCTAGTTCTTTCAGCTGTATTCGTGCCGACGGCGTTCATTCCGGGAATCACCGGAAAGCTTTATCAACAATTTGCCGTCACCATTGCCATCTCCGTTTTGCTTTCCGCTTTCAACGCGCTCACTCTCAGTCCGGCGCTGGCAGCGCTGCTGCTCAAGCCAAAGGAAGAGAGCCATGGATTACTGCAAAGATTCTTCGACTGGTTCAACCGGACTTTCGATCGCGCCACCGAGGGTTATGTAGGCTGGAGCGCCGTCCTGGTGAAGAAAACCGCGGTAGTCGTGGTGCTGCTGGTTGTTTTTGCCGGCGCAGGCTTCTTTTTCGCCAACCGCGTCCCAACGAGTTTCCTTCCCGACGAAGACCAAGGCTACGCCTACGTCAGCATGCAACTTCCGAATGGGGCTTCACTGGAGCGCACGAATGCTGTCGTCAAGCAAGTCGAAAAAATCATCATGGATACGCCGGGTGTCGCCCAGTCCACCTGCTTTGTCGGATTCAGCTTACTGAGCTTTGCGCGCACCACTTACAACGCGACGTTCTTCGTGAACTTCAAGCTCTGGGATGAGCGCAAGACGCGTGAAGAGCAGTTTCAAACCCTTAAGGCGCATCTGAATCAGCAGTTGAGCAAGCTGCCGAGCGCCGTGGCGTTCGGGTTTTCGCCGCCGGCGATTCCGGGTGTGGGAACGGCCGGAGGCTTTACGTTCATGCTGGAAGACCGTTCAGGCAGCGATATTCAGTTCCTTACGAAAAATCTGGCCACCTTTATGGACGCTGCCCGAAAGCGGCCGGAAATAGCCAGCCTGAGCACGACTTTCTTGCCAAACGTGCCTCAGCAATTTGCCGATGTGGACCGCGACAAAGTTTTGAAGCAAGGCGTGAGCCTCAGCGACGTGTACAAGACCATCCAGGCCTTCATGGGCGGCTATTTCATCAACTATTTCAATCGCTTCGGCCGCCAGTGGCAGGTGTATATCGAAGCGGAAGGCGAAGATCGCGCAAAGGCGGAGAACGTCGGCCAATTCTACGTTCGCAACAACAAAGGACAAAATGTTCCGCTCTCGACGTTGGTCACTATGAAACCTCGCTTGGGCCCGGAATTTCTGCTTCGCTTCAACGAGTACCGTTCCGCGCAGCTCAATGGCAGCGCCGCGCCTGGCTATAGTGCGGATCAAGCCACTGCGGCGCTGGAAGAAGTCTTCAAACAGACCATGCCGCGCGAAATGGGTTTCGACTACTCGGGGATGTCGTTTCAGGAACAAAAGGCCCGTGAAGGTGTACCGGCCTCGGTGATTTTCGGACTTTCCCTTTTGTTCGTTTTCCTAATCCTGGCAGCGCTCTATGAAAGTTGGTCGTTGCCGTTTAGCGTTTTGCTTAGCACGCCAGTAGCGATTTTCGGCGCCTTCGCAGTTTTATTCTTGCGACGTTTCTTGCAGAGCGTATTTTTCCCGCCGTACCTGGTGCAGATGGAGAGCGATGTCTACTCGCAGATCGGGCTGGTGATGCTGATCGGCCTGGCGGCGAAGAACGCGATTCTGATCGTGGAGTTTGCCAAGGATCAGTTTGAGAAGGGGAAGCCTTTGGCGGACGCTGCGCTTGAGGGGGCGAGGCTGCGCCTGAGGCCGATTCTGATGACGTCGTTTGCGTTCATTCTGGGTTGCGTGCCGTTGTGGACGGCGACGGGAGCGGGGTCGGTTGCCCGGCAAATCATGGGCACAACAGTGATCGGGGGGATGGTCGCCGCGAGCGCGCTGGGAATTTTCTTTATCCCGGCGATTTTCTACATGGTTGAGAAATGGTCGGGCGCGGACAAAGAGAGGGCCGCGGGAAGTCTGCCCGTCGAGCCTGCTCCGGCGCCGGGGGATTGAGATGAATTTCGGCGGACACGGCGCGGGAGGAGCCTGGGAGAGACCTATGAAGAAGTTGGCGTTATTGCTGATGGCGATCGTGGTTTCCGGATTCGGAATGGGCTGCAAGGTCGGGCCGAACTACAAACGGCCGGCGGTGCAGACGCCCACGGAATACCGCGAATTGAAAGATGGCCCGCAAACGCAAGTTCAGCCGCAGGTGGCTTCGTACGCGGATCTGCCGTGGTGGCAGGTGTTCCAGGATCCGACATTGCAGGAGCTGATCCGAACGGCGCTGAAGCAGAATTACGATTTGCAATTGGCAACGGAGCGGATCAATGCCGGGCGCGCGCAGGTTCAGATTACGCGTTCGAACCTGTTTCCGCAGGTGGCGGGGAATGGGGACTTCAGCGGCGGGCAAGAGCACAACTTCCAGACACGGTCGAACTTTTTGACACTTACGGCCGATGCTGCGTTTCAGTTGGACTTTTTCGGCAAGTTGCGGCGGGCCACGGAGGCTTCGCGCGCCGAGTTACTGGCGACGAAGGACGCCCAGCAGACCGTGATACTGACGCTGGTGAGCGATGTGGCGAGCGACTATTTTGCGCTCCTGCAACTTGATCTGGAGCTCCAAATCACGCACGACACGGTAACGACGCAGGAAGACTCGGTGAAGCTCACCAAGCTTCGCGTTGACCACGGCGTGGCCACAAAACTGGATGTCTTGCAGGCGCAACAGGTGCTGGATTCGGCGAATGCGACTGTGCCGGACCTGGAGCGGCAGATCGCGCAGGAAGAAAATGCGATCAGCATTCTCCTGGGCAATTACCCGCAGGGCGTGCCGCGCGGGCACACGCTCGTGGAGCAAGTGCTTCCGCCGGAGGTTCCGCCGGGATTGCCTTCGACGCTGCTGGAGCGGCGGCCGGATATTCGCGAGGCGGAGCAATTCCTGGTAGCGGCGAACGCGCAAATCGGAGTAGCCAAGGCGGAATTTTTTCCGCAGATTTCACTGACTGGCTCGGGCGGCGGCGCTTTTGGGAGAAGCAGCGCATTTTCCGGCCTGATGAGCTCGCAACTCGGGATCTGGTCTTATGGAGCACAAGTGAGCCAGCCGATTTTCACGGGGGGAGCGCTTCGCGGAAATCTGCGGCTGGCGGAATCGCAGCATCAACAGGCGCTGATCTCTTACCGGCAAGCGATTCAGCAGGCGTTCGGAGACGTATCCGATGCCCTGATCGGCTACCAGAAAAACCATGAGGTCCGAGTTCGCCAGGAGCTGACCGTGGCGGACTTGCAAGAGTCCGTGCGCCTGTCGATCATGCGCTACCGGGGAGGCACCACAACGTACCTGGAAGTGCTGGACGGGCAGCGGTCGCTTTTTAATGCGGAACTGGTGCTTGCGCAGGCCCGGGGCACGGAGTATCAGAGCCTGGTACAGCTCTACCGGGTGCTTGGGGGCGGCTGGCAGCAATAGCTGGAGATGCCCGGATGTGGAATAAAATGTTTGAAGGTCCAACTTACCGCGAAGGTTAACCGAAACTAATTGTCTCCAGATCTGCTGCGGGATCCATCTAATATCTTCCGCATATATTCGAGGCTTGTCCAGACGCGTTGGCGGGATATAGGATGTATCCCCTTCGCACCGTCGCTGAAAGAATCTTTGAGGTAAGGAGGGCTTCTTGAGGCTGAGTTACGGGCTAGGCCAGGGTCTCCTGCTAGCCGTGCTTTTTCTTTCTGGAACCACACGATCCATCGCACAAAATGAAGTAACAACTGGCACGAGCAGTCCTGGCCAGGCGATTCCGGGAACCCAGGGAGTCAGCCCGTTTTCCGGGAGCGTGCCGGGAAAACTGGTTCCGGGAGTTCTGCCTCTTTCGCTCCAGGACGCAATTAAGCGAGGATTGAAACAGAATCTTGGGCTGCTCCTTTCCAGCGCCGACATCCGCGGCGCCAGGGGGCAGCGGTGGGAACAATTGAGCGCCCTGCTGCCGCACGTGACGGCGTCTCCTTATTTGGCGGATTCGCAAATCAATCTTGCGGAGCTGGGACTATCAAGTTTTGGCGGGCTGCAGATTCCGGTATCCATTGGACCGTTTTCCTATTTTGATGCGAGGGTGTCGCTGACCCAGACGCTGTTCGACCGGAAGGCGTTCAACGGAACGCGAGCGGCGAATGAAAGCCTGAAATCTTCGGAGTACACGTTCAAGGACGCGCGAGACCTTGTGGTGCTTGCCGTCGGGTATACCTACTTGCAGGCGATAGCGGACGCGGCACGAATCGAAACGGCCGAGGCACAGGTGAAAACGGCGCAAGCGCTGTTCGATCAGGCGTCAGACCAGGTGACGGCGGGAACTTCGCCGGCCATCGACGGCTTGCGAGCGAAGGTGGAGCTGCAGACCCGGCAGCAGCAACTGATTCAGGCGAAAAACAATTTCGCCATCCAGAAGCTGACTGTTGGACGAGTGATCGGGTTGGCACCAGGGCAGGAGTTCGAGTTCACGGACAAGTCGCCGTACCGCCCGTTTGAAGGAATCACGGTTGAGGATGCGCTGAAACACGCGTTTGGGTCGCGTTCGGACTACCAGGCGGCGACGGCGGACGTGCGGGCGGCGGAATTCGCGAGAAAAGCGGCGACGTCGGGATACTGGCCATCGCTTTCGTTTAATGCGGACTACGGTACGGCGGGTTCGCATCCTTCGACGGCGACGCAGGTGTACGACGTGCGCGGAACGCTGCTGATTCCGATATTTCAGGGAGGCAGCGTTCACGGGGATGTGTTGCAGGCCGATGCGAGACTCGAGCAGAGCCGCGAGCGGCTGGACAATCTGCGGGCACAGATCGATTCCGATGTTCGCGCGGCGCTGCTGAACCTGGAGTCTTCGGCGGAACAAGTGAAAGTGGCGCAGAGCAATATCGAGCTGGCGGAAGAGACGCTGGCGCAGTCGCGCGACCGATTCAGGGCGGGCGTGACGGATACCGTGGAAGTGGTGCAATCGCAGGAACTGGTGGCGAGCGCGCACGAGCAGTACATTTCGAGCTTGTACAGCTTTAATTTTGCAAAAATCTCCGTGGCGCGGGCCCTGGGTGTCGCCGAAGAGGGCGTCAAGGAATATTTCAAAGGACAATGAACATGGCCGAAGAGACTCCATCGAGGTCGGTGGCTGGCGCAGGCGACGCATCTTCCAGTGCTACACCGGTTGCCGGTGACACGCACAAAGCGTCGGCGTACCGGAATCCGAAGCAGCGCAAATTCGGAATGATTGCGGCCATCGTGGTGGTTGCGCTGGTCGGCGGCTTTTTCCTGTGGCGTTATCTGAGCAGTTACGAATCAACCGACGACGCGCAGGCCGATGTTCACCTGTATCCGGTCAGCGCGCGCATTTCGGGGTACGTGATTAAAGTGAACGTGGACGATAACCAGTGGGTGGAAAAGGGAACTGTGCTGGTGGAAATTGACCCGAAGGACTATGAGGTGGCGGTTGCGCAAGCACAGGCAAATCTGTCGAATGCCGAGGCGACGGCGCAATCGCTGAACATCACGGTGCCAATCACGTCGGTGAGCACTTCGAGCCAACTGAAGTTTACGGCCTCGGACATCGAAAACACGAAAGCTGGAGCGATCGCGGCGGAGAGGCAATTGACGGCCGCGCACGCGCAATTGGAACAAGCCGAGGCCAACGACGTGAAAGCGCAGGACGATTTGCGGCGGTACAAACTGCTGGTGGATAAAAAGGAAGTGGCGGACCAAGTCTACGACCAGGCGTTGGCCGCGGCCAAATCCAGCACCGCGACGGTTGCGGCGGCCCGCGCCAACGAAGCAGCGGCGCAACAGTTTGTGCAACAGGCGCAAAGCCGCCAGGTGCAGGCGGATGCCAACTATCAATCGGCGGAAACAGGGCCGCAGCAAGTGTCGTCGACGAAAGCGCGGGTGCGGGCGGCGATCGCCGACGTGGAGCAGAAGCGCGCGCTGCTTGAACAGGCGGAGCTGAATCTTCAGTACACGAAAATTGTGGCGCCGGTTTCGGGTGAGGTGAATAAGACGGTGGTCGTGGGTCTCAATGTCCAACCCGGACAGCAAATGCTTACCGTGGTGCCGCTCGATGAGGTGTGGGTTACCGCCAACTTCAAGGAGACGCAACTGCGGCATATGCGGGTGGGCCAGAGAGCAACGATTCATGTGGACTCGACGGGGCGAAGCTTGAAAGGACATGTGGATAGCATTTCCGGCGCGACCGGGCCGCTGTTCAGCCTGTTGCCGCCGGAAAACGCCACGGGCAACTACGTGAAGATCGTGCAGCGGGTTCCGGTCAAGATCATTCTCGACAAAGGTGAGAACCGGGATCGATCACTTCGGCCGGGGATGAACGTGGTGCCCAACGTCTATCTGCAATGAGTTCCGGGACGCTAACACTCGACCAGGAGATTTGGCGGCCCAAGTACAATCCGTGGCTGATCGCGGTGGTTGTGGCACTTGGGGCGTTCATGGAGGTGCTGGACACCAGCATCGCCAACGTAGCGCTGCCATACATGGCGGGGAACCTGGCGGCGAGCAACGATCAAAGCACCTGGGTTCTGACCTCTTACCTGGTTTCAAACGCCATCATTCTTCCAATCAGTGGCTGGCTGGCGGGCGCGCTGGGGCGGAAGCGATTTTTCATGGCGTGCCTGACTGTGTTTACGATCAGTTCGTTCCTTTGCGGGATCGCGCCGAGCCTGGGGATGCTGCTTCTGTTTCGCGTGCTGCAGGGGGCGGGCGGCGGGGGATTGCAACCGATGGCGCAAGCCATTCTGGCGGATACGTTTCCGCCCGAGCAGCGGGGATTGGCGTTTGCGCTTTACGGAATAACCGCCATCATGGCGCCGACGATCGGGCCGACATTGGGAGGCTGGATCACGTTCAATTATTCGTGGCGGTGGATTTTTTTCATCAACATTCCGGTGGGCGTAGTGACCTGGTTGTTGGTGCGGCAGTTCGTGGAAGATCCGCCGTACTTGAGCAAGATAAAACGCGCGGGGGTGAAGCTGGACTACATCGGGATCGCCCTGCTGATTTTGGGAATCGGCGCGTTGCAGGTTTTGCTGGACAAGGGGCAGGAAGACGACTGGTTCGGTTCCCGGTTCATCACGACATTGGTGATTACCGCGACGGTTTGCCTGATCTCGCTGGTGATCTGGGAGTGGTTTCAAAAGAACCCGATCATCGACGTGAAGATGTTCAAGAGCTTTAATTTTGCGAGCGCGTGCCTGATGATGTTCACGCTGGGGATACTGTTGTTCAGCGCGCTGGTGTTGATGCCGCAATTCTTGCAGACGCTATTGGGGTACACATCGCAGTTGGCCGGGCTGGCTCTTTCCGCGGGAGGGCTTGTGCTGCTGATGGAGATGCCCATCATGGGCAAGCTGACGACGAAAGTGCAGGCGCGGTACCTGATCGCGCTGGGGTGGTTTTTGTTGAGTATTGCGATGTTTTATTCGACCAAGCGAATTGACCTGTTGATCAGTTTTCGGGCGGCGACGCTGTTGCGGATCGCACAGGTGATCGGGCTGGGGTTTCTGTTCGTGCCCATCACGCTGGTGGCGTACATCGGGATTGCGCCGGAGAAGAACAACGCGGTGGCGGGAATCGTGAACTTCATGCGGAATATGGGAAGCAGCGTGGGGACGTCGCTGGTGACGACGCTGATCGCGCGGCGCTCGCAACTGCATCAGGCGAGGCTGGTGGAGTACACGCGGCCTGATAATCCCAATTTCCAGAATTCGCTAAACGGCCTTGCCGAAAAGATCCAGCACGCGGGCGGGCTGAGCAAGCCGGACGCGATTGCGCAGGCGTATGCGAGGATCTACGATTCCGTGCAGGCGCAAGCGGCGAGCCTGGCGTACGTGGATACGTTCATGGTGCTGGCGGTGGGAGCGGGGATCATGTTTTTTCTGGCGTTTCTGCTGAAGAAGAACGATCCCGGCGGCGGTGGAAGAATTATTGTGGATTAGAGGAAGCGTGATGAGCGAGGATGGATAGCAGTTCGATTTAATAGCGGGGCCCGGGTGACGCCATGATCAGAATCATTACGATTGAACGGGAGTATGGATGCGGCGGGGGAGAAATCGCCGCGACGCTTGCGAAGCGGTTGGAGTGGAAGCTTTGGGACCACCAACTGACGGAGGAGATTGCGCGGCTTGCAAATTGCCCGAAGTCGGTGGTGGAAGTCCGCGAGGAGCGCACCGACCCGCTGTATTACCGGCTGTTCAAATCGTTTCTGCGGGGGAGCTACGAAGGGAGCCTGAACGCGCACAAGCTGAACATGGTGGACAGCGAGACGATCTTAAAGCTGACGGAAAAAGTGGTATTGCACGCGGCGAAAGACGGCAATGGAGTGATCGTGGGAAGAGGCTCGCAACGTTTTCTGCGCGAACGAGAGGATACGCTGAGGGTGTATCTGTACGCTCCGCGGGAAGACAAAGTGCGGAGGTTGCTGGCACGCGGCAAGACGGCGGAAGAGGCGGAGGTCCTGGTGGACTCCGTGGACAAGGAGCGGGCGGATTTTATCCGCAAGTATTTTCACGTGGAATGGCCGGAGCATTCGGTATTTCACACGCTGCTGAACACTTCGATCGGCGAGCAGTGCGCGGTGCAGATGATCTTGAGTTTGAAGAATTCCCTGGACGGGTGCGGCGTGCCGGCTGGAGCCGGGAATTAACGTTGCCGCGTTTGCCCGCAACGGGCAGAACCACGCTTCCCGTCACGGACATAGGTTGCGGGAAAGCGTATAGCCAACAAGTAAGTCTAACCATTTTCAAAGACAACACAGTAGAATACCGGCCAATGCCGCGGTTGCGCGCGCTCGTAGTGTGACTGTCGGCCATGTAACCTAGGGGGTCCTCATGTCCGTTTCACGCAGAACACTTCTTCGTCAGATCGGCGTTGGTGCGGTTGTGGGCGCGGCGGCGCCGACGCTTCGCGGCTTTTCGCACGCTGCCGGGCCCGAGGTAGCGCGTGAGAGTTTTGCAGGCGCGGATCAGCCGGTACGAGTGGCAACGGCGGCCGATCCGGTGCTGCTCTATCGCAATGAAAACCCGTACGGGGCTTCGGAAAAAGTGCTGGCGGCGCTGCGCGAAGCGGTGACGAGCAGCAATCGTTATCCGCGGACGGAATATGAAACCTTGGTGGGGAAACTCTCCACGCTTCACAACGTGAAAAGCGAACAGATTGTGCTTGGCTGCGGTTCCGGCGAAATTTTGGGAATGGCCGCGCTGGCGTTCCTGAAGCTTGGCAAGAAGCTGGTGCAGGCGGGGCCGACGTTTCCTTCGCTCGGAAAACTGGCGCAGGCGGCGGGCATTGAAGTGGCGACCATCCCGCTGAACAAGCGATATGAGCACGACTTGCCGGCGATGCTGGATGCCGCGCGCACATCCACGGGATTGGTGTATATCGTGAATCCGAACAATCCGACGGGGACGCTGACGCCGCGAAAAGAGATTGAGGAGTTTGTCGGCAAGCTGCCTTCGGATGTGACGGTACTGATCGACGAGGCATATCACCATTTTGTTGCGCCGAATACGGCGTACGAGTCGTTTCTGGACCGGCATTTCGACGATCCGCGGATCATCGTGTCGCGCACGTTTTCGAAAATCTACGGGCTGGCGGGGATGCGGATCGGGTACGCGGTTGCAACGCCGGAGATGGGGAAGCGGTTGCAGGCGGGCTTTCCGACTTGGAGCGTGAGCGTGGTCTCGGCCCGAGCCGCATCGGCCGCGCTGGATGACGTCGATTATGTGCGCCTGGGGATCAAGCGGAACACCGACGACCGGCAGGAGTTCATGCACCAGGCGAACACGCGCAAGCTTTACGCGATCGAGACGCAGGCCAATTTCGTGATGATGAATCCGATGCGATCGCCGGACGAAGTGATCGACTATTTCAAGAGAAACCACATCCTGATCGGGCCGAAGTACCCGGTGCTGGACAAATACATCCGCGTGTCGCTCGGAACGCCAGGAGAGATGCAGGCGTTCTGGCGCGCCTGGGATCTGATGCCGGCCACCGGCAAGATGGCATTGTAATCGCTGATTTCCGATAACTCTTCTGGCCGAAGGTAGTGTGCACTTTATTCGCGGCGATTTTGAGGCAATCGCTCGCGCCTCTGAAACCGTCTTTTTGGAAATTCTTCGGCTTTGTCGTCATCTTCGCCGGAATGCAGGCCGCAAGCGAAAAGCGGATCCCATGCCCCGCAAAAAGCGCCCATTGCTATGCGGGAGAACGCGAAGGAAACTTCAGCCCAAGAGCCAGGTGCAAAACCGGCACCTGGGGCACCTGTCCGTTAGTTTAATTTGTTTACATGGAAGCGGGCTTTTCAGTGCTTTTTGCCGAGTCATTGAGCTGCTGCAATTTTGCGAGATGCAGGCGCACCTGATCCGCGTTTGGGGCATGCGGAGCTAGCTCCAGGTAGGTGTTGAGCTCCATAATCGCGGTGGCATAGTCGCTTTTTCGAGCGAAGATTTCTCCCAGCAAAAGATGAACCTGCGGGTAACGACGGGGGAAGGTGATGTGTTCCGCCTTGAGTGCACTCTTTTGAGCCTGTTCGAAGTGGTTGAGCTGGAAATTCGCGGCCGCATTATAGAAATAGGCATCGGCGTAATTGATCGGATCGAGATCCACGATGAAAGAAGTGGCGGCGGTTTGATTCATGGTATCGAGGGCCAGGATGTGATTGGAAAGAGCCAGGAGTGCCGGCCAATTTTCTTCCTGAAAGGAGATGGACGCGAGCGAGAGGTAAGGCGATAGGAACCGGCTATCGATGGCCGTGGCCCGGGTAAACGCGTTGCGAGCGGCCTCGATCTGCTTTTCTTTTTGCAAAACGTTACCCAACTGAAACCAGGCGACCGCGTACTTTGGATAAATCGCCACGGCGGTTTCGAAATACTTGCGCGCACCGGCAAGATTGGCTTTCTGTTCGGCCTTCAGGCCCTTTTCGTAAGCCCGCCTGGCATCGTTTGGCGCCTGGTAAGGGGCGGCGCTCAGCGTGGTGCCTTTGACCTTTGCAGTTCGCTGCACGACGATAACGCCGACGTTGATATTTTCGCCGAATGTGTCGAGCTCAATGAGGCTGATATCGTTGGAAAGAAAGCCGGGGCTCGAGGCGCGTAATTCGCAATTCCTCAACTCGCTTCGCGGGATTCCCGTAACCTGAGTGTCGCGAGTTGCGCTGGATGGCGAAGCCGGTTCGGCGCTGGCGTCAAGGAAGTTACCGGGATTCGCCCCCAACTGCATGCTGAAATCGCCACCGGGGGACGCGTACACCTGTTGGCGCACCTTGTTGTTGCAAATCCGCTCAACCATCATATCGTTTGGGACCGGTGTGCTGTCGCTGGTGGCAATGCGTCCCTGGAGAAACATTACGAGTTCGGTTGACGGTTGACCTGGCGCCGAATTGGGGAACGGGGAGTTTGCAGGGCGGCCCGGGTTTGAAGTTGGCGGGGAAGGGGCAGGAGGCGGAGCCGGGGGCTTCTGCGCCATGGCGACTGGCACCAAGAGAGGAATGACGAAGGCCAGCACGACGAAAATGCGGACGCGTTGGCTCATGGATCGCTTTCTTGCGCGGGAAACCTTGGATGTGAAGGATTCTAGGTGGCGGGTCTGCTGGCGTCAAGGGTCGGAAATCAAATGAGCGGCCAGCCTGACTGTGGCGGTGCCGGGATGTGCTTCGGTGTGAAGGAACGAGAAAGAAAATCAACCCAAGACCCAGGTGCAAAACCGGCAACTGGGGCACCCTCCGCGTTATTTTGATTAGTAAATTGCCGTTTGGATTTGGTGGACGAGACCGGGATCGAACCGGCGACCTCATCGTTGCGAACGATGCGCTCTCCCAGCTGAGCTACTCGCCCACTAGCAGCGACGTAGTGATTTTAGCAGAGGCGTGGGGAAGATTCCAACGGGGCGGGAAATTAGTTGCGTGCCGCATGGGTAGAGGAGCGGACGGCCCCGCAAAATCATCCGGGATGCAGAATTCGCACCGCGGAAGGCCGTCCCTACAGGGTTGACGGAACGGCGAAAAAAAAGAGCGCTGGCATGAAAGCCAGCGCTACATAGGATTCGTTGGATTGGTTGCAGGCCCTGTAAATTACGGTTGGTCGTGTCCGGAGCCGTTGCGCTGGGCTACGATTTTGCGTGCGTTTTCGTAGAGGGCGCGGGCCTGGGGGATGGATTCGACGGCCTTTTGGACTTGCGGGTCAGCGGCGAGGAGGACCTTGTCGCCTTCCTGAGTGCCGTAGGCGGACATGAAAATTTCCTGCTTGATCTTGCGCTTGATCCAGTCGAGGTTGTCGGCGTACTCGACCTCGGTGTACTTCACGTTGTGCTTCGCAAGATAGCCGCGGAATTCGCGGAGGACGTTGTCGTCCACCTCAAAGCTGTGGGTGATGGTGGGCTTGGTGCCAAGGTAATAGCGTGTGAAGCCGGCGACGCCCTGCTCGGCAGGGTAGAGAACATCGGCGCGGAACAACGCCTCCTGGAATTTGTCGTACTTGAGCGCGGGGACGATGATGTCGGGAGTGATGCCACCGCCACCGGTGACCTGGCGGCCGCTGTCGGTCTGGCGGATTTCCGTCGGGTGCTCGGGAACTTTGCGCTCGTAGTGATATTCGTACAGGGAGATGGACTTGTAGTCGCGCTGGATCAGGCGGCCGCTGGGCGTGTAGTAGCGGGCGGTGGTGAGGGCGAGGCCGGTGTTTTCAGAGAGGGGCTGTACGGTCTGCACGAGGCCCTTGCCGAAGGTGGTTTCGCCAACGACGAGGCCGCGGTCGTGGTCCTGAATGGCGCCGGAAACGATTTCCGCGGCGGAAGCGGAGTTGTTGTTGACCAGCACGACGATGGGAACGTTCATGCCCTGATTGCCGCGCACGGCAAAGAAACGGCGCTCCGGGGCGCTCCGGCCGTGATAGGAAACGATGAGCTGGCCTTTTTCGAGGAACATGTCACCAACGGCGACGGCTTCGTTGAGCAGGCCGCCGGGATTGCCGCGGAGGTCAAGAACGAGGCCGTCGAGGGAACTGGCGCCAAGCTGTTTCAGGGCGTCGGCAATTTCCTTGTCGGTGGTTTCGTTGAACTGATTCAGGCGCATGTAACCGATGCCGGGCTTGAGCATGGTGACGATATCAACGGAGTGGCGGGGAATTTCGTCGCGGGTAACGGTGAAGACGAGCGGGTCGGTGTAGCCCTCGCGCGCGACGGTGATTTTGACGACCGTGCCCTTGGGGCCTTTGAGGAGGTCGGCGACCTCGGTGGTGGTCAGGCCGTCGGTGGACTTTTCGTCAACCTTGGAGATGATGTCGCCTGGGCGAAGGCCGGCGTTATAGGCAGGCGCGCCGACGTAAGGGGACATGACGACGGTGTGGTTCTCGCGGGGAGCGACCACCATGCCGACGCCGTAATACTTGCCGCGCTGATCTTCGCGGAGCAGGGCGAATTGCCGGGCGTCAAAAAAATTGGAGTGGGGATCGAGCATGCGCAACATGCCGGGGATGGCGCCCTGATAGACGGCTTTGTCGGCGTCGACGGGCTCGGCGTAGTTGGCTTGAACGACGGAGAGAACACTGGTGAAGTCGCGGACGGCGGTCTGGTAATCGTCCGTATTCGCGGTGGTGGCGCGTACCGAGGGTCCGTAGATGCCCCCCAGCACTCCCGAGATGAGCAGGACTACAACTACGAGGATCAGGCCCCGACGTTCTGGATTCATGGAAACCTCGCTATTAGCGTAAAGCCCAGTATAACATGCAAACGCGAACTCCTGTTTGACACGATTGGCCGCCCTTTCTATGATGCACACAGGGCGTTTTACGGCGCTTTTTATCTATGCTCAGCGTTCCGCACATGATTGTGGTGTTTCTGGTGGTGTTAGTGGTCTTCGGGCCGCAAAAACTGCCGGAATTGGCGCGCACGCTGGGGAAATTGATGGCGGAATTCCGCAAAGCGTCGACGGACTTCAAGAGCGCGTTTGAAGAAGAGATGCGGGACCTGGAGCGCCAGGCGCGGATCGCGGAAGTCCGGAAGAAGACCGCCGAAGCGGAGGCTGCGGAGGCCAAGGCGAAAGGCCTGGAATCGCCGGCGGCGTCGAGCACGACCTCTAGCACGGAGTCCCTCCCGGAAGCGGCTGCGGATTATCCGGCTGGGGATGGACCCGTGGTTACACCGGTGGCCGAAGCTGTCCCTAGGTTAGACGCGTCGAACGGCGAAAGCGTGGCTCCGTCGAGCGAATCCCAGAAGGAAAGCAACCCTACCGAAGCTCCCCCCTCCCATGACCAACAGCAGCCAGCCTGACAATTCCATCGCGGCGCGTCTGGAGGAGAGCGGCGGCCAGATGACGTTTTTTGAGCATCTGTCCGAGCTGCGGAAGCGGATTATCAACTCGTTGTACGCGATCGGGATCGGGGCGTTCGCCGGAGTCTATATCGCGCCGAAAGTGATTCACTTCATTAACGAGCCGATGCAGAAGGCGCTGGTCGCGGCGGGCTACTCGGACAAGCTTTATTACAACCATCCCGCGGGAGCGGTGAACCTCGTCATCACGCTGGGTGTCTATATCGGGCTGGTGATTGCGTCACCCGTGGTTCTGTACCAGATCTGGCTGTTTGTGGCGCCGGCTTTGTACAAACATGAGCGAAGCGCGGTTACCGGATTTTTGTTTTCGACTGTGCTTCTGTTTTTGACGGGGATTGCGTTCGGATATTTTGTGACGCTGCCGTACATTTTGAAGTTTTTGGTGAGTTTTCAGAATTTTGGCGGGACGGTGGCGCCGCTGCTGAGCATTAATGAGTATTTCGATCTGATCCTGATGATTTTGCTTGGACTGGGGCTGGTGTTTGAGTTGCCCATTTTGATTTTCTTTTTGACGTTGTTTGGGATTGTGACGCCGACGTTTTTGTGGAAGAACCTCCGGTACGCGATTTTGATTATTGCAGTGGTGGCGGCGGTGATTACGCCCACGCCTGATGCGACGACGATGCTGATATTCATGGCGCCGATGGTGGGGTTGTATTTTGTGGGCATTGCGGTTTCGGCGTTGGTGGTGAGGAAGAAGAGGAAGCGGCTGGAGGCGGAAAAGGCCGGCGAACCGAAAATGGAAAATTGAAAATAGAAAATGGTGAAGAGGGATAGCAACGCCTCGAGCGGGTCGGGGTAAACGCCGGCACCGAAGGTGTGGAGATTCGCAGAGGGGCAGAGGAGTGGGGGGATGATGGGGGCGGTGGGAATGGCGCGGGTGATGGTGTTGGCCGTGGTGGCGGCTGTGGCGCTTGGGTGCAAGTCGGGGCAGAGCGCTTCGGCGGGCGCCGGCAATGCGAACGCGGGGCAACCGCCGTTCATGAGCGCAGTGGCGGGCGCGCCGCCGAATGCGGCGGATGAGGCCCCGCCCGCGGAGAAGACGGGCGGATTCGATGGGAAGCGGGCTTACGAGCAGGTGGTGAAGCAGTTGAGCTACGGGCCGCGGCCGGCAGGTTCGCCAGCGCTGGCCAAGTTGCAGGATTACCTGGAAGCCGAATTAAAATCGTATGGATGTACAGTGGAAACGGATTCGTTTTCCGCAGATACGCCGGCTGGCCGCCTTCCGATGAAAAACATTCTGGCAAAGATTCCGGGGCAGAAGCCGGGCATTATTTTGCTGGGGACGCACTACGACACGAAGCGGCTGGAGAATTTCGTCGGCGCGGACGATGCGGGGTCTTCGACGGGCGTGATGCTGGAGATTGCGCGGCTGCTGTGTGCGCAGAAGCAGCCAGAGAAGTACGCGGTGTGGATTGCGTTTTTTGACGGGGAAGAGGCGGTTAATCCGGCTTGGGTGAACCCGGACAACCGCTACGGCAGCCGGGAGATGGCGGCGAAATTCGCGGTGGACGGCGACCTGGCAAAAATAAAGGGGTTCATCCTGGCGGACCTTGTGGGGGGACGCAACCCGCATTTTAAGCGAGACGGCGAATCAACGAAATGGTTAAAAGATATGGTGTGGAGCGTCGCCGAGCGGCTCGGGTATGGAAATGTGTTTGTGAAAGAGACGACGGATTTTGGCGGCGACGACCACTATTCGTTCACGGCGCGGCATGTGCCTTCGGCGGATATCATGGATCTGGATACGCAGAACGACGTGCCGTACTGGCATACGCCTCAGGACACGATCGACAAGATCAGCCCGAAGACGCTGGCGATTGTCGGGCACACCATCCTCGAATCCGTTCACGAATTGCAGAAAAAATAAAAGTGTAGCTCAGGCCTTTTAGGCCTGAGGTTTTTCGATGCGACCGCACAATTTTGTTTGCGCCAGGGAAACCCTCACCCCTGAAGGGGTGAGCTACAGGGTTGACGCTGGCGGCCCGCCTCGGAAGGCGGGCCCTACGGATCATATTTAAATGCCTTGACGGGATAGGGAGGAGCCGGCGGAACGGGGCGCGGGTCCTTCTGAATTTCGCCCTGCAGGTATTTGATGGCGGCGTCGAGTTGCGCGTCGCTGCCGGCGAAGGTGGCGTGGGGAAGATTGTCCACGACGACGTCCGGGTCCACGCCGTGGCCTTCGATCAGCCATTTGCCTTCGGGGCCGTACACGCCGATTTCGGCGGCCGAGGCGATCCCCTGATCAGCCAAAAAATTGTTGAAGGAGAGCCAGACTTCGCCGCCCCAGGTGCGCATGCCGATGATTTTGCCGAGGTTCAGGCGGCGGATGCCTTCGCTGAAGGCTTCGCCGTCGGAGGCGGTGTCCTGATCGCAGAGCACGACGATGTGGCCGCGGAAAGCATATTGCATGTTCCAGGTGGGATTGCCGATGCGCGGCTGCCAGTAGAACCAGGGCTGGCGAAGAAGTTTGGCGAGAATCCAGGAATCGATGTTGCCGCCGTTGTTGTGGCGAACGTCGATGATCAGGCCCTGGCGGTCGAAGACGGGATAAAAGTCGCGGGCCCAGTCGGCGATATCTTCTGAGCCCATCGCTCGAAGGTGGACGTAGCCGATATGGTTTTGAGAGTCGGCCTCGACTTTGCGGCGGCGGGAGTATTCCCATTCGGCGTAGCGGAGGTTGCGTTCCTCGCGCTCGGAGATCGGTGTCACCAAGACTTCGCGCAACTGGCCGGAGGTTGATTTCACCTGCAGGAGAACTTTGCGGCCGGCTTTGCCGCGGAGGAGCACGCGTTCATCGGAGACGCCGAGCACGTCGGCGCCGTCGATGCTTTGGATGGCTTCGCCTTCGTGAACGAGAGAGTCGGGGCGGGCGAAGGGAGGAGCCTGGTCCGGAAGATCGGGATCGTGCAGATAGATGTGTTCGACGACATCGCCGCCGGCCGTTTCGTCGCGGCGGAGCGCGGCGCCGAAGGTGGCAATATCCACGTGGTCGCCGGGTTCGCGGGCGTCGCCGCCCACGACGAAGATGTGCAGCGCGGAAAGCTCGCCGACCATTTGGGCGAGGAGATCGTTGAGCTCTTGGCGATCGGCGACGCGATCGACCAGCGGAAGATAGCGGTCGCGCACCTCGGGCCAGTTCACGCCGTGCATGTTGCGGTCGTAAAAATAATCGCGTTCCAGGCGCCAGGCGTCGAGGAACATTCCGCGGAACTCGGCGCGGGGATTGGTGAGAATGGTCCAGCGGGCCATATCGATCTTGGCTTTCCCGTAGGCCTTGGAATCGGCGAGCGTAGAGGATTTTGCGTCGGAATCGGCGATTAGAAAATCGTTGTCTTTCCAGATCAGAAGTTTCTTGCGGTCGCCGGAAATTTCATAGCCCTTGACGTCGGCCAGGACGGTGTCGGGCGCGTCTCCTTTGTTAGCTAGATCCGCGCACTGCAAGGCTCGCTTCGGGGGAGCGGCATCGTTGCGGTCCAGCCAGCAAAGACGCTTTTCGGTTGCCTGAAGCTCGGAATAGTTTCCGGCTGGAACGGGGACTTCATTCAGGCGGGTGCCAATGCCCGGGAAATCGATATTCACAACGGGCGGGGCCATTTTTTCTTCGGCAGACTTTTTGTCGTCGGCGGCTTTCTTGTCTTCCGCTTCCTTTTTGCCCTTGGCGTCTTTCTTCTCGTCTTTCTTCTCCTCGTCTTTGGCGGTTTTCTTTTCCTCGGCTTTTTCAGGATGCAGTTCATCCACGGGCGCGAAGGGGGAGCGCAAACCGGGCGTCAGCGCGAGTTCGTAAACTTTCATGGAGCGATCGAAGAAGGGATCCGGCTGGCGAGAGCCCCAGGGCCCGCGAACCGTAGTCTTCAGCATGCGATCGGAAAGGAAATAGAGCCACTTGCCGTCAGAGCTCCAAGCGGGGTTGCCGCTGTTGTAGCGGTCGGAGGTGAGCACCTGGAGTGCGCCGGTGTTTGCGTTGAGAACCTTGATTTGGTCGAAGGTGTTGTTCGAGGTCTCGACGTAGGCGAGCCATTGGCTGTCGGGCGACCAGGCGAGGTCGGAGAAATCGCCGTTCATGGACTGGCCGATCAGCTTGTCGGCATTTGTTTTGAGGTCGAGGAGCCAGAGTTGCTGATCCTTATTGCGATGGGCGAACCAGTGTCCGTCGGGAGAAGTGACACCGTCCCAGCGGAGGACTTTCGCGTCTTTGGTGAGCTGCTCGGGCTTGCCAATGCCGTTGGCGGGATATTTCCAGAATTCGGTTTCGCCCGTTGAGGTGGAGATGGCGATGATGGATTTTCCGTCGGGGGCGTAACGGGCGTCACGGAAGCGAATGGAGGAATCACCTGCGACTTTCACGATGCGCCCGCTGGGGGCGGCAGGGAGAGTGAAGACTTCGCCACGCGCGGTGAAGACGGCGGCGCTGCCATCGGGAGCGACGTGGGCCATGGTGAGGAATTCAAGCGGCTTCTTGACCCAATGGTCGCGGAGTTGGTCGAAATCGGAAACCAGGGTGACGGGGATGATGGCGTCCTGGTTGGCGTTAAGGTCGAGTAGCCAGAGGTCGGCGCCGCACTGGTAGACGATGCGGCCATCGGAGAGGGAAGCGGATTGCACGTCGAAGCCGCGATGGTGGGTGTGCTGCTTCACGTCGTGGCCCTGCGGGTCCATGGAGAAGACGTTCATCGTGCCATCTCGGTCGGAGAGGAAATAGACGCGGCCGTTCCAGAACATCGGATTGTGGGAGGTGCCAGCGTAGTCGGAGGTGAGTGGGATGGCTTCGCTGCCGGAATCGTAGCGCCAGATATTTTCGGCTGTGCCGCCCTGGTAGCGCTTGGTGGAGCTGCCTTGCCAGGGGAGGCGGGTGAAGAAGAGAGATTTGCCATCGGGTGTGAAGGCGCCTTCGGAAGACTGGGAGAGGGGAAAGACCTCGCGCTGGCCGTTGGCATCAATCGCGACGAGCTTGGGATCGGGAAGAGTGGAGTAGCGGCGGGTGCGGAAGAGGACGCGGCCGTTAGGCGTCCAGCCGGCGACGACGGCTCCCGCGTCCCATGTGCGGCGTTGGGGGAGGCCGCCGTCAACGGGCATGGTGTAGACGTCCACGGGGCCTTCGTAGTCGGCGCTGAAGGCGACCGTTTTGCCATCGGGAGAGATGGCCGCGTTGACTTCCTGCCCGGGGCTGGAAGTGAGGCGGCGCGCCGGGCCGCCTTTGGTGCTGACCGACCAGAGGTCGCCTTCGGCGGTAAAGATCACCGTGTCGCCGTGGATGGCGGGGAAGCGGTAGTATCCGGGGCGCGCGGGGGTGACGTTGTCGGCGTTCAAAGGAAGCCCGAGAAGAAGCGCGGCGGCGAAGGCGAGAACCAAACCGCAGCACAACTTTGCGTCGTTGAATAAATTCATATTGGAAGCGGCTCCTGGCGTGCGCAGCGCCGCGGCGTGACGGGAGAGCATCGGCGGCTGGGCGGGCGAGAATATTTTGAAACCGCCGGAAGCGCGGACGATGTTTCCGGCGGCAAAGAGTATACATCCGCCAGACATGCAAATTAGACCTTTAGCGAGCCACGGAAACCCCTGGCGGCGTAGTAGGATTCCGCGCCGTTGTGATAGACGAAAACAGTGTCGAAGCGGCGATCGCAAAAGAGGGCGCCGCCGAGTTTCCTGATAGCAGGAGGGGTTTTGACCCAGTTCGAGGTTTTCGTGTCGAACTCCCCGAGCTTTTGCAATTCCCGATATTGTTCTTCCGCCAAAAGCTCAATGCCCATCGCGGCCGCCACATTAACAGCGCTATCTTTCGGTTTATGCTCTTTCCTGGACTCGAGCGCTTCACGATCGTAGCAAAGACTTCTGCGGCCTTTGGGGCTTTCCGGCGAGCAATCATAAAAAATGTAGTCGCCCGTCTCTTTATCATGGCCAACGACGTCCGGTTCACCGCCGGTTCTTTCCATTTCGCGGAGCGACCATAGTTTTTGAGGATTAGCTTCCAGCCTTGCTTGCACATTGGCCCACTCAAGGCTTTTATGGCGGTTCATGTTTTTCTCAAAACGGGCTTTCAATGTTTTGAGCAAATCCTTACTCTGTTCTGGCGACAAGTCTTGTTTATGGCTTTCGACGTTTCGCGTACGTATTGCTCTCATTGTCGTCGTTTCCCGCGTTTCGTATTCTGTTACTTCGGTGCGCCACGCGATACACTTCGGCACGATGCCGGCTAGTTTGCGGGCCCGGCAAACAATAACAGATTCCCATCCGGATCCTTGACGATGAAATTCTTGGCACCCCAAGGCTGCTTTTTCAGCGTGTGGAGAAAGGCCACGCCCGCGGACCGGAACTCAAGAAACAGTAGCTTGATCTCGTCCGCTGAAGCGACGGTCATAGATACTGACAACAGTTCCTCCCGATCATGGAGCGTGGACTCGATTAGCTGTCGATCGACACACCTTAGATTGAGGCGCGCGGCGTCGCGGCCCACCTGTGCATAATAGGGAGGTTTGCCGTAACTGAATACAAGCGAAAAGCCTAACTTCTCACGGAAAAATTCGCATGACCTCTTGATGTCGGTGACGAATAGTTGCGGCTCCGCACCGACAATTGTTGCTTTGGACGGCGGCGATTTCACCCTGCGCGACGTACCGGAAAGGCCAGCTTTCAAGGCCTGCCAACTATCGAAGCCGTGCTGCCTTGCGACCATTTCTTGCGCATCGCTGAGTTTGAAGCTCGCCGCAAGAATCTCGGGGTCGGGCATATTCAGGAAGCGCGGCAAGTGGTCGCGGATTTGAGCGGCGACGGGATAGTGGCGTTCGCGATGCCACAGCAATATGAGCTTGGCTTGCTTTTTGAGGTTCTCTAGATTGGGCATGCAGGCCTCCACGATGGGATCGTAGGTGGGCATTGCCCTTCGGCTGAGCGCCGATGCACCCTACATGCGCCGATTGCAGTATCTGCCGGCCTGTCAGTAGCTGTCAACAAAGATTGCCGGCCAACAAATCCCCGTGGTTTGGTGAACCCCGCGCTTGTGCTACATTGAAATTACCCACAGACAAACATGAAAAGCGCAAAGACAAGGGACATACAGGTTCGCGCCGCCAGCGGAAGGTATTCGGTGATCTGCGAGAGCGGGGCGATGGCGAAGGCACAAAAGGAGATTGCGCGGCTGGGGAAGTTCTCCAGTGTGCATATCTTATCGTCGCCGCTGGCGTGGCATGTGCTGGAGAAGAAAATCCGGAGCGGCATTCCGGCGCGGCTAGCGCCAAGCGTCCACTTGTTCGATGACGCGGAATCGGAGAAAAACTTGCAGTCCGTCGAAGGACTGGCGCAATCGCTGGTGGCTGCCAGCGCGGACCGGCACGCGTTGATCGTGGCGATTGGCGGCGGAGTGGTGGGGGACGTGGGCGGGTTTGTGGCGGCGTCGTACCTGCGCGGGGTTGCGCTGGTGCATGTGCCGACAACGCTGGTGGCGCAGGTGGACAGCGCGCTTGGCGGAAAGACCGGGGTGAATCTGCCGGAAGGGAAGAACCTGGTGGGGGCGTTCTATCCGCCGCGGCTGGTGCTGGCTGATCCCGAACTGCTTGCGACGCTGCCGGAACGCGAATTTCGCGGCGGCTTGGCAGAGGTGATTAAATACGGCGTGATCGCGGACGCGAGGCTTTTCGCGTTTCTGGAAAAACAGATGGACGCCATCTTGCGCCGAGATCAGCTTGCACTGGAGCACGTGATCCGGCGCTCGATTGCGATCAAGGCGCGGGTGGTGAGCAAAGACGAGAAGGAATCCGGGTTACGCGAGATTTTGAATTTCGGGCATACATTTGGGCATGCACTGGAGTCGGTGACGCGTTACCGGCATTTCCAGCACGGGGAAGCGGTTGCATGGGGAATGATGTGCGCGGGGTTGCTGGGCCATGAAGTTGCGGGGACGCCCGCGGACGAGGTGTCGCGGATCGTGGCGCTGGTGCGCCGGATGGGACCGCTGCCGCCGTGGCCGGACGTCAAACCGAGAGAGATGATCGAGGCGATGCGATCGGATAAGAAGGCGCGCGGGGGGAAACTGCGGTTTGTGCTGGCGAAGCAGCTTGGCCAGGCTCGCACTGTTGAGGGCGTGGCGGAGAAAACCGTCGAGTGCATCCTTCGCTGCGCGCCGCACGTTTTCGTGAAGCCGGTGGAAACGCTTGGGAACTGCGATGGCTGAAGCCGGATCGCTGCCGAAAGGAACGCAGCCCGAAGGCGCCGCCAGCGAGCAGGACGCTTCGCGAAAAGTGCGCGAGATGTTTACGCGGATCGCGCCGCGATACGACCTGCTGAATCACCTGCTTTCCGGGCAGATGGACAAACGCTGGAGGGCGCGCGCGGCCCGGGAACTCCGCCCGATTCTGGACCGGCCGGATGCACGGGTGCTGGATCTTTGCTGCGGGACCGGCGACCTGGCGTTTTCGCTTGCGCGCAACGCCAAGGCAAGGATTGTTGGCGCGGACTTTTCGCACACCATGCTGGTGCGAGCAAAGGCGAAAGCCATCGAGGAAGCGAATGGCTCGGCTCCCGTGCCGTTCTTTGAAGCCGACGCGCTGAACTTGCCGTTTGCCGACGCCTCTTTCGACCTGGTGACAACGGCGTTCGGCTTTCGAAACCTGGCGAACTATGAGGCGGGCCTGCGTGAGATTCGGCGCGTGCTGAAAACCGGAGGAACGCTGGCGATCCTGGAATTCACGGAGCCTGCGCCTGGATTCATTGGCGATGCTTACCGCTTCTATTGCCAGAAGGTTTTGCCGAAAATCGGCGGGCTTATCTCGGGCGATCCAGCTGCTTATGCCTACCTGCCCAAATCCGTGGCGCGCTTTTTTCACCCCAATGAACTGGCAGGGCTGATGGAGCAGGTTGGCTACTCCAACGTGCGGTTTATTCTGATGATGCTGAATTCCGTGGCCCTGCATATCGCCGTAAAGGCGAACTGACCAGGCATACCTTGCTAGAGCAATTTTGCCGCCGATATTTCAAGCGCAAATCCCGCGTCGTGGGCTATCCTGCACCGATGAATCAGGGAATCCAAGTGTTCTCCGCAAGCATCTACAAGGTGGGAGTTATCCGGTACGTGGACGTGCCGCGGGAGATTTCGAGGAAACTCGGGAGTGCACCGCACGTGCCGGTGACAGGAAACGTGGAAGGCGTTCCAGTTCGGACCACTCTGGTTTCGCGGGGAAAAGGGTCCTACCGCATGGCCATCCACGGGGAGATTCGCAAGAAGTTGCGGGTGGATTGCGGGGCGGTGCTTGAGATTGCGATCGAACTGGATGAGGAATCGCGCGAACCGGTTTTGCCACCCGCCCTGGTGCTGGCGCTACGAAATGCTCCGAAGGCGCAGCGACGATTTCGCGAGGTGAGCACTGCGCTCCGCCGGCAGATCGTGAGATATCTGGTGGCGGTGAAGTCGCAAGAGACGCTGGAACGGCGAGTGACCCGGTTCGTGGCCCGGTGGGAGCGGGAGAATCCCATGAAGAAATCGAAGGGGTCGAACGTGAGGAAGGCCGGGAAATAGCCATTTTGGGGCGCATCTGGATTTGTGTGTATTGGAGTATTGACTGATACGACTAGCCTATTGTGGCAACACGGAAGCAGCCAGTAGTCTCAGCGAGAACAAGGCTGCCGGAAGGAGAGCCACGCGATGAACCGAACACAGACGGAATTGAGAACCATGGGTACAAGCGTGGCGGAACTGGCGCTGCGCGAATTGCAGGACCGCATCGAAGCCAGCGGGCTGGAATTCAGCTATTCCGAATTGGTGTGCGATTTGTGCGTGGGGCAGGTGTCGCTGGAAAAGGCCTTTGGAGAGATTCACCAGAAGGCGATGGAGCGGATGGTCGCGCTGCTGGATACGCGGATTTTGGAAGATGAAATTGCGCTCGAAGCGTGCCTCGATAAGATCGCGCGGGAGTCGGAGCGCGTGGCCTGGAATGCGCTGGAGCAGGGCACGGAGGCGCTGCGCGAAGGGCTTGCAATCCTGGACGGCGCGGAGACCCTGGGCGAGGGCGGGTACGTTAATTAAGAATTAGCATTAGGCGAGCTCTTCTGTTTTTCCTATTCAAACCGGGGCCGCTCCAAACGCTTCTTCTCACTTGGCCACCTGAAGGTGGCCGCTACAACTGATTTAAACGCGTTTGAGGACGATTGCGGTTAGGTCGTCCATTTGCTTGGTGCCGGCGGCGAAACGCAGTACCTCTTGATGGAGATCGGAAATAATTCCGGCGGCGGACTTCTCGCGTGCTGCGCGAATCGTCTGGGCAAGACGTTCTGTTCCAAATCGCTCCTGGCCGGCATTTGCCCACTCGAAGAAACCGTCCGTGGCGAGGAGCAGCAAGTCACCCGAAGCCAGTTGGAGACAGTACGGCGGGTCCGAGGCAAAAGCGTCGGAGATGCCGAGCGGCAAACCGTTTGCTTCCATCAGGTCGAAGCGGTCGCTCTTGAGCGTATAGAGAAACAGCGGGGCGTGGCCGGCCGAAAGTAATTCCACCGTCGAACTCTCGGGCCCGAAAATGGCCGCGACGAAAGTGATGAAGCGGCCCTCACGCACGTCCGCGGCCACCGCGGAATTGATCTCTTCCATTGCCTTGGGGAACGAATCCTGATTGCGGAAATTTGTTCGGGCATACGCGCGGCACACTGACGCAAGCAGGGCCGGGCCGATGCCGTGGCCGGTTACGTCCGCCAAAGCGGTGACGAATTTGCCGCTGGGCAGCGGTTGCCAGTCATAATAGTCGCCGCCGGTCTGATCGGCGGGTTGATTCCAGGCGGCAATGTCCCATCCAGCGACCTGGGGCATGGAATGGGGCAGAAGCGACTGCTGGATGGAGCGTGCGACGTCGAGGTCGTGCTGCAGGTTCTCCATTTCGCGGCGGGTTTCCGCTTCGCGCAGGGCGGCTTCCACCTGGGCGCGAAACTCGCGCGCCACAACCGCGGCAGTGATTCCCACAACAATCAGGCTGACGGCGTACGTGATTACATTCTTTTGCGGAGAATAGATGGAGCCTTCCACACTCTGCTGCAGCGGCCGCCAGCCAAGATGAAAGGCGGCGGCAAGGTAACTGCCCGAAGCGAGAAATCCGCAGACCGCGCTAAGTGTTGGGTCGAGGCGCAGGATAGTCAGCATCAGCAACAGGAAATAGATTAGGAAAGACGGATTGGCGAGCGGGCGATAGCCCGGGAGAATAACTGAACTGGCCGCGCTGGCGATGCTGACGGCGGGCAGGGCGATTTCGAGAAAAATATTCAGGAACCAGAAGATTTTTGCCAGCGGCTTTGAATCACGGATGGCCCGGCCCAGGGCGTAGAGGGTTACGAATTCGATCGCTCCCAGAAATCCAATCAGGGTAAGGAACATGTACAACGTGGCCAGGTTGTCCGGAGTAGGTGCAAGGAGGGTGCGTGTGCCGCGGAGAACAAGGATGAAAGCCAGCAAGGCGAGAAGAAGGTAGATGCGCAGGCGTTCGCTTTGGCGCAGAGCTTGTTGAAAGGCGGGCGATTGGCTTTGCAGCTCGCTCATGGGTCCTCTCGGAGCAGGGCGGTGCGCGACGCCCGTGCGAGGCATTTTCGCGGAGAACCCGCTGAAACACAAGATTCGGGGGAATTGGGGAGTGGGTCAGGAGCCTGGCCGCGGGGCAAGGAAAGTTCAGATGCGGAAGCCCCCGAAAAAGAGGCCAAGCAGCGTGAATATCAGCCAAACGACAAGTGCGCAACACATTCCGCTGCGAAAGGCCAATCGCAGTTTCCCCATCCCCTTTGCCTCGTGCGCCATTTTCTGGAATGCGACAATACTGCTCAATCCGAGCATTGCTAAAGAGATACTGAAGAGCCAAAGGAGCGACGCCCCGAGTGTTGCAAGTTGTGGGCGGAGCCCATTCATAAAATTGGCAAACGGTGGCAGAATCCCACTAAACACTAATATGAAGAAAGCCAGATGGCGTCCCGACGGCGACACCATCGAGGCGACTGGGAGCAGGGCAATGAAGGCGGTTGCCGCGCCCAGACCAAGCGCAAATGCCAGTGAATTCTTCCCTCTACGGAACAAAAGATAGAGCAGTGCAAGGCTTAGCGACCCCCAGCGACCAAAAGAGATTAGGGCTACCAGCCCATTCTGATCAGCCGCAGCCTCAGTTACAAACCCTACGCCCAAGGCGATCGTGCAAATAGAGGCAAAGCACCTGGCCGCCCATACCCACCGAGAACTAGCCACACTGATCGGCTCGCTCCCGGACGGGAGTACGCTGTCGAACATAGGTGCCTCCCATTTGAATAAGAGTGACAATCGTACCACTGTGAATTCTTTGCGATGCCACCGATTCGATTCTTGCTATAAGATGTTTGCGCTGAGTTCCCGGTAATTCGATGCTACCTGCTCACGGATGGCATCACTGTCAGGTGCTGCTTGCCAACTGCTGACGCCCAATCTTTTGCAACAACTCTGCCGGCCCGTTATTACACAGACCCCGATCTGTTTCGAGATGAGCTCGAGCGCTTTTACTGCCAGACCTGGATCTGCGCTGGGCGCGCAAACCAAATCCCGGCGCCGGGCGACTATTTTCTGCGCGAGATCGCGGGTGAAAGCATCATCATTACGCGGGATGGCAGTAACTCGCTGCGTGCGTTTTTCAACGTCTGCCGGCATCGTGGTACCCGTATCTGCGCCCTCGCCGAAGGGCATTTCCCCGGGCGGATCCAGTGCGGCTATCACGGTTGGACTTACGGACTCGACGGAAATCTCCTCGGCGCCCCCCACACACACGACGGCTTCTGTCGCGAAGATTATCCCCTCAATCGCGTTCATGCTGAGGTCTGGGACGGACACTTATTCATCAACCTCGGTTCAGAGCCTGCCCCGCTTGCGCGTCAGCTCGAGGATCTCACACAGAAATTCCTGCATTGGCAAATGGCTGATCTGCGCACCTACCGTCGCATCGGGTATGAAGTGAAGGCCAACTGGAAGCTGATCATGCTCAACTACAACGAGTGCCTGCACTGTCCCATTCTGCATCCGGCTCTCAATGCCATTACCAATTACCTGTCCGGGGAAAACGAGCAGCCCCATCGCGGATACATTGGCGGCTCAATGGAGTTTCGGGGAGGCGCCAAAACGATGAGCAAAGATGGCAAGCTGCGGCGCAACTACCTTCCCGGACTTAACGCAGACGAACGCAACAAAGTTTATTACTATGCGATCTTTCCTAACCTATTTCTGAGCCTGCATCCCGATTACGTGATGACGCACACGCTCTGGCCGCGTGCCGTGGATCGTACGGATGTTACCTGCGAATGGCATTTCCATCCTGCCGAAATCGCCAAGCCTGACTTCGAGGCCGAGGATGCGATTGAATTCTGGGACATTACCAATCGTCAAGACTGGGCCATCAGCGAGCTCTCGCAGGCCGGAATCAGCTCGCGCGCCTATAAGCCCGGCCCCTACTCCCGCTGTGAGTCGCTGCCCCGCGCTTTCGACCAAATCGTCCTGGATCGTGAAAAACAGGGGCGGTGATTGTCCCGTCTGTCCCAGTTTCGTCCGCCTTATCTGTGAGCGAGGGCCAGCATAGTAGGATGTATCTATGCCTTGTCATTCAAAACGGCTAGATTACGCTGTCTACCCACCAGACTTCCATAAGAGAGGGTTCTGTTGGACGTTCCGCCGGGTCTCCAAGGCTCGCTCCAAAGCGAAGAGTCTCGGGGTTGGTTCCTGGATAAGACGTTACGTGAACGTGAGTCAATTCGATTTTCAAATCGACCGATTTTGGCTGTGGAATGGTTCCCGGTTTGTCCGCATTCACGAAGAACCACCATTTTATCGACATCCGGGATTGGATTTGGTGCTGGATGAGTTGGCCAGCGTGCGCGATACAAAAACGGACCGACCTAGCTCCTGATTTGCCTAATCGGAAACTGACCCACTAGTGGGAATTGTGGGGTGTGGGCGACGGTTTAGCGAACCCAGCCGGGGTCGCCGCCGGCTTTGCGGACGGCGTCTTCCAGGTCGGCCACCTGTTGCTTGAGGGATTCGACCTCGGCCTTTTTGGCATCGACCTTGGCGGTTTTTTCGTTGATATCGGAGCGGTTGTATTGCTGCGTGAGGGCCTTTTGAGGATCGGGGTAATACTGCACCTGGTCTTTGTTCAGCTCACGTTGAAGAACGTCGAGTTCCTGCTCGGCGGTGGCTAGCTTGTCGCGAAGCTTCTTTGCGCGTTTGCTCCAATATGCCTGGGTCTTGGGATCGTCGGCGGGATCGAGCGATTTTTTTGCGGAGAGATCGTCGGTTTGCTGCTGGGGAGCATTCTTGTTGGCGGCATCGGTGGCTGGGGGGGGAGGCGGGGGCGCGGCAGACGGGATGTCGTCGTTGGTGAAGACTTTTTTGGGCTTCGGAGCGGTCTTTTGCTCGGAGCGAGCTTTGCGCGCGGCATCCGCGACGGGATCGCCCGTGGACGGCTGCGCGGAGTCCTGTTGGGCGGACGCGGTGAACGCGGCCACGCCGAGAAGGGCAGACAGAGCGGAGATACGCCAAATTGCCGATGTATGCATGGTTACCTTCCTCCACTGGAGCAGCCGGGGAGCTCCCAAGAGTTAAAGCAGTGGTGCAAAATCTATTGTAGCGCTTTGAGGCGCGCCTGGGATGCCAGGATGCCAAAGGATAACTGGGGCCCCCGTGGCTAGGGATCTTGATTCACCAGGGAGAATAGCCAGGGCAGGGAATAGACCACTGCGAGGGCTCCGACCCCGAGAAAGGTGCCGAGCGGGAGTTGGTACTGCGCTGCGATTGCCCACCGGATGGAGGAGACGCTGCCCAGTCCGCGCCTTGCGGCGCGGGCTGCCACGCCACGCCTCCAGCCCGACAGATACAGGATGGCGACCCATAGAACTCCGATCACGGTGCCGAGAAGGGTCCCGAGGAGAATGGTGAGAAAGGCTCCGCGAGGTCCCAGGAACGCGCCAACCATTGCCATCATTTTGACGTCGCCCATCCCCATGCCTTCCTGTTTGCGGACGAGCTTATAGAGTGCGGCCGCACCCCACAGGAGCATGCTGCCGAGCAGTGCGCCGAGGACAGCGTTGAGCACGTTGAAGAATAAATCTGATTGAAATGGAAAGCTCCGAAAACCGGCAAGGAAAAAAAGCATACCTGCGGTGGAATCGGGGATGGGGATTCGAAAGGCAAAGACCAGGCCCATGGCCATGCCGGGGAAATTGACGAGGTCCGGGAGGAGGCGTACGCGAAGGTCGGTCACCACCAGAATGATGATGAGGGAGGAGAAGATCAGCCACTTCAGGGCCGGAAGGCTGATGCCGTATTCGTGGAGGGTGAGGACAAAGATCAGGCCTGTGGCGAACTCCACCAGCGGGTACATGGGAGATATTGGGAGGCCGCAATTGCGGCATTTGCCGCGCAGGATCAGCCAGCCGAAGACCGGAATGTTGTCGTAGGGCTTGATCGGAGTGAGGCATCGCGGGCAGCGGGAGCCCGGCGAAACGATGGAAAGGCCCTCCGGAATGCGGGAGATGCAAACATTCAGGAAGCTGCCGATGACGATGCCGAAAAGAAAAAAGAAGAACGGGATCACAGTTTCGACTGTGCCACAGGCGGAGGAGCGGCTCAACGCGGGGGATGGCGGAGCGTGTCGCATGGCTAACGACTGGATGCTGTTTCTGGGTGTTGTTCGGAGGAATCAGCGGGAGAGGGCGCGGTTTGGGGAGTGGGAACGCGTCCGCTAAACTGGATGCCTATGGCGATGAGCAGGTATGAGCATTGGATACGCCGCTATGAGCACCGGCGTTGGACGACCGACGACAACCGGATGGTGCGTCCGTTTGAGTGGGGACTGGAGCATATCGGCGGCGATTCGGAGTGCGCGAATCCGCGTGAATTTGTGAGGGAATATGCGCGCGAGGCGATTGAGAAGAGCGACCGGTGGTATGCGCCGGAAGAGGTACGGGATTACCGGCTGGACGCGGAGGATGTGCTGACGTTTACGAGCCCGGTGGAATCGCCGTGGCCGGAAAACAACACAGTGCATGGGCAATTTTTCCCTGCACGGAAACAGGGGCCGGCGGTGCTGGTGCTGCCGAACTGGAATGCGAAGTGGCACGGGCAGGTGGCGCTATGCCACTGGCTGCAGCGGATAGGGATTTCGGCGATGAAGATGAGCTTGCCGTACCACGACCGGCGGATGGCGAAGGGACACGAGCGGGCGGATCAATTGGTTGGGCCAAACATTGGATTGACGCTGGCGGCGAATCGTCAGGCGGTGAAAGACGCGCGCGCATGCCTCGATTGGCTGGAGCAGCGGGGTTACACGCGACTGGGGATTCTGGGGACGAGCATTGGGTCCTCCGTCGGCTATATCACGCTGGTGCATGACAAACGGGTGCGTGCCGGCGGATTCTTTCATGTGTCTACTTACTTTGCCGACGTGGTGAGCAAGGGGATGACCACCAATCACGTCTGGGAAGCGTTGCGCCATGAAGTGACGGTGGATGAGTTGCGGGAGTTCTGGGCGCCAGTGAGTCCGATGCCGTATGTAGAGCGGGGCATGGGGGCGAACCGGAATACGTTCATGGTCTACGGCAAATACGATCCAACGTTTTTGCCGGAGTTGACGAACGAGATGCTAGGAGCCTTACGGAAGAGCGGGGCCGAGCCGCGCACGCTGGAGCTTCCGGTGGGGCACTATTCGTTGGAGTTGGCGCCGTTCAGCTACATTGCCGGTTGGCGCATGTTTACATATTTTCTGGAAGCGCTGGCATAAATTGAAGAGCAAGACTTACCACAGAGGACACTGAGGTCGGAGCGCAGGGGGCACGGAGACGCCGCCTAGTGGAGGATGTTGGCGATGGCGCCTTGGTTTACCAGGGTCGCGACGGCATTGATGTCGGGGGTGAGCGGACGGTCAGCAATGACTTTGGGAGAGACGGCACGGACGGCGTTGTAAGCCTTTTTGGCGAGCGTGCCGGTTTGGAGCGGTGCGAGGAGGTCGATGCCCTGGCAGGCGCAGAGAAGTTCGATGGCTAGAATGTAGCGGAGATTGTGGAGCATGCGTTCCAGGCGGCGGGCGCCGCTCATGCCCATGCTGACGTAGTCTTCCTGATTACCTGAAGTGGAAATCGAATCGACAGAATGCGGCGTGGCGAGCGCACGGTTTTCGCTGGTGAGCGCAGCGGCGGTGACCTGCGCGATCATGAAGCCGGAATTGAGACCTGGGTCGGGCGTCAAGAATGCGGGAAGCATGCTGGTGAGCGGGTTGGTCATTTGTTCGACGCGGCGCTCGGCGATGCCACCGAGCGTGGCGATGGCGATCGCGACTTGATCGGCGGCCATGGCCAGCGGTTGGCCGTGGAAATTGCCGCCGCTGACGATATCGCCTTGGCCGTCGAATGGTTCGTTTGCTGGCCGGTCTAAAGACCGGCCACTACAAAACACTAGGGGATTGTCTGTGGCGCTGTTTAATTCAACGAGGGCCATTTCTCGGGCTTGCAGTAGGGAATCACGAACTGCGCCGTGGACTTGCGGCGTGCAGCGAAGGCTGTAGGCGTCCTGAACGCGGGTGTCTTTGTCGGGAGCGCGGTGCGATTCGCGGATCTGGCTGCCTTCGTTGAGGTGCGCGAGGTTACGGGCGGTTTTTCCGGCTCCAGCGTAGGCACGGGCGTGCATGATGCGCGCGTCGAATGCGCCCGGGCTGCCGCGCAAGGCGTCGAGGGAGAGAGAGGCGGCGACGTCGGCGGTGTCGGCGAGCGTATCGGCTTCGAGTAGAGCTAGGCTCAGCAGGGCAAGCATGCCTTGCGTGCCGTTCAGCAACGACAATCCTTCTTTTGCTTCCAGCCCCACGGGGACGATGCCGGCGCGTTGAAGAGCTGCTCCGCCAGACAGCTTTTCGTGCTTGAGAAACGCTTCGCCTTCGCCGATGACCACTTGGGCGAGGTGGGCGAGCGGGGCAAGATCGCCCGAGGCTCCCACCGATCCTTGCGAAGGAATCACGGGATGCACACCGGCATTGAGCATCGCGCAGAGCGTTTCCACTACTAGTGGGCGAATGCCGCTTAAACCTTTGGCTAGGGCGTTGGCGCGGAGAAGCATCATCGCTCGCGTTTCCGGGATGGAGAGGGGTGTGCCAATGCCACAGGCGTGGGAGCGGACGAGATTGATCTGGAGCTGGCGGACCTGCTCGGCGGAGATGCGGACCGAGGCTAGTTTGCCGAAGCCGGTGTTGATGCCGTAGGCGGTTTCGTTGGCGGCGACGAGTCGATCGACGACCGCGCGGGAGGCTTTCATGCGAGTTACCGCGGCGGGTGCGAGCGAGACCGCTTCGTTACGCAACGCCACCGCGTAAAGTTGGTCGAACGTCAGGTCATTGCCGGTGAGGACGGTGCTCATGCGTGACTCCGCGAGGCGTTTGGCACGGCGAGTTTGAGGAACGCTTGCTTGTACTTGTCGGGGAAGTGTTTCACCTGCCCGGCGCGGTTGCAGGCAACGTGAATGGTGTGGCCGGTGGCGAGCAGTTTGTTGTCGGTCTGGCGGAGGAGTTCGTAGCCGAATTTCAGGGTGCGGCTTTTGGCTTCGAGGATACGCGTGCGGACGGTGAGGAGTTCGTCGTAGCGAGCGGGATGATGATACCGGCAATGGGCGTCGGCGACGACGATGAAGGTGTCGTCCTCGGTTTCCATGAGCTTGTAATCGAAGCCGAGGGCGCGCATGAGTTCGACGCGGCCAACCTCGAACCAGATCAGGTAGTTCGAGTGGTACACAACGCCCATTTGGTCGGTTTCGGCGTAGCGCACACGTAGGGTGGCATCATGATGAGTCAGCATGAGAGCAGGGAATAGTATGCCGGAAGAGAGGCCGAGAGTCGAAACGGCGAAGGGAAGTGCGCCTACAGCTGACAGCCTACAGCCGACAGTTAAATTCACCGAGCGCGTTGCCCAGAGTTATAGTACAGTATCGTACGCGAGTGGATACTATGCTTCACTATAGTCGACTCAATGTCTGGCAGCGCAGTCACAAGCTGGTTTTGGCTGTCTGTCGCGCCTCGCAATCGTTTCCAACTGCAGAACGTTTCGGGCTTACCTCGCAACTTCGCCGTGCGGTGCTTTCGGTGCCAACGAATATTGCTGAAGGCTCAAAGAGCGTTGCTCCGAAAGAGTATGCACACTTTCTGAATATTGCCGAGGGGTCACTATCAGAAACACAATACCTCCTCTTGGTAGGCCGAGACTTGGGGTATATCCCCAAGGACCTGGCGGGCCGCTATTTGGGAGAAACTTCGGAATTGCTGCGGATGTTTCACGGATTGCGCGAAAAGATCCAGAGTGGCGACTGAACAACCTCCTGCGACCCGATTGTTAGCTGTCGGCTGTAGGCTTCGGGCTTACTGCTTTTCGGTGCCGTCCTGCCAGATGGGTTTGCGCTTTTCGAGGAAACTGGCGATGCCTTCTTTGAAGTCGGGAGTGCAACGCATGCGGGCGTTCTCAAGGACGGCGCGTTCGAGGTCGGCGTCGAGGCTGGGGGCGGCCGCGGAAACGAGCAGTCGCTTGGCGCGGGTCACGCTGCTGGGGCTTGCGGCGATTATAACTTCGGCGAGTTCGTTGACGCGGGCCATTAGGTTTTCGGCGGGAACGATTTCGTTGACGAGGCCGAGTTCTTTGGCTTCGGGAGCCTCTACCAGACGCCCTGTGAGCAGCAGATCGCGGGCGCGTTTATCGCCGATTTGCCGCGTCAAGAAAACGGAAACGATGGCGGGGAGGAAGCCGATTTTCACCTCGGTGTAGCCGAATTTTGCTTCGGGCACCGCGATAGTGAAATCGCAGAGAGTGGCGATGCCGCAGCCTCCGGCTAGGGCGTGGCCGTTCACGGCGGCGATCAGAGGTTTCGAGTAGCTCCAGATGCGGCGAAACATTTTGGCCATGCGGCGGGAATCTTCCTGATTTTCGGATGGGGATTGGTTGGCGATGGCTTGGAGGAGGGAGAGGTCCATGCCCGCGCAGAATGATTTTCCGGCGCCGGTGAGGATGACGACTCGCGCGGGTGTTTTCTCAACGGCGTCGAGGGCCGTCTGCAGGTCGGCGATCATTTGCGTATTGATGGAATTGCGCTTGTCGGGGCGGTTGAGCGTGATGGTGGCTATGTGTTCGGTGGATTCGAGCAGCAGAGTTTCATAAGGCATTGAGCGAGCCCCTCACGAAGGGTATATCGTTTGCCAATTTTTGGAAAAATGCAAACGGAGAAGAGAAAGGCATAACACAGAGGGCACAGAGATAGAGCACAGAGTACACGGAGAAGAGCACAGCGAGGAATCGCTGTGCCACGTGGCCACTTGAAAGTGGCCGCTACTCTGCGTGCGTGAATTTTGCGCGGATTTCGTTGGTCAGGGCTAGCGATTTGGCGATTTTGGAGGAGCTGAAATCGTGCGTGGCGCCTAGCTTTGTGAGGGCGGCTAGGACGGATTCGGTGGGGATGTTGCCGACGAGGGAGTCGCCGGCGAAGGGGCAGCCGCCGAGGCCGGTTAGGGCGGAGTCGAAGCGGCGGCATCCTGCGGCGTAGGCGGCGTTGATTTTTTCTTCGGCGGAGTCGGGGCGGGAATGGAGGTGGACGCCGAGCTCCATACCCGCGACGTGGTCTTTTACTTGGGCGTAGACGCTATGGATTAGATCGGGAGTTGCGGTTCCGACGGTGTCGGCCAGCGACACTGTGGTGATGCGGATGTCTTTCAGCCAGTCGAGGGTGTCTTGGACGATTTCGGGGCCCCAGGGTTCTTCGTAGGGATTGCCGAAGGCCATGGAGATGTAGATGACGAGATCTTTGTTGGCCTTCTTGGTTTCGCGCTTTAGCGTTTCGACCAGGGCGCGGGATTCGGCGCGGGTCATGTTGGCGTTGGCGCGGCGGAAGTAGGCTGAGATGGAATAGGGGTAGCCAATGGTGGAAACGCCGGGTGTGGCGAGGGCGCGCTCGAGGCCTTTTTCGTTGACGACGATGCCGATGATTTCGGGAAGCGTGGCGCCGTCGGGAAGGGAATCGAGCAGGCGGGACATTACTTCTTCGCTGTCGGACATTTGTTTTACGTGTTTGGGTGAGACGAAGCTGACGGCGTCGATGTGCTTAAAGCCTGCGGCGACGAGTTCGCGCAAGTAGTTCACTTTAGTTTCGGTGGGGATGATTTCCGGGAGGCCTTGCCAGGCGTCGCGGGGGCATTCGACTAATTTCACGGTGTCGTTAGACATTTATTGGGGTTTGTCCTGTTTTTTGTGAGAGACGGCCGAAGCCAGAAACGCGAAGAACAGCAGAAAGCCGGCAACGCCCAGGCCGCCGAGGTATCGGTAATAAGGAATGGAGTGGCCTAGGATGTCTTCCAACGTACGGTGTTGATACATGGTGGCGTAGAAGCCGTGAATGAGCCCGCCGAGCATTCCCAGGCAGCACAGTCCGAAGGCGGTGCACATGGAAATGAATAGGAATCTTGAGAAGGAAGTCATTCCAAGGATAGTTTACAACCGAAAGGCAAGAGTTCACCACAGAGGTAGCAGAGGAGAGCAGAGGTAACGGAGAGTTGAGAGCCGAGAAAATGGTCTCTTTTTGTCTGGGGATTGTAGGGAATTGAACGCAGAGACGCAGGGAGAGCAGAGATGAATGGAAAGCGAAAACCCCCACCGTGAAAGCCGCAGGGTGCGGCACCCGGGGTTGAAGAATTGTGGCTGACCCCTTCGAGGGGTGAGGATTTTCATTGCCGGAGCAGTCCCTTGCTACCGAGGATATTGTGCCGTCATTTGTGAAAACCCTCAGGCCTGAAGGCCTGAGCTACAGGAGTCAGGTCTGCAGGACGCCGGTTTTGAATTCGGGGAAGTGGGTGTTTAGGGAGGCGGCGTTTAGGGCCCAGATTAGGGCGTCGCGGGTGTGGGCCGGGTCGATGATGGCGTCGAGCCAGAGGCGGGCGGCGGCGTAACGTGGGTCGGTTTGGTGGTCGTAGGTGGATTTGACGGAGTCGAGGAGTTCTTTTTTTGCTTTTTCGTCGACTTTTTTGCCTTCGCGTTCGAGTTGCTTCAGTTTGATTTCGGCTAGGGTGTTGGCTGCGGCGTCGCCGCTCATTACCGCGAATTTTGCGGTGGGCCAGGCGAACATGAAGCGCGGGTCGTAGGCTTTGCCGCACATGGCGTAGTTTCCAGCACCGAAGCTGCCGCCGAGGATGACGGTGATTTTGGGGACTACGCTGTTGGCTACGGCGTTGACCATTTTGGCGCCGGCGCGAATGATGCCGCTCCATTCGGCGTCTTTACCAACCATGAAACCGTTGACGTCGTGGAGGAAAATCAGCGGGATGCGGTTCTGGTTGCAATCCATGATGAAGCGCGCGGACTTCTCAGCGGATTCTGTGTAAATCACGCCGCCGAATTCAATGCGTTTCTGGTCGGAGTGCGGCGCGTTGGTGGTGATGTGCTTTTTCTGGTTGGCGACGATGCCGACGGCCCAGCCGCCGATGCGGGCGTAACCGCACAGCAGGGTCTCGCCATATTCGGCGCGGTATTCCTCAAACTCGCTGCCATCCACAAGGCGCGCGATGATTTCGCGCATGTCGTACTGCTTGGCGGGATTGCCGGAGAAGATGCCGTAGAGTTCGCTGATGGGATACAGCGGCTCCTTGAGGCGGGAGTGGCTGAAGATGGGCGGATTCGGCGCGCCCATTTTGTCCACCAGCGCGCGGATGCGTTTCAGGCAGGATTCGTCGTCGGGTTCGCGAAAATCTACGGTGCCGCTGATTTGAGAATGCATTTTGGCGCCGCCAAGATCTTCGGCGGAAGTTTTCTGGCCGATGGCGGCTTGCACCAGCGCGGGCCCTGCGAGAAAGAGGCCGGAACCTTCGGTCATCAGGATGTGGTCACACATGACGGGAAGATACGCGCCGCCGGCAACGCACATGCCCATGATGGCGGTGATTTGCGGAATGCCCATGGCGCTCATGACGGCGTTGTTGCGAAAGACGCGGCCGAAATCGTCGGTGTCGGGGAAGACGTCTTCCTGCAGCGGGAGAAAGACTCCTGCGGAATCGACTAGATAAATTGTGGGAATACGGTTTTCGATGGCGATGTTTTGCGCGCGGATTACTTTTTTCGCGGTCATGGGGAAAAAGGCGCCGGCTTTTACGGTGGCGTCGTTGGCGATGACCATGAAGAGACGGCCGGAGACGCGGGCGAGGCCGGTAACAGTTCCGGCGGAGGGAGCGCCGCCCCATTCTTCGTACATTTCGTGGGCGGCGTAGATGCTCAATTCAAAAAAGTGGGTGCCGGGATCGATGAGGCCGGCGACGCGTTCGCGGGCGGTGAGGCGGTTTTTTTTGTGCTGGGATTCGATGGCTTTGGCGCCGCCGCCCTGGCGGATTTTTTCTTCTTCGTTTTTTATGGCGGTGAGGAGTTCCACCATGCGCTGGGAATTCTTTTCGAAATCAGGGGATTTTGCGTCGATGGCGGTTTTCAGGACCGAAGGGGACACGCGACAACCTCGCAGACGGGATTGGCAGCAGCGGAATCAGTATACGGAGGATTGGGGGATAGTGCGAGGGGCGGGAAAGAGAAAGGCATAACACAGAGTGCACAGAGTAAGAGCCCGGAGGTCACAGAGAAGAATGGGGTAGACTCGCGGGATGGAATATCCATTGTTGAGTCTGGAATTGGCGCGGGAGATTGAGCTGGCAGAGGCGGAAGCCGCGGTTGCGTGTGCGGAGAATTTGATAGCCTCGCAGGGAAATGACGCGGGAGCGGTTTCTGGCGTCGCGGGCGGCTATGCGGTTTATTGCGGGGCGAATTCGCCGGTGACGCAGGCCGTGGGACTTGGATTGGATGGGGCCGTCAGCAAGGAGGAGTTCGCCCAGTTGGAGGATTTTTATTTCAGCCGCAAGGAGCCGGTGCGCGTGGAAACTTGTCCGATGGCGGATAGAACGCTGATCGAGAATTACCGGGAACGCGGGTATTACGTGAGCGAGTTTTCGAATGTGATGGTGCGGCCCGTGGAGAAAGCGGCGGCGGCGTTGCCCGAGGGAATTGAAATACGAAAAGTGCTGGATGGGGAGATCGATTTCTGGACGCTGACCGTGGCGCAAGGGTTTGCGGAGCATTTTCCTGTGACGCAGGAAATTCTTGGCGTGATGCGGTTGTTTGCGAGCGGGAAGAATACCGAGTGTTATTTTGCTTCGATGGACGGGAAGATTGCGGGAGGCGCCACACTGGCTTTGCGCGGGCGGATCGCCGGGCTGTTTGGGGCGAGTACGCTGCCACAGTTCCGGAATCAAGGCGTGCAAACGGCGCTGCTGCACGCGCGGATGCGGAGAGCAGCGGAATGCGGCTGCGAGTTGGCGATGAGCATCGCGCTGCCGGGAAGCGCTTCGCAGAGGAATATTACGGGACGGGGGTTTCGGACGTTGTATACGCGGGTAAAGTTTGAGAAGGAGTTTACTGTAGCTTAGGCCTTTCAGGCCCGAGGGTTTCTGCTGCGATTAGACGAGCGGGGATGGGTAGAGAAAGACCTCACCCCTGAAGGGGTGAGCTACAGGCTACGGGTGGACGTGGCGCTTGTGGATGAACTCGATGATGTCCTGGGTGGAGGTGCCGGGAAGGAAGATTTCGGCGATGCCGGATTGTTTCAGGGCGGCGATGTCGGGTCCGGGGATGATGCCGCCGACGAGCACGGTGACGTCGTCCATGCCTTTTTCGTGGAGGAGTTTCATGAGTTGGGGGCAGAGGGTGTTGTGGGCGCCGGAGAGGATCGAGAGGCCGATGACGTCGACATCTTCCTGGACGGCGGCGGAGGCGATCATTTCGGGGGTTTGGCGCAGGCCGGTGTAGATTACTTCCATCCCTGCGTCGCGCAGCGCGCGGGCGATGATCTTGGCGCCACGGTCGTGGCCATCCAGCCCGGGCTTTGCAATCAGCACTCTAATTTTCTTCTCTGGCATTGCGTGGCTCAATCCCCATCTTCTCTGCGCAACTCTGCGAACCTCTGCGCCTCTGCGTTATCAGTTTCTGCTTCTTGATAATGCCACACAAAGCGCTTGATGCCATCGCGCAAAATTGGGACATTGAAATTTATCAGCAAACCGATAGGGGCTTCCGCCAATCGAAGATACGTTAGCATGACCGAGTCATGGATTGGGGCGAGAATCTCGATCGATTTGATTTCGACGACGATCCGATGGCCGACCAAGAAATCAAGGCGATACCCGCATTCCAATTTCAGTTCTTTGTATACCAGGGGAACAGGCTTCTGGCGCTCGAAAGGAATCCCTCTCAGGGTGAATTCTCTGGCTAGGCATTCTTCGTAGACCGCTTCTAACAGCCCAGGCCCTAGGGAGCGGTGGATGTCAATCGCGGCTCCGATGATTGTATGAGTTAGTAACTTATCGCTCATGGAAGAGTAAGGATAACGCAGAGGCGCAGAGTACGCAAAGGATCGCAGAGGAAGAAAAGCAGAGGAGGAAAGAAGAGTTAAGTGATGGCGACTTCTTCGTAGGCGCCGAAGACGGTGCGCATGGCTTCGCAGATTTCGCCGAGGGTGGCGTAGGATTTTACGGCGTCGTAGATGAAGGGCATGAGGTTTTCGGAGCCGTGGGAGGCTTTGCGGAGGGCGTTGAGGCGGCGCTCGACTTCGGAGGAGGAGCGATCGGCGCGGAGCTTGCTGAGGCGCTCGGCTTGGCGGTGCGCGACGGTTTCGTCGATTTGCAACAAGTCCATCGGCTGCTCCGGTGTGACGTAATCGTTGACGCCGACGATGATTTTTTCTTTTTTATCGACGGCCATCTGGTAACGATACGACGCTTCCGCGATTTCGCGTTGCGGGTAGCTTTTTTCGATCGCGGCGACCATGCCGCCCATGGCGTCGATGCGGCGAATATAATCCCAGGCGCCGCTTTCCACTTCGTTCGTAAGGGTTTCGACGAAATAGGAGCCGCCGAGCGGGTCGACCGTGTTGGTGACGCCGGTTTCGTGGGCGATGATCTGCTGCGTGCGCAGGGCGATGGTAGCGGCGTGCTCGGTAGGCAGGGCCCAGGCTTCGTCGAGGGAATTTGTGTGCAACGATTGCGTGCCGCCGAGAACACCGGCGAGCGCCTGGATTGCGGTGCGCACCACGTTGTTCATCGGCTGTTGCGCAGTAAGCGAGCAACCCGCCGTCTGCGTATGAAAACGCAGCGCCCAGCTTCGCGGGCTGACGGACTTATAGCGCTCTTTCATGGCTTTGTGCCAGATGCGGCGCGCCGCGCGATACTTGGCGATTTCTTCGAAGAAATCGTTGTGTGCGTTGAAGAAAAAAGAGAGCTGCGGTGTAAATTCATCCACCGGCAAGCCGCGGCGCATGGCCCATTCGACGTACTCCATGCCGTCGCGCAAGGTGAACGCTAGTTCCTGAATCGCCGTCGAGCCAGCTTCGCGGATGTGATAGCCGCTGATGGAGATCACGTTGAACTTGGGCGTGTGCTTCATGCCGAATTCGAACGTGTCGATCACCAAGCGCATGGAGGGCTCGGGCGGGTAGATGTATTCCTTCTGCGCGATGTATTCCTTCAGGATGTCGTTCTGCAGCGTCCCGGAGATTTTCTTCCAGTCGGCGCCTTGCTTTTCCGCGACCGCGAGGTACATGGCCCAGATGACCGCAGCCGGGGAATTGATGGTCATGGAAGTGGTGACATTGGCGAGGGGAATTTGATCGAAGAGGACTTCCATGTCGGCCAGGGAACTGATGGCGACGCCGCATTTGCCGACTTCGCCTTCGGAGAGCGCGTGGTCGGAGTCGTAGCCCATCAGCGTGGGGAGATCGAATGCGGTGGAGAGACCCGTCTGGCCCTGTGAAAGGAGATAGCGGAAGCGCTGGTTGGTGTCTTCGGCGGTGCCGAAACCGGCGAACTGGCGCATGGTCCACAAGCGGCCGCGATGCATGGTGGCGTGAATGCCGCGGGTGTAGGGCGGTTCGCCGGGATTGCCCAGGTCGCGGGCCGCGTCCCATCCGGCGAGGTCTTCTTCGGTGTACAGGCGGCGGATCGGGTAGCTCGAGACGGTAGTGAATTCCTTCTGGCGCTCGGGACTCTTTTCGAGGGTGGGGCGAAGGGTGTTTTCCTCCCAGGCTTGCAACTTGGAGAGGGATTTTACGGCACTGCCGGTTTTCTTTGGATTGGCCGGATCACTCATGAAAAGGCGCTCCCGGGATCAGAATATAAGCAACTGGATATGGCGACCCCGCCTGAAACTAATGCTATGGGAAATGGAGGCGGGGAGCAAGGAGAGGAGAAGCAGGAAGTAGCGAAGTAAAGAAGTAAGGAAGTAAAGAAGCAGCGAAGAAATGAAGCCGTTAAGAGAGAGCATGCGGCGGGGATCCGGCGGCCGCACTGGACTACCTGATCCTGGGCCACCTAAAGGTGGCCGCTACGGGTTGGTCATTTTTTCGCGAGGGTGCGGACGAAGTTGATGACATCCCAGATTTCGTCGGGCTTCAGACGGCCTTCTTCGCCCATCATTTTGCCTTTGCCATTATTGATGATGTTGTAGATGTCGCCATCGGACAGGTCTTTCAACGCAGCGGCGTCGCGGAAATCGGCAAGCTTCAAGTGCATGTCTTCGGCCAGGTCGCCGTCGCCAGCACCCTCTTTGCCATGGCACATGGCGCAATCCTGGCTGAACTTCTTTTTGCCGGATGCCAGTGAGGTGGGCGAGGACTTAACAGGATTTTCTTTTTTGGGGGCGTCGGGGGTGGGCTTAGCGTCCGAAGCGGCGGGTTTTTCATCGGCAGGCTTGGCTGGCTCCTGAGAGCGGGACTGGAATGGCAAAAGCAGAGTGGAACACACAAAGAGACAGACGAGCGCTACTTTCATGGCAGGATCTCCCTAAGCGACTCAACGCGTCAATCGAGCATAGGGCGCAGTTTGGGCAAGTATAATCCTCTGAAGTCACATTGTGCTTATTTATTCTTTGGAAAAATTCCGACCCGGCATGAGGTGCTCGGCGAGAGCGGGATGATTCGGGCGTGTTTTGCGTTTGACGGGGGATAGACAGAAGAGTAGCTTGCAGCATGGCCCGTTTTCCGCCCAACGGAAATGAATTTGTGGCCATCCTTCCACGATGAGCATCATTGGAGAGGCCACAGGCGTCGTTGCGGCGTCCTGCCATATAGCCAGACTGAATGCGAGGAGAGTGTATATGCCAACGATCACAACGAAAGACGGCACACAGATTTATTACAAGGACTGGGGCAAAGGACAACCGATTGTATTCAGCCACGGCTGGCCGCTTAGCGCGGACGACTGGGACGGGCAGATGCTGTACTTCGGGCGGCAAGGTTATCGCGTCATCGCGCATGACCGGCGGGGACACGGGCGCTCCGACCAGACGTGGGACGGGAATGACATGGACACGTATGCCGATGATCTGGCGCAGCTCTTCGAAAAGCTCGATTTGAAGGACGCGATCATGGTGGGCCATTCGACCGGCGGCGGCGAAGTGGCGCGCTACCTGGGCCGCCACGGTACCAAGCGGGTTGCCAAAGCGGTGCTGATCAGCGCGATACCGCCCCTTATGCTGAAGACCGAGAAGAATCCGACTGGGACGCCCATCGAGGTGTTCGACGGGCTTCGTGCGGCGCTCGCAGCAAACCGAGCGCAGTTTTATAAGGACATTACTCTGCCGTTCTACGGATACAACCGGCCTGGCGCGAAAATTTCGGAGGGCATCCGCGAGCACTGGTGGCTGCAGGGCATGCTGGGGAGCGTGAAGGGCCACTATGACTGCATCAAGGTGTTCTCGGAAACCGACCTGACGGAAGACCTGAAAAAGATCGACATCCCGGTGCTGGTGATGCATGGCGACGATGACCAGATTGTGCCGATCGTCGCGGCGGGACTGCTTTCGGCGAAGATACTGAAGAACGCGACGCTGAAGGTTTATCCGGGCTATCCGCATGGCATGCCCGCGACGAACGCGGATGTGATCAACGCGGACCTGCTGGCGTTCTTCAAGGGGCAAAGGCTGAGCGCTAGCGCGTAAATTCATTTGACGGCGATGATGTAGTGGCCGGTCTTAAGACCGGCCACTACAAAAGGAAGCGCACGGCGAGTGGCCGACCTGAAGGTCGGCCACTACAACTGCGAGAGCACAGTGAGGAATCGCGGTGCCGCTAGGCGTAATACTGGAACTCACGCCAGAACTGGGGCCAGCCGGCTTTGGGCGGACCGCAGAGGAAAATATCGCGGCGCTCGGTGGTCTCCTCGTTGACGACCCCGAGCGCGTTTGTGTTTTGCGCCACCAGCCGGCAGGATTCGAAGTTTGCTTCGACGAAATCTCGCGGGAAACCCACGATGATCAGAGTCCGCGGCGCGGGATCGCCATAGCCGCGCTCCCAGGAAGAGTTTTCGCCGCTGATGGCGCGGGGCAGCCCGTGGCTCGGCCCGTAGAGATTGATGGCGCCTACTTCGCCGTAATTTTCTGCAAGGATGCCGAGACGCATCCTTGACCCGGCGGGAAGGGAATCGCGAACCTGGGCCAGGGTCGAGACCAGATCCTCCCAGCCGATTTCATCACGAAAAGTCAGATTCACTTTGTCCGCGAGCCGGAACCACCGGGAGGGGATCGGGGCGAGGGGCAGAGCTACAGCACTCGCGCCGAGAATGCTCAGCGCGAGTGCAGCGACAACCGCAGCGCGGACGGCGTGCCCGCGTGTAGCGTTTAGAGTCGAAAGCCAGCGCTCGAGCCATACTCCACCGGCCGCGTACAGCATCGGGTAGGCCGGCGCCAGGTAATACCCGCGGCCTTTTGCGATCACGAAGAGAACAAGCGTTGCCAGAAAAGTCCCGGCCAGCGGGCGGAAGTTCCGGCCTTCGCGTGCGCGTAGACAGAAATAGAGCCCGGCGAGCCAGAGAGGAAACGACAAGAGGGTCATTTCCAACTGGTCGGGAAGGAAGGAGCGCGTCAAGCCTTCGGAGACGTCGCGCTGGTGAATAAAGCGCAGGAAGTCGTAGCTGACGAAATGATGCCGCACCTGCCAAAGGAAATTCGGCGCGACAATCAGAAGAGAAACGAGCAGGCCGAGCCACGGCCAAATCGCGCGGAAATATTTGCGCGCGTCGCTGAGGAGGAGGCCCGCAAGGAGGCCGATGGCGAAGAACAACATCGTGTATTTGGCCAGCATTCCCAGGCCGATGGACGCCCCGACAAGGAGGAAGTACCGGGGGTTCGATGATTTGAAAAGACGGACGAGGAAAAAGGCGGTGAGAACCCATGCGAAGTAATCGAAGGACATGTACTGCATGAGCGCGCCCACTCCAAGAGAGAAGGGAATGGAAGCGCAGGCGGCCACGACCTGAGCCGCGCGCCCTCCGCCCATGTCCTTGGCCATGCAGCCGGTCAGCACCACGCTGACGGCTTGTATCAGTGCCGAGAAAAAACGGAAACCGACCAGCGAGGTGCCGAAGAACGCGAGGGCCAGGCGTCCAAGGAATGGGGTGAGTGGCGGATAGGCGACGTAGCCCCAGGCAAGGTGACGCGCGTCTTCGAGGATAGAAAGCTCATCGCGATTGAAACCGTAGCGCCCGGCCGTGAGCAGATGAATGAGAAGAGTGCTCGCGCCAATCAAGACAAGGATTGCCAAATTATTTCGATCGCGCAGGAAGGGATTGGTAGTTTGCGCCGCATGGGTGGATGTCGAGGCGTCGCTGATTGCGATTGTTTCTATTTTCGGCGCCACGGGAACCTCAAGAGGAAGCGCCATGATAGCAGAAGAGAGTTGGCGGCGAGGGGCTGGGAACACGTTGGGCAGTTTTTGTGTTGGCCGACCTGAAGGTCGGCCAACACTTTTACCGGGAGGCGGTGCTAGCGGTTGCCGGATTTGCCTTTGTCGTCGAGGGCCTTGAACAATTCCTCGGTGCCGACGACTTGGCCGTCCCGCGTGCCGGGGATGAGGGTGTCAGGTTCGATGTCGCCCTTCATTGCACCGGCGATGGTTACGCTATTCACTTCCAGAGTGCGCCCGAGAGCGCGTTCGTAGTTTGCCTTGGCTTCCGCCAGATTTGCCAGGGCGCGAAGTTCGGTGCCCTGCGCGGTGATCAAATCGCGTTGCGTCAGAATCACGTTGTAGACGGTGGAAGCGCCCAGCTGATATTTCTTCTGCTCGGCGTCAAAGGTCTGCTGCTGCAGTTCGCGGGCCTTGCTGGCGGCTTCCACCTGCGCGCGGCCCTGTTCCAGAGCGATGGAAGTGTTGCGCACATCGAGCACCGCGCTGTTCTTGATCTGCTGCATCTGGGCTTCCAGTTGGCGCTCGGTGAGTTGCGCGTGGACGCTGTCTGCCTGCGCGGAGCGGTTGCGAAGAGGTAGCGTGAAATTGATTCCGACGGTATAGCTGGGGAAGCGGTTGTGAAAGACCTGACTCAGACTGTCGGAAAGGCCTGTCTTGTTCACGCCTGTAACCGTGGTTGTTGCCGTTGGAACAAATATCGGGGTGGGAACGCTGGTGGAATTCAGAACGGTCACTGGATTTCCGTTCGCGTCCACGACCTGAGGCCCGGCGACGAATCCGGAGGCGGTCGCCAGAGAATTTCCGGCCAGGCCCGTGCTGCTGTAAGTGCCTGTCAGCGTGGCTTGAGGAAGCAGCGCATTCTTCGTGGCTTTGACATCGATTTCCCCGTTCTTCACGTTCAGGATTTGTTCCTGCACGTCAGGGCGTTTCACGAATGCTTCTTTCACCGCGTCGGCGAAAGGCGCGAGTTGAATGGATTGCGGCGCATCCGGCTTGTCGGTGGGGATGATTTCCACGTCGATCAGATTGGATGCAGTGGGATCCTTGGAAATGAAATTCTTCAGAACCAATTCGTCCTGCAGTTGGGTGGTTTGCGCAACGATGAGGTTCTGGCGGTCGGTGGCCAGTTCGGATTCCGCGCGAGTCACGTCCAGCGGGGCCATGGTGCCGATCTCCAACTGTTTCTTGTTGTCGTTGTACAGCTTATCCGAGACCTTGACCGCCTGCTCCTCCACGCTGACATTCGCGCGAGCGTAAACCAACTCCCAATAGGCGGTGATGGTGCTGGTTACGGTGGTGATGGCTTGCTGGGCGAAGGCCAAGTCGGCGATCTTACGGTTGTTTTCGGCAATCAGGATATTGCGGCGGGTGATGTCGCGGCCGACGCCCTGCAAGAGTTGCTGGGAGAAACTGATGCCGATGGTGGACTGCACGGCGGGATCGAAAAGGTTGAACGCGGAAGTCGAAGAGGAGCGGGTGCTGTCCCAGAAGACGTTGAGCGTGGTACCGGTAGAAAAGCCCTGCGAAAAGGCAGTGGTAAAGGTGCTGTTGTGTACTCCCAGCGCCGAGATTCCGTTCGTACCGGTGCCGGAAGTGAGCGGGTTGTTCACCGCAATCAGCGCGCTGTTGACCGAAACGCTCTGCGTGAGGTACGGGTCGAAAATCAGCGAAGGGAGGTTGGCGGTCGAACCGACCGACAAGCTGCCGGGTACGCCGTAACCGAAGCCGCCGGCTTTCGTTTTGAGGATGCTGGTGTCGGCCATCCAGGGGTTGTAGCGCTGGACGACGATGTCCATGCTGTTTTCAAGAGCGAGAGCGATGGCGTCCTGCAGGCTGAGGTTCATCTTTCCGGCCTGGATGAGTTGCTCGAGCCGGGGCGAGTTCGTAAGCGCTCCCGGATTGACATACCAGGTGCGGAAGGGAGCGGTGATATTCGGCCAAGGGCCAGGAGAATTGGTGTAGTGATACTTGCTCAAGCCCAGGGAGATCGGCACGCCACCTTGCAGACTGGCCTGTTTCGGAGGGGGAGCTGGGGCTGGATCCTGGGCCAACACCGGAGAGGCGGGGGCTCCCGCGAGAATGCCTGCCAGAACTGCCGAGAGCAGGGACTTCAGGGACAGCTTCTTCATAAAGGTTTCCTCACCTCTGGAAAAATGGCAATGCTGAACTCTTGGCAAACCGACCCGTTACAAGGCTTCTCTCTCTAAAACGATGCAAGAGGGCAATTTGTTTCATCCGGGATGCAGCTTGGGGAGACGTCTGCAACGGACGCTCACCAGCCTGGGCGCTGGCTTCGAAGTCTAACAGGGGCCCTCATTCCTTGACAACGCGTTGCATGGAGGCTAGGCTGCTGACATTTCGACGTTTAGGAGCCCCCGCGGTTAGCGGGCCTATGTTTACGCGCGAAGAGCTGATGAAGATGTTTGAGAAGGCGGGCGCGGTCCGCCATGGCCATTTTGAGTTGTCGAGCGGCCTCCATAGCGGCACGTACGTGCAGTGTGCGCTGGTTTTGCAATACCCGCGATTTGCGGAAAAGCTGGGGCAAGCGCTGGCCGCTTTGTTCTCGGATGCTAGGATTGATGCCGTTGTCTCCCCGGCGCTGGGCGGAGTGATCATCGGGCAAGAGGTGGCGCGGGCGCTGCCTGCGCAGAGCGATTCTGTCGGCGGCGGCGTGCCGGCGATGTTTGTGGAACGCGATGGCAGCGGGACAATGTGCCTGCGACGGGGATTTGCGCTTAAGCCGGATACCCATGTTTTGGTTGTGGAGGATGTGTGGACGACCGGGGGCTCGACTCAGGAGGCCATCAGCGTGGTCGAGGAAGCCGGCGGGCGCGTGGTGGCGGCGGGCGCTTTGATCGATCGCAGCGGCGGAAAGATTGAGTTTCCCGTGGAATCGAACGCGCTGATTGAACTTTTGATCGAAAGCTACGAGCCGGATGATTGCCCTCTCTGCCGGCAAGGCACGGCGGCGGTCAAGCCCGGAAGCCGCTACGCGCGGTCCGTTTCCTAGGGTTGGCCGGCCGATTCCTGCATGCGTTATTTCAAACTCACGATTGCGTACGACGGCACGGATTTTCATGGCTGGCAGATTCAGAAGAACAAGCCGACCGTTCAGGGTGAAATCGTTTCCGTGCTGCGGCGATTGACGCAGGAAGAGACCCAGTTGCTTGGCGCGGGACGAACCGACGCGGGTGTGCACGCTTTGGGGCAGGTGGGCAGCTTTCGCACGCAGTCGGCACTTTCGGCGTTGGAGTTTCACCGGGCGATGAATGCGCTGCTGCCGCCCACGATTCGAATTGTGGCCGTGGAGGTGATGGGGCCGGATTTCAGCGCGCGCTGGTCGGCGAAGGGGAAGATTTACCGCTACCGGATTTATCGCGGGAAGGTGGTGCCGCCGATGCTGTGGCGGTATGTGCTGCACTATCCGTTTCCGCTGGATGAAGAGGCGATGAGGGACGCGGCGGCGCGTTTTGTGGGCATGCACGATTTCACTTCATTTGCGGCTTCGACGGGTTCCGAGGACGACGATAAAGAGCGCAACATGCAGCGGGAGATTTTTTCGGCGGAGCTGAAGCGCACGGAAGACGGCGAGGAGTTGTGGTTTACCGTGCACGGCCGGTCGTTTCTGCGGTACATGGTGCGGAAGATGGTCGGAACGCTGCTGGAAGTAGGGCGGGGAAAGCTGACGCCGGCGGATATCGACAGGCTGTATGAGATGAAGGATCGATCGAAGTCGGGGCCTACCGTGCCGCCGCAGGGATTGTTTATGGTGATGGTGGAGCACGATTCGCCGTATCGGGTCGGCTGAGTTCATATTACCGGCTTTACTTTGGAGTGCGGGAGCAACGCTCCCGCTTTTGGGGTGTAGAGGGTATCTCCCAAATGATTTCGGAGATATGTTTGCATCCGCGAAAGCGGCGGCAGAGCCGCCGCACTCCAAAAAAGCACAGAGCGGCCCGCCTCGGAAGGACCGGCCCTACACAAGCTGGATGCGGGAGGGTAGAATCAACGCCATGGTCGCAACTTCTCCGCTGTTGGACACTTTGCCTTCGATTGATCCCGCGACCGGCAAGGTTTTGCAATCGTTTGAACGGACGTCGCCGAGGGCGGTGCCGCAGCTTCTTGCCCGGGCGCGCAAGGCGCAAGAGGGCTGGGCGAAGCGGCCGGTGGAAGAGCGCTGCGCGCAGATCGCGGTGTTGAAGAAGAAAATTCTGGAAGCGCGCGATGTATTGACGGATGCCGTGGTGCGCGAATCGGGCAAGCCGCGCGCTGAGGCTAAGTTTGCCGACGTGTTCGTTTCGCTGGACTCCGCAGACTATTTTGCCAAGCACGGCGCGTCGCTGCTGGAGCCCGAGGCGGTGGCGCACCACAGCCTGGCAGCGAAGGCGAAATCCGGAAAACTTTATTACGAACCGCTGGGGGTGGTGGCGATCATCAGCTCGTGGAACTATCCGCTGGCGATTCCCATGGGGCAGATCATCGCCGCGGTGACTGCGGGCAACGCGGTGCTCTGCAAAACGAGCGATTTCACGCCCGAGTGCGGTGAACAGATTGGCAAACTTTTCCGCGATTCGGGATTCCCGGCGGATCTCGTGACGATTGTGCAGGGCGGCGGGGAAGTGGGCCAGGCGCTGATTGATGCGCGGCCGGATAAAGTTTTTTTCACGGGCAGCGTTTTTACGGGGCGGCATGTTGCGGAGGCTTGCGCGCCGCTGCTGATTCCTAGCGTGCTGGAGCTTGGCGGAAAAGACGCGATGCTGGTGCTGGGCGACGCCGACGCCGAAGTTGCTTCGAGCGCGGCGGTATGGGGCAGCTTTACGAATTGCGGGCAGGTGTGCCTTTCGGTGGAGCGGCTGTTCGTCGAGAAGTCGATCAGCGAGGCGTTCATCCACAAATGCGTGGAGAAGACGCAGCGGCTCCGGCTGGGCTTCGGCAACGATCCCAACACGGAAATCGGCCCGCTGATTCGTCCGCAGCATGTGCAGCGGATGAGCGAACTTCTGGCGGATGCGGTGCAGCGCGGGGCACAGGTTTTGTACGGAGGAAGGCCGCGGCCGGACCTGGGGCCGAACTTTTTTGAGCCAACCGTCGTCACGGGCGTGGATGCTTCGATGAAGCTGTTTCAGGACGAGACGTTTGGCCCGATTATGGCCATTCGTGTGGTGGACGACGCGGAAGAGGCCATCGCGCGCGCGAACGACTCCGAATTTGCGCTTTCCGCCAGCGTGTGGACGAGCGATCTGGAGGGCGGGAAGCGGATTGCGCAGAGGTTGCACGCCGGCACGGTGATGGTGAACGACCTAATCAGCGGTTTCGCGATTGCCGAAGCGCCGCACGGCGGATGCGGGTTGAGCGGCTGGGGACGTACGCACGGCAAGGCGGGCTTCCAGGAAATGGTGCACTTGAAATACATCGATGTGGACCGGTTGCCGCGGATGGAGAAGCCGTGGTGGTATCGCTACGGCGGCGATCTGGAGAAGGCGGCGGACGCGTTTCTGAATTTTGAGTTTGGCGGCGGCATCTTAGCGCGTTTGAAGCATGCGCGCGCGGCGATGAAGACGATGTTTCGCGATCACGGATTGAAGTAGAGGCGGAGGAGCGGGCTTGCCAGATGAAACGTCAGTAGCGGCGCAAACGAACGCTGTGCCCAAGATCAAGACGCGCAAGCCGAAGCAGCGCGCTTGCGATGAGCGCAACGAGAAGGGCAAGCTGTGCGCCGGGCATTTGAAGCGCTGGTACGACCTGACGCCGGAGGTCGAAGCGATTGTGGGCAAGGGCGCTGAAATTTACCGCTGCGAGTTCTGCAAAATTCTTTTTCGGCCCGACCCGAAGCAGCAGCCCAACAGCTACACGCTACGTTATTAAGCCGCGCAGGGAGATCGAGCTACAGTGAACCAAAATGAATGGATCCATGATTGGAATTCGGTTGGGCCGATGAGCATCGCGCCCGGCACGCGGGTGCTGCTGAACGATGAGACGTTGCGCGACGGGCTGCAGAATCCTTCCATCCAAGACCCGACCATTGAAGAGAAGATTGAAATTCTGCATCTGATGGAGTCGTTGCAGATTGATTCCGTGAACATTGGCCTCCCCGGCGCGGGCCCGCGCGCGTTGCAGCATACAGAAGCGCTAGCTCGCGAGATTGCCACGAATCGCATGCGGATCAAGCCGAACTGCGCGGCGCGGACGATTGAGGCGGACATTCGGCCGATCGCGGAGATTTCGCAGCGCGTTGGCATCGCGATTGAAGCGGCTACGTTTCTCGGCTCCAGCCCGATTCGGCGGTTGGTGGAAGATTGGACCGTGGAGCATCTGGAGCGGACCACCGAGAATGCGGTGAAATTTGCCGTTGCGCAGGGGCTGCCTTGCATGTACGTGACGGAAGATACCGTGCGGACGGATCCCGCGACCGTGAAGAGGCTGTACACGACGGCGATTCGCTGCGGCGCTCGTGCGATTGTGTTGTGTGACACCGTTGGCCACGCCACGCCGCAGGGCGCGTATAACCTGTTGAAATTTGTGATGGAAAATGTGGTGAAGCCTTGCGGCGAAAAGATTCGCGTGGACTGGCACGGGCACCGCGACCGCGGCCTCGACATCGCGAATTCGCTGGCGGCCGTGGCTGCGGGGGCCGATCAGGTTCACGGCGTGGCGCTGTCGCTCGGCGAACGCGTAGGCAACACGCCGATGGAGCTATTACTGGTCAATTTGCGCCTGATGGGCTTGATCGAAAACGACTTGAGCTCGCTGCGGGCATATTGCGAAAAAGTTGCGAAGGCCACGCACACCGTGATTCCGCCAAACTATCCCGTGTTCGGCAAAGACGCCTTCCGCACAGCAACGGGAGTTCATGCGGCCGCGATCATCAAGGCGTTGCGCACCGGGGACCGCGATCTTGCGGACGCGGTTTACAGCGGCGTCCCGGCGCATCTCTTCGGCCTTGAACAAGTGGTCGAGATCGGCCCGATGAGCGGCAAATCCAACGTGCTCTACTGGCTCTCCCGCCACAACATCCCGGCCAGCGACGAAGTGGTCAGTCGCATCCTCGACGCCGCCAAACAGTCTTCGCGCGTGCTCACCGAGCAGGAATTGCTCGCCCTCTGCCCCTCCTCCAGCACTCCGGCGTAATCTACATCCGCTGGTAATCATTCGGCCGTCTAGCGGTATGTCAGCTACCGATTCCATGAGGTGCTAAAAAATGAGTCTCCGCGGACTTTTCGATTCCCACGTGACGTCGACCCTGGTGGCAACTCCCTCTGAATTTGTTTAGAATGCGGCAACATGAAAAGGAATTGGACGGGATGGGTAGTGGGTTTTATTTGGGTGGGGACCCTAGGGTTTGTCGTTTACTTATATATTCAGACCGTGGCTGCACTTCGTTCTGGCCAGTCTCGAGTGGCAGCCCTTGAGGAGACCCAGCAACGATTCGTGCATGTACTGGCTAATCCACGGTTTTTTGCAGCGTATTTAGCTCTCCTAGTAGCTCTGCTTTTCCATACCGCGCGCAAAATCTATCGGAAAACTGGCGCGACTAAGGATTTTTGGGTTCTGGCTGCGGTGCTTGCCGCCATCGTGACCCTAATGCGTAGCTTTCTACGGTCATACTGAGCTGGTTGCCACTCCTGACTAACAGGGAAATCGGAAACTGCTCCCTTACCGAAAGCCTTCTCGACTTGTGTTACTTCGCGCTAAAATGGCGGCGTGGATTATCCCGCGTCCCCGGCTTTCTCCCGCAAGAAGAATTGGCCCGCGCGACTGCCAATTGGTACAGTGAAACGCTTTGCCGTTTGCGCTATTCTTTTGTTCATGCCGATTCGCTCCATCGCGCTCTCGCAGGCTTCACGGGCGCTCCCTTCGTTTTCGCTTGCGGAGCAGCCGCAGGTGCGCGCGGCGCTGGATTGGTTCGCAAAACACCTGACGTGGATCAACGACCAGCAGGTTGCGCTGACGGAAATTCCCGCGCCGTCGTTTCAGGAAGAAAAGCGCTCGGCGGCGCTGAAGGCTTTGTTTGCGGCGGAAGGTCTGCCGGTGCAAACCGATGCGCTTGGCAACGTGATCGCCGAGCTGCGCGGCGCGAACGACAAAGAGTGCATTCTGATTGCCGCGCATCTGGATACGGTTTTTCCGGCGGACACGGACGTGAAAGTGCAGCGCGAGGGCGAGCGCCTGGTCGCTCCCGGAATTTCCGACAACGGCACGGGCCTTGCCGCGATTGTGGCTATCGCGCGGGCGTTTCAGGCGGCAAAACTCAAGCCACAGCGCACGATTCTGTTTGCCGCCAACGTCGGTGAAGAGGGAGAAGGAAATTTGCGCGGGATGCGCGCGCTGATTGACGCTTACCGGACGAAGCTTCGCGCGGTGATCGTTCTCGACGGCTCCGGCACGGATCATGTGACCACGAAGGCGCTGGCATCGCGGCGGCTGGAAGTTACGATCACGGGGCCGGGCGGGCACAGTTGGTCCGATTTCGGGATGGTGAATCCCATTAACGCGCTGGTGCGCGGCTCGGTGCGGTTCATCAATACGAAAATTCCCGTTTCCCCGCGCACCACGTTCAATCTTGGGCAAGTGGAAGGCGGAACTTCGGTCAACTCGATTCCACATGAAGCAAAATTGAAAGTGGACCTGCGTTCGGAGAGCGAAGAAGAGCTGACGCGGCTGGAATCAGCGCTGCGCGAGTGCATGGCCACCGGTGTGAAAGACGAAAACGACAACGCGCGCGACCGCAGCAAGGGCAAGCTGGAATGGAAAGTGGAACTGATCGGCAGCCGGCCGGGAGGGGAACTGGCCGCGGACTCTTCGCTGCTGGCTTCTTTGCGAGCCGCGGACGATTACTTGGGAAACCTCTCGAGAATCGAGCGCTCTTCCACCGACGCGAATATTCCGTTGTCGCTGGGCATTGAAGCCATCGCGATCGGCGCTGGCGGAAATGGCGGCGGCGCGCATTCGCTGCAGGAGTGGTACGAACCCGCCGGGCGCGAAATGGGCTTGCAGCGCGCGCTGCTGACGCTGCTGGGCGTCTCTGGCGTGGCGCAGGAAAAGGGGCACTGACGATGCCGAGAGCGGCCGCCCTCTATTTTTCACTTGGCATAACGGGTTTCTTTTTCTTCTCGCCGCGTCCCGCGGTCTCACAAACCAGCGAACCATCACACAAGACAACGTATTACCTGCACGGGCGGATTTACACCAACGATCCGAAGATGCCCTGGGCGTCCGCGATGGCGGTGCGCGATGAAAAAATCCTCTGCATCGGGTCCATCGAGCACATCATGCTGGATTGCGGCGGGTCAAATCCCGAAGCGGAGATCGTGCAGCTAAAAGGCCGTTTCCTGATGCCGGGATTCAACGATGCGCACACGCATCTGGGCAGCGCGGGCCGCGACAAGCTGACGCTGGATTTGAAGGGCACGGACTCACTCGCCGAGTTGCAACAACGCGTAAGGGTTGCAGCCTCGCAACATAAGCCCGGCGAGTGGATCGTCGGCGGCGGGTGGGACCAGACGCGCTGGCCGGACAAAACATTTCCGCATCGGCAGGACCTCGACGAAGTTTCGCCCAACAATCCGGTATTCCTCGTACACGTTTCGGGGCACGTCGGCGTGGCCAATTCGCTGGCGCTGAAACACACAGAAATCACGGAAGATACGAAGAATCCCACGGGCGGGGAAATCGAACGCGACGCCGACGGAAATCCCACCGGAATGTTCAAAGAAGGCTCGGCGATGGAATTTGTCGAGCAGAAGATTCCGGACCCAACGCCGGAACAGCGCCGCCGCGGGATCGAGCTTGTGCTTCAGGAACTCGCGAGCAACGGCGTGACCTCGGCGCAGGATAATTCCGCATGGGAAGATTTTCTGGTTTACCACGACCTGAAGGAAGAGAAGAAACTCACCACGCGGATTACCGAGTGGCTGCCGTTCATGGCCCCGCTGACCGAACTGCAGAACATGCGGTCGGAGGGCGGCACGACGGATCCGTGGCTGAAAACCGGCGCGCTGAAAATGGTCACCGACGGCGCGCTCGGCTCGCGCACGGCGGCGATGCTCGCTCCCTATTCGGACGAGCCAAGTACCAGCGGCATCCTGACGATCGAGCCAGAAAAACTGAAATCAATGGCCCTGGAGCGGGACAAGCTGGGCTTTCAGCTTGCCTTTCATGCCATCGGTGACCGCGCGAACCGCGTTGCACTGGACGTGTTCGAAGCGGTTCTTCGCGTCAACGGCGCACGCGATCGCCGCGACCGCATCGAACACGCCCAGGTGGTCGCGCCCGGAGATATCGAACGGTTCGGCACGCTGCACCTCGTCGCCTCAATGCAGCCTTCGCACCAGAGCAACGACATACGCTGGGCCGATCAGCGCCTTGGCCCGGAGCGCTTAAAGGGGGCCTACGCGTGGGATTCGATTCAGAAAGCCGGGGCGACGCTGGCGTTTGGCACCGATTACGATGTTGAGCCGATCAACCCGTTTCGCGGTTTATATGCGTGTGTGACACGCGAATTGCCGGAAGGCGGCCCCACCGGCGGCTGGCAACCGCAAGAAAAGATCTCGCTGGATGATTGCATCCGCGCGTACACGACAGGTTCCGCTTACGCACAATTCGAAGAGGGCAAGAAGGGCGACCTGAAAGTGGGCAAGTACGCGGACTTCATTATTCTTTCGCAGGACCTGACCAAAGCCACGCCGAAAGAGATTCTCAACACCGAAGTTCTGCAAACCGTTGTCGGCGGCCGCACGGTCTACCAGGCTGCCGCGAAGTAATCCCGGATTCGCCGTTTAGTCCAGCGAGATATTCTGGATTTCTCCCGACGCCATTCCCGAGGAAACGGCCCGATAATCCACTTTGACCTTCCGGTCTTTCCATTTGGCGCAGGTAGACTTTGCGGCATCGCTGCCCGCCGCGCTGTCTTGAATGGAGATTTTTCCGATGTCGGCCACGTGCAAGAGGACCGAGTCGCTTCCCGTCGTGAGCGTGAGAATGATTTCGGGAGGATGCCCGCACAGGAGTTCCGTGATTTGGCCCTCGGCATGGACGACTTTTGCCAACTCCGGCGGAGCGGCCGTCTCCGACTGGGAGGCGTCGGTAGCGGAAGCTTTTGTATCCGCCGAATCCTGCGGGTGACTGACCCGGTAATCGACCTGTTTGCTGAACGCGGAAGCCATGCCGCGGTCGCCCGGAGTAGTGGCGAGTTTCTTCGATACATCGGCCACTCTGGTCGCTTCCGGAATGCGCCGCGCGGCCAGCAACGCTCTTCCGACGTCAATGAAGTACGCGAGGTTGCCGGGTTCGAGTTTGGTGGCGCGCATGGCGGCGTTTAACGCCTTGTCGGTGTTTTTGTTGGGCTCCTGCGCGTAGGCGATGGAGAGAAAGGCGAAGGCGGGAGGGAATTCGGGCGCCAGAGTGAGTACGGTTTCGAGTTCGGAGCGGATTTTTGGGGTGGATTCTCTGGTGTAGCCGTCGCGCCGCAGGTAGACAAACGCCATGTCAATGTGCGCGGACATGTCTTTCGGATTTGCGGCGATGGCGGACTGGAGTTCTTTCTCCGCGTTGGCATAGTCGGCCTTCATCAGGTGATAGTGTCCCAATTCGGCGTGGTAGCCGGGGGTGGCTGGGTCGAGTTCCGCGACCTGATGGAGGCGCTCGACCGCCTCGGGAAGATGATTGCCGCGGAGCAGGAAGTCCGCCAACGCCAGAGTGCCTTCCCCCTGGGACAGCGGGCGCGCGGTGAAGTCATTTTCCGCGAGTTTTTCGGGAAGAGAGACGCGGCCATACTGGTAGGCACGTTGGCGGGTATAGGCAAAGAGCTTGTCGGAGAATTTGTTCAAGTCGCCGAAAGTTTGCTTGGCGGCTTCGATGGGGTCATCGGTTTCGTGCAACGCGGCCAGGAATTTATTAACGAGGTCCTGCTTTTGCAATTCCTGGGAAAATTCCAGGTAATGGACCAGGGCCCAGGATTCGGAATAGAAAACGCCGGCATGGTCGTTGGTGTTGTAGAGCGGGGAACTGCGATCGATGGCGACGAGTTGATCGAGCGGAATGAAGGGAGTGGTTTGCAGGTAACGAAGCTGGTTGTCGTTCGGCAGGCCGACGCGGGCCTGCTTCCCCTCAATCGAGGTGTTTCCATAGAACTCGGCCAGCCCTTCATCGAGCCATAAAGGAAGGCCGCGAAAGTTGTAACGGAAAAACGCGTGGGTATATTCGTGGTAAAGGCTGTGAAAGTTCAGGGCGCCTGTGCCGACGACATCGGTGCGGACCACGGCGAAATTCTTGTCGTAACCAGGCTGGTAAAATCCCGCGATATGCATGCTTTTGCTGTTCTGCCCGTATGAGGGGAGCAGGAGTTTCAGCGAGTCTTCGTTCTTCAGCGCGAAAACGATGGTCGGCTTGCCGGAATCCACCTTTAATTTGGGAAAGATCTGCTCGAACATGGCGCGGACTTCTTCGAACTGCAGAGCGACGCGGCGGCCGTCGTGTTCGCCCGCGTTGGAGATTACAGTGAAATGCGGCGAGCGGATTTCGATCCAGCTCTCTCTGTGTTCCGCCGGGGCGCGGAGAGGAGAAGCGCAAAACAGGAGGGCAGCCAGGAGTGTGGCGGCAAGAAATCTCAGTTTGGGCGTAATCATGCCGTAGATATTAAGAGAGCGTCGGGCGAAGTCAAGGGCGGGCGGCGGGTGGGTTGCCCAGGGCTTACTTTCGGGCCTTTGCGGTTGAGGGAAGTTGGGCCGGGTTCGCGCATTTTTCAGGTAGATTTACGGATACACTGTCGTGGCTGTTTGGGTTGAACTGTTGGGGATGCGGATGGACGCGCGGAAAAAAGCCGATTTGTCGCTGATGTTCTGTTCGCTGATCTGGGGCGTAACGTTCGTTGTGGTAAAAAACGCTCTGGACGAATCCTCGGCGTTTCTGTTTCTTGCCGTGCGCTTTACGATTGCCACGGCGGTCATGGCCCTGTTGCAGATGCAGGTGATCGCGCGCATCGAGCCACAGGAAATATTTGCCGGGATGCGGCTGGCGTTTTTTATGTTTGCCGGGTACTGCTTCCAGACTGCGGGGCTGCAATACACCACGGCCACCAACTCCGGCTTCGTGACTGGCTCGAGCGTTGTGCTGGTACCTCTGCTGCTGGCGATCTTCTGGGGGCGCCGGCTGACGAACTGGATTTATCTGGGCGCGTTTGCCGCGCTCATCGGTTTGTACTTTCTGACCGTGCCTGCCGAAGGCTTGCGCTACCTGAATCGCGGCGATGTGTTTACGTTTGTGGCCGCAGGATTTTATGCGGTCCATATCATTCTCGTCGGTGACTTCACCCAGGAGCATTCCGTGCGGGCGCTCAGCCTGATTCAGGTGGCGGGTTGCGCGTTGATGGCGTGGCCGCTGACTGGTGCCGCGGCAGCGATTCACTGGCAACCGGCACGCTTCTCCGGGCGGTGGGAACTTTGGCTGGCGATTGTGATTTGCGCGGTGTTTGCCACGGCGATCGCCTTCACCGTGCAGCTCTGGGGACAGCAATATACATCGCCGGGACACGCGGCGATTCTTTTTGCGCTGGAGCCGGTGTTCGCGGTGATCACGTCCTACATCGTCCTGCACGAGCGGTTGTCGGCGCGCGCGATGAAGGGCGCGGGGCTGGTGGTGGCGGGAATCGTGCTGGCGGAATTGCTGGGAGCGCCGACGGCGCCGGAAGCGCCGGAGCCGGTGTTTGAAGGAAGGATTTATTTCAAGCCGTGGTGGAAGAAGACGTAGAGGAATGTAGCGTCCACCTTCAGGTGGACGCGAATAAGCGCAGTTGGACGCGAAAGGCGCCCGCCCCGCAAAAGCATCCTGGATGCGAAATTCGCAGCTCGGAAGGCGTCCGCTACAAAATCAAGATTGTCCACCTGAAGGTGGACGCTACGCGCTTGGATAATTTTTTACGTCCACGGTTTCGTACATGGTGGCTGTGGCGGCGTGGGCTTTTTCGTAGGTGTCGATGGAGTCGGCATGGAGCAGGGAGGTGCCGATGTCGTCGAGGCCCTTCAGCAGGACTTCTTTGCGTGAGGGGGCGATTTCGAATTTGTATTCCAGGCCGTGGTTGTCTTTTACCGTTTGGGTGGGCAGGTCCACAGTCAGCGAGTAGCCTTCCTCTTTTTCCGTGCGCTGGAAGAGTTCTTCGATTTGGGCTTCGGTGAGTTCGGCGGGAAGGATGCCGTTTTTAAAGCAGTTGTTATAGAAGATGTCGGCGTAGCTGGGCGCGAGAATTACGCGGAAGCCGTAATCGCCGATGGCCCAGGGAGCGTGCTCGCGGCTGGAGCCGCAGCCGAAATTGGCGCGGGCGAGCAGAACGGAAGCGCCTTTGTAGCGCGGGAAATTCAGGACAAACTCCGGGTTCGGTTTCTCGCCGGGCAAATAGCGCCAGTCGTAAAAGAGTGTGCGCCCAAATCCCTGGCGGGTGAGCGCTTTGAGGAATTGCTTCGGCACCATCTGGTCGGTGTCAACATTGACCCGATTCATGGGTGCGACGAGTCCGGAGTGCGTGATGAATGGTTTCATGAGTGCTCTCGGTCCTTAAGTATTCAGATTCGTATGCAGAGGCGATCAGATAACAGAGACCAGCGATCAGGAATCAAAGCTTCGCAAGCCTCGACAGAATTAATGTCCCACTTATCGAGCGTCAATCGCACGCAGATGCGGTCCCTGTTATCTGTTCGCTGATCGCTGCTATCCCGCTTACTCGACATGCGCGACGTCGAATTCGCGCACATCCACGAAGTGGCCGGCGATGGCGGCGGCGGCCGCCATGACCGGGCTGACTAAGTGCGTGCGGCTGTCTTTGCCCTGGCGGCCTTCGAAATTGCGGTTGGAGGTACTGGCGCTGCGCTCGTGCGGCGGCAGGACGTCGGCGTTCATGCCAATGCACATGCTGCAGCCCGCGTCGCGCCATTCGAAACCGGCGTCGGTGAAAATTTTGTCGAGGCCTTCTTTTTCGGCCTGCGCCTTGATACCGCGCGAGCCTGGAACGATCAGCGCCTGCTTGATGCTCTTGGCGACGTGCTTGCCTTCGACGAAGTGCGCAGCGGCGCGCAAATCGTCAATGCGCGAATTGGTACAGGAGCCGATGAAGACTCGGTCCACCGGAATGTCCACGATCGGGGTGCCGGGTTTCAGGCCCATGTATTTCAGGGCGCTTTCGGTGGCTTTCTGGTCGTTCAGATCTTTGTAATCGTGCGGGTCGGGAATGCGTCCGTTCACGCTGGTGACCATGCCGGGGTTGGTGCCCCAGGTGACTTGCGGGGCGATCTGCTCGGCCTGGAGTTCCACAGTCATATCGAATTTTGCGCCGTTGTCGGACTTGAGCAGCTTCCAGCGCTCGACCGCGGCCTGAAATTCCTTGCCGCGCGGAACAAACGGGAGTCCTTCGAGGTAGGCGAACGTTGTTTCGTCGGGAGCGACCATGCCCGCGCGGGCGCCGCCTTCAATCGTCATGTTGCAGACGGTCATGCGGCCGTCCATGGAAAGGGAGCGGATGGCTTCGCCGCCGTACTCGGCAACGTGGCCGGTGCCGCCGCCGATGCCGATTTTGCCGATGATGGCGAGAATAATGTCCTTCGCGGTGACGCCCTTCGGGCGCTTGCCGTTCACCACGATGTGCAGCGTCTTGGAGCGGCTCTGCACCAGGCACTGCGTCGCCAGCACGTGCTCGACTTCGCTGGTGCCGATGCCAAACGCCAGTGTGCCGAACGCGCCGTGCGTGGAGGTGTGGCTGTCGCCGCAGACGATCGTCTGGCCAGGCTGCGTGATGCCCAGCTCCGGCCCGATGATGTGCACGATGCCCTGATTCTTGCTGTGCATGTCGAAGAGGCGCACGCCGGTTTCGCGGCAGTTGCGCTCGAGCGCTTCGAATTGCAGCTTTGCGTCGGTGTCCAGAATCGGCAGCAGGCGGTCGGTGGTGGAGACCGAGTGGTCCATCACGGCAAACGTAAGGTCTGGCCGGCGGACTTTGCGGCCTTCGGCCTTCAGCCCGGCGAAGGCTTGCGGGGAAGTGCCTTCGTGAATGAGGTGCCGGTCAATGTAGATGAGCGCGGGCTTGCCTTGTTCTTCGTAAACGAGGTGGTTATCCCAGATTTTTTCGTAAAGTGTTTTGGGTGCCATAGGTGTACATCAAAAGTTTAGCACTCTGGCGACGGGGGGCAAGTCGAGGGCAGGCGGGTGCGCCAAGAGCGGCCCGCCCCGTAAAACCATTCGGGGTGCAAAAAGCGCACCTCGGAAGGCGGGCCCTACGGGAGTTGCCTCCCTTCATCCGGGCTTAGGCGGCTTGTAATAGAGGATGAGGCCGGCCAGATTGGCGAGCACGATCACTGCGACGGTTTTGGCCGAGTAGGCTGACTGGCTGGCCACGGAAATGATGGGAAAAATGGAGAGTACCACGAACAGGAGCGTCATCAGAAAGCCGAAACTTGCCAGCACCTTCATCCACAAAGGGCCGCGCAGGGAGGATTTTTTACCCGCCAGCAGCGGAATCGCGAAGAGCGCCAGATACGCGATGGCATAGAAGGTGAACGCCCAGATGAGCAGGAGTTCGAATGCCTCCTGTGCGCCAACTCCCACCAGCACGGCGATGCTAGCGGCCAGCGTGATTCCACCGAGGAAAAGAATCGAGTTGACTGGCGTGCGGTAGCGCGGATGCAGCCGAGTGAACCACTGCGGCAGCAGGTGGTCCCAACCGGCGCACATCGGGAGGCGGGTGTTGGCGGCGAAGTTCAGGCTGAAGCTGGAAAGGTAGTTCGTGAGCAGGAAGAGAACCGCGACGGGGACGATCACTTCGCCGAGCCGCGTGCCGCCGAGCGCGAGGCGCAACGCCTGCGGAATCGGGCCGATCACGTCGATGTTGTCGGGCGAAACGTAGGCAAGAATCGCGCTGGTACCGAAAATATAGAGCAGCGCGATTAAGGGAGCGGCAATCCAGATGGCGCGCGTGAGATGGAGACGCGGATTGCGCGACTCTCCGGCAAAAATCGCCGCGTATTCAAAGCCGCAAAGCGCGCCGAAGCTCATCTTGCTGAAGACGCTGAAGCTGAAGAGCGTGAGCGGCGGCATCACCAGACGCAACGGGTGATAGCCATTCGCGGCCTGGCCGCCAGGGTGCAGGAACGGCAACGCAGCGAGGAGCACGACGATCAGAACGGTCAGCGCGCTGCCGACGTTGGCGACCCATTTGCCGACGCCGAGGCCGAGATGCGCCACCAGCATCAGCCCGGCGATGACGCCCACCGATGTGGCGAGGAGAATTCCTCTGTGAGCGGCAACGGCGTCAGCGTTCAAACCCAGGGCGTAAGCAGCGTAATTCGTGGTCACCAGCCCAATCGAGGCGACGTAGAGCACGACGTACATCCACAAATTGAGCGCGACGAGGAATCCGACGGCGTCGCCGAAAGCGTGGCGCGCCCATTCGTAGAGGCCGCCCTCGATCGGGAGCCGCTGGTTCAGGAAAGAAACCACCAGCGCCTGCGGCAGGAAAAAAAGTGCGATGGCCAGCAGCCACAAAACCACGTGAGCGGGACCGGCCTTCACCGCCGAGCCGAAGAAATCGGGCACGACAACCAGCAGGATGGAGGCGAGGACGAGATCGGTGAAGCCGAGTTCTTTTCTGAGTGCGGCGGCGGGCGCTGAAGCTGGCGATTCGCCGATGGCCGGGCTGGAGGTGCTGCGGCTGGACAAGCGTCCGGACCGATTACACAAAGGGGGTCCTTATTCTCCTCGAAAGAAAGTGGCGCTAGTGTGCAGGGTAAGAAAAGGAGAAGCAAGGGAATTTCGGGGTCAAGATTTCTTGGCGCGCGCCGCGACTTAAGAAGAAGATAACGCCGCGCGGTGTTCTTCGCGGACCTTTAGTTCGTAGTGGCGGACGCGACGGTCATAGGAGGTCAACAGATGCACCGCCTCCTCGCCAACTACGGCAGATTCGCGGTCGGGCCCGGCGAAGCATTCGATGGCTTCGAGGGAGGTCCACAAAGTCTCTACGATCATCTCCACAACGACGCCGTCGGATTGGGTGAGCACTCGCGCCTCGATGAAGCCATTCTTTGCGCGGAGATGCGGCAGGACGTGGTCGTTGAAGTGGCGCAGATAGTCGGGAAGGCGAAGCTCGGTGGTGCGGGCGGACCAGAAACGGACGATCATTTCAACTTACCCTCCGGTTGGCGGTGGCGTGGGGAATGTGAGCGTCCGCGCCGGCAACGACGTTCCACGGGCGCACTTCCCAGCGTTGCACGAGGCCATTGCGGACGTAAGGATCGGCTTCGGCGAAGGACCGGGCGGCGTCAGGCGAATCGCCGCGAAAGACGATCAGCGCGGTGTCGGCAGGTTCGGCGAGCGCTCCGCCGAGGGCCAGTTCGCCACGGTTCGCGGCGTGGCGCGCGTGGGCAAGATGCGCGTCTCGAAACGGGATGCGCCGCTCCACGAATCCATCCACGACATGATAGAAGAGCGCGTAGTAACCCATGTTTGCCTCCTTGCCCGGAGCGGCCTGCAGAAAAGTAGCGTACCACGATGCGAAAGCGATGTAGCGGCCACCTTCAGGTGGCCGGGAGTTAGGTGGTAAGCGGTGTTCGCGTCCACGTGAAGGTGGAGGTGTGTTGGGTGGCAAAGGCTGTTCGCGTCCACCTGAAGGTGGACGCTACGGGGGCTAGCCGCCGGCTATGGAGGGGACTAGGAGGACGCGGTCGCCGTCTTTTAGCGGGGAGGATTCGCCGTCGAGGAAGCGGATGTCTTCTTCGTTGAGGTAGACGTTTAGGAACTGGCGGATCTGGCCCTGGTCGTCGCGGACGTGGCGGGAGAGGGCGGGGAACTTAGTAGTCAGATCGTCCAGAGCTTCGGCGACGGTGGTCGCGCCGGTGTCCACTTTGGGCGAGCCTTCGGTGAAGCGTCGGAACGCTGTTGGGATTTCGATTGTGATTGCCATGGAGTGCTCCAATCCTTTCGATGCGGCTCATTGCCGCTTGGTAGAAAGTTGCGTTAAAGAGTTTGAAAGTTTAAGAGTTCAAAAGTTCAAGAGTTTCGGAGTTCACAGGCTAAAGCCTGTGCTACCGGGCCTCTGCGTTTACGGCGTCCTTCAACTGAACTTGAAGGAGGACTTCGAAGGCGTCGAGCTTGGGCTCGATGACTTCGGTTGCCGGGAAGTCGGCGGCGATGGCGTCGGTGGTTTTCAGTCCGTTGCCGGTGATGCAGACGACCGTGGTTTCGTCGGCCGCGATGCGGCCCAGCTGAATCAGCTTGGCGGCTACGCCCGCGGTTACGCCGCCGGCGGTTTCGGCGAAGATGCCTTCGGTTTCCGCTAACAGCTTGATGGAGTCAATGAGCTCGGGATCGGAGACGTCTTCCGACCAGCCGCCCGATTCGCGAATCAAGCGCAGAGCGAACGGGCCGTCGGCCGGATTACCGATGGCAAGCGAGCGTGCAATCGTGTTCGGTTTCTGTGGAGTGAAGCGCGGCAATTCGCGTTTCACGGCATCCGCGATCGGCGAGCATCCGGTGGCCTGGGCGCCGAAGAACTTCACGCGCTTCGGCTCGACCCAGCCCAGATGCGCCAACTCGGCAAACGCCTTGGCGATTTTGCCGATCAGCGAACCGCCGGCCATTGGCACCACCACGTTGTCGGGGAGTTCCCATCCAAGCTGCTCGGCGATTTCATAGCCGTGAGTTTTGGAGCCTTCCGCGTAATAGGGACGCAGGTTCACGTTCACCAGTCCCCAGCGGAACTTGTCAGCGATCTGCGTGCAGAGGCGATTGACGTGATCGTAGTTGCCGTTGATGCGGATGATCCGTCCGCCGTAGACCGCTGTGTTCAACACTTTTGCCGGCTCAAGGTCCGCCGGGATGAACACGCAGGTATCGAAACCTTGCTGCGCGCCCTGGGCGGCGACGGCGTTCGCCAGGTTTCCGGTGGACGAGCAGCCAATGGTTTCGAACCCGAAACGGCGTGCCGCGGCAAGCGCCGTGGCGACCACGCGATCCTTGAACGAAAGAGTGGGGAAGCAGACGGCATCGTTCTTGAAATAAAGATTCTTCACGCCGAGGCGCTCTCCCCAATTACGGGATTTCACCAGCGGCGTTCCCCCGATGGGCTGGCTCGGCGTGAATCCCTGCGGCAGGGGCAGGAACTCCGAGTAGCGCCACATATTGAAAGCGCGGCGCGACAAGGCCTCGCGGCTGGCGGTCTGCCGCAATGCTTCGTAGTCGTAGCTAACTTCCAGGGGAGAGAAGCACTCTTCACAGTAGGATTGCGGTTGGTTCGGATACTTCTTCCCGCATTCTCTGCATCGTAAGAAATAGATTTCCTTCATAAGTCACCTCGTCGGGGCTTCCTGGCAAATGGCCAGAAGCCACCGGTTGAAATGACGTGGGATGATCGCGGGCAGCGCGGGGGGTGTAATGAAAAAACCCTCCGTGCCAAAGTGCAGGAGGGTCTCAGAAAATCTGTGAACTCTTCCAACTCTTTAGCAGTTTTTTACGTGGAGCAAGTCGCCCTAAATCGCCACGTGACACCGCAATTGCGGCTAACATATTTATGCTAGAACTCGAACTGCTTGTCAAGTCGAAACTTAGGGGGGAATCCGAGAAACGCCCAATGCTAACCTTTTTACGTCCAATTCAGCATGTAGTGATTTCCCGTAAGACCCGTCCGGATGGCCAGTTAACGCCGAGGCGCATCTAAGGTAAGTAGGAACTCTGCGCAATCCGCGGTGTTATACTTTCCGCAGGTGGACTGGGCCACGGACATAGATAGGAGCCAGATTGTATGGAGCAGTCAACAAATAACAAGGTGAACTGGACAAGCCGGCGCACGTATGTGGCGGCCGGACTGATCGCAGCAACGCTTTCGGTGGGCATTCTGATCGGCACGGTGGTCTCCGGAAAAGTTTCCGCCATGCGGTCGTTTTCGTTCACGGGCGGCGCAGGCGCTACGGCGCTGGCCCTGCCGGACCCGATTCCTTCGTCCAATAGTTTTTCGGCGATCGTGAATCGCGTCGAGCCTGCCGTCGTCAATATCGCCACCACCCAGGTGATGGACCGCAAATCGAAGCGGCATCGCGGGGGCGACGATGAAGACCCCAGCGAAGACTTTTTCTTTCATTTTTTTGACGGCCGTCCGGATAACGGGCCCAAGGCGGAACGCAGCCTCGGCTCCGGCGTGATCGTGGACAAGAGCGGATTCATCCTGACGAACAACCACGTCGTCGAACAGGCCACGAAGATCCAGGTGCAGCTCAACGGAGACACCACCAAGTACACGGCGAAAGTTGTGGGCGTTGACGAAGCGACTGACCTTGCGGTGATCAAGATTGACGCGGGCAAGGAACTTCCTTCCGCGAAGCTCGGGAACTCCGATGGCGTGCAGGTGGGCGATTGGGTGCTGGCAATCGGCAGCCCGTTCGGCCTGAACGCAACGGTAACGGCAGGCATCATCAGCGCGAAGGATCGCGCGGGCATCGGCCAACAGTTCCAGCGCTTCCTCCAGACCGACGCAGCGATTAACCCCGGCAATTCCGGCGGGCCGCTGGTAGACATGGCCGGGCAAGTGATCGGCATCAACACCGCCATTATTACCGGCAGCCGCGGCTATGAAGGCGTTGGCTTTGCGATGCCGTCGTCCACAGCGATCAGCGTCTACGACCAACTCATCAAGAGCGGACGAGTGACGCGTGGCTCGATCGGGGTCAGCTTCCAGGAAGAACTTGGCACCAACCAGATTACGTTGAAGTCTCTCGGCGCGCCGTATGGCGTGGTGATTGAAGGCGTGGAGCCCGGCAGCCCGGCGGAAAAGGCCGGCTTGAAGGGCGGCGACGTGATCACCTCGGTCAACGGCACGGCGGTGAAGACCGGCAATGATTTGGTGAACCCCATCGCTTCAGCTCCTATCGGGAGCAAGGTGAAGATCACCTACTACCGTGACAAGCAGATGAAGGAAACCGCGGCTACCGTCGAGGATCGTACGCGCGTGTTTCCGAACACCCAGGGCCGCGTGAACACCGCTCCGGACGAAAACGCGCCAGCCGAATTCGGGCTGCACGTCGAAAACCTGACTCCCGTGCGGGCGCAGAAGGTCGGAATCGAAGGGCAGAAGGGCGTGGTGGTCAGCGAAATCGAACCCGCCAGCTTCGCCGACGATACCGGCTTCCAGCCCGGCGATGTGGTTTCCGAGGTGAACGGCGCGGCGGTGACTTCGGTGGACGACTACCGCAAGGCCGTTTCCAAGCTTAAGCCAGGAGAGAACGTTGTGTTCAAAGTCCTGCGCCGCAATGGCGACCGGGTGATGACCATGTTCCTTCCGGGCGTGGTTCCTGCGGACGCGAAACAATAGACCGGCACATTTGCCCAGCTATGCGCACAAAGCAGCATAACCGTCGAATGACTCGCTTGATTCTTGCGGCCATGGCCGTGGGTAGCTTGACGCTGCCTGCGGCCGCTGCCGCGCAAACGACGAGCGCGGCGCGCAAGACCACGCACAAGCCCGCGTCCGGAGCCACTGCTTCAAAGACCAACACGGGAACAGCAAAGAAATCCAGCAAATCCGGGAAGAGATCGAGCAGCAAGGCCAAGCGCGTGAAAGGTCAGGCGGCGCCTACATCGGACCGGATCAATGAAATTCAGGGCGCGCTGGTGAAAAAAGGCGCCTATACCGGCGAGGCTTCCGGCAAATGGGACGACTCCACCGTCGAAGCCATGAAGAGATTTCAGGCCGCGCACGGGCTGAGTCCCACCGGCAAAATGGACGCGTTGACGCTGCAAAAGCTCGGCCTGGGTTCCGAGACGGCGGGCATGGGCGTCCCCACTCCTCCGCCCAATTCGACGAATCGGCTGCTCTCCTCGAAAGTGCAGCGCGACGAAGTAAAGAACGAGCCGGAGTAGCCCACCTGTTGTCTAATTCGTTTACTTGAAATTGCGGACCGGTTTATTTCTTGCGCTTTTGCGCGAGCGCGCCCACGGATTTGGTGAATTCTTCAAGGACTTCTCCGTTCACCCTGTTCAGCACGAATTGGCCTTCCCGCTTGCATTCGATCAGCCCCGCTTCGGAAAGCACCTTCAGATGGTGCGAGACGGTGGCGGGAGTCACGCCGCGCATGTCGACCAGGGAGCAGCAGTTCACTCCCTCGTGGGAGGCGATGTACTCGTAAATCTTCAGTCTGGTCTCGTCGGCCAGCGCCTTGGAGATCTTTTCAATCTGCGCCAGGTTCATGATTCAAGCCCTTCGGTCCGCAAGCGTTACCCCACGCTCCGGTTAGTTGCGGAATTGGCGATTCAGTGTGTAACCAGCCAATTAGATGTTCATCTAACTACCGAAGTTACCTGAATCAATTGCCCGGAGCAAGGCTCAGGGCCTGAACTTAACGGAGGGATTATGAAACGGTTACAAGGGAAAGTCGCGGTAGTCACGGGAGGAAACAGCGGAATCGGTTTGGCGAGCGCCCAGCGCCTGAAAGAGGAGGGAGCCCGCGTTGCGATCACTGGACGCAGCCAGAAGACGCTCGACGAGGCGGTAAAACTGCTCGGCGGCGACACGCTGGCGATTCAGTCGGACGTTTCGAAGGCGGGAGAGATTGAAAAAGTGTACGAAACGGTTTCGAAGAAGTTCGGCAAGATCGACATCCTGTTCGCAAACGCGGGCGTCGCCAAATTTCTTCCGGTGACCGCGGTGACGGAAGGGCATTACGACGAACAGTTCGACATCAACACCAAGGGCGCGTACTTCACCATCCAGAAAGCGCTTCCGCATTTGAACGATGGCGCGTCGGTCATCCTGAATACCAGCGTGGTCAGCAATCAAGGACTTCCCATGGGCTCGGTGTATGCCGCGACGAAGGCCGCCATGCGCTCCCTCACGCGTTCCTTCGCCAGCGCGCTGGTGGACCGCGGCATTCGCGTCAACGCCGTCGCCCCCGGCCCGATTGAAACGCCGATCTTCGGGCGCACTGGTCTTTCGAAGGCAGAAGTTGAGGGATTTGCCGCCGATGTCATCAGCAAGGTGCCAATGAAGCGTTTCGGGAAGTCCGAGGAAGTAGCCTCGGCGGTTGCCTTCCTGGCATCCTCGGATGCGTCCTACGTCACAGGCATAGAGCTCAACGTCGACGGCGGCATGGGCCAGATCTAAGCACTGACAAAGGAAGGGCCGCGGCCACAAGCAGACTGTGGAATACGGCCCTGAAAATGAAAACGGGCGCCCGCTAAGGCGCCCCTTTTCGATTTTTGTGGACTTCTTTTAGAAATCCAGGCGAACCCCAACCTGCATCTGCCGCTGGCCAATCAACGAATTGCTCGACTGCGTGGGCACCCCGAAGTGCGGGTTGAACACGAGCGAACTGCCCGTGATGCTGTACATCTGCGTATCCGCGGCAGTGAAATTGACATGGTTGAAGAGATTGAATGCGTCTCCGAGGAGAGTCAGCTTTTTGTTTTCCCAGAAAGTAAAAGACTTTTCCAGGCGCAGGTCGACGATTGCGGTCCGTGGCAACTGGAACGAGTTGTTGGCGAAAAAGGGCGGGCGGTTGGTGCCGCCGTCAGCCAAAACGCCGGAGCCGCCAGTCACTCCGACGTAGGAAACGCCGGCGACGGTTTGCGTGGGCGCGTTGCCCTGGATCAACGGGGTGAAGGGGACACCGGAAGAGATCGTAAAGAGCGGCGAGATCGTAAAGCCGTTCGCTAGCTGCTTTACGAGCTCTTTCTGTCCCTTGTAAAAGTCCGGCGTCCACACGCCGCCGAAGGTGAAGCGCTGGCGGATGTCGAAATTGGAGCGGCCGGATTCCAGGCCGATGTCAAACGGGTTCAGCACATTGTTGGTGGCCGTGAAAGTTTGCGAACTCTGGCCGAAATCCGTTGCGTGAGACCACGTGTAGGATGATTGGATTTGGAAGCTCTTGTAAAAGCGGCGATTCACTCCCACGACCAGGGCGTTGTAATGCGAGTCGACGGAGTCCGAAATGTCGGTGATGGCTCCGAACGCGGGATTGGGGCGTTTCGTGCCGGTGTTCGTGCTGGGCACCCCGAAATAGGGGACGGTGACGCTCTGGCCGATCAGAGCCTGGTTGAGGAACGGGCTGGAGACGGTGCCCGCGCCCTGGGTGACGGTGTAAGTTGTGTCGAGCGCCGGGGGAGCCAGATTGGCATCGATGAATCTCGGCAAGCGGTGGCCGATGCTTCCGATGTAGGAGAGTGTTACCACGGTGTTCGTGGCGATTTCCCGTTCTACTTCCAGATCGAACTCATGGATCATCGGAAGTTTCGTGTTCGGCGCAAACTGCACGACGTTGAGCGACGGCGGCGGGTTACCCGAGGCGATCACGTCTGGATAAGCAGGCGCTCCGGTCTGGCTGGGCAACAGGAAGACGGTGTTCTGACCCGCAGCGACTCCCGTGCTGCTGATCGCGCTGAAGATGGTCGAGTTGATGATCCGCCCGTAGAAAATGCCGTATCCTCCTCGGACCACGGTCTTGCCATCGCGAGTCAACTGATAAGCGGCCCCGATGCGCGGACCGAAGTCTGACCGATCGGACGGGAGAGAACTGGTGCCAGGCAGGGCGGAATTAGGAATTTGCGTGGACGGAAGGATTTCGGTCTCCCAGCGAAGACCAAGGTTCAGGGTTAACCTGGGGGTGATGCGCCAGTCATCCTGTCCAAAAAACGCCAGGTCGTTTGTGGCGAATTGGAAGCCGGGCGTGCCGAAGCCCTGCGCAAAGTTGGCGTAGCAGGCAACCGGCACTGGCGTCGCTCCGGTGGTCTTGCAAAATGGTGTGGTGCTTCCGGTGGCTTGCTGCACGAAATCACTGATGTAATCGACGCGCGAGTTATACGAATAAGCGCCGAATTGTTCAAATAGATTTACGTCCGTGTCGTGCACATGGTTGAAGTCAAAGCCGAATTTGAAAAGGTGCTTGCCGTGGCTCCAGGCGAGGGTGTCCGCAATCTGGTTGCGCCGCTCGTCGGGGAATGCCGGGCGGTTCAGGAAATTCGGCATACCAAAAACAAACCCGCCTACGCCGCCTATCGTAATTTGGGCGGAGAGACCCAGCGAGGAAACCGGCTCACCGGGGATCGCGGATTGGCCATTCTCGAATTCGAAGTCCCGGCCGTACTGATAGCGCAGCTCATTGGTGATGTTGTTGGAAATCGTGGAGGTGAGCCGCGCGATCCCCCAATCGTCTTTCACGAAATCATTGCCGAAGCTTTCCACGCCGCGGTTCACGACACCGGCGCTCTGGATGCCCTCGGGTGAATTCCAGCGCAAGCGGTTGTAGGTAAACGAAGCGTGGTTGCTCGAATTAATGTTCCAGTCGATTTTGGGGAGCAGGATCAACTGGTCGCCACGGCGCGGCACGGTTCCCGTAAGGTTTGTGAGCAGCGAAAGGGCATTCGCCACGTTCGTTGAAAATGCTGGAAGAATCCCGCGCGTGGTGAGCGTCGCCGTCTCCGCGGCGCTAAGCGGAGCGAAGATCGCGTTCGGCGTGCCGGAGTTCGCGGTCGCCGGGAATGGCCGCAGCTGTTGATCGGCACTGAAGAAGAAAAACAGCTTGTCCTTGATGATCGGGCCGCCGACCCCGCCGCCAAACTGGTGGCGCTTGTCTTCGGGCAAGAAAGGCACGTTCGTCAACGTTCCGTTGATGGTTTCCTTTTTGAACGAGAAAGGGTTGATGGCGCCCCAGTCGCTGCTGCGGAGATACCAGAAGGCTTGACCATGGAATTGGTTGGTGCCGCTCTTGGTGACTGCGTTGACCACGCCCCCGGCCGCGCGGCCATATTCCGCCGAATAGTTCGAAGTGTTGATCTGAAATTCCTGGATGGCGGCTTCGCTGGTGGAATAACTGATGCGCGTGCGGCCGCGCTCTTCGCTGAAAAACGCCTGGTTGTTATCTGCGCCGTCCACTGTGTTGTTGTTCAACAGCCCGGAGATTCCCCGGAAGCTCACCAACCCGAATCCGCCGTCGCCCACGGCGCCAGGGGTGCTCAACGCATAAAAGGACCAGCGCCTTCCGTTCATGGGGAGGTTTTCCAGCGAAGTGGAGTTGATGTTTGTGGTGAAATCGGCGCGGTCCGTAACCAGCACAGGAGCTTCCGCGGTCGCCATCACGATTTCGTGCTGGGCTTCGAGACCCAGAGTCGCATCAATCGGAGTCGCGCGGCCCACTTCTACGATGATACTCGTAGCTTTGAATCCGCCGAACCCCTTCGCGGTGATCTCCAACGAATACGTGCCCGGCTGCAAATGGCCAATCAGGTAACGACCGGCGGCGTCCGTGGTAGCGGAAGACGTCCGGGAGGTTCCAAGATTTGTCGAGGTCGCTATGGCACCCGGCACGATTGCGCCTGACGGGTCGGTGACGCTCCCGCCGATAGCGCCATCAGTTGTGGACTGCGCCCAAATCCCGCTCGCCAACAAAAATCCGAGGCACGCGACCAACAAGCTTCGCGGATACAGAGACTGCTTGACCTTGGCCGATCTCATTCCATTTTCTCCTTTGTTCAGTTGCCACTGACCACGCACACGAATACGCCATGGACGGACCCCGGGGTTGGGGGAATAGTAGGGACGATGATGCATCGTCGGTCGTCCCGCATGATTCAGTTATGTGGGCAACATCCCTCGGCTAGTTGGGAGCCTTCATAGCACAATCCGGGGAGACAGAAAAGTCACTTCCCTGTGGAAAAACCCCCACCCGATGGATTCGCTGTTTCCATCCATTCGCTAGCAAAAACGATTGCTTTCTGCGCGTGCCGTCATTGTTGTGGATTCTTGTTGCTGCCGGATGACACTTTGAAGAACGCGGGATGAGAAAGCCCGCGCGTGATTCTCAGCCGCCGTTTGACGCCGCGAGGCGCGCGCCGATAGACTCGATTTTGTCCAGGAGGCAACATGGCTACCGCATCCGCGTTGCGCGAGTACAAGAATTTCATCAATGGGGAGTGGGTTGCGCCGCGAGGCGGCAAGACACTAGAGAACCGTAATCCCGCCAATACTGATGAAGTGGTTGGAGTATTCCCCCTTTCCTCCGAAGAGGACGTGAACGCGGCGGTCTCTGCCGCGAAAGAGGCCTACAAAACTTGGCGCCTGATGCCCGCTCCGAAGCGCGCCGAGATACTATTTCGCGCAGCGGAATTGTTGGTGAAGCGCAAAGAAGAGTTTTCGCGCGACATGACCCGTGAGATGGGCAAAGTTTTGGCCGAAACGCGCGGCGACGTGCAGGAAGCCATTGATATGACTTATTACATGGCAGGGGAAGGCCGCCGCTTGTTCGGCCAGACAACACCCTCCGAGCTTCCGAATAAATTCGCGATGAGCCTGCGGCAGTCGATCGGCGTTTGCGGGCTGATTACCCCGTGGAATTTCCCCATGGCGATTCCTGCATGGAAAATGATGCCCGCGCTGGTGTGCGGGAATACGCTGGTGATTAAGCCGGCCGAGGATACACCGCTCTCCACTTACAACCTGGTTGAAATTCTTATCGAAGCCGGACTGCCCTCGGGTGTCGTTAATCTTGTGGGAGGCGATGGGCCGGGGGCAGGGGCGGCACTGACAAAACATGCCGGCGTGCCGGTGGTGAGTTTTACGGGCTCCACTTCAACCGGCCGCATCATCGCGGAAACCTGCGCGCCCACGTTCAAGCACTACAGCCTCGAGATGGGCGGCAAGAACATTATTCTGGTGATGGAAGACGCGAATCTCGATCTTGCGGTGGATGGGGCGATATGGGGCGGATTTGGGACCACGGGCCAGCGCTGCACGGCCGCCAGCCGCATTGGCATCCACAAGAGCGTGTATAAGGAATTCGTCACACGGTTCGTGGAGCGCGCCGCGAAGCTCAAGGTTGGTAACGGGCTTGATTCAGCGACTGAGATGGGGCCCTGCATCAACGAGCAGCAACTGCAAACCGTGATGTCGTATGTGGAAATTGGCGTGAAGGAAGGCGCGAAGCTTTTGACGGGCGGGCATCGGTTGGCCAGTGGAGAGAGGACGAAAGGCTGGTTCCATGAGCCGACGGTCTTCGGCGATTGCCTGCCGGGAATGCGCGTCGCGCAGGAAGAGATCTTTGGCCCCGTGGTTTCGTTGATCCCCGTTGACAATCTGGAACAGGGAATTGAAGTCGCCAACGGCGTGCCTTACGGACTCTCCGCGTCCATTTATACGCGCAACGTCAATCGCGCTTTTGCCGCGATACAGGACCTTTACACCGGCATCGTCTACGTCAACGCGCCAACCATTGGCGCGGAGACTCATCTCCCGTTTGGGGGCACCAAGCAGACCGGCAACGGCCATCGCGAAGCCGCCGTCGCCGCCATCGACTTCTTCACCGAGTGGAAATCGGTCTACATCGATTACTCCGACAAGCTCCAGCGCGCACAAATTGACAACAATTGAGCGGCTGGGTGATCAGGCTGATTGACGCCCCTTGACAGGGCTCCTAAAATGGTAACTAGCGCTTCGGAATGAGTGCTGCCATGCGGAATCCAGCGTTACAAGAACGGCGTAACCGTCAGATTTTGGCGGACTTGGTGCGTACCTACATCGAGACGGGCGAACCGGTGTCTTCGCGTGCCATTTCGAAGCGGTTTGAGGAGTCTCTCAGTACCGCCACGATCCGCAACATTATGGCGGACCTGGAGGACGGCGGGTATCTCTACCAGCCGCATACTTCGGCTGGCCGTGTGCCCACCGCGGCGGCTTACCGGTTTTTTGCGCAGGAGATTGCTTCGCAGGCCACGCTTACCGTCGAAGACCGCAACTGGATCAATCGCGAAATGAGCGGAGCAAATTCCGCCGCGGAAATCACCGAGCGCGCCGGGCACGTTCTTGCGGAAGTTTCCCGTGGCGTGGGCATCATTGTGTCTCCGCCGTTGCGCCGAGCGGTGCTGGAGCACGCGCGCATGTGGCTTTTGCCTGACGGCCGCGTTGTGGTCGTGCTTATCTCGCCCGGCGGCAACACCCGCGACAAAGTGCTGCGCCCGGGGCGCACGTTTACCCAGGCGGAGCTCGACGCCACGGCCGACTTTCTCAACCGCAACTACTCTGGCTGGACGCTCGACGCCATTCGCGGCGACTTGCTGCAGAAGCTTGCCACGGAGCGCGAACGCTACGAAACGCTGGCCCAGAGCGCGTTGACGCTATGCGCCCCGTCGATTCTTTCCGAGAATTCCACCCAGCAGATCTACGTGGAGGGCGCCGCGCAATTTGTCGGCACACCGGAATTCGCCGATCAGAGCCATCTGAGAGAATTGCTTGCCGCGATCGAGGAAAAGAACCGCCTCGTCTCGGTGCTGAACGCCTGCATCGAAACGCCGGAGCCCGTCTTCGTGCAGATCGGCATCAAAGAAATCTCCCAGGCCGGTCACAACCTGGCCCTGATCAGCGCGCCTTATTCCGGTCAGGACCAGATTCAAGGTTCGCTCGGGGTGCTGGGCCCCACGCGGATTGATTACGAGCGCGCCATGACCGCAGTGGCCTATGTGGCCCAACTATTCAGTGAGGCGTTGCAGAAGATCGAGTAGAAAATCCACTCTGTTTGGCACATGCTGGGAGATATGGATAGGACACCACACTTTTTGAGGATAGATTTATGAACGAGCAGGAAATCAAGGATAATTTCGGCAACGAAGGCTCCGGGCAGCCCGAGGAATTGCAGTCATCGGACGCCTCGCGGGAGGAATCTCAGGTGAAGAAACTCACGGCGGATCTCGCAGACCTCCAGCAGACATTGCTGCGCCGCCAGGCCGACTTCGAAAATTACCGCAAGCGCATTGAAAAGGAACGCGCCGAGGACTCCCGGCGGGCTACGGCGCGCGTCGTCGAGTCGCTGATTCCGATTGTGGACGGATTCGAGCACGCACTCGCGGCGCACAAGGAAGAAGAGTACGCCAGCTACCGCAAGGGATTCGAGCTCATCTACAAACAGCTTTTGGATAATCTGGCACGGCTGGGCGTGGAACGCGTTGAGCCACTCGGCGCGCTTTTCGATCCGCACATGCACCAAGCCATGGATCGCACGGAAACCACGGAACATGCCGACGGAGCGATTGTGGAAGTTTTTCAGCCCGCGTACGTGTTTCATGGACGCGTTTTACGGCCGGCGCTTGTGCGCGTAGCGGTCCACCCTGGCGGCGCATCGAATAAAGTGGTGAATTAATCGGTAACACGCGATCGGGATCCTGACGCTTCCTGCGTTGATCCCTGTTATTTTCAGATAGAGAGAAGGGAACCACGACAGCGAACATGGCCAAGTCTCACCAGCGCGATTACTACGAGGTGCTCGGCGTCACGAAGACGGCGTCGATTGAGGAAATCAAGTCGTCGTACCGGAAGGCCGCGCTCAAGTGGCACCCCGACCGCAGCCCGGAGAACAAAGAAGAGGCGGAACACCGATTCCGCGAATGCACGGAGGCGTATAGCGTCCTAAGCGATACACAGAAGCGGCAGATCTACGACACGTATGGCCATGAAGGCCTTGCCGGTGTCGGCGCGCAGCCCGACTTCAATGGCACCATTTTCCAGGATTTCCACGACATTTTTGGTGAGTTCTTTGGCTTCGATGACCTTTTTGGCGCGGGCGGTGGCCGGAGGCGTGGAGGCGGACGACGAGTTCAGCGCGGGGCTGACCTGCGTTACGACATGACGCTTACGTTTGAGGAAGCGGCCACCGGGATTACGACGAAAATTCGCGTGCCCCGTCAGGAATATTGCGAAACCTGCAACGGCACGGGAGCCAAGAAGGGCACGGGCATCGTCGCTTGCCAGGCGTGCGGCGGCCGCGGCCAGATCGTTTATCAACAGGGATTCTTCACCATCAACCGCGCTTGCCCGGCATGCCAGGGCGCGGGACAAATCGTCAGGGAACGCTGCGCCGACTGCAAAGGACAGGGGCGCATTGATCGCGAACGCACCATCGAACTGCGGATTCCGCCGGGCGTGGACACCGGCACGCGCCTGCGCGTTCAGGGCGAAGGCGAACCTGGCCCCAACGGCGGGCCGGCGGGTGACCTCTACGTTGTGCTGGAAGTGAAAGAACACAGCTTCTTCGAGCGGCGCGGCGCCGATCTTTACTGCACGATTCCGCTCAACGTTTCGCAGGCTTCGTTGGGCACCGATCTCCAGGTTCCCGGGCTTACCTCCGAAGAGCGCCTGAAAATTACCGAGGGCACGCAAAGCGGCGCGGTTTTCCGGATCAAGGGCAAGGGATTGCCCGATCCGCACGGTGGCGGCCGCGGCGATCTTTACTATCACGTGCGGGTGCTGACGCCTACGAAACTGACGCGCGAACAGCGGAAGATTATGGAGCAGCTCGACGCCACGCTAAAGGTGGACAACAAGCCGGCAGACCGAAACTCTACCCTGTTCGACAAGGTAAAAGACATCTTTGGATAGATTGGAGTGCGAGAGCTTTGCTCCCGCTTTCCAGGTGTAATTCCCTAGACGAATCGAAATTTGAGCGCTACGACTTACCCCGTAAAAGCGGTTGCAGAGCCACCGCACTCCAAATAGGCCACGCTGCAATCCTCTCCCTCGCTCCCTCGCGTTTCATGGGAAGATAGCTTTCATGCGACGCCGTTTTTTCATTGAACAATTCTCCGGGCAGCGCGCTTTGATGGAAGGCGAGGCCGCGCATCATCTTGGCCGCGTTCTTCGCGCCCAGCCCGGGCAGCTCTACGAACTGAGTGATGGTTCGAAGGTCTGGCTGGGACGGATCGAAATCGTCTCGCGGGATTCGGTCGAGTTTTCGCTCGTGGAAGAGTTGGCCGCATATCACTCGCCGTTGCAGACGACGTTGCTGCTTTCCGTGGTGAAATTCGATTCGTTTGAGTGGGCATTAGAGAAGGCGACCGAGCTTGGTGTTCACACGATCGTTCCGCTCGCGGCTGCCCGGAGCGAGAAGGCACTGCTCGCGGCTGCCCCCAAGCGCGCGGAGCGCTGGAGGAAACTGCTGCTCGAAGCCTCGCAACAATCGCGCCGCGTCCAGCTGCCGATTCTCGAGCCGCTGACGAAACCCGAGACGGTGTTCGCAACTTATAAGCAAGGCCTCCGAGTTTTCCTTTCGGAATCGCCGGACGCGAAATCCTTGCGCGAAGTGCTGCGCGACCAACGAGCGGCATCTGCGGTGCTTGCCATTGGGCCGGAGGGCGGCTGGACCGACGCGGAATCCGCCGCTGCGAGCGCCGCGCAATTTCAGGACGCCTCTCTTGGCAAACTCATCCTGCGCACGGAAACCGCCGTTGTTGCGTCTCTGGCGGCAGTGAACTTTGCTCTCTGCGATTAACTCGGAGCCATTGGGCTCCCGCGATCGACCAAAAATGCGGACGCCCGAAGAGAAGAAAAATCTCTTCGGGTCGCACGCGTTTAGGTTATCCCCGGAAGGGTTCGCCTTACTGGCCGAAGGTGATTACGCCAAACGTGCCGTTGCCGTAATTGTTGTTGCCGGCGGTGAAGAATAGTTGATTAGGGTTGCCGTTCGCGCCGCCGCCCTGGCCGAACTGAATGGCCCAGACGTCGTCGATTTCGATGGTTTTGCCGCTTGCGTCGCGGAGCGGGCCGAGGAACGCGCCGCTCTTCGGATCAAACGCGTTGATGCGGCCGCGGGGAGTGTTGTCGGTGATCAGGAGCGCATTGCTCATCGGGCCAAAATCGGCCGGCGCCAGCGCGACACCCCACGGAGAGTGCAGGGGGCCATGGAGCGCAAAGCCAGAAATCAGCTCTCCAGCCGGGGTGAACGAGGCGACGAAACCGCTCTGTGCTTTGTCGAGAGCGGTGTAGGTGACCCAAATCGTTTGCACGCCCTGTGCGTCGGTGACCGTCTGAATGCCATAGGGAGCGAACTTCTGCGGAATCTTGGGATCATCGAAAGCATTCGGACCGAGCTGCGCGTTCGCCAATTTGAAATTGGAGTCGAAGACGTCAATTCTGCGATTCGCCCCGTCGTCCGCGGCGTACAGGAAAGGTTGGCCATTGATGTTGGCGATGGCCAGCCCTGTGTATGTGGCGCCGGCGGATGATCTGTCGGCGGCGAGAGTAGCGTTAGTGCCGCCGACTGCGGGATTCCAACCGCTGATCGTGCCGTCCTGGGTAGCGAAAATGAAAAGAGCGTTTTTGGAGACGTGGGTTTGGGTATTGGTGACAGCGAATGCCGTGACAGTGCTGGGCGTTTCTGGCGCGACGATTCCAGTTGGAGTCCCCTGCCCACCGGTCACTGACGGGACGGTGACGACCAGGCCAACCGTGGTTGCCCCGACCACCCCATTCGTGTTGCTGATGGAGTACAGCGTGGAGAGTCCCGTGGCGTTGTCGCTCACCCAGTAGGGGCTTGTGCCTGTGGAGACGAGGCCCCAGGCGTTGACGAGATGGGAGTCAGTTACAGTGCCGCCTGCGCCGGTGTTGGTAACGAGGTCGGTGCGGGTGTACTGCGCGAAGGTCAAGCAGGGAGAAACGAACGCCAGGGCAAACGCCGCCAGCGTTTTTATTGCTGATCTCATTTCTTTTTCCTCTCCAGTATTCTTTGTGCCGAAGCACGAATTGCCGATGACTTTGCGGCTTGCGAGAGCTGGGAAGGGCTGGGTGGAGGCCGAACTTATCTTCCGGAAGCAATGAACCGCAAGGCCACTATCAAATTAGCGGGGGAGGCTGTGGGGTATGTCACCGAGAAGTCAACTGGATGTTAGATTTCCGCTCGCCCGCCGGCTTGCCACAGGCAGGCGGCGGCATCCAAAGCCGGCCGCAGACCGTCTAACATAAGTGCAAGCGCCGCTTCCTCATTCAGCGCAGGAATGATGATTGCGATTGGGGAGGGCATCGCTCGAATCCTAAATACATCGCACCGGAATGTCGAGGCGGCGTTTTTCATCCCTGCTGCTGTGAATTTCGCGGTGCATGATATAAAATAAAGGAAGTCGGAGATGCGCAAACCTGACGAGAATCTGATCGCTCCCCCCACGGGCGGCTTACCTGGCGCCCCGACATCTTCTTTGGTCCCGACTCCTCCTCCCCAGGAGGCATCCGCTTCGCAGGCAAACAGCCATCATGTTCTGCGCAACGAAATCCGGGTGTGGACCCGCGACCTCCTGATCGCCATCGGCCTCGCGCTCGTCATCATCGTTTTCCTGTACCAACCCGTGAAAGTGGAAGGCACCAGCATGGCACCGCTGCTTTCCGATCAGGAACGCATCTTCATCAACAAATTTGTCTACCGGTTCGAGGACATACACCGCGGCGATGTGGTCGTCTTCTGGTATCCGCTGGACCGCTCCAAATCATTCATCAAGCGGGTCATCGGCCTGCCCGGCGAAACCGTGGACATTCGCCATGGCTTGCTTTACGTCAACGGGCAAGAAATCCCCGAGCCGTACGTGCCGCCGCAATATACGGACGTCACCGACTTTGGCCCGGTTAAAGTTCCGAAAGATAGTTACTTCGTGATGGGCGACCATCGCATCAGTTCCAACGATTCCCGCGTGTTTGGGCCGGTGGCCAGCCAGTTTATTTATGGCCGCGCCGTTTTCGCTTACTGGCCCGTGGACCACTTCGGCTCGCTTTCCACCACCGAGGCCAACGACAAATGACGCAGTCCTCAGGAGGACCCACTGACGGAAGTACAGCATCGACCAGCTATCCTCGCGCTCGAAGACGGGCGCATATTTAACGGCCGCGCGGCCGGCGCGATCACGCGCCGCGGCGGCGAAGTCGTTTTCAATACCAGCCTGACGGGTTACCAGGAAGTTTTCACCGATCCCAGCTACGCGGGGCAGATCGTTTGCCTGACGTATCCGCACATCGGCAATGTTGGCGCGAATCTCGATGACGAAGAATCCACGCGCCCGTATATTGAGTCGCTGATCGTCCGCGAATTTTCTCAGGTCACCTCGAACTGGCGTTCCGCCGAATCCGCGCAGCTGTATCTGAATCGCCACAAGATTCCGGTCATCTGGGATATCGATACACGCGCGCTGGTGCGCCACATCCGGAAGATGGGAGCGCTGCGTGGTATCGTCGCCACCGACGGCACGCCTGCGGATCAACTTGTTCACGAAGCGAAGCAGTTGCCGCTGATGGCTGGGCAGGAATTGGCCGGCCGCGTGAGCTGCGCGAGGTCCTACGACTGGCAAAAAGGGTCGATCGACCTCGTCACCTCTCCGTGGACCGAGCAGATGGGCGAATCCGGAGCCAGCCCGGACAGCAAGAAATTCAAAGTAGTGGCCTACGATTACGGGATCAAGCTGAATATTCTCCGGTTGCTCGTGGATCACCATTGCGACGTCACCGTCGTTCCGGCTAACACTTCCGCCGAGGATGTTCTTTCGCTGCGGCCAAATGGCGTATTTCTTTCGAACGGTCCCGGCGATCCCGAGCCCATCACTTACGCCGTTGAAAATATCCGGAAACTGGCGGGACGCGTGCCGGTGTTCGGCATCTGCCTTGGCCACCAACTTTGCGGCCTGGCCCTCGGCGGAAAAACCTTTAAGCTGAAGTTCGGGCATCATGGTTCGAATCACCCGGTAAAGAATCTGCTGACCAGCCAGGTGGAAATTACCGCGCAGAATCACGGTTTCTGCGTCGATCCCGAATCGCTGCCCTCGAGCGATGTCGAAATCACGCACGTAAACCTGAACGACCACACCAACGAAGGCATGCGCCACAAGAATTTGCCGCTCTTCAGCGTGCAGTATCACCCGGAGGCTTCTCCCGGTCCGCACGATTCGCATTACCTGTTCACCCAGTTCACCGACCTGATGAAGGAATTCGCGCACCCCGGAAGTTCACGCGGATGAGGACACGATTCGAGAAGGGAAGAGATGCCTAAACGGAAAGACATCCACAAGATCCTCATCATTGGTTCAGGACCGATTGTCATCGGTCAGGCCTGCGAATTCGATTACTCCGGCGCGCAGGCCTGCAAGGCGCTGCGCGCGGAAGGCTATGAGGTAGTGCTGGTGAATTCTAACCCGGCCACCATCATGACCGACCCGGAACTCGCCAACCGGACTTACATCGAGCCGCTGACGAAGGAATATCTCGAGGAAATTCTGATCAAGGAAAAGCCGGACGCGCTGCTGCCTACGGTCGGAGGGCAAACCGCACTGAATCTTGCCGTGGAGCTTGCCGAAGGCGGCATCCTCGAAAAGCACAAGGTCGAGATGATCGGCGCGTCTCTTCGTGCCATTAAGGTTGCTGAGGACCGTCTGTGGTTCAAGGACGCCTGCCGGAAGATCGGGCTGGAAGTTCCGGCATCGGCGCTTGTCAACAACGCGCAGGACGCGTTGCGCCTGTGCGATCAGCTCGGCTTCCCGCTGGTCATTCGTCCTTCGTTCACGCTGGGCGGCACCGGCGGCGCGATCGCTTACAACAAGGAAGAGTTTGCGGACGCCATCGCCCACGCGCTGGACATGAGCCCCGTTCACGAAGCGCTCGTGGAAGAGTCCGTGCTTGGCTGGAAAGAATACGAATTGGAAGTGATGCGCGATTTCCGCGACAACTTCGTCGTCATCTGCACCATTGAAAATTTCGACCCCATGGGCGTCCACACCGGCGATTCGATTACCGTCGCGCCCGCACAGACCCTCACCGACAAGGAATACCAGCGCATGCGCGATGCCGCCGCTGCAATCATCCGCGAAGTTGGCGTCGAAACCGGCGGATCCAACGTGCAGTTTGCCGTCAACCCGGAAAACGGCAAGATGGTAGTGATCGAAATGAACCCGCGCGTTTCGCGCAGTTCCGCGCTGGCCAGCAAGGCCACCGGCTTCCCGATCGCCAAGATTGCCGCGCGCCTCGCCGTCGGCATGACTTTGGACGAAATTCCCAACGACATTACTCAGAAAACGCCGGCATGTTTTGAGCCGACTATTGATTACGTGGTCGTCAAAATTCCCAAGTGGCAGTTCGAGAAATTCCCCGGGGCCGACAGCACGCTCGGCACTCAAATGAAATCGGTCGGGGAAGTGATGGCCATCGGCCGCACGTTCAAGGAGTCGCTGCAAAAGGCGATCCGCTCGCTGGAGCCGAGCACGCCGTGGCGTGCGCCCGCGGAAACTCCCGATTCGCTGCTGCGCGAAAAACTGGCCACGCCGCGGCCTGATCGCATTCACTGGATCCTGACGGCCGTCGAACGCGGGCTGCCCGCCGCCGAAATTTGCGATCTCACCAAGATCGATCCCTGGTTCATCCACCAGATTGAAGAGATCAACCAGGCCAACCGGCGCGCGGCCAGCGTCACCGTCGAAACCGCGTCCAAAGACCTGCTGCGCGAAGTGAAGCGCGTCGGCACCAGTGACGAGCAGCTTGCGCAAATCTGGAAAACGACTCCCGCCGTCGTGCGCTTGCAACGCGCGCGCTATGGAGTTTCTCCTGTCTTCAAGCGCGTGGACACGTGTTCCGCCGAGTTCGAATCGTTCACGCCGTACATGTATTCGACCTACGAGGATGAGGACGAAACCGACGCCACGCCGAAACAGAAAATCATGATCCTCGGCAGCGGCCCCAACCGCATCGGGCAGGGAATCGAGTTCGATTATTGCTGCGTCCACGCTTCGTTCGCGCTGCGGGCCGATGGTTTCGAGACCATCATGGTCAACTGCAATCCGGAAACGGTCTCGACCGATTACGACACTTCCGATCGGCTATATTTCGAACCACTCACCCTCGAGGACGTTCTCGCCATTGTCGAACGCGAAAAACCCCACGGCGTCATCGTCCAATTCGGCGGGCAGACGCCGTTGAATCTCGCGCTGGAGTTGAAGCGCAATGGCGTCTCCATCATCGGAACCGCTCCAGAATCTATCGACCTCGCCGAAGATCGCCGCCGCTTTGGCCGTCTGCTGGATGAACTGCGCATACCGCAGCCGCGCAACGGCACCGCCCTCGTACCCGAAGAGGCCGCGCGCGTTGCCGGCGAAATTGGCATGCCGGTGCTAGTGCGTCCCAGCTACGTGCTCGGCGGCCGAGCGATGGTCATCGCCTACGACGTCAACACGGTGCAGGAGTACGTCGCGCAAGCCGCTTTGATGGGGCCGGCGCGCCCCGTGCTGATCGATCAATTCCTGGAGGAAGCCACGGAAGTGGACGTCGACGCGCTCGCCGACGGCACCGACGTGGTCATTGGCGGCATCATGGAGCACATCGAGGAAGCCGGCGTACACTCCGGCGATTCTTCCTGCGTTCTGCCGCCGGTCAGCCTTTCGCCGAAAAACCTGGACACGATTCGCGACTACACCAAGCGGCTGGCGCTGGCCCTGAAAGTCGTCGGCTTGATGAACGTGCAGTATGCGATCCAGCGCGACACGGTCTACGTTCTCGAAGTCAATCCGCGCGCCTCGCGCACCGTTCCCTTCGTTAGCAAAGCCACCGGCGTGCCGCTGGCAAAAATCGGTGCGCGCCTGATGGTCGGCCGCCGCCTTGCGGACATGAATCTCCCGCTGGTTCACAGCAACGGCGTCGCCGAAATTGCCGTTCACGATTTTTATTCCGTCAAATCGCCCGTGTTCCCGTTCAACAAATTCCGCGGCGTCGACACCATCCTCGGCCCCGAAATGCGTTCGACGGGCGAGGTCATGGGAATTTCGACTTCCTACGGGCAAGCTTTCGCAAAGGCGCAACTCGCCGCCGGCCAGAAATTGCCGAGCAGCGGCACGGTATTCATCAGCGTGAACGATCGAGACAAACGGCAACTTGGCACCATTGGCAAGGAACTCGTGTCCCTGGGCTTCAAGATTGTCGCCACGCGCGGCACGGCTTCCGCGCTGCACGCTACCGGCGTTCCCTGCGAGGAAGTCTACAAAGTCAACGAAGGCCGCCCCAACATCGTGGACCTGATCAAGACCAGCAAAGTGCATCTGGTGATCAACACGCCGCTGGGCCGCGAATCTTTCTACGACGAGAAATCCATTCGCCGCGCCGCCATTCGCTACAACATTCCCTGCATCACGACGCTTTCGGCGGCCCACGCCGCCGTCCGCGGCATCCACGCGCTCATCGAGCTCCAGCGGGAGGTTTCCTGCCTCCAGGATCTTCACAATAGCCGCGTCGCCGCATCGGGCAATCCCGGAACCGGAGACTAATGATGAAAGTCAGCGGTATTTTCCCGGCGCTCACCACGCCTTTCGAACTTGATGGCAGTGTTTCGCTTTCGGGCATGAAGCACAACATAGGTCTCTACAATCGGACCGGTCTTGCGGGTTATGTTGTGCTTGGTTCCACCGGCGAATCCGTGCTGCTTTCGCGCGAAGAGGCGGATCTGCTGCTTGCCACGGTGAAAGAATCCGCAGCGCCGGGAAAAATCCTTATCGCCGGCACAGGAGCCGAGTCCACCGCGGAAACCATCGCGCGCACCAAACGCGCGGCCGCGCTCGGCTATCAGGTTGCGCTGGTCAAGACTCCGTACTACTACAAGCCCGCTTACCGCGCGGAACACTTTATCCAGCACTACCGCGCCGTTGCCGACGCTTCTCCGATCCCGGTCCTGCTCTATTCGGTGCCCGTTTTCACCGGCATCACGCTGGAATCGCCGGAAATCATCGCGCTCGCTCAGCATCCGAAAATCATCGGGATCAAGGACAGCTCGGGCAGCATCCAGCGGATCGGCGAAGTCGTCGCCGGAGCGCCGCCCGATTTCCAGGTGCTCACCGGCGGCGCCGCCGTGGTTTATCCCGCGCTGGCCGTGGGCGGCCGCGGAGCGATTCTTGCACTTGCGGATCTTCTTCCCGAAAAATGCGTGGAGCTGTTTCAACTCTTCCAGCAGGGCCGCCACGAGCAGGCTCGCCAATTGCAGTTGCAGCTTGTGGGCGCATCGAAGCTCGTCGTCTCTGAAAACGGGATTGCTGGCCTGAAATTCGCCATGGACCTGCGAGGCTACAAGGGAGGCGTGCCCCGCCCTCCGCTGCTGCCCTTGAAAGAAGAGAAGAAAAACGCCATCGCGGCTCTTTTGGCGGAACTCTATCCCGCAGCGGCGCGCGTCTAATCATCTGCCGGAGGCGCTCACCGCTGCCGTCGGGTTGCCGTGACCTTTTACCCGGACTATCATCTAAACGCTCATGGACTGTCGCGCCCTTTTACCTTCCAACCTGCCGCACACCAGCAAGCTCATTCACGATTACACCGAGAATTTTTCCCGCCTGCAGAGCTTTTACGAGCACAAACCGGAATTGCAATCCGCCGAAGCGTACGCCCGGCAGTTGAAGTTTCCCGATGATCGGCGCAGGGACGTGGCCGCGATCCTGCGCGCCGACAATCTTTCCTTCGGCAGCGGCCCGGAAACGGAAAATAATTTGCGACGGCTGGAAAACGGCGCCGTCGCCATTGTCAGCGGCCAGCAGGTAGGCCTTTTCGGCGGGCCCGCGTATGCCTTCTACAAGGCGCTGACCGCCATCGAATCCGCGCGCGAGCTCTCGCTCTCCGGCGTCGAGGCTGTTCCGGTCTTCTGGATGGCCACGGAAGACCACGACATCGACGAAATTCGCCACACGACGTGGTTCTATGAAGGCAAGCTGCACAAACTGGTTTTGCCGCCTCCTGCGGAGGAGGCGCGCCCCGCCGGGCGTGTCGCGCTCGGCGTGGAGATCGAAGCGCTGCTGCAGGAAATCGAGGACGGCCTTACAGGACCGAGCGGGTTCGAACTGCTGAAGATTTTACGCTCGTGTTATACCCCACAGGATACCTATGGCAGTTCCTTCGCAAAACTCTTCGCAAAACTTTTTTCCCCGCACGGCCTTATTCTTCTCGATCCACTCAACCCCGCCCTCCACGCCATTGCCGCGCCCATCTTTCGCCAGGCGCTCGAGCAGCGCGACGAATTGAACGAGGCACTCCTTCAGCGCGACAGGGAACTGGAAAAGTCCGGTTACGCCGCGCAGGTGAAAGTCACTTCAAAGAGCACGCTTCTTTTCGCGTTCGAGGACGACAAACGCGAGGTCATCAGCGCTGCTAACGGGAAGTTCTCTTTTGGCGGGAAATCCGTGGCCAGGGAAGAGCTTATCGAGCGCGTCTCGGCACAACCTGAATTGTTCAGCCCGAACGCGCTCCTCCGCCCGCTGATGCAGGATTACCTGTTGCCAACGGCGGCTTACTACGGCGGCCCCGCGGAGATCGCCTACTTCGCGCAATCGCAGGTGCTCTATCGGAAGCTGCTCGGCAATATGCCTGTGCTGCTTCCGCGCGCCGATTACACTCTGGTGGATCCCAAGGCGGTCCGCATTCTGGAAAAGTATCAGCTGAAGGTGGAGGACGCCTGGCTCGGTTCCCAAGCCCTTCGGAAGAAAATGTATTCCACAAATGTTCCGAAAAAGCTGGCGCGTTCCTTCGACGGCAGCTTGCAGAAGATCGAAAAGAGCATCGCCAGCCTGCACGAATCCATCCGCGAGGTGGATCCGACAATCCAGGGCACCATCGCGCGCGCCGAAAAACGCATCCGCTACCAGGTGGAAAAATTGCGCGCCAAGACGGGCGCGGCGCTCGATCGCCGCGGCAAAATCATCGAGCAGCACGCGGATTTCCTGGAAAACCTGCTGTATCCCCACAAGGGACTCCAGTCGCGCGATCTCTCGTTCCTCCCGTTTCTGCTGCGACTGGGCAGCGGCGGCCTCGGCGAGCTCCAGAAGCTGGCCTGCCCGAAAAAGACCGGCCAGCATTACATCGTCTCCATTCCTTGAACTTCCGCGGGAGGTTTTTATGCAATCGATTCGAGTGCGAACCGCCCGGCGCACCCAGATGTTGGACGTGACGCAGGAGGTGCAGCGAGTCGTCACCGCGTTAGGCGTCAAGGTCGGCACTTGCTTTCTGTATGTGCCGCACACTACCGCTGGCGTTCTCATCAACGAACACGCCGACCCGGACGTCGCGTCCGATGCGGAAGGGGCGCTCGACCGGCTTGTTCCGTCGGCCGGCCCCTATCGCCACGCGGAAGGGAATTCCGACTCGCACGTCAAGACCATGCTCGTGGGAACTTCGCAATTCGTCTTCGTCGAGGACGGCAAGCTTGCCCTCGGCCGCTGGCAAGGCATCTTCTTCGCCGAATTCGACGGCCCCCGCGAGCGCCATCTATATGTGAAAGTCCTCCCCGATCGGGTCTGAGCGGGTCGTCTTTGGTTGGTGGTCGTCCCCGCATGGCGCATGGGGGTAGACGCCAACTCGCAATTAGTGTATATACGTTAATGTGTTCTCATGGGACTCTCGAAAGGCCCGTAAAAATCTTGAGAAACACGGTGTCTCTTTCGAGGAAGCTGCGACGGTATTTGCGGACCCGGATGGTCTCGAATGGACAGATTCGACGCATTCCAAAGAGGAAGCGCGCTTGAAGAGGTTAGGTTGGTCGGCCTCGGGAAGAATTCTTATTCTTGTTTATACCTGGCGGAGATCGAAAAATGACGAAGAAACGATCCGTATCATCAGCGCGCGTCGTGCGAGCCCGAAAGAACGAAAAGCCCTCTTCGGCTGACTCTATTGATTTTTCGGATATTCCCGAATCGACTGACGCCGAGCTCAGGGGGGCACGGCGAGTCGGGCGCCCTCGCACCGGAAAAGCAAAGCAACTTATCGCTTTGCGGATCTCACCGCAACTTCTGGCCCAGCTCCGTCGTCTGGCCGCAAAACAGGATAAGCCGTACCAAACCTTGATCCACGATCTGCTGGAAAAAGCGGCCGGCCGCAAAGTAGCGTAAGCTGTCACTCGACGCGAAGCTCCAAAAATCAAACCAAGGATCAAACATCGTTGGCCACCATCGCGGCGATCGACGCCCAAGCATTTTCCAAACGCGGCATCTGGCGCGTGATTTTCGCCTCCGCCGCCGGCACGATGATCGAGTGGTACGACTTTTTTATCTTCGGCAGCCTCGCAGCAGTGCTCTCGCAGAAATTCTATCCGCCTGGCAACGAGACTTTCGCGTACATTGCCTATCTTTCCACGTTCGCCGTCGGGTTCGTCGTGCGGCCGTTCGGCGCGCTGTTTTTCGGCCGTATCGGGGACCTGGTGGGCCGCAAGTACGCGTTTCTTGTGACACTCAGCGTGATGGGCGGGGCGACCGCGCTGATCGGGTTTCTCCCCAGCTTCAAAACCGGCGGTTGGATTTCTCCGGTAATTCTCATTGTCATTCGCGCGGTGCAGGGGCTTGCCGTTGGCGGCGAATATGGCGGCGCGGCGGTCTACGTCGCGGAACACGTTCCCGATAACAGGCGCGGTTACTACACGAGTTTCATTCAGATTACCGCGATGCTCGGCTTTTTTGCTTCGCTCTTCGTAATCATCGCCACGCAGCGCTCGATGTCCGTCGAATCCTTCAGCGATTGGGGTTGGCGCATCCCGTTCCTGCTTTCTATCATCCTTGTCAGCCTCTCGTTCTACATCCGCCTGCGCATGAAGGAATCTCCGATCTTCTCTGCCATCAAGGGTGCGGGGAAGACGTCGCGAAATCCTCTGAAGGAAGCCTTCAGCGGGTGGAACAACATCCGCCAGGTCCTCATCACGCTCTTCGGCGCAACTGCCGCGCAAGGCGTGCTCGCGTACTCCGCCGAGCTGTATTCGCTCTTCTATCTGCAGACGATCCTCAAGGTGAACCAGCAGACCGCCAGCATCATCGTTGCCGCCGCGCTGTTGCTTTCTGTTCCCACGCTCATCGTGTTCGCGGCGCTTTCCGATCGCGTGGGCCGCAAATGGATGATGATGGCCGCGTGCCTGCTGGGGATCGTCACGTGGTTTCCGATTTACAAAGGCATGCAGCGGGCCGCGGGCAACAACGTGGTTTCCGTTGGCTCCACGAAAAACAAAGTCACCGGGGCGATCACCCTCTCTCCCCTGACAAGGGACCCTCTAACCTCGCAACTTGCTCCCGCGAAGGAGGCTCCTAATCCGGATGTCCCCAGCCTCGTTTTATTGGTTTTCGCCCAGCTTTTTGTTTTCACCATGATCTATGCGCCGCTGGCGGCCTATCTTGTGGAAGCCTTCCCGGCGCGCATTCGCTACACTTCGCTTTCGCTTCCGTATCACATCGGCAATGGCATTTTCGGCGGGCTGCTGCCAGTGATTGGGCTTTCACTCTGCGCGGCCACGGGGAACATCTTTGCCGGCCTTTACTATCCGCTCGCCGTCTGCGCGATCAGCCTCGTCGTCGGCAGCCTCTTCCTGAAAGAAACGCACGCCACGCGCATCTGGGACGAAGTTTGCGAAAAATAAAAATGCAGCCCCCGGCTCCGAGGGCTGCACGTTCTCGCATTAAACTTGCCGATTTCCTAGCTGTGAGCGGGCAAGGGTGCAAGCGGTCGCGCCGCAGGCAGATAGTCCGCAAGCGGGTCCTTGGAAATATCGAGAATCAGGGTGGCCGAAATTACAAAAAACATGCAAACCGTGAGGGCCGTCGAAAGCACGAAAAAGCCCTCGAGAGGAAGCAACCCGGCCATTAAATAAAGCAACGCTTGCCAGAAAATGGCCCGGCCGGTACGAGAAATTTTCCACGGCGTGTAGAAGAGACAAGCGGCTAGAAACAAAGGCAGCCATGTCACTCCGGCCGCTTGCGCGTGCAACAGTGCTGGATAGCTGCTCACCCTGTTTAACGTGAACTCTTCGCCCAATTGTGTGCCCAGCCGGATCGCCGCAAAGGTGAGAGGAACAGCTGCGATCAGTCTCTTTCTCGAGTTCATGCGGTAAAGCACGCAAGCCAGCAGGACGACGACTTGCAATGGCGCCATTAGATACATTCGGCGCCCGAGAAAAAAGATCAGGGCAGAAAGGATAGCAGCCCACCTTCGTGCAAACGGCGAGTTCAAGTTCTTGAAAAAAGGTTCTTCCTTCTGCTCCAGGTCTTTAAGCGTGACCGGATTGTAAGCATTGCGAGGATTTGCGGATCGTTTTTGCGGTTCCGGCGAGGAATTTGCCGTGGGATCGGTCATGAGGGTTCCTCCTGGGCTACGACGTGAGCCGGGGACGTTGGCTCCGAAAACAGGCCGGCATCGCGCAGCAGGGCGGATAGCCCGCCGCGAAAGGGTTTTAAGAGAGGCAGCCGCGCGAGCGTGAGCAGCCGGACGAAGAGCGAAATCGAGGAGTCGATAAGTCTGTGAGTGCGAGCTTGTTCCGGGGAATCGTCATACAGGAAATAAAGAAGCATCAGCATGTGCAGGGCCCAAAGCATCGGCGGAAGGGCTTCAGCGAGATCGTCGGGGAGTTTTTCGCCGGCGAGTCCCCGCCGGAAAACATCGATACTTTTGTGGCGATTCGTTAGTGTTGCAGGACCAAAGGCAGAAAGCGGGTGCTCTGGCTCGCCTGTGTAACGGAACAACGCGCCCAGCAAGCGGCGGTCGCCGCGCAAGATCTCCAGTTTCAGGTGAAAAACGGCGCGCAGTCTGCCCTCCAGATCAAGATCTCCCGATTGAAAAGCGGCCTGGACGCGCGCGGAGTGTTCGTCGCCAACGGCATCGTAATATTCCTGGACAATGGCTTCCTTGCTGGGGAAGTAGTAGTAGGCGGCTCCAAGCGCCACTCCGGCCTTTTTGGCGACATCACGCATGGTGGCCGCTTCCAGGCCGCGCTCCCGGAAGAGGCCGAGAGCCGCGTTGAGAATCTGGGAGCGGGTTTGTGCGGAGTGCTTGCGAGTGGTCAGGACGTTGAACATGTTCAAATAATGGTAGTCCGAGGCCGATTTGTCAAGAGTTATTTGAACACGTTCATGTTTCCGGTTAACCTTCCTGTTGTCAGCATAATAGCGGAGCTTCCGGATCGCGCATGTCTTGGTAGGGTCTTTCCCGCGGGTGGAAACTTGGCAGCCGACAATTCTTGCACTGTCTGAAATTGGAGCAGGGAACCGCGGCGAAGCGATGGAGGGGTCGCTATGCTACTGTCTTAATTCATGGGCGATGTTGGAATCTATATTCAGGTGCCGTTTTGCCAGACGAAATGCACCTACTGCAATTTCCACACGGGCGTAGTCTCCCCCGGGCGCTTCGCGCCCTACGTGGCCGCCGTTTGCCGGGAAATTGCCAATCACCGCCAGTTGCTCGAATCCGAAGGCGTAACAGTTTCCGTCGCCACCGGTTCGCCGGCCGAATCTGTTGACACCGTTTACATTGGCGGTGGTACACCGAGCCTGCTCGAACCCGAACTCCTCGCGGGCATCCTCCAGGCGCTTCGTTCAAATTTCGATTGCTCTTTCCGGGAAGTCACGATGGAAGCCGATCCGGAAACCATCGACGCGGAAAAAGCCGCGCAATGGGCCGCCGCGGGCTTCAATCGCATCAGCTTCGGCACGCAATCCTTTGTTGATGAAGAGCTGAAAGCCGCGGGCCGCATGCACCGCCGCGAAGATATCTATCGCGCGGTTCCGGTTCTTCGCGCCGCGGGGATTCGCAATATCAGCTTTGATCTCATCGCCGGGCTTCCCAAGCAGACGCATGCTTCCTGGCAGCAATCGCTCGCCGAGGCCATCGGCTTATTCCCCGAACACATTTCCATTTACATGATGGAAATCGATGAAGGCAGCCACCTCGGCCTGGAGGTTCTGCAAAGCGGCTCACGCTACAGCGCAAGAGAGATTCCTTCGGAAGAAACCATGGCTGAATTTTATGGATTGGCGCAGGCGGAGCTGAAATCCGCGGGATATGTGCAGTACGAAATCTCCAACTGGGCAAAGCCGGGGTACGAATCGCGCCACAATCTCAAATATTGGCGGCGCGAACCGTATCTGGGCTTCGGCGCGGGGGCGCACTCGTTTTCCCGCACGCAGCGCTGGGCCAATCGCCACGACGCCGCTGCATACGTCGCCGCAATCTCCGAAGGAAAGAGCGCAATCGAATCCGTGGATACGCTCACGCCCGCACTAGCGCTCGAGGAAGAATTCTTTCTCGGTCTCCGCCAGCTTTCCGGAATCGATCTCGGCCGGATCGAACGTGATTACGGCGTCAGCCTACGCGAAAAAGTCTGGCAACTCGCTTCGCGCGGGATGGTCGAAACGCATGGAGACAACCTGCGCCTGCCAGCCAACAAACTAAGCGTGTCCAGCGAAATTATCGTGGAACTGCTGCGGTCCCTGCAGGTCACCGCCTGAGCGGTGCGGTAGCGCCGGCTTCCAGCCGGCCTGCACGTGCTGATCAAGAGGCTTGCCGGCAGGCTGCCGGCGCTACCGACCAAAAGGAACATCGATCCGACTTTGCAATACCCTTCGAATCGTTTTAGGCTTTCAACGAGGCCCCCATGACTTACACCGTTGCAAAAGGAAATCAGCTGACCGATCCGGATCACGTTTTACCCATCGAAGGCGCCGTCGATCTCCGCAGCGACACCGTCACACGCCCAAGCGAAGAGATGCGCCGCGCGATGGCCGCGGCCGAAGTGGGCGATGACGTTTACGGCGAAGACCCCACCGTCAATAAGCTCCAGAACCGCGCCGCGGAAATTTTCGGCAAGGAAGCGGCTCTCTTTGTGCCCACGGGCTGCATGGGCAACCTGATCGCCATCAAAATCTGGACGCATCACGGCAACGAAGTCGTCTGCGAAGAGCGCAGCCACGTGAATCTCTACGAACTCGCGTCCATGTCCGCTATCGCCGGATGCATGCCGCGCGCCGTCCGCGGTGGAGACGACGGAATCCTCACCTGGAAGCAGATCGAAGCCGGCATCCGCCCCAAAATTTATTACGATTCGCAGACCGCGCTGGTGTGCCTGGAAAACTCCAGCAACATGGCCGGGGGCACCGTCTATCCCACCGCGCGCGTCGACGAAATCTGCGAACGCGCCCACGCGCTGGGCCTGAAAGTTCACCTGGATGGCGCGCGCATCTTCAACGCCGCCGTTTCGCTTGGCGACAACGTCGCCAACATGACCAAGAGCGTCGACTCCGTGATGTTCTGCCTTTCGAAAGGACTCGGCGCTCCGGTCGGCTCCATGATTCTCGGCTCGCGCGAATTCATCGAACGCGCCCGCGTCTACCGCAAAATGTTCGGCGGAGGCATGCGCCAGGTGGGTATCGTCGCCGCCGGCGGGCTGCTCGCCCTCGAACATTCTCCCTCGCGCCTGCATGAAGACCACGCGAACGCACGCCATCTTGCGGAAGGAGTCGCGAAGATTCGCGGGCTGAAAATCGATCCCGCCTCCGTGAAGACCAACATCGTCATCTTCGATTGCAGCGCATCCGGCATGAACGCCGTCGAGCTCTGCGACGCCTTGCACGAACGCGGAATCTGGGCGCAAGACACCGCCGTCCACTCCGTCCGCATGGTCACACACTGGAACGTCCACCGCGCCGGCATCGACCGCGCCATCCAGGAACTCAGCGCCGTGGTGCAGAAGAAAAAAGGCCAGGTAGCCTGAGTCTGTTCCGTTCTACAATCTGCGGCAGGTTGAAAAGGGGAAATCCACCGATGAAAATCACCTTAGGCAAATCGTGTGTTCTCGCGTTCACTTTGTCGCTGGTGTCCGCGATTGCTCCTCGCCTGGCAAGCGCCCAGCAGACCACCGCTCCCACGCCCGAGGAGGCCAAGCGATTCATCGAGCATGCGGAGCAGGAACTCTCCGATCTCGGTCTGAAGGCCGAACGCGCCGCCTGGGTACAGCTGAATTTCATCACCTTTGACACGGAAAACATCGCCGCCGACGCCGAAGAGGCTGCCAACACCGCCGCGACGAATTACGCCAAGCTTGCCCATCGCTACGACAAGGTCCCGCTCTCACCGGAACTTGCCCGCAAGCGCCTGCTGCTCGAGCACGCCACCGAATTTCCCGCGCCCGACGATCCAAAAGCGCAAAAGGAGCTGGCCGGGATTCTCACTTCGCTGGGCAGCGATTATGGAAAAGGGAAGTGGTGCCCCGACGGCGACGCCAAGCCTTGCCTAGACATCACCAAGATCGAGCGCCTGCTCGCCACCAGCCGCGATCCCGAAGAGCTGAAGCGCGCGTGGATCGGCTGGCATGCCATCGGCGCGCCGATGCGGGAGCGCTACGCCCGCATGGTGGAACTCGGCAACGCCGGCTCGCGCGAGCTCGGCTACACCGATGTCGGCGCGCTCTGGCGGTCCAAGTACGATATGCCTCCGGACGATTTTGCGCGTGAACTGGATCGCGTTTGGGAGCAGCTTCGCCCGCTGTATCTTTCGCTCCACGCCTACGTGCGCGGCCAACTGGCCAAGAAATACGGGAAGGATGTCGTCCCGCCGAACGGGCCCATCCCCGCGCATCTGCTCGGCAATCCCTGGGCACAGGAGTGGAACAACGTCTACGAGTTGATGGATTCACCAAAGCCGGCGCAAAGTTACGACCTCACGAAAATCCTGGTGGAACGCAAGACCGATGCGCACGGCATGGTCAAGTACGGCGAAAACTTCTTTTCATCCCTGGGATTCGCGCCACTGCCGGAAACCTTCTGGCAACGCTCGCTGTTTACCAAGCCGCAGGACCGCGACGTTGTCTGCCACGCCAGCGCGTGGGATGTGGATGAGAAGAACGATCTGCGCATCAAGATGTGCATCCAGGTCACCGAGGAAGATTTCCGCGTGATTCACCACGAGCTTGGTCACAATTATTACCAGCGCGCGTATAACCAGCAGCCGCCGCTTTTCCGGGGCAGCGCTAACGACGGCTTCCACGAAGCTGTCGGCGACACCATCGCGCTTTCGGTCACGCCCGAATATCTCAAGACGATTGGCCTGATCGACGCCGTGCCACCGGCCTCCGGCGACACGGACTATCTGCTTCGCCAGGCTCTCGAAAAAGTGGCGTTCTTGCCCTTCGGCCTGGTCATTGACAAGTGGCGCTGGGAAGTTTTCTCCGGCAAGATCAAGCCCGCCGATTACAATAAATCGTGGTGGGAGCTTCGCCAGAAGTATCAGGGAGTCGCGCCGCCGGTCGCGCGCACCGAGGCTGACTTCGATCCCGGCGCGAAATTTCACGTGCCCGCCAACGTCCCGTATATGCGCTATTTCCTGGCGCGCATTTACCAGTTCCAGTTTCAACGCGCGCTGTGCAAGACCGCCGGCTATGACGGGCCGCTGAATCGATGCTCGATTTATGGGAACAAGGCCGCCGGCGAAAAACTGAACGCCATGCTCAGTCTCGGCGAGAGCAAGCCCTGGCCCGAAGCCCTGGAAACGATGACCGGTCAGCGCGAACTGGACGCCAGCGCGCTCGCCGACTATTTCGCACCGCTGAAAACCTGGCTCGACGTCCAAAACAAAAAGAACAACTATCCCGTAGGCTGGTAAACGTGGCGGCCCCGACCCGGTCGGAGCACAGCCCTCCGTCTCCGCAGGTTTTGTAGGGCCCGCCTTCCGAGGCGGGCCGCTCTTGCATTCCGTCTTCTCTGCGAATTCTGTGTTCCAAACTCAGCGCCCTCTGAGTTAAATCTTTCTCTCGCCGCCAGACCACCACACACCGCCCGCACCCAAAACGTGCGCAAAATCCACTCATAAGTTAAACTTTTAGAGGTTATAGAAATAACTATCACCCGAGGAACCCGTGGATTTCACCTTCACCGAAGAGCAAAAGCATCTCCGCAAGTCCGTCCGAGAATTCGCCGAAGGCGAAATTGCGCCCCACGTCATGGAGTGGGACGAAGCCTCGCACTTTCCCCTCGAACTTCTGCCAAAGCTGGCCGAAATGGGGCTCCTCGGCGTTATCTTCCCCGAAGAATACGGCGGCGCGGGGCTTGGCTACATCGAGTACGCCACGGTGATCGAAGAACTCTCGCGCGTGGATGGCTCTGTCGGCCTGTTTGTCGCGGCACACAATTCGCTGTGCTCCAATCACATCTACAAGTTCGGTAGCGAAGAGCAGAAGCGCAAATATCTCGTCCCGCTCGCGCAAGGAAAGAAACTGGGCGCCTGGTCTCTGACTGAACCCGAAGCAGGCTCGGACGCCGGGGGCACCCGCAGCACCGCGGTAAAAAACGGCGCGCACTGGATTTTGAACGGCTCGAAGACGTTCACCACTAACGGCCACTATGCCGACACCTGCGTCGCCATGGCCGTCACCGACAAATCCAAAGGCTCGCACGGCATCAGCGCGTTTATTCTCGAAAAGGGGATGCCCGGCTTCCGCCCCGGCAAAAAGGAAAACAAGCTGGGCATGCGCGCCAGTGACACTTCGGAAGTCATTTTCACCGACTGCAAGGTTCCCGCCGAAAATCTTCTCGGTCCCGAGGGCGAAGGCTTTACCGGCAGTCTGAAGATTCTGGATGGAGGACGCATCTCCATCGCGGCTCTCGGCCTCGGCATGGCGCAGGGCGCGCTCGATGCCGCCGTGCGCTATGCCAAGCAGCGCAAGCAGTTCGGCCAGGCAATCAGCGAATTCCAGGCCATCCAGTTCAAGCTGGCCGACATGGCGACGGAAGTGGAAGCCGCGCGCCTGCTGGTCTACCAGGCGGCATGGCTCGCCGATCAGAAAGATGTCCGTTTCACACGCGAATCCAGCATGGCAAAGCTTTTCGCCAGCGAAGTCGCTGTCCGCGTCGCCAACGAATGCGTGCAGATTCATGGCGGCTACGGCTTCATCAAGGACTATCCCGCGGAAAAGTATTATCGCGACGTCAAGCTCTGCACCATCGGCGAAGGCACCAGCGAAATCCAGAAGCTGGTAATTGCCCGCCAACTCCTCGGCAAGAAATAACCGCGCCCTGTAGCTCAGGCCTTCAGGCCTGAGGGTTTTCGTTCCCACGGCACTATTTAGCCAGCGCGGGGGACACCCTCACCCCTGAAGGGGTGAGCTACTAGCTCGCGGATCTCTCTGCGCTTGAGATGACCGATTCTGCGAGTTGAGGTAGTCTGCTAAACGTATGCTCTCGTTCGCCACTTTCCATTCGCACAGGTTCGATCAGCAATGACAACGGCCGTGAACGATTGGGCCGGAAAAGTCCGCGCCGGGGATGTGCGCGCCATCTCTCGCGCGATTACCGCGATTGAGAATCATTCGGCGGAAGCCGAAGAACTGCTGCGGCAGCTTTTCCCTCACACTGGCCAGGCTTATCTCACCGGCATCACAGGTGCACCTGGCACGGGCAAGAGCACGCTCGTCGATCGACTGGCCGCGTATCATCGCAAGCGCGAGGACCGCGTTGGTGTGATCGCTGTTGATCCGACCAGTCCATATTCCGGCGGAGCGATTCTCGGCGACCGCATCCGTATGCAGGGACACGCCAGCGACACCGGCATCTTCATCCGCTCGATGGCCACACGCGGATTCCTCGGCGGCCTCGCGCGTTCGACCGCCGAAGTCGCGCTGCTCCTCGATGCGGCGGGGAAGCGGCAGGTGCTGATCGAAACCGTCGGAGTGGGCCAGGATGAAATCGATATCGTGCGCCTTGCCGATTGCGTGCTCGTCGTTCTGGTTCCCGGTCTCGGCGACGACATTCAAAACATGAAGGCCGGCCTCATGGAAATCGGCGACATCTTCGTTCTCAACAAGGCCGATCGCGAAGGCGCCGACCGTCTGGAAGAGCAGCTTCACGCCATGCTTTCGCTGGTAATGCCGCGCGATGGGTGGCATCCACCGGTGATTCGCACGGTGGCCACGGAAAATCGCGGTGTGGAAGAACTTGCCGTCACGGTCGAAAAATTCCGCAAGCATTTCGAATCCAGCGGCCAGCGCCGGCAGAAGCACATCGAGCACTGGCAGAACCGCCTGGTCGAACTGCTCGAATCGCGCCTGCTCGAAAAAGTCCTCGGCGGCAAGGAAGGCGAAGAACGACTGCGCGCACTCGCCGTCGAAGTGGCCGAGCGCAAGAAAGATCCGTTCACTGCGGTTAGCGAAATCCTGAAAGGAGCGCGATTGGACTTGTAGGGCCCGCCTTCCGAGGCGGGCCGCTGTAGCACCTGCACGCATCGTCGCGCGGACGGTCCCGGAGGTGCGACCTGGACGCATACGGCGCGCCTCAGAAGGCCGTCCCTACAACACCTAAGCTTTTTGCGCATGCAACTGGGCGACATTGAAGTTCGATATCTCGACGGCGGCAACTTCTGGCTAGACGGAGGGGCCATGTTCGGCGTTGTGCCGAAAGTTTTCTGGGAGAAAAAATCCGCGCCCGACGAGAAGAATCGCATCCGCCTGCGTGCCAATTCGCTGCTCGTCCGCGCCCGTGGAAAAACCATCGTCATCGAAACCGGCAACGGCACCAAGTGGGACGCGAAACAACGCGCTATTTACGCCGTTCAGGAGGGCGATCCGCTTGTCGACTCCCTTGCGAGACATGATGTTCAGCCAAGCGACGTCGATCTGGTCATCAATACCCACCTCCACTTTGACCATGCGGGCGGCAACACCCGCATTGAAGACGGCCGCGCCGTTCCGACATTTCCGAACGCAAGATATGTCTTGCAGCGCGCTGAGCTTGCGCACGCCTCCGAGCCGACCGAGCGCGACCGGGCGAGCTATTTCCCCGACAATTTCCAGCCCATCACCGACGCCGGGCTCTGGAATCTCGTCGACGGCTATACGCAAATCCTCCCCGGCATTTCCGTCGCCCGAATCCCCGGCCACAACGCGGACATTCAAGCCGTCCTCCTCACCGGCGGCGGAAAAACGCTGGCCTTTGTTGCGGATTTGCTTCCGACACGGCACCATATTCCTTTGCCCTGGATTATGGCTTACGACCTCTATCCGCTGCAGACGCTGGAAACGAAACGCAAGTGGCTGCCGCGCATGGCGAAAGAGAATTGGATCGTCGTATTCGGGCACGATCCGGACGTGGCCGCAGCCTCGCTTCACGAGCGCGACGGAAAAATCGAATTCGAGCCGGTGGATCTGAACCGGTAATTCCCAGGAGAAAACGCATGGCAGGCACAAAAAAGGCAAAGGGGAAATCTGCGCGGACGAAAGAGCCGCTGGCGGAAATCGGCGTGATCGGCGGCAGCGGCCTTTACGCGATGAGCGGCCTAACCAATACCCGTGAAATGAGCGTCAAAACTCCGTTTGGCGAGCCCTCCGACAAAATCGTTCTCGGCAATTTCGAAGGCAAGCGGGTCGCCTTCCTTGCCCGTCACGGCCGCGGCCATCGCATCCTGCCCAGCGAACTCAACTTCCGCGCCAACGTCTACGCCATGAAACTCCTCGGCGTCCAGCGCATCATTTCCGTCAGCGCCGTCGGTTCGCTAAAGGAAGATCTGCGCCCTGGCGAATTTCTGGTGCCCGACCAGTTTTTCGACAGCACTAAGGGCCGCATCTCCACGTTCTTCGGCAACGGCCTGGTGGCCCACGTGGCGTTCGACAAGCCCACCTGTGCTCAACTTTCCACCGTTCTCGCCGATGCCTGCGTGTCCACCGCCGTTCCCGTCCACCGCAAAGGCACCTACATCAATATGGAAGGGCCGCAGTTTTCGACGCTGGCCGAAGCGCACTTTCACCGCGCGCAGCAGTTCGACGTGATCGGCATGACCAACGTGACCGAAGCGAAACTCGCGCGAGAAGCCGAGATTTGCTACGCGACCATCGCCATGATCACCGATTACGACTGCTGGCACCCGGAGCACGAATCCGTCACCGCGTCGCAGATCATCGCCACCCTCAATCAGAACGCCACCAACGCGCAAAACGTCGTTCGCGAGGCCATCAAGACGATGCCCGCCGAGCGCAAGTGTAAGTGCGGCTCCGCCCTGGCGCATTCCCTGATCACCGATTTCAAACTGGTGCCCGCAAAAACAAAGAAGAATCTTGCCGCGATCATCGGCAAATATCTGTCCTAGGAGAAAACTGTGTCCCTGCTCGTCGTTGGTTCGGTCGCATACGATGCACTCGAAAGCCCGTACGGAAAGGTGGAACGCACGCTCGGAGGCGCCGCCACGTATTTCTCTGTCGCAGCCAGCTTTTTTACGCACGTCAATCTTGTTGGCATCGTCGGCGACGACTTCGATCCGAAAGATGAAGCCATACTGAAAAAGCGCTCGATCGATATCGAAGGGCTGGAGCGCAAGGAAGGGAAATGCTTCTTCTGGGCCGGCCGCTATTCGGAGAACCTCAACGAGCGCGTCACGCTGGTCACCGACCTGAACGTTTTCGCCGAGTTCAAACCGCGCCTCCCCGAAAGCTACCGCAATTCGAAATACGTTTTTCTCGCCAATATCGCCCCCGATCTCCAGCGCGACGTTCTTCACCAGGTGAAGGGCACACCGAAACTCGTTGCCATGGATACGATGAACTACTGGATCGAGCGCACCAACGACGAGCTTCGCGAAACGCTGAAGCACGTCGATATCCTGATGATCAACGATTCCGAAACGCGCCAGCTTTCGAACGAACAAAACCTGCTGCGCGCCGCGAAACACATCTTCAAGATGGGCCCCTCCACGCTCGTCGTGAAGCGCGGCGAATATGGCGCTATGCTCGTCGACAAAAACGGCGTCTTTTGCGTTCCAGCGTTCCCGCTGGAAGAACCGCACGATCCCACGGGCGCGGGCGACAGCTTTGCCGGAGGCTTTATGGGCTACATCGCCGGCGCCGGCAGCACCAACGACGCCGCGCTGCGCCGCGCGATGGTCTATGGCTCCGTCCTCGGAAGCTTTACCGTCGAACGTTTCGGCCTGGAGCGCCTGCTGAAGCTCAAGAGGCCCGAGATACACGCCAGGGCACGGCACTTTTCGAAATTGACCCAATTCAAACTTTAAGCGGTAGAATTTCGTTGAATACGGGGTTGTCCGAACTGTGGCGATTACGTTTCACCAAATCCTGTTGCGGCTGCTGTGCGCCTCCGGGCTGGGCGCGGCCATTGGTGTGGAGCGCGAAATCCATCACCGTCCCGCCGGAATTCGCACCAGTATGTTCGTGTGCATGGCAACGGCGCTTTTCACGATCCTGTCCGTGGAAATCAGCCGCATCTACGGCGATACCAGCTCCACGCGCATTGCGTCCAACATCGTGCAGGGCATCGGCTTCCTCGGCGCTGGCGCGATTCTGAAGGACAGCGCCGGCCTCGTCGGCATGACCACGGCGGCCACCATCTTTGCCGAAGCCGCCATCGGCATGGCAGCGGGAGGCGGCCTTTATGCCGTTGCGGCATCAGCCACCGCGATCGTCTTGTTTGGGCTTTTTGTTATGGCCTGGTGCGTCGACCGTTTTAGCCTGAGATCCCGGCCGATGGTCTTCCGTTTCACTACCAGCCATACGGAAAGTGTGGCTACGGAAATTCAGCGCCTGCTTGCCAGTCTGAAAATTTCTGCGCAGCATTTCGGCGTGTCCATGACCGGCAGCAATTCGATTGTGGAATTCGAAGCCATCGTCAGCCACAAGCAGCAGGAGCAAATCGTCGAGCAACTCAACCGGCAAGGCATAGTCACCGAGGTTCTCCCGCTGCAAGGCCATCACGAATGAAGCGCTCCATCCCCAAATTGCAAAAGCCCAAGGCGCTTCGCAAGGGCTCTCGCTTGGGTATTGTTTCCCCATCTTCTCCTGGGGATGCCTCGGCGATATCCGCGGGCGTGGCCGAACTTCGCCGTTTGGGATTTCAGGTGGAAGAGCCCGCGCCGCTCGAACCACAAGGCTACTTCGCCGCGAGCCACGACGCGCGTCTGCAGCAACTCTGCAAGACAGTCCAGGACAAGCGCATCGATGGCGTGATTGCCGCCCGTGGCGGTTACGGAGCCAACTACCTTATCGATTTTCGCCTTGGCACGCGGCTGCAGGGCCCGAAGTGCATGGTCGGCTTCAGCGACTTCAACATCCTTCAACTTCTTATGGCCGAAGCTCGCGGTTGGGCCGGTTTCTACGGGCCGATGGTCGCTACCGGTTTCAACAATGGCGGGGATCGTCCGTCGGGCTACGACCTCGTTTCTTTCCTGCAGGCGGTCAGCGAAACCAAGTCCAAATGGAAGATTCCTCTTCGCGGCCAGGCCCTTGTCTCGGGTAGCGCCTCTGGCCGCATCGTGGGCGGTTGCCTCACCATGCTGCAAACGACGCTGGGCACGGGCTTCGAGCCCAATACGAGTGGCGCGATACTCGTTCTTGAAGATCGCGGCATGAAGCCTTACCAGGTTGATCGCGCACTGCGTCACTTATATCAAGCGGGAATCTTCGAAAAAGTTGTTGGCATATTGCTCGGCGACTTCCCGGATTGCGATCCTCCCTCCACTGGCAGCCCGATCGTTCCCGAAATCTGCGCGGACATCCTCGGCCCGCTTGATGTGCCGATTGTCTACGGCGCTCCCATCGGCCACACAAAGCGCGCCATGCTCACGCTCCCGCTGGGCGTCCGCGCGAAATTGGTAGCCAAGGGAGAAGGCATGCTCGAAATTCTCGAACCGGCGGTGGTCGAGTAGTTGTAGCACGGGCTTTAGCCTGTGGTTCTGGCATAAAATGAAAAGGGAATAGACAATTGTCGAAGGAAAAGCATATTCACATGATCGGCGTCGGCGGCTCCGCGATGTCCCCGTTGGCGGGAATGCTGCGCGAACGAGGGTATCGCGTCACCGGTTCGGATGCCGGTGTGTACCCTCCCGCGTCCACGTTTCTGGAATCTCTCGGCATCGAGTACGCCACTTCGTTCGATCCCAAGCACCTCACTCCGGCTCCGGATGTGATCATTGTTGGCAACGCCATTTCGCGCGGCAACGTTGAAGTCGAGGAGATGCTGGACCGCAAGCTGCCTTATCGCTCGTTGCCGGAAATCGTCGAAGAGGAATTTCTTCCCGGCAAGCATTCCATCGTCGTCAGCGGCACGCACGGCAAAACCACCACCACAGCCATGCTTGCGTGGCTGTTCCACGTCGCCAAAAAACATCCGAATTTTCTCGTCGGTGGAATCGCCGAAAATTTCGGCCAGGCTTACGGCCTCGGCGGTGGCGATGAATTCATTCTGGAAGGCGACGAATACGATTCCGCCTACTGGGACAAAGCCGCGAAGTTTTTTCACTACCATCCTGACGACCTGATCATCACGTCACTCGAATTCGATCACGCCGATATCTACGCCGATTTCGATGTCTACCAACTCGCCTTCCGCCGCCTCGTGAATCTCGTCCCCCACCGCGGCCGCGTCATTATCTGGGGCGATCCTGAGGCAGGCGAAGCGCTGGCTAATGCTACGGCAAAAGCGTTCTGCCCGGTCATCCGCTACGGCTTCCATGCAAGCAACGACTGGGTCGCCGCCAACGTCCAATCCGAAGGCGACACCATGACCTTTCATGTCAGCTATAGGGGCGAACCGTATGCCGACATTCGCCTTGCCGCAACCGGGCGCCACAACGTCCTGAATTCGCTGGCCGCGCTGATCGTCGCGCAGGGGCGCGGCATCCGCCGCGAGTCCATCCAGGAAGCCCTCTCCACTTTCCGCAGCGTGAAGCGCCGCATGGACGTGAAGGGCGAAGTGGACGGCGTCCTCGTGGTCGACGATTTCGCGCACCACCCCACCGCCGTGAAAGCCACCATCGAGGCCGCGCGCCTGCGCTGGCCGGGCAAGCGCCTCTGGGCCGTGCTGGAGCCGCGCTCCAATTCCATGCGCCGTAAAGTTTTCCAGGATGCCTTGCCGCAAGCGCTCGCGCTCGGAGACAAAGTCATTCTCGGCAGCGTCCATCGCGCAGGGCAACTTGCCGACGATCAGCGCCTCGATCCCGAAACCGTCGCCTCTGCCGTTCGCCAACTCGGCAAAGACGCCCGCGTGCTTTCCGGCGCTGACGCCATTGCCGATCTTCTCGTTGCCGAAGCGAAAGCCGGAGACCTGCTCCTCATCATGTCCAACGGCAGCTTCGACGGCCTCTGTGAAAAACTCCTGAAGAAACTCTCGGCGCGCAACGCCACCAGCGGAGCGAACACGCGGTGACCACGAACCGTCTCGCAACCCGCCTCGCCGCAACCGTCCTGCTCTCGACCTGTTTTCTATTTGCCCATCCGGCCAACGCGGAGATTCGCTACACCCTTTCTCTCGCCCATCCCGAACAGCACCTCTTCCACGTCACCGTCGAAGTCCCGGATGTCCAAGACCACGTCGATCTGCAAATGGCCGCGTGGGACGCCCTCTACGAGATTCGCGATTTCAGCAGCCATGTGCAGCGGGTCACCGCTTCCGTCAACAGCCAGAGCGTTCCGATCGAAAAGCTGGACAAGCTCACCTGGCAGGTCCGGGCCACGGGCACGGTCAAAGTTTCCTACGACACTTTCTGGGACGACCCCGGACCGTTCAGCTCGCAACTAAATGCCGAGCACGCCTTCATCAATCCCGCAATGGTTTTGCTCTATGTTTCCGGCAAACGATCAGAGCCGTGCTCGCTGACGGTGACCGAGGTTCCGCTCGAGTGGAGCGTCGCGACTTCGGCGTTTCATCAGGCAAGGCCTCTCGGCTCACGCAACGGAGCTTGGGACGTGAAATCGGCGTCTTACGAGACGCTGAGCGACTCCCCGATCGAGATCTCGCACTTCGAGGAATTCACTATTCGTGACCTCACGCCGCCGGTGCACGTGGTCATTCACGGCGACGATTACAAAAAACATGACGTCGAAACCGCCCTCCGCAAAATCTGCGCCTACGAAATAAAACTCATGGACGGCGCGCCTTACCCCGAGTACACGTTTATTTTCCACATTGGCAAAACCGCCAATGGCAGCGGCGGCGGCATGGAGCACGCCAACTCCACGGCCATCAACATTCCCTCCGGCGCGCTGCTCCCGAACGTCTCCGCCCACGAATTCTTCCACCTCTGGAACGTGAAGCGCATCCGACCCGCTTCCCTGGAACCGGTCGATCACACAAGGGAGATGTACACGCGGTCGCTCTGGTTCGCGGAAGGCGTCACCAACACGTTCAGCTCTTACGCGCTCGTCCGCACCGGTCTCTGGAGCAAGCAGGAATTTCTTCAAGACCTGAGCCAGCAGATCACCGAACTCGAGTCCCGCCCCGCCGAGCAGTGGCAAAGCGCCGAGCAATCCAGCCTCGACGCCTGGCTTGAAAAATACGCGCTCTACAACCAGCCGCAAAGCAGCGTCTCGTATTACACCAAAGGCCAGGTGCTGGGCTTCCTTCTCGACATCGTCCTGCGCGATCGCACCGACAATCAGCGCAGCCTCGACGATCTCCTTCGCGCCATGAACGCCGATTTCGCGCGAGAAGGGAAGTTCTATCGTGATTCTCTGGACATTCGCTTGGAATCCGAGAAGCTGACCGGCGGTTCGCTCGCGGATTTCTTTGACAATTACGTGGGTGGCGCGAATCCTCTGCCCTATCGGAATCTCCTCGCGCGTGCCGGACTTGAACTCAGAACATTGGAAAGCGTGCGGGCAACGCTCGGCTTTCTGCCCCAACGCGAACCCGGGGCGCCCTGGAGCGTCGCCGTCGTGGACGCTGGAAGTCCCGCGGCCAAAAGTGGCCTGCAGGTGGGCGATGAAATCCTTCGATGGAACAACTCTGACGTACCGCGGCGCCCCGAGCGCTGGGCCGCCCAGCAGAAACCGGGTGACGTGCTCCGCCTCCGCGTCCGGCGCGGAGAAAAGGAAGAGTCCGTCGAAATCCATCTCGGCGAGCTTCGCGAAAAATTCTTCCAGGTCGCCGAAATGTCCAACGCGGACGAGCGCGCCCGCCGCCTCCGCGACGGCCTCCTCCACGGCACCACCGAACCCATCACCGCCCGCAGCCACTGAAGGATGAGGTAGCGCCGGCTTCCAGCCGGCAAGCACACGCAGGGAAGAACGCAGGCCGCCTGGAAACCGGGGCTACCTGACATCCACCTGCATCGGCACTTGACCCATCTCTTCTGATTCGAGAAAGTTTAATTAGCCCATGCTGCGTGCCGCTTTCATATGCATTTTCCTCCCGCTCTACATCCTCATCCTTGGCCCGCCGCTGCTCATTTACACAGTGCTCACAAAAAATCCTAATCCGCTTTATTGGACAGCGTTAAAGGGCGTGTTGTTCTTCGTCCGCGCGGCCGGCGTGCGCATCAAGGTGAAGGGCGCCGAACGCATTCCCGCCGGCACGGTGATTTTTGCCGCCAATCACACCAGCGCTGCCGACCCGCCCGCCGTCGTCGGCGCCATCCCGCGCCGCATCGCCATCCTGCTGAAACGCTCGCTCTTCGGTTATCCAATCGTCGGCCAGGCCTTCCATCTGGCACAGTTCATTCCCGTGGACCGCTTCGATCGGGATTCCGCCATCGTCAGCCTTGAGAAGGCGACCGAAGCGATCAAAAGCGGCCAAAGTTTTTTGATCTATCCCGAGGGCACGCGCAGCCCGGACGGCCGCCTGCAGGAATTCAAGAAGGGAACCGCGGTGATGGCCATCAAAGCCGGCGTGCCGCTGGTGCCGATCGCCTGCTCCAACGCGCACCGCATCATGAAGAAGCGCGAACTGAAAATCTACCCAGGCGAAATCCTCGTGGAATTCCTTTCGCCCATTGATTCCACCCAATACACTCTCGACCAGCGCGAAGAACTAAACCAGCGCCTGCACGACGAGCTAGCCGCCGGCCTACCGCCCGACCAGCGCCCACTAGGTTTTCCGGGCGCGACTCCCGCCACGATCGAAAATTTGTCATCCTGAGGCTATCCGACGAGGATAGCCGAAGGACCTCAACGTAAAGAGTCAACTCAGGCGGCACGAAAGACTATTCCTTTTTCGTGGCCAGCTTCTCCTCCAACTCCCCGACTCTCTTCTGCAACTCCGGCAATCGCCGCAGCGCAGCCATCATCCGCAACCACTCCCGGTTCTCTACCGCCGGATACCCTGAATAGAGCGCCCGCTCCGGCACATCGTTCGGCACGCCGCTCTGCGCGGTAATCACTGCGCCATCGCCGATGGTCAGATGTCCGGCGGTCCCCACCTGTCCGGCCAGGATGCAGTTTTCCCCAATTCGCGTCGAGCCGGCGAGGCCGACCTGCCCGCACAACATCGAGTTCCCGCCCACCTTGGACGCGTGCCCCACCAGCACCAGGTCGTCAATCTTCGTGCCGCGTCCGATCCGCGTCTCGCCGACTGTCGCGCGATCCACGCATGCGTTCGACTGCACTTCCACGTCATCTTCCAGCACCGCCGGCCCCGATTGCATCATCTTGTACCATGTTCCGTCGGCGTTCTTCGCATAGCCCAACCCGTCTCCGCCGATGATGACGCCGTTCTGCAGGATCACGCGATCTCCGATGCGGCAAAACTCCCGCACCACCGCATGTGCATGCGCGAAGAAATTCGCCCCGATCCGCGCGCCGCGGTAAATCGTTACAAAGCTGTGCAGCGCCGCGTTCTCGCCGATCACCGTATCCTCATCCACAAAACAATAAGGCCCGACGTGAGCTCCCGCCCCAATTCTCGCGGTCCTCGCAATCACCGCCGTCGCATGAATTCCGGGCGCATATTTTGGCGCCTCATAAAACAGCTCAATCGCCTTCGCAAAACTCAGATAGGGATTGCCCGTCCGCAATTTTGCGAGTGCCGGAGCATCCGGCCCGCGCAGGACGTCCACGACGTCCTCCACAAAGACCGCCGAAGCCCGGGTCGTGCTTAGATTCGGCGCATACCGCCGATTCGCCAGGAAGGTCACTTCGCCGGGCCCCGCCTGGTCGATGCCCGCCACGCCGTGAATCTCTGCGTTCGGCTCACCCTCTAGTCGGCACTCCAACCTCTCTGCCAATTCCTGCAGCTTCATACCCACGCTCCTTCGCCGGTTCGCGAACAATCTGTGAGTCTCGCACATCCTAGGAGAGGAAGTACATGGCGAGCGGCCAGCGAAAATGGAAAGGCTGCCACTGTGGAACTGTGCAAAGTAAGACAGACGCGGCGTTGCGAATTGCATTAGCTTGGTCGAACTGAACGCGGGGCCACACCGGAGGAGGATGACGATGAATTGGGATCTGATCGAGGGCAAATGGAAACAATCGATGGGCAAAGTGCGAGTGAAATGGGGAAAACTTACGGATGACGACGTGACAGCAGTCAACGGCAAGAAAGAGCAACTGGTGGGAAAGATCCAGGAACGGTACGGACTTGCCAGGGACGCCGCTGAGAAGCAGGTCGATGAGTTTATCCAGTCCTTCAGCCCGGACGACGCGGCCAAGGCAGCCAAGACCTCCTGAACGGGCTCGCAACTTCCCAAACCGGGTGCGCGACGGCGGAACACGGGAAGACTGCCCGCAAGCGCGTTAGGCGCACCATACCGAAATGCGGACACGCGTTGACCGCGTTTTACAAGGGGTAGTGGGCTACATCGAGGAGAGTTCGCTGTTGAAGTGGCTTTCGACGTCCTCGCGACTTAGTGCTTTTCTTGCTTTGTCCAGGATCACCGAATAAACAACTTCATGCCGTTCGATCTGAGCGGTGATGAACGCGCCATCTTCCGGCAGTTCCTGGTAAATGAATTTCACCTTTCTGCCGTCTTCAAGTCTCTTTATCCACTCGCTGTCCGTCATTTTCATAACCGCCGTTCGAGGCCTGGGACCGGTGTTTCAATCCAAGTCTCTGGCACGCAGGCGTTTTGAATTCCGCGCACCTCTCAATATCAGTGCTGAAGTCCTTGTGGACTTGGCCATGCGGGGCCGAGCCATTTCCCTCTTAACACTGGCCTTGGTCGCGATTTCGAGTTTGGTCAAATTCTTTTTGCGCAAGATAGATTCAGCCTGACTGGCGTCTGGGAGATTTGCAGTCTCATTTGGCACAGTTGCGGCAGAATTTACATAATTCCACTGACTGACGATGCCTCGATCTATCGCGGATTGGAGAGTTTTCATTCAGGGTTCGTCCGAGTCGTCCCCGGCGTTCCTTGCCTCTTCTCATACGCATAACTTTGCAATAGCATTTCGGACTCGGAGGTGCTCCATGCCTTGGAACATGACGACTCTTTCAAAAGTGGATATGCCGGTAAGCCTGGCCGAGGGGCTGAAAATCCTGGAACGCGATCAATACTGTTGCCAGTACTGCGGACTCGACGGCAGGGCCAACTTTGACAACGCGCTGGTGATGTCCGTTGATTTCGTCGTGCCGCGCGCTCGAAAGGGCAAGAAGGATCCCGCCAACCTGGTAGCCTGCTGCCGTCCCTGCAACATGATCAAGGGCACGCGGGTTTACAAAAGCTTCGAGGATGCCAAAAAATATGTCCTGGCGCGGCGTGAGGAGATGCGCCAGGCTTGGGAGTCCAAGCGCTCTCGCCCGGCGGCAAAAGCGGCTTCCGCGTAATTCATCTCGAATGAGCGGCGACACAAAGTAAGGAACAGTCTCGCGGGTGCTCTTTTCGCTCGGACACTGCCCCTCTCCGAATTACTCGTTGAAGAGGCGCGGTTGGGCCGTGGGCGCAGGGGCGGGTTTGCGGCGAGCAACGCCGACCACGCCGAGCACGGTCAGTTCGGTAATCGCGGGGCGGGGAACATAGATGCGGTCGGTGTTGGAATTGAAGTCGGGCGGCGAGAGGTGCAGCCCGTTGTCGAGGAAGGTCAGCAGGTCGTTCGGGATCACGCCTTCCAGAGTCGCGTCGTCGCGAAACCGCACCTTCACCCACAAGCCATCAAGCTTTGGCCTATTCAAAAACGCTTTGCGCTCCGGGGCAAACTCTTCCTCCAGGTCGCGCACAAAGTAGACGGCGCGCACCTTCGCCACAGAGACTTCTTGGTGCTCACCCTCTGGGGTCAGGAGATCCAGTGTTTCGGCACCCGCCAGGCGTGCCGGATTCAGAAAGCCGCGCAGGGCGCTTCTGTCGTCCAGTTCAATGACAACTTTTTTGTGAGTCGAGGCTGGGGCCCGCATTTTCAATGTAAATCACCGCATCCTGGGCAGGAAACGATTGCACAAGGCTGCAAATGTATGTTATGTTAAGCTCGGTTTTCCTGTCAACTCATTGTTTTTATTGGGGTTAGGTCACAGAGGGTCGGTCTTTGTCCGAAAAGAAGCAGATCCTAAAATCCGCCTCTATTATTTCGCTGGTCACCTTCGCTAGCCGCATTCTGGGCTACGTCCGCGACCAACGCATTACCCTTCTCCTCGGCACCACCCTCAGCGCCGACTCCTTCGTTCTTGCCTATCGTATCCCCAATCTTTTCAGACGTTTAGTGGGAGACGGGACCTTCTCTGCCACCTTCATCCCCGTCTTCACCACTTATATGCGCGATCGTTCCTCCAGCGAGCTTTGGCAGTTTGCCAACCGCTTTTTCTGGACCGTGGCGCTGGTCCTGGCCGTCGTGGTCATCTTTGGGGTCATTTTTTCCCCCCACGTGATTCACACGTTCACCTCTCCACAGGACAAAGTGGAGGGTTGGGACGAGGCTATCGCGCTAAACCGTATCATCTTCCCGTATCTCTTTTTTCTGGGCCTGACTGCCATCGGCATCGGCATTCTGAACTCGTTCCACTTTTTCGCGCTTCCCTCGGCCACCAGCGTACTCCTGAACGTCGTCATTATCATCTTCTCCACCGCTGCCGTGTGGCCCTATTTTCGCACTCCAGCCACGTCCCTCGCCGTAGGCGTCCTTGTGGGCGGAGCTTTGCAGTTCCTGATGCTGGTGCCGCAACTCGTGCGCAGGGGAATGCGTTTCGACTTTGCCCTCTCCTTCACGCATCCTGCGATCCGCGACGTCGCCCGGGTGCTCTTCCCTCGCTTCTTCGGACTCGGCATCTCGCAAATCAATTTCTTCGTGGACACCTACTTCGCCAATTCCGCGCGCATGCCGCGTGGCTCGCTTACCGCGCTTTACGTTGCCGACCGTGTCATGGAATTGATGCTCGGGGGTTATGCCATCGCGGTCGCCACGGCGATTCTGCCGATCATGTCCCACCAGGCGGCGGCCAACAATTACGAAGGCCTGAAGAAAACGCTCACGTTTGCCGTGCGCATCGTCGCTTACATCACCGTCCCCGCCGCCATCGGCCTGATGGCCCTGCGCGAGCCGATCATCCGCATGCTCTTTCAGCACGGGCGGTTCGTCGCCGAATCCACTCGCCTAACCGCGCGGCCGCTGCTTTACTACGCGATCGGCCTGCCCGCGCTGGCCTGTGTGAAGCTCATCGTTCCCGCCTTCTACTCCGCGAAAGACACGAAGACGCCGGTGATCGTCGCCCTGATTTCGTTCTTCCTGAATATTGCTCTGAACATCCTGTTCCTTCAGAACTTCTACCTGTACAAGCGCTTTCAGAATGGCGGCCCGGCGCTGGCGACCGCCATTGCTACAATGTTTGACTTCGTCATCCTATTCGCCGTTTTCCGCCTGCGCTATGGCCCGCTGGGGAGTTTCGCCATCATTCGTTCGCTGGTTAAAATTTCGGTCTGCAGCCTGATCATGGGGGGCGGCTGCCTGGTGGCGAATTACTACGCCAACTTTACCCTCAACTCTGCCTTTTTCATCCAACTCGTGATATTTATCGCCATGATCACTGGTGCGACACTGGTCTATATCGGGCTGACGTGGCTCTTCAAATGCCCCGAAATTGAAGAAGTGTATGGCATCGCCATGCGGCGTCCCGGCGCCGCGGAAGGATTGGCGGGTTCCTGATGGAAATCTCCAACACCATCTCGTCATTTCTCACTTACGTCCGCGTGGAAAAGGGATTGTCCGCGAACACGGTTTCGGCGTATCGCCGTGACCTGGCCAAATTCGAAAGCTATGCGAAGAAGAAAAAGCTGAACCTCGAAAGCGTCACGCGAGACGACCTAGTGGATTTCCTGTCCAGCCTCTTCCGGCAGAAGCTCGAAAGCCGCACAGTGGCACGGCATCTCGTCACGATGCGCAATTTCTTCCGGTTTGCCCAGACGCAGGACCTGATCAGCGTTGATCCCTCCACCAACATGGAATCGCCCAAGATTCGCCGCTCGTTGCCCGGCTATCTTCGGCTCGAAGAGATCGAGCGGCTGCTCTCCGAGCCGGACGACAAAACCCCCATCGGCCTCCGCGACCGCGCCATGCTCGACGTTCTCTATTCCACCGGGCTTCGCGTCTCCGAACTGATCAGCCTCCGCGTCATGGATCTGGACCGCGCGGTCGGCTGTGTCCGCTGCGTCGGCAAGGGAGACAAAGAGCGCATCGTTCCCATCGGCAAAAAAGCGCTTGCCCTGGTGGACCGCTATCTTCGCGACGCCCGCCCAAAACTCGTCCCGGCAGGGAAGCAGGTCAACTCGCCGACGCTTTTCATCAATCGCCGCGGCAGCACGCTGAGCCGGGTGGGGGTCTGGAAAATTCTCTCCGCCTACGGGCGCCGCGCCGGATTGCGCGTGCCCTTGACGCCGCACATGTTGCGGCACAGTTTTGCCACGCACCTGCTGGAGGGCGGCGCGGACCTGCGCTCCGTCCAGCTCATGCTGGGGCATTCCGACATCTCCACGACGCAGATCTACACCCACGTCGTGGAAGAACGCCTGAAGCAGATTTATAAAGCGCATCACCCCCGGGCTTAGCTCGCCGGGAACGGACTCATCGCGGGTATGGCATTCGCTGCGTGAATGCCAACTTTGAAGCGGAAGGAACGCAATGCCTGATTACATGTTTCTTTTGGAAAGCCGGCTCTCGCCGGAACAACGCGCGGCCATGTTGCGCGTGCAGGAGCTGGCCGCGGTCCTAGGCTTCAACGTCTACTTGACCGGCGGCACCGTTCGCGACCTGATTACCGGCGCCAACCTGCGCGATCTCGATTTCACCGTCGAAGGGAATCCCTCCAAGATGGCGCGCGAACTCGAAAAGGGGGGCGCCAAGGTTCTCGCCGAGGACGAAAAACTGCGTCACGTCGAGCTTCTTTTTGCCGGCGACGTCGAGGGCAGCATTTCCGCCGCGCGCGATGAACACTATGTCCGCCCGGGCACGCGCCCGGAACTCCGCTGGTCCACCATCATGGAAGACCTGCGGCGCCGCGACTTCTCGTTGAACGCTATCGCGATATCGCTGAATCCTGCGTCTCGTGGCTTGTTGCTCGACCCCACCAACGGCCTCTCTGACATCGAGCACGGGGAGGTCCGCGCGCTTTCTATCCACAGCTTCACTAATCAGCCGGTGCGCCTAGTGCGCGCACTGCGCCTTGCGGCTCGCATGGGCTTCAAGCTCGAGTCCCGCACCCAGGAGTGGTTCAATCTCGCTATCGAGCGCGAACTGCAGCTCACCATCACTCCGGAAGACGCCGGCGAAGAAGTGCGCAGCCTCAGCCGCGAAGAGCGCCCCCAACTCATCCTGAAGGAATGGGAAGAGGGCGACATGCTTGAGCGCATTCACCCCATGATTGCCAAAAAGCATCCCGGCTACGATGCCATCAACCGCCTCATCAAGGTCCGCGACGATCTCTACATGGCGGGATTCCGCCCGCGCCTGGCCACGCCGATGCTGCTGGCCATCTTGGACCGCCTGAAGGATCGCGAGCTCAGCAGCACTCTTTCCAAACTGGGTTACCGCTCCGCCGAGATCGAGGCCATCGAGAAATTCCCGGAGAAGGCGCAGGAATTTCAGAAAGACCTTACTGGAAAGAAAACCAAAACTCCCATCGAGGCCTATCGCTACATCGAGAAAATTCCGATGGAGTATGTGGCGTACCTTCTTGCCGAATCCAATAACTCCGCGGCAGTCTCCAAACTGAAAGCATTCCTGCACAAGTGGCGCCCGGTCCGCCAGGCACTGACGATTGTGGGCACCGAACTCGAAGCCCTGGGTATGCCCCGCGGCCCGAAATTCGACCAGATCGTACAGGATGTGTTCGCCATCCAGTTGAACGGCCGCGCCAAAACTCCCGAAGAGCGCGTGAAAATCCTGCGCAAGCTCTCCGGCATCAAGGAACCCCCCAAGAAAAAGGAAAAAGAAAAGAAGCCGGCGAAGGTCGAAAAGCACGTGGAAACGCCGGCCGAAAAGAAAGCCGCCGCCGCGGAAAAACAGGCCACGCACGACCGCCACAAAGCCGGCATGAAAGCCGCCGCCGCGAAACACAAATCCAAGAAATAATTTGGCGTGCGATAGCGCCGGAGGCGCGATAGAAGTTAGCCCAGGCCGTAAGGCCTGGGAACTCGTGTCAAAAGTGAGCCCAGCCCCGTAGGGGCGATACACTCCCGACGCAGAATTCAAATCTCCGCCCCGCAACCTTCCCGCTTCATCACCGCCCTTTCCCCTGTGCAAAACACACAATCTCGTTCGCATTTCTCATCCCAGCGTTTTACAATCAACTTCCATGGGCAATCCGCAGTTTGTTCATCTCCACGTCCACACCGACTACAGCCTGCTGGATGGTGCGTGCGAGACCGGCGAACTTCTCGACGAAGCTTCCCGCCAGAAGATGCCCGCGGTGGCCATCACCGACCACGGCAATCTTTTCGCCGCCGCAAACTTCTTCTACGAGGCCAGCAAGCGTGACGTCAAGGCCATCATCGGTTGCGAGGTCTACGTCGCCAAGGGCAGCCGCCATGACCGGGGCGAAAAATCCGCGGCCGTCACCAACGGCGATCGCGGCGAAATGGAGCCCGGCTCTCGCGGGAGCAACCACCTCGTTCTCCTCTGCGAAAATTTAGAGGGTTATCACAATTTAATAAAGCTTGTCTCCGCTGGATTCCTCGAAGGTTTTTATTACAAGCCTCGCATCGATCTCGACCTGCTCTCCAAGCACAGCAGAGGCCTGATCGCTCTCTCGGCGTGCCTTCGTGGACCGGTCACGGAACCTGTGGTGGATGAAAAGTTCGAACTCGCCCGCGAAAACGCCTATCGCCTGCAGGACATCTTTGGCAAAGGCAATTTCTTCCTCGAGATTCAGGACCAGGGCCTTGAGATCGAACAGCGCGTAAACAAAGACCTCGTCCGCCTGTCGAAGGAAACTGGTATCCCTCTCGTCGCCACCAACGATTGCCACTACCTCCATCACAGCGACGCCCACGCCCAGGAAGTCTTGCTCTGCATCCAGACCGGCAAGACCATGAGCGAAACCAATCGCATGAAGTTTGCCACCGACCAGTTTTACTTCAAGACCGCCGAGGAGATGGCCAGTGTCTTCCGCGAACTTCCCGACGCGCTCAGCCGCACCGTGGATATCGCCGCGCGCTGCAACGTGAAAATCGAGCGCATCCCCAACGCGCTCCCCGAATTCAAGGTTCCCGAGGATCACACGCCCGGCAGCTATTTCGAAAAAGTCGCCCGCGAGGGCTTTGCCCAGCGCGTGCCGTTCCTCGAACGCCTGTCGCAGCAGGGCGCGCTTCGCCATCCGCTCGCGGAGTACGAACGCCGCCTTTCGTCAGAAATCGAAATGATCAAGAAGATGCACTATGAGGGCTACTTCCTGATCGTTTGGGATTTCATTCATTACGCGCGCGCCCAGGAAGTTCCGGTCGGGCCGGGCCGGGGCTCCGCCGCCGGCAGCCTGGTCAGCTACGCGTTGCGCATCACCGACGTCGATCCGCTTCAATACAATCTGCTTTTCGAACGCTTCCTGAACCCCGAACGCGTCTCCATGCCCGATATTGATATCGATTTCTGCATGCGGCGCCGCGGCGAACTGATCGATTACGTTACCCGCAAATACGGCCGCGAAAACGTCTCGCAGATCATCACTTTCGGCACCATGGCCGCGAAGGCCGCGGTGAAAGACGTCGGCCGCGCCATGGATATCCCCTACGGCGAAGTCGACCGCTTGGCCAAAATGATTCCCACCACTCTCGGCATCGAACTCAAAGACGCTCTTGTGGAAGCCCCGCAACTGAAATCCGCCGTGGACAGCGACGAGAAGTTTAAGGATCTTATGGCCGTTGCCCTGCGCCTCGAAGGCCTCTCTCGCCACGCTTCCACTCACGCTGCAGGCGTGGTCATCTCGCCGCAACCGCTTACCGAACTCGTTCCCGTTTACAAAACGAATCGCGACGAAATCACCACGCAGTACGACATGAACGCCCTCGAGCGCATCGGCCTCCTGAAGATGGATTTCCTCGGCTTGACCACGCTCACCGTTCTTTACGACGCGGTCAAAATGGTCGAGCAGAATCGCGGCGTCAAGCTGGACATCGATAATCTCGGCCTCGACGACGAAGCCACGTATAAACTTTTTTCACGCGGCGACACCACGGCCATCTTTCAGTTTGAATCCCACGGAATGCGCGACATCCTTCGCCGCTACCAGCCCACCCGCATCGAAGACCTTACCGCGCTCAACGCCCTCTATCGCCCCGGCCCCATTCAGGGCGGGATGATCGACGACTTCATCAACCGCAAGCACGGCAAAACCAAGGTCGCTTACGAACTTCCGCAGCTGAAAGAAATTCTCGAGGAAACCTACGGCGTCATCCTCTACCAGGAGCAGGTGATGCAGATCGCCAACCTCCTGGCCAGCTTCTCGCTTGGCGAAGCCGACCTGCTCCGCCGCGCGATGGGCAAAAAGAAGAAAGAGGAAATGGCCGCGCAGCGCGCCAAGTTCCTTGCCGGCTGCGAGAAAAACAAGATCAACGAAAAGAAAGCCGTGCGCATCTTCGACTTGATGGAAGAGTTTGCGGGCTACGGCTTCAACAAGTCTCACTCTTGCGCCTACGCGCTGCTCGCCTATCAGACCGCCTATCTGAAAACGCACTATCCCGTGGAATTCATGGCCGCGCTGCTCACCTCTGAAACCGGCAACGCCGAAAAGCAAGTGAAGTACATCAACGAAGCCCGCGGCATGGGCATCTCCATCCTTCCGCCCGACGTCAACGACAGCGATCTCTATTTCACGCCGGTCGGCGACTCCATCCGCTTCGGCTTCGCCGCCATCAAAAACGTCGGCGAGAACACCGCCAAAGCGATCCGTGAATCGCGCCTCGGCCAGGGTGAATTCAAATCGCTCTACGAGTTCTGCGAGCGCATCGAGTCCCGATTCCTCAACAAGCGCGTCTTCGAAAGCCTCATCAAGTCCGGCGCGATGGACTCGCTCGGCCCGCGCGAGGGCATGCTCGCCTCTGTTGACGATGCCATCAACGCTATCCAGCGCGCCGCACGCGCCAAGGAATCCGGCCAGCACGGCCTATTCTTCGGCGGCGCCGCGGCCGAGCCCAAGGTTCATTTCGAACTTCGCGACGCCCCTCCGTGGAGCGAAGAAGAGCGCCTGACCAGCGAATACGCCATGCTGGGCTTCTATGTGTCCGGCCACCCGCTCGAAAAATACGATTCACGTTTGAAGGAGCTCGGCGCGCTTTCGCTCGACGAGTTGGAAGGCCAGCGCAACGGCAAGGAAATCACCGTCGCCGCGCTCATCGTTGGGGCTCGGCCGATGCGTTCGAAAAAAGGCGCTCGCTGGGCCATCTATACCATCCAGGACATGACCGGCGTCCAGGAACTCCTTGCGTTTCCGGAGAGTTTTGCCCGCCTTGAAAACATCTTGAAACCCGGCGCGCCGCTGCTCCTGAAAGCTCGCGTGCAAATCGAAGAAGCCGGCACGCGCCTCTCCCTGCAGGAAGCCCGCCGCCTGGAAGACGTTGCCGAGCGCACCGGCCCCAGCGAGTTTCGCCTGCGCCTGGACATGAGCCTCCTGAACGATGAGACTTTGAGCCAGCTGGAACAATTATTTGCGAGCACCCCGGGCCCAACTACGATAGTGTTTGAACTGGTCGCCCCCGACGGCTCCGTGGCATCCCTGAAGTCTCAGAAACGCATCCGGGTGAAGCCGGAGCTGGAGGAAGCCGTCCGCCGCATCTGCGGCCAGCAAGCGAATCAGAGGGTTGCGTAATGTGTGCCGCGCAAAAAGATAAAAAGGGTTCTGCGATAACCACGCTCGAACGCCAGCGCGAAATAGAGCGACTGGAAAAAGACGTCGAAGATCTCCGCCGCCTGGCTACCACCGACGAAAGCGAAGTCGAGGTCGAGCGCTTGAAAAGGGAAGTGCTCGAACTTCGCCGCGAATTTTACACCCACCTCGGCCCATGGCAGCGCGCCCAGATCGCGCGGCATCCCCAGCGTCCCTACACTCTCGACTGGATCAGCCTGATGTTCACCGACTTTGTTGAACTCCATGGCGACCGGGGCTTTGGCGACGATAAAGCGCTCATCACCGGCCTCGCAAAGTTTCGCGGCCGCCCCGTCGCCGTCATCGGCCATCAAAAAGGGCGCGACACCAAGCAGCGCATCGACCGCAATTTCGGCCAGCCCAAGCCCGAAGGCTACCGCAAGGCGCTGCGCATCATGGAACTCGCCGCAAAATTCGGCCGCCCCGTGCTCACCTTCATTGATACGCCCGGCGCGTATCCCGGCATTGACGCCGAAGAGCGCGGCCAGGGGGAAGCCATCGCGCGCAACCTGCGCGAGATGGCCCGGCTGCCGGTGCCCATCATTGTCACCGTCACCGGCGAAGGCGGCTCTGGCGGGGCGCTGGCTATTGCCGTCGGCGACCGCGTCAACATCCTCGAAAATGGCTTCTACTCGGTAATTTCGCCCGAAGGCTGCGCTTCCATCATCTGGCGCGATTCCACCAAAGCCGAAACCGCCGCCATCGCCATGAAGATCATGTCCACGGACCTGAAAGACCTCGGCATCGTCGACGAAATCATCCCCGAGCCCGACGGCGGCGCCCACAGCGACTATGAAGCCGCCGCGAAAATCTTTGGCGACGCGCTGGAGCGCCAACTCCTGGTGCTCTCAAATCAAGGCCTCAAGGATCTCCTCCAGGCCCGTTACAAAAAATTCCGCCACATGTGCCAATTCTTCGACCTCGGCGCCTGACCGGTCGCGCCGGCTTGTGCCTACGGCCGGCAGGCGTTCTGGTTACCCTGCGCCAGGAAGGGCCCGCCAGTAATTCTAAACTCCCCTTCGATCCGCCTGGTTGCTGGCGCTCCGAGGTCCACTCTTATCCATCCCTGAGAGGTTCACTTTGCGGCAAGAGCGCAACTTTTTCCCGCGTATGGGCAAGAATTCTAAGGCATTATTTCCTAAGCGGCTTTCCAAACTTTTTGGAACCTTTCAAGGCTGAACTAGGAGTGTCGGAGGGGAATCGATGGCGTTCTCGAGTTACAGAATAGAGCGGATCGGGTTCGGCTTGCTGCTGTTTATTGGCCTGGTGGCGGCCTTTGAGCCGCTCGTCAGAATCCATGACCCCAATGGTACCCGAGTCAGCGACGCTTTTGACCTCCGCTCCGGGATCTCCCAATTGCAAACCGAGCTCCGGATTGTCGCGCCGATAAAGGCTTCTGTGTACAGCGGCCCCGCCGACAGTCCTGCCACGACGACACCTGCGACACCCGGGACTTTGCCGGTGCCATTCAGTATACGGACCGCCGCGATCGTTCCCTGGTGCGTCTTCGCCGCACTGGTTTTTTCTTTATTGGCGCTGCTGGATATTCTTTTCGTTCAAAAGGGCGTTGCGGTGCTTAGCCTGACTGGAGGGTTTTTGGCGGCGACTGCCCTTCTGCATGTGCTGGTGCTGGACTCCGACCTGCAGGCCTGGACTGACGCGTTGATGAGCATAAACGAACGTAGCTCGCCGGGTGATTCGGCGTTGGGCGCGCAGATTCTGATGGCCAATTCGTTTTTTATCATTCCCGGAATTGGTTTGTACGTGCTCACCGCATGCCTGCTTTTAGTGCCCTTTCTTTCGGTCACACGCGCTGTCCCGCGGATCAGCGGCGTTCTCCGAGCTGCGGCAAGAATCCGCACTTCCCAGCCGATTCAGATTCGTCCCATTAATTCGCAGTACCCCGCGGAAACTTGCACAAGTTTGGACATTTCGCAGAGCGGGCTGTACCTGGAGAGCCCGTCGAGCCACTATTATGTCGGGATGGAACTCTACCTGGACCGCAATCACCGTGAGGGAAGCCCGGCGAATCCTGAAGAACACGGCTACGTGGTGCGGGTGGAAAAGTCGGGGAGCGCAGGCTGCCGCTTTGCGATACACATCATTTCAAACGCGTAGTGAATGACCCCCATTGCGGCTCGACCAATCGGGGCCTGAGCAAGGAGGACCTTCGTCTCGTCGCCCCTGTGCCCGATCTCTTCTCCGTTCCTCTACTCAGCACACTCTGCGCCTCAGCGTATTCTGCGTTATCTTTTTCCCCTCTTCCCACCCCGTGCCGCTTTCGCTACGCCCGCTTTATCGTTTCGTTGTCCCGCCCTTTGCCCGGCACTAAGCTGGTTATGCACCGCACCACTACCAGCTCAGGGGAGTCAGAGCCGCGTTGCAAGCTGTCAACAAAGGACAGAACGATCATGTCGGAACCTTTCCGTCCATACGAAAAACTGGTTGAAATCTCCATCTTCGGCAAGAAGTTCCAGGTGCCGGAGCGCAATTCCTTGCTGCGCTGCTTTCAGTTCATCAGCCCGGAAACCATCCCCTACGGGCGTTTCTGCTGGAACCAGGATTGCCAGTATTGCCGCGTCACCTGCCAGCTTCCCGATGACGACGAGCCGCGGGAAATGCTCTCCTGCAAATTCATCGTCATGCCCGCCATGGAAATCACCGAAATGAGCCAGGAGCTGAAGTGGTGTCTCCGCTCCAAGCTCCCCTCCGACGCCCCCGTCTCCAAGTAGTTCTGAGCCAGACCGTGAACACTCGCACCGCCTGTATCCTGATCGTGTTCGCCGGTTTCTTAATGGACTGTTTTTTGGGCACTTTTCCTTTGACCGAAGAGAACACATCGTCAAAATGGCCACGTACGCGTTCTTGGCTTACATGGTCGCTGTACCCATTTCCTTATGGTTCTTGAAGGGCGAACGCATCTGGCGCTGGGCTGTCTTTTCCCTCTGGCTCCTTCAAGTCGCTGTGTTTGTCTATGTAGGTTTAACGATGGACTAGTTCCGACCTTTGAGTGCGGAAGCTCAGCTTCCGCTTTTACGGTCTAATCTCCGCCACCTAATCCTAGCCGCGCGAAAACACCAACTCCCGCGCGACTTCCCCTCACGATCCGGGTTCCACAACTAACCACGGTGCGGTTGCGGGGCAGTTTTACTCCTGTACCATCCCGGCTTCTCATCCGCCCGATCCCCCTAATACAATTTTACTTTTGCTCATTTGCCTCCCTTCGCTCCTTGCTCTACCATTTTTGTCTATGGCTGTCCCCACACACTTGCCTTGCGATGGCTGCGGGCAACTCGCCTCGGCCGAGCACATCGCCCGCCGCCTCCAGCGCCTCGAATGGGCCACGCGCTTCCGCCCGATCCACATACAGGCCCTCCTGCTCGCCGCTTCCGCTCCCGAAGCTGACTCAGACTTTCTCTATTCGCCCGATCCCGCGTTTACTGGCCAGGCCGGCAATCTTCTCGCTGCACTTGGCATTTCCACGGCAGGGAAGTCCTCCGAAGAAGTGCTTGGCGACTTCCAAAAACGTGGTCTCGTTCTCGCCCATCTCCTCGAATGCCCGGTCGCACCGGGCACCAAGCCTACCGAAGCCGTCGATATGATTGACCGTCATCTCCCCCAAGCCCTCGCTCGAATCCGTCGCTCCCTGAAGCCCAAGCGCGTCCTCGTGCTCTCCCCGGAACTCCGGCCTTTTGTCCCGCAACTCTCCGAATCCGCCCTGGGCTGCCCGGTTTTTCACACTTTTTTTGCCACCTCCGAGGGCGATTTTGCATCCGATGCGTCGGAGGTTGCCGTATTTCGCGCTGCCCTCCCCGCCCTTGCAGCGCAGAGTAGCTAGGACACGCTGTGACCCGCATCACCGAGTTTCGCGACCGCCCAACCCAAACTAACTCTGGCACGTGGAAACTTTGTGGTGTGCTAAGATGTCCTTTGGAACCGCTCCCTTAGGGGTGATTTGTGCAGAATCGAGCAAAATTTGGTGTGGGCATCGGGGTGATCGTGGTGGCCTTGTCGTTTCTCGCCTGGCTGGGTTATGGCGAGAGCAAGACTTACTATCACACCATCGCGGAGTACCAGACGCTGAACGCCTCGGAGCGCGCTCATCGCATCCGCCTCGCGGGAATCGTCGTTGAAGGCAGCATCAAGCCCGGCTCGGGCCGTGTGGACTTCACGCTGGAAGAGCAGGGGAAGACCCTTCCGATCACCTATATTGGCAGCGACCCGCTGCCGGACACCTTTAAGGACAAATCGCAAGCCCTTGTGGAGGGTCGGCCCGGAGCCGATGGCCGATTTGTCGCCGAGCATGTTCAGGCCAAGTGCGCTTCCAAGTACGAAGCCGCTCCGGGTGGCGATAAGCCAGCCCCAGCGGCCACAACCCAGCGAAGCAGCATGTAACGCGCCGGTCGAAAATCCTCGGGGAGAGGCGGAAGCACTATGGATGTATTCGGTTCGTTTACGCTCCTGCTGGCCTTTGTCTGCGCGGTGTACGCCCTGGTTGGCGGCATCGCTGCGATCATCACCCGTCATCCGCTGCTGGTGAAAAGCACGCGCCAGGCCGGCATGGCCACCTGCGTCCTGATTTTCATCGCCACGTTCAGCCTCGAATATCTCCTCTTCACCGACAATTTTTCCCAGGCTTACGTCGTATCCCACAGCAATCGCGAACTGTCCGCGTTCTACAAAGTTGCCGCGCTCTGGTCCGGCCAGGAAGGCTCGCTGCTTTTCTGGAGCTTTCTGCTTTCGATTTACGTCATCTCGGTTTTGATCGCTTATCGCAACAAAAATGGCGAGCTCATGCCGTACGTGGGAGTGGTCCTTGCCGGCGTCCAGACTTTCTTTCTCACGCTGAATAACTTTGTCGAAAGTCCTTTCAAGACGCTTGCCACCGTCAACGCCAGCGGCGCGCTCGAACCCTTCACTCGCCTGGACGGGAACGGCCTCAATCCTCTCCTGCAATATCCGGAGATGGTCATTCACCCGCCGAATCTTTATTCCGGCTATACGGGTTTTACGATTCCGTTCGCGTTTGCTCTTGCCGCGTTGCTCGCGCGCTACCCCGGCGAGAAGTGGATTCATCTTACCCGCAAATGGACCATGATCGCGTGGTGCTTCCAGTCCGTCGGCATTCTGCTTGGCGCGCACTGGGCCTACGCCGTACTCGGTTGGGGCGGCTACTGGGGCTGGGACCCCGTCGAAAACGCTTCGCTGCTTCCGTGGCTCACCGGCACGGCGTTTCTTCACTCCGTGATGATGCAGGAAAAACGGGGGATGATGAAGGTCTGGAACGTTTGGTTGGTCTTCTGCACGTTTATGCTGTGCATCCTCGGCACCTTCCTGACGCGCAGCGGCATCGTCAGTTCGGTGCATGCGTTCGCGAATTCGCACATCGGCCCGTGGTTCGTTGGCTTCCTGGGGCTTACCCTCATCGTTTGTTTCGTCGCCTATGTCAAGAATCGCGACTATCTGAAAAGCGAGAATCAGCTCGATTCCATGATCTCCCGCGAATCCAGCTTTCTCTTCAATAATCTGCTCTTCCTCGTCGCCTGTATCGCCGTTCTCTCCGGTACGCTCTTCCCGGTCTTCTCCGAATGGTTCACCAGCAACCGCATCAGTGTCGGCGCGCCGTTCTTCAACAAAATCATGATTCCCGTGGGCCTCGCGATCCTCTTCCTCACCGGCGTGGGGCCGCTCCTCGCGTGGCGCAAAACCTCCGGCGACAGCCTGAAACGCAATTTCGGCTGGCCCGTGATTGCCGGCCTGCTCAGCGGCGTGGCCGCGTACTTGCTCGGGTATCACGACTCCTTCTCCATAATTTGCCTGATTCTCTGCGGCTTCGTGTTCTGGACCATCGTCCTGGAGTTTTACCGCGGCGCGAAAGTCATCTCCGCCCGCACGGGCATGAACCTTCCGCTGAGCGCCCATGAACTTGCCATGCGCAACACGCGCCGCTACGGCGGCTACGTCGTGCACTTCGGCATGGTTCTCATCTTCATTGGCCTGGCTGGCTCCGCATTCAATACCGACGTGCAGCGCCCGATGAATATCGGCGAAGCCATGAAACTGGGGCCGTATACTCTCGTGCTGCAAAGCGCGGACACCAAGCCCGAACAGAATTACACCGCGCAGCGCATGATCGTCGAAGTCCTGAAAGACAACAAGCAACTCATGCTGCTCTATCCCGAAAAGCGCCAGTTCCAGGGCACCGACGAAGGCAACGGCACCATGGTGGCTATCTATTCCACGCTCCGCGAAGACGTTTACGTCGTGTTTGCCGGTATGGACCAGGACACGAGTCTCCCGGTCATTCACGCCTTCCTGAATCCGCTCGTTAAGTGGATTTGGCTCGGCGGCGTCTGGGTGGTTATGGGTACGTTGCTGGCGCTCTTGCCCAATCGCCGCGCCGCACTCGGCGTCGCGGCTGTCCCGCAGACCGCTGCTTCACCGATCGCCCAGGCACTCAATCCTTCGGTAACCCTACGTGAGGGCCATGACTAATCGCTCCGCTCCCAAGCCTGTCATCCTGAGGCTATCCGACGAGGATAGCCAAAGGACCTCAAGTTCAAACAACGCAGCTCCGTTTCGTGCGAAGCTCTGTCGCCTGATTGCGCCTCTTCTCGCACTCGTCCTTCTCGCAGTTCTCCCTCTTCTGGCCCAGCAGCAGGCCGACCGGGTGAAGGAAATCGGCGGCAAGTTCCAGTGCATGTGCGGTTGCAACCAGGTCCTTACGCAGTGCAACCACGTCGGCTGCACTGTGTCCACTTCCATGCTCAAGGAACTCAGCACGATGGTGAGTCGCGGCGATTCCGAGGACAAAATCACGCAGACCTTCGTCCAGGAATTTGGTACCACGGTCTACGCCGAACCTCCGAAATCCGGCTTCAGCCTCGTCGCCTGGCTTATGCCGGTGTTCTACTTTCTGGTCGGCGCCGCTATCGTCGTCTTCTTCATCATGAAATGGCGCAAGCAAGCGCCTGCCCCGGCCGCCGTCGCTCCCGCCGGCGTGCACATTTCCCCCGAGGCCTACGAACGCGCGCGTTCCCAGGCCAACCGGGACACCGAGGACTAGCCGGATGCTCTCTTGCTCACTCACCTCTCTGATGGCCGTGCCCGCCGAATGGGCTAGTATCGGGGCCTGCCTCGGCCTGGCGGCCGCCGTCTTTCTTTTTATCTTTTACATCCAGCCGGATGCTTCCGACCTGGCCCCCCATCGTACGAAGCTCGATCAACTCCTCGAGCGGCGCGATACAATCTACGACAATCTGCGCGACTTGAAATTCGAATACCGCGCCGGAAAGTACGCGGAAGGCGACTACGAAACCATGAGAGTCACACTGGAGAACGAAGCCGCCCTCGTTCTTGCCGAAATCGAGCAAGTCACCGAGTCGCAGATCCGCCGCCCGCGTCCCGCCGCTCGTCCGGCCGCTGCGGACCCTGCCTCGGCAGGCGGGCGGAGCGCTCGATGAAGGCTTTATGGCCGCGTCTTCTTGCCACAGCCCTCACCGCACTTTTTGCCGCCTCCGTATCCCTTGCCGGAACCGTTCACGGTTCGGTCGTGAATCGCACGACGGGCAAGCCCATTCCCAACACCGACGTCGATCTCCTCAGCCCCACCGCGGGCATGGCGCTTCTCGCCTCCGTGAAAACTGACGCGCAGGGCCAGTTCACGGCCACCAATGACGCCATCGGCACGGGGCCCGTACTGATTCGCGCCACCTATCAGGGCGTCAGCTTCAACGCGTTTCTTCCCCCGGGCCGCCCGCAGGTGGATGTGGAAGTCTTCGACGTCACCAAGGATTCCAAGGTCATCTTTCCTGCTTCGCACGTCGTTATCTTTCAGCCGCAGAACGGCAAGCTGATCGGCGCCGAAGAATACAACGTCGCGAACGACTCCAATCCGCCTGTTGCCTATTTCCGCTCGGAAGGCAATTTCGAATTCGCGATTCCCGAAAAGGCCGAGCTAAAGCATGTAACCGCCACCGGCTCGCTCGGCATGGACGTTCCGCAAGCTTCAATCGACAAGGGCAAGGGTCTCTACGCCATCGCGTACGCCTTTCATCCGGGCCGGACGGATGTTCGCCTGTCGTATGAGCTCCCGTATCCCGGCAATTCCGCGACCGTGAAGCTGCCCGCCACTTACTCGGGGATGCGCATGCTACTTGTGGCGCCCCCCGGCGTGACGCTCTCTGGCCCCGGCATCAGCGCCGCTGGCCAGGAGCAGGGCATGAACGTGTTTCTTCATGAGGCGCTCGCCGCCAAAGCCGCTTTGAACGTTTCTGTCTCCGGCGTCGGCACCCCCCAACCCGCAGAGGCGGCGGACGGCCGGGGGCAGCAGCAGGGGCAGGAAGGGAACTCGCGCACGCAGGGCCCGCAGGTGGATCTTGCGCCGCCGCGCATCAACGATTTCAAGTGGCCGCTGCTTTTTGGCATGTTCGCGATCTTTGGCCTGGGCGCGATTCTGCTCTCACGCAAGCAGGTGATGATGGTGCCCGCGGAGGGCAGCGAACAAGCCGCTCCGTCGCAATCGAAAAAAGCCGCCAAAGCCGCGAAGAAACAGGCCGGGGTCGAAGCCGTCAAGGATTCCGTAAACGCCAACCTCGACTCGCTGAAGGAAGAAGTCTTTCGCCTCGAGTTGCGCAAACAAGCCGGCACAATTTCCGAGGAGGACTACGCGCGCGAAAAATCCCGCGTCGAAAAACTCCTTCGCGACCTGGTCCGCGGCTGACTCCGGGTAGCACAGGCTTCAGCCTGTGTTCTTGGGTTATCGCGCTTTTGTAGGGACCGGGCTCGCCCAGCCCGCTCTTGGGGTTCGTAACAGGGCCTCAACGTTTTCGCCGTAGAAAACTACCCGCGCGTCCCTCCTCGCGCTCTCGCGGAGCCGCGCCGACAAAATTAACTGTGGCTCCGTCCAAACTATCGCCAACCGGCCTCCGCTTCGAAAGCATCGATAAACGCTATGGGGGCCTCTTCGCTCTTCGCCGCGTCAGCTTCGAAATTGCGGCCGGCGAATGCGCGGTCCTCGCCGGCCGCAACGGCTCCGGCAAGACCACGCTGCTTCGCATCGCCGGACAGATCGTTCGCCCCACCGCCGGAAAACTCTCCTTCCCCGGCAGTTCCGCCGATTCCTCCGCGAATTCGCGCCCCGGCTACGTCGGCCATAGCACCATGGTTTATGACGAACTGACCGCCGAAGAAAATCTGCTCCTCTTCGCCCGGCTGCAAAAAGTCGAATCACCCGTCGCGCGCGCGGAGGATCTTCTCCGCGAAGTCGGCCTCTACGAACGCCGTGCCTCCCTCGTCCGTACCTTTTCCCGGGGCATGCGCCAGCGCATCGCCATCGCTCGCGCCCTGATCCATCGCCCCTCGGTGCTGCTCCTCGACGAGCCGGCCACCGGGCTCGATCCCCTCGGCATCACATGGCTGGCCAACTCGCTGCGCGAACTCAGCCGCGCCGGCTGCACCATCGTGATGAGCCTGCACGGTGAATCCGAAATCTCCTCGTTGGCCACGCGCGCCGTCCGCCTCGATGCAGGAATCGTCATTGCCGACACCCAAACCGGCGCTTCGCTTCGCGACATCCTCATGTTTGGAGCCGCCTGAACCCCGCCATGAGCCTCTTTTCCAACACGGCGGTCCTCCTCAGCAAGGAACTACGCACCGAATTCCGCTCCCGCGAACTCCTCACCACGACCGTCGTATTCATCCTCGTCGTCCTGATCCTCTTCAGCTTTGCCATCAGCCCCACCACCGAGGAGTCTCGCGAATTCGGCCCCGGTCTTCTCTGGCTAGCCATCCTCTTCGCCGCTTCGCTCATGCTGCAGCCCTGCTTTCTTCGCGAGCAGAATAACGACACGCTCAGCTCCCTGCGTCTCGCCGTCAGCGACCCCTTTTCCATTTTTCTGGCGAAACTGATCGCCAACACGCTTTTCCTGCTCCTCACCGAGCTGATCATGCTCCCGTTTTTCGCCATCTTCTATAACGTGCCGATCCTGCCAGAATTTCAGTGGCTGATCCTCGTGCTCTTCCTCGGCAGCCTCGGCATCTCCGTTGCCGGCACCGCGCTCTCCGCCATTTCCGCGCAAGCCCGCATGCGCGAACTCCTGCTGCCCTTGTTATTGTTGCCGCTGCTCACGCCCGTTCTCGTCGTCAGCGCCACCGTGACCGTCAGCCTGTTAGAGCGCGAACCCATCGTCAAAGGGAAGGGAATCGCCTTTCTCGCCGTCTTTGACGTGGTCTTTTTGACGGCGCTATGGCTTTTCGGCGAATATCTTCTGGAGGAATAATCGGCATGTCCAAACGCATCATTCTCGCCGCGGTCGCCATCCTGCTGGTGATTGCGGCCGCCTATGCGTCGTTTTTCTTAGCTCCCGAAGAACGCACCATGGGACTTATCCAGCGCATATTTTATTTCCATGCCGCAACCGCTTGGGCTGGGGAGATGACATTCTTCGTCTGCTTCCTTGCCAACCTGCTCTACGTTTGGAAGCGTCAACCAAAGTATGATTGGCTCGGCGTCAGTTCTGCCGAAGTCGGGTTGGCCTGCATAACCGTCGTTCTGATTACGGGGCCCATCTGGGCGCATCCCGTCTGGGGCATCTGGTGGACCTGGGATGCCCGCCTCACCTCCACTTTCGTCCTCTGGCTGCTGTACGTTTCCTATCTCTTGCTCCGAACCTTGATCGAAGAACCGGAACGCCGTGCCTTGCTCAGCGCACTCTTCGGGATATTTGCCTTTCTTGATGTCCCGCTCGTCTTTTTCTCGATCCGCTGGTGGCGAACTCAACATCCACAACCCGTCATCATGGGCGGCTCCGGTTCCGGCTTGGACCCGACGATGAGCAAGGTCTTCTTCTTTAGCGTTTTGGCAATGCACGTACTCGCCGCATTCCTGATCGTGGAGCGTTATGTTCTTGAAAAAATGAACTCAGAACTGGATTTTCTAGCTCGTGAAGTGGAGGCCCAATGAAAAATCTCGACAGTGTCTTCGCCGCCTATCTCGTTGGCTGGGGCGTATTTTTCGTGTTCTATCTCACCATCGCCAAACGCACCTCCAACCTTCGCGCCGAACTCGACCGCCTGAAAAACTCGCTCCCCCGCGCGAAGTAAGGTGTTGTAGGGCCCGCTCGCCGCAGCGAGCGGGCCGCTCCGTCGGCTGCTCCATTCACCAATCGCGGGCAAGAAAGGGAATCGCAATCACGACAATGGCTCCCCAATCCAAAAAACGCGTCGGCATCGTCCTCTTCCAGCTCGGCGGCCCCGACTCTCTCGCGACCGTCGAGCCCTTCCTCCGCAACCTCTTCCTCGATCCCGACATCATCCCGCTCGGCCCGCTGAACTTCATCCGTGGCCCGCTGGCCCGCTACATCGCCAAAAAACGCACTCCGCCCGTCGCCGCGCGCTATGGCCAGATTGGCCGCCGCTCTCCCATCGCCATCCTGACCGAACGCCAGCGCTCCAAGCTCGTCGCGGCCGTCAGCCCTTACCTCGATACCGTCGCCGTCACGGCCATGCGTTACTGGAAGCCGCTCACCGAAGACGCGGTCGCCGCCATCAAAAAGTCCAATCGCCTCGACGAACTCGTTCTTCTTCCGCTGTACCCCCACTATTCCTATGCCACCACGCTCAGCAGCCTGAAAGAATGGCGCCGCGTCTACGGCGAACCGGCGGACACGCTTCCAGAGCGCACGATCGAACACTTCTTCGACCACCCGCTCTACATCCAGGCGCTCGTCACCAATATCGGCAAATGCCTTCGCCAGTTTCCAGACAGTTCGCGCATTCATCTTGTCTTCAGCGCCCACGGCCTGCCCATGAGCCTAGTCGAAAACGGTGATCCCTACCCCCGCCACATCGGCGAAACGGTTCGCCTCGTCTGTGAAAGCGGCGCGCAAAAGTTTTCCAACTGGCCGCGCATCCATCTCCTTTGTTTCCAGAGCAAGGTCGGCCCGGCCAAGTGGCTCGAGCCCTCCTTTGTAGCCACGCTCCACAAACTCGGCCACGAAGGCGTAAAAGAGATGCTCGTCGTCCCAATCTCCTTCGTCACCGAACACATCGAAACCCTGCACGAAATCAACATCGAAGGCCGCGCCGACGCCAAAAAAGCCGGCATCGAGCGCTACCGCATGATGCCCGCCGTAGGCGACTCCCCCCTCTTCATCGAATGCCTCAAGCAACTCGTCCTCCGCGCCGCGGAAATCCACTCTGACGCCTCAAGCACAACCGCCTCCACCGCGTAGTCCGTCCTCCGGTGTAGGGGCGGCTTTACGCCGCCTTCTTGCCTTTCTCTTCTCTGCGCCCTCTGCCTGCCCTGAGCGGAGCCGAAGGGTGCTCTTTCTCTGCGTTCTCTGTGTTAGCTCCCCTCATTCCTCTCTAACTGATTACCGCTGACTGATAACTGATTACGCGAACTCCATCCCCAGCCACCTTTCCCGCCTCCCCCCTTGCCACGCAAATCCATTCCGTACTACACTCCCCGGCGGTTCAGGATTGGCGGTTTCAGTATCTCAATAGCTGGTGCGCTATAATCTGTATTTCGGGATAGGGCCCGAAATTCATGAAAGCGACGTTTCACGCTGGTGTCCATAAATTTGCTCTGTTCGTAGTTGCCTGGGCGGTCTTCCTCCTCTGTGCCGGTGCCCTTGTTACCTCCGAAGACGCCGCCCTTGCTGTGCCCGATTGGCCTCTCTCCTATGGCAGCATCACGCCGCCCATGGTCGGCGGCATCGCGTTCGAACACTCCCATCGCGTTATCGCAGCAATTCTTGGCCTCTTCGTCGTCATCCTTTCCGTCGTCCTCTGGCGAAAAGACGATCGCCCGTGGGTGAAATGGCTCGGCGTCGCGGCGGTCGGCGGCGTGATCCTGCAGGGCGTTCTCGGCGGCCTCACGGTGCTGAAGCTTCTCCACTACTGGCTGCCCGTCATGCACGCCTGTCTGGCCCAGATCATGTTTGCCACGCTGGTCTCCATCGCCGTGGTCACCAGCCGCTGGTGGGTTTCCGATCGGCCGCAGTACGAGGACAGGGCCTCGCCCGCGATTCACACCGTGGTGATGCTCAACGCCGGCGCCATCTTCCTCCAAATCGCCCTTGGCGCGGCTTTCCGTCACAAGTACAGCCCCGTGACGCCGCACGTCGTATGGGCCATGGGCGTTCTGCTCGTTGCGTCCTGGACCGCCATCCAGCTTCGCAAGCGCTTCTCGAACTCTCCCGAAATTTCCCGCATCCGCGCGCTCCTCCATGGCATCGTAGGTGTACAGCTGCTGCTCGGCATCGGCGCACTTTGGACCCGCCTGCGGTCGGTGGACGATCCGCAGCCACTGCCTCCCGTCATCATCACCACGGTGGTTCACACGGTTTTCGGCGCGGTTCTTTTCGCTGTCTCAATCCTGGTGGTGCTGTTCTGCTATCGGCTGGTGCCGCGGAGAAGGGAAGTCGTTGTTGTGACCACAAGAGATGAGGTGCCCGCCTGATGAGCGAAGTCCGCGCCGCCGCCCTGGCACAGCCAAGCAAGCTCAGCGCCTATATCGCGCTCACGAAACCCGACGTTTCGTTCCTCGTGCTGATGACCACCGGCGCGGGCTACTACATGGGCGCGCGTGGCCCCGTCGCCTGGCTGCACATGATTCACGTCATCGTTGCCACGATGATGATCGCCGCCGGCACCGCCGCGCTGAATCATTACATCGAACGCGAATCCGACCGCTACATGCGCCGCACCGCATCGCGGCCGCTGCCCACCGGCGTGCTGACGCCAAAGGAAGCTTTGAGCTTCGGCATCTTGATGGCTCTTGCTGGCGCGCTCGATCTCTATCTCACCGCGGGGTTCTGGCCCTGTTTCCTCGGCGTTTTCACCTGCCTCAGTTACCTGCTGGCCTACACGCCGCTCAAGAAGCGCACCGTCTGGGCTACGTTCATCGGAGCGTTTCCTGGCGCGATTCCGCCAATGATCGGCTGGGCGGCCGCCACCGGCAAGGTGGACGCGGGCGCGTGGCTGCTCTTCGCCATTCTGTTTGTCTGGCAGTTCCCGCACTTCCACGCCATCAGTTGGATGTACCGTGAAGACTACGCCCGCGCGGGCATCCTGATGCTCCCCGTGGTGGACAAGGAAGGCCAGCGCACCTTCCGCCAGATCATTCTCTATGCCGCGGCTTTGGTCGCTGTCAGCCTGCTGCCTGCCATCATGGGCTTCGCCGGCGTGCTCTATTTCTTTGGCGCGCTCGTCACCTGCACCGGCCTCGTCCAGGTCTGCCTCTGGGCCGCGCAAGCCAAAACCAACACCCGCGCCAAGTGGCTGATGCACGCGACGGTGATGCACATCCCGATCCTGCTCGGTCTGATGATGTACGACAAGCTTCCGAGGTAGGAAGTAATCAGTAATCAGTAATCAGTAATCAGTAATCGGTAATCAGTAAGAGCAAATCGAGGAGTGGCGCACGGTGTAGGGGCGGCTTTACGCCGCCTTCTTGGGTCTGTAGCGGCCGGTCTTTAGACCGGCCAGTGTACAACACAGAGTTTGGGGATTTAATTTTCATCATGGAACAGGCTCAAATCAATCCACGCCCCATGGTTGGGACGATCATCGTCGTCAGCGGCCTCGCCGTGTCATTTCTGCTTTGGCTGCTCTACGTCCATCACGCCTCCGCCGACTTCGCCGGTCGCTGGATGTTTCTGCCGGCCCTCAACGCGATTCTCAACGGATTGTGTGCGATTACCCTCTGCGTGGGGTTGTATTTCATCAAACATCACAACCGCGAAGCGCATCGCACCAGCATGCTGCTGGCCTTCGCCTTCTCTTCTGCTTTTCTCGTCAGCTACATCGTGAACCACGCGCTGCATGGCGACACGATTTTCCCCGGTCATGGCGCGGTGCGCACCGTGTACCTGTCCATCCTGGGCAGCCACGTCATCCTTTCCATCGTCGCCCTGCCCATGGTGCTCACCACGTTTTTTTTCTCGCTGACCGGCCGCTTTGCCATGCATCGCCGAATCGCGCGCTTCACGTTTCCGATCTGGCTTTACGTCTCGGTCACCGGAGTAATCGTCTACCTCATGCTCTACCAGATCTACGTCCCGGCAAATTGAAAAGAACTCCACAGAAAAACTCCCTAGCGAACTTTACCGTGGGCTTTTGCCACACTGTCTAATTCTGGACAGTGTTCCCTCCTGGAATACCGTATAAAGTGCTCACGAGTCCAGCGCATGCCGGGAGGGAAAGCCTAATGGACGTTATTAAACCCAACAGGGACTGGCTACTGGGCCGATTGAAGCACGCGCTGGAGATCCTTGCCGCTCCAGCGGATATCCAACTCGGGGCAGTTCCGCCGTTCGGTAATAAGGCGGGTGAACTCTATATGAGTTTCAACCATTGGCGAGTGAGGGTCGTAGGCAGTTTTCCCTCCGAGATCGCGACGGACCAACAATTCCTCCTTGACTCGATGGAGCTAACTTTCAGGGGCATGGACCAGAAGTGTTGGACCGACGACGGGGTGAGTAGCTCGCCGGAATGGGAGCATGTCCGGCTCTTATCCAGCAAAACGTTACAAACGTTCGGTTGGCTTCATTAGGATTTACCTGGATCCATTGCGACTTGGACCGGGAACCTGTTCCGAACGGCGTTCTGAAGGCAAACGAGGGAGGAAGACGTATGTTTCACTTGCTCTGGTATGTTCTGATCGGGCTGATTTCGGGCGTCATCGCGAAATCGGTAATGCACGTCCACATGACGATTTTCTGGACGGTCGTGCTCGGCGTCATCGGATCCATCATCGGCGGCGGCGTCAGCCACATGTTTTCGCGCCCGACAAACGACAGATATCATCCCGCCGGCCTGATCTTGTCCACGCTAGGCGCGATCCTGGTTCTGTACGTCTGCTTTAGGCTGAATATTCACTTCCCCCAGATCAACCTCGCTTCCCGATAGGGCCATCGCGTGTCAGGCTGCCTTAAAGGGATTAACTACCGCAACGCCCAGGGGCCGGAAATCCCGCTCGTTCCGCGTCGCCACCGTCAGCCCATGCACCCGCGCCGTGGCCGCTATCATGGCGTCTTCGGCAAACGTCTCGGATCGCCCGTGCATCAATCGCTCATATTCCTGAAAGCACGCGGCGTCCATGGGCAGGACCGGCGAAGCGCTTTGCAACTGCCTGGCCCAGGCCTCGATTTCATTCGCCTTCACCGGATCTTGCTGCCGCGTGATCTCCGCACCTTTTTGAATTTCCCCAAACGTCACCGCGGAGAAGAAAGCCTGGCCCACATCGAGGCCTTGTAGCCACGCGGACGCACCCCCGTGCGGCTTCCGCTTGCGCATCTCGGACACGACATTCGTGTCAATCAGATAGCGGATCAATCGAACACCGGCACCTTGCGCGATTTTCCCCTGCCACGCTTCGGGAGGGGAATTTCGAATCGCGGACCCTCCCCGAGAAGGACTTCCTTCCAGGTCATGCGCTTCTCGTCCTTCAGTTTCTTCCATTCATCGATGGATACCACCACGGCGGTATCAACCCCACGCCGCGTGACCACTTGCGGCCCCTTTTCGAGCGTGTCGTCGATCAGCTCGCTGAAGCGTGATTTCGCGTCTTGCAATTGCCATTTGGCCATGAGCGCTCCCTGTCTCCAGTTTATGACTAGTCAGCAGACTAGTCAACTCATGGACTGCCTCCTCTATCCGCGTCCCATCGTGTACACTCGTTTCTCATGAAAATCCTTCTCTTCGGAGCGACAGGCTCCGCAGGTGCAGCCGTTCTTGACGCGTGTCTGGCCGCCTCCGTCGTCGACGAAGTCCGCGCCATCGTCCGGCGGCCGCTCATGGACACCAGGCCTAAGTTGCGGACGTATGTTCACAAGGATTTTCTGGACTATTCAACCGTCGAAGAAGCCTTCCGCTCCGTGGACGCCTGCCTGTTCTGCCTTGGCATCTCAGCCACGCAGGTCTCGCAGGATGAATACCGCACCATCACCTACTCCTACACGCTGGCCGCCGCCAACATGTTCAAGGCCAAGAGCACCGGCGCGGCCTTTCATTACATCAGCGGGCAGGGAACCAAGCCCGGCAGCCGCATGTTCTGGGCGCGCGTGAAAGCGCAAACCGAACACGACCTCATCGAACTCGTCGACGCCGATTGTTGGCGCCCCGCCTTCATCGATGCCAAGCCTTCACCGAGCCTGCCGAAAATCTACGCGCTCATCCAGCCTCTCGGCCGCCTCTTCAAACCGTTTCCGAACCTCTACGTCCACGGGCACGACATCGGCCGCGCAATGCTGCAAGCCACCTTGGAAAAACTCCGCCGCCGCATTATCGAAAACGCTGAAATCCGCAAAATCGCCGCCCGCGCCACCTTCTAACGTAGCGGCCACTTTCAAGTGGCCCCGTCTGCATTTGTAGCGGCCGCCTTCCGAGGCGGGCGCTTTGGAGTGCGGTGGCTCGGCCACCGCTTTTTCAGCTGTAGCACTGCGCGCCCAGACCAAGATGCCGCCGCGACTAAACCGCCCGCCGCAGACGGCGGCCGCTACAAAACCAGCGGGCCAGACGTTGCTACTGCTTCGGCTCCGCTGTTTCCACCGCTGCACCCGAAGAGGCAGTCCGGAGTTTTCCGACGTAATTCGTCAAGTACTCGCGGGGAACGGATTTAATGTAAGGGTTCACCATCCAGGCAAACACCGCCGGCACGCCCCGGCTCAAGCCAAGAAATTCGATCTGAACGTATACGCCCTCGTTCGTCTCCAGATAGCGCGTGTAAAGATCCAAGCGCCACAGAAAACCGCGATCTTTGCCCACGGGGAGTTCGCGCTCGTCTTTTTCTCCGGGGTTTCGCACCTCCGCAATGCGCACCGCCCTGCCGAATGAGTATTCCTGTGTCGCACCAGTTTGAGTGAAATCGATGTCGAATTGGGTGTTGTAAACCGCGGTCACAATGGCGTGCCTGTAGAACCGGAAGTAGACGTGGAAATGTTCCCCGTCTCGGCTGAGCAGTTCGGCCCGCTGGACGTCGGGCTTGAAGATCTCCGCCTGATGCGGGTAATCCTGCACCACGTCAATCACCTGCTGCAGCCGGGCCTTGGGAATAAAGCCAATGGCCAGCCAGTGATGAACCAGCCCGTCCGGGATTTCGATTTTCCTGTCATTCTCTTTTGTGCTGCGTGTCTGGATGTAGACCTGGCCGTTCTTCAGGCGGGAAATCCATTCTTCTCTCTGGCTCTCGGGAAGGGAATCGATGGCCAAGAACTGCCCCGGAGTGGAGAGTTCGCTTCGGATCCGCGCTTCGGTCACTTCTTCGTAATGTTGAAACGCCTTCACCGTGTGGGGTTTCAACTCCGAAGCGCTGGTTCCTCCAGCATTCAGCACCGCAAGAAAAATCAAACTCGAGGGAAGGGCACTGCGGCTCCAAGTCATACACGCTCCTGCGAACGTATTCGTCCCCAGATTGGATGAGTGAGAAGGATTTTCTGCTATGCCTTTTGCAGGCCGGGGACCACCGCTCTAAACTGACTCGTGCCAATCAAATCTGCAAAATCGACACTGTCGGGCCTTCGGCGTCTTGGCTACTTCGCCACAACGGGGACAGCGATTTACCTGGATTTCGTGAGAGTGGGCCGCGATGATTCGCTCCGCCGTCCGTTGCAAAAAACGCTCTACACCGTCCCTGGTAAGCGCGAGCACATCAGGATCGTCCGAGAACAACTCCTTGAGATGTGGGCGGGAATTTCTGGCTTCCTCTTGAGCTGCTAAATCCGTTCGCCCGTGCGTGACTTTTGCTGTGGCCGAAAGATGCCGATTCGCCAGCTTCTCTTTCTTGGTCATGAAACGCGAGTAGTAGATGAACACATATCGAGCGAGATGCGGGTCCATATCTTGTCTCCCAATAGCGCAACCGGTTCAAACGCTACCCCTTCCCCAGCGCCGCGATCACCGCGTCCGTAAACTCCTGCGTCCCCGCCTTCCCGCCCACGTCTTTCGTGACATGCTTTCCCTCTTTGTAAACCTGGATCAGCGCGATCTCGATCCGCTCCGCCGCCGACTGTTCGCCCAGGTGATTCAGCATCAGGATCGAGCTCATCAGCAGCGCAGTGGGGTTCGCCAGTCCCTTGCCCGCGATATCGGGTGCGGTACCATGCACCGCCTCGAAAATCGCGCTTTCTGCCCCGATATTTCCGCTGGGCACCACGCCCAATCCGCCCACCAGCCCCGCTGCCAGATCGCTCATCACGTCGCCGTAGAGATTCGGCAGCAGCAGCACGTCAAACTGGCCCGGATTCATCACAATCTGCATGCACGCGTTATCAACGATCAATTCCTGATACTCGATGTCTTTATACGTTTCCGCCACCGCCCGCACCGAATGCAAGAACAGTCCATCGCTTAGCTTCATGATGTTCGCTTTATGAATTGCGTGGATCTTTTTCCGGCCCATCCTCCGCGCATATTCGAAGGCAAACTTTGCGATCCGCGTGGAAGCCTTTTCCGTAATGATCTTCAGGCTCTCCACCACGCCCGGCACCACCTCGTGCTCCAATCCCGAATACAGATCCTCGGTGTTCTCGCGCACGATCACCACGTCCACGCCATCGAAGCGCGACTTCACCCCTGGCAGATTCTTCACCGGCCGCAGGTTCGCATACAATTCCAAACTCTTCCGCAGCGCCACGTTTACGCTGCGTGCGCCGCCCGCAATCGCCGTGGCCATCGGCCCCTTCAGAGCCACGCGATTCCGCCGCACCGATTCGATCGCCGCCGTGTTCAGGACTTCCGCACCGATCGTCTTTTTGTCGGTATTCTCCGCGCGCGCGCCCAGAATCTCCCAGTCAATTTTTACCCCTGAAGCGTCCAGCACGCGCTGCGTAGCGGCCGCGACCTCGGGTCCAATCCCTTCGCCGGGCAGTAATGTAACGATATGTTTCATAGAGCATCTATCTTAAGGGAAGTGGCATAGCTTGTCGAAGTGCGCCGTTTCGAACGGTTCCGGAGCCCCCTGCCAACCCATAGCTGTTTTCTGTTATCCGGGTGGGGAAGGGAGTGCTACTCCAATCGACACCCAAGGTTGCGCTTTACCAAGCTATGCTATACTAACAACGTATCTATCCTTGCGGAAGATTCCGCGAGTGGAGGCCATAAGAATTATGATTAATCTCACGCCCACTGCCGCCGTAAAAGTAAAGGAGATCATGTCCATGCAGACCCCCGTGCCGGTGGCCTTGCGTGTTGCCGTAGTCGGTGGCGGCTGCTCCGGTTTCCAATACCACATGGCGTTCGAAAACCAGACCAACGACTCCGATGAAGTCGTTGACTTCAACGGTCTGAAGGTTGCCGTCGACCAGATGAGCTCCATGTACCTCGAGGGCGTGGAAATCGACTACGTCGAGACCATCGAAGGCGCCGGCTTCAAGTTCAACAACCCCAACGTCAAGAGCACCTGCGGCTGCGGCAGCTCCTTCAGCGTCTAAGCCAGCGCAGCGGCCACTTTCAACTGGCCCTTCTTGCATTCTTGAAAGTTTCCGAGGCTCCTGCCTAACCAGGAGCCTTTTCTTCTGAGATTACTCTGCCCGCCACCTCAGCGAACTCTGCGTTAAGTCGCCCTCTTTCATTCCACCCACTTTACTTCCGCCCCGCATCCAAGCACCATACGGCTTCATGGAGGCTCCACGATGGATTCCAAACAAGTAATCCTCATCACAGGCGCCAGCACCGGCTTTGGCCGGCTCTTCGCCGAGACCCTCGCGCGCCACGGCCACACTGTCTTCGCCACCATGCGAGATCCCCAAGGCAAAAATGCCAAGAACGCCGCCGATCTCCTCGCCCTGGCCAGCAGGGAATCGCTCTCCATTTTCACGCTCGAATGCGACGTCACCAGCGACGCCTCCGTCGAACTTGCCGTCCGCTCCGCCATCGCCCAATCCGGCCGCATCGACGTCGCTATCAACAACGCCGGCTACGCGATGATCGGGCTCGCCGAAGCGGTCACCACGCAGCAGGCCCAGCAGATCATGGACACGAATTTCATGGGCTGCGTGCGCGTCAATCGCGCCGTACTTCCCCACATGCGCCGCCACCGTAAAGGTCTGCTGATGCACATTAGCAGCGGTGCTGGCAGGGTCGTTATCCCCGCCTTCTCACTGTACACAGCCAGCAAGTTCGCCATGGAAGCGCTCGCCGAGAGCTATCGCTACGAACTCGCCTCCCAGGGGATCGAATCCGTGATCGTTGAGCCCGGCGCCTACCAGACTCCGGTTTTTGGCAACATGGTTACCGCCTCCGACCAGTCCCGCGCGGACACCTACGGCATCGCCAATAAAACCCCTTCCAAGATGACTGCGCTTCTGTCCGCGGCAGGCGGCAATCCCCAGGAAGTTGCCGATGTAGTCCTGCGCATCGTGGAAACGCCCGTGGGCCAAAAGAAGCTGCGCTATCGCGTCAGCGAAGCGGACCTCGGCGTCGACGAAATCAACGCCACCACCGAACGCGTCCAAGCGCGCCTCCTCGAAATGTTCGGCCTCACCGCCGAGACCTCCTTCGTCCAGCGCGACGCCGCCGGCGCCGATTAGCTGCGCGCAATCCTGTAGCTCACCCCTTCAGGGGTGAGGCTTTCCAGCCCGCGTGCGAGATCGCGCATTTGCAACGAAAACCCTCATGCCTGAAAGGCCTGAGCTACATCCTGTCATTCATTCTTTCAGGCCGATTAGACAATACGCCCACGAAAGCCTTATCCTAATCTTCAATCCGAATGAAGATAGCCCTCGCCCAATTCAACCCAACTGTCGGCGACTTTGAAGGCAACTCCTCCCGCATTCTCGACCTCGCGGATCAAGCCAAGCGCCGCGGCGCAGAACTCGCCGTATTCTCCGAACTCTGCATCTGCGGCTATCTCCCTCTCGATCTCCTCGAGCGCCCAGCCTTCATTCAGCGCAATCTCGACACCCTGAAAGACCTCGCCTACCGCATGCCTCTCCCCGCCGTCGTAGGCTTTGCCGGCCGCGTGGATCATCCCCGCAACGGGCCAGCCATTGCCAACAAAGCCGCCCTCATTCAGGACGGCCGCGTCGTCTTCGAGCAGAGCAAAATGCTGCTGCCCACCTACGACGTCTTCGACGAATCGCGCTATTTCCAGCCCGGCGAACGCGATTACGTGTACGGCCTGGGCCGCGAACAACTCGGCATCACCATCTGCGAAGACGTCTGGAACGACAAAAATTTCTGGGCCAAGCCGCGCTACGCTCGCGACCCTGTCACCGAACTTGTCCAGCAGGGAACCAGCATCCTTCTGAATATTTCCGCCTCGCCCTACACCATCGACAAGCGCTCCCTGCGCATCGAAATGCTTCGCTCTATTGCCCAGCAGCATCACCGTCCCATCATTTACGTCAACCAGGTCGGCGGTGACGATTCGCTCATCTTCGACGGCGCCAGCATGGCCCTGACGCCCGATGGCCACGTCGCCGCGCAAGCCAAAGCCTTCGAGGAAGACCTCGTCCTCTTCGACACCGTTACCGGCAAGGGCGACATCCATCCGCAAGCGAAGGACGAGATCGCCTACGCCTATCAAGCGATCCTCACCGGCACCCGCGACTACGTCCGCAAATGCAATTTCAGCAAGACGATTGTCGGCCTCAGCGGGGGAGTGGACTCCGCCGTTGTCGCCGCGATTGCTGTCGATGCCCTCGGCAAGGAAAACGTTCTCGGCGTCTCCATGCCCGGCCCTTACTCCTCCGAAGGCAGCCAGACCGACGCGAAGTGCCTGGCCCTCAATCTGGGGATCGAATTCCTGACCGTGCCCATCACCTCGGTATTCGATTCCTACATCCAGTCCCTGAAACCGGTCTTTTGCGATCGCCCCGTGGACGCGGCCGAGGAAAACATCCAGGCCCGAATCCGCGGCAATTACCTGATGGCCCTTTCGAACAAGTTCGGCTCCATGGTCCTCAGCACCGGCAACAAATCCGAAATCGCCGTCGGCTATTGCACGCTCTATGGCGACATGGCCGGCGGCCTCGCCGTAATTTCTGATGTGCCCAAGCTCATGGTTTACGAGCTCGCCGAGTACATTAACCGCGAAAGGGAACTGATCCCCCGGTCGACAATCGAGAAACCTCCCAGCGCCGAGTTGCGTCCAAACCAGAAGGACTCGGATTCCCTGCCGCCCTACGAAGTGCTGGACCGCATCTTGAAGGCGTATATCGAGGAAGTGAAAACGCCCGTGGAGATTGCCGAGGATTTTGGCTACGATCTGCAACTGGTTCGAAACATCGCCATGCTCGTCGACCGCAATGAGTACAAGCGCAAACAAGCCGCGCCCGGCCTCAAAATCACGTCGCGCGCCTTCGGCTTCGGCCGCCCATTTCCGATCGCCCAGCACTTCGTCCCATGAGCGATACTCCTTCCATCTCTTGTAGGGGCGGCTTTAGGCCGCCTTCTTCGATTTCAAATCCACATTCAAATCAACAAAGGACCATCATCGCGTGATAAACAAACTCCGCCCACTCGCATGTCTAACGCTCGCAATCTTCATCGCGCCATTGGCGTACTCGCAACAACCCGCCGCCTCACGATCCCCGCTCCAAAAAAACATTGAAACTTATCTCCGCCACGCGTTCGCTCTCGGACCCGACGTCCAGATCAGCGTCGCCGCGCCCACCGAAATAGGGAACTCCGGCCTGCTCGAAGCCAGCATCGATGTCAAAACCGACCAGGGCTCCGACAAGGTCAAGGTGTACATCACCAAGGACGGCCACTATCTCCTCCGCGGCGAACTCGCCGACCTCACGAAAGATCCCCTGGCCGACAACATCTCCAAGCTCGACCTCTCCAAGGCTCCGGTCCTCGGCGACCCCAAGGCTCCCATCACCATCGTCGAATTTGCCGACTTCGAATGCCCCGTCTGCCGCAGCCTTCACGACGCCCTCCATGGCATGTTGCCAAACTATCCGCAGGTCAGGCTCATATTCAAGGATTTCCCGATCGACCAGATTCATCCCTGGGCCCGCACCGCTTCGCTTGCCGGCCGCTGCACCTACCAGCAGGCCCCCACCGCTTTCTGGAAGTTCTACGACTACATCTACGACAAGCAGGACCTGGTCTCCGCCGCCAACGTTTATGACAAGGTGCTCGACTTTGCCAGCCAGGCCAACCTGAACCAGGACGCCTTCAAGGCCTGTCTCGCCGCGCCACAGACCACCGCCGAAGTCGACGCCAGCGTCGCCAACGGCAACCTCCTCGAGGTCCGCAGCACCCCGACCCTCTTTATCAATGGCCGCCGCATCGTCGGCGCCGACCCCCACGGCATCCAGCAATACATCGACTACGAACTAGCCCAACAAAAATCCGCCAAAAAATAATCCGCCACTCTTGAGTGCGGAAGCGCAGCTTCCGCTTTTGAGGCGTCAACGCAATCGCGCAAATCCCAATCAAGAGGGAATCAACAGCGGGATTAAGAGTGGAAATCCAATAGGTAGAGGTAAGAGTAGAAAGTAGAAGCCAGGCGGGACCATGGGCGAGCTACAGCTTGACCAGATTTATTAGTTAACATAATATAGCTTATAAGACTCGATGTCAAGAGGAATCTTTGGCTAACTCTGCCTTTCCTTCTATTTCCCGCTGCTCTCTTAAGCTCTGTCCTGGCCGGCGCGGGGGGTGCGCCGGCCAGGACCCTTCTGGGTCGGTGGGCTTCCTGAGGCTATGGGGTGAGCTCATGTAGCACAGTCACTCCTGACTGTGCTCTTCGATTTCAACATTGATCACAATCGCTCCGTCTCTACCGCGCCGCCTTCGCTGCAATCGCGCCCGCCGCCGCGCCAATCGCAAACCACTTCGCGGCCCGGGCAATCCTGCGCAAGACCGACCCGCCCTTGGCCACCCGCAGGGCATCATCCCGTTCCCTGCCGAGCGCCTGGCTCTTCAGTTTCTCATCGGTCAGGTCCGCCTGCGCCGCCACCAGTTTCGCCTGGCAAGCCTTGCAATCCACCGTAAAGTCGTAAAGCGGCTTCAAATCCGCAGCAGGGAAATTGACCTTAGGTGAAATCCCGTCCAGGGGGCTCTGGGATTTCTGCCCCTTGTAGGGCCCGCCTTCCGAGGCGGGCCGCTCTGCGTGCGCAACCTGATTTGTGGCTCCTGTCGTCTCCGGCTCAATGGTGATCGGCTCCGGCAGCGCAATCACTCCCGGCAGCGCCGTCACCACCTGCTCCGGCTTCTGTACCGCCATCTCTTTCTTCTTCAGCCCCGCCACAAGATCGTTCACCGCCGCATCGCGCGAAGCCTGACGCGCCGTAGCCTCCGCCAGCGCCTGCTGCGTCGTCTTCAACTCCGCCTGCAGCGCCGCCTGTTCCTTCCGCGCATCCCGCCAGGCAAAAAACACACTGGCCGCCAGCACCACGGCAACCACAACAGTTCCAAGCTTGATCCAGAATCCCATCGGGAAGTTGTCAGTAATCAGTTATCAGTAATCAGTAAGAGAAGGAGCGGCAGATCCCTCACCCGCAAATGGCGTGGGCGAGGGATGACAACGTCGTGCAGTCTTGAGAGCTGGCGGATGCTTACTGACGACTGATTACCGATTACCGATTACTGATTACTGATTACTGTCCTCCTCACCGATACCGCCCCACCCGCGCCAGCACTTCATCTGCATAATCCTTATTCGCCCCGCCGTTCCACGCCAGCAATGCCCGCGCCGCATCTCCGCTTGCCGCATCCAGTTTCTGCCGCAGAATCCGGCAGCCGACCGCCAATCCCACCGCCGGATCGCACAACGTTGAGAGATAAAGGGAACTGGCGCCTTTCTCCCGCGCCGTCTGCCCCATCACTTGCATCAAGCCCCACGAAATTCCCCGCGCATACGCCTCCGTCGCGCCTACCTTATTGTTTGTATATAAGGGTGCGACATACTTCGCGAAGAACGCCGGCTCATACCGCATCGCCCACGTGTTCCACCCCGACTCCTGCTCCACCACGGCGCACACCAGCGCCGCGTCCAACCCCTCCGCCTCCGCGGCCCGCTGCGCCAGTCCCAAAAGTTTTGAGTCGATAGGCACGTTTCTCTTCCTGCGTAGCGGCGACCTTCAGGTCGCCCCGTCTGGCAGAGCTATATTGGCGCTGTACTCCTGGGGTATTCTTCTCAGCGCTCTCTGCGTCTCTGCGAACTCTGCGTTAAGTCTTTTTTCCTGCTTGCCGATCCTCTACCGATTTCGCCCGCCATTCCGCATATCCACGTAATTCACCATTGGCTGTTCTTCCAGGTGAATTCCCTGCCTCTCTGCGATCGTATTCAGCGCCCGGTAAATATTCGGCAAATGCCGCAGCGCCAGGTCGCGCACAAACACCCGCTGAATCTCGTCGTCCCTCATCCGCCGATGCATCCACCGCAAAAACACCACCAACTGCGCCCCCAGCGAAAACACCACCACCACATACGTCCAACCCGAGGTCCCCATGTGTTTTCCTTTGGAGTGGGCAAGACGAAGCCTTCGCTGTTGAGGTCGAGCTGCTGCCCTCGAATTAGCCTCAGCTCGGGAAAAAAGCCGGGCGCGGAGCATTTCTTGCTTCCTGATCGCTGTTATCTGCTCGCTGCTTTGCTCTTCCTACAAAAACAAGCCCGGCACTCCGCCCAGCGTCCCGCCCAGGCTCGATCCCAGCGTCGAAAAGAATCCGCTCGGCCGCGAAGCGTTCGCCCGCACATTCAGCAGTTCCGCCGGAATCCCCAGTGTTCGGCCCAGTAGATTCGTGTCCACGCCGTACAATCCCGAAAGCCCCTGCAGCGCCGCCATTTGCCGCTGGAACGCCGTGTTGCTGAAATTCACCTGGTTCTGCTGCGCCTGGTTCCCCTCGGCAATTCCCTTCTGCCGCGCCAGGTCGTCCGTCAACTCGCTGAACCCCGCTGAATTCCCCGTGCGCGCCGCGCGATTCGCCGCCGACTGCTGCAGCGAATCAAACGCGCTCGCCAGCGCTCCCTGCGATTGGCCGGTGATTGCCGCCTTGTCCGCCGCGCTGTATCCCGGATTATTGAGAATGCTCTGGTATTGCGGCGTCAGCAAATTCCCCACCGACTGCTGCTGCCCCAGCAACTGCTGGTTCAGCGCATTCGTCTGCTGCAACTGCTGATCCGTCAAACTCTGCGTCTGGCCCTGTGCTCCCCGTCCCATACGTTCCCCCAATCGACGAATTCAAATTATTTCCGTTTTGATGGAAGTAAATGAAGTAAAGGAGGTAAATGAGGTAAAGGAATTCGGACCCATGCAATCGAGTCCGATCCTTTACTTCCCTAACCTCCTATACCTCGTTTATCTTAATTTTCTGCAGTACGGCGTCCACGCATCGTCCCGAATCCAACCCAGTCGGGCCAGCCGCTTGCCGAATTTGTGCGCGATTTCTGGCGGCAGCCACGCGTGCACATCTTCCAATCCACGAGCCAGCGCATCGCGCCGAGTAGCTTCATGCAATCCCAGCAGCCGCTGCCAGCGCTCCCGCGGCGAACCCGCCGCCGGATCGAGCAGCAAATACGCCTCTGCCGTCAATCGCAGCAGGGCAGCGCCGGCAATTCCCTTCCCGCCCTCTTCCCTTGCTAAAACCAGCTTGGTCAAAAACAGCGGGTCGCCCAAATCCGGAAACGCATACCCAAATCCCTGCCGCGCATGAATCGCCCGCAGCGCCTCCAGATCGCTCTCCTCGTAGGCTCTAATCTTCATCTGACTGATTACCGATAACTGATTACTGAAAACTTTCCTCTAAATCGTCACCACCACGCTGATCGTCGCATTATCTGTCTGCGTAAGCGTCACATGCGGGGTCCTCCCTTGCAGAGTCGTCAACACGCCCGACACCGTCTGGTTGTCGTTTGGATCCTGCAAATCAAACGTGAACGTCGCATTCAGCGTCACCGTGTCCCCCGGATTAAAATCCCAAGTCGCGTTGTACGTAAGATTCGGCATCGCTCCCTCTCCTTATCTTGATTACTGATAACCTATTACCGATTACTTATAACTGATTACTTCGCCGCTGCTCACAGCAGCGTCTGCTTCACCACCCGCGCCCCCGGCACCACTCCGAATCCGTTCCCCCCACGCAGCAGCCCGTTTGGCAGAGCACCGCTCCCGCTCGAGGGCAACGGCGCAGGCCCCGCAGTTCCCCCACCAACAACCGCCGTGGCCGGCGATCCAAACGTCACTGGCGCTGATGCCAGCGAGCCCACGTACTGCGAATACGCCCGCCAGTACAGCGTCTGGTTTCCCAGTTGCACGTATAAATTCCGCGAAGCTCCCAGGAAATACACCCGCGGCGCCGAAAACGCCGGCGTCACATCCGACTCCACAAAATAAAAAAGGCCCGGCCGCGTCACCGCGGGATCCGTAATCGCCAGGTCAAACCAGCCGTTCGCCGCCTGCACCGCAAGCGCGGCAATCACCGGCGGCGCCGGTGAAGGATTCGCCGGATCAACACCCGCATTCGCGCTTGTCGCATTCACCGCCGAAACAATCTTCACCAGCGTCTCGTACAAGTACGGATCCCGGTCCTTCACCGGCGCCAATTGAGCAACCGTCAGCATTCTTCCCCTCTGTGAACTCTGTGCGCTTTCTCTGCGACCTCTGTGTTAAGTTTTTCTCTTATGCGCTGATCTTCGCTGTAGCCGTCACGTTGTTAGGCAGCGTCGCAATCAACATCCTCGCGAACTTCGCCACCACATCCGGAAATTCCGCCCGCGTCACGTTCCCGGAATTCACGTTCGTGATCGCCGCTCCTTCCTGGATGTACGCCGCATCAATATCCGTGTCCGCCGTCTGCAACTGCACCGAGATCACGCCCGGTGCCGCACTCCACACGATCTCCACCGCCGCCCGCACCTTACCGCTGCTGAACGACGGCGCCAGCGCTACCTGCGCGCTCTTGAACGGCGCCGGGAAAATCGTATCCGTCGAAGCAATCACCGCCGCGCTGTCCCCAAATCCCACCGACACCGGCGGCACCAAATTTCCATAACTCGGCATATCGTTTCCTCCCCAAAATGTAGTGGCCGGTCTTTAGACCGGCCACGAAGCTCGAACGACTTCTCTTACCCACCAGCCGCTTAATTCATTCCGCGAACCGGCGCCCACGGATCCACCCGCACCGACGGCGCAAACCTCTGCACCTTAAACCACGCCCCCGCCTGGTTCGTCCCCACCTGAAACGCCACTCTCTCTCCCAACACATTGATCGGCAATTCCAAGTCCTTCAGTCCCGGCGAACTCATCCCCAACGGTTGCTGCGCCGTCGCCGCGCTCTCCGAGTCCACAAAACTCGTCAGCACTAAATTCCCCGCGCCCTCCACATACATCGTCAGATAGCTGAACAATTTCCTGTGCGCGCCCAGCCCCAACGAACTTTCCACCGCCCGCTCCGGGAAAAAGTGCGTCGTGTAGTAGCTCGGAATCGCCGCGCCATCATCGGAAAACTGCGTGTCGCTCAGCTGATAGATCTTCCCCGTCGCTCCACCGCCGCCGACTCCGGGCAGTCCCCCGCCAAACGCCGCCACCGCCGTGCCATCCGTGCGCTCGATTAATGCGCAACAATTGGCCGCAATGGACCACGGCGACCACTTGCGCGAATTGTCCGTGGCGGTTTTTCTTCCGGTGTAGGTGATATTCACCGGCGGCCGCGCTGCGATGTCCGACGCGGAATCCAGGTCGTGATAGTCGAGCATCAGCATGCGGTTTGGCGTTGTCGCGTTTCCGAAAGGCGCGCCCACGTAGATCCGCCGCTCCTTCGTATCCACCGTCACCCACAGCGTCTGCGCGTACTGCCAGTTGATCTGGTTCCACGTTGGCTGGATTTCCTGCGAAATCTTCACCGGCTCGCCGCCGGAAAAAAGATACAGACCCGTTCGATGCGCGATCACCACCCAGTCTTCGCCAAATCCCACCCCGCGCACGGATGGCGTTCCAACGCGGCGCGAAACCTCGGAGATCGACCACAGCGACGGCTCATTCGTTCCATCGTCCTGCGTCACGTGCAGCGAGTGCTCCTTCACAAAATAAAGCCGCTCGCGCAACTTGAACGCCGCGCGAATCGCCTGCCCGTTGTTTTCCGCAATGCTGAGCATCCCGTCGATCCCGTCGAAGCTCTCCGGATCTTCCACGCGACTCGCCCGCACCAGCGAAGAGTTCACCGGCTGGGCCGTCGGATAAATCTCGATCTCGTCCACATAAAACTGCCCGTTCGAGTTCGGCGTCCCGTCCGCGTAAATCCGGAGCACCAGGTCGCTCGGTATCGTCGTAAGCGGCGCCGTCAGCTCCGCACTGTATTCCACATAGCTGGTCGTCAGCTGCGCGGCCGTAAGTTGCAGGCCATTCGTGTTGATCCCGCCGCTCGCGCTGAAGAGGTGCACATGCAGCGTTCCTTGCGCCAGCGTCGAATTGCGTGCGCACCGTGCCCGCACCGTGTAATCCGACCCCGCCTGAATCCGCTGCGCGCCCAACGCATCCGCCACAGCGCTTTGCGTAATCAACCCGCGCGTCGCCGTGGCTCCATTCCCCACGATCGAATACGCCGCGCCCCACACCACAAGGCTTTCTTCGTCCGTTCCGCCTGGCGCAAACGTCGGGTCTGGATTCCAACCGAGAGGATAGTGCGGCAGCGATGGCCCCGTGAACCCGCCGTCGAATCCCAGGTTCATCCAGTTGTTCATCTTGTTCCGCTCGCCCCACCAGAAGAGCCGCTCCGCGTAATCGATCACTCCGGCGCAGTCGCCCAGTTCGATCAGGCGAAACAAATCGTCCACATTCGTTCCGGCCAGCAGAATCGCATCCGAAAAATCCACCACCGCCGATGTCGTCGTGTTATCGCCGATGATCATGTTCCCGCTGAAGAGCGTCCCGCCTCCGCCCACATAAAAAAAGCTCGCTCCTCCCGCTCCTGTGAAACACAGAATCCGCGCCACCACATTGGAAGGGCCCGTCGGAATGTTCGTCACCACGGCGCGCTTTCCGCCGCTCGCCGTCCAGCTCGTCGCCGGGCCCGGCGCCGTCAGATATCCCTGCCGCGTCTGAAAAATCACGCAGCACTCATGTACGCCCTGGTCCACGCTTCCCGCCGCGGCCGCTGTACCCGCGCCCGACGCCGCCAGTCCGCCACTCGTCGCGTAATAAGTAAAATGTGTCGTGTCAATCACGCTGGCCACGCCAAACGTTCCGTTGTAGCCGCCAACGCCAACGCCGCTGATCGTTACTAACTGTCCCGCACTCAAACCGTGCGCCGCGGACGTCTGAATCGTCACCGTCGCCGAAGCCGCGGTGCCTCCACCGGAATTCGCGAGTCCCGTGGCGCCGGCAACGTATGTAAATTGCGTCGTGCTCAGCACGCTCACAACGGGGAACGTCCCGTTGTATCCGCTCACTCCCACACCTGCAACCGTCACGGTCTGCCCCGCGCTCAATCCGTGCGCCGCGCTCGTCGTGATGGTCACCAGGAAACCGTTTTCGCTCGCACCGCCCGGGCTCGCCACAATCGCCACTGCCACAGGTTGCGTTGCACCGCTCGGACTCGCCGCAATTCCCACGATCGCGTTTTCATCCACCACCGCGGGTCCCGCCCCCGGCCCGCCCTGGCTCACCCGGTCCAGGTTCGTGTCGTCATACTGCCGCGGCAAATCGTTCCCAGTCATCCCGTCGCTTGTCGCCAGATACTCCCTGCCGAAAAGTGTCGTCGAATTCGCGAAGGAGTTCGGCGTCAGCCCGCTTGCGATCTGCGTCAGCGTTCCCGGCGCGGTTTCCTTGTACAGATTGCCGTTCGCGTCCTGCGCCATTGTCCGCAGCGTCCCGTTCGGTGTGATGTAGCTCTTCACGTAATTCACCGTCGGATTTCCGGCCAGTGGCCCGAACAAAGCCTGCAGCCCGGGCCGCGTCGCCACTCCGCCGCTGCTAAACAGCACGTCCTGGCAATCCGGCGACACCCCGTGCGGCAGATCCGCCGGCGCCATATCGCTTACCAACCCGCCGAAAATCTCAATCGGCGCATCCAATGACCCAATCGTCACCATAATTTTCGACTCACCGTCCCCTGTAGGGCCCGCCTTCCGAGGCGGGCCGCCCTTCACGTGGCGGCCACTTTCAAGTGGCCCAATTTTGAGTGCGGGAGCAAAGCTCTCGCTTTTTCGCGCTCAACCCAATCAGCCGACTCAATTTTGTTCGCCCACGCTAACAGCTATCATCCTGAGCGCATCCGACAAGGTCCGGTGTGTGGACTCCGGTGCTTTTGACCGGAGATGTGCGAAGGATCTCAACCTTCACGAAACCGCGATCACAAATGTCGGGAACTGTGCTCAGCTTTTTGCTAGTCTTCTCTTGCTTCTCGGGCGTGCCCAGTGCACGTTGAATTTCCGAAGGGCGGCGATCTTCGCCACCCTTTTTTATTTCTCTTTGGTTGCCTTCTTCTCCGTCGCCCTCGCCACTTCTCCGCTCTTCTCTTCCCTCTCCGCCAACCCAAACTTCGCCGCCTTCTCCCGATCCAATATCGCCCCGCACGTCCGGCAAACGGCCACTTCCGGCTTGATCTTTTCTCCGCATGCCGGGCAATCCGCCATGGGCTTCGGGTCATACAGCCACGGCTTCTCCAGCCGCAATTCCCGCGCCGCCCGCCGCTCCAGGTCCGTGATGAACATCATGTTGTGCGACCTCTCCCACTCCAGGTCCGCCGTCTCCACCAACCGCAAGTGAAACGCTTCCAGTTTCTTCCGCGCTTCCACCAACTCCTCGTTCGTCGGCTCCTGGCCGGCAGCCACAAACACTCCGTGATAACTCCCCTCGCCCGAATCCCCATTGATTTCCCTCACCAGGTCTTCGGCGATTTCCTGCGCGCTCAGACGAATCTCCATCGTCCGTTTATCACCCAGGTCCATCACGCTTGTGCAAGCTCGCACGGGCGTCACAGCATACGCCGCCCCCGCTTCCGGCGACTGGATCAACAACGACCCGAAATACGTCCTGTGCCGCGGCGGCCATTTCTGTGTAGAGATATTCACCAAAGACACCACGTCGCTCTGCTTATTCATGTTTTGCCTCTTAATTGTTTTCTGGAGATCTGTTTGAAAATGGACCGCTTACTGCATGCGGTACTGTATCGTCACATTCGCGTCCGCAGGCGTCGTCGTACAGCCCGCTGCCGCCGTCTGCACGCTGAACGTCAGCGTCGCCCCGCTGGCGTAATTCTGCGTGATCGCGCCCGAATCGTTTGCCGCCGCCGCGATCGTCACGTTCACAGGCGTCGTGCCATCCGTCAGGCGCACCACCGCGTTCGTCGTGCATCCCGCGGGCGCCGTCTTCGCCTGCACCTGCACACGCGTCACCGTCACACCGCGATCCAACGTCCAGGTCGATCCGGTCCAGGCGGTGCTCAACGCGCCCGGCAGGAATATATTCTGGTCCGAGCGCGGCGCCGCGTTCAGAAACTCTCCGTTCAGCAACAATTTGCTTCCGCCAATTCCGTTGGAGCTGCTTACGAAATTGGCCACGGCGGACGTCTGATTTGGATTCGCGTACGGACATCCCTCAAAGGTCGACGTCAGTGTCGCCGTCGAACCCGGCACCGACACCTGCGGCGTCAAGCAGCTGTTGTAATTCACATATTGGCCCGTGATTCGATCGTAGATCAGCAGCCCCGCGGACCCGGCTGGAAAACTCGCCGGCATCACCAGTTGCACCGACTGGTTTCCCGTACTCGTCGTCACCGAAGTACAGGACGACGGATTCATCGCCGTCACCCCTCCGAACGGATCCACAGCAATCGCGCAGTAGCTGTACGTCCCTGGCGCAAGCCCTGTCCCGCTCACCGCCGTTACGCTTTGAAAGTTCGCAGGACTGGGCATCGGCGAAAACACCTGCGAGCCGGCGTTGAGCTGCGTGTTGTACCCGTTTACGACGCCAAGATTGTTCGACATATTATCGAACCGATAGTTCACCGCTCCGATCCCGCCGGTACACCCTCCCAGGTTTCCGCGGATTGAAATGCCCGCGTAGGAACTCGCCGTCGTGCCGGTCTGCAAGAGCGGCTGAAAGCCCGTGGCGCATTCCATGTAATTAAATTCACTTCCCGAACTGGACGCGTTGGTCAGATCAAAATAAGGAGTTGCAAAGCCGCCCGTCAGGTCGGCATAGGAGCCCTGATTGAACGAAATGCCCGATAACCCATAGGGCACCATGTTGATCTTGAACGCTGGCCCGGCGTTGTTTTCCGTCAGTACCTGATTCAGCACCACGTTGTTTCCGAAGGTGCCGTTCGACAGGCCGCAGTTGTCCACCTCGAACGTTCCGAACGAATAAGATTGATTGGTGGTGAAAATGTATGGCATCGGCGCCGGCGTCGGTTGGTATGCCGGCATGCCGCAGTTGTGCGTCATGATGTAGTCGCGGCTCTCGGAGAAATTGCCGCCCACCGCGCTCCAGCCGCCATAATTCCAGAAGAACCCGAAGCTTCCTTTGTTCACCACCGGAAAAGTGTGAAATGCACCATCCGCGTGCACATTCTCGAAGCGCATCGACACCACTCCGTCATGGTTCATCTGCTCGTCGAAATACAGGGCGCTCTGATAGGCCTGCGCTGGAGTGAAAACCAGGTTTTCCAGGTAGCTGCTGCTTGCGCTTTCCGGCTCAAAGTACACCATCGGATAAGCCGTGCCCTGGAAACACGCAAGTGAGGAACTTATCTGGTAAAACGTGGCCTGGCAGTTCGTTGCACCCTGGCCCGCGACCATATTATCCGCCACACCGAGGAGGATCGTGCCCATCCCGAAGACCGTTGAGCCAAATTGAAGTGTGACCCCTCCAGGGCAATTCCTGGGACTCTGCGCGAAATTACCCACCATGTCAAAGTTGCCGATTACAGGAAAATACTGATAGATGCTCGTCGCCGCCGGAATCACGATGCGTCCTGCATTGGCTCCCGTGCTGTTTGCCGGCAGCGCCGCGCATGCCTGCAAAAGGTTCGGCGTATTGTCGTGAAATGCTTTCGCACCGGCGACGGTGCTGCGCGCTGCCGCCGCAAGCGTCAGGGATGTCGTGCCGCCACCGGAAACAATCGTCGTGTCCAGGTACTCATTCGCTGCCGCGGTCGGAGCGCTGGCCGGCGCGTCTCCTGTATCCACGCTTGTCGCGCTGATGCCCCAGCCCCGGTCCTCGAAAAACCCGTCATTCCCCTGAGCAACCCCCACCAGGGAATAGCTCGCCGCGTTCGCCGGCAGGGCGCACGACGCGCCCGTGCACTCGTAGATGAGATGATTCTTGACGGCCTTCCCCGGAACCAGCGTCATCGTCCCGCCGGCCCCGACATTCGTGACTCCGGAGCAACTCCCAATCCCATACTGCACGGAATTCGGCGCGGTCCCGCTCGGCGCATAGTTTGCAATGGAAAACGCTCCGTTGTAGTGGGTGTCCGCCACGCCGGAGAAAATAGCCTTCACGCCCCATGGCACCACCCACGTGGAAGCCGCCGTGTTCGTCGGTCCATAAACGCCGGGGGAAACCGTCACGGTTGCATTTCCGCCCGAGCACGTCGCCGATTGGACGTTATAGGTGTAGTGCGAGTCCCACTTCAATATGATCTTCGGCGCGATCCGCATCGTTCCGCCCACGCAAGCGGGACTCGGGCCGCCCGCGGCCGTCAATTCGTTCCGCGTAAACTGAAACGTCGTGGCGCTCGGAACCCCCGTCAGGCTGAACGCGCCTTCACACTGCGCGCTGTTGGTGCTCCCCTGCTGGATTTCGATCTGCGCGTAAGGTTCGGTGGAAATGCCCGAAGCCGCCGTCGGCATGTTGTGCGCCGCGGACGTCGTTACCGTAAAAACGCCGTTGCTGAATGCCCAGGTGCCGCTGATCGGATAAGATTGCAGCGTCATCGAAGCCGGCGCGGTTGTAGTGGATCCCACCGCCCCGCAAGGCGTGATGCCCCCCGCCCAATCGCGGTCCGCCACGCAGTAATTTCGCTGCGTCGTTCCCACCTGAAAGAGTGGCGTCACCGTCGGCGCCTGTGGTGTTGCGATTGCCGGCGCGGGGCCCGCCCCGAGAATCAAAATTCCGTGGCCATTTTGGAAGTCAGAGGCCGAAGCGCAACTTGCCGTCGTCGTTCCCGAACTGATCGAACAGGTCGTCGCGTTCGTGCTGTAGTTCGGCCCGATGTATCCGCCGAATCGGGTAATGTCCAGCCACGGGTTGGGTCCCTTGGTGTGAAAATCCGCGTCAATATTCTGCGGTGCGGTGAAAGTGTTCGGCTGGTTGGTCTGCGCGCCGCTCGCCGCGGAAATCGGCCCGACTTCCGTTCCCGTCTCGTCCTTGTAATAGAGCCGCTTGTCCGCGCTCTTCGTATATAAATTGACCGTGCCGCTGCTCGCCGCTCCCGGCGCTGTTCCCTGGTTCGAGAGGGTCAGCGTTCCGCTCGCCAGGTTTCCCACCACGCTCGTGCTGCCGTTAACTGTCAAATTGCCCGTCAGCGAGAGTGAAAACGCGTTGATCCCGCCCGTCGAGCTGATACTGCTGAATGTCGGCGAAGCCGGATCGCTCGGCAAGATCACGTTCGGCAGTTGCTTCGTCGTGATTCCTGGCCCGCTGATCTCGATCTCATATTTCCCCGGCGCCGCATAGAACGAATAATTTCCCAGCCCGTCCGTCGCCGTCGGATTCGCCAGTGCCTGAGTCAGCCCCGCATCCGAATAAATCAGCGCCAGCGGCGTGCATGGCTGCCCGCTCGCCGGCATTGCGCACACGCGCACCGTCGCCCCGGCCAGCGGCACCCCGCGCGTGTTAAACACGATGTCGTCTTTACGCGACCCCTGCCCATGCGCCGGCCTCACCACGCCCGGCCACAAGTGCAGCGCCATCGCCACAATCGCCCACAAAATCCCCATACGCATTTTCGATCGTATCATGTCAATTTCAGTCCTGTACTCGTAGCACAGGCTTCAGCCTGTGCTCTTGGGATGCATCAGCGCCGGAGGCGCGGCAGGCGTTAGCCCAGCCCGTAAGGGCTGGGTCAAGAAACTACCCAAATCAAGCCCCGGAGAGGGGACACTCACCGCGGCTACAACAACTTCCGCGCCGTAATCGAAAGCTGCACGATATCTCCGGTCACGCCCGCAGGATAAGCGCCTGCCGTCACTTCGGTCCCGCCGCCAACAAACGCCTTCAACTTCCAGCTATTCAGCGCCGATCCTTGCACCGGAATGTAATACCCACTGTTCCCGTTCTGGCTTTCCGCAAACGCCTGCACAATCGTGTCCGACGGCAACACATTCGCCACCTGCGTAAAATCCAGCGTGTCCCCGCCCGTCGGATAGTTCCCCGAAAACGCCAGCGTCGCCACCGCATAAACAAAATTGCTCGCGCTGCTGTCCACATTCCCCGGCAGCAGCGTAATCGTAATCGCCATACTCTCCCCCTCCTCCTCTGCGAATCTCTGCGCTCTCAGCGCCTTTGCGTTAGCTTTTCTCCTAACTCATACTGATTACCGATTACTGATCACTGATTACTCTCCGCACTCAAAACGGCGTATACCCGCTCCGCGCCGAATACGGCCGTCTCCGCCGCCCGCTCTGCTGCTCTCTCCGTACCGCGGCCACCACCAGATCCTCGATCGCATCCGACGCCGCGTCGTCCCACTTTTCCGCGAGTGGGCTGCCGCGAGCCCAAGCCGCTCCCGCCGCCGTCCCATACGCCAGCGCCTCCTGCGCATTCCGGATCAGCACCGGCGAAGTCGCATCCGTAAAATCCGGATACGCCTTCAAATACCGCAGCCGAATCTGCGTGTCCTGTGTCGCACCCAAAAACCACAATCCATCCGCGCGCCACTCCCACACGCTCAGCACCACGTCCTGCACCCGCGAAGGCAAACCGCCGTGCCGGGTCAAATCCACCATCTCGTCGAATTCCTGCGTTGACAAATTCGGCCGCTCCCAGAGTTTCAGCGGCACCAGCAGATCCGTCGGCAACTGGTTCGGTGGCGCCGTGGCATCGCTGATCGAAACCTGCAGCGAAGCATCCTGCCCCGCCACCGCCGTCACCACCAGCAGCGCATCGTCCTGGATAAATCCCCCGCCGCCGGCATTCCCAATCGCCCGCTGCACTTTCCGATACGCCGAATTCAGATACGGCAGCAGCACCGTATCCGTAAACAAATTCCCCTGCGCATCGTTCAGCAGCGACCTCACCAGCGACGTAATCTGCCCCGCCGTGTTATAAGCACTCGATCCAACAACTGGCATGTTCTCCGCCTCTGCGCTTCCTGATTACTGATATCTGATTACTGTTATCCCCGATCGGCCAAGGAGACCTAACAGAGCGTCTCAACCGCGCACACACCACAATTTGCTCTTCTACTCCCCCGGCAACGGCGACTTCTGCAGATACGCCGCCACCCCAATCACCGCATTTATCAACGCCGCCGCCGCCCCAATCCTCACTGTCGCGCCCATCCCCGCCTGCAAATTAAAATGCCCCGGGTCAATCCCCACCGCCGCCAATCCCGTCATCACCCCACCCGCCGCCCCGCTAATTCCCGCCGCCACCATCCCCTTCAGCCACACATCAACCCGGCTCGCTCTCATCTCGTCGCCTTCATTCTCGTCCTTATACAGGAGGGTAGACTTGTCTTAGCTAGCTATGCAATTAGTTCACTTAGTGATATACATTCTGTGCGGGCCTGTGGTGTAACCGGTAGCACAGCCCCCTGTCAAGGTGCAGGTGCAGGTGCGGGATCGACTCCCGTCGGGTCCAGCGCGTTTTCTTGGGTCGGGGGCCAATACAGGGATAAACCCCGATTACTTTTCCGCTGCGCTCATCTTGACAAGCGCAGGCTGTGTTTCTATTCTTCAATTGACAGGGGGCTGTGCTGAGCCAACAAACTCTTCACTGCCTGCACCGAATTTGGGCGGCCATCAGGCCGCCCTTTTTATTTCTCAAACTCGTCATCCATCACCTCAAACGCCCACTCCTCATACGCCCGCTCTTCCCGCGCTTCCCTCTCATACAACTTGGCGCGTTGTGAAGATCGATCCCGCCCCCGCGCCCACTCGATCGCCCGCGCCACATGTTCCGCAATCGTCGGAGTCAATTGCACAAACTCTCGCCGCGGCCCCTGCAACGTAAAACAGTGCTCGTACTCCCCGCGCTCCGGATAAGGCCCCAGCGCCGCCACGCTTTTTCCATCCGCGCGCTCCAACGTCTGCGCGTACCATGTCCGAGGCGAACCATACGCCTCCGCCGGCACCCACCTCTCCACATGCCAGCGATTCATCTGCGGATACTTTGGCTCCCACCGCAGCTCCACTACTTCGCGTATCAAATCCCCGCGCGCATCGCGATCCTCAAACTTCCCCCCAATCCATCCCAACCGGTTCCATCCCCACACCACCCGGTAATTCGCCTCGCCATACCGGTTCATTCCCCCCGCCAGACACAACCGCCGCGCCACGCTCTCCGGCGTCTCATGCGTTTCGCGAATGATCTCGATCATCTTGTTTGTTCAAAAAAATGAAGTAAAGGAGGTAAATGAGGTAAAGGAAGTAAAGGAGAGGAAGCGTGCAGTGATCGCGCCTTCCGACGTAACTCCGATCCTTTACCTCCTCTACCTCCTGAACATCCTTTACCTCCGACGCTTAGTACCCGCTCGGCCTCGCCAGCGTATCGATATACGCTCCGCTCCGTGGACTGTCCGACCACAACTGAAACGCCGTGTCAAAATAAAAGATGTACGATGCCGCCAACCCGCCGCTCGCCCCGTAAATTGGAAACACCGTGTTCCCATTGACCTCGTAAAAATCAATGTCCTTCAACACGGCCCTTCCCCAGTGCGACAAATCCAGGAAGTCCACGCGCGTCTGGTCCGCGTTCACGCTGGACTTGATCGGAATCCCGCTCATCGTCTTCCTCCCCGTGAACAGCAAATCCAGATCGTTCCCGCCGCCGCTGCCGCCTTCCTTGATGATCTGGCTCACGGTGATGCCCAGGTTTTCCCACGCGTGCTCCTGCTCCACGGCCATGTACGCGATCAACTTGCTCAGGTGATTGATGCCCAGCGCTTTCCTCACCTTGTTGATCGCCAAGCGCACGTTCGCCGGCGTCAGTGCCGCATTCCCCGCGTTCACGCGCGGCGTCTGCAACTGCACCGGATACGTCGCGCGGTTCAGGTTCAGCCAAGTGCCAGTCGTCGCGTTGTTCTGGTGATACTTGATCCCAAACAGCGAAGTCGGCTGCGCCCCGCTCAACCCGTCATGCACAATCACGTCCGTCGCCACCGTCCCGCCCGGCAGCACGTCCACCGTGATCGTCTGCGTCGGGCTGATCGGATCCGCCGCCACCACTTGGCACGTTCCGCGGTTCGTCGTCAGCGTCGTGTCGTACACCTGGATCGTCTGCCCCACGTAGACCAGCGCCGCGCCGTTCGGAACGCTCATCGTCAACACGCTGCCGGCCACCGAGCTGATCGTCCCCAGCACACCGTTCCCCGCCGTCTGAATCAGCTTGTCCAGGAACGCCCGGAACTGTTTCATCCCGTTCGCCACTTCGCGCTTCGCCGCGTTCTCAACCGCGCGCTCCCGCCCGGTCGTCGCGTATTCCACCAGTTTCGTGATTTCAATCGCGAACCGGAAGAAAATCGGCGAAACCTGCGCCACGTCGTACGCCGTCCCGGAACCGCGCCCCAGGTCGCCGCCGTCCGCGTTGTACGAGCCGGCTTTGCCTCCGGGATTCACCTGCAGCGGCAGCCTCATGTTGCGGCTGGATATTTTCTCGATGTCTCCCCGCTGCTGGATCATCGTCAACAGAATGTCGTCGCGCTCATAGAGCAGGGGCACTTTGTCGCGCACCTTCTCGAGCTGCAACGCGATGACATTCGCGTTTGCTTGTGCTGGCATATTTTTTATCTCTCCTTAAGTTTTACTTTCCGAAATCCCCAGTAGCGGCGACCTTCAGGCTTGCCCTGACGAAGGAACGGGTCGCCCAGCCCCATGTTGAGTGCGGAAGCGCAGCTTCCGCTTTTACCCCCTCAACCCAGTCACCCAAACTTTCCGTGATCCACAAATCCAAAAGTTTGTCATCCTGAGAGCATCCGACAAGGATGCACGAAGGACCTCAACGTCAACCTTGGCCACGCGTTCGCAACGTCCGTGCCTTAGTTTTTCTCTTCTCAGCGCTCTTTGCGCCCTCTGTGTTCCGCCTCTGTGCTC
>Ga0210387_10000016_pt1 | contig 209934 bp, 187 predicted proteins | sample IncBWC7OmetaG_FD_160108 | JGI IMG/M metagenome (GOLD analysis project Ga0210387, IMG submission 160108) | Forest soil microbial communities from Barre Woods Harvard Forest LTER site, Petersham, Massachusetts, United States - Inc-BW-C-7-O ...
TATCCGTGAAGAAGTACATGGACGCCGAAGCATGCACCAGGTTCGCGACAAACGTCCGAGATTCCGCCTGCGGCTTGTAGGAAAACTTGTCCTCCGGAAAATCCTGCGCCATGGCAATCAATCTCCGTCCGATGTCATTCCACGCCTCCAGCACGCCTTCCGATTGGCTGGGAGCCGGCCCCGGGGCTTGCTTCGGGGCGTTCTGCGCCCGCAGGGGAGCCAATGCAAAACCCACAGCCAACCATACCAACGCAAATCTGGAAAAACGTTTCATCTCTTTTCTCCTTTGAGCGTTGAGGCGAAAGGCTTCCGGTCCTGCTTCAGATGTATCGCCTCTCCGGATGTTTTACTGAAGTGGGAAAAAGGCAGGCCAACCGGCCCTTGGCCGAATGCGCCCAGCGAATCGTGTTTACCGGTCTCAATATTAGTTCAGCGAAACGCGCTAGTGCTACCTACTCAATTCCACTTGCCGGATAAGTCGTGCCGGCTAACCGGACAAGTTCGTACTAGCCTCCCACACGACGCACGAAACGGATGCTAAAGATGATTCCTATCACGAGACCAACAATTGCTCACAAACAAGCGCCGACCATTATTCGCCCCAAGGTCACATACGCTGGAGCATCGCCTGGATCGGTCGGTCCGTGTTTGTGATAACCGAGCGCCAAGAACCAACCAAGTAACAAACCACCCAAGGCCCCCGCCACTGCACCTCCAAGCAGACCTGCCAATGCAACGGCGATGTAAGAGAGGATTTTCATCGACGGAATGTGACTTTCAAATTGTACGCTTGTGCACGTTTCCCATCACAAGTCCTGGTAAGTCGGGTGGTCTCAATGGGTCGACGCAACACCTTCTAACGCGTTGATTGTGCGTCTTGTTCTAATTGACCAGGGGCCAATCGCAAGGAGCAGTAGACGATTCGCACGCCGGCACTACGGGATCGTCAAGCGTCGCCGCCCGCGGCTCTGGGGTTCCGTGAACAGCGCCTTTCTCGTCCATCAAATAGCTTCGGACACAATTCATCGCGTAGTTTGCGCATCGTCCTGACCCGGTTATTTTCGGCGTCGCTTGTCCGCCCGTCAAAACCACGTGCATTTCCACGGCGTAACCGGTTTTTCCTGTCATTTGGAACACAACCACTCCATCTTGGTTCTCCCATTGACCCGGCCGATAGGGGCATCTGCTTTGAAGATCTTGGACGATTCCATCAGCGTCACGCCGTTGCTCCGTGGACGCAGGTCTTTCCACACAGCGACGAATATCGGAAAGCATCATCCCGCCCTCCGAGCCGACCATGGGTCGCATTCCGAACTGGGTGCGCCTGTAAATGATTCCCAAGGAATCGGCAATGTAGGGTTCAGCATGTTCGAACCAGCCTCCCTCTGAGCGCGCCTCCAACTGGAATGATTCCGTCTTCCCGAGGGCCTGAACGTGAATTGGTCTGTAGCTTAGGGTGTAGCCACCTACTTTCCCCGGATTCGCATCAAGCGAACTGCATCCGCGCACGCCGGCAGTCGCCGTGAGGCTATCCGGATAACTGGATTTTTCCAATTTATATCTTTGCAGACACGCAAGAACATTGTTCATCACTTGGATGAGTTGAGTTTCGTTGAGCATTGAGTCGAACCGCTGCATCCTCCGGTTTTCGTCGTACTTATCGTGTGCCCAGACTCCCAGGACAATCAGAATGAACGCACCGGCTGTCTTCAGAATCGGATACAAGATGCGTTGCGCGAGGGATCCCTGGCCCACGGCGTTGGCCGCGAAAACCACGTAAAGGTTCACAGGGATCAACCCAAAAAGACTGACCGCCTGCACCCATTTACCTGGATAGTCGCTAAAGCCCAAGCCGATGGCGTAAGCAAAAATGACAGGGGCGGAAAGCACTGCGTAGAGGAGTCCGAGCCCAAATGCGACCTTGGCCCAGAGCTGCATCCGTTTGGGATCGGCCGCAGAGATCAGCAGCATGAACAGGACCACTAGATAAGGAGCCTCCGCAAGGCAGAACGCAATAATTGGAGGGTTCGATGTATGGGGAAGGCACAGTCCTGCAGCAAACAGAACTTCAACAACAATTCCAAAGACGACCGGTCCGGCCGACACTCGTCCCTGCGTTTGCTTTTGGGGCGATTGCATTAAGATACCCGCCTTGGTTCTGTGTGCATGTGGAACTGCGCCGGAACCACTCTAAATCTCGCACAAATTCAACGCAAGGAGTCGGCCTAAGTCCTAGTAAGTCGTTTATCGGTAGCTACTGCCTTCACCTTCCCAATTTTCTCTTCGAAATTTTCGCTCGGTCGAATCTGCTCGTCTCGTCAGCCTTCAATACAGGACTTGTCCAGGGGGTATACTGAGCTTATGTCGCAAGGTGATTTAGTTGTTGTCCAGTCTTACGCTACAGAAGGCGAGGCCGAAGTTGCGCGGGGCGTCCTTGAGTCGTCAGGCATCGATGCGATGATTCAGGCGGATACCGCTGGTCGCATGCGAGAGCATCTGGCATGGAGCGGCCTGGGACATCGGGTGCTTGTGCGCGAAGAGGATGCAGCCGCGGCGCGAAGCCTTCTTGCCGTGCCCCAAAACGATGAACTAGTGCTGCTTCAGTATGCAACGGAGATCCAAGTGGAAATTCTGCAAGGTGCGCTTTTGTCCGCAGGCATTTTCGCAACGGTCCGGTATGACGGCACGTATTATCAGCTGCTCGTGAATGAAGAAGATGCAGCGGACGCACGCAAGGTGATTGAGACGCTCCCAGAAGCGCGACCATAGCGACAAACCAGGGGACGGCACCGACAAGTAGTAGCTAGTACCCACTTGTCCGATTACCGCGTTTACCAGGAGTTACCCAAGAATTTGAGAACTAATTCACTTTTCTAGGTGAACTCATGTCCGTGCCCTCAACTTTACGCGACTGAATGCCATTTCGTTGCGCGTCAGCTTCTGGCGCGGTTAATCGTTTTATTTGTATCTAGAGCACCCGTTTATCCCATCTATTGTGGTATGTGCCTCCAATAACCTTCGCGAGGCGCCCACCCGGTTGAAGTGGCTCGAAGGAGGGTAATTCCTATGTGCGTTGCTCGTTTCGGTTCTTTGCTTTTCGCATCTGTCCTTCTTGCCGCCGTAGCTTCTGCGCAAATTGACGCGCCTTCCAAAGCGCTGATTCCGACCACCCAAGTTCCCAACGACATGATTCATCTGGATGTCGTAGTGACTCCCAGATCCGGTCCGCCGCTTACCGGACTTCAGCAACAAGATTTCACCGTTTTGGATAACAAAAAGGAACAGCCCATCAGTTCTTTCAAAGCCGTTCGTGGTCGCGATGCGGACGTTCACATCGTTCTGGTTATCGATGATGTGAACACCGGCGTCGATCACATCGCGTACGAACGGTCCGAACTCGACAAATTCTTGAAAATGGACAGGGGCCACCTTGCCCACCCCATAGCACTAGCGTTCCTGACGGATAAGGGCATTCAGGTGCAAGATTCCTTCTCGACCGATGGGAATGCGCTGCGTGCCTCGCTCGACCAAACCTCTGTCGGATTGCATTCCATTCTCCGGTCTGGTGGCATCTATAGTGCGGAAGAGCGCTTCGAGGTTTCGCTCAAGGCTCTGTACGAACTGGCCAGTCGAGAAGCAGCTCTGCCCGGTCGCAAGTTCCTGATCTGGCTCTCCCCGGGATGGCCAGTGCTCTCGGGCCCGGGCGTCCAGGAACAGCTCGATACCAAGCAACGCGAGCAAATCTTCCATGACATCATCAGCTTTTCCAACCTTTTGCGCAGTGCCCACATTACGCTTTACAGCATCGATCCGCTGGGAGATGCGGACTTCGGCACCCGAGCTTTCTGGTGGAAGGAATATGTTGGCGGTGTGAGCAAGCCCTACGACGCGAACTTGGGCAACCTCGCGTTGCAAGTCCTCGCGGTTCAAAGTGGCGGGATGGCCCTAACTGTAAGCAACGATATCGCTGCGGAAGTGCAAAAATGCGTTAACGATGCCGAGGCTTACTATGAACTTTCGTTTGCGCCACCCTCGGACCAGAAACCAAACGAATTAAATAAAGTGCAGGTGCGGGTGAACAAGGCCAGCGCGGACGCGCGCGCCCGCCAGGTCTATTATTGGCAACCCTGAAGGCTAAAATCGGGTTACTTTCTCTGGGGCAGTGTTTTACTGTTCACTTGAATCCTTGTGCTCTACTCCCGATTAGCCCTGACTGCGTCTTCGAAGCGCCGCTCGCAAACCGGACAAGTCCGGTCCTAGGACTCCACATTTTCGGTTAGGGCGTTTACCAGGCACACAGTAAGTTTGCTAAGCTCCAGGCTCAACGCTAGGCATATACCAGTTGCAGACGATGAAATGGATTCGCAAAAGCCCGTTCGGTCGTCAAGAAGACGCCGCAGAGCACATGATCGAACTGCTTTCTCAGGAGGCAGACAGGCACGGTACCCCGCTAAATGAAACGGAAAAGAAAATGCTCTCTAGCGAATCTGGTCGCAGAGAATCCTTTCCGGAAGACTTGCGAATGCGATTACACAAGTTGATAGGAGAGATTCTCGAACAAGAGAAAGCCAAGGGCATCAAGAACGATCCGAAGAGCTTTCTCGCTTCCTTTGAATGGGCAAGCGATAACGCGTGCCCTGAAATTGTAGCTTTGACAGAGGAAGTGGTCACGGGCGGTGGATTCGGGCCTTTGCCTCCACCGCATGGACGAAGATGGATCAAGGATCGGGCTCAAGTTATTGGCTGTGGGCTTCTGCTAGTGCTGATCATGATGGTAATTGTTGCGATTTGTGGCCTCATTTTTCAGAAAAAATGATTCGAGAAAACCCAAGTCCCGATTAGTCGGCTAACCGGAAAAGTGGAGGCTAGTACCCACGTCGACGGCAACCCTGTTAGTCAGGACCTGCTCAAGGTGCCGGTATGAGCGCATGCGTTAAAGGAAAGGTCGAGCGATATTCTGCGCCCGATCATAATCCGCTTCTAACACGGAGACTTGCCACGACGTTTTTTTCATGCCCTTCAGTAATCGTCTTCCACGCAAGTTGAACATGTATGCCGCCCCGGCATCAGCGCCGCACTTGCCTCGATTGGGGATGTTCGCGTCATGCAAAGCTGCCACAAGTGCCTCAAATTTCTGCCGGCTTAGCCCTTCCCACAGAAGAACTACTCTCTCCGCGTCAGCCTCACTGGAACTGCCAACGAGTAAGGCTGAGCAATGACAGCAACGAGCAAAACCCGTTCGATACTCTGCCTTGCAAATCGGGCAATAAGGCATCTCTCGCGTCTCCAACAGGCTGGATTTTAGCACTAACAGCGCGCAGAGGAGCGAACGGAACCTTTCGCCAGGACAGAGGGTTTGGGACCCTGTTGGGTTCAATTACATCTTGGCAGTCAACTCCTGGTAAGTCGGGTTACCGGACAAGTGGGTACTAGCGTCGACTTCTCCGGTACCCGTATCGAACTAGATTCAGGTTTACCCAGTAGGGGGCGATTATGGTTTGGCGTCCGATAAGTCCGTATCCGCGGTGGACTTCACCGCTACTGCGCCAGGAATTTCGGGCGATGCAGTATCTCCCTGCCGTGTGAGATACAGGAAGAACGGAGTGAGCTCGAACGGCGTTACCTCGTCCTTGGCCACTGTCCCAACTGGCTTGGTCTTGAGCATCTGCAGCCGATTGTCCCAGGGTTCGATCTTGATACGTCCGCCAAGCGGCAGAGCGGCAATAAGGTCACCCGTTGGCTTTGATGTCGACGCCTCCGCGGTTGAAGTCGCGGATGTGCCGGTAACACCAATCACCACCCTGTTCCCCAGGTGCGGGCTAACCAGATTGGGAATCTCCTTCGAACGATCATTCAACGCTTGGAGGAAGAGTTGTGCGCTTCCGAGATGATCCTTGTAGGGTGACTTCTTCAGGAACTCCATCCCTTGTTGGGTCGCCGCCTGTTCCTCTTCCACTGTGTGAGTAAAACCAAAATGCCGAAACGTTTCTTTTTCGTCGAAACGCAGGCGATTGAAAAACGCATATTGGGTGCCCATACGATGCCGGAGCACGATGTGGCCGAGTTCGTGGGCGAGGATGGCCGCAAGGCTGGCCTCGTCAGGGAGCACATCTACCAGGCCGCGGCTCAAGACAATGGTGTGGCCCATCGTGAAGGATTCCATCGTCGAGGTCATCAGAACGCGGCAGCGGACCGTCGGCTCTATATCAAGGTTGTTTGTAACCTCAATATTGTTAACCACCGTTTCCAGCACTTTATCCACGTCCCCGTACTGCGCCATCAGACCCATCTGCTCCATCTTGGAGGCGATGTTGTCTTCGGCCTGGCGTTCCCACGCGCGTTTCTCTTCGAGCGGCGAATAGTCGTTCCCGACTTCTGTCTGATCCGTCACCGGCTTGGGGGCCTCCACCACCACCTTGCTTAGCTCCTGCTCTTCCCGATCCAGGGTGGGGGCGTAGCTCCAAAGGCGTGTCTGTGCTCTGAAGGACTGCACCATCGGATTGTTCGCTTCTTCGCTGTAAATGAAAGCCGGTAGCCATTTGTCCTTTCCGGCATTCGTGCGCCAGCTGTCGAAATTAAAGTAGTAGCTGGTCTTGGACCGGCTGCTATAGCCGCCGTTGAAGCGCACGATGTGATAGTCTTGATCCTCTACCCAAATCCGGCCGACAAAGCGCCCTTTCTCATCCTTCGAAACCGGGTCAACGTCGAAAACCAGGCAGCGTACCTGACCCAGGAACTCCCGTCCGACATAGTTAAACTTGTAATGCTGTCGGTTAAACCCGGTTGTGTCCAGGTAGATCATTTGCAGGAAGCCGCGGGGGAGAAATTCCATCGAGACAAATCTGCCCATACCCGCGAACATGTTGTGCTTCGCGTGACTGTCAGTGATCAGGGGTTCGAGTTCCACGCCCTTCGCCAACTCTGCGCGCCCAAGAAAATAGTTGTCGCCCTTCGGCACTGCCTCTTGATTCTTGTTCGCATGGAGAACCTGGATGTAGGTCTCTACTATGGGGGAATACTGGTGCAGCGACTGCATTTCCGCCTGTTCTTGGGCCACAATCCTGTCCACAACTTCAGTCAGCTTCGACGGTTGCTGGGGAAATGCACTCAGGGACAGCGCACCCAGCGCCAAGGCGGCAAGCAATATTTTCAAGGCACGCATAATGCCTCCTAAACTGCGCATCCGGGATATAGCTGGACTTTGTCAGAGTAGGCCTCCGTCAGCAGTCTGCAAGCTGTACGAAGGGTTAGTTCAAGGACAGGCGTACCTGAAGATAAGCGCACTGGTCGAAATATCGGTGCTCAAGTGCTCGGGTTTGCCGCAGCAGTGTCCCAATCGGCTTGGAGCGGTTGTAGGCAGATGGTTAGTGGAATCCAGATTGAGGGCTAGTGCCCACTTTTCCGGTTACCGCGTTAATCAGGCGCTGACAATTGAAACGGGCTTATGATTTGTGGGAGCTATGTTCTAAAGTCTGCACTATGGGTAGAGTACGTAGCAGCCACCCACTCTTGAGCAGCCGCAAAAGGAGGGACGAACAATGGTTCGACGACTTTTCGTGCTTTTATTGCTTTCCATGATTTTGATTGTAGATTCTGCCTTCGTCCGGCCGACTCGGTCGACGAGTCAAGAGCGGACAACGCAAGACCACATAGAGTGGGTGAACCATACTCTACAGAGAATGGAAACCATTAAACCGGGAATGACGCGATTTGACCTCCTCAAGGTTTTCAGGACCGAAGGAGGGTTTTCCACAGGATTACGACGAACATTTGTCAGCCCGGACTGTCCCTATTTCAAAATTGACGTCGAGTTTAAGGCGGTTGGTCGGCCAGACAGCGACAACGCCGGGTTTGTAACTTTGCTCGAAGACAATCGAGACATTATCGTCAAAATCTCTAAGCCTTACCTGCAATTCACCATTGGAGACTAGGCGTCGGCAAACCGGCCAAGTTCCTTCCAATACCCACATGGATGGTAACCGCGTTAATCAGGAATTGGCAATTCATGCCTATGCACAATGACGAGGAAGACCATTTGAAGATTTGATGGTGGCTAAAGTGCCCGACTTTTGGGTCCCTGACACCATCCAAATTGTGGTACCTGGGGGAAGGTCCTGCTTTGTGACCGGTGGTCCTAGCTCTATAAACAGTTCTTCTTCGCCAGACGAGCTCCATTGCAGACCTTGGAGCTCGACTTTGGTGACCGTTCCATCCGGCCGTCGAAGTTCAAGTTGGTCTCCGAATTTCAGCTGGTCGTTACATCCTGGGCTTACGAGCGCATTTGGCACTGCAGGTAAGGGGCATATGCGCCCATTTAGCTCGCACAGGTCAGTCACAACTATCAGTTGCCTTTGAGTCGAGTTCATAATCAAAACTCCTTCGGAAGTAAACGAAGGCTTGCGAGACTGAAGTGGACCTATCACGGGTATTGCGGAGTGACGTTCAGGTAAAACGAAGTGAGTAGAACGCATAGAACTGCAATTGCTGAGGGGAACCCAGAACACATCTTCCAATACATACCTTGTTTTTCCTTGAGACCCAGAAATTGCTTCCGAGGGCTGAGGATTTATTTTCTGTTTCATGTTCACTGCTTCTCCGATTGCACCGCATGCATTCTTCCTAGCTAAAGGGGCGCACCGCGGAAAAGCGCGCCCCTTGCTTTTCGATTCTCAATGCATGCAGGAATTCGAATCGGCTAGAAACGGACTTGAATCCCAGCCTGGTAACGGAAGTTGCTTTGGTTTTGATTGCCACTGGTGAATCCGTTGCCGAAGCGCGTGAGCACGTAATCAACCTGCGCGGGCCGGATGGCGATTGAGTGGGAGAGCGGGATGTCGATCCCACCGCCGAGCGCGAAGTCGAATGCATTGTTGCTCGGGTTGTTAACGACGCAAGTCGCTAGCTGTTTGCAGAGGTTGCCGTAGAAACTGGAGTGGGCCCCGCCGAACAGAGCTTCCGCGAAGGGTTCGAATTTTCCGGCACGAACCTTAACGACCGGTCCTACGTTGTAGGTGAAGAGATTGGCCGAAGCCGTCGCGGTGCTTATATTATTTGTAAAAGTCACGTTGTTGCTCTGGTAGCCGGCAAACTCAGCTTTGATCCCAATCATGCTCGTAAAGAAATAGCTGATATCCGCTCCGCCTCCGTTGAGCGAATGACTACTGAAGGTTCCGCTATTCTCGGGATTGAAGCGGAAATAGGAATAAAAGCCGGTAATTTCCGCCTTGGGACCATCTTGCGCAAAAGCCACCGTTCCGATCAGCAATACAGCAATTACGACGAGTACCTTCTTCATTTCCATTTCTCCTTTTATTGTCAGATGGCAAACTTAAACTCGACAGAATTGGCGACCAACTCACCCCTTTGACAAAGACCTGGAAGTGGTGCAGAGAGGAGGGAGATCGAAGTTACGAATGGTCTTCCCTCAATGAGAAGGATTGACCAATACAGCGCAAGCATGGGCGCTCCGCCTCACTTGCACTCGATCCAGTTTTCAACCTCTCTGGCTGGCCCAGCCAGGTTGGGCTGGAATGTTGCCAATTTAGGCGTTGATACCATCCAGCCACAACTAGGAGATTCCCTAGGAATGAATCTGCGGACCACTGAAAAACCCAACAGTGCAGAGCTGTCAAAACTTACAGTTCCGGCGACTGGCAGATATGAGATAGCCAGACAGCTCCTGCGAAAGTCAGAGTCAATCAGGATTGGGGTGGGCAACACTGGATTTTTTGCTGAGCGACCTGGATGAATGAGTGATTGACTGCCGTCAAGCACCTTTCGCCGACCGCCCAGAGGGGGCGAATATGGAAAATGTGGCTGCGCGCAGCACCGGCCCGCGTTTCTTGGTCGCAGATGACCACGCCATGTTCGCCGAAACATTGCGGGTCTATCTGGAAAAGACTCATACCGTTGTTGGGGTGGTTATGGACGGTCGTGCGCTGATAACCGAGGCCATACGACTCAGTCCGGACGTGATTGTCGTAGAATTCACTACGCCCCTCTTAAATAGGTTAGATGCGGCCCAGAGAATCAAACTAGAAGCCCGTAAAATCAAGTTCATCTTTCTGACGATGCACGACGACCCAAATCTCGCTGCCGCCGCCCTTGAACTTGGCCCAATTGGATTGTTCTGAAACACTCGGCCGGACAGGAGCTACAAAATCCAATCGGTCATGTCTTGCATGACAAGCACTATTTGACGCCCAAGCTGAGAGCTGAAGACTGGTTTGAAACGAAAGCTAGGGTGCGGCAATTCTCTAAGGAAATGTCCCCGCGACAAAGGGAGATCGTTCAGATGACCGCTGAGGGGCGATCCCTAAAGGAGATCGCCGGTATCTTGGATGTGAGCCAGAAAACTGTGGAGTTCCACAAGCATCACATCCAGGAATCGTTCAGCCTTCGTAGCAACTCCGACATGGTCCTGTTTGCCTTGAAGCGCAGACTGATCGTGGTCAATCCCCTGTGAGTCCGTGCCGTTTGCCCGTTCTAACTCCCGGTAAGTCGGCAAACCGGCCAAGTTCGTTCCAGTACCCACATGAACGGTTACCGCGTTAATTAGGATTTGAAGGGCACGGTTTGTGCCGTGCCCTTGTCGATCTATCTGTTGTAGTGGTTTCGCGGCGCACCGTCATAACGGCCAGTCCGCATGCAACACTTCTTGAAAGCAGCGTGCAGAACCGCAAGGGCAGGGGTCGTTCCTACCTAGCTTCTCAGATAGTTCCTTCTCGCCATGGACGACCCGGTTACCACGCTTAACGTTGGTTTCGGATGGGAAACCCTTGCGTCGCTTGCTGCTTGTTTCGTGGAAAAAAGTTGCTGTACACGGCAGTTCTCCTTCTTGATGGATTTGCCCGTCACATCACGAAAGTGAACTGCACTTCTAAGACTAACCCATTCCTCGGCTCTTCCCAAGTCCCTGTTAGTCGGATGGCCGTCCGCGCGGGTACAGTGAGCCGCTTCTCCGGTTTCCGGGTTAATCAGGCAAGTTGGGCACTGCTACCGGCCATCTGGCGAGGTCTCCATAACAGAAGAAAGCCCAAGCTCAAGCCGAAGAGAATTCCGGGCACTAACCAATTGCTGCCGAGAAACTTCAATACGAAACCAAAAAGAGCTAGGTTCATGGCATAGACGAAGCCGATGACGTGCGCTGACTTCCAGAACCTGAGAGCCTTGGGAAGGTCGCCAGGAAGTGCTTCGGCTGACCGCCTGAAAATTTTCTTTCGTGTTACGAATCCGACGAGAACCAGGTAAACGGAGGCAAAAACGAGCACGGCCAAAACCCATGCCGAAACACTACGGACGGGAGGATTCATGGTCTGGACCATGAAAAGAAGACAGAACCACGCGCTTAGGAAACCAACGTGGACTATGTCGATTTCAGTTTGTGTTTTAGATATGGTGTCAGGTTTACTGCGCCCCAGAACCTGATAGACCCTTCCGAAGCCAAGGCAGGCGACTCCCGTGAACAGCGTATCAAGCGGGCGGACAGTTGAAGGGGCGACGCGATGATGCGTGCAATAAGTTGCCAAATAACGCAAAGAGCCATCCAGGAACGTGATTCCAGAAAGCACAGCCATCGCTAGTGCTGCATATCGAGCCACGGATTTCATGGCGCGATGCTAGCACAGGTTTCCTGTAGGTCCCGATTAGTCGGCTAACCGGACATATGGCTAGTAGTACGACCTTGGGCTGCTACTTCCACGCTGTGATGTGAAGGCCTACCGAGTCGCTGTAGAGGTAGACACGAACGTCATGTTTGTTGCCTGGCTCGACCGCATGCCATGCCCTGAGGTTTGCGCCGGTCGGCTCATCCAATTCGTTTTCCTCGCGAGTCAACCAATTCGACGGTACAAGGACCTGAAGGCGAGAGACCAGATCGCGGAATCGGACCTCAGCAACGGACACGGAAGGCTCCTGCCAATAGCAAACGAACTGCGTTCCTGAGTCGATGGAAGGAGAGACTTTAACTGCGTTGACCATACAATCCTTCGCCCCACTAAGTTTCAACGTACCTTCTGAGGTGTCCGCCTTCGAGTTGGCGGTATGGATGATGTCTTCAAAAACACTCGTGCGAGCCTCAAACGCTTTCTTCAGGTTTTGGCAGAATTCATCGCAACCCACGCCCACGGCGGCTGCGGCGGATGGAGTCAGCTTGGAAGGAGAGGGCAAAATGTGATGCATCAAAAACGGAGAGGAAAGCGAGTTCATCATCAGGTAAAGCTTCGCCGATCCGTCACTCTGCTTCGCCACTTGCAGATGAAGCGGGCATTGCCCGATATAAGGTCCCTCCGTGGGAGTGATTTCACAATCGGGTGGACCTGCGTCAACGTAATGGTCGACACTCGGGGAATTAACGACGAAATGCCAAGCTGGATTGAGTGTCTTAAGCGCATCCATTGTTCTTGCGTACCAGCTCGCGCCGTTTGCAAAGGGGACTTGCGCGTAGCAGATACACATCAGCACGTTGTTAGCCCACTTCGTCAGTTGGCAAGGGACCTTTGTCCCTTCCGTCGAGACGTCGGGAACGGGGGATACATGCGACTGGTACCCTCTAAAGTCAATGACGGCTGCATCGAGTATGTTCTGCACATTCGAACAGAGCTGGTCTTTGCACTGCGCAGATGCAGGAATCGGGAGAAGAGTGAAGAGCATGCCGGAAATGAGAGATGCGGTTTTCTTGTTCATTTCATCCTGTCTGATGAAAGGTGGTGGGCGACCTAGCGTCGGGGCAGGGTGGGAATTGTCCCTTCAGCAAAAGACTGCACCCGGCCGAATTTGCTGTCAACCATATGACCGAAACGCGGATGTCCTGCGAGGCAACAGTCGGATCTTATTCAACTACAGGGTGCAACTCCTGGTAAGTCGTGGGGGTTCAGACCGTCGATGCAACACCCTCTAATCAGTTGATCCAACAATGCTTCCCCGGGAGAACTGATCTGTTTGCCTGCAGTCGATCAAAACCTAGCCAGGGTGGCGTTCCGGCTGATCTAACCTAGCGAGCGATTTTAGCTTTTGTTTTCAATGTTAAGGTCGGTTCGAGCTGAGTGTTGCGTCGACCCATTGAGACCACCCGGCTTACCGGAAAAGTTCCGTACTGTTACCTTTCAATTGTTGAATGAAGGTTACTGAGGTTTGCACAAGAAGAAAGCCCCAGGACCACTCGCCACCTGGGGCTTTGTCAATCGAACGAGACTCTGTCCCCGAGTGCCGTTCCCGTTCGAGCGTCTTACTCTATGAATATCTTAATTTCGCAAACCTAGGCCTGTCGTTGTCCGAGAGCAATCACAAAGTTGTCGCAAAGCAATTCTGCGCTGGCGGCCGGAGTATGGCGTACTCACAAAAGGGTGATTATCTTCGGGCAATGATCGAGCATGCCAATTCTTGTGTCTGAGATTTGGCATTTTAGGCACCACGATTCGGCTTTGCAACCTTCCCATTGCGAATCGCACTCGACTATGAATTTGGTATCAAGCGTTTTCGCGCGAATTCCTGGTTAGTCGTGCCAGCTCAACCGGACATATGGGTTGTAGTACGGTCTCCGGGCCGGAGACCGGACACATCTCAAAGTGCACGAAATTTCGAAATATCCACTAACCGCGCAGCAATTTCAAAGGGACAATCGAACTAGAAAGAAAAAGTGCGCTGATTCCAGAGAAGTTAAATGGAGCCGAGAGTGGGAGTTGAACCCACGACCTGTCGATTACGAATCGACTGCTCTACCACTGAGCTACCTCGGCCCTGCTTTATGACGATAGCACCCGCGGAAAAACACTGTCAATTCTGGCCCGAGAAAATGTGCGAGGAATCGTTCAGCGGGAGAAGGGGAACATCGCCCAGCCGATGCCGATGCCGACGAGCAGGAAGAGAAACAGGGACCAGAGAATATATTTGAAGCGATCTTTGGGACGGCGGCGGCCGAGGAATCCGAAGGCGACGGAAATGACGACGGCGAAAAGGAGGAAGGCCTGAAAATGCGTGAGGTCCAGCGCGGGCACGGGGGTCATGCCTTGTGTCCACGCGCTGCTTCGTAGGCGTGAAGGGCGGCCAGAAGATTCAGGACGCCGGCGGTGGCAAGAAGGCGCGTGCCGTAATCGCCGTCGGCGTGCGAAACGTCGGCGCCTGCGGTTTCCATGGCGCGAGCGACGAAATAGAAACCGCCGGCGCCAAGATCGGCGATGAAGCCGAGCTTGTCAAAGGCGTCGGCGCCCTGGCGCGTGAAGACGTTTCCCTTCATGGAAGCGCCAGCGGCAACGAGCAGGCCGACCGAAAGGAAGACCACGATGGCGCGGCCCCACATCATTTGCAGCGCGTGGCCAAGGCCGGGCAAGAGCCAAGCCGCGACGCCCAGAGCGAGCGCGCGGGATTCGCGCGGAGAGATGTCTTGCACCTTTGGCGGAGGGGAAGACTCCGCGCCCGGGCCCGCGTTCTGCAATGGTTCGTCCATTTCGCTCCAATCCTGAAATTTTACGCGAGCAGGGGCAGGATCTCCTGCTGAACGGCTCCCGTGACGCGCGCTTCCTTTTCGCCGATGTAGACATCCACTTCGCTGCGGATTCCGAATTCGGGGAGGTAGATTCCCGGTTCGACGGAATTGCAGGTTTCGGGGATCAGGTGGCGTGCGTCGTGGGTCTCGAGGCCGTCCATGTTGACGCCGTTGCCGTGCACCGCCGCCTGGCCGATGTTGTGGCCGGTGCGGTGAAAGAAATATTTGCCGTAGCCGGCCTTTTCGACGACGCGGCGCGAGGCCTGGTCCACCTGCCAGCCTTGCAGGGGCTTGCCGGACTTGATGGACTTCTGGATCAGATCAACGGCGGCATCGCGGGCTTCGCGGACAACTTTGAAAACCTTGGCGTATTTGTCGGGCACTTTTGCGCCGAGATAGCCGACCCAGGTGATGTCGTAATAGACGCTGCCGGCGGCTTTCTGCTTGCCCCAGACATCGAGAAGGAGCAGGTCGCCCTCCTTAATTGTGGAGGAGGATTCGCGTTTGGGGGCGTAGTGCGGGTCGCTGGCGTTTTGATTCACGGCGACGTCGGGGCCTTCTTCGGTGGTGATGCCTTCTTCGTCGAAGCGCTTGCGAATCCACTGCTGCAGATCGTATTCGGTGAGATTCTTTTTGTCGCGAACCGACTGCGCAGCTAGAGCAAACGCTTGTTGGACGATCTTGTCGATGGCGCGGCCGGCGGCGAGGTGTGATTCGAGCTGCGCGGCGCTCCAGCAGGCTTCGTATTTCTGAACGAGATCGGCGGAGGTGACGACTTTCGCGCCAGTGCTGCGGACCAGTTCAATCGTGCCGGCGTCCACCATCGAAACGTAGGGGATCGCGTTTTTCGGCGAATATTGCATCGCCACGTTTTTGGCGCGGCCGAGGATTTTTTTCAGATTGCCGCGCAATTCTTCCTGCGCGGAAAAATAGAGAGTTTCGCCGGGCAAGGCGGCAAGCGATTGCGCTTCGATCTTGTGCACCAGTTTTTTCGGCGTGCCTTTGGCAGGGACGAAATAAAACCAGCGGCGCGTGCGCATGCTGTCGGGCAGGGCCAGGATGCGATGGGCGATGGGATCGCGGCCGCGGAAATCGTAGAAAAGCCACCCGTCAAGCTTCGCGGCCCGCAGGTCTTTTTGGATGGATTCGATGTTTGCGCTCATGAAGTCAGGTACCGCCGGATTTCGAAGGATTCTAATTGGGAACGATCGCTACGCTTCTTCGCGGAGGAGATCGAGAATTTGCTGCCGGGTGACGCCGCGAATCTCCACGCGTTTGTTGCGCCCGTGCTCACCGCTCTGGATTCTAACAGCGGACTTTGGGGTTTTCAAAAGATCGGATAGGAAGGCGACGAGAGCTTCATTGGCGCGGTTTTCGATGGCTGGAGCGCAGAGGCGAATTTTCAGCGCGCCGCCGAGGGCGCCGGCGATTTCGTCTTTGCTGGCGCGAGGCTGGACGCGGACATTGAGCGTCAGGGTGCCGCGGGCGGGGTTTTCGGTGATTTCGAGGAAGGGCATCATTACAAGGCTAACCTGAAATTGCGGCGAGAAATTGCGATTCTTACAATCGCGCCAGCGGACCGCCTCAGAAGGCGGTCTCTACAAAAGAAAAAGATTTGCCGGGCAAGAGCTCGGCGGTTGTGTTCTCGGCAGAGAAATTGGTTTCGCGGATGAGTGGAGGTCGTAAAAGCGGTGGCAGAGACACCGCACTCCAAAGGTGGGCCACCTGAAGGTGGCCGCTACGCGGGGGCGGACCGAGCGCCGCGACGGGTCGTACAAAGGAAAGAGGCTTGCCGGGCTAAAGCCCGGTGCCTACAGAGGCTGGGTTTACCAGGCGCGTTGGTACTGGACAGGCGGAGTCAGTTTCGCGCCGAGTTCCTGGGCGGCGCGGCGTGGCCAGTAGGGATCGCGCAGGAGTTCCCTGGCGAGGAAAACAAGATCGGCTTGCTCGGTTGAGAGGATCGTCTCGACCTGGGCGGGGTCGGTTAGCATTCCTACTGCGCCGGTGGCGATGCCGGCTTCACGGCGGATTGCGGCGGCGAACTTGACCTGGTAGCCGGGGCCCAGGGGAATTTGCACGTTGGGCACCAGGCCTCCGCTGGAGACATCCACCAGATCAATGCCGAGACTCTTGAAGGTTTTGCAAAGCTCGATGCTCTGCGGCAAATCCCAGCCGCCTTCTTTCCAATCGGTGGCGGAAATGCGCACGAACACAGGCCATTTTGCGGGCCAGATTTCGCGGACGGCTTGGGCTACGCGCAGCGGGAAGCGCGCGCGATTTTCAAAGCTGCCGCCATACTCGTCGGTGCGGAAGTTGGAAAGAGGCGAGAGAAATTCGTGCGCCAGGTAGCCGTGGGCGGCGTGAACCTCGACGACCTGAAAGCCGGCGGCTAATGCCCGGCGAGCGGACGTTCGAAAGTCTTCGACGATCTGATCGATTTCCGCGATGGTGAGCTCTCTTGGATCGGGATAGTTCGCGTCAAACGCCACAGCGCTCGGGGCCACGGGCACCCAGCCACCTTCACTCTGCGGGACTTTGCTACCGCCAATCCACGGCGCGGCGGTGCTTCCCTTTCTTCCCGCGTGGGCAAGCTGCATGCCGGGGATTGCGCCCTGCTCGCGGACAAAATCGGCGATGGCCTTCCACGATTCGACGTGGGCGTCGAGATAGATGCCGGTGTCCCAGGGCGAGATGCGTCCGATGGGCTGGACGGCGGTCGCTTCCGTCATTACCAACGCGGCGCCGCCGATGGCGCGGCTGCCGAGATGAACCAGGTGCCAGCGTCCGGGATGCCCGTCCCTGGCTGAGTATTCGCACATCGGGGAAACGGCAACCCTGTTTTTCAACTGCAACTCTCGCAACTGAAGCGGCGCAAAAAGCGTCATAGGTTCTCCCAATCATTCATCGTCGTCATTTCGTTTGATTCAGGGATTCTTGGGACGGATACCGAAAATCGCGGTGCCGACGCGAACTTCCGTAGAGCCTTCGAGAATGGCGGCTTCGAAATCGTGGGACATTCCCATGGACAAAGTGGGCAGAGGCCTGCCGATGCGAGGCTCTACTTGTTCTTTTAGTTTTCGCAACGTTTCGAAAAAAGGGCGGACTTGCTGGGGATTTTCGCGGAAGGGAGGGATGCACATCAGGCCGGCGAAATCGAGGTGAGGAAGCGTCAGCAAGCGTTCCGCGAGTTGCGGCAAATCCGCCTCGGAGACACCGCTTTTGGTTTCCTCGCCGCCCATGTGGACTTCGATGAGGACGCGCAGCTTTTCGCCGATTCCCTTCTCCGCTTGTGCCCGATCCAGCCGCTGGGCCAGTGACCAATCGTCGACCGAATCAACGGAGTGGAAGGCTTTTGCGGCGCGAGCGGCTTTGTTGCTTTGCAGATGGCCGATCAGATGCCAGGTAGCCTGGAGGTCCGCGACTGCGGCGAGCTTCCCTTCCCATTCCTGGACGCGGTTTTCACCAAAGTGGCGGAGACCGGCAACGTAGGCTTCGCGAATCGTGTCAGCGGGGTGAGTCTTGGAAACGCCAATCAGAAGAATCTCCTCCGGTTTTCTTGAAGCGCGACGCGCGGCCAGCTCGATCCTCTGGCGAACGATTCGCAAATTTTCACGGATTGTTGAGAGGTTCGCCATCCTGAGCCTGTAAAATCCTAACATGGCAAGGGCGTGCTCCCCGCGAAAGACGGGCCGCACGGCTCTTAGGGCGGAAGCCGTTGCAGGTAGCTCGTTGTGTCTATACACTGAGTGGCACTGGTGGTCTGCCCCTACCAAGAACTGGAGACATGACAACACGCGGATTGCTGATTGCTATTGAAGGCATCGACGGTAGCGGAAAACACACGCAGGCCAAACTTCTCGAACACTCACTCCAAGGCCTCGGCTACAAAGTTTATTCCACCGGATTTCCGCAGTACGAATCGTGGTTTGGGACGATGGTGGGAAAATTTCTGAACGGGGATTTCGGGCCGCTTGAGAGCGTGGACCCGCATTTCACCGCTCTGTTATACGCGGGAGACCGGTTCGAAGCCAAGCAGCGGCTGGAATCGTCGCTCAACGAAGGGAAAATTGTGCTCGTCGACCGGTACATCGGGTCGAACCTCGCGCACCAGGTGGCGCTGGCGAAACCCGAAAAGCGGGCCGAGTTCATGCGATGGATCGAGCACCTGGAATACACCATCTATGGACTGCCGCGGGAAAGCATGATCCTTTACCTGCGCGTGCCGCCGAGCCAGGCGCAGGAACTTGTGGGGAAGAAAACCGAACGGAAATACACCACCGCAACTCACGATATCCTGGAAAAAAACCTGCGGCATCTGGAAGACGCGGCGGAGATGTACGACATGATGTCACGAAGCCGGCCGTGGGCCACGATTCAGTGCTACGATTCCGCGAACAATGGTTTGCGGATGCCGGAAGATATCGCGAAGGAATCGCTGCAAGCGGTGAAACCTCTGTTGGAGAGCTGGAAAAAAGGCTGAACGATGGGCTTCTCCGAATTTCTGGGTAACGAGGCGATGGTGGCCGCCCTGCGCGGGGCGTTGCGGGCAGAGCGCGTGCCGCACGCGATGCTGTTCACCGGGCCGCGGGGAGTGGGGAAATTCACGCTGGCGCGGATGTTTGCACAGGCCGCCAACTGCGAACGGTTGAAGGACGACTTTTGCGGAGAATGCGCGACCTGCCAGCGAGTCGGGCTACTCGCAAATCCGGGCGACTTGATCGCGCAAGGACTCGCGGAGCGCGGGGAGAGCGCGGATGCGGCAACGGTCGAGCGCGTGCCGCTGATTCTGCAGAGCCACCCGGATGTGTGGGTGCTGGTGCCTGATCCGGTGAGGCTGAAGAGTCCGGTGGTGCGGCCGGTGATGCGCATCGGCCAACTTCGCGCCGTCCAACGCGCGGCGTATTTTCAGCCGATGGGGCGGCGGAGGGTGTTCATCCTGGACGGCGCGGAAACGATGCGCAGCGACGTTTCGAATGTTTTCCTGAAAATCCTGGAAGAGCCGCCCGGATCGGCGACGCTGATCCTGACGGCGCCATCGCCGTTCAATCTGCTGCCCACGATCGTATCGCGCTGCATGCAGTTTCGCTTTGCGCCGCTGGCGCAGGCGGAAGTGGAAATCATTTTGAAGGCAAAAGGCGGAATGAAACCTGCCGAAGTGAAGCTGGCCGCGCAACTCTCCGAGGGCAGCCCCGGGTTGGCGAGCGAGATGAATGTGGAAGCGGTGGTGGAGCGGAGACGCGCGATTCTGCGGATATTTGACCATGCGGCGCGGGGGCAGGGGTTCTCGCAGCTCTTCGCTGCCACGAATCAGCTCGCGAAAGATCGCGAAACGCCGTACGAAGATCTGCTGGGAGATTTTTATGGGTTGCTCTCAGACCTGCTGGAATTGAGCGCAGGGTTGAAAGCACCGCAACTCCGCAACCCGCATCTTACGAAGGAGCTCGAGGCGCTTGCGCGTTCCGTAAATTCCGACTGGGTGATGCGCGCGATCACGGGCATTGACGAACTCGCGTCGGGCGCCCGCCGGAATCTCAACCGGCAGCTTGGCATGGACGCGTTAGCGGCGTCGCTGGCTTCCGAAGAGCCCGCAAACGCCGCGCGCAAATAAGCGGTCTATCTTTATTCAGCGGCGCGCGTCATAATAAACGAAACCCAACGCCCATTTCCTGCATCACAGGATAGTAATCTTCCAAAGCCGCCGAAGGAGTAGTCATGGTGAATCGCCGCATGTACCGTCCCAGTTTTGCGGACGTCAAGGAACAGGCGCCACCCCGCGCCTCCCACAACAGCAACAACAATGGACCTGTTCCGAGCAAGAAGCCCGCGCCGCCGGAAGTGACGCACGCGGAGAATTTCTACTGGGTCAAGCAGATGCAGGGACGCACCTCGATGGTGGTGGTGCTGGAAACGGGAGAAGAGCTGCGCGGAGCAGTGGAGTGGTACGACCGCGAGTGCATCAAGCTGACGCGAAACGGCGCACCGAACCTGATGGTCTTCAAGCGCTTCATCAAGTATGTGTATAAGGACGGGGAAGATTCCGCGCAGGGCGGCGACGAGTAAGGGCTACTTCCGCAGGGTATTGCCTCCGGCGGCCGAGAAGGTGAGCAGAGCCTTTGCCGCCATAGTGCCAGATTCATTGAAAATTTCGCATTCGGTGACGATGAAGTTGCGCCCCTTGCGCAAGACGCGAGCATCCGCTTTGACCCGCCCTCCCGCCACCGGCTCCAGATAGTTAATCTTCAGTTCGAGCGTTGCGATCTCCACGCCCCTGGGAACTACCGTGTAGGCAGCAATCGCGGCGGTGGTGTCGGCGAGAGCCGCCAGGATGCCGCCATGGACCACGCCATGAATCTGCTTGTGGCGCTGGTGGACGTCCAGCCGGAAAATCGCCCGGCCGTCGTGGACGCTTTCCACGTCGAAGCCGAGGAGCTCGGAAGACATGCTCTCTTTCATCCGGCGCCGGACGAGTTCGGTTGCCTGCTTTTCTTCCGGGGTCATTTTTCGAGCCATTCGAGTCAGCCTCTTTCAGTAAGCGGTTACTCCACCATCCACGGGAATTACGGTTCCGGTCATCCAGGAAGATTCTTCGGAAGCGAGGAAGACGGCCAGGCCGGCGATGTCGCCCGGCTTGCCGAAGCGGCCGAGGGGGATGGTTGCCAGGCGGCTTTCGCGGGCCTGGCGGCCCGCTTCGGTATCGGCGAAGAGGCTTCGGGTCATGTCGGATTCCACTATGGAGGGGCAGAGGCAGTTCACCCGAATATTGTCGGGGGCGTGATCGAGAGCCATGGCCCTGGTTAGCATGCTTACCGCGCCCTTGGAGGTGCAATAGGCTGCGCGATCACGGATCGCGACTATGCCCAGGACTGAGCCTACATTGATGATGGAGCCGCCTCCGGCGCGGCGCATGGCGGGAAGCGCGGCGCGGGACATTAGAAAGGGGCCTTTTACATTGGTGGCCATCACGCGGTCCCAGTCCTCTTCGGCGATGGTCTCGACGGTGGAAACGCTGAGCGTTCCGGCATTATTGACCAGGACATTCACTTTTCCAAAGGCGTCCTCTGCCGCTTTCACGAGCTGCTGGGTGTCCGCGGCGCTGGTGACGTCGCATTCGAGTGCCAATGCGGAACAGCCCTCCTGCTGCAACAGGCGAAGGGTTTCGTCCAGCCTTTCCTTGCGGCGGCCAGCCACGGCCACCTGCGCGCCCTCGCGGGCAAAGGAAAGGGCGATGGCCTGCCCGATGCCGGTTCCTCCACCGGTTATGACTGCACTTTTTCCGGCCAGGCGTGTCACGTTCTCTCTCCCCCTTACGTCTAATCGGTGTACCATGCCGCAGGCAACATGGTACGCCAGTTTGGCGGACGGTTCGGTTCACAGATAACAAATGCGCATCGGGATCACAGGGTATCCCACCTATGGTGGGTCCGGAGTAGTGGCGACGGAGCTTGGCCAGGAGCTGGCCGCCCGGGGTCACGAAGTCCATTTCATTACGTATGCGCCCCCGATTCGAATGAATCCCAATGATCCGCGAATTCATTTCCACCAGGCAGAGGTGGTTTCCTACCCCTTGTTTGACCACTCGCCTTATACGCTATCGCTTGCCGTGAAAATGCTGGAAGTGTTTGAGAAGGAAGCGCTGGACATTTTGCATGTTCACTACGCGATTCCGCATTCGGTGAGCGCGTTGCTGGCGCGGCAGATGGCCGCGCCGCGGCGGCTGCCGTTTATCACTACTTTGCATGGGACGGACATTACGCTGGTCGGGAACAACCCGAACTTTTTGCCGATTACGCGATATTCGATTGAGCAGAGCGACGGGGTGACTTCGATTTCGCGCTATCTGCTGCGGCAGACGATTCAGGAATTCGGGATCAAGCGGCCGATCGAGGTGATTCCTAATTTCGTGAACTGCGACCTGTACGTGCGTAAGCCGGACCCTAAGCTGCGGGCGGAGTGGGCGCCGGATGGCGAGCCGATCCTGATGCACCTTTCGAATTTTCGTCCGGTGAAGCGCATTCTGGACGCGGTGGAGATTTTCGCGCTGGTGCGGGAGAGGATGCCCGCGAAGCTTGTGATGATTGGCGATGGGCCGGATCGCGAGCCCGCGGAGGCGCTGGCACGCACCCGGGGCGTGGAAAAAGACGTGCTGTTCCTGGGCAAGCAGAATGGGATTAAGGAAAAGCTGGGGCAGGCCGACCTGTTTCTGCTGCCTTCGCAATTGGAGTCGTTTGGCCTGGCGGCGCTGGAGGCCATGGCTTGCGAGGTGCCGGTGATTGCCACGAATGTCGGCGGCGTTCCGGAAGTGATCGAGCACGGGGTGGACGGTTATTTGGTGGAGCCCGGCGACGTGAAGACCGCAGCGAAATATGCGATTGAGCTGCTTTCGCGCGCCGACCGCGGCCGCGAAATGGGGCAACTCGCGCGCGTTAATGCCAAGAAGAAGTTCTGCGCCAACGACGTCATCCCGATGTATGAGAGCTATTACGAGCAAATCCTCGCCAGCGCTTACGCCGCAAAAGCCGCTCGCTAAGAACCAAACCTAATCCAAACTCCGGAGAGCATCGGCCTCCGCCAGTTTTTTTACGTGGAGAAAGACGCGGTTGTGGATGGCGTGGATGATGGCGTCTGTCCAAAGGCGCCAGTATTGGCCGGGCCACATTTTGTTTTGGTAGGTGGTGGTGCCTTCAAGACGAGTGCCACCATTGGGCAAACGGACCAGGACGAAGTCCGCACGTTCCGGCTGAAAGTCGTGGTCTTCCAGGTGGCGGACGTGAATGTTTTTATAGGGTGAAGTTTCTCTCATCAGCAGCGGCTCATCGGAAACAGCAAAGGCGAAATGCTTGCCGGGTTCCCACGCAAGAATCGGCTCTTTGAAACTCCCTGTGGAAAAACGGCATTCGCGGTCGGCGGTAAGTCCTTCTCCGGTGATGCGCGCCTCGATGGGATAAGCAATGCCGAAACGGAAGGGCCATTCGGTGGCGGCGGGCAACTGAGGGAATGCGATCAGCCGCTTCCAGACTACATCCGGGGGCGCGGCAATCTCGATGGATGTATGGACCTGGAATCGGGGGACCGGGGGAGGCGCGACGTGCTCGACGCCGACCAAGACTGGCAGGGAAACGAGCAACACCGCAAACAGCGATGGTGTGGCCTCTGGAGAATCGGCACGTCCGTGGATCAACATTGCAAGAAAGCCGCCAAACATGGCCACAAGCCAGGCCAGCGGCGCGGCCATCACGATGCAAATGAACCCTTCAAGGGCAACTGCAGCAATGCCGGCTCCCGTAAGTAGCAAGGCAAGCGAAACGACGCGCGCCACCTCACCCGAATTCACCTCCTGTGTGCGGCTATGAATCAGGACCGCCATGTAGCCCATGACAAACGGAAGGGAGACGAAGAGCGTCAGACCGTAATTACCGGCGAAGCGCAGTGCGCCCCAGGTGACCGCAACGCCGAGGAGTGCAGTGATGACGACGGCGGCAGCGGCGCTGCCAGCGCGGCTGCTCGGCCAGTAGCGGGACGGCAATGTGGCGCGGCGGTCGCTCCTCTCGGACTCGGAAGCCATCGATTGGCTTGGCAGGAGGCAGAGCAGCGCAAAGAACAGCAAGTTCACAACGGGTACAAAAAATAAAAGGGTAAGGGCCAGAGGTTGCCCCGCGTCCCGGAGCCGTTTCATGGTCATAGTGATCCCAACCCAGATGAAAGGGAGAGTCGTGATCAAAAGGATGGCGAGAAAGTATTTCTCCGGCACGGACAGCTGCAGAAAGTGGCCGGAATGCTGAAGCGGGTCAAGATAATTCCAGATGTTCCAATGAAAACCGAAATAATCGGCGATGACACGGTCGAGATTGAATTTGATGGCCAGGGCGCAAGCCCCAACCATCGCGTACATTCTGCGTGTGATATTGCCTTCCCACCGCCAGAGGTTTCCGAATGTCATGGCTGTGATTGCTCCTCGGAATTGAATTTGCGTAAGGTCTTATCCTTTGCGGGGCACGGTGCATTCGGTGTGGTTTGCGGCGGCGCAGCTGCGTTGCGCGGCGATGCGGCGGTAGCCGGAGTGCAGGAGCTTCATGGCGCCGGGGAGTTTTGCGAACCAGACCAGCGGTTGCGCCCACCAGATTTGGCGCGCGACGGCGACTACGGCGTCGGCTCCGCCGTACTGCTTTCCGTCGGAGAGCAGGAATCGGAGTTCCCTCAGGAGCAAATCTCGATTCATTCCGAGTAGCGCGCCTACGCGGGGATCCTGGAGCGGGGCCACGGCCATTCCGCGGCGGGCGAGGATCGGGGCGACCCAGCGGGCGCTCCTGGTGCAGAAGGCGCATTCGGCGTCGAAGAAGAGCCAGCCTTTGGCGTGGCGGCCTTTGCCATCGGTGTATTCGTCTGCGAGTGAGATCATGGGGTGCCTCGCGGGCAGTTGTTAGTCGTAAGTTGCTAGTCGTAAGCCATAAGCCATAAGCAAGGATGAGCGGCAGTCACTGGCTGTCACTAAACACTTATCACTTATCACTTCCCACTTATTACTTCTCTTCAGACGGCTTTCTTTTTGTCGCTGCCTAGAAGAGTGATGACTTTGCCGCGTAACTTGCCTACGCCTTTCAGGGCGCCCACGGGCATGCGGAGGATTTCTTCGAAGAGGCCGCTCATGGTGGTCAGGAAGTCGAGCATGGTTTCCAGACGTTCGCGGGTGTAGGCGTCTCCGGCGGGCGCGGCCTTGATCTCCTGCACGCACTCGTTGAGGACGCGCAGAGTGGGATCGATTTCGCGGCGCTTGCGCTCTTCGGAGACGGTGCGGAAGATTTCCCACACGTCTTTGGTGGTTTGAAAGTGGTCGCGGCGGTCGCCGAGGACATGGACGAGGCTGACGATTCCCCAGCCCTGCAGTTCGCGGAGGCTGGTGCTGACGTTGGAGCGGGCGACGGAGAGCGTGGCTGAGATCTCGTCCGCCGGAAGCGGATGAGGAGAGAGGAACAGCAGGGCGTGAACCTGGGCTACAGTGCGATTGATGCCCCATTTGGTGCCCATTTCGCCCCAGTGGAGGATGAATTTCTGGGCTACGGGGGTTAGTGTTGGTTTGGTTGCGTCGGTCATTTCTGTATGTGCTGAACATACAGTAGGGAAGTTTGGCTGTCAAGGGGATTTTTCGGGAAGATTGGGAGGTGTGGTTACATCCTCAAAAGCGGTGGCAGAGCCACCGCACTCCAATGCAACGGAAACGGGGCCACCTAAAGGTGGCCGCTACAAGGGAGCGGCCCGCCGCAGACGGCGGGCCCTACATGTGCGGAGCAATTTTCTTGGGATTTAGAAGACGCTGACTTCGGGGATGGCTGGGGCTAGCTCGGGGACGTCGATGCGGATGGTGGTTCCCTGCCCTTCGCGGCTTTCGATGTCGAGCTGGAAATCTTCGCCGTAGAGAACGCGGAGGCGCTCGCGGACGTTGCTGAGGCCAATTCCTTCGACATAAACGTGGGGCATCTTCTCTTCGGAGATGCCGACGCCGTTGTCGGCGATTTCGATGTGCAGGCGGCCGTTTTTGCTGGTGGTGCGAAGCAGGATGCGGCCGCCTTCAAGCTTGGGGGCGAGGCCGTGCTTCAGGCTGTTTTCGACCATGGGCTGAAGGAGCATGCTGGGGATGAAGGTCTCGAGGGTGACGTCGTCGATTTCCTTCACGATGTCGAGATTGTCGTGGCCGAAGCGCGCGACTTCGATATCGAGGTAGTCGTCGATGAAGGAAAGCTCTTCGCGCAGGGGGACGAAGGTTTCGTGCTTGCGGAGGAGGCGGCGGAGGATGTTGCTGAGTTTCAGCACCACGCCGCGCGCGGAGTCCGGATCGATGCGGATGAGGGCGGAAACAGTGTTGAGCGTGTTGAAGAGGAAGTGAGGATTGATCTGGGTAGAGAGCGCGTCCAGCCTGGCGCGAAGCAGCAATTGTTGATTGCGCTCGAGTTTCATCTCGTTGCGCGTGTTGTTCCAGATCTTCAGCGGTGCGGCCACTGCCATGAGCGTGGCAATGACCACGAGACATAGCTGCCAGTTCCACACTGGATCGATGGCAAAGAGCCATTTCGGCTTGGTTGCCAAAACCAGCGCCACGCGCCCCAACTCAAGTCCGATGCAAGTCAGGAGTGGCAACATCTCCCACATGACTTCCGTATCGCTGATCATGCGCATCAGCGCTTTAGGGATATTCAGAAACGTGAAAGGGCCGAAATTCCAGATCGATTCCTTGTCTGGAATGGCCTGGCGAATCAGGCCTCCGAGCAAACCGGCGGTGGCGGCGGCGGGCATTCCCAGCCACTCATGTGCCATCAACGCAGGAATCGTGATAATGGCGCCGCCGATGGGTCCGACTACGCGGCCGCCAAGCAGACCCATCAGGAAGGCGCCTTCGAGTGACAAGTCCGCGAAGAGATAATACGGTCGCACCAGGCGCAGGGTGACGCCGACGATGAGCGGCGGGGTCATGAAGAGCATCAGCTTTAATTTTTGGTCGGCGTCGCGCTCTTCGGTGAAGAGCACGCGGCGGAATGTGTTCCAGCGGGCGAGGAGGGCGGCGATGGACGAAGCGACACCCACTTTGAGAAGCAGGGTGAAGAGAAGTTCCCGGATTGAGAGCGTGGTGTCCATGGTGCGTGCCGGGCGCAGGCTAACGCTAGCCAAACCCATTCCTATTGTAAAGAATCTCGCGCGGAATGCTGAGCACTTCGTGCGGAAATCGCACTGCCTGTTATACTGAACTTTTCCTATGACCAAGAAATCTGCCGCTGTAAAACCGAAACAGGCATCGAACGATTCGCCGAAGCTGGCTGCTGCCGCCGCGCTTCCCACGAAGTACGGGAAATTCACCATTTACGGGTTCGAGGGGCGCGGGCCGCAGGAAGAAGCGGTGGCGCTGGTGCGCGGGAACGTAAAGGGGCGCGTGGCGCCGCTGGTGCGGGTGCATTCGCAATGCCTTACCGGCGATGTGCTTACTTCCCAGCGGTGCGACTGCCGCGCGCAACTGGAACTTTCCCTGAAGAAGATTTCCGAGGCGCCGTCGGGCATCCTGCTGTATCTGCCGCAGGAGGGGCGCGGCATCGGGCTGATGAACAAATTGCGCGCTTACGAACTGCAGGATGCCGGAATGGACACGGTGGAAGCCAATGAATCGCTGGGGTTCGCGGCGGACGCGCGGGAATACGAATTCCCCGCCAGGATTTTGAAGAAACTGGGGGCTAAGCGCATCCGGCTGCTTTCCAACAATCCCGATAAGATCAAACAACTCGAGTCGGCGGGCATACGCGTGGTGGAACGCGTTCCCTGCCAGCCGCGGTTGTCGAAAATTTCCCGGGCCTACCTGCAAACCAAAAAGCGTAAGATGGGGCACCTGCTCGAGGGTGTGTAGCCCGCGAGTGTTTGGCGCGAATATTTTCAGTTGAGATCCTTCGCGGCGCAAAAGGCGCGCCTCTCAGGATGACACTTTTGTGTCGGGCGGCGGACGGTTGATTGGGGAGGCCTCATGACACCGGTGATTCAACAGAGTGTGCGATTCCGTGTTGCTCCGCAAGCGCTCTTCGAGATGTACCTTGATTCCAGGAAACATTCGCAAACCACGGGCATGCCGGCGCGGATCAGCCGCAAGGTGGGCGGGCGATTCCGAGCGTTTAAGGGAGCGCTGGAAGGAAAGAATCTGCTGATCGTGCCGGGCAAGCAGATCGTGCAGCTGTGGCGGGCGACGCATTGGAAGCAAGAGGATTGGTCGATTTTAATTCTCACGTTCAGCAAGGTGGCGGGCGGGGCGCAAATTGATCTGGTGCATGTGGGAGTACCGCCTTACGACTACAAGGGAGTGCGGGAGGGTTGGCCGAAGCATTATTGGAGGCCTTGGAAGAGGTATTTGGCGAAGTGAGGGGGAAAGGCGGGTAAGGGCAGCAGCGCGGGTGGTTGCGGTTGAGTTTGGCGATGTTGTTTAAGCCATAAAAGCGGTGGCGGAGCCACCACACTCCAGAGTGCTACAGGCGGGGCCACCTGAAGGTGGCCGCTACGTAGGAGCGGCCCGCCTCGGAAGGCGGGCCCTACAAGAGCTCGATTAGCCGCCGCCTACGAATTGGACGATTTCCAGGCGGTCGCCGGTGGCTACGCAGGTTTCTTCCCATTTGATTTTGGGCAGGATTTCCAGATTGTATTCGATGGCGACGCGGCCGGGGTTCAGCCCGAGATGGTCGAGCAGGGCGCGCACACTGGTGCCGGAGGGCAATTGTTTGGCTTCTCCGTTTACGTGAACGTGAATCGGTTCGGCCATGGCCCCATCATACTGCAGGAACGCGAGGTTTCGCACGCAACGAAAAGCGGAGAACGGCGCTGGCGTTTTTCGCTTGGGCGCGAATTACGAGCGCCGGCTCCGCGCCTGTAAGTTTCGGCATCTCGAAGAGGATTGTGGCCTGGCCATCCACTCCGGTATGGCCAGAGTAAGGGGCATGTTCTGCGCCGCCTTCAATCTCGGCGCTGACGCTTGCGCCCGAAATGGCGGCCCCGCCTTCCTCTTTCACGGCGACGTGCAGCGTGGCCAGTTTTCCCGAAAGCCAGGAGCGAGCGTTCAGCAGCTCCAGCACCAATTTCAGCGGCGGAACAACAGCGGCGGACTGCTTTTCCGAAGTGGCCGCAGCTTGATGGGAATGGCCCGGGGCGGCATTTGCCGACGCGCTCGTAGGTTGAGGAATCGCCAATGGCAGTTCGCCGCTGCGGATTGCCTCGAGCACCGTCCGGTGTTGCTCGTCAACGCGCAACTTCAACGCATGCTGATTGTCTTCGTTCATGGGGAGCAGGTCGTGGTAATTGTTCGTTCTGCGATGAAGTACGCGGCCCTGGAAGTAAACAGTGGTATCGATCAGGGCGTTGGCGGGGCCGCGATCTTCGGTTTGCACATGCAACGTGTTCGATCCGAGTTTGAGATTGGAATTGTGCCCGAAGACCATCATCTTCCTCTATGGACGCCAAAGCGCCGAACTACACCCGCAGAATAGGCCACGTGCGCCACAAAATTTTTTTACGGGAGTATTTGACCGCGTGGCTCCCCAGTCGCTATTATAACGCTTCGACTATGACTCCCACCGGCCTGCAAGCTTACGTTCCCCTAGTGATACACCTGCTGGTGGCTGCATTTCTTGCCGGCCTGCTGATCACATTATCGACGCTGGTAGGATGGAAGCGGCCGAACAAGGCAAAGCAGCAGCCGTACGAATGCGGCATCACGCCAAGCGGCGACGCGCGCGAACCTTTTTCAGTTAAATTTTATCTGGTGGCCATGGTTTTTATTCTGTTCGACGTGGAAGCAATTTTCCTGTATCCCTGGGCTTTCATTTTCAAGGATCTGGTACGCAATCCGTCGACCAAGATGTTCGGCTTCGTGGAAATGATGATCTATGTCGCCATCCTCCTGGTCGGTTATTTCTATCTTTTGAAGAAGGGCGCTTTCGACTGGAATAAATCGCAGAAGTAAGGCCAGTGGCCCTTCAAGGAACTCATTAACGTGTCCCTGCTCGCCAATGCAAGCGCTAGTGTTGTAATCGACCGCCTTCGCGCGTGGAAACCCGAAAGCGTTTCGCAGGTTATTGAGTATCGCGGCGAGACGACCATCGTCGTTCCTCCCAAACTGCTGCTGGCGATCGCCAGGCAGTGCAAAGAAGACTCCGAACTCGGCTTTAACCAATTGAGCGACGCCACCTGCGTTGACCGCTTTCCCAATGAGCCGCGCTTTGAATTGAATTACCAGCTGCTTTCGATTCCCCGGCTGGCTCGCATTCGCCTGCGCACGAGCATCAGCGGCCAGCAGCCGGTGATTGATTCGATGGAACCCGTATGGCCCGGGGCCAACTGGATGGAGCGGGAAATTTTCGACCTGTTCGGGATTCGCTTTGAGGGGCATTCGGATTTGCGCCGGATCCTTTTGCCGGACGAGTTCGAAGGAGCGCCGCTCCGGCGGGATTTTCCGGTGGAGGGCAAGCGCTAGAATTTTTCTTGCGGATTGAGGCCCATGACAACGGTTGAAACAGCGGTCGGCACGTCGAAAACGATGGTTCTGAATATGGGGCCGCAACACCCGTCGACGCACGGGGTATTGCGCGTGTTGCTGGAACTGGACGGCGAGAACGTGGTGACGGCAGTGCCCGACCTGGGTTATCTGCACACCGGCATCGAGAAGAGCTGCGAGGACAAGACCTACTCGCAGGCAATCACCCTGACCGACCGGATGGATTACCTGAATCCGCTGGGGAACAACCTGGTGTACTGCCTGGCGGTGGAAAAGCTGCTGGGGCTGGAAGTGCCGAAGCGGGCGCAATATATCCGCGTGATGATGGTGGAACTGCAGCGGATTTCTTCGCATTTGGTGTGGCTGGGGACGCACGCGCTGGACATGGGCGCGATGTCGGTGATGCTCTATTGCTTCCGCGAGCGGGAAGAGATCCTGAAGATTTTCGAGCGCTTCGCCGGGCAGCGCATGATGACGAGTTACATCCGCATCGGGGGGCTGGCATTGGACCCGCCGGCGGGATGGCGCGAGCTGGTGAAGCGGTTCCTGGACATGATGCCGGCGCGCATTGACGAATACGAGGAGTTGCTCACCAACAACCGGATCTGGCACGGGCGTTTGAAGGGCGTCGGGTATCTGCCGGCGGAGACTCTGATAGCGATGAGCACCACGGGGCCGGGACTTCGCGCGGCGGGCGTCGCTTTAGATAATCGCAAGGCGTTTCCCTATTCCTCCTACGAAGAATTTGAGTTCAAGGTGCCGACGCGGACGGAATCGGATTGCTTTGCGAGATACCTGGTACGCGTGCAGGAAATTCGCGAGAGCGTGAAGATCGTGCGACAGGCGATGGACAAGATTACGGATCAGGGGCCGATCAAGTCCGAAGCGCCGGGCATCGTGCCGCCCCAGCGCGAGAAGATGAAGACGGAGATGGAAGCGCTGATTTACCACTTCAAGATTTTTACGGAAGGGTTTTCGCCGCCGCCGGGAGAAGTTTACGTGGCGGTCGAATCGCCGCGCGGCGAGCTGGGATGCTTCATCGCCAGCGATGGTTCGCCGAAGCCACTGCGCGTGCATTTCCGCGGGCCGTCGTTTGTGAATTTGCAGGCGCTGCCGCTGATGGTGAAGGGGCAGCTGATCGCCGATACCGTGGCGTCCATCGGAACGATTGATATCGTGCTCGGAGAAGTGGACAGATAAACCCTATGCAACTCAGCCCAAAACTCGCCGCAAAATTCGACAAGCTCCAGAGCAGCTATCCGGTGAAGCGGAGTGCGCTGATTCCCATGCTGATGTACGGGCAGGACGAACTCGGCGCTGTGACCGACGAACTGATCGCGGAAATCGCGCAACGCCTGGGCCTGAACAATGTGCAGGTGGAAGAGACGCTGGCGTTTTATTCGATGCTGCACCGCAAGCCGGTCGGCAAACACCACGTGCAGGTGTGCACCAACGTGGCGTGCATGCTGCGCGGGGGAGCCGAGCTTCTGGAGCATGCCAAGAAGCGGCTGGAGATCGGGCACAAAGAAGTGACGAAGGACGGGGTTTTTTCGCTGGAAGAAGTGGAGTGCATCGGGGCGTGCACGGGCGCGCCCGCAATCCAGGTGAATTACGACTTCTACGAGAATGTGACGCCGCTGAATCTGGACCGGTTGATCGAAGAACTCGACAAGGGAAAGCGGCCGGAGCCGCAGGGAGTGATCAGCGGCGCGCTGCACGAGCGGGCCAAGCTGGAGACGCCGCTGATCAGCAAGCGTTGGGGCGTGAAGGATTCTCACAAGATTGACGTTGCGCTGCAGCATGGAGCGTACCAGGCGCTGGATAAGGCGCTGAAACAGATGACGCCAGAGTCGATCATCGACGAGGTGAAGAAATCGAGCTTGCGCGGGCGCGGCGGAGCGGGTTTCCCAACGGGCTTGAAGTGGTCCTTCGTGCCCAAGGATTCGCCGAAGCCCAAGTACGTGATTTGCAACGCGGACGAATCGGAACCGGGAACGTGCAAGGACCGGCCGCTGATGGAGATGGACCCGCATCAATTGATCGAAGGCATCACCATCGCGGGGCGGGCGATCAACGCGCACAACGGATACATTTATATCCGCGGCGAATATCGGTATGTCCTGGACATTGTGGATGCGGCGATTGTTGAGGCTTACGCGCGCGGGTACCTGGGCAAGAATATTCTTGGGTCCGGATTCGATTTTGATTTGCTGATTCACACCGGCGCGGGCGCTTATGAGTGCGGCGAGGAATCGGCGCTGATGGAATCGCTCGAAGGCAAGCGCGGGAATCCTCGAATCAAGCCTCCCTTCCCTGCCGTCGTGGGCCTGTATGGCTGCCCGACGATCATCAACAACGTGGAAACGTTGAGCGCGGTTCCTGCGATTATTCTCGAGGGCGGCGAAACCTACGCCAATCGCGGCACGCCGAAGAATGGCGGCACGCGGCTACTTTGCGTTTCGGGCAGCGTCAACAAGCCTGGGATTTATGAAATTCCGCTGGGCATGAATATGAAGAAGTTCATTGACGAGATGGCAGGCGGAATGCGGAACGGAAAGAAATTGAAAGCGGTGATTCCCGGCGGGAGTTCCTGCCCGGTGTTCAAAGCCGACGAAATCGACATCGCGATGGACTACGACACCGTGGCGAAGGCCGGCTCGATGCTTGGGTCCGGTGGCATGGTGGTGATCGACGAAGACACCTGCATGGTGGACATGGCGCGCCGCATCATGCATTTTTATGCGCACGAATCCTGCGGGTGGTGCATTCCCTGCCGCGAAGGCACAAGCTGGCTGAATAAAATGCTGGAGCGCTTCCATGCCGGACTGGGGCGCCCGGAAGACATTGACATGATCGGCGAGCTTTCGAAGAACATGCTGGGGCGGACGTTCTGCCCGCTTGGAGACGCGGCGGCGATGCCGACGATCAGCATCGTGGAGAAATTCCGTAGCGAGTTTGAGGATCATTTGCAGGGACGTTGTGCGTACAACAAATCCGCTGAAGCGCTAATCGGTTCGCGGTAGGGACTCATGGCCGAAACGAAACTTGTACATCTGAAGATAGACGACCGCGACGTTGAAGTTCCGGCCGGGACGCTGGTGATTGAAGCGACGCGGCGACTGGGCATTGAGGTGCCGTCGTTCTGCTACTATCCCGGGCTTACGCTGCAGGCGGCTTGCCGGATGTGCCTGATTGAAGTGGAGAAGGCACCCAAACTGCAAACGGGGTGCACGCAGGTGGTCAGCGAGGGCATGGTGGTGCGCACCAACACCGAGCAGGTGCGCAACGCACGCAAGTTCATGCTGGAATTTTTGTTGAGCAACCACCCGCTGGATTGCCCGGTGTGCGACAAGGGCGGCGAGTGCGAACTGCAGGACATGGTTTTCCGCTACGGCGCCGATACCAGCCGTTTCGTGGAAGAGAAGATTCACCGGCCGGAAGAAAAGTGGTCGGACCTGGTGTATTACGACGCGCCGCGGTGCATTTTGTGCTTCCGCTGCGTGCGCGTTTGCGATGAAGGCATGGACGTGAAGGCGCTGGGCGTGGGCATGCGCGGCGCGCACTCGATCATTATTCCCAACCGAGAAGACCACCTGGAATGCGAAGAGTGCGGGATGTGCATTGATATTTGCCCGGTGGGCGCGCTGACCAGCGGGACGTACCGGTACAAGACTCGTCCGTGGGAAATGCAATATGTTTCGACGATCTGCACGCACTGTTCGAACGGGTGCAAGACGACTCTCAGCGTGCGCAATCACGAAATTCTGCGCGCCAACAATCGCGACCTTTCGGGAATCAACAAAGAGTTCCTGTGCGTGAAGGGGCGCTTCGGCTTTGACTTTACGAAGCATCCGGAACGCCTGAAGCAGCCGCTGCTGCGGAAGGGCGACAAGCTGTTCCCCGTTTCGTGGGAAGAGGCTTCACAGGCGGCCGCCGCGAAGTTGAAAGAACTGCATATGGCGTATGGCGGCGAGGCGATTGGATTCATCGGGTCGAATCGCGCCTCGAATGAAGAGAATTATCTATTGCAGCGGCTGGCGCGAGCAACTTTTGGCACGAACAACATTGATCATCACCGCACGGCGGATTACACAGGGCTGGTTACGGCGCTCGGAGATCGTGCGGCCGATTCTTCGCTGACGATGGAGCAACTGTACCAGTCGAAAGCGGTTTTGGTGATTGGCAACGATCCTTCCAACCAGAATCCGCTGGTGGGATGGCAGATTCGGGCCGGGATTCGGCACAACGCGGCGAAGCTATTCCTGATCAATTCGCGCGAGATTAAGCTGGAGCGCAAGGCGACGCAAATTGTACAGGTGGCCGAGGGGCAGGAAGCCGCGGCGGTGCGTTTGCTGGCAACCGGCGAAGGGCAATTGGCCGGGGACGCTTTCGAGAAGCTAGGGGCACTGAAGACCGCGCTAGAAGCGGAGCCGGAAGTCGCGATCGTGTTCGGGTCGGAGCTGACCGGCAAAGCCATCGAAGACCTCGTCGCGTTCGGTTCGAAGCTGCCCGGAAAAGTTCGTTACATGGCCTTGGGCGATTACGCGAACTCGCGCGGCGCTGCGGACATGGGCGTGCTGCCCGACCGCTTGCCGGGTTACGCGTATCTGGACAACAAGGCGGTTGCAGAATCACTGGCGAAATATTGGGGCGCCCAAGTGCCAACCAAGCCGGGCATGACTGCGCCGGAGATGATCGAAGCGGCGCAATCCGGAAAGCTGAAGGCTCTTTATGTCGTCGGGGCCAATCCCTTTGCGCACTTCGGAAAATCCGGTGCGGGACGCGGAAACCTGGGGCTGCTGATTGTTCATGAACTGTTTTTGACGGAAACCGCACAGTTGGCGGACATCGTTTTCCCCGCCGCTTCCGCATACGAGAAGGACGGGAGCGTCACGAATACGGCCGGCGAGATTCAGTTGCTACATAAGGCCGCCGAAGTGATGGGCGCGCGGAGCGATTTTGACTTGCTGCGCATTCTCTCGCATCAACTGGAACGCGCCGGACTAGGCAAGGCATTTCACTTCAAGACGCCGGCGTCGGTGTTTGAGGAAATCCGCAAGGCGGTGCCGGGATACAACGTGCAGGCGGCAGGCTTGCTTACGGGGGGCGCGGAGCCCACGAAGATCGAATTCGCGAAAAACGGGCACGCGGCTTACGATGTGCCACTGCAACTGATTCGGCCCGCGAACGACAACCTTTTCACCAGCGGGACGCTGGGACGCTTTTGCACGATGATGCAAACCCTGCCGGAGGCGGAAGCGAAGCCGTGAGCGAGATTCTAGCCAAATACGGGTTCTTGATCGTCCCGATCATCAAGGTGGCGATTCTTGTTTTTGTGGTGCTGACGCTGGACGCGTATCTCACCTGGCTGGAGCGCAAGGTGATCGCGCATATCCAGGCGCGCTGGGGACCGCATCGCGTGGGCCCGCACGGGTTGTTGCAACCGCTGGCAGACGGCATCAAGTTCATCCTGAAGGAAGACCCCTTGCCGTCTGGCGTGGACAAGAAGGCTTATTTCTTCGCGCCGTTCCTGACGCTCATGCTGGCGTTGACGTCGCTGGCGGTAATTCCCTTCGGGCCGGATATCACGGTCTTCGGCTACACGACGAATTTCGGCATCGCGGACGTGAACATCAGCCTGCTGGTGCTCTTCGCCATTACCGCGCTGGGCGTATATGGAATCGCGCTAGCCGGATGGGGATCCAACAACAAGTATTCACTGCTGGGCGGGCTGCGCAGTTCAGCGCAGATGATCAGCTATGAATTGGCGCTGACGCTGTCGGTGGTGGGTGTGCTGCTGATTGCCGGGGATTTTAGCCTGAAACATATCGTTGAGAAGCAGGCGGGAGATTTCGGGTTGCTCAGCTGGAACATCGTGGGGCTGACCAAGGGCGGCGGGGGCTTCACGCAAATCATCGGCTGCGTGTGCTTCTTCATTGCCGCGATTGCGGAGACGAACCGCGTGCCGTTCGACCTGCCGGAAGCGGAATCGGAGCTGGTGGCGGGCTTTCACACGGAATACGCTTCGATGAAATTCGCGATGTTTTTCATCGGCGAATATACGAGCATGATCGCCGTGTCGTCGCTGTTCGCGATTTTGTTCTTTGGCGGCTGGCTGTCTCCCTTCCCCGCTTCATGGGCGCTGACGCACTATCTCCCGTCGATTATTCTGGTGCCGCTGGGGCTCTGGGTGATCTTCGACGGCATACGCTATGAAACGATTCTCGGCCGCCTCATACTGCCCGGACTTGGCACGGTATTGACAGTGCTCGGCGTCGCGCTCTTTCTTTTCCCTGTCGTGAATGAACCGATTCAGGGGCCGTTCTGGTTCTTCTCGAAAGTCGGGGCGGTGCTGTTCTTTTATATCTGGATGCGCGGCACGTTGCCGCGATTCCGGTATGACCAGCTGATGGACTTCGGCTGGAAATTCCTCTTGCCGGTTTCGATTGCCAATGTGGTGCTGACCAGCGCGGTGATTATGTGGAGAATGAAGTGATAAGCGGCGTCCTGGTGATTTTCTTTGTGCTCGCGGGCCTGGCGGTGCTCGGGGCGGTAAGCCTGATATGGCAGAGCCACCCGATTCACAGCGCGCTCTCGCTGATCCTTGTGATGGTGTCGTTGGCAGGGCTATACCTGCTGATGGGCGCGGAATTTATCGCCGCGGTGCAGATTATCGTTTATGGCGGCGCGGTGATGGTGCTGTTCATCTTCGTGATCATGCTGCTGAACGCGGGCGTGGAAGAGCGCACGAACTTCTCGAAATTGGCGACCTTTGGAGGAATTCCGCTGGCGCTGGCGTTGGGAAGCATTATCGCCACGGCGATCGCGCGATCGAGCGGCCATCTCCCGGTGGCGACCGAAGGGGCGCTTTCATCGACGCGAAAGCTTTCCATGCTGTTGTTTTCCGAATTTGTGTACCCGTTTGAGCTGACGTCGTTTCTGATCCTGGTTGCCATCCTGGGCGCGATCGTGCTTGCCCAGCGGGAGAACTGACATGGTCCCGACGAATTACTACCTGATCTTGAGCGCCATCCTGTTCGGGCTGGGCGTGCTGGCGTTCGTTTTCAAGCGCAACATCATCACCATCTTCATGGCCATCGAGCTGATGCTGAACGCGGTGAACCTGGCGTTTGTGGCGTTCAGCCAGGCGCTGCACAAGCCGGATGGCGAAGTTTTCGTGCTGTTCGTAATCGTGGTGGCGGCGGCGGAAGCGGCCGTGGGGCTGGGCATCATCATCCTGACGGCGCGCAACCGGCGTTCGCTGAACGTTGAGCGCGTGGACCTACTCAAACTCTAATGCCGATACTTGAAAATCTCTGGATCATTCCGCTGCTGCCGCTGCTGGGCTCGGCGATCAACGGGCTTTTTGGCGCGAAGTGGCCGAAAGCCATCGTGAACAGCGTCGCGCTCGGTTCGACGGGCGTTTCGTTTCTCTGCGCTTTGGAGGCGGTACGCGAGTTTCTGGCCGGCGGTTCTCAGCCGTTTCGGAAAGAATTCTTCGATTGGATCGTGGCGGGCAATTTCCGGGCGGGCTTCGATTTGCAGCTTGACCAATTGACGGTGGTGATGCTGCTGGTGGTCACCGGCGTCGGCTTCCTGATTCATATTTATTCGACCGGCTACATGGCGCACGAAGAGGGCTACTACCGGTTTTTCTCGTACCTGAATTTGTTCATGTTCTTCATGCTGATCCTGATTTTGGCGGCGAACTATGTGCTGCTGTTTGTCGGCTGGGAAGGCGTGGGATTGTGCAGCTACCTGCTGATCGGTTTTTACACCCTGCGGAAGTCGGCAGCGGACGCCGGGAAAAAGGCGTTCATCGTCAACCGCATCGGTGATTTTGGTTTCATGCTGGGGATGTTCCTGCTGTTCCGGACGTTTCATTCGCTCGATTTTGCGACGGTGTTTGAAGCGGCTTCCAAACCGGGAGTTGCTGTCGAACCCCTAGGGCAGTTCGGCGTGCTGACCGTTGCCTGCCTGCTTCTGTTTGTCGGGGCCACCGGCAAATCCGCGCAACTGCCTTTGTATGTCTGGCTGCCGGATGCGATGGAAGGGCCTACGCCTGTCAGCGCGCTAATCCACGCGGCGACGATGGTCACCGCGGGCGTGTACATGGTTGCGCGCTCGCACATTCTATTCACTCATGCGCCGACGGCGATGTACGTTGTGGCGATTGTGGGCTGCGCGACGGCGTTCTTCGCGGCGACGATCGGCCTGGTGCAATCGGACATCAAGAAAGTGTTGGCTTACTCCACTGTCAGCCAGCTCGGCTATATGTTCCTGGCGTGCGGCGTGGGCGCATTCGGCGCGGGCATTTTCCACCTGATGACGCACGCGTTCTTCAAGGCGCTGCTGTTCCTTTCGGCCGGCAGCGTGATTCACGCGATGGGCGGCGAGCAGGACATGTGGAACATGGGAGGGCTGAGCAAGAAGATCAAGGTCACGTTCGTGTGCATGCTGTTCGGCACGATCGCTATCGCTGGCTTTCCTCCATTCGCTGCGTTTTTCTCGAAGGACTCGATTTTGTTCGCCGCATATAACTCGGAAAATGGCGGCAAGGTTTTGTACGGCGTCGGACTGCTCGCGGCTGTGCTCACTTCCTTTTATATGTTCCGGTTGATCTGGCTGACTTTTTTTGGGGAGCAGCGCTACGACGAGCACAAGGTGCATGTGCATGAATCGCCCGGAACCATGACCGGCCCGCTGATGATTCTGGCGTTTCTTTCGCTGACCGGCGGATGGTTCGCTTTTCCGGCGCTCTTTGGCGGCAAGGATTACTTCGCGGAATTTCTTTCGCCGGTGTTCGGCGCGGCCGAAGCGGGCGGAGGAGAAGCGGCGCAATCGCTCGAGCACATTCTGTCGGTCGTGGCTGTGGTCGCGGCGACGGCCGGCTTGCTGGTGGCCTGGCGCATGTACTCCAAAAAAGTACAGCGCGGCACGTCGGAAGGCGTGCACAAACTGCTGTACAACAAATATTACGTGGACGAGATCTACGCGGCTACGGTGGTGCGGCCGCTGGTGTGGCTCTCTACGAATGTGCTGTGGAAAGTTGTGGATGCCGGAATGATTGACGGGGCGGTGAACGGGGTGGCGGACGGCGCGGCAGCGGTCGGCGACACGGTTCGCCACACGCAGTCGGGCAACACAAGAAGTTATGCGGTCTGGGTGGTGGTCGGCGCGCTCGTCGTGCTGGGAATTGTCTTCTGGCCGATTCTGCAGCCGGTGGTCTTCGGAGGGGTACGCTAATGGAACTGAGCGGACATCTCCTCTCTATTTTGACCTTCTTCCCCGCGTTCGGCGCGCTCGCGTTGCTGTTCCTGCGGAGCGACGACGAATACTGGATCAGGCGGCTGACCTTTGTAGTGTCTGTCGTGGAGTTCCTCCTCTCGCTGATCCTGTTGCGCGCGGTGGCGATCGGCGCGCCGGGTTACGCGCTGACCGAATACAAGGCGTGGATTTCTTCTCCGCCGATCAATTACCACCTGGGCGTGGACGGCATCAGCATGTTCCTGGTGATTTTGACGACGCTGCTGACGCCGATCTGCGTGCTGGCATCGTGGAAGGGCGTGCACCACCGCATCAAGGAATTCCACGTGATGCTGCTGTTGCTGGAAGTCGGCATCATCGGCGTGTTCCTGGCTCTGGACCTTTTTGTATTCTTCCTTTTCTGGGAAGTGATGCTGATTCCGATGGCGTTCCTGATCGGCATCTGGGGCCACGACCGGCGCATTTATGCCGCGGTGAAATTCTTCATCTACACGATGGCCGGCTCGGCGTTCATGCTAGTGGGCATCCTGTGGCTTTACAACCTGACCGGTACGTTCGACCTGCCGGCCATTCAGTTGACGCTGCAAAGCGCGGCGTATCATCTGCCTCCAAAAACGGAGATGCTGCTCTTCCTGTCGTTCTTTGTGGCGTTTGCGATCAAGGTGCCGCTCTTCCCTCTTCACACCTGGCTGCCGGATGCGCACGTGGAAGCGCCGACGGCCGGCTCGATCATTCTGGCCGGTGTGCTGCTGAAGATGGGCACTTACGGCATGATTCGCTTCTGCCTGCCGCTGTTTCCGGAGGCGTCGCACCGCGCGGCTCCCTATGTGGCGGTGCTGGCCATCATCGGGATTATCTACGGAGCGCTGGTGGCGCTGGTTCAGCCGAATTTGAAAAAGCTGGTGGCGTACTCATCGGTGAGCCACCTAGGCTTCGTGGTGCTGGGCATTTTCACGTTCCATACGATTTCCATGCAGGGCGCGGTGTACCAGATGCTGGCGCACGGGATCTCCACCGGGGCGCTGTTCTTCCTGACGGGCGTACTGTACGACCGGCGGCACACGTATGAGATCAGCGAGTATGGCGGGCTGGCAACACCGATGCCGAAATTTGCAGCGTTCTTTCTGTTCGTGTCGTTGAGCTCGATGGGCCTTCCGATGCTGAACGGATTCGTCGGCGAATACCTGATCCTGCTCGGAACGTACCAAGTGCGCTGGGGCTGGGCGAGTTGGGCGGCCACCGGTGTGATTCTTTCCGCTTGCTACCTCTTGTGGGCGTACCAGCGCGTTTTCTTTGGCGACGTAACTCAGGAGAAGAATCGCAGCTTGCCCGATATTGACGCGCGCGAGCAGTGGGGCCTTGTGGTGTTCGCCGTAATCGCGCTGTGGATGGGCATGGCTTCGCCGTTTTTCACCCGGCGCTTCGCCGCTCCAGTGAACGCGGTGATCGAGCAGACCAAGCCGAGATATGCCGAAGAGGCTTCGAAGCCCGCCGCCATGCCGCAACCGGCGGCGCTGGCCGGCGAAGCGCAGCAAGATTCCCTGAGAAGGACGGTTTCCCGTTAAATGACTCCGACTGCCGCAGATATGATTCGCGTGCTGCCTGAAATTATCTGGTGCGGCTTCGGCGTGCTGCTGATGCTGCTGCAGCCGTTCCTGAAGAACCGGCAGGGGCTGACACTCTTCGCCATGGTGGGCGCGGCGGTTGGTACGCTGGCAACGTACTTCGGGCAGATGGGCAGCGGATTTTTCGGACTGATTCAGTTCGATACGTACAGCCTTTTCTTCCACTGGCTGGTGGGCCTGGTGGCGTTCCTGGTGATTCTGGCTTCGGACTCGTACCTGGAGCGGGAGGACCTGGCGCCGGCGGAATTCTATGCGCTGATCCTTTTCGCGACAGCCGGTATGGGCGTGCTCGCTTCCGCCCAGGAACTGCTCACGGCGTTTATCGGGCTGGAGATGTCCTCGATTTCGAGCTACGTGCTGGCGGGCTACCGGCGGGATGCGGTGAAGTCAAGCGAGTCGGCGGTGAAGTATTTCCTGCTCGGATCGTTCGCGACGGCGTTTTTTCTGTATGGCATCGCGCTGGTTTACGGCGCCTCCGGCTCAACCAACCTGATGCAGATTGCTTCGACCGATCCGTCGAGCAACCTGCTGCGGCTTGGATTAACGCTGATTCTGGTCGGCTTGGGCTTCAAAGTGGCTGCCGCTCCCTTTCAGGTGTGGACTCCGGATGTTTATGAAGGCGCGCCCACGCCGGTGACGGCGCTTTTCGCCGCCGGGCCCAAGGCGGCCACGTTTGCGCTGCTGCTGCGGATTTTCACCACGATTCATGCGGCGACGGATTTCTGGTTCTGGGCGTTCTGGATTCTTGCTGTGGCCACGATGTTCGTGGGCAACCTGGGCGCACTGGTGCAGACCAACGTGAAGCGCATGCTGGCGTACAGCTCGATCGCGCATGCGGGGTACACGCTGGTGGCGTTCGCGGCGGTGACGACCATGAAGCTGGACCCGGAGACGGGTGCGGCGCCGGCGTATGCGGCGGTGCTCTTTTACCTGCTGGGTTATTCGCTGGTGAAGGTGGGCGCGTTCACGATTGTTTCGGAGATAGGCGGGAAGGGCGAGAGTTACCAGACCTTGGACGACTTCGCCGGCCTCGGCACGCGGCAGCCATTTGCCGCTGCGGCGATGACCCTGTTCCTTCTTTCCCTGCTGGGCATGCCGATCACGGCGGGATTCTTCGGCAAGCTCTATGTGTTCAAGGCGGCGATCAATTCAAAGCTGATCTGGCTGGTGGTGCTGATGACGATCAACACCGCGATTGGGGCGTACTACTATTTGCGCCTGATCGTGGTGATGTACATGCGCGAACATAAGGGCGATGTCCCTGCGGAAGCGGCTACCAGCCTGAGCCCGACGGCGGCGATGGTGGTGGTGGTTGCGGTGCTGGCGACGCTGTATCTGGGGCTGCTGCCTAACCATGTGCTGGGGATTGTGCTTTCGCAAAATCTGATACTTTCGGCGCGCTAAGAACCGCGCTTTTCGTAGCTCACGACGCCCGCTCGATGGTCTGAAGAAGCCCGTGCAAGGGCGCTTCCTGCAGCATCAAAACCTTCACGCAAACCTAAGAGTAGGGGCCCTGCGACTTCGCTCAGGGCAAGCAGGAGTGCGTGTGCCACTAGAGCCTGTCTCATAAATGGGCGCAGGGCTGAGGAGGCATTTCTTCAGGGGCTAAAGCCCAAAGTATCTGGCCCTTCTAATGTCGGAGCTAAAGCTCCGACCCCCATTGCCCTATTTATGAAATGGCTTCTAGCCTTGCGGGCCGGGTTAAAACCCGGCACCTAGACACTGTGTTCAGCGTGGAAATTTGGGTCGGAGCGTAGGGTTGCAAGGGTAAAAGCGGTGGCAGAACCAACGCACTCCAAAAAAAACCGCTCCGGCGTGGCCGGAGCGGTTGGTCAAACAATGTGAACTCTCGCTGGAATTGCAGATTACATCTTCAAGTAGAGAACGATCGCGATAACGAAGGTCAGAAGGGATAGGGTCTCGACGAACACCAGTCCGAGAATCATCGCGGCGCGAATCGCTCCTCCTGCGCCGGGATTGCGTGCCATGCCTTCGCAAGCTGCTGCTGCAACCCTGCCCTGACCAAACGCTCCTCCGAATGCCGCGAGCCCCATGCCCAGGCCAGCCGCAATCGCGAGTAATCCGGTGTGCCCGGATCCGCCTTTTGCTCCAGCATCTTGTGCAAACGCAGCAGGCGCCAACAGCGCGACCACCGCCAACATCATCAGTACAACCGCTAACTTCTTCATCCTTGCCTCCTTGAAATTGCCGCCAGGAGGTGGTTCCCGGATCAGCGCCCTGCAACCGGTCTCACACTGAAGCGGCACAGCCAATCTTTTAGTGTTCGTCCGCCGTGGCAATGCCCAGGTAAATCGATGGCAGCACTGTAAACACATAAGCCTGGATAATTGCGACAAAGATATGAAGTCCGATGAACGCCATGGGGACGGCAACGGGAAGTACCGCCAGGACGGCACCGAGCACGGCAAATTTACCCCAGGCAAAGAAGGTCAGCTTGACGAGCAAGCTGAGAAAGATCGTATAAAGCATGTCGCTTGCAAAAATGTTCGCCCAAAGACGTACCGTGAGCGAGAGGAGTCTTGCGGCAGTGCTGATCAGCTCCACGGGAAACAGGAGGAAAGCGAGTGCATAATCCGCGGCATTTTTGGGAGAGCCGGCAAACGTCAGCAGATAGTGGCCGACACCGTGATGCCTTACGCCCTGCCAATTGAAGTAAATGAAAGTAAGCGAGGCGCAGGCCAACGGGACGTATACGAACGCCGTGGGCGCAGAGAAAGCCGGGAAAACACTAAGAAGATTAGCCAACAAAATGAAGATAGAGATCGACCCGGTGAACGCAATATATTTTTCGCCGCCGTGGCCCACGTTTTCTTCCAGAAGATCCTTGATGCCGAAACCGAGCGGATTGGTGAGAAGTAGCTCCGCGGTCTGCTGAAACGGCCCGGGGCGCTCGACGGAAAGCCGCGCACGCAGAATCAGCGCGAGAATTGTGCAGAGGATCAGGACCACGATGGCCATGACTACGTATTCAGGGATGGGGGTGTCGTAGTCCTTGGGCTGGATGTGCAACGCGTGGAGAAGCGAGAGCGCGATTGGCGCGAAGATATGATTAAACCACTGGGTTAAGGGGCTTACGTGTTCTTCCATTCGCTATTCCTGGGGATGCAGGATTTCGTACACACTAACTGCCATTGTGGCCGCTCCCAGGGCACACAAACCAAAAATCATACTCAAGATGGGAACGTTCAGATATCTAAAAATAACATAGACGGCGAGCGCTATCAACCCGTAGCGGAAGAGGGCTTTGAAGTAAGTCGCGATCGGAACGCGCGGGTTGCGCTGGTTGGCCTGGGCGGTAGCAGCGGTGGTCAGCGCGTCCAACCCTTGCCGTAGCCAGCGGAAGTTGAACCAGGCGAGGATGGATCCGATGAAGATGCCCGCCCCCCAGAACGCGCTGTAGAACCTGGCGACAGGGATGGCAGCCAAGGCACCCAAGATGGGAGTCAGGCGGGCGATCCATTTTTCGGAGGCGAGATAACGGGAGACGTTGATGGGAGTGGTGGACATATCGGGGCAGGTTCGCCGAGGAGAAATCTAGCATAGTTTTTGCGGTGAGGTTCTTCGCGCATCCTTGTCGGATGCCCTCAGAATGACAATGTTGCGTAGGAATGGCGTGTTGGTGGTGTTATCGCATTCGCAAGAGAGGTGGCAGAGCCACCCTTCGGCGAGCTCAGGGCAGGCCGCACTCCAAAGGAAGAGCGGCCCGCCTCAGAAGGCGGGCCCTACACAAGCTCCCCCTTGCGGCGGCCCAAACTGGGAGTCAGCCTTTGGCGAGGCGGCGGAGAGTGTCGCGGAGCCCGGCGATGAAGCCGATGACGCCGAAGACGATCATCAGGGCGGGCTTGGTGTGCAGCCAGGCGTCGAGGAAGTAGCCGATGGCGCCGCCAACAACGATGCAGCCGACGAAAATGAAGGGGAGCTCCATCGCCATCGCGTTCTGCTGCGAGAAGTTTCTCGCCTGCTTCGCGGCAGGAGAAACTTCCGGGTCGGGTTTATCGTTGGATTCCAAGGGCATAGTGAGCGAGCCGAGTGAACGGCTCAGGATACAACCCCGCGGCGAGAGTTACAAACAGGGCCGCGCCGAGGGCTATGGCCTGGGCGTTGCTCATGGGCGGTGCGGGAGCGTCGCCGGGCTTTTTGAACCATGCATGAACTACGACGCGCAGATAGTAGTAGAGCGCGGGAACGATATAAAGCGCGGCGAAAATCGCCAGCACAGGATGATGCGATTCGATGAGCGCAAGGAAGATGAAGTACTTGCCCATGAAGCCGGCGGTGGGAGGAATGCCGGCGAGCGAAAGCATGAAGATAAGGAGAAGAACGGCGCCGGCGGGGTTGCGCTGGTAGAGGCCGTCGAGATCGTCGAGCTCGTCGCCGATGATGCCCTGCTGGCGGAGAACGATGACGACGGCGAAGGCGCCGACGGTCATGAAGGCATAGGCAATCAGGTAGTAGATGACTCCCGTGAGGCCGGTGTCATTGTAGGCAACGAGACCGAAGAGAATGTAGCCGACCTGAGAGATGGACGAGTAGGCGAGGAGGCGCTTGATGTTGGTTTGGGTGAGCGCCGCGAGATTGCCCCAGGTGAGCGAAGCGATGGCGACACCTGCGACGAGGCCTTGCCACATGGGTTGCGAGCCGCCGAAAACCCCGATGAACAGGCGAACGAGCAAAGCGAAACTGGCCGTCTTGGATGCGACGCTGACATAGGCGGCGATGGGCGTGGGCGCGCCTTCGTAGACGTCTGGAGCCCACTGGTGAAACGGAACCGCGGCGATCTTGAAGAAGAGGCCTGCGGCGACGGTGACGAACGCGAGGATGAGGAGCCAGTCGGCCATTCCGCGCCCGGCGACAAACTGAAAGCGGCGATCGAGGGTGTTTCCAATTTCCCCAATGCTGGTGCTGCCGGTGAGGCCGTAGAGCAGCGAGAAACCGTAGGCGAGGATGCCGGTGCTGAACCCGCCGAGGAGCAGATATTTTAGGGCGGCTTCGTTGGAGCGCTTTTCGCGGCGGAGGTAGCCCGTGAGGACGTAGAAGCTGAGGGCCATGGTTTCGAGGCCGAGGAACAGCACGATCAGGTCGCTGCCGGAGGCCATGAAGATCATGCCGATGCAGGCGAGGAGGAGGAGCGCGTAGTATTCGCCTTCCTGCTCGCGCTCCAGGTCGAGATAGCGGACGGAGAGAAGGATAACCAGGCCGGTGGCGGCGAGGAAGATCGCGGAGAAGAAGAGGGCGTAGCCGTCGATGACGACCGTGTTTTGAAAACCGAAAAGCCCGGGCATGTCGGGGCGCGAATCGTGCACGACGTTGAACCGCTTCATCTGCATGAAGAGCCCGAGGGCGCTGGCGGCGACACCGAGCAGGGCGAGCCCGGCATTCCAGTGCTTCTCTTTTTTCTCGAGAAGGAAATCAAAGATCAGAATCCCGAGCGCGAAAAGTAGCAACTCCATCGCGGGCAGGACGGTGATGCCGTCGCCGTGAATGTAGTTGATGACCGCGTCGAGGAAAGAGGAGTGCATGGGAGGAGGCTACTTGACCTCCGAAGGAGTGGAAGAAGGCAAGGGAAATGAAGTGGAGGATGGAGAGGCGGCTTGCTGATAAAAGCGGGGGTTGACCTGCTGGACTATCCGCTGGACGGGCTTTTCGATGTAGGCGAAAAACGGCTTCGGGTAGATGCCGATGCAGAAGGCGAGGGCGACGAGAGGGAGCAGGACGGCGTACTCGCGAGCGTTCAAGTCTGGGAGAGCTTTGTTCACTTCGTGCGTGACCGGGCCGAACATGGTGCGCTGGTAGAGCCACAGGAGATAGGCGGCGCCGAGAACGATCCCCAGCGAGCCCCAGGCGGCCCAGGCTTTGCTGACGACAAATGTGCCTTGCAGGATGGTGAATTCCCCGATGAAGCCGTTGAGCAGCGGCATGCCGAGCGAGCTGAGGCTGACGATGAGATAGATCGCGGCGAAATTTGGCATGGGCGTGGCGAGGCCGCCGAACTCGGAGATGAGGCGGGTGTGGCGGCGCTCGTAGAGAACACCAAAGATGAGGAAGAGCGCGCCGGTGGAAATGCCGTGATTGACCTGCTGGAGGACGCTGCCGGAAAGACCCTGAGGCGTGAGCGCAAAGATGCCGAGCGTGCAAAAGCCCAGATGGCTTACAGACGAGTAGGCGATCAGGCGCTTCATGTCTTTCTGCATGAGGCAGACGACGGCACCGTAGATGATGCCGATGAGCGAGAGCGCGATCAGGATGTGGATGATCTTGGAGCGAAGGGCGGAATCGGCGGGTAGCAACGGGAGCGAGAAGCGCAGGAAGCCGTAGGTGCCCATTTTCAGGAAGACGCCGGCGAGGATGACGGAGCCGGCGGTGGGGGCTTCCGTGTGGGCGTCGGGAAGCCAGGTGTGAAACGGGAACATGGGAACTTTGATCGCGAAGGCGAAGAAGAATCCCCAGAAGAGCCAGATTTTCAATCCATCCGGGAATTGCTGGGCGGCGGCGAGGAGCGTGGGGATGTCAAAGGTGCCGATGGCGCCTTGGGAAAGCGTTTTTGAGTAGTTGAAATAGAGTGCGAGGATCGCCAGCAGCATGATTACGGAGCCGGCGAGGGTGTATAGGAAAAATTTGATGGCCGCGTAGAGGCGTCGTTCGCTGCCCCAGACGCCGATGAGGAAATACATGGGGACGAGCATCACTTCCCAGAAGACGTAGAAGAGGAAGAAGTCGAGAGAGAGGAAGACGCCGAGCATGCCGGTCTGGAGCAGGAGAAGGAGGATGTAATACTCCTTGGTGCGCTGCTGGATGGCGCTCCAGGAGGAGGTGATGGCAATCATGCCCAGCAGGGTGGTGAGCATCACCAGGAGCATGCTGATGCCATCGGCGCCGAGAGAATATTTTGCCCCGATGGAGGGGATCCACTCGGCGGTTTCCCTGAATTCGTAACCGCCGCTGCCGGCCGGAAAATGGAGCATGAGGGGGAGCGAGACGAGGAACCCGAGCACGCCGAAAAGATTTCCGATGAGGCGGTGGAGGAGTTGCATGTCGCGTGGAATGAAAAGCAGGAGCAGCGCGCCCACGAACGGCGTGAAGAGGATCACGCTGAGGAGATGGTTTGAGGAATGCTCCATGCGAATCGCCTTTCAGTGCAAAGTAAGGACGAATGTCTGCACGTGGTGGCCGTAAAGCCCAAGCAAAATCGCCAGGCCGATGAGGATGAAGACAGCGTAGGTGGAGAATACGCCGGTCTGAAACATCCGCACGGGCATGCTGAGAAATTTGGGAAACCAGCCGAGCAGGTCGACCAGTGCGTCGACCACCCATCTGTCCCACCACATGGAAATCCGGGAAAAGACGCGCGCGAGCCAGCCGACGCCGTCCACGCCGAGGCCGTCGATAACTTTTGCGTCGAAGAAGCCGAGCGAAGTGCTGAGGTCCTTGATGCGATTGACGAAGAGGGCGTCGTAGATTTCGTCGACGTAGTATTTGTGAATCAGCAGGTTGTGAAGCCGGGGCCAGGACGCGGCGAGTTTGGCGTGTAGCTTGGGATTTTGGAGATACAACTTATAGGCAATCCAGGCGCCCAGGGCGACGAGAGCCACGGAAACAGCCATCAATGCGTACTCGGCCAGCAATGTGTGGCGCCCAAGAGTAATCGCGCCGGTGTCTGTTTCGACGCCACGCAGGGACGGTTCGAGAAAACGCTCGAAGGGACTCTCTTCGCCCCAGAGAATGGGCAGAGCGAGCCATCCCGAAACGATGGAGAAAAAGGCGAGAATCATGAGCGGAACGGTCATGGTCTTCGGCGATTCGTGAATGTGGCCTTCCATCTCCACCGGGAGCCGGGACCTTCCGTAAAATGTTTCGAACAGCAGGCGGAACATGTAGAACGAAGTTAAGCCAGCGGTCACAAGGCCCACAGCCCAGAGCGCGAGATAGCGGTCCAGTATCAGGTGGCGATTGAAGGCGTGGCCGAGAATTTCGTCCTTGCTGAAAAAGCCGGAGAGGCCCGGAACACCGGTAATCGCCAATGTCGCAATGTAGAAAGGAATCCAGGTTACCGGAAGGGTGTAGCGCAGGCCGCCCATTTTGCGGATGTCCTGCTGGCCGGAGAGCGAGTGGATGATGCTGCCGGCGCCGAGGAAGAGCAGGGCTTTGAAAAACGCGTGGGTCATCAAATGGAAAATGCCCGCGGCGAAGGCGCCGACGCCGAGGGCGAGAAACATGAGGCCGAGCTGGCTGATTGTGGAATAGGCGAGGACTTTCTTGATGTCGGTCTGAACGACGGCCATAGTGGCGGCGAATACGGCGGTGCTGGCGCCGACGATCGCGACAACGTCCATGGCGACAGGGGCAAGCTGAAAGATGGCGCTCATGCGCGCAACCATGTAAACGCCAGCAGTGACCATGGTGGCGGCGTGGATGAGCGCGCTGACGGGAGTAGGGCCTTCCATTGCGTCGGGGAGCCAGACATAGAGCGGGAATTGCGCGGATTTTCCCACGGCTCCGACAAATAGAAGCAGGGCGATGGCGGTGAATACGGGTGCGCCGTAAGTGAATTGCGTATGCCCAACCAGCGACGCGAGCGATTGCAGAATACCTGTGAAGGCGGAGGGATCGGAAAGGCCTTGCGACGTAAACCGCACGGTGCCGAATGTTGTGGCAACCAGCAGAAGGCCGAGGAGGAAGCCGGCGTCGCCAATGCGATTGACGATGAAGGCCTTTTTGCCGGCATCGGTGGCGGATTTTTTCAGGAAATAGAAGCCGATGAGCAGATAGCTGCAGAGGCTCACGCCTTCCCAGCCAACGAAGAGGAGGAGAAGATTGTTGGCGAGAACGAGCGTGAGCATGGAGAACATGAACAGGTTGAGATAACCGAAGAAGCGGTAATAGCCGCCTTCGTGGGCCATGTAACCGATGGAATAGACGTGGATAAGAAAGCCTACGAAGGTGACGATGATGACCATCACCGAGGAGAGGGGATCGAGGAGATAGCCCCAGTCGGCGACAAAGTTGACGACGCCGGCGGACGTGGGCATCGCACCCGGCGTGACCCATTGAAAGAGGATCTGTTGGTAAGCGCGCTGGGCCGCGGGGAGGCTGAACAATTTCAGGACCGCGCCAAGGCCGTGCAGGAAAGAGAGAAACACGCTGCCGATGCAGAAGAGGTTGACGGCTTCTTTCGACAGGCGGCGGCCGAAGAAAAACATGCTTGCGGCACCCGCCAACGGAAAGAGCGGGATCAGCCAGAGGTGAGAGAGGAAGTAGCCGGGGGAGTTCATGGGCGCGCCGTATCTACAAAAGGCGCCCGCCTCGGAAGGCGGCCGCTACATGGTGGATGGGAATAAGCGCTCACCATTTGAGCAAATCCATTTCGTCGGCGAGGACGGTTTCGCGGTTGCGGAAGAAAGCGATGATGATGCCTAGGCCGACGGCGGCTTCCGCGGCGGCGTCGGCAATGATGAAGAGGGCGAAGACTTGCCCGGCGACGTCGCCGAAGTAACGTGAGAAGGCGACGAGATTGATATTGACGGCGTTGAGGATCAACTCGATGGACATGAGGACGATGATGACGTTGCGGCGCGTGATGACGCCAATCGCGCCGATCAGGAAGAGCGCGAGGCTCAGAAACAGGTAGTGGCCAATGGGCATCATGCGTCGGTCCTCTTTTTGGCCATCACCACGGCTCCTACCATGGCTACCAGGAGCAGGACGCTGGCGATTTCGAAAGGGAGAAGATAAGAGCCGAACAATCCTTTGGCGAGTTCTTCCGTGTTGGGTGGGAGCTTATCGGCCGGAGCAGGATTCGGAATCAGGATGCCCTGGCCGGGAAGTTTACGCGCTAGAAAAAGTACGACTCCCGCTTCCACGCCGACGGCGAGGGCGACGGACAGGGCGATCCACTTCTGCGCACGCGAACGAATTTGTGGAAGGGGAACGTCCAGGCGGACGAGCATGATGACGAAGATGAACAAAACCATGATGCCACCGACATAAAGGATGATCTGCGAGATGAAGAGGAATTCGGCGCGAAGTTGCAAAAAGATTCCGGCGGTGGCAAGAAGGGTGGTGATCAGAAAAACGGCGCTGTGGATGGCGTTGCGACGCGTAATCATAAGCGCGGCGCTGATCACCGCGATACCGGCGAAGAAGTAGAAAATCACGCTATCCAGCATGGGTGTCCTCCACGATGGAGGAATCCACCAGAAGCGCGGCGGAGGCGGCAGCCGAATACTTGTCGTTCCAGCGGAGCAGAAGCATCGCGGCCCCGAGCGTGACCGCGGTGGTGATGATCATGGCAAGCCAGCGGTTCAGGCCAAACTCGGAAACGAGCGCCAGGGCGATGGCAACATCAACGACATTGATCAGGGCCAGCGGGATCAGGATGTGCCAACCGAGGCGCATGAGTTGATCGAAGCGAAAGCGCGGCAGCGTGAAGCGAAGCCACATGAAGAGATAAATATAGGCCGAAACCTTGAGGAGAAACCAGAACGCGCCGTATAGGCCGTCGTGCATGAATTGGAGCGGCAGATGACCGAACGGCGCCGCGAGCGCGAAGATAGCAGCGACGGCGAAGCAGGCGAGGGCGACAGCCCACATGAAGAGGGATTGCACGCGGGCGGGCTGCTTCCCTGCTCGGAATAGGCAATATGCACCGACGGCAGCGAGCAGCAAGGTGGGAGCGGCGTCCAGCCAGGCGAGCCAGTGAGCGTTCGGGAACGGCCGCAGCCAGCCGCCAAGAAAGAGCGTGGTGCCGACCGAAGCGACGACGATCATGTTGGCGTATTCCGCTAGGAAATAGAGCGACCAGCGGAAGCCGCTGTATTCGGTCATGTAGCCGGCGACGAGTTCGGACTCGGCTTCGGGCAGGTCGAAGGGCGCGCGATTGGTTTCGGCGATGGAGGCGATGAGGTAGGTGAAGAAGCCGACGGGGGCGAGGAAGACGTACCAGGCGTGGTCGGTGCGCTGGGTTTCCACGATGGCTCGCACATTCAGAGTGCCGGCGAGCAGGAACCCGCTGACGAGAGCGAAGCCGGCAGTGGTTTCGTAACTGATGAGCTGCGCGGTGCTGCGAAGCGCGCCGATGATCGAATAGTGATTGTTGGAAGCCCAGCCGCCGAGCACGATGCCGAAGGGGCCGAGGGCGCTGACGCCGACGACGAAGAGCAGGCCGATGTTGATGTCGCGCGCAACCTGGAACCACGGGCCGAAGGCGACGGCGCCCATGGAGGTGAGCGCGGCGGTCATGGAAAGCACCGGGGCAAACCAAAAAATAAATTGGTCCGCGTTATCGGGGATCAGGTCTTCCTTGATGAGAAGTTTCAGCGCGTCCGCGATGGGCTGAAGAAGGCCGTGCGGCCCGACGCGCATGGGGCCGAGGCGCGCCTGCATGTCGGCCATGACCTTGCGCTCGACGAGTACGATGTAGCCGGCGATGAGGGGAACGACGAGTACGATCAGCAAAGCGCAGAGAAGTTCTACCCACCACGTCTGCACAAACACGAAAATGAAATGGAGCATCGGGCTCATCGCTAGCGATCCACCTCGCCGAGGACGATATCGAGCGTGCCGATGATGGCGACCACATCGGTGACCAGGTGGCCGCGAATCATTTTATCGAGGGCCTGAAGATTGATGAATGACGGCGGGCGAATGCGGACGCGATAGGGCATGACAGAACCATCGCTGACGATGTAGTAGCCGAGGACCCCTTTTGGGCCTTCGATGGCGTGATAAACCTCGCCTGCAGGAGGCTTCAAGACTTTGCCGACTCGAGCCATGATGGGCCCCGCGGGTATATTTTCGATGGCTTGCAGGCAGATGAGGCGCGACTGGCGCATCTCTTCAATGCGCACCATGTAGCGGTCGTAGGTGTCGCCGCGAGTGCCGACGGGAATTTCGAATTTGTACTGGTCGTAGGCGGCGTAGGGCATGGCCTTGCGCAAGTCCCACTTCACGCCGCTGGCGCGAAGGACCGGGCCACTGACGCCGAGAGCGATGCAATCGGTGGAATTGAGTATGCCGACGTTGCGGGTGCGGCCGATCCAGATGCTGTTGCCGGTGAGCAGGTCGGAATATTGCTGGATCCGGCCTTCGAAACTCCCGCAAAAGCGCTCGACGTCTTTTTCGAGGGTGTCGTAGGCCTCGTACTGTAAGCCGCCGATCCGGAAAGCGTGCGTGGTCAGGCGGGCGCCGCAGTATTTTTCGAAAATCTTCAGGACCTCTTCCCTTTCACGCATGCAATAGAAAAGGGGGGTTAGCGCACCGACATCGAGAGCGTGGGTGCCAAGCCAGAGCAGGTGGCTGGCAATACGCTGGAGTTCGGTAAGGATGGTACGGATGACGCGGGCGCGTGGAGGAGCTTCGACGACCAGAAGTTTTTCGACGGCTTCGCAATATCCCAGGCCGTTGCTGACGGCGGCAACGTAATCCATGCGATCGACATAGGGAGCGAACTGCTGGTAAGTGCGATTCTCGGCGATTTTCTCGACGCCGCGATGCAAATAGCCGATGACGCATTCGGAGCCGATGACGCGCTCGCCATCAAGCTTGAGCTTGACGCGCAGGACGCCATGGGTGGAGGGGTGCTGCGGCCCCATGTTGATGACGAGCTCGTCGGCGCCGAGGAGCGTGCCGGATTTCTGGGCGGCGTTTTCGTGTACGGTATCTGGCAAAGTGTTCACACCCTACTGACCGCTCTCGATGCCGAGATTTTCCCGGACCCAGGCGGTGTCCTGCTGAAGAATGTCGTAGTCCTTTCGCAACGGATGGCCCTGCCACTCATCGGGAAGAAGAATTCGTTTCAGATTCGGGTGGCCGCGGAAAGAGATGCCAAAGAGGTCGAAGATTTCGCGTTCGAGCCAGTTGGCGGCGGGCCAAATGGGGACGAGAGTGGCCGGTTGCTGATCGGCGCGGAGAAGAATTTTCAGGCGAAGCCGAGTGTTGTGGGTGAAGGAATAGAGTTGCGCAACGAGGTCGAAACGCTTTTCACGGCGCGGCCAGTCGACGGCGGTGTAGTCCTCCAGCAGTTCGAATTTTTCTTCGTCGCGGGAGTAGCGGGCGATCTCAAGGAGATGCTTCGCATCAAGGATGAGGATGGATTGCTTTCGGTCTTCGAGGGCATCGAGAATCGCGGATCCAAAGCGTTCTCGATAGCGGCGGGAGAGTTCGTTGTCCAGCGGAAGCTGCACCGGGGCAGGAGTCGCGGCTTTGACGGTGGAAGACGGAGCAGCACTCGCGGCGGATGGGGCGGGGATAGAGCCAGCCACGTCTGGCTGCGAAGATTCGGGCGATTGGGGTGCCTTGGACTCGTCTGCCATGGACCCTGGGACCTTAGGCTGCGCTTGGATTGCCTGGCCGGAAGCCGGACGCAGGGGCGAATTTCGTTCCCCGAGAATACCGCCGAATCAAAAGCTCTCAAAGGGTAGGAGCAAAGTTCACGAACTGGATTATAGACCAAACCGACAGAGGGAACTGGCGGCGAACGAGCCGCTGACAGGTTTTCTAACACACGCCTAGGGCAGCGTCAATGCGCGGTCGCACATGGGAGGAGGAAATTCAGTCTAGAGTGGAGATCAGTGCCTCGCAGAAAGAATCAAGCGAGGTCGAGAGCGCCTTTCTTGTAGAGCCAGACGTATCCGACTAGCAGGATGCCGAGAAAAGTGAACATCGAAGCCATCGCGAAGGCGGCGAGATGATGCGCCAGCCAGAAACGAAACAGAATGGCCCAGGGAAACAGAAAGATGGTTTCCACCTCGAAAACCACAAAGAGCATACCGATGATGTAGAAACGGGCGGAGTAACGTCCGCGGGCGCTCGTCTCCGGAGGGATGCCGCACTCGTAAGGTTGAAATTTAGCGGGGCCGCCACGGGAGCCCGGGCGAATGAACTTGAAGACGATAAGGGTGATGACGGGAAAAGAAAAAACCAGCAGGGAGAAGAGGAGAAGCGGGATGTAGGTGGCTGGCATCAGTTGGCCCGTGGGCGAATGCTAACACACATCCTGGCGGGTTTTCGGCTGGTTAGCCGATTCGAATTTTTCGATGGGATTGAGGTTGAGGTCGTTCAGCTATCTCCGGTTTCACCGGAGTCCACACACCGGACCTTTTCGGATAGCTTCAGGATGACAAGCTTTTGGCTGCGAGTTCGAAGCTATTGCGGGTGGGCGAGGGTGATTTGTTCGGCGACGCAAACCCACTGGGTATTGCGCAGAACCCAGACGTCGGTGAAGCGTTCGTAGCGGTGGGAGATGGAACCATCACGCTGGCGGAGGCTGATATCGTCTAGTCCAGTGGCAACAACAGTGTCGTTGCTGACAGCGTGGGAGACGAGCAGGGTCATGCTGATGGTGGCGACCGAGGGCGCTTCTTCCTTGTAGCCGGCGATCATGGAATCGCGGTCGCCGAGGCGTCCATCGGATTCGATCAATTGGAAATCGTCGCCCAAGAGTTGGCGCATCTTGTCCCAATCGTGGGCAAGCTGGATCTTGAACCAATCCTGTTCGAGCTTGGTGACGGCTTTTTCAGAGACCCCCCATCCGGCATTTCTGGCTGCCTTGGGCGATGGTGCGTCCTTGGCTGCCTGTGGGAGCGCGAAACTCGGTAGACAGAGACACCACAGGAATAACGGGGAAACACGCCTGGCGAACGAACGCATTCGCGGATACCTCCAGAATAGTGAGCAGTGGCCGAAGAGCCGCGGACAAGCGGCCTTATTTGTACCGTACAACGATCCATCTACTTTTCGAAGAGAAGTTCGCCGGCACGTTGCGTAGCTTTCACTACGGCTTTGATCAGGGTGACGCGGAGCTTCCCTTCCTCGAGCTCCATGATGCCGTCGATGGTGCAGCCGGCGGGGGTGGTGACGGAGTCTTTGAGCAAGGCGGGGTGGTCGCCGGTTTCAAGAACTACACTGGCGGAGCCCTTCATCGTTTGCGCGGCCAGGAGTGTGGCGACGTCGCGGGGCAGGCCAACTTTTACGCCCGCTTCGGCAAGTGATTCGAGAATGATATAGACGAAGGCCGGGCCGCAGCCGGAGAGGCCGGTGACCGCATCCATGTTTTTTTCGTCGACGACCACAGTGCGGCCGACGGCGTCGAAGAGGGCTTTGGCGATTTCGAGGTGTTCGGCGGAGGCATGCGCGCCTTTGCAGATGCCGGCCATGCCCGTGCCCACGATGGAGCAGGTGTTGGGCATCGCGCGAATGACGGGGACCTTTTCACCGACACGTTGTTCGATGTATGCGGTGGGAACGGAGGCGGCGACGGAGATGACTAACGTGTCCTCGCCGAGCTCCGGCTTAATCTCTTTGAGGACATCGGCAACGACCTGGGGCTTTACACCGAGTATGACGATGTCGGCGCCATGGACGGCCTTGCGATTGTCGGTGGATGCGGAGACGCTGAGTTCTTTGGCAAGGGCGGCGGCTTTCTCTTCGTGCCGAACGGTGGTGGTGACGTTTTTCGGATCGAAGAGCTTTTGCCTCAGATAGGCGCGCAAAAGGATGCTCCCGAGCTTGCCCGCGCCGAGCATGGCGAGTTTCTTGCCGGAGAGTTTGTTGGTCATGGTGCAAACATTGTTACGGAGGCGCGGCGAGGGGTCAACTGGCGTTTGCGAATGCCAGAAAGAGTAACGGAGGAGAAACTGGAGCGAAATTGGAGCCGAGCCTTGAGAGAGCGGTGGGATAATTGGGCAAATATGAGTTCACCCAGTCAATTGAATCCCGCGCTGACGGAAAAGCGCCGTATTCCCGTGGAAGATGAACCAACCGGCTTGCGGGCAACAGTCTACGGCGTTTTGGGGCTCCTGCTTCAGGTGAGCATCGAGTGGTTGGTGCGCCTGACGGGAAAAAAGATTCGAAAGAGCGAAGCGCCGTGGCTCGATTGCGTGCTCGGAAAACCGGGAGTGATCGGAACGGGCGTCTACCAGCGGATTGCCGAAGAAGAAAAATTGGAGATCAGCCAGCCGCCGGATGCGGGACTTATTCCGAGCTTTGAGAGCCTGCGCGGACCGTCGTTCGACCCGGGGCGGGTGGACCCGCGCATCCGGCATTTTTACGAGCACACGGCGCTGTACAAGCTGGAAGTTTGGAGCGAGGTGTACTTCGCCGGAAAGTTTGTGCTGTGGCTGCTGGTGGAGTTCATCAGCCGGCGGATGGACCAGCTGAACTTTCCGATATCGTCGTTAGAAGTGGCAAAGGGGATGACCAGCGAGATCGTGCAACTGCGGGAGCCGCATTCCGGCAGATTGGCGTACACCGGATGGCTCCGGCGATTCCGTTCCACGGGAAAAGTGATTTACGCGGGGCTTTACTCGGAGTCGGAATTACCGGGAGAGGCGAATCCTTGCGTAAAGGTGACGTTTCCCTGTTATGGAAGCAGCAGCGTGTACCTGCGGCCTTGCGCATATGCAGACGGAACGTTTGGATTGGTTTCCACCGGGGCCGCGTTTGGAAGATCGGGATTTTATCGCGTTGTGGAATCGGGTGCGGAGCACTGGCGCGTGCGAAATTTCACGACCCTGCATGAGATATTTCATGTATATGCGGATGAGGACGGCGTCCTGCGGACGGATCACGAGATTACTTTTGTGGGGCTGACGATTTTGCGGTTGCATTACAAGATGACGTTGGCACAGAACGCCAATGCACTAGTGTCACAGGAAGTCCGTTCCTCGCTGCAGCCGGTTTGAATCCTCTGCGAATAGGTTGCAGGGTGCTCCTCTGCTTGGGCCGCTACTCCAGCAGGGATACTTTCAATCCTTAGAAACAGCCCGGGGCACGGCTCAAACTGCGCTGCCCCAATATAAATTCCCTGCTGATTGGTGTGCGCAAAAGCGGGAGTTTCGCTCCCACACTCAAAAATTCAGTCGTGGCGGGCGCCGTGGAGAACTTGGATGGCGTGGGGGAGGAGTTGCGCTAGGGTGTCGAGAGATTCGACGGCGCCCCTGGGGCTGCCAGGGAGATTAAGGATCAGAGAAACGTTGCGGACTACAGCAACCCCGCGGGATAACACAGCGTTGGGAGTCTGCTCGGCACCCTTGCGGCGCATTTCTTCGGCCAAGCCGGGGATCACCTTTTCGGCGACATCGAGCGTGGCTTCGGGGGTGTTATCGCGCGGACCGAGGCCCGTGCCGCCGGTGGTAAGGATCAGATCAACGCGGCGCGAATCGGCAAGCTGGCGGAGATGAGAACGCACCTGGCCAGGGTCGTCGGAGCACTTGAGCGACGAAGTGACTTCCCAGCCGAGTTCGCGGCAGCGCTGGACGACGGCGGGACCGGAGAGGTCGATGCGCTCGTCACGGGCGACGGAATCGCTGATGGTGAGAACGGCAACGCGCATAGGGGCGGTCAATTTGAGGGAACCGCGTCGCGACTGGCTTCGTCCATCAGGCGCATGGCTTCCATCAGGAGGCCGGTGGTGCTACGCGTGGTAGTGGTATTTGACGAGGCATTCGCGGCGTTGAAATCGATTTCGAACTCGCCTTCGGTCCACAACAAAACTTTATACACGGCGTCATCGCCGACGAGATTGCCGATTTTCGCGTCGCGGCACTGGCCGCCTGTGAAATAGAGCTCTCCGGACTCACCGGCCTTCTGAACCTGCAGGCGGCAGGACTTCTGGCCCATCTCGAGCGACTGCATCAAGTCAATCATGCTCATTTCTTCGAGGCGTCCCTGGATGACGCCGGGGCGCGAGGCGCGCTTCTGCAGCTTTTCAAGATGCAGGCGATCGACAATTTTTTTGGCCATGCGAACCAGATCTTTGGCCAGAAACGGCTTGGCAATGAAGTCTTCGACGCCGTCCACAAGAGGGCGGAGCTTTTCCTCGATATCGGTGCGGCTGGCCATGAACAGGAACGGGATGTGGCGCGTGGCTTCGCGACCGCGAAGTTTTTCGAAAAGCTGGCGGCCATCCAGGCCCGGCATTTTGTAATCGCAGAGGATCACGTCGGGGGGATCGTCGATCACCTTCAACAAGGCGTCGCCGCCGTCAGCGGCGATCACCACTTCGCAAAATGGCTCAAGGGATTTGGAGACAAGGTCGCGCATCAACGGATTGTCGTCCGCAAGCAGGAGCTTGACGGTCTTACTGGAAGCGGCGGTCATTTGCGGCCGGCCCGCGATTTTCGGCCGGAGGCGCGCAGGTAGTCGCCGCTTTTCCCGCCCGTTTTTTCCAGCAGGTGAATGTGTGCGATTTCAATTCCCTTGTCGAGTGCCTTGCACATGTCGTAGACCGTGAGAGCGGCACAGGTGACCGCGACCAGCGCTTCCATCTCCACGCCAGTTTGCGCCGCGGCGGTTGCCCGGGACTGGAGTTCCACTCCATCTTTGCATAGGCGGGGGGTCACATCAACGTGGGTGAGAGGGATAGGGTGACAAAGAGGTATCCACTCGGCAGTACGCTTGGCAGCCGCAATGCCTGCGATACGAGCGATTTCGAGAGGATTGCCTTTGGGATTTTTCAGGCGGCGGACAGCGCGCAGGACTTTCGGAGACATGCGGACGAAGGCGTGGGCAGTGGCGGTGCGGGTGGTGACGGCTTTGGCGGAAACGTCGACCATGCTGACTTCGCCGCGGGTGGTGTAGTGAGAGAGTTTGGACAATTCGTCCTCGGTAAATGGTAGAAGCGGCCCGCCTCAGAAGGACGGGCCCTACAAAATCACGGAATTAGATTACGTCGAGGCGCGGCAGAACGGAAACTTTCTCTCCGGCGGGAATGTCCTGGCGGTCAGCGGGGACGACGATGAAGCAATTGGCTTTGGTGAGCGCGGCGATGTCGCCGGAGCCTTGCCACGTTAGCGGACAAACTTCGGGAGAGATGCCGGTCCATTCGAAATGAGCGGGAAGAAAGTGGGCGAGGCCGGGCTTTTCGTGAAGAGTTTTGGTGAGGTTGGCTTCGAGCAGAGGGAGGGGGCGCGGGCGGGCGCCGCCGAGCACGTCGATTGCGGGAGTGACGAAGAGCTGGAATGTGACCATCGTAGAGACGGGATTCCCCGGAAGGCCGAAGACGAAGGTGTCGCGGCAACGGCCGAAGACGGCGGGCTTGCCGGGGCGGATGGCGACGGCGTCGAAATAGAATTCGGCGCCGAGGGATTTCAAGACGGTTTCGACGAGGTCGTATTTGCCCATGGAGACGCCGCCGGAGAGGACGAGAATGTCTTCCTTGAGGCCGAGTTCGATTTTGGCGCCGAGGTCGTCGACACGATCGAGGGCGTTGCCGAGTGGAACCGGTTCGCCGCCGGCAAGGCGGACCTGAGCGGCGAGGGAGACGCTGTTGCTGTTTCGAATGTGGAAGGGGCCGGGCTGCTCGGTGACAGGGACGACTTCATCGCCGGTGGAAAGAATCGCGACGCGAGGGCGACGGGCGCAGAGCAATTCCGCGGCACCGACTTGCGCGGCTAGGGCGAGTTCGGCGAAGCCGAGGCGGAGGCCGGGTTTGAGGGCGATATCGCCGGAATGGGCTTCGCTTCCCTTTTTCACGAAGTTCTGGCTGGCGGCGGTGGCGCGCTGGAACGTGACATTGTCTCCAGTGCGTTCCGTGAACTCGATCATGACCACGGCATCGGCACCGGCGGGCACGGCCGCGCCGGTCATGATCTGGATGCACGCGCCGGGAGCGAGGGGCTGGGTGACGGAGTCGCCGGCTTTGATTTCGCCGAAGCAGCGGAGGGTCGCGCCCTTTGCAGCGTCAGTCGCGCGGACGGCGTAGCCATCGCGGGTGGAGCGGTCGAAGGGGGGATAGTCGCGGTCCGAGTGGACTTCCTGGGCGAGGGCGTCGCCGAGGGCATCGGCGAGATTTTTTTTGGAGGTGGCGCGTGGGTGGGACGCGACATAAGGTTTGGTCTTTTGGATGACGAGTTTGCGTGCGTCTTGGAATGGGAGCATTTATGCGTCCTTGAGAATCGAAGACCAGTCATTGTAACGCGAGATTAGAGTGTAGAGAGTTCGGGGTGGGGGAAAGCTAGGAGGGAAAGAACGAAGAGAAGAGGTTGGTTGCCCTTCGATCGTAAGAGCCCACCCTTCGCAAACACCGCGAAGGATGGGGCACCCTCAAGTTCCCGTGTTGAGAGACGTTAGGTCGAACCGGAGTTAGAGCCAGCGGGCGAGGAGCGTGCCGGGCTGGACGATGGTGGCGTCGCGCTCGGGGCCGGTGGAGATCATCCCGATTTCGACCTGGAGATAGTCGGAGATGAAGCGGAGATAGTCCATGGCGGATTTAGGCAACTTTGCCCCGTCTTTGACGCCATAGGTGGACTCGCACCAACCGGGAAGCGTTTTGTAGACGGGGGTGACGCGCTCGTAGACCTCGGCGGCGGCAGGCATATCGTGGATGGGCGAACCCTTGTAGGTGTAGCCGATGCCTACGCGAATTTCGCGCTGGGTGTCGAAGACGTCCAGCTTGGTGACGACGAGCGAATCGATGCCGTTGATCATTTTGGCGTAGCGGAGTTCGGCGAGGTCGAGCCAGCCGCAGCGGCGCGGGCGGCCGGTGACGGCGCCAAATTCCTTGCCGCGCTCGCGAACTTCCTGGGCCTCGAGGTCGGGCATTTCGGTGGGGAAAGGGCCGCCGCCGACACGCGTGGTGTAGGCCTTCGAAATACCGAGGACGTGGCGAATCTTGGTGGGGGGAACGCCTGTGCCCGTGGTAGCGCCTCCGGATGTGGCGCTGGAAGAAGTGACGAAGGGATAGGTGCCGTGGTCGATGTCGAGCATGGTGCCCTGCGCGCCTTCGAAGAGGACGGACTTGCCCTCGTCGAGTGCGCGATTGGCGAGTTCGGCGGTGTCGCAGATGTAGCCCTTGATTTTTTCGCCTAGGCGGAGGGTTTCTTCGACTTCGTGCGAGAAGTCCACATTGGCTCCGTAAGCTCCCTGTGCGATGCGATTTTTCTCGGCTACGACGCGGGCGGCTTTTTCGCGGAAGAGAACGGGATCGAGCAGGTCCACCATGCGCAGGCCGCGGCGGGCCATCTTGTCTTCGTAGGCGGGCCCGATGCCGCGCGATGTGGTGCCGATTTTATTTTCGCCGCGAGCGGATTCGGCGGCTTTGTCGAGTTCGCGGTGATACGGGAAGATCAAATGAGCGCGATTGCTGACGTGCAAACGGCCGGCAACGCTGACGCCGACTTTTTCGAGCATTTCAATTTCGTTGACGAGCGCGGAGGGATCGACGACCACGCCCGGGCCGATGATGACGTGCTGTTTCGGACGCAGGATGCCGCAGGGTATGAGCTGCAGAACGTAGCGGTCCTTGCCGATAATGACGGTGTGGCCCGCATTGTGGCCGCCGGCGACGCGCGCGATGTAATCGAACGAGCCTGCGAGATAATCGACTACCTTGCCTTTGCCTTCATCGCCCCACTGCGCGCCTACCACCACGACCGATTTCATTCGGACATTCTCCTAAGGCGGACCCTGGAAGCACACGACGCCAGACAAAAATACTGGCGGGGGAAACAGGAGTCCACAGCGCGGAATCCGCGCGACACACTAATTTAAAATCCTACGATGGGCTTCAGTGGAACGCAAGCGAGTAGAGAGCGCGTCTGGATAACAGCGATCAGCGAACAGATGGCAGGACGCCCGTGGTACTTGCGGCGGGCATTGGCGGATGCGCGGCGCGGGGGTGCGGGCGTTCTTGATTCCGAGGGCGGCGTCGGATAGCGTCGAAGATGCGGGATGCCTCTCCATCCCGCGTATTAACGGCACTTTCGAGAATCCAGAGGGAGAGAGTCTTGACGAATCCGATCATTACGTTGACGACCGATTACGGGACGAACGACCACCTGGTGGGCGTGCTGAAGGGCGTCATCCTGAGAATCAATCCCGACGTGCAGATTGTGGATATCACGCACGGAGTGACGCCGTTCGATCTGCTGGATGGCGCGACCGCGATCGCCAACGCCTATTCTTATTTTCCACCGCGCACCATCCACGTTGTGGTAGTGGACCCGGGAGTAGGAACGGAGCGGCGGCCGCTGATTGTGAGCGGTCAGAATCAGTATTTCCTTGCGCCGGATAATGGCGTGCTCTCCGGTGTGTATGAGAAAGAGCAGAATTTTCTGGTGCGGCATCTGACGGCGGAGCATTACTTTTTGCATCCGGTGAGTAAGACGTTCCACGGGCGAGACGTCTTTGCGCCGGTGGCGGGATGGCTTTCGAAGAACTGGCAGCCGGGAAGCATGGGCGAAGAGATAACGGACTTCAAGCGATTTGCGCTGCCGCGGCCTAAGGAAGCGGACGGGCTGCTGAAGGGCGTGGTAATGAAGGTGGACTCCTTCGGCAACCTGATTACGAATTTTCGAGAAGAGGATTTGCCTGCCATTGCGATCGAAAAGGGCGTTATCAATTTGCAGGTGGGCACCCACGCGGTGAGCAAGTTGGTGCCGACGTTCGCGCACGGGGCAGCCGGCGAGGCGATTGCCTATGTGGGGTCGAGCGGCAATTTGGAGATTGGCGTAAACAAGGGGAGCGCGTCGAAGACGCTGGGATTGGGAAGAGGGACGCCGGTTTTGTTGAATAAAGGGTAGGACGAGGTAGGGTTCAGTGCCGGAGGCGCGATAGATATTAGCCCACCGCGTAAGCGGTGGGTCGCAAGGTGAGTGAAGTGCGAGCCCCGGAGGGGCGGCAGATTGCAGTTGCCGAAAGGATCTGTCGCCCCTCCGGGGCTTGTTGTGTTTTGGGGCGTTGTCCCAGGACTTACGTCCTGGGCAATCCTCTGCCGTCCCTCCGGGCCTGAAGGCGGTGGCAGCGCCACCCTTCGACCGAGCTCAGGGCAGGCCGCAATCTAAAGTCGGAGCGGACCGCCTCAGAAGGCGGTCCCTACAATAGCCATTCAACAAATCAGCGGCTGTTTTCGAGGGCGGTCATTTGGCGGCGTGGACGATGAAGCCGAGGAAGCTCAGGTTGCCTTGCGCGTTGACCAGAGGCTTCGTATAACCACCAAAGACTTTCCTAGGCAGCGGCTGGCGCCGGTTGTTTCCGCCTCTGCCAGTAATCCAATGCCGCGAACAGAAGGACCGCAGGCACGCCGGTCAGTCCGCAAGCGAGAAAGAAAATGCCGTAGGCGTGAGTGAGGCCGTGCGTGGCGCTCAAGCGTTCGACCACAGCACCGGAAAATCCCTTCAAGATCTTTCCCAGCCAGGCATAGGTGGAACTCAAGAGCGCATACTGCGTGGCGGTGTATCCCAAATTGGTGAGACTCGACATGTACGCGACAAGCGCAACGCCGGCAAAGCTGATGCCGAAGTTGTCACCTACCATGACGAGCGCGAAGAGTGGAATGCTAGCGCCCGCGAACGCGAGAGCGGCATACGCGGCAATCGCGGCTGCCTGCACAATGCCGCCGATGACGAGTGCGCGCATGTAGCCAAGCTTCAGCGAACAGAATCCGCCGGCGGCGATGCCCGCAAACGTAGCGATGAGTCCGATTGAGCCGCGCACCGCTCCGACCGTTTGCTTCGACAGACCGAGGTCATGGTAGTAGGGATTGGACATCGGACCCATGACGAAGTCCGGCAACCGGTAGAGGCTGATTGCCGCTAACATCACAAGCGCGAGCCAGCCATGGGCACGGAAGAAAGCGATGAACGGTCCCACAACAGCGTCGAAGAAACCGCGCGGTGTCCAAAGCGGCGCTTCGCGCTTTTTTTCATCCATCACCGCATCCGCGCGCTCCGGTTCCTTCGCAAACCAGGTCGCGACCATTCCAACGGCCATACATGCGCCGTAGATACCGTAGGACATGCGCCAGCCCACGGCCGCTGCCACGATGAGGATAAGGGAATCCGTAGTCAGGAGCGCCAGGCGGTAGCTGAACTGATAGGCAGACGCGAGCAGGCCTTGTTCTTCTCCGTCGTCTGCCGATTCAATTCTCCAGGCATCAACCACAATGTCCTGTGTCGCTGAGGCAAGCGCGACGACGAGGGCAAAAGCGCCAAGCCTGCCGAGCCCGGCTTTCGTGCCCACTCCGCCCATGGCGGCAAGCGCCAGCCCGATGACGATCTGCGAGAACATCAGCCATCCGCGCCGATGTCCAAGCCGTTTGAACAACGGCAAGTCGACACGATCCATCAAGGGCGCCCACAGAAACTTCAGCGAATAGGCAAGGCCTACCCAGGAAATAAACCCGATCGCTGTCAGGGAAGTGTGTTCATCTCGCAGCCAGAAGCCAAACGTGTTGCCAACCAGGAAAAAGGGAAGGCCTGAAGAAAACCCGAGCAACAACATTGTAAGCGTTTTGGGCCGCAGGTAATCGGCGATCCGGTGCTTGTGCGGATTCACGGCTTAATCGCCCATTGGAGCTTCACGAGACTCAATCCTCCGACGGCGCGTTAAGCTAGCGCCCCTTCCCTTTTGATTTTTCTTTCGAAGCGGCAACGGCGGTCTCCGCCGCCGAAGCTTCGATCCTTTTTTCTTCCGGCTCGCGGAGGCGCTGAATTTTTACGCGGGCGACCCTGCGGCCATCCATTTCCATCACTGAAAAGCGGTAAAGACCATATTCGAAGCTTTCGCCGCCGCGCGGGATAAAACCCAGCTGGTCCATGACGAATCCGCCAACGGTGGCATATGCGGGATCTTCGGGCAGCGTGATGTTGTATTGCGAGTCGAGGTCGCGGACGTTGAGGCCGGCGTCGAAAATGATGGCGCCATCGGCCAGAGTGAGGGGACGCTCGACGACGTCGAATTCATCGTGAATTTCGCCAACGAGCTGTTCGAGCAGGTCTTCCTTGGTGACCAGGCCGAGGATACTGCCGAATTCATCGACGACCATGGCCATGCCGACGTGGCGGGCGCGGAGTTCCATGAGCAGTTCGCTGGCAGGCTTGGTTTCCGGAACGATGAGGATTTCACGAAGGACCCGGCGCAAGTCGAAGGGCGGGCCCGGAGCCAGCTTTTCCTCCAGGCGGCGTTCGCGGTCGAGCAGCACCCACATCATGTCCTTGATATGGACGAACCCCAGAACGTGGTCCACCGTGCCGCGATAGACGGGGATACGCGAGCGCTGCGTGGTGGCGAAAACTTTCATGACCTCGTCAAGCGACGCTTCGACGGGAAGCGTATGCATGTCCGGCCGGGAAACCATGATTTCGCGGACCTGCAACTGGCTGAGTTCGATAGCGCTGAGGATGAACTTCTCTTCCCCGACGGCCAGCAATCCCCTTTCGCGGGCCTGCTGAATCTGGATTTGAAGCTCCTCGGTGGAATGGGCGACGCCATGACCGGTCGGCCGTACGATTCCGAGCGCGCGGACGATGGCACCGGAGATGCCGTCCAGAAGATCGATGGCCCAACGGAACGAGTTCAGAAACCAGGCAAATGGGCGGGCGACCATGAGTGCGACACGCTCGGCGCGAGCGAGGCTGATTGTTTTGGGAACGAGTTCCCCGAAGACCACGTGAATGGCGCTGAGGATCGCGAAAGAAAGCGCGAGAGCCGCGGCATGGGCGAGGAACAACATGCGCAGGCTGCCATCGGCCGGCAGAACACTCTGGAAGAGATTTGCGAGCGTGGCCTGGCCCAGGGCGCCGATAGCAAGGCTGCTCAGGGTGATGCCGACCTGCACGCCGGAAACGACGCGATGCAGATCGGTAAGGAGTTGCTCGACGACCCTGGCCTGGGCGCTTCCCTTTGCCACCAACTGGCGAACACGCGAGAGGCGGACCGCGACCAGAGAGAATTCGACCGCGGCGAAGAACCCGTTCAGCGCCACCAGCACGAGGACGCCGATGATCCGGACAAGGAACATGGGGCGGAAGAAACCTCCCAGCCGCATTGTAACAGCAGATTTGGGCGGGAAGAGGAAGGGTTGGCGAGAGGTTGTCGAATGGGGAGAATCGAAAATACAAATAGGCGAGCGGGAAAGGCGCGAGTGCCTGCGAGCAAGTTGCACCGGGTAGCAGCGTCCACTAAACTGAGGACTTCAACCTCGAGGTGAAACTCGCTTTGCGCACCGTCCTGCGTTTCCTACTCGGCATCTTCGCCATTCTAGTGATCGTTTTCGCCACCGCGGTTTGGTGGCTGGTGTACCGCCCATTGCCGCAACTGAACGGAAGCGCAAAATTGCCGGGACTTCAGAACGAAGTGACGGTGGAGAGAGATAACTGGGGAGTGCCGCATATCCGCGCGAGTTCGGTGGAAGACGCGGTGGAAGCCCAGGGATACGTGGTTGCGCAGGATCGTTTGTGGCAAATGGATCTGCTGCGGCGGGCTTCGCGCGGACAGTTATCGGAAATCCTGGGTCCGAAGACTCTGAAGATCGACAGGGACTTTCGAAATCTAAACTTCGGGCGCGCGGCGGATCGCGATTTGCAGCAGATGAACCTGGAGTCGCGGAAGCTTTTGGAGGCGTATGCGCGCGGGGTAAACCGGTTTATCGAGCAGCATCAGGAGGCGCTGCCGATGGAATTCACGCTGCTGAAGTACAAACCGCAGCCGTGGCTACCGACGGATTCACTGGTGCTGACGGGATACATGTACCGGACCCTGGCAGACACGCGAGAAAGGGAGATCCATCGCGCGGTGGTGGCCGCCAAGGCGGGGCCGGAACTCGCGAAAGACCTTTTCAGCGAGGAATCCTCAATGGATCATTTTGTGGTCGGCGATCCCAATGCGAAGGAACAAGCAAATGCCGACGCGGATGACGAGGATGATGATGAAGACGAGATGGACAGTGAAGATGTGCTGAAAGCGGGCTTGATCCAGCCGGATTTGCTCGATTCAATCTCGAAGCCGGACCTGACTTCCCTGCTTGCTGGCCAGGTGGAGCATTGGCTGCGTGCCGGGCAGCATGACATTCGAGGGACGCTCGGGAGCAACAACTGGGTGGTGAGCGGGGCACATACAGCGACCGGCAAGCCATTGCTGGCGAACGACACCCACCTGGAGTTGACCATACCTCCCATCTGGTACGAGCTGCACATGACGGCGCCGGGGTGGAACGTGAAAGGGATTACTTTCCCAGGCGCGCCGCTGGTGATTATCGGGCACAACGACCGCATCGCCTGGGGCTTCACGAACAACGGCGCGGATGTGCTGGACCTGTATATCGAGACGTTCAATCCCGCCAATCCGGATGAATATCGGGTCAACGGTAAGTGGAAAAAGGCGGATGTCTACGACGAAGTGATCAAAGTGAAGGGCGCATCGGATGAACACATGCGGCTGGTGGTAACGCGCCACGGGCCAGTTTTGCAAAACGAGGGCGAGAAGTCGTATGCGATGCGATGGACAGCGCTGGAGCCCGGCGGGTTGGCGAACAGCTACAACTGGCTGGGAAAGGCGCGAAATTGGAAACAGTTTCGCGAAGTGATGCGGCAGGTGTGGGGGCCGGCACAGAATGCGGTCTATGCCGATGTGGAGGGAAACATCGGATATGTGATGGCCGCGCGGGTGCCGATCCGAAAGAAAGGTCACGGAGAAGTTCCCGTGCCGGGAGATACGGACGAATACGAATGGAACGGCTATATCCCTTTCGAACAGTTGCCGCAAAGCTTCAATCCGGAGAGCGGATTGATCGTCACGGCAAACGCGCGAGTGACCGGGCCTGCGTACAAACCATACCTGACGGATCGGTGGGAAGAGCCGTATCGCACCGCGCGAATATACGACCTGTTGCATGACAAGCATGATTTGCGGCCGGAGGATATGCTGAAAGTGCAGACGGATACCTACAGTTATCCTCACGTGTTCATTGGCGAGCAACTGGCTGCCGCGGCGAGGATTGCGCCGCCGAAGGATCCGCGTGCGCAGAAACTGATTCAAGAGGCAAAGGATTGGAACGGGATCGCGGACGTAAACTCGTCCGTGGTTACGTTTCTGGATGCTGCGATGTACCAGACGCTGGACTTGATTCTGGAGCCGCACCTGGGCAAGGACACGGAGCTGTACTCCTGGCGGAAGCTGGCGTTTCTGCAGAAAGTGCTGACGGAGCGTCCGGCGCGCTGGCTGCCCGGGGAGTTCAAGAATTATGACGAACTGCTCAGCGCGGCCGCGGATCGCGCGGTGAAACGTTTGGAGGAACAGACGCAGAGGGGCGACCCGGATGATTGGGAGTGGAAGCGGTTCAATTACCTGGAAATGCTTCACCCGATCGGGCGCGAAGGAATTCTGAAAAAGCTGCTGAGTAAATCAGGTCAGGCGCAAGCGGGGACGCTCTTCAGTCCGCGTGCAGCGTCGCGGCACCATGGGCCATCCGAGCGGTTTGTAGCGAATTTGGCGGATTGGGACAATTCCATATTGTTGATTCCTGCCGGGCAATCTGGGCAACCTGGCAGCGAACATTACACCGATCAGTTTTCCTACTGGTTTGAAGGCAAACCGATCTATGAACCGTTCAGCGAAGCCGCGGAGGCTAAAATGAAACGCCATCTGCTTACGCTGAAGCCCGCGAACTAAGGGCAATTCTTTACTTTAATGCCAGAACTTCCGGAAGTTGAAGCGGTGGCCAGGGCGCTGAGCCCGTTGGTGAAGGAGCAGCGGATTCGCTGCCTGCACGTTTTTCATGCCATCGCGCTGAAGCCGCAATCCCCGGCCGCGGCGGCGACAATCGTGGAGGGACGCCGGGTCCGGGAAGTGTTTCGCAGGGGGAAATATCTCTTCCTGGCGCTGGATCGCGGCTTGGTGGAGATGCACTTTAGGTTCGACGGACAACTGGTTTGGTTTTCGGGCGCGAAGGAACTGTTGGAACGAGCAAACGCAGGCGAGGAAGGAATTCACGTTGACGTCGCGCTGGAGTTTGGAAAAGGCGTGCTGGGATTTGCGGACCAGCGGCATTTCGGACGGGTGCATGCCTGGGAGTCGGAAGCGGAATGTCCCCCGCTGCGAAAATTGGGAACGGACGCGTTTGCCGGCGAATTCACGGCAAAGAAACTTCACGAGCGGTTGTCACGTTCCAAACGTCCTTTGAAAGAGTTCCTGCTGGACCAGACGCGCATCGCCGGAATCGGGAATATCTATTCGACCGAAGCGCTGTGGCATGCAGGATTGGACCCGTGGCGGCGGGCCGATTCCCTGGACCGGAAGAAATCGGCGAAACTTCATAAAGCGATTGTCTCCGTTCTCCGGCGTGCACTAGAATGTTGTCAGGATCCGGCACCGGACTTCCGCGACCCGAAGTGGTGGTTCCGGGGATTAGAAGAGATTTTGCGGGCGTACCAGCGCGAAGGTTTGCCGTGCCGGCGTTGCGGACGGCCAATCGTGCGGGCCGAGCAGGGCGGACGTTCGACGTATTATTGCAAACATTGTCAAAAGTAGGCTGGCGGCCTGGAGTTCAAATTTAATTCAAGCGCGAATGGCGGATTGCGTGAACCAACCTGTTGCAAAGAAACCTGAACCGCAGAAAAAGCCGGATTTCGAACGCTCGCTCGCGAGACTGGAAGAGGTTGTGCGCCGGCTGGAGAGCCCGCAGCTTTCGCTGGACGAGGCGATGAAGCTGTTTGAAGAAGGGGTCGGGCTATCGCGGGAATGCCAGAAGCAGCTTGAGGAAGCCGAGGGGCGCGTGGAAATTTTACTGAAGAAGGCCGATGGCAAGATGGCCGCCGAGACGTTCGAGGCAGAAGGCGAGAACGAATCGTAAACAAACGCCTATGGCTCAAACTGGACTCTCTTCCAATCCGATGAAGCTTCCTCCCTTTTTTGAAGAAGATCGGCTTGCCGTCGACGCGCAACTTGAGAAGCTGTTGCCGGCGGAGCCGGTGCGGCCATCCTCCATCCATACGGCTATGCGGTACTCCGTGTTTGCCGGCGGCAAGCGCATCCGGCCGATCCTTTGCCTTGAAGCGGCGCGAATCTTCGAATCGGAAGTCTCGCCGGCGCTCTATCCGGGTTGCGCGATCGAGTTCATTCACACCTATTCCCTGATTCACGACGACCTGCCCGCGCTGGACAACGACGATTTGCGCCGGGGAAAGCCGACGAGCCACAAGAAGTTTGGAGAAGCGACGGCGATCCTGGCGGGTGACGCGCTGTTGACGCTGGCGTTCGAAACTATTGCGTCGGCGCCAATCACGGCGGAGCGGCGCTTGGCGATGGTGACCGAAATTGCCGCGGCAGCTGGAACCGTGAATGGAATGGTTGGCGGGCAGGTGGCCGACCTGGAAGCGGAAGGCAAGCCGGTCACACCGGAGATGCTGGAGTACATTCACCGGTCGAAGACGGCGGCTCTGATACGCGCTTCCATTACGTCCGGGGCGCTCTGCGCGGGCGCGCCGGCGGACGAAGTGGCGCGGCTGCGGCGCTTCGGGGAAACGATTGGCTGGGCGTTTCAGGTTACGGACGACATTCTGGATGTCGAAGAATCTTCGGCGGCGCTTGGCAAGACAGCGGGCAAGGACATCGCTCAACAGAAAGCGACCTACCCGGCGGTATATGGATTGGAGCGCTCGCACCAGATTGCGAAGGAACTGGCGGATAAAGGCATCGCCGAACTGGACACCTACGGCGAGCGGGCCGGCCGGTTGCGAACGATCGCGGAATTTCTAGTTCTTCGCCGCGCTTAACCACACTTCCCATGAACGCCAAAACCGAGCGTAAGCGGCTGGACGTGCTTCTTGTGGAGCGGGGTCTGGCCGAGTCCAGCCATAAAGCCCAGGCGATGATCCTCGCGGGCGAAGTGGAAGTGGAGCAGCAACGCGCGGACAAGGCTGGACTGATCCTGCCGGAGACCGCGCACATCGAAGTGCACAGCCGGCAGCAGAAATATGCCAGCCGCGGCGGCATGAAATTGGAGGGGGCGCTGGCGGATTTTCAGGTCAGAGCCGCGGGCAAGACCTGCCTGGACATTGGCGCCTCCACGGGAGGGTTCACGGATTGCTTGCTGCAGAGCGGTGCGGTGCGCGTTTATGCAGTGGATGTGAACACCGACCAATTGGCATGGAAAATTCGAGGCGACTCGCGTGTGGCGCACATCCAAAAGAACGCGCGCGAACTGCAGGCGAAGGATTTGCCGGAGCTGGTCGATTTGGTCGTTGCCGACGTTTCGTTTATTTCCGTCGCGAAGATCCTGGCCGGGGCGGCGGCGTGTGCGAAGCCGGGAGCGGATTTGCTGATTCTGGTGAAGCCGCAATTTGAACTGGAACGCGGAGAAGTGGAAAAAGGAGGGATCGTGCGCGACAAGAGTTTGCATGAGAAGGCCGTTGCAGGCGTTCGGCATGCGATGAAATCGCTCGGGCTGACCGTTCTCGGCTCGGCGGCCAGTCACCTGCCGGGGGCGGAGGGAAACCAGGAGTATTTCCTACACGCTCGAAAAGCGACTGGGGTAGAATCGCAGTAATCCATGCGGCCTGAATTCACCTTCAAAAGAATCGGCATCATCTCTCGTCCAAGACGCTCGAACATTGCGGAAGTGGTTCCCCCGCTGCTGAAGTGGCTGGCGGACCGCGGCCTGCCGGCGGTGTACGACAACGAGACGGCGACGGTCCTGAAAAATGAGTCCGCCGGGAAAACGCGGCACCAGGTGGCGCAAGAGTCCGACCTGCTGCTGGTTCTGGGCGGCGATGGAACGATTCTGGCGGCGGCGCGCGAGGCGGCATTCCACGGAATTCCGATTCTTCCCATCAACATGGGAAGCCTGGGGTTTCTGACGAGTTTCACTGTCGAAGAGCTCTATCCGGCGTTGGAAAGCACGCTCGCGGGAAAAGCCACGATCGAGGAACGTGTGCTGCTGCTCGTGGAGCGCACCCACAACGGAGAGCTTTTGACGCAGCAGCGGGTATTGAATGACGCGGTGGTACACAAGGGAACGCTGGCGCGCATGATTGAAGTTGAGCTGCACATTAACGAGGCGTTTGTGTGCAGGTACCGCGCCGACGGATTGATCGTGGCCTCGCCGACCGGTTCAACCGCATATTCGCTTTCGGCCGGGGGGCCCATCGTGCAACCCGGAGTGGAATCGATTTTGATTACGCCGATTTGCCCGCACACGCTGAGCGACCGGCCAGTGGTCGTGCAGGATAATTCGGTGATCGAATTATATTTGTCGCAAAGCTCGGATTCCGTGTTTCTGACCCTGGACGGGCAGACGGGCGTGCCGATGCAGATCGGGGATCATGTTCGAATTACGCTGGCGGCGGAGAGATTGAAATTGATCCAGCCCCCGAACAAGACTTATTTCGAGATTCTTCGCAACAAGTTGAAGTGGGGCGAAGCGTAGCTCTTATGCAAGAACGTCGGTGCGCAAGAGGTCGTTGCGATTTTCGCGTCGACGGATGAGTTTTGCCGCAGCGCCTTCGACGAGGACTTCAGCCGCGCGGCCGCGGCCATTGTAATTGGACGATTGAGCAAAACCGTAAGCGCCGGCGATCCAGATGCCGAGCAAATCACCTTGAGAAACATTTCCGAGCGGCCAATCGAACAGGAACGTGTCTCCGGTCTCGCACACGGGCCCCACCACATCCACTCGCTTTGCGACGTTCGAATGTTGGGCGCTCCCGCTGTCTTGCACAACTCCGGTGATGGGATGCGGGGCGTCGTAAAGCACGGGGCGCATAAGATCATTCATGGCAGCGTCGAGGATGACGAAGGATTTCCGCGAATTTTGTTTCGTGTAGATGACGCGAGAAAGAAGCACGCAAGACTCGGCGATGATCGAGCGCCCGGGCTCGAGGAGCACTTGAACGCCGAGCGGGCGCGTGACATCGGCAATCATCTTTGCGTAGGCTTTGCGTGACGCGGGGTGTTCGGAGGTATAGCGCACACCGAGGCCTCCGCCGACATCCAGAATCTTCACAGCAATGCCCTGTTTCCGCAGATCGAGCAGATAACCGGCCAGTCGCTGCAACGCGCGGCGGAATGGCGCGAGTTCCACGATCTGCGAGCCGATGTGGGAGCTGATTCCCTGCCAGCGAATCGCCTTTGTGCTTCGGTGCGCGAGATAAAGTTTGCGGGCTTCGGGCCAGGCTACGCCGAACTTATGGTGCTGAAGGCCGGTGGCGATGTGGGGATGCCCTCCGGCTTTCACGTCGGGATTCACCCGGATGGAGGCTCCCGGAGGCGTACCCCGCCCGTGATGGAACCGCGCCGATTCCTCGATCAGGATTTCCAGTTCCGCGGGCGACTCCACGTTGAATTGCAGAATCCCCGGATCGCCGGCTTGAGAGCTCTTGTAACGCAACGCTTCCCGGATTTCTTCGCGAGTCTTTCCCACTCCAGAAAAAACGATGCGCTTGCCGGGGATGCCGAGATGGCCAAGATGTTCGAGTTCGCCACCGGAGACGATGTCGAAGCCACTGCCGAGGCCCGCCAGCAGTTTAAGAAGAGATAGATTTCCGTTGGCCTTCACCGCAAAGCAGACGAGATGCGGAACGCGTCCGAGGCCCCGGTCAATTTCGTGGAAGGCATCGCTGATGGCGCGCCGGCTATAGACGTACGTGGGCGTTTCAAAGCGCCGGGCTATTTCGGAGAGCGGCACGCCTTCGCAGAAGACCTCGCGGCCGGATTTGCCAAGCTTCTTCCAGGAAAAATGCGGTGTGTGAGTTGCGGGATCGACATACGGCAACCCGCGCCGAGCCTTGCCGGGAGCGCTCATTTCACCTTCATGACCACCAGCGTGCGGTCGTCGGAGAGCGGCGCGCTCTGCGAAAACCAGTCCACTTCGTTCAGGACGCGGTCAGCCATTTCCGCGGCGGAGATTTCGTGATGCAGCTCGATGAGCTTGCGCAGGCGTTCGTTGCCGAAGAGCTGGCCTTCACTGTTGTAGGTTTCGGCGATGCCGTCGGAATGGAATACGAGGATGTCGCCGGCTTCGAGAGTGACGCTCCACTCATCGTAGGTTACATCCTCAAAGATGCCCAGGGGGAAACCCGTAAGCTCGATGCGATCGCAGCGGCCGCCCTTGTAAAGGAGCGGCTGTGACTGGCCCGCGTTGGCGACGCGGAGCCGCTGGCGGCCTTTTTGCCAGGTGGCAAAACACGCGGTCATGAACCGGCCCTCAATGCGGCGCTCGCCAACCAACTGGTTCATCTGGCGAAGCATCTCCGCCGGCTGCAGTTTTTGCGGAGCGAGACTCCGCATGATGCCAATGGAAACAGCGCCGTAAAGCGCGGCGGCTGTGCCCTTCCCGCTGACGTCGCCGAGGGCGATGCCGAGTTGCTGCGGGCCGTAGCGCAGAAAATCGTAGAGGTCGCCGCAAACTTCGCGCGCGGAAAGATATCGCGCGGCAACGTCCAGGCCGTAGTCGTCGGCGGGCACGGGGCGCAGGAGTGCGCCCTGGATGCGTTTGGCCGCCTGAAGGTCGCGCTCCATACGGGCTTCATCGCGCGCAACTTGTTCATATAGGCGGGCATTTTCGAGGGAAACCGCGAGATTGGCGGCAAGAATCGTGAGCGTTTGCACATGCTCTTCGGTGAAGTAATGCAGCTGCGGGCTTTCGAGATCAAGCACGCCGATCACCTTGCCCTTGAAAATCATCGGGATGGCGAGTTCCGAGCGGGTTTCGGGATTCACCATGAGGTAGCGCGGATCGGTGGTGACGTCGGACACGCGCACCGGTTCACGCAATGTGGCAGCGGCGCCGACGATCCCTTCGGTGGCGGCGACGCGCAACTTTCCCTGAACCCGCTGACCGTGTTTCACGTCCAGGCGATGGCGAAAGATCTTCTGCTCTTCGTCGTAGAGCATGATGCTGATGATCTGGTAGTCGATGACGCGCTTGACGAGCTCCGCCGCCCGGCGAAGAAGCTCTTCCACGTCGAGGATGGAGCTGATTTCCCGGCTGACTTCATTGAGAACCAGAAGCGTTTCCGCCTGGGTCCTGACCTTTTGAAAGAGCCGCGCATTTTCGATGGCCACCACCAGGCGGCTGGCAAGCAACGTCACGATTTTCTGCTGATCCTTTGTGAAATAGTTCAGGTGGCGGCTCTGGATGTCCAGAACACCGACGCATTTTCCCCGGAACAGAAGCGGCACGGCGAGCTCGGATTTCACGCTTTCGATGGCGTTGATGTAGCGGGGATCCTGGGAAGTATCGCTGACGCGGACAGGTTGGCCGGTGGAGACCGCGGTGCCAGTGATTCCCTGCCCCACAGGAACCCGCAGATTCTCCGCGAGCCCCGGCGGATAGCCGATGGCGAACCGGTGAGTCAGGTAAGATCCCGATTCATCGAGCATCAGAACGCCGAAGAATTCGTAGTCGATGTGGCGTTTGATCAAAATTGCGGTGTGAGAAAGAACTTCATCGAGGTCCAGCGAGGCATTGACCTCTTCCCCGATTTCGGAAAGGGTCGCAAGAACTTCGGCCGAGACGTCGTGCTGCTCCGTGGGCGCTTCTGTTGGTTGATTCGAGCCTGTCGCGTTCATGAATGTATTTATTATAGCAGGCGAATTCGGGTCCGAAGAATAAGCGAAAATGCCTTCTCAGGCCTCGATTTTCGTTTTGCCGCGGGGACCCAGGCGAACCACGCAAACGTCGGGAAGATTGCGGTAGCGCTCGTCGTAGTCGAGTCCATACCCAACCACGAATTCGTTGGGAATCGCGAAGCCGGTGTAGTCAGCTTTCACGTCGGCGATGCGGCGCTCGACCTTATCCAGCAGCACGGCCACGCGAAGGTGTTTGGGCTTGCGTTCCTCGAAGAGGCGCAACAGATACTTTAGGGTTAAACCGGTGTCAAGGATGTCTTCGACGACGAGGACGGAACGCCCCTCGATGCTGACGTCGAGGTCCTTGTTCATCTTTACTTCGCCCGTGGAATCCATGCCCTTGCCGTAGCTGGAGACGGAGATGAAGTCGAAAGAGACTTCACCGCCGAGTTCGCGGGCCAGATCGGCGAGGAATAATACAGAGCCTTTCAAAACGCCGACGAGATGCACGGGCTCGTTCGGGAAATCGCGGCGAATGTCCTGCGCCATCTGCCGCACGCGTTCACGAATGCGCTGGTGAGAGATGAGCACGCGGAGGGTTTCATCCATGCGCTGGCCGGGTTTTATCTTTGCGCTTCGTCTTTTCGCCTTGGTGGGCAAGGATGCAATCCTCCTTCGAGTGACGCTGAGCATATACTATTCGACCGGACTAATGATGGACAGCGCAGCCGCCATCAGAGGCGGCCGATGCCGAGGATGAGTGAGAAAGGCATGTTCACGGGTGAAGAATCCCCCCTCGGCGCAAAGACACTTTTGTATCTTTAGCGGGAAGTTTTCCATCCTATGTGCTGTACTTTCGCATGTCAATTCTCGCGAGTAGCGTTTGAAGAGGTAAAAGTTCACGACTTCCCCAGGTTTCCAGTTTGAGATGATTTCCATCTCTTTGCCGAGCGATTTCTTTTGAGGAGATGTCGATGACTCAGAGCAAGCCTTCCCTCCCTGAACCGTGGCTGCGCGGAACGCTTGCCAATGTGCCCGCGGTTGCCCGGGGAGTTCTGCACGCGCTCGAACTGGCACAGGAGGATGCGAAGAAGTGGTGCGGCGGCCTGAGCGACGAACAGATTCACGCCAGGCCGGCAGGGCTTCCCTCCGTGGCATTTCAGCTGCGCCATATCGCCGGTAGCCTCGACCGGTTGCTGACGTACGCCGAAGGAAACAGTTTGTCGGACCAGCAGTTGCAGGCGCTGGAAGCCGAGGCAAATCCATACGGATCGACCGAGGAACTTTTATTGGAACTAGAAGCCGCGGTTTCCCGCGGATGCATCCGTGTCCGGGCTTTGTCATCGCAGGATTTTGCGCTGCCGCGGGCCGTAGGAGCGAAACGCCTGCCGACGACGCTTGGGGGGCTCATGGTCCACGTCGCCGACCACACGCAGCGTCATGTAGGGCAAGCGATCACGACGGCGAAACTCGTTTCGGCTTCGAAAGCTTTGTAGTTATACTTTTTGCTGTGCTCATGCCCCAACTGCTCAAATCCACACTTCTGGTTCTGACCGCGCTGTTCCCTATCGTGAATCCGCTCGGAAGCGCGCCGCTGTTTCTTTCCCTGACGCGCTACTACACTGGAGATCAACGCAAGATTCTCTCGCGGCGAATTGCCTTGAACAGCATCGCGCTGATCGTCGCTTCCTATTTTGTCGGATCACACATTCTGGATTTCTTCGGCATCTCCATACCTGTGGTGCAGGTGGGCGGCGGGCTGGTGCTGGCTTCCACAGGCTGGGCCATGTTGAAACAAAAGGATGAGGACGACACAAAGGCGGGCGTGCACCGAAATGTGGATACCCAAGACCTGTTCCAAAAAGCATTTTACCCGCTGACCCTGCCGCTGACCGTCGGCCCGGGGTCGATTTCCGTGGCCATCACTCTGGGCGCCAACGAGCCGCACGCAGGGCATTCGATTCTTTTTTCGATGCTCGGAGCGGTAATCGGCTCCGTGCTGATCGCTGCGAGCGTTTATCTTTGCTACGCGTTTGCCGACCGGCTGGCGGAAGTGCTGGGGGCCACGTCGATGGCCGTGATCATGCGGCTGTCTTCGTTTTTGCTGGTATGTATCGGGACGCAGATTATCTGGAACGGTCTTTCGGCGATGCTGAAATCGTTGCCTGTGATAGGCCATCCCGTTTAAGGCCGCCTCAAGACTCCCCTACTCGTTTCCAACCAACTACTTCCACTTTGGCAAATCGCGCTGTCTGAGAAGCGCTTCCGCGGCCCACGCGCCGAGGTAAACGCTCTGCGCCACTCCATGGCCGGAGAACCCGCCCAGAACAATCGCATTCGCGCTTTGCGGGTGGCGTTCGAAGATGGGGATCCAGCCTTCCGAAATCGCAATGGGGCCGCCCCAACGATGGGTGAAGTTTACGCCGTGAAGCTTGGGATGCAGATTGCGAATTCGAGATTCAAGGCGGGCGAAGGCTCCCGCGGCTTCACCGTTTTCGATATTCAGCGAATGCATTTCGCGCCAGTCGGAGAGGTGGACAAGCCCGCTGCCAAAGATGACCTGTTTCTCGAGGAGGCGGCCCCAAAGATACGGCAGATCGACGGTATAAAAAGGTTTGCCTTCGTCGAGCCCGATTTCCTCCAAGGCAGAATCCGTGAGAGGTTCCGTCGCGACGGCTATCGTGAAACACGACTCCGCCCGATGCTTCCACCCGGTTAATTCGAGGGAGTAGGCGTTCGTGGCAAACAGAACTTGCCTGGCGCGAAGTATTCCGAGAGACGTATGCAGTAGAAGCGGACTCTGAAATTCGCAGCGTTCAACTTCAGCGTGTTCGAACAGAAGAACGCCGGCGCGCTCGGCGGCAGCGGCCAGCCCGGTTACCACCTTTCCGGGATCGATGATGCCGCCGGACACTTCGTTCACGGCACGAAGATCGCCGGAATCGCTCCAGTGAATGGGCGCACGCTTCAGTGGAGCGGTGCGCCCGAGCTCGTAGACGCCGGGGAGGCGCACGTCGCCATTTACCTGTAATTCGCGGAGGATTTTCTGATATCCGGCCAGCACATCGCCAAGTCCGGGAAGATTTCCCGCGGCGGATTCTGCCAGCGCCAGTCCGCCGGTATGGCCACTGGCGCCCGAGCCGAAAGTTTCGCCCTCGAGAAGGGCCACGGATTTTTCCGGGGCCAGGCGCTTGAGCCACGCGGCAGCGGCGAGACCGGTGAAGCCTCCTCCAATTACTGCGAAATCCACGGTTTCGGGCAGGGGCTGTGGTTTTGCGCGAAAGCCTACAATCCACGGGCGGTTGCCCCAGTTATTGAGCTTCATTATCGGCTCTGACCGTTCGGCAAGCACTGTACACCTTTCGGAACGGCATGGCTTTGCGCGTAGCGGTGAATACCGTCCGGCATTTGTTTGATGCGGGTCACAGAGATTTGGTGAAAAGGTGGTAACCGGCTCGTCGAAAGACCCGTGGGATCGGAGAGTTGCGACTTCTCACCTGAAATCGTGGGGCGGGCTGAAATCTCAAAAGCGGTAGCTGAGCTACCGCACTCCAAAAAAGAGCCTCGCCACTTTAGGTGGCGAGGCGGTTTGGGTGATGAACTTCGGCACGGACTAAAACAGGGCGGTCGGGCGGCGGGTCCAGTTCTTGCCTTTGGCCTTGGAGATCTCTTCGACGTCTTTCACGTAGGCGCCAGCTTGCGTTAGGACGTGGTGGAGATCGTTGCCGATGCTGATGAAGGGGAACCCTTTGTCAAGAAATTCGCCGACGCGGGAGGTGCCGAACAGGAAGAGGCCCAGAATGACGTTGTTCTTGCGTGCGGCGGCGATCAGTTTTTCCGTAGCGGCGCCGATTTCCGGCGAGGTGTACATGTGGGGAAATTCGTACTTTTCGTAGAGGCCCATGGACATGCAAAGGTCGTTCTGGCCGAGGAAGAGAAGGTCCACGCCGGGGACGGCTGCAATTTCGTCGATATTCTTGATGCAATCGGCGGTTTCGACTTGCAGGGCGACAATTACATTGCTGTTTGCGCCGCCCGCGTAGCCAAGCAGACCTTCCTTATTCATGCTGCGTTGCGGAAAATAAACCGAACGGGTGCCCGTTGTGGGATAGCGTGCGCAGCTCACCGCCTGGCGCGCTTCATCGGCGTGGTTGATATAGGGGACGAGCACACCGTCGGCGCCGAGATCGAGGGATTGTTGGATACCGGGACGATCGCCGTAACCCCCGACACGCACTAGTGACTTCGCGCCGCCGTTGGAGATACCGCTGAGCATGGCGGAGAGTTTTTCGTAGCCCATCGGACCGTGCTGCGAATCGACGAGCAGCCAGTCATAACCGCTGTGCGCTAACTGCTCGGCGACGGTGGGGCTGTGCGAGTTAACAAACAGGCCGAGTTTCGGTGTTCCCGCACGCAACTGCTTTTTGAATTCGGCGCCAGTCAGGGTGCCTGCTGCCATAGGAAGTGCTCCTTATCGGAATATGAGTGCAAGATGAATAGGTAAGTGTACTAGAGAAGCGACGCAGGGGGAAAACGGGAACGAGATGAACTCCCTGGCAGAGCCGGCAGACTAAAGCCCGCCGCTACATGAGGAGTGATCTTCAAAGGTATTTGATCAGGACGACTTCGTTGCGGGCTTCGTTGTAGACCAGTTCGTCGACCAATTGCTGGGTCAGCATAAGGCCCAGGCCGCCGGGCCTTAGCCCTTTTTGCTCGCGGATGGTCATGTGGGCCATTGGATCATCGGCGGGATTACTCACGGCAGCATGCTTTAACTCTTCCATCTTGAAACCGGGACCTGGATCATCCAGGCGGTACATCAGCAGCTTTCTAGTACGAATGTAGGATATCCGCACTTTCAAGTTGGGATCCAAATGCCCGCCCCACTCGATGGCATTGTTCAGTAATTCGCGAAAAGCATAGCCGACTTTCTCCCTGACGTCGGGAGGCAAATCCGTTTCAAGTCGCGTCAGAAAACTTTGCACACGGCTGACCACTGAGCGTTCGCAGGGCACCAGCAACTCAACCCAGTGCTTGTTGGCGGAAAGGACTTCGATGGGAGGGATGGAAGGATCTTCCGAAAGCGCGTTGTCAATCGTGGTGATCAGGGTGCTCGCATCAATGGGTTTGGAAAGAAATTGATACACCTGGCCGCGCAGCGAATTCAGCACGGTGTCGGAAGTCTTATCCGAGGTCATCACGATGATTTTCGGAATGTGCTGTTCCCCGTGGAGCGTGCCGATCAGGCCCAATCCGGACATTTTTGGCATCCAGATGTCGAGCAATACGAGATCAAACTTTTTTTTCTTGAGTGTGCGGAGCGCGCTCATTCCATCCGCGGCGGTGCTCACATCGTAGCCTTCTTTGGTGAGGATACCGCGGATCATTCCTCGAGTCGTGGCGTCATCTTCCGCTACCAGAATGTGGGGCATGCCGAAACTCCCGTAGATGGAACCCGGAATCGTGGTGCGCAAAAGTTACCGCCGGCGTTTACCCCGTTTCCGGGGAGGCCGTTGTCGCATGGATGGATTCGACTTGGGCCTGGCAGGGGTTTGATTTGCGTATCCTCTCAGGTTTGCTTGCAGCTTCGCAATCTCTTCCTTCAGGGAAGCCAGGGCTTGCGAGGCAGCAGAGAACTCAGAGTTTCTGCCGAGTTCCTGAAGGTCCTGCGAGCGTTTGCGGGCCGCCTCCGCGCCGAAAATGCTGACCGCGCCTTTCAGGGCATGTGCAAGCGAAGCGAGCGATTCCGGGTCGTTCCGCCGGATAGCCGCGGCAATTCCCGCCAGCCGCTTCGGCGTGTCTTTCAAAAACATGCGGATCATGCGCTTCAGAAGTTTTTCGTCGCCACCGACGCGAGCAGTGAGTTCCGCGAAGTCCGTGGTGAGCCGCGTTGCAGGCGCGGGAGACTCCTTGGAAACCCGTTGAGCGGCGGGAGAGGAAGAGAGCACGAGATTCAAATCCTCGAGGCGAAACGGCTTTCCCAAAACATGGTCAAATCCGGCTGACTTCAGGCAGCGGACGTCTTCCGATGTAGTGTTGCCGGTGGAGGCGACCAGAAAAGTGTGCGTCCTTTTTCCTTGTTCGGCTATCCGGATCGCGCGGGCGACTTCGTCGCCGGTCATCCCAGGCATCTCCTGGTCGAGCAGCACCACATCGAAAGCGGCCGAGCGAAAGGCTTTGAGGGCCTGCTTGCCATCGTTGGCTATGACCACATGGTGGCCCCTGCGTTTGAGTTGGTGAGTCGTGAGAGTCCGGATGTCTTCGTGGTCGTCGGCGAACAGAATGCGCAAAGGGCGCGCGGCGGGCAAGTTGCGCTTGGTACCGACTGCACTTGAAGTGGCTTCTGCACGGGGCGGGATTGTTCCCAAGTGCCCCGAGGCTCGCGGAAGGCGAAACCAAAACCGCGACCCCCTTTCGGGGAGAGCTACACAACCGATGCTGCCGCCCCAGCGTTCCACCGTGATGCGGCAGAAATAAAGTCCCAGACCTGCTTTTCCTCCGCTTTGCTTTCCTTTCATGAACAGGCCGAAAATCTGTTCCGGGCGCAGATCAGATGGAAGGCCGGGCCCCTGGTCGTCCACAAAGGCTTTCAGGAACTCTCCTTCGTCCTCGACGCCGATCGTGACGCGGCGGCCGGCGGGCGTATATCGGAGAGCGTTTTCCAGAAGGTTCGAATAGATGCGCAGAAGGCGAGACTCTTCCGCCACGACCGGCCATTTGGATTCCAAATCAACATTGGAAGAGGCGGCCAGTCGCACTCCCTTGGTTTCAAAAGTCGGCCCCAGCAGGGTCATGGCCTTGCGGGCACATTCAAGGAGATCCGGAGAGGAGTTGCCCTCCGCGCCGGCCTCCAGGGTGGCCTGGAGGTCCGCGGAGAAGGTCTGAAGGATCTGGCGAATCATTGTTTCCTGCTGATTGCCGGCGTGCTTGCCGAGGGTAAGGAATTGCCTGGAGCGTTCACTGATGGATTCTTCCGATAGCGAGTCCATTGCAACATGCATGACGCTCAGCGGTTGCGAAAGGTCGTGCACAATGCAGTGAAGCAGAATTTCTTTCTTCTGGATTTCCCTGGCCAGGCGTTCGTGGTCCAGCGAAGCGTCGCGCGCGGTTTGCAGGACTTTAACCTGTTCCCGGAATTGCGAATCGGGGCTGAATAGAGCGAGGATTCGCTTTTCATTCAGAAGAAGAGCCCTCGCCTGGAGAGGAATTTCACGGCCGGAGGGCGCTTTCTCGATCCATGTTTCGGACTGGCACACAGCGCCACCCGGCGATTTCCAAAAGCCTTCCGCGTCCAGAAGAAAATTCTCGACGAACGGAGAAATTTGCGACAGCGGAATCGGGTGTGAGGAATTCACGGCCCCGGCCCAGAGTTCGGAGAACCAGGCGGGGAGTTTTGCGATGGGCAGGAATTCACCGTTGCCCCGGTAGTCCAGGAGCGCGAATCCCATCTCCGTAAGGGCATTTTCCAGAACGTCCGGCATTTTCATCCCAGCATTTTCTGTGCGAGCAGGGAGAAGGATTCCTCGACGCCCTCTCCGGTCTTTGCGCTGGAGCGCAGGATATTCCATCCCTGCACGGCCATCTGCGATTCTATCGCGGAGTCGAGTTCCCAATCGCGGATCAAGTCGCTCTTGTTGATGACAAAGACAAACGGGATCGCGCCAACCACCTCGCGGACTTTCTGCTCGAGAGTGAATGCCTTTTCGAGCGTCGCTTTGCGGGTACCGTCGGCGACCAGCAGATAGCCCGAAGCTCCGCGCAAATACGTCCAACGCATTTTCTGATAGTCGTCCTCGCCGTAGATGTCCCAGAGGACCAGGGACACTTCCTTGTCGCCCAGTTTCACGTTTTTCTTGTCGATTTTTACGCCGACAGTCGTTTGATAAACGTCGGAATAGATACTTTCGACGAAACGCCGAACGAGGCTGGTCTTTCCGACAGCGAACGAGCCGAGCATGCAAATTTTTTTCTGGAGCATGGCTGGGGATCAGGGGGCAAGCGCGCTGATGCGAAAGGTGACGCTCCGATTGAATTGCCGATTCTCCTCATTGTCTTCGGCACGAAGCGGGTTCGTGGTGCCCACTCCGCGGGCGCGCAGGATGCGCTCGGGGACGCCAGCCTGGCCCAGTTCCGACGCGACGCGATCGGCACGCCGTTGGCTAAGACCCAGGTTCACCGCCTCCGCCCCCGTGGAATCCGTGTGGCCAAGCACCTCCACATTCGCGCTCTGGCGCAGGGTGTCCGCAGCTTGCAGCAGCGATTGGATGGTCGCCGCAAGATTGCGAAGCGCGAGTGCCTCCCCGGGAGAAAGGGCGGCGCTGGCAACCGGAAACTTGACCACTGCGCTTTCGATTTCAGTTTTGGCCTGATTGAACGCGAGACGCCCGGGATTGAGTTCCGGCGAAAGCTCGACTGCGCGAATTCCCGGTACCTGCCAGGCCCTGGATTGAATGTCCTTCACCCAATTCGCGGAAGCGGCTCCCGAAACAAACAGGAGGCCGGATTTGACCGCGAGCGTGACTGTGGGGGGCGGGGACAATGTGGACTTTGCCCGCTGCTCCACGATGCCGTCATCCAGCGCGTAGTAACCGCCCCAATGAAATTCGCCATCCGCGGGATTCACGTCCGATGCCTTGATGAATTGTGCCGGATCTGCCGCTAGCGGATCACGCATGCCACGGACTACAAAATGGCCGCGGTCCCTGCCGAAGGAGGTAATGACGAATCCCGGTTGCTCGCGAAGATTGTTCACCAGGCGATCCCAACGGGCGTATTGCACGGCCCGCCAGCCGACCCAAACGGCGACCAGCAAAAAGAGAAGGGCCGCGGTGGCATAGACGAATCCAAAGCTTTTTTTCTTTGCATCTTCCTTGAAGCGAAGCTCCAGGCAGCGGGAAAGCTCGCCGCCGACTTTCACGAAGGGAGCGGTCTCCCCGTCGAACAAGTCAAGCTGGGCCGAATATTCGCGGTGAACGTTTTCGAGCACTTCGGCCATTCTGTCCCGCAAATCACGCGGCGCAATTCCACGAATCACGCAGGCAAGAATCGCGTACGGTCCCTCCTCAACCCAGACGTCGAGATCGCCGACGTTCATGCGGTTGATGCCCTGCCCTTGCGAAGTATGGAACGAGTCGCGCACGAAATCCTGGATCGCGGAGAGCATCCCCGAAACCAGGCTGGGATCCTGCATCGCCACGGCGGAGGCCACCGCGTGGCCGATCGGCAAGCCAGTTTTCTTGTGAATCAGGAAGACCTGCTCGACGCGAAACACCAGGCTGTGAAGCAACGCGACTTCTGTAAACGAACGGCCAGTGCGCAAGGCTTCCAGCCGCCATTTCAAGCCTTTCACGGAAAGGCTCTGATCGAGCACCTGATTGAAAGATTCGAGGAAGGAGCGAAGCGTTTCCAGTATGGAGCGCCGTATAGCGGGGCCCATAACTGGGAACAGCGCGTCGGCGAGCGTGCCCGGGTCCTTGCGAACGGATTCGCGCAAAGCCGTTTCAATGGTCGGCGCGAGCGCAACACTCAAGGCCTCGTCGCCACCCTGGCTGCGGCGAAGTTGGATCGCTTCAGCAACGACGCTGCCAACGTCTTCGGTGCGCGATGCGGGATCATCAACGCGTTGGTGCAGGCGCTCAAGCGCTTCCTGCTCAGGAGCCAAAATCAACTGGCGAAGTTCGAGGTAAGCCTGGGCCTCTGGCTCACACGGCTGGTCGTCGGGTTCCGGCGCTGGTCGGGTTGGTGGCGTTTCGGCCATTTTGGGTCGAAATTCGAGAGGATCCCGGGAGTGTCGAGGGGCGGATCCCATAGTTCGCAAACCTGGCTATTTCTCGGGGAGCTCTAATTCGTCCTTCAAGCGCATGGAAAGTTCTGTGAAGAGATCGGCGAGCATCGCGCGATCGGTCTTTTCGGTTCGCAAAGTTTCGGCTTCGTGATCCAGCGCGGTCTCCAGCTCTTCCTTGGTTTTCTGGATCTGGTTGCCGAGGGATTTGGACTGCTCGAGAATCCTGGATCGCAAATCCGCCTGGGCGGAGCTGAACTGCTCCTCCAGTTGCGAAAGCTTTTTTTCGAGCGCTTTGGAATTGTCGCGAGATTCGCGGGTAAGTTCCTTTAAGCTGTCGGCGCGCTCGGATTTTTCGGTCTTCAGGCGCTGGCCGAGGGATTCAACTTCCTCGCGAACATAGGATTCAAGGGAATCGAAACGCTTCTTCAGGTCCTCCCGGAGAGCCTCGGAGGATTTGTTGAGGCGCTCTTCCAGGCGGGAGAAGCGTTTTTCATACTCCCGCATGTTAGAACCAAATAAAATGTCGCGGATTTTGTCTACGTTCGCGCCCTCGCGCAGTTCGCCATTGGCGGCATTTTTTTCATCAGGATCGGCTGGCATGGTCGTACGGCCCCCCTTCGTGCGATTCTTCGGCTTCCCGGCCATGCGGGGACACTACTACGCTAAAAGGGGGATGGCAACATTGGGTTTTGCCTGGCGAAGTGGTGGGCGGCCAGGGGCGCCTTAGAGTTCTTGAGGAAGTCTACGACGGCTAGTACTCGTCCTGCGACTTGCGGCTCCACATTTTGTGTGGGCCCTTGGGAGAGCGAGCGGCGCGATAAGTCTCAAGTTCCGCGCTGGTGATGACGTACTGCGTTTCGAGCGGGTGGTTTTCGTGCGCGGCGAGCTCCGCCTGCAGGCGTTCGGCGCAAATCGCCGGCGCATCCTGATAACGGGCGCGGTGAGAGACGAATGCCTCGTTGGCAATATTCACGGTGAATTCGCGGTCTGCACCGTCACCGCGAACATTGAACGTGTACTCTCGTGAAAGGCCGTTGGTGCGAAAGCCGATGTACTGCACGAGAATACTCCCGCTCATTTTGCACCGGGTACGAAGACGCGGGCATTCAGCGTGGGCGCCGGCTTGGGCGGCTTCACGCGCTTGGCGCGGCGCCGCTTCGGCGGTGTGCCTTCGGCCATCTCGACAACCATCAGACTGGTGACGAAGATTTTAATTCCGTGAGCATCGAAATCAATTGTCGTGCGGTCCAATTTTGATTCGGTAATCACGCCGCAACCATACTGAAAATGCTTGATGTACTGGCCTGTCGAGAGATTCTCCAAAACTGCCTCCTGTATTTTCGAGAAAGCAAAAGATGGCGCCGCCACTTCCGGGATTGCAAGGATCGGAGCCCGAGGGGACGTGACCGGGCATCGAGCGAGCTATGCCAGCATTAATAGTTGCGACGACCGTTCCCGCCGGAATAGCCACCGCGGCCACCCGAGCGATCGCCACCGCCACCGCCGCCGCGCGATTCCTGAGGGCGCGCTTCGTTCACCTGAAGCTGCCGGCCGTCCACATCCAGCCCGTTAAACTCACCGATGGCCTTCGTCGCGTCGCCGCCATCCCCCAACTCGACAAAGCCGAAGCCTCGCGAGCGCCCAGTTTCCCGGTCGGTTATCACTCGGGCGGAAGAAACTTGATAGCCCTTGTCGACGAACAGCTGTTGCAGCGACTCGTCGTTCATGCCAAAAGACAGATTGCCAACATATAGTTTTGTCATACGCGTTTCCTTTTCCTAATTCTTTACCAAAGATAGACTTCCGCTACTTTCTGACGATCCTGAGAAAGGTTGGGCGCCCTTCAACCGGGTGAGTCAAGAAATCTTTATGCAGCAATGCGGGCCCCGCCCTGAATGTGCCGCCGGTTGGCCGAAATGCTGAGAAACGCCAGGCCCGCGAAACGTTTCAGGCCAACAACGGTGATCTCGAGCGCATTGAACTTTTTGCCCCGCAGCTCGCCTAAAATCCGCACGATACCTCTTCGAAGAGTTCCGGTGTAGGCGCGGCCGACGACATTGGCCCTATGATCGCCACTGAAGCGAACAAAATTCCAGTTGGCCTGACTGATTCTCCGGTTCAACGTGTAACCATCGAAATTCTTGACCATTCGCCAGCCGGGCAAAAACGCTTCGCTCTCCAGCGTGAAATCCGGCGGCAAAAGGGCGCCTTCTCTGATAAGTATCATGCTTGACTCATTCATTTCGTCCATCGCATGCGCCGGTCGGAAAGATAAAATTCAGCGATGGAGTCAATTAGAACGCCCTGGCACGAACGGTTCTGCCGTTTACCAAAGCCACCAGCACCGTCAGGAGGGCCGCACATCCGATCGCCATGAAGGTAGATACAAACACCCCGCCGTAGCCGGGGAAGCCAATCGAGCGAGCAAGGAACCCACCAACGATCGCTCCCGCGACGCCCATGACCAGATCCAACCACACCCCATAACCATTTCCTTCGAGGCTTTTACCGGCAAGCCACCCGGCTGCCAGTCCCACGAAGATCCAGATCGCAATTTGCACGTTTTCTCCTCTGCCGAGAACCTGGGAAGAGAAATGCGGGAAAGGCTCGGCGCCTGCCCTCTTCAGAAAAGTCAACGGGCTTCAGCCAGCAACGGCCTTGTCCGGTAAAACACTGGCGGGCTCAGGAAGCGACCGCGCCGGCCATCTTGTGGAAGGTGGAGTTGGCGACCATGTAAGTATGGATGCGAAGGGCGCCTTCGATTACGCCGGCGAGCATCCCGGTAACCTGGGCAAATTCGTTTTTGTCGTAATTTTCGGCGTCCGTGCTGCTTTCCCAGAAGCTGAAGGCGTAGACTTCCTTGCCGCTCTGCGCGATCAGGGTCATCTCGTCCAGGAAGCCCTTCTGCTTTCGTAACAGGGGAATAATTTCGCCTTCCATTTTGCGGGTGAATTCCTGGGCGGCTTCAGACTTGAGACGCATGGATACTTTGCGAACAAACATAGGAGGCTCCTTCGATTCATGAACAAGGGACTAGTTCAGGAACCCCCGTGGGTTTTCCAAACCTGAAGGCAGCCTTGAGTTCACATAACCAGCATGGGCCGCTTTACAGTTATTGTCAAGTATTATCGATTCGCTTACACTTAACTTCACCATTTCGGTTAATCAGGAGGACGACTTTCGTGGAAGTCAGCTTCATCATTCGCCAAAGACTCAAGGAACTGGACCTCGAGCAACGCGACCTAGCGGCCGCGGCGCAGGTCACGGAGTCCTACATCTCGCAACTGCTTACGCGGAAAAAGGCCCCGCCCGCGGTCGAGCGAACGGACCTCTACGACCGGATGGACGCCTTCCTGCAGTTTCCCAAAGGCCACCTCTCCTCGATGGTAAACGCGCAGCGCCACGAAGAACTGAAGAAAAAGCTGGCCGAGCCTCCCGCTCCACTGTTCCATGAAGTGCGGGAGTTGATTATCCGGAAATGCGACGACGAGCAGCGAAGCCAGATTCGGGAAATTTTCGAAAATCAGTCCTTCGGGGAACTTGAACGCCTGGTGAGCCAGACGCTTATGGAGGTGGCGAAAGGGATCGCTCGTGAAGAACTTAAGAATGAGAATTGGCTGCGCAGCTTGGGGAAACTCCGGCGGCAGTCTTACGAAGAGACGCGGGCGTCGATCATGGAGTTTCTTGACACGGATGTTTTCAACCTCTCCATCGAGCACTGCTCCGCATTCCTGGATCCTGTGATTGAATCCTGGGACATCAATCTAAATACGTTCGCAGTGGAGGTTCTGGTGAACAAGCGCCTGACCTCCGCGCGGACGGTGCAATTCCGGTTCGTGGAAACCAGTGCCTTGCCCACGGCAGAGGAAGAGGTGGGTTTGCAAGAGTTCCTTCACAACCGGGAGATGAGCGGCGACGCGAGCGAGGCTGAGATCGCCTTTCTAAAGAGCCTGAAATTCCCCCGAATGCGGCCCAGCGCGCTCTACTACTACCGGGAATTGCAGAGCCTGCGGGATCCGCTGCACTTCCCTTCCAATCCCTTGAACCGAAAACTTTCGCGGCGGGACGCAAACGGGAAAGAAAAGGCTAAGCGCAGAGGATTGAGGTAACCTGCAATTCGGGAGGAGAGCGTGCGGCGCACGGCGCACTAAAGACCATGCCCCGTCCCGAGGGACGTGAGTGAACTCAACCCGCAAACAAGCAGGTAGTGTATGATGGTAGGCATCTGATTCTAGAGCTGCAAATGCCGCAGCACCCAAGAGCATCGGGATACCCGGAGTCCTGTCCACTGAACGCAGCGTAGGTAGCCAAAGCTGCAATCCGCACAACAATTCAAAGTGAGCCAATCCTCGTCCAAGTGTGCGTGCTGGGCAAAGGTGTGCAGCGAACCAAGCCCGGGCAGAACTGGCAGTGGATGAGGGGAGAAACAATTGTCACGGGAAATTCAGGAACAACAAGATCAGGTCCGACTGCTCATTAAACTGGGCAAAGAACAAGGCTATCTGCTTTACGACCAGGTAAACGACGCGTTCGCCGCCGAAGAACATACCAACGAAGAGATCGACAGCGCCTTTACCGCGTTCGAGAGCGAAGGCATCGCGTTGTATGAAGATGCTTCCGACGCCAAGTTGGCGCACGCGGCCCCTGAGGTAGCCGAACTTCCCGATGTCCGGCCTCACCAGGAATCCTCCGCCAACGAAGATGCGGAACTTGACCAGACTGCATCGCCTCCTGAAAAGACCAGCGACCCTGTTCGCGTCTACCTGCGGGAAATGGGCCTTGTACCCCTTCTGACCCGAGAACAGGAAGTAATTATCGCCAAACGGCTCGAGCGTGGAAGCCTGCGGGTGTTGAAGACCGTTTCCCGCTCTCCCATCGTGCTGAAGGCCTTGATTGGCGTCGGGGAAGACTTGCGCTCCGGAAACCGGTCCATCAAAGAGATTATCCAGATCGACGAAGAAGACCTGACCGAGGAGAAGATCGAAGAGAAGACTCGGCAAACGCTGCGCACCATCGACAAGATTGCAAAGCTGCATGAACTGGGAACAAAGCAGCTCGCCAAACTGGAAGATACCGGCGTTTCGGACAAGCGCGCCTTTCGCCGGGCGAAATGGAAGTTGTCCCGAACCCGGGTGGAGATGTCGACACTCGCCCGCTCCATTGAATTCAAGGAGCGCGAGCGAAAACGGCTGATCGAATTGCTTCGCCACACGGTGGAGCGGCTGGAGTTCCTGGAACGCGAAGCTGCACGGATGGAGCGTCGCGTGAAGGCCGCCCATGGCGAAGCTTCCATGGAAGCGCGCAAAGAGTTGCGCACCTGCCGCACCAAAATAAAAGAGATTGAAGAGTCCAGCGAAGTGGGGGCGAGCACCTTAAGGCGCGCGCTTATCCTGATCCACAAAGGCGAAACCGAAGCGCAGCAGGCGAAGAGCGAACTAACGGCGGCGAACCTGCGACTGGTAGTCTCCATCGCCAAAAAATATACGAATCGCGGGCTGCAGTTTCTGGATCTAATCCAGGAAGGCAACATCGGCCTGATGCGCGGAACCGACAAATTTGATTGGCGCCGTGGATATAAGTTCTCCACCTACGCCACCTGGTGGATTCGCCAGGCGATCACCCGGGCTATCGCGGACCAGGCCCGGACCATCCGCGTTCCCGTACACATGATCGAGATGATCAACAAGCAGGTGCGCACCAGCCAGCAACTGGTGCAGGAATTGGGGCGCGAGCCGACTTCCGACGAAATCGCGCGCCGCATGGATATTCCGGTCGACTCGGTGCGCAAAACCAAAAAGATCGCGCAGTTGCCGATGTCGTTTGAGACGCCGCTGGGCGACGAAGGCGAGTCTCACCTGGGCGATTTTATCGAAGACAAGGGCGTATTGTCGCCCTCCGACGCGGCGATCGACCTGAATTTGAAGGACCAGATTGCCTCGATACTCCGGACGCTCACCCCGCGCGAGGAACGTATCATCCGGATGCGATTTGGCCTGGACGACGGGAGCCAGCACACGCTCGAGGAAGTCGGCGAAGTTTTTGCGGTTACCCGTGAACGCATCCGGCAGATTGAAGCCAAGGCATTGCGCAAGCTGCGCCATCCTTCGCGTTCAGGGAGATTCCAGATATTTATTCGGGGCTCATATTGACGGGGAGTCGAAGTAAATGCGGCGGCGGGCGGCAATAACCGCCAGCCACCGCAAATCTTTAAAGGAGAAGCAAGGATGAAGAGTCTATTTGTTGGCAATCTGAGTTTTCAAACCACGGAAAGCGAATTGAACGATCTATTCAAGCCCTTCGGCCAGGTCGGCCGCGTGAACCTGGTGAAGGACCGCGAGACCGGGCGCGCGCGCGGATTTGCGTTCGTCGAAATGCCCAACGACGACGAAGCTGCGAAGGCGGTAGCAGGCCTCGACGGCAAGCAGGTTGGGGGCAGGAATCTGAAAGTGAATGAAGCCCGTCCCAAGGAAGCCGGGCGCGCGCCTCAATTCGAGAATCGCGGCGGCCGCGGCGGAAGCAAGGAACGTTTTTCAAACGAAGACTACCGGGAAGCCGCACGGCAACCGCGCGAACCCCGCTGGTAACGTTCGCGTCTCGATACATTCGCCGGAACAAGGACTGTTGTGCGAGTCTAAGGAGATTCTATGGCCATTACATTCCAAAAGCGCCAGAAAGAAATGAAGCGGCTGGAGAAACAGCGCGAGAAAGCTGAGCGCCGCGAACAGAGGAAGATTGCGAAGCGCGCGGAGAAGGAAGCCGGCGTCGAGCAGACGGAAATCCCGGTCGAACAGGAAACGCAGGAATAACCAGGCGTCGCGGCGGAGATCCGCTACTCTGCCGCTTGCAAATACAGGGCGATCCGGACTCCGTTCACCAGCACCTGTCCCTTGTCCAGGAGTTCCTGGTTCGTAATTTCAGCATTGGCAAATTTCCACCCGAGAGTGTGTGGAAGCAGGAATTCAATCCCTTCCGACCGATCTTTGCCGCCTGAAGCGGAATTGAGCGAGTTCACCACCCAGAAACCGTACTAGTCCATTGGCAAATCCGCGCGAGGCACACAACCGCCGTTCGCGATTGCTATCGCCGGCTGTGCCGCTTTGACTGCGAAATTCCTCTCATGGCGGAGTGCGATAGGAATGGAGCCGGGAATTTTCCCTGGATAAACGGCTTCCGGGAAAGCTTCCTCCCAGGCCTTTGGCAAGGGCCGCCCCCCCAACACGAAGACTCTTGATTACACGGAAATGAAATTCCGCGGCTGCGCGGGGTATGCTGATTGGCGCGCGAATGGGCAGAATCGATAATTGCGTTCGTACGGACGATGGAAGGGTCGCCGGCGCGCGAATACGGGGTGAAAAACGGCCGATGAAAATGTTCAACATTGCTGTAATTGCGGGTGACGGGATCGGAAAAGAGGTGGTTCCTGAGGGCATTCGCGTGCTCGATGCAGCGGGAAAGCGCTTTGGCTTTGGATTCAACTGGCGAGCCTTCGACTGGAGTTGCGAAACCTACGCCCGCACCGGAAAAATGATGCCAGATGACGGCTTGCAGCAGCTCAGGGCGTTCGACGCCATCTTTCTCGGCGCAGTGGGATTTCCCGGCGTTCCCGATCACATCTCTCTCTGGGGACTCTTGATTCCGATCCGGCGAACCTTTCGCCAGTACGTTAACCTTCGCCCGGTACGCCTTCTCGAGGGTATCGATTCGCCGCTGACAAATTGGAAGCCCGGCCAAATCGACTTCACCATCGTTCGCGAGAATGTCGAGGGCGAATATTCGAATATCGGCGGCCGCATTTATCAAGGGACCGAAGACGAGATGGCCGTGCAGCAGGCGGTGTTTACACGCCGGGGCGTCAATCGTGTCTTGCAGTTCGCGTTTGAACTGGCCCGCAAGCGGAACAAGCACCTCACTTCGGCCACAAAATCCAACGGCATCATCCACACCATGCCTTTTTGGGATGAATGCTTCCGCGAAATGGCCGCGAAATATCCGGACATTCGAACGGACCAGTATCACATCGACATTCTTTCCGCGCACTTCGTCCGCCATCCCGATTGGTTCGACGTGGTGGTGGGTTCGAATCTCTTCGGCGACATCTTGTCTGATCTCGGCCCCGCGGTGGTCGGCTCCATCGGGATAGCGCCTTCGGCAAACCTCAATCCGGAAAAAGAATTTCCCTCCATGTTCGAGCCCGTTCACGGCTCTGCGCCCGATATTGCCGGCAAAGGAATCGCCAATCCCATTGGGCAGATCTGGTCCGGGGCGATGATGCTGCGCCATTTCGGGGCGAACGAAGCAGCGGAATCCGTCGAGCAGGCGATTGTCGCGATCCTCGCCAACGCAAAGGTTCGGACACGGGACATCGGTGGGAATTCATCGACGCAGGAGATGGGCGAAGCGATTGCAAAACAGGTCAGCGCCGGCTGACAGAGTTTTCGTGAAATTCAAAAAGTAAGGCGAACATTCAGCGGCGAGATTGGCAGAGCGAGGGGAGAATTCTTAGGCACGTTCGGTAGATTCGACCAGAAGAGTTACCCACTCCCATCTTCCGCGCAGTTGATAAAGATTAGGCTGCCCTTCTGGTCGAAAATAGACTCTACCCTGAAGCAAATCCTGAATTGTCACGCTGATGTCACGCGGTCGTCATTTCTTATCCCTCAATCAAGCGAACGCTTGATTTCACGGTACAGTGAACAAGACTATAAAGGTGGCCTGGAATTCGTGGGCTGGAGTTGACTGGTTTGATCCATTGCGCTGCCGGCGCGCAGGGTTCCGTTCAAACCGACCCGGCCGCGTTCGATCATGAGTCATAAGACGATAAGAGAGGGGTATGATTATGAGACCAAACAGTGAATCGCCCTGGGCTGCGGCTGAAATGGCCGAAAGAGACGTTTTACGAGGGGGCTCGATTTCCATGTCTTTGGACACCGTTCTTGTGGTAGAGGACAGCCGCCCAATGCAGCGAACACTGCAGCGGCTCTTCGAATCTGACTCGCTTCAGGTCCAGATCGCTTCCGACGGCCCCAGCGGCCTGGAGCTTTTCCGCAAACAACTTCCCTGCGCGGTGGTTCTGGATCTGAAACTTCCGGGCATCTCCGGAAAAGAACTCTGCCGTGAGTTCAAGGCGCTCGCCGCATCTGTTCCCATCGTGGTCCTAAGCGCAAATTCCGAGGTCGAGGACAAAGTGCTGCTGCTGGAACTGGGTGCGGATGATTACGTGACGAAGCCGTTTAGCCCAAAGGAGCTTTTGGCCCGGGTTCGCCGCGCCATGCGGCGCACGGGGACCGCCTTACCCTCGGTGACTCAAGTTTCTGCAAAGTCGATCCAGCACGAAGTTCTAACGTTCGGCGATGCCCGGATCGATTTCACCAGCATGGAAGCCAGCCGCGCCGGAAAGACCATCACTCTGACTTCGCAGGAATTCAAGCTGTTGAAATATCTTGCCGCCTCCGCCGGACGCGTGGTCTCTCGCGAGGAGTTGCTCAACGAGGTTTGGGGCTACCAGAATTATCCTTCAACGCGGACCGTCGACAATCACGTGCTCCGGCTTCGCCAGAAACTCGAGCCGGATCCCGCCTCGCCGCGCTTCCTGATGACCATGCACGGTGCCGGATACAAATTTTCGCCCGGAGGTTCAGCCGCCGGATCAACTGTGTAAATAGGTTCGCTGACGCTCCATGACTACGTTTCGATTACGCTCCCAGCTCTTCGTCGCCGCCCTGCTGATCATCCTGGGACTCACGGGCTCTCTTCTTTTTTTCATCCGGCATACCGTGGATGCCGAAATGCAAAAACAGGTAAAAGACGGAACCGACGAGTCCGTCCGCGCTTTCGAAAGCGTCCAGCGACAAAGAGAATTACAGTTGTCGCGCATGGGAGCAATGCTCGCGGATCTCCCTACAATGAAAGCCTTGATGTCCACGCAGCATGCCCCGACCATTCAGGACGGCTCCGAATCCTTCTGGAAACTCGCGCAAAGCGATCTATTGGTACTGGCAAGACAAAACGGAACCATCGTCGCACTTCACACGACCAAACCTGGATGGTCTGCCCAGACGACGGAACGCGACCTGAAACGCTCCATCGACGCGGGCGAAGATGCTTCCTGGTGGTATGACGATGGGCGGCTCTATTGGGTTTTCCTTCACCCGATCACTTCCGGAGCCGGCCTGACATTGCAGCCGCTGGGATTTCTCGCCGTCGGCTATCAAGTGGATTCCGCCGTCGCTCAACAACTTTCGATTGCCGCCAGCAATCATATTGCCCTGGCCACCAGCGACACCGTCATTGCATCCACGCTGCCCGAACGCGACGCGGCTGAATTGCAGCGCCGCTTGCGCTCCGGTGTATTCTCTTCTTCCAATGCTTCCGGCGAAATCGCGCTGGATACGGACCAGTACGTCTACTCTTCCGTGCTCCTTCACGGATCGTCGCCCTCGCCTGTTCGCTGCTACGTGATGATGCCGCTGGTCCCTGTGAGCACTTTTATCAAACGCCTGAATTACTCGATCTTTGTAGCCGGGGGGCTCGCCGTGCTTTTCGGCATGATCCTGTTTGGTTTTGTGGCGCGTACGATCACGCACCCCCTGGACAACCTTGTCGCTGGCGTCAAAGCACTGGCTGCCGGAGACTTCACTTATTCGATCACGCCGCGCGGAAGCACGGAACTTGTGGAACTCAGCACCTCCTTCGCCCTGATGCGGAGCCAGTTGCTCGCGCTACAACAGCATCGCATCGAATCCGAGCGCATCGCCGCGCTTGCCCGCGCCGCCGGCTCGCTCTCCCACGACTTGCGTCACTATCTTGCAACCGTCGTTGCCAACGCTGAATTCCTTTACGAAGCGGATGAACTCAAGCTGAAAAAGGACGAGATTTACGAAGAGATCAAGACCGCGGCCAACCAGATGACTGACTTGATCGACTCTCTCCGCGAGCTCTCCTACCAACGCAGCGCGATTACTCCCACTCGCACGAGGCTCGATCAAGTGATCCGCCGCGCCATCGAAGCCATCCACTCGAAACCTGAATTCCGAGATACGCGGATCGTGCTTTCCTCCCCCGGCGATCTGGAGGGCATGTTCGATGCCCGGAAGCTGGAGCGAGTCTTTTTCAACCTGATCCTGAATGCATGTGAAGCGATGACGGAGACCGAAGGCTCCATCGTTGTTGATGCCAAACAAACAGAAACTGGATTTGAGATCCGGGTCCATGACAAGGGGCGCGGTATCCCCAACAGCATCCGCGATTCGTTGTTCGATCCCTTTGTCAGTTTCGGCAAGCCCAACGGGACCGGCTTGGGCCTGGCCATTGTCAGCAAAATTGTTCAGGACCATTCCGGCAATGTGGCCGTCGAACATACCTCGGAATCCGGCACCACGGTACTCGTTCGCCTTCCCCTAGCCGAACAAAGCGTTGCCGACCGCGCAATCTCTCCCATTCATTAAGGGGGGCGCCGTGTTTTCTCACTGCCCAATCAGGGGTGCTGGTAACTCGGCACGGGAGGCGGCGTGTAATCCTGCCCGTACTTGTTCTTGTGCACCGTCGTGAAGCTCGGATCCTCTGGAACTCGAATGAGGCCCAGATTTGTGGCTGACGAGGAGATTACAAGGCTCCGGGTTAAAGTCTTCAAGTCCTCCGGCAGGCTGCGCTCGTACCAGACGTGTAGTTCATACTTTCCGTCTGGCACATTTTGGAGCAAGATATTCCCTTTTCGATCGGAAATCCCGTAATAGGGCGTATCCACCGCCACCACTACCGCGCTCATCTCCGGATGGATATTGCAAAAAAGAAAGCTCACTCCGAGCCGGTCGAATCTCACCGAGTTGCTCGCTCCGGCTTCATAGAGGCCAAGATCAAAGCGTTTGCCATCGAACAACGAGAACACATTGTGAAAAAAGGGATCGCGATTCGGAAAATCAACCACTGTGCCGACCGGAACCACCAGCACATGCGGCTGAAAACTCTTGTTGTGCTGTACGAGTTGAAACTTTCTGCCACTCGAACCGCCCGGCGCTTCCGTCTTTGTGGCCGGTTCCAACGGCTTCAACCAGACCACGATATCCGAAGCATCCAACGGCACCTTACTTGATTTTTCCGGTTTCACGGCGGCTTGGCGCTGAACGGCCACGCGTATGTTCACATCGTAGCCTTGCCCGCGTACAGGAATGGCGCTGCTCGCTGAAGCAACGCAGACGGCGCTGATCAGCCCAACCTTCCGAAAGGCATCGAGCTTTCGCACTAGAATAGGTAACCCACGCTGATGCTGGCTATATTAGCAGCGTTCGCCCCGCCATCCAGCGTAAACGTCTTGATTCGCCGGTATTCCAAGGAAAACACGATATCGGATCGCGGTTGATAAATGAAGTTTCCGAATCCGCTTTCGTTTTTCGAGAGCGGCACCGGATAGTACGTTGTATTTCCTCCCTCCGTGCGCAACTGGCCCGCATACGGATTATCCAGGCCGTACGCCCCGTTGAACTGCAGCTTGGAAGTGGCTTTGAACTTCAACTGGGTCCATCCGCCAACGGCATTCAGTCCGTAGACCTGTGTCGCCGGGTCGGTAAGAGATCCGTTCCAAAGCACGCTCTGTCCAATGCCGCCGCCCAGGCCCCCGATCGCACGGCCGCGGAAAAATTCGGTCGCGAGCTCAAATCTTTTTCCCAGGGGAATGCTGGCGTCCACCGTGCCGGCCCACCCGTCCACGTGGCGCCCGAATCCCCATGCCTGCCGGCCGTAATATCCCCCCGCCCCAAGCGTAAGATTCTGACCATCAATATCTTGTGTCCACGACACTCTCGCCGCATACGCGGGCTGTCCGGAATTTTCACCCCATGTCGGTTCGCGAAAATAAGGCGAAGCTGGAGTGTCACCGGAGAGTGAATCGAGAATACCGCCTTGAACCAGGAACGACCCAGACTCCGACATCTTGAATTTGTGCTCGACGCGCAGCTGCGGAGTCCAGTTCCAAAGCGTGCCCGAGTAAGCCAGCGCCGGCACCGCCAGTGTCGCCAGCGAACTCGGACTGTTCGGAACGATAAACAAAGTATCCTGCCCAGCAACGACGGAGGTCTGGGACCAGTCAAACCGAACCGTCCCAGTCCGGAGTCGCATGATTCCGAAACTCGATCCGTTAGGTACTTCCGGAAACCCACCGGCGAAGTCGAACTGCACATTGGCGCTGGTCTGCGCCCCAGCCACTGTGGGCCCGAACGCCTGAATGCCTATCTGCGACTGGCGGAGTGTACCTCCAAACGAACCTCCGCTGGAGAGAGGCCCGGGTTGCTGGGCCAGTAACGGGAAGTCCAGATTTTCAACCGTGCCGCGATTCTCGAACATATTTAAAAGAACCAGCCCTGTCAGCCGCAGCCGGTATTTCGACCCGCTCTCCACCTTTGTCTGGCTCTGCTCGGCTATTTTCGAATCGGCGAGTTGCTGATTTTCCTCAAGCCTGTTGATGCGCTCTTCCGTCGTCGGAATCTTACTGGCAGCCAGTGAAACTGCTTGAGGCCGCAAACCTCCGCCCGGTGGAATGGTAATTGCCGCCAGTTGCGATTTCGCAACATCCAATTCCTTCCGCAATATCGCTGACTCTGCATTAGCCGTCTGCTGCTGCGCCTTCAGCTCGTCCATTTGCGCGTGCAAGTCCTGGACTTGTGCCTGCAGCTTCTGCAGTAAGGCACCCACGGCCGCGGGGTCCATTTGCTGTCCAGCGGACTGCTCTGCGCCTTGTCCCCAGCTCGGATACGTTTGGGCCAGTAACGTACCCGCAAGCGCGGCTGCCTTTGCAATACGCTTCGCCCACACTATGCCTCGCATAACTGCCTCCTCTTCAAGCAGCAGGTCGCCCCATGGCGGTGGATAACTGAACTAAAACCGTCTGGCCGCTGCGATCTGTCGGACCTATCCCCCGGCATGCGATCGGAGGGATTGCTGCGAGTTAACTGCATGGCCTCCGGCAGGATTCAAGTAGGGTAATTCGGGAGATTGTCACTTGTAAAACGAGAGTATACCTCGCACGCCGGGAAAGAGTCGTCTCAAGCCCTCGGGAAGTCAGATGCCGATTCCAGTGCTGCAGATTCTTCTGTGACAGTTATTTATCGTCTCGCTTGGGCACGCACCGAAGCATTGTCTTGCGAACTCACACCAGCGGACTGGATCGCCCGGCAGTCCTCTCCAGATGCGCTGTTAATGTGGGCAATTTTCTGAAATAAAGGCACACGACCGGCAGCTTTAAACTCTCGACCGGAAAGGTTTCGGCAGGATCGAATCTCGCCGCCGACCGCTCTGCCAGTCCTAGTGGAGCAGATTCAATGTATTCGTGGCATCATCCACGAAAACCACGCCATTTTCCGGATCGAAAATTATGCCAAACAGGGCGCCGGCTCCAGGCGGATTGCCGCTGTTGTCGATCTGTTTGCGGGCGATCTGCGCCCCACGGGCGGTGATCACCGTGACAAAACCATCATTCCCGTTCACGACAAGAATGTGGCCATTCGGGGCGACGGTAAGGCCCAATGGATCGTTCAAGCTTCCTCCGCTGCTGAGCACCATCCCTGGCCCCGACGGTCTTGTTCTCGTAAGCGGATCGGTAATAATCACCACACGGTTGTTCAGACTGTCCGCAACATATAGGACTGGTTCATCGCCGTGTGAATGAGACTCGCATTCCTCTTCTCCGTGACCACAAGCGGGAGACAATCCCAATCCTGTCGGTCCGATGACCAGCGCGGCGGGATCGGTGCGTTCGGCGAAGCCAGCTCCCACCACCGTCAGCGATTCAAGAAATGGCATTTTCTTCTCAGAAACCCGAAGATTGACTCGGACGATGGTCCCTTGATTCAAAATACTTCCATTCGCCGCCACCGTCCCATTTAACACGTTAGTGACAAACAGCGCCGCCTGTTGCTCGTCATCGAGCCACGTCATATCCCAGGGTCCGTTGATCAAGGATCCCTGAATGGTCTCCACGGCATTGCCCATATTGTCCAACACAATGAGACATCCAGCCTGTGCGGTTGCGGAGGTCCCATCCGCCGTCGGCAGGCTCCCGACGATTACCCAGCCTGTTTGCAAAACTGCCAGCGCCGTCGTCAGTCCGACGCCGCCGGGGCATGGCCCGGGCAAAGAGGACGAACTGAGCTGGGCGAACACGGAAAGCGCTCCGCTGGGTGACACATCCACAATGGTGGTGCCGGTTCCCTGCAAATTGGAACTCGCATTGAAGTTGCTCACCAGGTAATGCCCTTCCCGCAGGTTCCCGCTGGTCCTGGGAACCCGGACCAGTCCATATGGATTTACATCTCCGTTTGCGGGAACCGTTGAGGAAATAGTGTCTATCGTGTTGCGATTCTTCAGAATCGAATCGTTATCGTTTGCTCGCAATGGGGCAGAAAGGAGCGCTACTGCGAACAAAAATTCAATCAGCCGGTAAAGAGAATCTCTGAAACGACGGTTCATCACACCCTCCTTCGAGGCGAACTGATCAGCCAACCGAACGAGTCTTATGGGGTATGCACACCACAACTTGCCAGGTGGCCGCGGGGACTTTAACGCCTGAATGCTAACCTGCGGAGAGTGTCGAAACATTAAATGGGTGCTGATTTTGCAAATTTTTGACAAATTCTTGATGAAATTGAGACAGTTGCGCCGATTAGCCGGGATGGGAGTTGCAAGTCCCACGCCCCGACCGCAGCTTCAACGGGCTTCGGCTGCAGCAAGAAATATCCTTGCCAAGGAAGCGTCAAGAAAAATCCCATCGCGCCGGCCAGGACGGCATAACGACTCAGGATTGTAAAGAGGTACGCTATGCAATCGAAACTACTTCGATTTCGCGGCTGCTTCTTCCACTTCCGTCAACAGATGATCCAGTTCCTCGCGCGAAAAATACCGCCCCGCCAGCACCACGCTTCGGATCTTTCGCGTATTTTTGATGTCCGCCAGCGGATTGGAATCCAGCAGCACCAAGTCGGCTCTGTTTCCCTTCTCGATTGTCCCTGTATCCGCCAGGCCCAGATACTTCCCGGCGTTCAGCGTCGCCGCCTGCAACGCTTCCATCGGCGTCAATCCCGCCCTCACCAGCAATTCCAATTCTTCGTGCAAGCTGGATCCGGGATACACCCGCACTCCTGCGGCCGTGTCTGTACCCGCAAGGATCGGCACGCCTGCCTTGTTCATATCGCCCACCATCTTCAGTTCCGCCTGGAAAAATTTCTCGCGGTCCGCGACAGGGTCGGTCGACCAGCCGCTGAGAATGTCTCGCGTGAACATCGGCCAGGTCCGCTTTCTCCACGCTGCAGGCGCGTATTTCACAAGCGGATCAACTCCCGAGTTCGTTTGCTCGATCAACCACTCTCCGCGCTCCCAGTAAAGCGTCGGCGTTTGCCACGTCTGATTCTTCACGAAAAGCGCGATCAGCTTTTGCGCCCGCCCCGGATCGTACGTCGAAAGAAATCGGCCGCGTCCCGGCCCCCGTGGCGCCGCCATTAACTCGTCCTCCACCGACGAGCATCCCTCGAACACTCCGGTCAGGTGCTCGATACTTTTTTGCCCCGCGTTCGAGGCCTCGGTCGCCCGCACTTTATCTGGCACGTGCCCGGCGAAGACGATTCCATCCTTCTTCGCCTCCTCGGCAGCCGCGAAATACCCATCGCGCGGTATCAGCGACTGAATCTTGATGAAGTCCGCGCCGTTTTTTTGCAGCTCGTCCACGATTCGGCGGCCATCCGCCGCATCCTTCACCGGTGCGGAACTCGGAAATTGCGGCACCGGCCCATCCAGCATCGGCCCGGCAATGATCATGCGCGGCCCCAGCATTTTGCCGTCCGCAATCCGCGCTCGCCACTTCTTCAGTGGCTCCAGATCGCCTCCCATATCCCGGACGCCCGTCACGCCGTTGGCCACAAAGAGCAGCGGAGTAATCTTTTCGTCCTCGGGAAGCCACGCGCCGAAAATTTCGTGCACATGCATATCCCACAGCCCCGGAATCAGGTATTTGCCGCTGGCGTCCACCACCCGCGCCGCCTTTGGCAGTGCCGTCTCGGCGCTCTTGGCAATTTGCGAAATGTGCTTCCCTTCAATGAGCACCGTCATGTCCGCCTGCACCGGAGCTCCCGTTGCGTCGATTAAATTGACGTGCGTGATTGCCAGCATTGGCTCTTGTCCGGCCGCCAGCGAGCGAATGAAGCCCATCGCGACAATCAACAGCAAAAGACGAGCAATTTTCCGCACCAGGTCGTACCTCGCGAGTTCGCAATTTCTATTCGGACCATCATGGTAATACAAACATCGGCCGCGCCCGCGCACTCTGGCACTCGCCCGACAGGATTTCGGGTTCCAAAAACCTGGACGAATTTCGGGACACTAACGTGCCCGCGAACCTTTGAAACGAAAATTAGTGCCACAGTGGGGCTGTGACAACGGTCAAGGTCGCGAGCGCTAGTCGATCTCCTGCAGATAATGGGCCAGGTCAACTGGTTGTGGCAGATCGCTGAAGGATGGCCATCAGCGAAGTACCAAGCCACTTTTGCGGCAATGGCTCACAACGTGAAAGAAGGCTCAGCATGTGGTTGATGACGGGGGAGCGGGAATCGAAGCCACTGGAAATCACTTTGGACTGATCATGCAGGCCGCTCAGCCAGAGCTTGCGAATGGCAAGAGTCGGAACCAGTGGGAGACCCCAATACGTCCAACTTTGTATTTGCAGATTGCTCCGCTTCACGACCTCGCGCAGTTTTGCAATGGAATATCGGCGGATGTGTCCCGCGGCTGTGTCATACGCCGAAAATGCCCACTGGCCGGCGGGTACGTTGATAATCAATTTTCCTCGCGGCCCCAGGTGGTAGAGAACGGCATTGAGAAATTGAGTTTCGTCCGGAAGGTGCTCGAGTACGTCAAAGAGAAAGATCAGATCGAACGACTGATGAAGCTCGGGCAATTGCTGACGGATGTCGTAACAGCAGAGTCTGCTTCTATTGCTAAGATTCCGCTTCAACGCATACTCATTCAGGTCAAAACCCGTCACTTCCCTGCCATAGTGATCTTCCACCTGCCGTTGCAGAAGCCCATGACCGCATCCGATTTCGGCAATTTGCATTGCGTCGGGAACCACCTCGTCGTCGAGCCGCCGTAACACTTCAAATCTACGGCGAACCCAGAAATGATCCGCAGAGGCGATTTCGAACCAGCGATCGGCCATTCTCACGGGCGAAGGCGGAGAGAGGTACTCAATCTGGCGTGATTGAGGCTCCGTCAGCGATGGAGTTGCCGGGGGCATGATGACGATTGGGGTCACCCCCCATTCTTGCCAACTCTGGATGATGAGGCCGCTTCTTCGCTGGCCGCGTGGCTTCTCAGATGATTGAGCGGGTGTTCCGGACTGCGAAAGATCTGGTTGACGATGTAGATTGGCCGGCGCTTTGTTTCCTCATAGATGCGACCCACATACTCGCCAATCACGCCGAGGAAAAACAGTAGGAGGCCCGAAAAGAATGTGATCACCAGCAAGAGAGCTGTGAATCCCTGCGGGGAGCGATGGAAAACAAGTTTTTCCTCCACGGCATACAAGCCGTAAACGAAGGAAAGCGCGCTTGCGACCGCACCCAGCAAGGCAGCAGCCCGGATCGGAACAATGGAGAAGGCGAACAGTCCATCGGCGGCAAGTTTCAACAATCGAGGCAATCCATATTTGCGGTTGCCGGAATGTCGTTCGAGGCGTTCGATTGGTATCCCGGTCTGCCGGTAGCCGACCCAACTGCGCAATCCTCTGAGATAGCGGTGATGCTCCGGCATCCGGCGTATTTCTTGGACTACGCGGCGCGACATCAGGCCGAAGTCTCCCGTGTCGAGCGGCAATTGGATATCCGAAAGTTTGGCCATCAACCGGTAAAATAGGAAGTATGAGAGGCGCAATGGCCACGGTTCCTTGCGTCCCGTGCGCTGCGCATACACAACGTCATAACCCTCCTGGAAACGCGCCACCAGTTGCGGGATCGCTTCCGGTGAATCCTGCAGATCGCCGTCCATGACGACGACAGCATCTCCCGTTACGTGATCGAGGGCGCAGCTTAGGGCAGCTTGATGGCCGAAATTTCGCGAGAGTGTTAAAAGAACGATGCGCGGTTCCCTCTCCGCCACCTCTTCCACCAGCGCAACGGATCGGTCGGTGCTGCCGTCATCCACAAGAACAAGTTCATGAGGGCCGCCAGGCATCGAATCGAGCATCGCAAGCGTCCGTCGCAGAAGCTCGGGCAGGACGCTCTCTTCGTTGTGCAACGGGATGGCCAACGATAACCGGAATCTTTCGCTCATGGTTTTGCCTTGGCCATGGACTAAATCATATCCCACGAAGAGATTCGTCGGTCCAAAATAGCGGGCCGCACCTCCCCTCAAATCGTCTTTGCTATGTTCTTATTCCACCACGGCGGGTGCGAGAAGAGAAGGGGACTTGCATCAGATGTTTTCAGGTAATGAGGCATGCCCCCCACCGCGGCCCGAAAGGCCTGCTTGAAAGGCAAAACGGAGCAATGGACAAACAAGAAATTTGCATCCGGCAGCTGCCTATTTACATCGCAGAGGCACTGTTTGATATGTTTGACCTGGGTCGGCAACTCCCCAGCCGCCATATCCATGAGTGCTGAGGCTCTGGAAATGAAAGTACAGTCGTGGCAGCGGCTGGAGTCAGGAAGATACTTGGCTGGCGGTTTCAATCTTGCAAGCGGGTCGCGGGGTGTGAGCATCACAAATCAAAACTGAGAGAAGTGTGATTGTGAGTGCATACCGTAATCACATGCTCGGGGCGGCATTTATGCTGGCGGCGTTGTGCTGCTCGTTGGCGGTGGCTCAAGAGGAAACTGCCGCATTGAATGGCCAGATCACGGATTATAACGGCCTCTCGGTGGCTGGAGTAAGAGTGCAGGCTTTCAATGCCGCAACCAACGCTTCCTACTCTGCGGTTACATACGAGACGGGCCTCTACAATTTTCCGAATCTCCCTGCCGGAACTTATAACGTTACTGCAGCGAAGGAAGGATTCCGCAAGGGGGTAAGGCCCGGCGTGGAGCTTCACGTTTCCGATGTCCTCAGCTTGAATTTCTCGCTACAGATTGGCTCGGTCACCCAGAGTGTGACTGTAGAAGGCGGAGCGCCCCTGGTAGAGACAACGAGCAGCGCGATCGCGGGATTGGTCAACCGGAAACAAATCGAAGAGTTGCCGTTGAACGGCCGCAATTACATTGACCTCACCCTGCTGCAAGCCGGCGTAACGAATAGCCTGAATAGCACCGGTACAAACGGTTTTGGAGGAATGACGGGCACGGTTTATAGCGTCAATGGCGCGCCTGTTATATCCAACAACTTCCTGCTGGATGGGACTCAGATCGCCAATCAATCGAATTGGGGCACCGCCAGTTTCGCCGGAACGACGTTGGGAGTGGATGGCATTCAGGAATTCAAGCTGTTAACCAGCGCCTACGACGCTTCCTACGGAATGGCCATGGGCAGCGAGCTGGTGATAATCAGCAAGGGCGGCACCAATCAATACCACGGGGATGTCTTCGAATATTTCCGCAACAGCGCATTGAATGCGCGAAATTTCTTTGACGGTCCGGACATTCCGAATCTGGAGAAGAATAATTTTGGGGCTTCCCTGGGCGGACCGATCAGGAAGAACAAAACTTTCTTCTACGCGGTCTATGAGGGATTACGGGAAAACCTGGGGTTCACCGCAAATGACCTGGTGCCCGCGGCCGGGTGCCACGGCGCGGCGGGAACTGTAATAACCGAAGCCGCTTGCCCCACGCTCGGCCTCCTACCAGGCAACTCCGTGACGATCGCCAATCCGGAGATTGCCGCGCTCCTCTCGCTTTATCCCAATCCAAACAATGGCGCGAATAGTTATTTATATGGCCCCTCGACGGAAGTCGGGGTGAACTACGGGCAGATTCGGCTCGACCAGAATTTCTCCGCATCCGATACCTTTTTCGCGCGGTATACCATCGATTCAGCCAACGTGGATTCGGCGAACAATCAAGGCATTCCCAGCACTTCAGGCACGTCCTTCCCTGAATTCCGGGGTGGTGGAAGAGGTCTCGATCAGTTTATAACTCTCTCGGAGACACACATTTTCTCTCCGCGTATGTCAAACACAGCGCGGCTTTCGTTCAGCCGGACCAACTTCGGCAGTTTCCCCATCAATGTCGGTTCCCTTCCCGCGGGGCTGCAACCGTTTATAGCCGGACGCCCATTTGGTTCTTTCATGATTGCGAACTTAACCCCCGTTGGCACCGGCAGGCTGGTGGGCCCGCCAGATTCGCTTCACCTGCAGAACACCTATTCCTTCGGCGACGATCTCTACTATCAATTCGGAAGGCACAGCTTGCGATTCGGGACGCTCTTGAACAGGTTCAATGAAGCACTGACAGTGCCTATATTCGCCCCAGGTACGGCGTCCTACTCCAGTTTCGCCAGCTTTCTCCAGGGGATACCTTTTTCGTACGGAGGTACCCTCGCCGGATCAGACATTAACCGCTATTTCCTTTTCAACACTTTGGGCTTCTATGCGCAGGACGATTACCACATAACCCCGCGTTTTACAGTGAACATGGGATTGCGGTATGAGTTCATGACCACACCTCGTGAGGCAAATGGAAGGCAATACGCCATTCGAAATCTAACAACCGATTCCACGGTTCTACCCGGTGGCGAGTTGGCCGCCTGGATTCCAGGGCCGGTCATGCGGAATAAAACATACTGGAATTTCAGTCCTCGGATCGGATTTGCCTGGGACGTCTTCGGAGACGGCAAAACAGCGGTTCGAGGCGGCGGCGGCATCTATTACGACGTCGGCAATTTAGGCGGTGCTTTCGTCAGCGAAGCCTTTGGGTCTTACCCATCGATATCCTATACGTTCACGAATCCGGCGAACGCCGTTGTTACATTTCCAATAGCGCCTCCAACTGTGAATTCAATCCTCAGCAGCAACCAGGCGAACAGCGCCGTTACGATCTACTACGGCGCGAGCCAGCCCTACAATATCCAATACAATCTAATTGTTCAGCGCCAATTGACTGGAAATGCTGCCATCAGTGTCGCTTATGTTGGGACGCGCGGCGTGCATCTCTGGCAGCAACTCGAAGGAAATCCTACGATCCCGACCGCCGTTGTGAACGGCGTCCAATATTGGTCTAATTCCGTTTCCTTCTGCCAGATTGGCGCAATCCCGACGTGCCGCATCAATCCGAACTTTGGGTCGGTCAACACGAACAATACGGTGGGAGTTTCGCATTACGATTCGTTGCAAGTGGTGGTCAGCAAACGCTTGAGCGGCGGCTTGGAAGCGCAGGGAGCCTATACCTATGGTAATTCCCGGGATACACCGATTGGGCAACTCATTAGCGCCGATTGTGCCGGTGCTCCGGGGATGGATATCGGGGTGAGTTCAAATACCACGGCGCACGATTACGGACCATCCTGCTTCGACGTTCGCCACAATTTTCGCATGAGCCTTCTGTACCACTTTCCAAATTCCAGGTCGCACGGAGCGGTATCACAATTTGTCAACGGCTGGTGGATGGGCAACATCGTCGCCCTCCAGACCGGGTTGCCGTTTACGCCGATTCTGGCTACGAACCGGTCCAATTCTGGCAACCTCACCGCCGCGCCGGACCGCGTCGACATCAACGCCCAGGCCGTAGCGCAAGGAACGGTCTTGACGAATGCCCAAGGCGGTTCGTACCTGGCCGCAGCGAATTTCATTCCCTACAACCCCGACTCGGTCATCACTGGAAATCCAAATCAGTGGTTCAATCCCAACATGTTCCACATGCAGCCGATGGTGCCATGCCCGAATAATCCGGCGCTTACCTGCGGGATCTTGGGCGATGCCGCCCGCGGGATTTTGCGTGGGCCCGGTCTGGCGGCTTGGGATTTTTCCCTCGTCAAGGACACCACACTTCCTCTGTTGGGCGAGCAAGGAATCATTGAATTCCGCACTGAATTCTTCAACATCCTGAATCATGCCAACTTCGGCATGCCCGCGTCGGCTACGGTCTTCAGCGGAGCCCCGTCTGTTCTGGGAGCGTATCAGCAAGCGCCGCTCCCGGGCGTGGGGCAGATCACAACCACCGCGACGACAGCACGACAGATTCAATTCGCGTTGAAACTGATTTTCTAGTCAAGAGGGGACCCATCGCCGGAAATTTCGAATCCGAATGCTCCGCGACCTACGGACCGGTCAGAAAGACCTGTTGCAAACTTTTTCCTCGCCGGTCCAGAATCGACAAAGCTTGTTGCGCAATATGCAGGGGTAATCCCTTGGATCGGAGCTGAACATGTCCGGATTCAATCGTCTTCTGTGGTCCAAGGCGTCTTGGATCTGGAGGTATGGGTTCGCTCTTCTCGCGATCGGTTCAACGTGGATCCTTTCACGATGGATGGCCCCTCATTTCGCTTTTCCCGGAACACTGTATCTCTGCGCCGTAATGTTAAGCGTGTGGTTCGGTGGAGTTGGGCCGGGTTTGCTCGCGTCAGTGCTCTCAACCCTTGCGTACCACCATTACTTTCTACATTCGCCGGACCCAGCTTTTAGAGAGATGCCACGCCTCATCATGGTCTTCCTTTCGAACATTCTTGTTGCTTCGGTGAGTGCCGCGCAATGGAGCGCAAAAGAATCTCTTAAGCAGACACGTGATGACCTTACCGAAACGGTTAAACATCTGCAGCGAACCAACGACGCGTTGCTTACCCAGAGCCGTGAGCGCGAGCAGGCCGAGAACCGGCTGCGGCGCAGCGAAGCGTATCTGGCGGAGGCGCAGAGACTAACCAAGACGGGCAGTTGGGCTTACGATCCTGCTACGGAAAAGGCGCTTTACTGGTCCGACGAAATGTTCCGAATTCATGGATTAGATCCTCGGCAAGGTCCACCGACCAGCAAAGCGTTCTTGGAACACGTCCACCCGGAGGATCGCGACGGCGTGCGTGAAGCCATGCCCCGTGTGGTGCGGGAGAAGACCGACTACGAAGTCGAGCACAAGATGATCCTTCCAGACGGAACGATTGTACACATCCATGCCCACGGGCATCCGGTCCTCGATGGCTCTGGAGATGTTGTAGAAATTGTGGGGTCAGCGGTAGATGTCACAGAACGCAAGCGGCTCCGCGAGTTAGAGGCAAATTTGGCACACATGAACCGGGTGAGCATGATGGGGGAGTTGGCAGCCGCTCTGGCTCACGAGATCAAACAGCCCATCGCCGCTGCCATCACCAATGCTGACGCCGGCCTGCGTTGGCTCGCCCGGGAGGTACCCGATCTGGAGAAAGGGCGCCAGGCAATAATGAGGACCGTCAAGGACGGTACTCGCGCGGGTGAGATCGTCAACCGTCTGAGATCTTTCTATAAGAAAGGTGGCCAGCCGCAACTCGAGACGGTCGACCTGAACGAAGTTATCCGCGAAATGCTCGTCCTGCTCCGTGACGAGGTCTACCGCTACTCGATTGCCATGCACACGGAACTCGCCTCGGAACTGCCCAACGTAAAGGCAGATCGCGTGCAATTGCAGCAGGTTTTCATGAATCTCATGCTCAACGCCATTGAAGCGATGAAGGGTACCGCTGGAGAACTTACCATCAAGTCGGGGTTATCTGACAGCGGTGAATTGCTGGTTTCCATCAGCGACACGGGCATTGGCTTGCCCGCAGAAAAGCCGGAACAAATCTTTGAAGCTTTCTTTACAACCAAGTCGCAAGGTACCGGCATGGGACTGACGATCACCCGTTCCATCATCGAAGCGCACAGAGGCCGCTTGTGGGCCGCCAACAATTCCCCGCGCGGCGCAACGTTTCAGTTCACGCTGCCCGTCGCGGTTGCCGCCTCCGCAAATAGCCAGGTTGTTCAAGGAAAAAACGAAGATTTGTAGGAGCGGCGGGGATCGAAATTGGATGGCGATCACTAAGCCTTGCTGAATCCACGTCCGGAGTTCCAACGTTGTTCCAAAGCTGACTGAGAGCCTACCTTCGGATTCGCCCGTCAAACGGTGACCTCAATTCATGGCATGGACCTCGGCTGATCCCGGCCTGACCGGTGAAAGGATAGGTTTCGACCTTAGGCGGGTGGGGCGTTTTCCCGAATCGGAAACAGGTGAAACACCGGATTCTACGCATTGGGTGACCCGCTATCTTGCAGTTACGAGACCGGATCACGTCTGTGCACATGGCTCCGACCTCTACCGCCCCGAGAACAGAAACGCTCCGTCACGGAGGCGGACCGATTCATATTCATAACCGTAGTGAGAGAATTACCGCGCGGCACTAAGTTTGAAGAAAGTGGGGCAGACTGGATGTGGGCTTGAGGGGATGAAAAAAGGACTGCGCTCGCCATCCTCGTCAGGATCTCCAGTCTCGAGGAGCCCTCTGCGAGTGGACGCTCGACCACTGAGAACGTCTGCTCCGGGATCCAGTGCGCCAGCAACGCAATGCACCAGAGCGTCAGAAAAATCGCGACTCCTCCCAGCCGCGGGATAGGCCGCGTATGAATGTGGCGATCCGAAGCGGGCGGCATTGCCTAGTCATGCCGGTTGGCGTAATCGCGAAACAGTCGCGTGAACAGTGCGGAAAGGAAGAGCGCTGCGATGAATACTAGAAATTGCACGGTCTTCTCGAAATCCGCTGGGAGGAAGGATTTTCCCCGGCCGGTGGTGGTGGGCGTAGTTCCGGCCCGTTTTTGCCGTGCAAATCAATTCGCTACACGATTGCCCGGGGTTTTGGGCGTGCCCCGGTTCAATTCTTTAAATGGCAGCCAGGTCTAACACTTGTGCGGCACTCTGATGTTCCACGGTTCCAGCTGAGCGCGTCGCATGAATCCAGTTGCGATCAATTTCCACTGCAATAGAGCGCTGCAGTAATTGGACCGAGGGTACGAGCTTTAATCCCGACTTGATTCTCACCTCGATGCCGCTGAGTCCCTGCAATGGCCCTTCCTCAATCCGGGCCGTCAGACCTATCTGCAAGTACGGCCACGGCATCACTGGGAGTCCGCTGCTGGCCACTCGCTTGATGACCCCAATCTCGTCCTCTTCGATAGGAATCGGCGTCTTCCCCCTGCCAACAATCTGCACCACGCCCGGCGTAATCAGAAGCGGCAACCGGTCATTCGGGTTCATCCGGCAGAACATATATCCCGGGAACAGCGGCCCATCAATTTCTTTCACGCGATCAGACCATCTGCGGCTGGATTTGCTGACAGGGAGGTAACATTCAAAACCAGAGTTTTCCAGCAATAACGTCGCGCTCTTTTCCCGGCCGGTTTTGGTCAGAATCGCGTACCACGGCCAAGGATGATTCCGCGTGCTCATTCCGTCCCCCAAGAGAAGCTACCGCCATTGGAGTCCCATTTCGATGCGGCTCCAACTTTTTACAAGTCCTCGTTTCCGTGACCCTCGTCGTGCCGCTCAAACTACTCGACTGACGAACGGAGATTCGAACATGGTCGGACGATAACGGAGGCGGATTCCAGCGACAATCCCGTCTTTACCCTAAAGATTGCGCAGGACATTTCCCGACAGTGCGGGCGGCCAATATCTCAAATAATCCCATTCACATTTTTCTGCAGCGAAGTATTCGGTAGAGGCGCACGTGCAATGACCGAGAAGGGCCAAGCAGTGGATGTATCTTGTCCAGTGCGGCTATCTTTCTGGGTGGGTGGTGGCTGAATTGGTTAGGAGGGGAGTGGGATCAAGGGACCTTCCCGTCCTTCGCGAACCCCAAATAATCGGGGGACACAACGCCCGAGAGAAAGGCTAGGCTTTCAGACTCCTGCGAGTAGAGCTCAAGCAAGTGTTGCGTGGAACCAATGAGACTAGTCACCCCAGGGGCCACGGATCATAGGGGAAGGGTATTTGCAAGGGACTGGAAGCCCTCCGCACGGTGGTTTCCGCAGAATTGCAGCAGGAGATCTTTTTATTGACAGTAACAAAATAATGATATAAACACTCACAATTCCACCCCTGCCGCCGGGCCCGAACGCGGGTCGATGGTGAATTGGGGGAACTCCTCGCACGCTCCGGGCCCAGTGGTTCCCCGGTCAGAGAGGAAACCATGAAGCCTCGCCATCCGCAGCAACTCGCCCTGCTTCCAGTAGTTCTCTTCGCCGCCGTCGCTTTTTGCTCGATGCCTCTTGTTGTTCGTGCGCAAGAACAAAAACCATTGGTCTTCACCGTCAGCGGTCCCGTCCGCGGCTCGGTCACTTCGGCTGGCGTCCGCGAATTCCTGGGCATTCCTTACGCCGCGCCTCCGGTGGGCAATCTGCGCTGGCGCCCGCCAGTTCCTCACGCTCCGTGGTTCGCGCCGCTGGAGGCTACGCAGTTTGCCAACCACTGTCCGCAGCCGCCCTCGCCTTTCGGCAGCGTGTCCGTCACCGAGGATTGTCTCTTTCTCAATGTTTTCACTCCCGACTCCAACGACTTCTTCCGCCCGCGCGCGGTGATGGTTTGGATCCATGGCGGCGCGCTCGTCTTTGGTGAAAGCAGCGACTACGATCCCACCGCGCTTGTCCAGGACGGGGTCATCGTCGTGACCATCAATTACCGTCTTGGCGTTCTGGGTTTTCTCGCTCATTCCGCTATTGCAGGGGAAGCCACGGATCCGGATCGGGACCGCGACAGTGATTCCAATTCCGCGGGTGATTATGGCCTCATGGATCAGCAGCTCGCTCTCCGCTGGGTTCGCGATAACATCCGGTTCTTCGGCGGTGATCCGCTGAACGTGACCATCTTCGGCGAATCAGCGGGTGGCCTCAGCGTCCTCTCGCAGCTAGCCTCGCCTTCCTCGGAGGGCTTCTTTCAGAAAGCCATCATCGAAAGCGGGGCATATGCATTGAACACCCAGACTCTTGCCGCCGCTGAGGCTGCCGGCACGGCATTCGCTGCCGCGGCTGGCTGCAGCGCTCAGACCGCAGCCTGCCTCCGTGCGCTTCCGGTTACCACCTTACTGGCCAACGAAGATTTTGCGGGATACACACCCAATATCGACGGGGAGTTTTTCCCACTCTCGTTGAAGACCGCGCTCGCGACCGGACAATTCCACCATGTACCGGTGATCCAGGGCAGCAATCACGATGAATGGCGGCTCTTCACGGCGCTCGATTTCGATCTCACTCCCGCGGGGCCCATAACCAACAACGAGGTTGCGTACGAGGCAGCCCTCGCCACCCTGGTCGGACCCGCAGCTCCACTCGTAGCCGCGCAGTATTCCCTCGCCAGTTTTCCTTCTGCAGATATTGCCTTCGCCACGGCGGGCACGGACGCCGTTTTTGCCTGCCCGGCTTTGGGCGCAGATCTTGCGATGTCTCAGTTCGTCCCGCTCTCCACGTATGAGTTCAGCGACGAGAACGCGCCGCAGGATTTTCTGCCTCCCGTGTCGTTCCCGTACGCCGCGGCCCACGCTTCCGAGCTTCAATATCTCTTCGCTCTGCCTGTCACTGTGCCGCGGCCGCCGCTGAACACCCAACAACTGCAACTCTCCAGCGCCATGCAGCACTATTGGACCAACTTCGCCAAATTTGGAAACCCCAATGGTCCCGGCGTGCCCGTCTGGCAGGAATTCAACCCGAGCGTCGGCAATTTCCAATCGCTGATTCCGCCATCGCCGGTGCAAGAAACCGATTTCGCCGCGTCACATCACTGCGCATTCTGGGCCGGCTTGCTTTCTGCCCAGTAGGACCGGTCTCATCGCAAAGTGTCGTGCCGCAGAGTTGGCCAGATGCGCCTGGTCCCCGGGGGCTCGTTCCACTTGACCTTGAAATCCCAGCAGCAGAGTGTGTGGCTCTCTGTGGTGGTGCTCTTCGCCATCAATATCCTCAATTTCTACGACCGTCACGTCCCCGGCGCGCTCGTCGAGCCTATGCGCAAGGAGTTCCATCTCAACGACAGCCAGATCGGCCTTCTCGGCAGCGCCTTCATTTGGATCTATGCCATTTTCGGCGTGCCACTCGGTCGCATCGCGGATTCTGCAAGCCGCAAAAAGCTCCTGGCCTGGGGAGTCGTCATATGGACCGCGATGACGGCTTCCGCAGGCCTCGCCACCACCTATTCGACACTGTTCGTTTCCCGTGTAGGCGTTGGGGTCGGCGAAGCAGCCTGCGCGCCGACCGCAACGAGCTGGCTCGGCGATCTGTTTCCACAGTCCAAACGCTCTCGAGTGCTCGCGCTTTTCATGCTCGGCGTGCCAGTCGGTGGGGCACTCGGTTTTTTCTTCAGCGGCCCGATAGCACAGGCGTATGGTTGGCGAGCCGCAATGGTATTTGCGGCGGTCCCGGCATTGCTACTGGTTCCCGCTTTACTGATGCTCCAGGAACCGGAGCGCGGCGCCAGCGAGAGCCATCGCCCGCCACTAGCACGTAGCTCGATGTGGAGTGTGCTGCGCATTCCCACGATCTGGTGGATCATCGCCTCCGGTGCGCTGCTCAATTTCAGTATGTATGCCATCGGAACTTTCTTGCCGGCGTTTCTGAGCCGAGTCCACGGCCTGTCGCTGGCGAAATCCGGCATCGCCACGGGCGTCATCTATCTAGCCGGAGGCGTCAGCGGGGGAACTCTTGCGGGCTATCTGGGTGATTTCATCGTCCAGCGCCGTAAAGACGGCCGCATGATTTGCGCCGCCGTCATGGCTTTAGTGGCCATTCCGTTTGCATGCGCGGGAATTCTTCAGTCCGCGGGCTCTTTGTTCGTGGCCATGGCGTTCCTGGCGTTGACATACTCTGCGCTCACGACGTACTACGGGCTGGTGTACTCGGCGATACAGGATATCGTGGCTCCGAACCAGCGCGGTGCAGCGATGGCGATTTATTTTATGGCAATGTACATGTGCGGCGCGTCCTTCGGACCGCTGCTCACCGGCAAATTGAGCGATGTGTTGGCGCATCGCGCCGCGGCGCTGGCAGGTTCAGCCACGGTCACAGAAACTTTCCGGGCCACTGGGCTTCAGCAAGCCATGCTGATTATTCCGGTACTCTGTGTAGCTCTCGCGTTTGTGCTTTACATGGGCTCGCGCACTATCGTCACGGACATAGTGCGGCGGGAAGCTATCGCTGGCGACGCGTCGTGACTCCGGTACGTCGGATCGCTGGAAATTTGCTTCTGGTACCTACTTCTCCGATTAGCGTTTATCAGATGGACTTACCATTCTAAAGCCTCTCTATGAGCGCTCTGGACAAAACACTCGGGCAGGTCACCTGTCTTTTTGACTACCCGTGTCAGTTTCGATTCAAAAAATGCCCCGGCCAGTAGAGACTTGTGTACACACTACCCGGAAAGCGGTGTTGTAGTCCGCAGGGTCTGTAATACTGTTGGAGGTTTATGTCCAAAAGGAAACAGCCAGCTACTCCCTTTGCATTGGAGAATTTCAAATAAGCCAGCCGACCTCAGGAGAAGCAGGATGATTTGTTGCCCGAATTGCGATAGTGCAAGAATCCACCAATCAAGGCGTAAAGGGATTGTGGAAAAGATGATCCTGGCCCTGGTCTTTGTGCGGCCGTTTCGGTGTGAATTGTGCGACGAGCGGTTCTTCCGTTGGTCCCGCGCCACGAGTCCCAATGGCGCCCGGGCGGCGACGACCGAGTAGCTTCGTTGTCACGCGTCGCGCAGGACGATATTTCACCCCGAGTATTCGATTCACCCGAAGCACGGAGCCGCGTTTGCGGCCCCAAGTGCCAGTCATACAATTGCCGGAATTGAGGATTGGGTGCTGGCCAATACTTTTCAATGCCTTCGAGAATGGGATCCCGCGGCGATGCCCCTGAACCCGGTTGTCTTTTGTGGATCTCGCTCTTCCCGAACAAATTAATCCACCCAATCGAAGGACTTGCTGACCGCACGCTTCCAGAGCTTGTACATCTCATCGCGCTTTTCGCTATTCAGATTGGGGTTCCAGGTATGGTCCACCGCCCAGTTCGCGCGCAGATCTTTCAGATCTTTGAAGTAGCCGACAGCCAGACCGGCCGCATAGGCGGCCCCCAGCGCGGTGGTGGCGTCTTTCGTGACCGGACGGACGACCGGCCTGTCGAGAATGTCCGCTTGAAACTGCATCAGGAGATCGTTGTTCACCATGCCCCCGTCTGTGCGGAGGACGTCCAGGTTGATTCCTGAGTCTTTTTCCATCGCTTCTAGGACATCGCGGGTCTGAAAGGCCGTCGCCTCGAGAGCGGCGCGGGCGATGTGGCCTTTATTGGCGTAGCGCGTCAAGCCGGCAATCACGCCGCGAGCAGTGTCTTTCCAATAAGGTGCGTACAAGCCGGAAAATGCGGGCACGAGATAGACGCCGCCGTTGTCGGTTACCGTTCGTGCGAGTTTTTCGATGTCGGAACTTTTTTCGATCGAGCCGAGATTATCGCGGACCCATTGCACCAGAGCGCCGGTGATGGCGATGCTTCCCTCCAAAGCATAGTGAGCCGGCTCGCCGCCGAACTTGTACGCGAGAGTGGTGAGCAAGCCGGACTTGGAATCGACTCTTCGGGTTCCGGTGTTCATCAGCAGAAAGCAGCCTGTGCCGTAGGTGTTCTTCGCCTCTCCGGGTTCGAAGCAAGTCTGGCCGACCAACGCGGCTTGCTGATCTCCCAGGATGCCGGCGATCGGGACATCTTTTATTGAGGGTTCTTTCGCGAGGCCATAATGTTCGCTGCTGGAGCGGATCACCGGCAGCATCGCCTCTGGAATTTCAAACGCGTCGAGAAGTTCCTTGTCCCAGGCAAGAGTTTCCAGATTCATGAGCTGGGTGCGGCTGGCGTTGGTGACATCGGTGATGTGAACGGCGCCGGAGGGGCCGCCGGTTAGATGCCACAGGAGAAAGGTGTCAATATTGCCGAAGATGGCATCGCCCGACTGGGCGAGTTCGCGAACGCCTTTTACGTTTTCGAGAATCCAGCGGATTTTCAAGCCACTGAAATAGGTGGTGAGGGGCAGACCGGTCCTAGAGCGAAAGCGATCCTGTCCACCTGCTTTTGTCAACTCGCTGACGTAATCGGCGACTCGCGTGTCTTGCCAGACGAGGGCATTGGCAAGGGGCTTGCCGGTCTTGCGGTTCCACACGACGGTGGTCTCGCGCTGGTTGGTGATTCCAATCGCCGCGAGATCACGGGGCTGAAGCTTTCCATTGGCCATGGCTTCCGCCACCACTTCACGTGTGCGCTGCCAGATCTCTTCCGGGTTGTGCTCCACCCAACCGGGTTTGGGATAAATCTGCTCGTGTTCCTTCTGGGCGACAGCGACGACGTGGCCCGAGCGGTCAAAGACGATGAACCGTGTGCTGGTTGTGCCCTGATCAATTGCGCCGATGAAGTTGGCCAAGGTACTCCTCCTGAAAACTGCTTGAGTATCGAATTCTTTCTGTGCGAAGGATGACGGGCGCCCTAGCTATTTCCTGCAGCCCCCGCACTTGTTATCGGACGATTGCGGGCCAATCCCGCCGAGTCCAGAAGATGATTGATTTTTCCGATGTAGCTGGAGACGGCCTCGGACGTATACGAGTTGGTCCAGTCCAACTCTGCCGCCATCAGCGAGCCAACGATCGGGGCAGCTTCGATGGAATCGCGCCAGGAAAAGAGCTGCATACCGATGCGCCGCGCGAGAACATCTTCGATGGTGGCCGCCATTTCCGAGCGAACGGAGTACACCACTTCCGCCTGGATTGCGGGAAAACCGGGGAGCACCGGCTGGGCGAGGACAGGATTTTCGCTTGCGAGAGAGAGGACTTTCTCTGTGGCAGTGCCGAATTTGGACGTGAGATGGCGTGCGGTCTTTTCCGATAAGTTGTGTTGGCGGGCAAGTTTCTCGGAATAGTCGTCGGTGAAGCCCTCGCCGCCGTAGAGAACATGGTTGCGGGTTTTAGATTCCGTGAGAGCCTCGCCGAGCAACTTCTGGACACTGTTGATCGTATCCTCCGCCATGGCGCGATGCGTGGTCCATTTGCCGCCCATGGTGCTGATGAGGCCGCTGGACGGGTCTAGTTCGATCACATCGTCGCGAGCAAGTTTTTTCGTATCGGTCTCGCTTTCCGAGCCCACAAGAGGCCGGGCGCCGGCAAAGCCGCTGACGATTTCGTCCGGAGTGACCGGGCGAGCAAGATATTGATTGAGGTGCCGAAGCATGTATTCCACGTCTGCCTTGGTGACGAGCAACTCTGCATCGGGCGAAACTTCTTCGTCCGTTGTGCCGACGAGCAACCGGTCGTTCCATGGCAAAGCGAACAGGACGCGGCCGTCTTCAGTCTTGGGAATGAGCAGCGCGTCTTCCGTCGGAAAGACGTCGCGAGGCAAGAGGATGTGCGCGCCTTTGCTGGGGCGCATGCGCTTGTGCAACGAGGGCGTGGCCAACTGGCGAATGGAGTCTGAGACCGGCCCGGTGGCGTTGACGATGGCCTGGGCATTCACAGTAAGGCGGTTCGCTGCCAATTGATCCTTGACCACGACGCCGGAAATTGTTCCGTTCGCTTCGCGCCGGAAATCCGTAACTTTTGCGTGATTCAGCGCGTTGCCACCGGCAATTGTGAACGATTGCACCAGCGTGAGGTTGTAACGCGCATCGTCGAATTGGCCATCGGCATAGGCCACGCCGCCAATCAGCCCATTTTGATTCAGGCCGGGCATGCGCTTCAGGGTTTCTTCGTGCGAAAGAAATTTGCTGGGGGAGATACGGCCGGGTCCCGCGAGCCAATCGTAAATTTTCAGGCCGATATCGAGATAGGCGACGTCGAGCCAACGATAGCTGGGCACCAGGAACTCCAGTTTTCGCGTGAGGTGCGGGGCATTTTCGAGCATGCGCACGCGCTCGTGCAAAGCGCGGACGAGCACGTGATACTCCTGAACGTCGGCGCCCTTGATGGCTTCTTCGAGGTAACGGACGCCGCCGTGAATAATCTTGGTGGCGGCGCTGGAGGTGGCACCAGCAAAATCGCCGGCATCGAGAAGAACGGTGCGGATTCCACGTAATTGCGCATCGAGGGCGCAGGCGGCCCCCGTGGCTCCGCCGCCAATCACGCACAAATCGAACTGCTGCCCGGCAATGTTCTTCAGCTCTTCCCTTCTGGCCTTCATAGCGCTCCTTGCCCGTCAAGCTGTGAGACGGGTGCTGAAGCCGAGGCGCCAGCTTCGACATAGTACTGAAATACGGGTTGAAGCAACCAGTATGGCGTCATCTGGAGGGGATCGTTCACCTCGAACACTTTGTCGGAACCGAGGGCAGGTCGCTTGGCTCGGAGATACGTTACAATTTGGCCGCGACAAGTCAGCATAAGTCACGGGAGGCGGGAATGCTTAGATTGGTGACGGGAATTCTGGCGCTGGGATTGGCTTCGGTGTGCTGGGCGCAGGGACAGACGAAGTTGCCGGCGAAATGGGAGGAGCTAACGGCGGAAGAGTTCCGGCAGGCAATCAGCAAGGCACAAGGGACTTGCCTGCTGCCGTTCGGGATATTGGAGAAGCACGGACCGCACCTGCCTTTGGGGACGGACCTACTGAATGTGCGTTATGTGACGGAACACGCAGTGCAGCAGGAGTATGCCGTGATTTTCCCGGATTATTATTTCGGGCAGATCGCGGAGGCGCGGCACGAGCCGGGAACGGTGGCGTATAGCGCCGAGATGCAGATGAAGCTGCTGCAGGCAACCACGGATGAGATGGGGCGGAACGGGTGCAGGAAGGTGATTATCGTGAATGGCCACGGGGGGAACGAGAATCTGCTGCCGTACTTTGCGCAGTCGCAGCTCGACGCGCCGCACGATTACGTGGTGTACGTGCAATGGGGCCACGAGCCGACGAAGAAAGTTGGCGCGGAGAAAGAAGGGCCGGACTGGCACGCAGGGGAAACGGAAACGTCGAACATGCTGGTGACGCATTCGAATCTCGCGCATATGGACCGCGCGAACAATGAATCGGGGGCAGACCAGAAGCGGGTAAAGCTTCCGGAAAATGTTTACACCGGAATCTGGTGGTACGCGCGGTTTCCGAATCATTATTCGGGCGACGGATCCGCGGCGACGAAGGAACAGGGCGAAGCGGACGTACAGGGATGGATCAATACAGTGGTGCGGGCAATCAAAGCGGTGAAGGCGGATGAGGAGAGCTTGAAATTGCAGAACGAGTTTTATGAGAAGAGCCGGAAACCGATGGAGACGCTGCATTAGGTGTTGGAAGAATGACCGAACAGAAACTCGGCCAACACACTGGCAAGCCATCTATCGACGAGGTAGAGAAGAGGCGGCGTAAAGCCGCCGCTACATCAGCGGGCTTGGCGAAGCGCATCGATCCAGGCGATCAGCATTTCGTTGAAAGCCGGCTCAAGGTCGAAGAATTCGATTCCCATGCCGATGCGTGGCTTGACGATGCGGACTACAACGAGCGCTTCGAGGACTTGTCCTTTTCGGATGAGTTTCATGCGGGCGCGGGCATTTACAGGCAGCGGCCTGCCGGTGCAGACAAAACATCCGCCGAGAGAGATATCGGAGGTAACGCCGTCCACCAGTTTGCCGGATTCAAGATCGATCAATTCAACATCGGCGGCAAACGGAAAACGGATGGCGTAGCGGCGATCACGGACACCGGTGACGCTGGAATTCGAGCCTTTGCGGTCGGCCATGGATATGACTTTGTTCACTTATTACACCCTGAGATGGAGCGGGCCGGAAGAGGCCTGGTGGCGGTCCAAGCATCAACATAGAATCAGTTTGCCGGAAGCGCGAAGGGTTGGAAATGGGGGGTTGCCGAAGGGCGGCGTAAGGGTAAACCGCCGCAAAAAGACTCAGGCCGCGAGGTTATTAGTGGGTACGACAATCCCAGCCGCAAGGCAGGGCGGCGGCGATTTGGGCGTGATAGCCTGAATTGTAAGCAAATCCCCATTGAATCGAATTACGCGAGGCGAAGGAATGCGTCAAAGCGACCGGGTCACACTGCGCCTGGAGGTGGAATCCTCATGGTTCAATGTGGATGGTGTGGCCGTGACCAAACCCGCGCAATCGCTGCTGGTGAGCCGCAACGGCGGGGTGATACGGCTGCAGGACAAGCTTTTCACTGGGCAGGAACTGACCTTGCGGCGGACGACCGAAGGGGACGAAGTGAAGTGCGTGCGCGCCAAGATTGTGGCGGAGATTGACCACGAAGCGGATGGATTTCTCTACGCAGTGGCGATTTTGGAACCGCGTGCGGATTTCTGGGAGATCGAGTTCCCGACTCTGCAGCAGGGCGAAGATGCCCTGGCGCGTTTGCTGATGGAATGCAGTTTTTGCCAGCGGCGCGAAGTGGTGTACCTGAATGAGATGGAACTAAAATCGTTTGAGGTGCGGCGATGCGCCGCGCGGCTTTGCAAACATTGCGACGCCCCCTCGATCTGGGTGGAGGCGCAGACGGATGCGAATGCAGCGGAGGGGTCGGCATCGCGAACGGCGGTGGAAGAGCGGGTGGTGCCGCGGCGAAACCGCTTGCGGGTGAAGGCGCGAGTGCTGGCGTGCATCCGGCAGCGAGGATTTCAGGAAGAAGTGGCGGTGTGCGAGGATTTGTCAAAGGGCGGGATCAGCTTCCGAAGCCGGAACGCCTACGCGGAAGGCACGCGACTGGAAGTGGCGGTGCCGTACACACCGGGGGCGGGAGCGATTTTCGTACCGATACGGATCGTGTTTTCACAGCCGATTGCGGCGGCGGGATTGTTCCGGCATGGGGCGGCGTATTTACGGCAGCCTGAGTAGTTTCCAATTTTCCCAGCGCGCGATGAATGTTGCGCACGATTGGAAATTTGGGTGGTTGGGTTGAATGTGCAAAAGCGGTGGCAGAGCCACCGCACTCCACAGATGGAGTCAGCGTGTGGGCAGCAGGATTGCGCCGGCGGCCGTAGCGGCGGCAGCGAGTTGATCGTCGCGCGTGGCGAGGGGTAGGCCCCGGCGAAGGGCGAGTTCAAGATAGGAAGCGTCGTAGACGGTGATGTGATGGATATCGGCTAATTGGAGAGTGGTGGTCCAAGCGTAATCAATTGTGTCCGGGTCAGTTTCGATTGGGAGACCGAGCAGTTGTTGGATTGCGGAATCCCGGTAGGCGGCGACAATGCGCTTGCGTTTGATACCATTTTGCAGTGCGCTGGCAACTTCCAGGCGCCAGAGTTGCGGGACGACGGCGCCTCGATCAGCGACCCGTGCGAGCAGTGCGTCGCTGGCCGCGCTATGCTCGTCAGTGTAAACCCAGCTCAACGTGACGGAAGCATCGATAACACAGATCAACGACGTCCCTCGTTGATGAGTTCCTTGATGGTCGCGTCATCCATGTGCATGCCTTTACGCATCTTCTTAATCTCTTCCACGGCTTGGCGGGCGGCTTCGCGGTCGAAGGGCTTCTGGATGGGGCCGAGGCGGGCGACTTGCTTACCGTGGCGGGTGATGATGATTTCCTCGCCGTTTTCCGCGCGGTCCAGGAGTTCTGCGAGTTTATTTTTGGCTTCGAAGGCGCCTATTTCTTTCATAATATGACCCTTAGATACAGCTAGATTACAGCTAGCTGTATTATCTTAGCAAATCTGGGCGAACTGTCCAGGGAAGCCAGACGGGCTGCGGAAACGAGTCGAGCCCACGATTGCGAAAGAAAAACGGCCCGCCCCGTAGACCCATTCGGGGTGCAAAATGCGCACCTCGGAAGGCGGGGGCCCTACAAACACAGGCGGGGCCACTTGAAAGTGGCCGATACGCTTTGTTGCGGCGCTTAGTCTAGCGTGGTGACCGCGCTGCGCTCGGAGCGGCGGCGGTGGAGATAATGCATGGCGATGTTCAGGAAGATTTCGCCGCAGGGGGTTTCGATGCAGAGGACCATGGCTTCGGTGTCAGAGCTGCCGCCGAGGCCTTCTTCGCTGATGTGAATCTCGGGTGGGAAAACCTTGAAGCGGAAGCCCTGGTCGTTGAGCAGCGTGACGCTGTTGCCGATTACCATGTTTGCGAGTTCGCAGACGGTCTCGCGGATAACTTGCTCGCTTTCTGGCAGAGCAGCGCCGGCAAGCTGGCTGGCGACGCGCATGGCGACGTCTGGAGCAAGGTCGAGAATCACGCGTCCTTCGATATCGCCCTTGATGGCGATGAGGGCAGCGACGCCTTTGCGGCGATAGGTGTCCTCGTCCATCGAGAGGTCGGCGATTTTCGTGGGGGCCTGCAAGGCTTCGGCGAAAACGGCGTCGGCGGCATTAATAAAAGGCTGGATGAGTTCCATTCTCATATTTGATGCTCCCCCGCGAGCGCGACCGGGCCGCCCACGGCATTTGGATCGTCTCCGAGAACGTAGCGAAGGATTTCGTAGAGGACTTCGGGTTTCACGGGTTTCTGAACGAAATGTTTCGCACCCTTTTGCAGAGCCGCAAGAATGTTTTCCTGGTAGCCGACGGAGGAGACCATGATGATGCGGGCGTCGGGGTGCTGCCGCACAATGCGCTCGACCGCTTCAATACCTTCCATCTGAGGCATGGTGATGTCCATGAGAACGATGTCGGGCTTGATGCGATTAAATTCGGCGATAGCGGTGAGGCCGTCGCCGGCCTCGCCGGCAACTTCGCCGCCGAAGACCTCGATCATCTTCATGATGTTCTTACGGGCAAAGACGGAATCGTCAACCACCAAGTAACGGACCGGCTGGTGGTCCTTGCGAAGTAAAGGCGCGAACTGTGGCATAAACATCTCCTTTTGCTCCGTGGCCCCGTCAGGCCCGTGGAGTTGAAGCTGGAACTTTTTCACCTTTATCGGATTTCTCCGAAGTGTCCTGCTTATCCGAGCCGCTGCGATCGGAACCGAAGTGGCTGATGAGGTGAGCACCCAAAGATTCGAGCGGGAGCACCTTCTGAACGTATCCCTTCACCATGGCGGCGCGCGGCATTCCACCGACGACGCACGTTTCTTCACTCTGGGCGATAGTCATGCCGCCGGCGGCTTTGATGGCGCCGATACCTTCCGCACCGTCTTCGCCCATGCCCGTCATGATGATGCCGACGGAGGTGAGGCCGAATTCCTGGGCAACGGAATGAAACAAAACATCGGCAGATGGACGATGGCCGTTGATGGGAGGCGTGTCCGAGAGCACAACCATTTCGCCGCGAGGCATGCGGCGAACCATCATGTGGCGGTTGCCGGGGCAGATGAGGACGCGGCCAGCGATGAGAAGGTCGCCGGACTTCGCCTCGTGCACGTCGAGAGAGCAGCATTCATCGAGGCGGCGGGCGAACATATCCGTAAAGCCTTCGGGCATGTGCTGAACAACGACGAAGGTCGCGGGGAAATCCGCTGGAAACTGAGTGAGGAGATATTGAAGCGCGTTGGGGCCACCCGTGGAAATACCAATGGCAATGATGCGATTCGGCGGAATGGCGGGGCGCGAATGCTTGTTGGAAGACGGAGGAGCCTCGAGAACCGTCCTGGGAATGGATTTGCGGCCACCGGCGCGCTTGGCAACTTTGATTTTTTCGGCGAGCTGAAGAGCCACCGGCTCCAGATTGCCGGCGGCGGCGTTTCTGGGCTTGGCAACAAAATCGATGGCGCCAAGGGCAAGCGCCTTAAAGGTGGAATAGGCGCCTTCCTTGGAATGGGTGCTGAAGACGATGACGGGCAGAGGAGCGCTGCGCATGATCATGCGCAGGGTTTCCAGACCGTCCATGCGCGGCATTTCCAGATCGAGGGTGACGATGTCCGGCTGAAGCTCCGCGATTTTGCGCAAAGCGAAAGCGCCGTCCATTGCGGTGCCCACGACTTCGATATCCGGATCGCGCTCGAGGATCAACGGGATCAGCTTCCGCATAAGAGCGGAGTCGTCGACGACCAGTACTCGGACGCGTTCTTTCATGCGATGGCCCCGAGCGACATGGATCGAGAAAGCCTGGAAAGGATTGCCGGAACGTTGAGAATCAGGACCACTGTGCCGTCTCCGAGAATGGAGGCGCCGCTGACGAGATCGCTGGAAACGATCTCTCCAGGAAGCGCTTTGATCACCAACTCTTCCTCGCCGACCAGGCTGTCTACGACAAGGCCAAAGCGCTTTTCGGCGAGGCCAATCACGACAACGAAATTCTTGGTTTTCCTGGTACTGGGCGCTTCGACGGGATGGATGCGGTTGAGCTGGTCGAGGCGGACGAGCGTGAGAATCTGGTCGCGCAGCTGCAGCACCTCGCGCTGGTCCACTTTGTGGATTTCCTGGTCCTGAATGCGCGTAATTTCCACGACGGCGGAGAGCGGAACGGCGAACAGGCGGCCACCGACGCGGAAGAGCAGGGTTTGAATGCTGGCCAGCGTCAGGGGAACACGGAGCTGGATGCAGGTGCCTTTATTTTTGCCTGAGGTGACGTGGACCGTGCCCTTGAGGCGATCGAGGACGGTGCGGACCACATCCATGCCGACGCCGCGGCCGGAAACCTCGGTGAGTTCGGTTGCGGTGCTGAAACCGGGTTCAAAGATCAAGTTGATGACGTCCTGATCCGAAAGGCGAGCCGAATCTTCGAGTTTGATGAGGCCGTTGCGAATGGCGTGTTCGCGGATGTTGTTTAGGTCAATACCGCGGCCATCGTCTCGGATTTCGATGATGACCTGCGTGCCCTGATGATGAGCGTTGAGCGAGATGGTGCCGCGCGCGGGTTTGCCGGCTGCGAGGCGTTCGTCCGCGGCTTCGATGCCGTGGTCGACGGCGTTGCGCACGAGGTGCGTAAGCGGCTCGGAGAGCGCATCGAGGATGCCTTTGTCGAGATCGGTGTGTTCGCCGGAGACTTCGAGAGCGACATCCTTGCCGCAGAGTTTGGCGATATCGCGAACGACGCGAGGAAAGCGGCGGAATAGCTGTTCGACGGGCACCATGCGGATTTTGAGCACGCACTTGTGGAGTTCGTCGAGGACGCGGGACTGGAACGCGAGGGCTTCGGCAAGCTTGCCGCGAACCGGGTCGCGGGCGTGATGGACGTCGAATTCCGTGAGCGTGCGGTGGAGCATGGATTTGCCGATGATGAGTTCACCGACGAGGTTCATCACGGCGTCGATGCGCGCAGCGTCAACGCGGAGCGTACTTTCGGAAACCGTGGCGACCGCGGAAGCACCGCTGCCCTGAGCGGAGGGCGGCGGACCCTGGACCTCGGCGGCACGGGAAGAAATCTGAGCAGCCTGGGCTTCGAGCAAATCACCGAGGAGTTCGTGTTCGGAGGACTCCGCGTGTTCCGCGGCTTCGATGCGGACTTCGGAGACAACCGCGGGAATCCGGCAACGATGGGAAATATGCTCGACGGGATGCTTGCTGGAAATGGAGGCTTCGACGATTTCGACGGAAGCGGCGGCGAGATTATCCTCTGGGCGCAGGGCGATGACCGTGCCACAAGTGTGGAGAACATTGCGGATCAACTGGAAAGCCGCGGCGCGCATGGCGCTGGCGGGATCGACACGCAGGGCAATGTTGAACACGTTGTCGCCGCGAAGGAGCGCTTCGGAGATCATCAGGCGTTCGTATTCGCTCCAATCGAAACGCGCGGGGATGGCGCCGGCAGCGGATTTCGTCGAGGGCTGAGCGCCCTGAGAAGACTGAAGGAGTTGCTGGATTAAAACGCGCAAGGGCGCCGCTGAGGGGGGCTCGGCGTCTTTTTGATAGGCGCTGAGCATGCCTTCGAAGGTGTCCACCGCGCTGAGCACGACTTCGGCGAGTTGCTGGCCGTGGGACAGCCCGATTTGGGGAGAGAGAATGTCTTCGAGTTCGTGAGCAATTTCGCTGAGCTTCGAAAAACCGCAGGCGGCGGAGTCTCCTTTGAGCGTGTGAATGGCGCGGCGGAGGCTGCGAATTAATTCCTCGTCCGCGGGACGCTTTTCGAGCTGCAGACCGGCATCGTTAATGGTCTGGAGCAGTTCTCCCGCACCCTCAAAGAAGAGAGCGCGAAGCTCCGCACCCCGTTCGTCGGGCAGGAAGCTCAAGAACTCACCTCGAGGCGTTTGTAGGCGGTGCCGTTATTCTCGTGAAACATCCGGAATTTCTGGGTAAGGCCGAAGAGGCTCTCGGCGTGGCCAACGAACAGGAAGCCGCCGGGATTCAAGCAGTGCCAGAATTTCTCGATGAGGCGCTTCTGCTCGGCTTCATCGAAATAGATCATGACGTTGCGGCAAAGAATGATGTCGTTGCGGCGCGGAAGGAACTCGGTTTTGAGATTGTGAAAGTCGAACTGGACAAGTTCCTTGAGCTGGGGTTTGACCGTGTATTTTTCGCTGGACTTTTCGAAATAGCGGAGGCGGGTTGTGTAATCTACCGGTTCCATCTGGAGTTCGTTGAAGAGCCCCTCCTGGGCGGTGCGGAGGCTGGCATAACTGATGTCCGAAGCGACGATTTCGAGCTTCCATGGGGGCGGAATCAGGGGCTTCGGCGAAGGCATTTCAAACGGCAACGGATTACGTAGGTAGTAGTAAGCGAGCGCGTCGCAGATGAGGATGGCGACGGAATAGGCTTCCTGGCCGGTGGAGCAACCGGCGCTCCAGACGCGGAGATTCCAGTCGCGGCGCTCCTGCTTGTGGCGGAGAATTTCCTCGAGAACGGATTTCTGCAGCAGGTCGAGTTGCGGGCGGTTGCGGAAGAAACTCGTCTCGTTGACCGTCAGGTTTTCGAGAAGCAAGGCAAGCTCGGCGCGACCTTCGCGGCTGGTGAGCAGGCGGTAGTAGGCGTAGAAAGAATCGAGCTGGCAAGCCTTCAGGCGCCGCTGCAGGCGGTCTTTCAGGAAATGCGAGCGGCGCTCATCGAAAAACATGCCGCATTCCTGGTAAACCAGGGTTTGAAGCAGCTTGAGCTCTGCTTCTGTGAGCTGAATTTGAACGGTGATCGTGCCCATGTTGCGTTTTGGGGAAAACCGGAGCGACGGTGACGCAGCGAAGCGTTACCTGGAAGTCGCGACGGGTTCCACGGCCTCCTCGAGCTTCCGGTATTCGGGCTGGCGTAGAAGCCGGGCAATGTCCAGGAGAATGATTAGGCGTCCCTTGAGCTTGCCGACTCCGGTCACATAGTTGGATTCGCTGTCCGCAAAAACGGAGCCTGGGGCTTCGATTTCGGAGGGCGGAATTTTCAGCACTTCCGAAGCGGAGCTGACGATCAAGCCGATGAGCTTGTTCTCCAGTTCGACGACGAGAATGCGATTTTTCTTGTCGGGCTGGGCCGGAGCGCTGGCGAAGCGTTTGCGAAGGTCCATCACCGGAATGATTTTCCCGCGAAGGTTGATTACTCCCTCGATGAGATCCGGGGCGCTGGGAACCGTGGTGATTTCCGGCACCCGGACAATTTCCCGGACAGAGGCAATTCGAACGCCGTAGGTTTCACTACCGATTCGAAAGCCGACGATTTGGAGCTCTTTCTCCATTCAGGTTTCTCCACCTCAGGAACGTGTCAGCTCGGCGTATTCGAGTTCGCCGGATTCGCGGGATGCCGCAGTGCGCCGCTTCGGCATGGTGTCGCGATTGTAGCGCGGCTGGGTGGCGCGATCGATAACGAAACGATCCATCGTGTCCAGCAAGTTGCGGGAAAGTTTAAGCATCTGTTCGGCCGCGGCGGAAAGCTCCGTGGAGCTGGAGGCCGACTGCTGAACGAGTTCGCGCATCTTGTCCATGGCGCGGACGACGGCTTGCGCGCCGGAAGCCTGTTCCTCGACGGCGGAGCTGATCTCCTGGGTGATTTCCGTGAGGCGGTTGGTGGCCTTGGCAATTTGAGAGGAGCCGACGGATTGTTCGTTGGTGGCGGCGCCGATCTCCTGCGAAAATTTGTAGACTTCGGTGACAACGTCGGAAATTTTGTGGAGGGCGCTGCCCAGATCGTTGCCTAGGCTGAGGCCTTCTTCGACGATGCGGGTACTGTGCTCCATGTTTTCGACGGCCTGACGCGCCTCGCGCTGGATGCTCTGGATCAGGTCGGCAATTTCCTTGGTGGATTGCGTGGACTTTTCGGCCAGCTTGCGAACTTCGTCGGCGACGACTGCAAAGCCGAGCCCGTGTTCGCCTGCGCGCGCGGCTTCGATGGCGGCGTTCAAGGCGAGCAGGTTGGTCTGTTCGGCGAGGTCGTCGATGACTTCGATGATCTTGCCGATGTCGTCGGCGCGATGGCCGAGAATGTTGATGATCTCCGCGGAGGATTGGATGGCCTTGTTGGTGCGGTTGAGGCCGTCGGTGGTCTTCTCCATGGTCTGGATGCCAGTGATGACTTCTTCGCGCGAACGATTCGCGATATCGAGAAGGACTTTGGCCGTATCCGCAACGCGCTGGATCGAGGTGACCATCTGGTCGATGGAAGCGGAAGTTTCCGCGACGCTGGAAGCCTGCACCTGGGTGTTCTTGACGACGTTCTGCACGTTGATGCTCATCTCGTGCATAGTGCTGGTGACTTCCTCAATGGCGGAAGAGGCCTGGACGCTGACCTTGGCGGATTCGTCCGCGGCGCCCGCGACCTGATTGGAACCGGCGGAAACCTGCGAAGCGCTGTCCCGCGTGGAGCGAACGATTTCCTGCAAACCGTGAGACATGCGTACGAAGGCATTGCCGAGTGTGTCGCGCTTGGAACGCGGCGTGACTTCGACGGCCAGGTCGCCTTCGGCGACGGCCATGGAGACGCTGGCCATTTCCTTCAGGTACGCAACCATGTTGTTGAAGGTGGTGGCAAGCGCGCCGATTTCGTCGTTGCGGTGGATATCAATGTTCTGGTCGAGGTCGCCCGAGTTGCCGATTTCCTGGGCGACAGTGATGAGGTGCTGCAGCGGCTCGGTGATCGACTTGGCCGTTCGGAACGCCTTAATGGAACCAAAAGCGATGGCGAAGATGGTGCCGATAACCACGATGCCGAAACTTGCCTTGCTGGCGAAGGAGGCGGTGGCTTCCGACTGGTTAAGAGCTTTGCCGATATCGGTATTGGCCTGATCCAGAACCGTGGAGGATTTGGTGAGCCAGGACGCAGGATCCTTCTGCAGATAAAAAATCTGCAAGTCAGAGACGGTGGCATCGCCGGAATCAACCTGGTGGCGCTTTGCCAGGAGAGGCTTGGCGAAGTTGTCGGCCCAACTGGATTCGGTGCTCTCCACCTGAATGAGGGCGGTGTGCATGAATTCGTTGTTGGTCTTGGACTCGCCCTGCTTGACAATGTCGGCGAGCTCGGAGAAGCCGCGATTGACCTTATCTTCGTCACGCGGATCGCCGCTGAGCAGGAAATTATTGAGGTTCAGGCGATTCTGCATGATCTGGTAGCGGACGGATTCGATGGTTCGCACGCTGTCCAAGGTATTGGCGGCTTCGGCGCTCGCGGAGCTGGCCTTCCAGATCGAAAGGCTGTCGACAATCAGGAGAACGACGAGAATCCCCAGAATCGTCCCGAAGCTCCGAATGAGTTGCGTCTTGATGGTCATTGCGTCACTTCCTCCACACCCCAAATCAAAAAGTAATAGCGAACGATTGAGCGAAACTGCGGCCCCGATGAGCTCACGTCACTGCCTAAAGTCGAACTCGACCATCTGCGTCGTCTCTTCCGGCGCGGATTCGAATTTCCAGTCCTTGATCGCGTCCAGGCAAGCCTGGACCAAAACCGGGTGGCCGCCGACGGCGCGCGAGGACTTCACATGGCCATCCGGTGCAATCACGACTTCAATTTTTACCTTGCCGGAGATGTTCATCCGGCGAGCCAGTTCTGGAATCGCCGGAGCTACTTTTGTCTTGACCTTGCGCTTGCCCTCTTCGACAGTTGTTTGTTGAGCGAACGCCAACGAGACGGCGAATAGAGCCGTAGCGATGACGGCGAGCATTCTCTTGCTCCACGTGAATCCCATTTGAGCCACACCCTCCTCAGGTGGGAAAGTACCCCACGCTGGAGAAGGCAAGTCCAATGCCAAGATTGCCGCGGACGAGAGCGCAGAAGAAAAATTACTCGAGAGGATGCTAACTGCTTTTGATTTAGGGAATTGGGGAGAGAGATGAAAATGAAACAGTGCGGCGCGCACGGTGAAAACGTCTCATCGCCAGTGAGGAATCGAGCGTTGGGTCTCACGCTGAGACGTAGGGGAGAGAACGCGAGAGAGGCGAGGTAACGAATGCGTGTCAGAGGGAGGAAGTTCCATTGACTCAGAATGAGATGGCTGAGTAGCGTGGAAGCGCGTGGTTTCTTAAATTGAGACACGCAAAGCCCATAAGCCCCCATGCGTGAGCCAAAAAGTATCTCTGCGCGCCGCCCCGCGGCGGCCAGCGGCCGGAAAGCCGCCGGACGGCCGAAGCACGACTATTCCAAAGAATTGATGGACTTGGTGGTGGAGGCCGCGAATTCGCGGGTGCTGCCGGAATTTCTGCGCGGATTTGCCCAACGGTCCGCGGAGATGCTGGATACGGAGTGGGCGTGCGTGGGCGAGATCGTAGGAAGCCGGGTGGAAATCTACTCGCGCCAGCCGGATTATCCAACCAACGAAAAGGAGCGCGAGTGGCTGGTGCAAGGCCTGCGGCAGAAACGCCCCGGACTGGAAGTGCTTCCGCTGAAGCGCACGGGCCAACATGTTGCGTTTTATCCGATCTATGCGAGCGACGGGGAGCTGATGGGGACACTCTGCCTGATTCGAAAGGCAGCGGGCTTCTCGCGGGCCGAGCAAAAGCTGCTGGCGGCGCTTGCAAGCCACGCGGCGCTTTCGATGGAGAAGGTGCGTCGGTTTTCGCAGCTGGAGCGGTCAAAAAAGCAGTGGGTTGAGGACATCGACGCCATCAGCGATTACATCGCGGTGCACGATCAGGCGTGGAAGATCGTGCGAACGAATCGGTCGCTGGCGACCGAGCTGGGAATTCCGCCGGCGGCGCTGGTAGGCGAGCCGATCAGCGGCCTGCGGCATATTGCGGAAACGGGAAGCGCCCTTCCCTGCCCCTTCTGTCGCGATACGCGGGAAGCGCGGGAGGAGTACATAGCAACGAGCGTAGGGCGGACGTTTCTGGTGTCGACATCGCGAACGCGAGGTGCGACCGAGGAAGAATCGCGAACGATTCACGTCCTGAAAGATATTACAGACCGGCGAGAAGCGGAGAGAAGGTATCGCGAGCTGTTTGACAGTATCCAGGAAGGACTGTTTTTTGCCACGCCCGAGGGCCAGTTTCTGGACGTAAATGACGCGCTGGTGCGGATGCTGGGGTATGAATCGGCGGAGGAGTTATTGCGCACGGACGTGAGCGCCCATCTTTATCCGACGCCTGCGGCAAAAGCACGCCTGGTGAATGCGATAGCGGAGCGGGGAGCGCTGCGGAATTACGAGGAGACGCTACGAAAGAAGGACGGGGGCCTGCTGCACACGATGCAAAACATCAGCGCGGTGCGCGATGCACTAGGCAACGTGGCGCAGATTCGCGGATTGATGCTGGACGTGACCGAGCAGAAAATGTTCCAGTCGCAACTGCAGCGGGAGCGCGATTTCAACCAGAAGATTCTGAATACGACGCAGAGCATGATCCTGGTGCTGGATACGGCAGGGCTGATCAGCTACGCGAACCGGCGGTGCTATGAAGCGGGCTATCGCAAGGCCGAGTTGATTGGGCACCGGCTGGTGGAGTGGGTGGAAGGTTCGCACCAGAAGGATTTTGAGGGTGCGCTGCAAACGACGGCTCACGGGCAGCAGGTGGACAACCTGGAATTGCGGGCGCGCCGGGCGGATGGTTCGTTGGGACATTTCTCGATCAGCCTGAGCCCGATGCGGGACGAAGCGAACCAGGTGAACAGCGTGGTGGTGGTGATGACGGACATCACGGATGCGGCATTGTTGCAGGCGAAACTGGCCCACGCGGAGAAGATGGCGACGATCGGGCGGCTGGTGTCCGGCGTGGCCCACGAGGTGAACAATCCGCTGGCGGCGATCCTGGGTTTCACGGACCTGCTGCTGGAAAATCCGGAGATGCCGGCCGCGGCGCGTGAAGATTTGCAAATTATTTTGCAGGAGACGCAGCGGACGAAAGAGATCGTGCAGGACTTGCTGAGCTTCGCGCGCCAGAGGCCGGCACAAAAGGAACCTGTGAACGTCAACGCCGTTTTGCGGCAGACGATCAAGCTGAGGAGCTACGATTTTTCGAGCCACGGCGTGGAGGTGAGCGAAGATTTCGAAGCGAACCTCAGCCCTACACTGGGAGACGCACAGCAGTTGCAGCAGGTTTTCCTGAACATCCTGAACAACGCGTACGATGCGATTCAGGAATCGGGGAATCACGGCCGCATCCGGATCCGCACGCGGCGCGCCGAAGATGATATCGAAGTGGCGTTCATTGACAACGGAACCGGAGTCGTGGACCCGGAGCGCATTTTCGATCCGTTCTTTACGACGAAGCAGGCGGGAAAAGGCACAGGGCTTGGGCTGAGCATCTGCTACGGCATCGTGCGCGCGCATGGCGGCGAGATTCTTTGCTGGAACAATGAGGGCGAGAGCGGGAGCACGTTCGTGGTGCGATTGCCGGCGGCGACGGAGACGTCTTTGGCGGCGGCCGTGAAAGAGGCGGGGCGATGACGGCGACCGCCATGCCGCGCCCGGCCGCGGCCATCCTGGTGATCGAGGATGAGCCCTCGGTGAGCGCCTTTGTTCGGGCTGCGCTGGAGCGCAGGGGATATAAAGTGGTGCAAGCGTCCTCGGGAGCGGCGGGCCTGGAGCAATTGGAAGCGAGGTCTTTTATCGGAGTGATTTCCGATATTCGAATGCCGGGAAGCATCAATGGCGCCGACGTACATGAATGGATTCGCAAGAACCGGCCGCAAATGGCGAGCCGGCTTATTTTGATCAGCGGAGACACGGCGAATAACGAGACACAACAATTGCTGGCTTCCAGCCAGACACCCTGCCTGGAGAAGCCATTTCGGGTTCAGAAACTGATATCGATAGTGGAGAAAACTTTCGGGAAACCATGAGCGACGATCTAAAAATTAAACTGTTGGTGGTTGACGACGAGCAAAGCATCCGGAAACTGTGCATGACGATCGGCGGGTCGCTGGGATTTTTGTGCCAGGAAGCGGAGAGCGCGGAAGCGGCGGCAACACGGCTGGAAACGGATCCGCCAGACCTGGTGCTGACGGATTTGAAGCTGCCGAATCTGACCGGCGTGGAACTGCTGAAGCAAATCAAGGCGGCGCTGCCCCGGGCAGAGGTGGCGATCATGACGGGCCACGGCTCGATCGAATCCGCGGTGGATGCGATGAAGCTGGGAGCCTACGACTACATTGAGAAACCCTTTCGCGTGGAAAAGATGCGGCTGCTCCTGCAGCGCATGGCGGACAAGGTCCGCCTGGTGAACGAGAATGCGTTCCTGCGCGAGCGCGTGAACACGGAAGAAAACCTGGACGGTATCATCGGAAGTTCGGCAGGCATGCAGGATGTGCTTCGCATGATTTCGCGGCTGAAGGATACGCGGACGCCGGTACTGATTTCCGGTGAAAGCGGCACCGGGAAGGAACTGGTGGCAAGAGCAATTCATTTCCGCGGAGCCCTGGCGCAGATGCCGTTCGTGGCCGTGGATTGCGGGGCGCTGGTGCCAACGCTGATGGAAAGTGAAATGTTCGGCTACGAGAAGGGCGCGTTTACCGGTGCGACGAGGACGAAAGCCGGGCTATTTCAGGCGGCCAACGGCGGCACAATTTTTCTGGATGAAATCGGCGAATTGCCCCTGGAAATGCAGGCCAAGTTGCTGCGCGTGTTGCAGGAGAAAGAAGTGCGGCCGGTCGGCAGCAACGACCGAATCAACGTGGATGTGCGGGTGATGGCAGCGACGAACCGTGACCTGGAATCGGCGTACCGCGCGGGGACTTTCCGGAAAGACCTTTATTTCCGGTTGAACGTGGTGACCGTGCACATTCCGCCGCTGCGCGAGCGGCGCTCCGACATTCCGATGCTGGTGCACCACTTCCTGAATCGTTACGCGCCGAATGGACACTTGCAGGTGACAGCGGCGGCAATGAAGAGCCTGCTGCAATACGATTGGCCGGGAAACGTGCGCGAACTGGAGAATTGCATCGCACGGGCGGTGACACTGGGTGATCATGAAGTGATGGACGTGAAGGATCTGCCCCCCGCGATTCGAACCGACCAGCCGGCGAGCGGCAATTCGGCGGATGGCTCGGATGCCGCTTCGATTTCCACGACGGCATTGGCGGAAATGGAGCGCATGACGATTTTGCGCGTTTTCGAGCAGGCGCACGGAGACAAGGCGCTGGCGGGAAAAATGCTTGGCATCAGCCGGGCGACGCTTTACAGAAAGCTGAAACGCTACAATATCGGTCTGCGCGGAGAAGAAAAAGAGGAAGAGATGGGAGCCGCTGCAGGCGAAATGTAACTGCGGAAGTCTCAAACCGGGAGATGAGTCAATAATAAAAGCTGAGACGAGAACGTTTCAGCGTGAGACATGCAGTTGCGGCTGGGAACTCGGGAAAATTTTAAGCCTACTCCTTTCTTGAAGTTGCAAATCAGAAAAGCCTGAATGTCTTTGGCGCTCGGCGTGCAATTCCCTGCTTGGGACATTGTGTCCGGGTTCGCCTTACGTGTGTATCTGCGCGCAAAGGGGGACGCCGTGGGGATGAGAGCTGTCGAGGTAACGGGGCTGAACTAAGCAATGGCGTTGACTACAAACGAACAGGGATGTGCGGAGCAGTTGGCTCGATTTTTTCCAAACCTTCCTGGCGTGCGAATCCCAGTGCGGGTTGCACCTTTCAGGGCTGGAAGTTCGCCGCCGCGGTTGCAGGAAGCCGCGGTGGTGGAATACGGCTCGGAGGAGTACGCAATTTTCTTGAGCACATTGCCGCTGGAATTCGCGGATCGGGTATGCATCTCGGGCGGCGGAGGAGGGCACTCGGCAGAGGCCACCGTGATTGCGTTGCAGTATCACGAAGGGCGTAAAGCGGTCGCGGTACGGTTTGTGGAAGGCCGCTGCGAATGGATGAGGCAATCGTGAATAAAACGATGACGACATTGAATTTGCAGGCTCCGTCAAAGGCGGACGAAGCAAAGCAAGGGCAATGGGAGGAATTGCGCTCGGTCTTCCCGATATACGTGGCGCTTGCCAAGCAACTGCAGCTGGAAATTCCGATCGCGCAGAACAAGCGGATTTTGCCCGAGAGAGTCGATCCGGACCTTTTCGGCAAGATTCAGAAGTGGCTGGAAGTGATGGATCAGCAGGTGCTGGTTCATCAACTGCGCCACCTGCTGCAAATGACGACGTTGAACGCCAGCGAGAGTGGTTTGCGGGCGCTGATTATGCGCCACCTGCGAAAGCCGTCGAAGACCACCACGGACCGCGATAAAGCCGATTTCCTGCTGGTGCAATATTTCGCGCTGACGGCGCCACCGAAGATTTACCACAAGCAGATAGAGCTAGGGGATGTGGCGAACGTGCTTCGGCCGGTTTTTGGTGAGGTGGATTCAACGCCACTGCCGTGGTGCGAACCGCTGGAAAACATGATCGCTTCCCTTCGGGGATTCAAGAGCCTTCGGGACATGCTGCAGACCAATTTCATCGAACAGGGCCGCCGGGTGAAAGAGACCTCAGGCGGGATGTTTTACGATCCCTCAGCGATGCTGGCGTTCATCCGTTTCAATTTCCTGATGCGGCGGACGTTGATTGAGCTTATGCACGCGGACCTGATTTTCATCCGTTCCGGCCTGATTAATTTACAGAATGCCGGAGCAAAGACCATCGAATGCCATAGCGTCGGTTTGGGGAAAGCGGAGCCGATCGATAAGTTGCAACGGCTGACAGACGAGTGGAAGCAGCCTTTCCAGAAGGAATACACGGAACGCACCGTGAATCAGGCTTTCGAGAACTTGTTGGGATTGCGCGCGGATGTGGAGCGGGCGGTGGAAAAAGTGATTGGCAAGGCGCCCGCCGCGCCAGCAGCGGCTGAGCCGGATGTGTCCAGCAAGAAGGCTGTACAAGGCGCCCCAGCCGGGGGATCTATTGCCAAATTGAAAGAGAAACCGGAAACCGCTGCCGCAAAACACAGCGAGGCTGGCGGCGCCGCATTGGATTTTGAAACGTGCATGGAACAGATCTGGGAGCAGTTGATATCCGCGCCGCCTTCGCGGGGACGTTCCATGACCACCGTGAAGCTGGGCGCCGTGAGGTTGTTGATGTCTTCCTGGGAAGTGGCGGCGTTTGTAAGCGAGGACGGGCCAGCGGCGGAAGATTTGCGGCGCGCGGTGGTGGCGCGAGCGCTACTGACGTCGAACCTGGAGCGGGCCAAGGAAACCGGGAACGCAACCGGCCTCGACCGGGCGTTGACGATCGCGCGGGTGGAAGTCTCACGCCTGCAAGAGCGGGTGGAAGCGGCGAAGCAAGCGAAGGACACGGAAGCGGCGGTGAATCTGGGGATCAGCACGAAGCGGCTTCTTTCGGCGCTGGACGAGTCCGAAAAGCTTTAGTCCCCGTTTCGGGGCGGGGCAGGCGGTAAACCGGGTCAGGGAGCAAGGCTCTTGCGAAATACGAACGTATTGATACTGACGGACGACGCCGAATTTGCCAGGTTGTTGACGGCCTGCTGGCAAGTGGAGCGACAACTGCCGGGAATTTGCGTGGTGACGAGCGAATTCTGGAAAGAAGGCGACACGTCGACGCCCGACCTGATTGTGGTTGGCCCTTTGAAAGAAGGAAAGCTTGGCGAAGTGCTGCGTTTGATGGAACCGAATATGGCGCTGATTCTGTGCGCGCCCGCGGAAGCGAACGAACTTGGATTGTTGCGCAAGAAATACCCGAAACTCCTGCACGTGCCTCTGCGAGAGGACTGGACGCAGGTGGTGCTGCTGCTGGCCGGAGAATCGTTGCGGCGAACCGAGGCGCTGAAACTGGCACGGCAGGCGGAGCGGCACGCGGCGCAGTACGCCAACCAGGCGACGCTCGGGCGCTACATGTACGACATGAAGCACAACGTCAGTAACGCGCTGACTTCGCTCCTGGGGAATGCCGAGCTGCTGCTGCTGGAGCCGGGAGGGTTGTCGGCCCAATCGCTGGCGCAGATCAAGACGATTCATACGATGGCGTTGCGCATCAACGAAGTGATGCAGAGATTCTCATCGTTGGCGAGCGAATTGAGAGAGGGTGAGACGCAATCGCAAGTTGAGACGGAAGAATTGAATTCGGCGCCGACTCGCCGCCGGTGAGGGTTCCTCCACTGGACCTAACCACCTGTTTTATCAACTAGATAAAAAATGCAGAACAACATTTAAGATGACCGGCAAGGTGGCCGCCGACGTGCAATTTTCCGTAGTGGAGAACTATGCGGAGCGAATGAGTGTGCAGAAAAAAGTTCTGATCGTCGATGACTCGCCGGCCCAGGTGAAGCTGATTCAAGGCCTGTTGGAGCCCGAGGGTTACTGGCCCGTGGGTCTGAACGACCCCAGGCGGGTGGAAGAGGCCATTGCCATGGAGCGCCCGAGCGTAATTCTGCTCGACGTGGTGATGCCAGAGCGCAATGGATTTCAGGTTTGCCGGGAGCTGAAAAGCAACACGGAGTTCAATTCGATTCCCATAATCCTGGTGACTTCGAAGGATACGGCGAGTGATCGCTATTGGGGCCAGCAACAGGGCGCGGACGGTTATGTGACGAAACCGTTCACGCGGGAAGAGCTTTTGCGAGCGGTGCGCCGCTTCGCCTGAGGGAGTTTCGAATAGCAGAGCCATGAGCGAAGAATTCCAATTGACGCCGATACCCGCGGATGCGGAGCTGGGCGAACTGCTGGAGGCGATGGACCCCGGGATCGAGCGGACGCCGGAATCGCAGTTTTGCGTTTTTCGCAGCGGCCGCGAGCGTTTTTGTTTCCCTGTACTGGATGTGGAAGAGGTTCTGGAGTGGCCTCTGGTGACAAAGCTGCCGCTGTCGCCGGCGTATGTACTTGGAATTTTCAATTTGCGCGGAGCGATTGTGCCGCTGATTGACATCGCGTTGACCGAAGGGCGCCGGGCGGGGCTCCTGCCGAAACACGTGGTGGTGGCGTCGCTGCGGGGAGACGGGAATCACGACGATATTCGGCTGGGAATCGCGGCGGATGAAGTGGTTGGGACTTATTCAGTGAAGGAAGCCGAGGATCTGTTGAAGCAGGCGCCGGAAAATGTGCCGCATTGCGTGGGAATGCTGCGGCACGACGACCGACTGGCGCTGGTGATCGATTTACGGCGATTGCTCGAAGTTTATCCGGGACCAGGTATTTGAGGATTAGAGGACAGCGTTTGGGAGGCAGGAATGAAATCGCGACTGAGTAGCACAATTTGGGGGCTGGTCTTCTTGAATGGAGTTGCCCTGGCGGCGGCGATCTGGTTTGCGTTCAGCGCCGGAAAGCAGGCCGCGAACGGCGGGTCGCCGCTGGAGAGCAGCGGGACGATTGTGTCCATCGTCATTGCGATCGGCATCAGCATCGTGCTGGCGTGGCGGCTTGGCGCAGCGATTCTTACCCCCGTGGGCGAACTGGCCGCGTTCTCCGAACGGCTGGCGGCGGGCGACGGGAAGGCGCGGGCGGAGGTCGGCACGAACGACGAGTTCGGCTACATCGCAGAGAATCTGAACCGCGCGGTGGCGAAGGTTTCGAAGGCTTCGAGCAATCAGGAAGCAAACGATTCGTTGCAGCGAAGCATCACGGACCTGCTGTCGGTGATCAACCAGGTGGCACGCGGCGATCTTGCGTTGCGCGGCAAGGTGACCAACGACGCGCTCGGCAACGTGTCCGATTCCATCAACTACATGCTCGATAACTTCACGAAAGTGCTGGAACGCGTGCGCAAGGCGGCCATGGAAGTGGCCGTATGCTCGAACAACATTTTGTTGGCGGCCGATGAGATGCAAGCGGGCGCGACGCAGCAGGACCAGGAAATCACCAACACGTCGAGCGCCGTGGAAGAACTTACGGTTTCGATGAAGCAGGTGTCCAACAACGCGGAAGCCAGCGCGGAAGCGGCGCGGCGCGCGCTGGACGCCGCGGAACAGGGCAACCGAGCGGTACGCGACACGCTGGAAGGCATGCAGCGCATCCGGGCGTCCGTGCAGGCGACCGCCAAGAAAATCAAATCGCTCGGCGATCGTTCATTGGAAATTTCGGAAATCATCAACGTGATTAACGACATCACCGAACAGACCAACTTGCTGGCTCTGAACGCGGCGATCGAAGCAGCTCGCGCGGGCGAAGCGGGCCGAGGATTCGCGGTCGTCGCCGACGAAGTCCGCAAGCTGGCGGAACACTCCCGCAGCGCGACGAAAGACATCGCGGCGCTCATCAAGGCCATCCAGGCGGAGACGAACGAAGCCGTGGTGGTGATGGAAGACGGCACGAAGGAAGTGGAAGGCGGAGCACAGCTTGCCGATCAGGCGGGACGCGCGCTGGATGCGATTTCGAGCGTTGTGCGGCAATCCGCGGAGCTCGTGCAGGAAATCTCCCTGGCTTCGAAACAACAGGTCCGTGGAACGGAAGGCGTGGCGCACGCGATGCAAATTATTTCGGGCATCACGCGGCAGACTTCGCAAGGCACACGCGGAACTGTGGCGACGGTCAGCCAACTGGTGAAATTGTCTGATCAGCTGAACGAGGCCCTGGCGCAATTCCGGGCGAACTCCAAGGCGGCCGCGGCACTGGAAGACGCGGACCGGCAAGTCCCGGCAGGAGCGGTGCGTTAGACGTGCAAGTGACTCCCGCGGGAAGACCGGGAAGCGAGTGGGTAGGCCATGAGTGAACGCCACGGGGCGGGACACGGTTTGACTGACCACGAACTGAGCGAGATCCGCATGCTGATTGAGGAGCGTACGGGCATCCATTTCGACGAGTCGCGGGAGAGGTTTCTCTCGACGCGCGTGCGCGAACACATGCACGAGCGCAAGTACGCGCGCGTAAGCGAATTGTTGCGCGCAGTGCGGAAGACGAACGTGGAATACGATTCGCTCCTGGAACGGATGCTGACGCAGGAGACCTCGTTTTTCCGGTACCCGGCGGTTTACGAAGCCTTTGAAAAACGCGTTTTGCCGGAGATCCACGTATCGAAGTTCTGGAAAAACCCACGGACACTGCGGGTGTGGAGCGCGGGATGCTCGACGGGCGAAGAGCCTTATTCGATCGCGATTACCATCGCCGATTCCCTTTCGTTTGCGGATGCGTGGAATGTGGAAATTCTGGCGACGGACGTGGGCAAGCAGGCGCTGAAGTACGCCGAAATCGGAATCTATTCGGGCAGGAGCTTGGCCAGCGTAAATGAGAAGCAGTTGGTAACGCATTTCACGAAAGTGGAGAACAAGCACCACGTGAAGCCGCGCCTGAAGAAGATGATTTCGTTCGCGCCCATGAACCTGGCTGCTCCGGTATATGTGGGGCGGATGGATCTGATTTTCTGCATGAACGTGCTGATTTATTTCACGGAAGAGCGTCGCCGCGCGCTGGTGCAACGCTTCTATGAAGCGCTGGAGCCGGGCGGATACCTGTTTCTGGGGCATTCGGAATCAATTTCGAAGATGCCGGTGAAGTTTCAGGCCATCGTGCTTGGGGATTGCATTTTGTACCGGAAACCGACAGTTCAGGAGCAGCAGAAGGCCGAACTGGTGACGGAGGGACGCGCGTGAGCACGCCGGACCGCGAAGCCGTCGAGATGTTCCTCCAGGAAGCCGCGGAGCACCTGCAATATTTGCGGGAGTACGTGAGCGTGCTGCAGGAAGTTTCGCCGCGGCGTGAGGATCTGGAGCGGCTTTATATTTCGGCGCACACCCTGAGCGGCACATCGGCGAGCTACGGATTTCCCCGGTTTTCGGAAGTGGGGGCGAAGCTGGCGCATATTTTCCAATATGCGCTGCAAGCGCCGCTCGGCGACGACTTGCACGGGCCGTTGACGGAATTTCTCTCGGACGGCATCTCGCTGCTGGAAACCAGTTTGCTCGAGATCAGCGACACTGGGCAGGAAAATGTCGAAGACGTAGCGACCTTCAAAGAGCGTTACCGCTTCGCGTTTCCGCCGGAGCCGCCGCCGTTAAATTTGGGCATGCCCGCGGCTGCGCCGCTCTCGCAGGCGCCAGCGGATTATCAGGACGAGCCGGAAGCAGTGAATGTCGGACAAACCGGCTCGTACTTTGACGCGCTCCCTGTAGATGACGAAGTGCCCGACGAGATTCTGGAATTCTTCCAGCCGGAAGCCGAAGAGCATTTACAGATCGTGGCGGACTGCCTGCTTTCGCTTGAGGGCAACAACAACCCGGAAGAGATCAACCGGTTGTTCCGGGCAATTCACACCGTGAAGGGTTCGGCGGCGCAGGTTGGTTTGCGACGGCTGGGCGGCATCGCACATCGAGTGGAAGACTTGATCGGGCGCTTGCGCGACGGGGAAATTCAGCCTTCGCCGTCAGTCGTGGACTTGTGCCTGGAGTCCGTGGACGTCTTGAAGAAGACGCTGCACCGTGAATGGGTGGACGAGGCGGAATTCCGCTCGGGTGTCGATTCCCTGCTGGGGCGAATCGCCGCGCTGGCGCCACAGGAAATTGAAGAAGTAACGCCGGCCACACCGGTGGTGGAGACGCAGAAAGAAGTCCCGCTTAAAGCCGGAGTGGAGAAGGCCCCTCCGAAGGTACCGCTTACCGCGAAGCAAGCCGCGGCGAACAAATCGGTGCGCATCGCACTGGGCCGGCTGGACCGCATGATGAACACGGTCGGCGAGCTGGTCATCAGCCGCACGAAGATGGTCGGCCGGGTCACCGAGCTCGAAAAACTGATCGATACGCTGGGCTTTTCGAAGGAACGCTTGCACGGCAAGGTAAACGAATTCCAGGAGAAATACGAGTTCAACCGCATCCGCTCGCAGCTCTCGACACCGTGGGCCAGTCCGCAGACGCAAAAGCTGCTGACGAACGCCGCGGCGGGCGAGGGATCGTATCTCGAAGAATTCAGCGAACTGGAGATGGATCGTTACGACGACTTCAATATTCTTTCGAGGTCGATGACGGAAATTTCGGCGGACGTGAACGAGGTGCTGACGCAACTCGAAGGGTACGTCGGGCGGGTCGAGGGAGACATCGACGAATTTACGAAGCTGGCGCACCACCTGCAGGACGAGATTACCGCGGCGCGCATGGTGCCAATTGGAACGCTGTACTCGCTGCTCTCGCGAGCGGTGAGAGACGCGGCGAAATCAGCGAAAAAGCAGGTGGAGCTGGATTTTTCGGGAAGCGAAACCGAGTTGGACAACAATATTATTCAGCAGATTTCGGACCCGCTGGTGCACCTGGTGCGCAACTCCGTGGCGCATGGGATTGAGCTTCCGGCGATTCGGGCCGCGCAAGGAAAGGCCGAAGAGGGCAAGGTTTCGCTGCGCGCGTATCATCGCGGCAATCACATTTACATCGAAGTGGAAGACGACGGGCGCGGAATCGACTACGAACGCGTTAAGCAGAGCGCGATCGAATGCGGCCTGGTTTCCCACGAGACGGCGGACCGGCTGACGGAACGCGATCTGCGCGAAATGCTGTTCCATCCCGGATTTTCGACGGCGGCGGTGAAGACGGAGCTGGCGGGGCGCGGAGTGGGGCTGGACGTGGTTCGCTCCAACTTGAACGCACTGAACGGCGAAATTGAAGTGAATAGTGTTGCGGGCTCGGGAACGAAGTTTACGCTGAAGGTGCCGTTGACGCTAATCATTTCACCGGCGCTGTTTGTTCGCTGCGGCTCGCATCATTTTGCCCTGCCGCTGGCGGTAGTGGAAGAAATTCGCCGTCTGCGAGCGGACGAAATTGAGGACGTCGGCGGGAAACTGCTCACCAAGGTGCGGGACATCGTGACCGAGGTGGTGCGCCTGGATTCCTATCTCGGATTGCCGCCGCTCGAACCCATCAATGGATATTTTCGAATGGTGGTGGCGAATGCGGGGAATCGCCAAATCGGCGTGGTGGTGGAAGAGGTGCTGGGCAAGGACGAAATCGTGATCAAGAATCTGGGCGAGTATCTTCGCCGGGTGAAGCTTTTCCCTGGCACCACGATCGCGCCGGATGGCAGCTTGATTCTGCTGATTGACCTGAACCGCATGGTGGCGACCGAGCCGAACGAACGGCGAGCCGTGCAAGCCAGCGCCAGCGCTGCGCGTATTTTTGCACCGGGCTCCACGGCCGTGGCCCGCGGAACGATTCCCTCGGAAGCGATCGATCGTGTGGAGCAGGAGCGGGTAGTTGTCATCGTTGATGATTCGATCAGCGTGCGCAAATTTGTGGGCCGAATGCTGGAGAAGAATGGCTACCGCGTGAAACTTGCCGCGGACGGACTGGAAGCGGCTGAACTTGTGGCGCAGCATGGCTGCCACATGGTGATTACCGACCTGGAAATGCCGCGGATGACCGGCTACGAGTTGATGGCGCAGTTGAGGCAGAGCCCCTCGACAAAACGAATTCCCGTGATGGTGGTTACTTCGCGCGCGGGCGCAAAGCACCGGGACCGTGCGATGAAAGAAGGCGCGTCCGCATTTTTGACGAAGCCCGTGCAGGAAGATCAGCTGCTGGCAGTGGTGGAACAACTGATCGGAACGGAGGCGGCACGCCCGATCGTGCCGGTTGGATAGACGAGCCATGGTCAGCACCCTCCCCAAAAAGTTTCGCGTGCTCGTTGTGGACGATTCCGCCTTCATGCGCAAGGTGCTGGAATCGATTTTCAACGCCGACGAGCAACTGACGGTGATCGGCCACGCAAAGGACGGCCGCGAAGCCCTTGCTCTGGCGGAATCGCTGAAGCCTGACGTGATCACGATGGATTTGAACATGCCGCACATGGACGGGTTACAGGCGACAGCGCAGATCATGACCACCAATCCACGGCCGATCGTGGTAGTGAGCTCGGAAAGCAAGGAAGGCGCGGCGAGCACTTTGAGGGCGCTGGAACTGGGCGCGATTGACTTTGTCACCAAGCCATCATCGGGAATCGACCTGGACATGCAGAGCGTGAAGGACGACCTGCTGCGGAAAGTGCGGATCGCGGCCAAAGTGCGCGTTGTGCGCACGGCGTCAAGGCTTGCGGCACAGTTGCAAGCTCCGATGAATGGTAAGCCGGCTCCGAAGCCTCAACTGCCGGCAGCACGCCCGGCAAATCCCACAACGGTTCCTTCGGATATGCGATTCCCCGTGGTGGTTCTGGCGGCGTCGACCGGCGGACCGGCGACGGTGATGCGGCTGGCACCGGGCTTCACAAAAGATTTTCCGGCGGCTGTGATTCTCGTCCAGCACATGCCTGCGGCGTTCACCACGCAGTATGCGTTGCAACTGGCGGAGTTCACGGGCATCCGCGTGAAAGAGGCGGAGGCGAACGAGCCGGTGCAGCCGGGGACGTTCTACATCTGCCCCGGCGGGCAACATCTTCGGGTTTCGGCCACGGGACGCATGCAACTGGACGGGGCGACGGGCCGGATCGACGGATACCTGCCGAATATTGACGTGACGATGGAATCGGTGGCCGCCTTTGCGGGCGCAATGAGCATCGGCGTGGTGCTGACCGGCATGGGCAGTGACGGCGCGCGCGGAGCAAAAGCGATCAAAAATGCCGGGGGATACGTGGTGGCGCAGGATGAAGCCACGTCCGTGATTTTCGGGATGCCCGCGGAAGCGATCAAGGGCGGAGCGGTGGATCAGGTGCTGGGCCTCGACGACATTTATTCCTCAATCGAGAATCGCGTGTTGGGGTTGAACCGGTTGTCGCCCACAGGAGTCCGCTGATGCAGTTTGCGGCCTCACACAAAGCGGCACATGGGCGGACGGAGCAGATCATATTGTTCCGCTGCAGCACGCAGGTCTTTGCAATTTCGTCGGCGTCGGTGCAGGAAGTGCGCAGCGTGGACACGCTGGCGGGATCGCCGGTGGAAATCGATGAGCCGAGCCTTCCCAAAGTGCGGCACATGTTTCGGCGCGGGGAACAAAACCTCTACGTGGTGAATGGAGCGGTGCACTTTGGATTGAGGCCGTCGCCCGCTTCGCTGATATTCCTTTTGCGCAGGTCGCGGACCGCGCTGCTGATCGATGGTATCGAGAAAATGACCACAATGTCGCGGCTGCAGGCCTTGCCGGCGGCGTTTTGTCATGAGGAACGCGTGTGGTATCGCGGGTTGACCGTGCTGGATCAGAACGTGATTCCCGTGGTTTCGCCGGAAGGCTTTTTGACTGCGGACGAGCTTTTTCTTCTGGACGCGCTGGTGAGCCGCATGGGCGTGCCGGAACCGGCGGCCAGCGGCGTGGGCCTGAGTCTATGAGCGCTGTGGAGCAATCCGACGCGCGTTCCTGCGTGCTGCTGCGGCTGGGGGAGCGGCGATTTGCGGTGGCGGCGGAGCATATTGCGGAGTTGGTGGCGCCGAGCCGCGTGTTCCGGTTTGCGCACCGTACTACGGAGATTGACGGCGTGATCCTGCGGCGCGGGCGCGTGGTGCCCGTGTGCGACGTGGCGGAACGGCTGACCGGAAAAAAGCTGACGTCCCGGAGGTTTTATCTCGTTGCAACCCAGAAGCGGGGCACAACGCTCGATTGGGTGGCGCTGCCGGTCAGCGGCGAATGCGAATTGATCACCGCGGACTTGACGCCGGCGGCCAAGTCCGATTCGCCCCATGTGGCTGCGTGGCTTTCGCACGACGGCGAAGTGATCGAAGTCTTGAACCTGGATGCGCTCACACCGATGCCCGGCGATCGCACGATTCCGGCCCAAGGCGAAAGACCGGAGGCGCGCGCATGATCGTGCCCGGCAAGCCGGCGAAGATCCTGTTGATTGACAGCAACGTGCTGTTTTCGAAGCGGCTGGGCGACGCGCTGCGCCGAGAAGGATTTGAAGTGACCACCGCGACCCAGGCGGCGTTTGCGCTGACCACGCTCGAATACAACGCGCCCTCGGTGATCGTGTGCGCGACGAACATGCGGGAGATGGGCGCGCTTGAAATCGCCAGGATTATTCACGCGGATCCGAAAAACGCAGCGTTGCCCGTGATTGCGATGGGCGACGGCAGCCAACGTGCGCTGATGGAATCGTTTCAGGCGGGGTGCGACGACTATATTGATAGGCATTTGTCCCCAGGCGTGATCGCGAACCACATCAAGAACATTGTGATCAGCAAGCTGGAAGGCTTTCAGCCAACGCAGATGCTGGGGCAGGCGGATACGAGCCTCAGCGGGAATTTGACGCACCACGATCTGACAGGCGTGATGCAGATGCTGGGGCAGGCGCGCCAGACGGGAGCGTTGACGATCAACGCTGGGGAAACGGACGCGGTCTTGTTTTATGACGGCGGGGAGATTACTCACGCGGAGTGTGGATCGCTTTTTGGCGATGAAGCCGTGATTCACATCCTGAAAAACTGCGTGCAGTGCGGGTCGGGCGTCTACAAATTTATTTACGGCACGGCATCGGCCCAGCGCACCGTATTGCGTTCGGCCACCGACCTGATGCTGGATGCCATGCGGGAATTTGACGAAACGGAGCGAAACAGCTCCGACGAGTTGGCGGACAAGGAGGCCCAATGAGCGACGCGATTGTTCTGCCGGAGACCGGAGCAGCCGAACCGCGGCGGACACCCACGGTGTATTTCATTGATGACAGCGCGACGATGCGCGAGGTGATCAAGATTGCGTTCCGGCGCGAGAGCATCAACGTGGTGACGTGCGCCGACGCCGCGTCGGCACTGGCGCAATTCGAAGAGAATCCGCCCGACGTGGTGATCACCGACGTAATCATGCCGGACCAGGACGGATATTCCGTGTGCAGCCAGGTGAAGCAGAATCCGCAGTTCGCGAAGACGCCGGTGATTCTGATGTCTGGCGTGGTGAACAAAAGTGTGGCGGACCGCGCGGTGGCGGTGCAAGCAGACGAGTTGGTGAGGAAACCATTTCAGCCGCAGGAACTGATTTCCCGGGTGAAGAATCTGATTGGCCACGGCGCGCCGGCGTTGCAGCAACCATCGGAGCGGCCGGCGGCCATACCTTCACTCAGCAATCTGTTTTCGGCTCCGACGGCGCCGCGGATTGTTCCGCCCCCTCCGCCGGTGCACGCCGCGCCTCCCGCGACGGAAACACGTCCTGGGGACAATGTTTGGCCGCGCGCGCTTGCCGAGGCATTCGTGCAGCAGAGCACCGCCGCCACGCCGCAAGCACCACCGGCGGCTCCGAACGCGGCACTTCGCGCCGCTGGAACGGCCACGGACATCCAAAAATTGCGCGTAGAAATTTCCCGCCTGGAAATTCAGGTTAAGAAGCTGCAGACCGAGTTGCAGATCGAACGCCAGTACAACCAGGCACTCGAGCTTCACGTGCGCAACCTAACGCAAGTGGATTAGCAAAACTCGATCCAACCTGAACAATCTTCAAACATGTTCCAGCGGCCAGTTGACGCGTTACGCCGAATTCAGTAGCCTCGGCTGACGTTGGAATTGAGTTGAGTTTGTGCGCTATTAGGGGAAGGTGTGATGGACGAAGCGAGGAAGGGCGGAATTTCACGGCGGCAGTTTGCGAGGCGCGCGGCGCTGCTGTCGGCGAGCGCTTCGATTGCACCTGCGGCGAGCCTGTTTACGCATACACCGGTGGCGATGCCTACGCAACAGCCGGCTGAGACGCATCCGAATCTCCCGGCGGAGGGCCAAGTGGAGGCGGAGGCACGCTACCAGCAGATTCTGAGCCAGTATGGCAGCCGCTTCAGCGCGGAAGAGAAGGCATCTTTGCGCGAAATGAATCTGGTGACGCAGGCGAGCCTTGAAAAGGTGCGGGCGTTTTCGCTGGAGAATGGCGACGGGCCCGCGCTCTATCTGAAACCCCTGGTGGAACGCGAAAAGAAACCAGTGCAGCCGTCCGCAGCCGCAGCGGCAAGGAAATCCTGAGGGAACGCCGAATGCTCAGCGAGCAAGTGCTCTACCTATCCGTTGGCGAACTGGCCAAGAAAATTCAATCCAAGCAGATTTCGCCCGTAGAACTAACAGAAAGCTACCTGGCGCGCAGCGAAGCGCTGGGGCCGAAATTGAACGCCTACGCGCGGCTGACACCGGATCTGGCGCTGGAGCAGGCGCACGCGGCGGAGAAGGACATTCAGCGTGGGCATTACCGCGGACCGCTGCACGGAATCCCGTACGCGGCGAAAGATCTGCTGGCGGTGAAAGGAATTCCCACGACCTGGGGCGCAAAACCCTTTGCCGACCAGGTGTTTGACTACAACGCGACGGTGATCGAGCATCTGCACAATGTTGGAGCAATCCTGCTGGGCAAAGCGGCGATGATCGAATTGGCCGGAGGCATGGGTTATGCGTACGCCTCGGCTTCACTGCAGGGCGAGACGAAGAATCCCTGGGACACGAAGTGCTGGACGTGCGGATCGTCCTCAGGGTCCGGCGCGATTGTCGCGGCCGGGCTAGCGGGATTCGCGATCGGGACGGAAACGTGGGGTTCGATCGTGTGCCCATCGGCATTTTGCGGAATCAGCGGGTTGCGGCCAACGTATGGTCGTGTGAGCCGGCGTGGCGCGATGGCATTGTCGTATTCGATGGATAAGATCGGGCCGCTCGCGCGCTCCGCGGAGGATTGCACAAACATTTTCGCGGCGATTGCGGGACACGATCCGCTCGATCGCAGCACCCTGCCGGTGGACAAAGCCGCGTTTACGTATTCGCCCGCCGCGGATTTGAAGGGGCGCAGCCTGCGGATCGGTTGGCTGACAAATGCGTGGAAGCAGTACGATCCGGGAATTGGAAAAATAGTGGACACGGCAAAAGCCGCCCTCAGGCACCGGTTCCCGTCCGTTAGAGACGCGGCGTTACCGGAAGGACCGTGGGAGGACGCCGCAACGCTGATACTCTCCGGAGAGGCGGGATCGGCATTTTCACAACTGATTCGTTCCGGCCGAGTGAAGGAACTGAATGACCCCGTCGGACGAGTTGCTGGATATGTGGGCCAAAGCGTTTCGGGCGCGGATTACACGACGTCGCTGCGCATTCGAGACATCCTGCAGAAAAAAATTGCGGATTTGTTCGATTCGTATGACGTGTTGGCGACAGCGACGCAACCCGTGGCCGCGACCCCGCTGAGCCTGAATCTTGTTACGGGCCTTTCCTTCGCCGATCCGCTGGGCGCGATTGGGAATCTTTGCGGACTGCCTGCGATTTCCGTGCCTTGTGGGTTCACGGACAAGAATTTGCCGATCGGATTGCAATTTGTGGGGCGCGCGGGGGATGATGCGGCGGTGCTGCTGGCCGGGAGAATTTTTCAGCAGACGACGAATTGGCACAAGAAACATCCCAAGGTCAGTTAAACCAAATCACACTGAACCGATTTCCGCAAATTAATGGAATCTGTAGCTTAGGCCTTCAGGCCTGAGGATTTTCCTTACCACAGCACAACTTCGCCGGCGCAATGGAAACCCTCACCCCTGAAGGGGCGAGCTACAGGAATGTGGTTACGATTTCTTGCGGGTTTGCAGGATTTCGCGAACGGTGCGCAGGATGGCGCCGCGACTGAATGGCTTGGTCAGGAGCCGCACGGAGGGATCCGCGTTGGCCATTTCGGTGGCCGCGTGCTCGCTGTAGCCGGACATAAAAACAACCGAGAGGCCGGAATGTTCCTGCTGGAGCCTCACGGCAAGTTCCTGACCGGTCATCCCGGGCATGACCATGTCGGTGACCAGCAGATCAATCTTGCCGCGATGCTCAGCGGCGATGGTGATGGCTTCCTTTCCGTTTTTTGCTTCGATCACCTTGTAACCGCCGGATTCCAAAAACTCACGTGCAATTTCGCGGACGTCCTGTTCATCCTCGGTGAGCAACACTGTTTCCGTGCCGGCGGGGATTTCGACCGAAGGCTTCGGGACGCCGACATGCACTTCCGTCTCGTTGACACGCGGGAGATAAATCTTGAAAGACGTGCCTTTGCCGGGTTCGCTGTAGACCCAGATGAAGCCACCGCTTTGTTTGACGATGCCGTATACGGTAGCCAAGCCGAGGCCGGTGCCCTTTCCTTTTTCCTTGGTGGTGAAGAACGGCTCGAAAATGTGCGCTTGGGTCTCCTCATCCATGCCGGTGCCGGTATCGGTGACGTCGAGAAGGATGTACGAGCCAGGTCTCATCAGCGGATGGCTGGCGGTATACGAGTGATCCAGCTCGCAGTTGCGAGTGCCGATCAGAAGCTTGCCGCCGGTCGGCATGGCGTCGCGCGAATTGACGGCCAGATTCATGATGACCTGTTCCATCTGGCTGGCATCGGCGCGGATTGCGCCGAGTTGCTGGCCGGGACGCAGGATCAGCTCAATGTCTTCCCCAATCAGGCGAGGCAGGAGTTTACCCATCTCCTCGACAACAGAATTCAGATTGGTGATCTGCGGCTGAAGGACCTGCAAGCGGCTGAAGGCGAGCAATTGACGGGTGAGCGTCGTGGCGCGGTCGGCGGAACGATCGATCTGCTCGATTTTTCGCGCGATGGAATCGGTGGGAGACAACGCGCCCAACAACAATTCCGTGTGGCCCTTGATGACCATCAGCAGATTGTTGAAGTCGTGAGCAACCCCGCCCGCGAGGCGGCCGACCGCTTCCATCTTCTGAGACTGCCGCAACTGCAGCTCCAGGTGACGGCGTTCGCTGATATCCTGCGCGACCACCAGACGCACTCGCCTGCCGGCATACACGAGTTCGTGGGAAATGATTTCGACTTCGAAAGTTTTTCCGTCTTTGCCCTGATGCAGCCAGAAAGCGTGCTCTTCGCTTTCGGCTTTCATTTGAATCAAGTGGGCGGCCACCTTTTCGCGTTCAGCGGTGGGGCGAATTTCCAGGATGCTCATGCGTTCGAATTCGCTCTGCGAGAATCCGTACTGGCCGACCGCAGCCTGATTGACGCGGAGGAAGCGCAATGTCTCCACGTCGTAGAGCCACGTGGGAAGCGGGTTGCGCTCGAACAAGAGGCTGAGCATGGACTCGCTCTTGCGCAATTCCTCTTCGGCGCGCCGGCGTTCGATGGCCAGGGCGATGTGGCCACCGACGGAGTCAAGAAACTCCAGGTCGCGAAGATCGTAAGCGTGTTCATTCTGGTAGTTCTGCACAACCAGAACGCCGATGGTGGCCGTGGGCGTTTTCAGGGGAACGCCGAGCCAGGCCGGCGCAGGTGATCCGACCAGCTCGACTTCACCAAGGGCCGCCAACGCGTCGAAATCGGATTGAGGGATAAGCTTTGCTTTTCCAGTGCGAAAAACATAGGCGGTGCAGCTCCGGCCCACTTTTTGAGGGGGAGGAGCGGAGTCGAATTCGTCTGCAAAAAAGGGAAATTCGAACACGTCGCGCTGGGGATCGTGCAGCGCAACGAAGCAGTTTTCCGCGGACAGAATGCGCTTGAGAGCGAGATGAATGCGGTTCAAAAGTTGATCGAGATTCGCGGTCTGATTCAGCGCGTGAACCACGTCCGAGATCACCTGGCGTTCGGACTCCATGCGCTGCAACTCGGTGACGTCCAACCCACAGAGAAGAATTCCGTTGAAGGAGGGGTCGGAAAGGCGGCTGCGGCAGGTGATTTCAAACCAGCGCCACGAGCCGTCCCGGCTGCGGAAACGGCAGCGGCAGGTCAGAGGAGCGCCATCCTGCGCGGCGACCTGCTTCAGATGAGTGCAAACTGCTCCCTGGTCGGCGGTGTGAACCAGCGCATGAAGGCTGCGGCCCATCAACTCGTCCGGGCGGTAGCCCAAATTAGATTGGAAAGTGGAGTTCGCGAAGTGGACGGCGCCATCTTCGCCGAGAACGGCGATGATTTCCCGGGTGGAGTCCAACATCGACGCAAGTTGTGCGGTCCCGAGCGCGATTCCGGGGTCCGAGACAATTCTCTGGGGCATTTAATTGTCGCTTCATTGGCCAGCGCGGACACAAAAAAACCACTGGCGGGACTTGCGGAAGCCTCCAAGGTTCCAGCTAGAACTAGAAAACGCGTGCTGAAGGTGAATCGTCTCTTGCTACTGTAACCGACACAGTGATTTTCGTATAGCCCCTGCAAAGCACCGGTTACGAAACAATGACTGTACGAAAGGACAGGTGGACCTGACCGCCCGGGTGCCGCGTCTCGCGGGTCGTGCTACTCTGCGTATCGATAAGTTGCTGAAACTGCGCGAGCTGTGCCGCGGGAGGCCGGCTCCTGGAGGACTGCCGCCATGCACGGAATCTGGAAAGACATGTTTGTGATCACCCTGCCGATTCTGGAAAAAATCCTACGGCCGGTGATTGTTTATATTTTCCTGGTGGTGATGTTGCGGCTCTCCGGGAAGCGGGAGCTGGTGCAATTGAATCCGTTCGACTTGGTGGTGTTGCTGACGCTATCGAACACGGTGCAGAACGCGATCATCGGGGACGATAATTCCGTTTCAGGCGGGCTGTTGGGCGCCACTTCCCTGCTGGCGATAAATTATCTGGTCGTGCGGTTCCTTTACAATCACAAGAAACTGGACCAGATTGTGGAAGGCAAAGCCGATATTCTGATGGAGGGCGGCAAGATTCGGCCGGAGCATTTGAAAAAAGAACTGATTACCACGGCTCAACTGGAAGCGGCTGCCCGGAAGCAGGGATTTGGTTCGCTGAGCGAGGTGGATCAATGCATTCTGGAACCGGGCGGGACGCTGTCGTTCATCGGCAAAAAGCCGGACGTGGACGTGCTGCGGCACAAGGAGTTGCTGGATCGCATCGACCGGCTGAAGGACGAGCTGGCGCTGCTGAGAAGCAATCGCCCGCCTTCGGTTGCGTAAGGGTCGCGATGTGGAAGACGTTCAGTGGACCAAAAAGCCGCTGATGCCGACGAAGAATCCCACCACGCCGATCACCATCCCGGAATACCAGAAGCCTTTTCTTCTCGTGAGCAATGTTAGCGAGCAAATGATCAGGGCGATGTCGAGGATTACTTCGCCGGAGTCGAAGCGGTCTTCCCGCCGGGAGACTACCGCGCGCTCGCCTTCGAATTCCTTGGCTTTTTCCAGGATCTGTTCCTTGTCACTCTCGTAGCGCTCGATTTCCTTCAGGTATTTCTCGCGGAAGGCCGCGGCTTTTTCTTTATCCGCGGTCGTCAGGACTGCGAGTAAATCCGCATCGATCTGCATCTGATGTTGGCGGTTATTCTTGGCCTGGTAATATCCCCACTGGTCGGTGGCCTGGGTTTGGAGAAGCACCGCCTCGATGCTGGAGCGGTGGCCCATCAGCGTGGACATGGCGACGAGGACCGCGAGGATGGAGATCGTGATGGCGACGGGCAGCGTCCATGGCTCTTCCTCATTATGGTGAGCATGCTCTTCGAGCACTTCGTGCATCGGGGGTTCCCTCTTAGTGGTGGATTTACGCCGACGGCTAAGCCGCAATGAATTTTAGCACTTCCTGCGCGGAAGCAATTGTGCGGTCAATATCGGCGGAAGTGTGAGAGGCGGAAACAAACGCGGCTTCGAACTGGGAAGGCGCGAAAAAGATGCCGCGGTTGAGCATTTCACGGAAATAGCGGGCGTAGAGTTTCGTGTCGGACCGCTTTGCCCCGGCGTAGTTGGTAACCGGGTCCGGAGCGAAAAAGATTGTGGAGAGCGAGCCGATGCTGTTGACCTGGGCGGGGATTCCCGCGCCTGCCAGGGCGTTGCGAAGGCCATGGACGAGTTTCTTGGCAAGCGCGTTGATACTGTCGTAGACGCCGGGTTTGGCGAGTTCGTTGAGCGTGGCAATCCCGGCGCTCATCGCGAGGGGATTGCCGGCGAGCGTGCCCGCCTGATAGACAGGGCCCAGCGGAGCGACATTGTTCATTAATTCCGCGCGGCCACCGTACGCGGCTACCGGCACGCCGCCGCCGATTATTTTTCCCATGGTGGTCAGGTCGCCTTCAACACCGAGAAGTGTCTGCGCGGAGCCGTTGTGAAGGCGAAAGCCGGTGATGACCTCATCGATGATGAGCAGGGCGCCATGCTTGCGCGTGAGGTCGCGCAGGCCTTGCAGAAAGCCTTCTTTCGGCAGAACGACTCCCATGTTCGCGGCTATCGGCTCGACGATTACGGCGGCAATTTTGTCTTTGTGTTCGTTGAAAAGCTTTTCGACGCCTTCGAGGTCGTTGTATGGAACATTCAACGTAAGCGCGGCCAGCGCCTGGGGAACCCCGGGACATTCGGCGATGCCGAGCGTGGCGAGCCCGGAGCCTGCTTGTGACAAAAAGCTGTCGGCATGGCCGTGATAGCAACCTTCGAACTTGATGATGAAATCGCGTTTGGTAACGCCGCGCGCGAGCCGGACGGCGCTCATGGTGGCTTCCGTACCGCTCGAAACGAAGCGCACCTTTTCGATAAATGAGATGGCTTCGGTGATCAGCGTGGCGAGTTGCAATTCCAGTTCAGTGGTCACGCCGAAACTTGTGCCGCGCCGCGCTTGCTCCGCGATGGCCGCGCTGACAGCGGGATGCGCATGGCCCAGAAGCATTGCGCCCCACGAGCAGACGTAATCAAGGAGTTGGTTTCCGTCGGCATCGTAAAGATATTGGCCGCTTCCCTTTTCGATGATCAGCGGCTCGCCGCCAACGGAACGAAACGCGCGAACGGGACTGTTGACGCCGCCGACGAGAACTTTTTCCGCCTTTTCAAAAATTTCACGCGAACGGCGGCGTTCGGGTTTTGCCTGGGCTTGTGTCGCACTCATCGGGGCACCTTTTTTCGGAACTCAGGATTTCAGCCAGCGAGCAACGTCTTTGGCGTGGTAGGTCAGGATAATGTCGGCTCCGGCGCGCTGGATGCCAGTCAAAATTTCAAGGACCACGCGCTTTTCCTCGATCCATCCCTTTTGCGCCGCGGCTTTCACCATGGCGTATTCACCGCTGACGTTGTAAGCGCCGACGGGCACGTCGAAGCGTTCGCGAACCGCTCGAATGATGTCGAGATACGGCAGCGCGGGCTTTACCATCACGATGTCGGCGCCTTCTTCAAGATCCAGCGCGACTTCTTTCAACGCTTCGCGCGCATTTGCCGGATCCATCTGGTAGCTGCGCCGGTCGCCGGATTTCGGCGCGGAATCGGCGGCCTCGCGGAACGGGCCGTAAAAACCCGAGCAGTATTTCGCGGCGTAGGCAAGAATTGGAATGTTTTCGAACTTGTGGCCGTCGAGAAGGGTGCGGATTGCGGCCACGCGGCCGTCCATCATGTCGGAGGGAGCGACGACGTCCGCGCCGGCACGGGCGTGCGACAACGCCTGTTGCGCCAGGATTTCCAGCGTCGGGTCGTTCAGGATTTCGCCGTGCTCCACAACTCCGCAGTGGCCGTGGTCAGTGTACTCGCACAAACAGACGTCGGTTATTACCAGGAGATTCAACTTCGCGCTCTTAATGGCCTCGATTGCTTTTTGCACTACGCCCGTTTTCGCGGTCGAGCTTGTTCCCCGGGCATCCTTGCTTTCGGGCAGACCAAAAAGAATGATCGCCGGGATGCCCAGCGATTCCACTTCGCGGCATTCTTCGACGATCTGATCCACCGACTGCTGGTAGACCCCAGGCATGGAGATGACTTCCTTGCGGACTTTCGTGCCGGGACAAACAAACATCGGGTAGACGAAGCCGGCGGTGGTGAGGCGCGTCTCGCGGACCAGTCCGCGCAGGGCTTCCGTGCGACGAATGCGGCGGGCGCGATGAATGGGGAAACTCATCCTTGTTTTGCTCCCGCAGGCTGTTGTTGGCCTGCCTTTGCGAAATGTTCTGCCAGCGAGGAAACGGCGGCGGCAACTGTGGTATCCGCAGCTAGAAGGATCCGCTCCACGCCCTCCGCCTTTAACGCGTTTTCGCTGACAGGGCCGATCGCGACGAAAATCGCCCGGTGGCTGAGTTCTCTGAATCGTAACGGGCCGAGCAGATCGCACAGATGATGCACCGCCGAAGGGCTGAAAAACAGAATTGCGTCCGCGTTAGCGCGAAGAACAGAATCCTGCGCCTCGGGCGAATCCGAATTTGGCGAGACTGTCTTGTACGCGACCACTGGCGTGACTTGCCACCCGTGAAGATTCAATGCTTCGATCAGGTCCGGATTGGCTCGATCGCTGCGCGGCAGAAAAACCCGCTTCATTTGTGTTTCAGCGGAAAGGTCTTCAGCCAAGGCAACGCCTGTGTGAATTCGGGAAATGAAATGAACGGCGAGGCCTGTGCCGGCGACCGCTTCTGCTGTTGTCGGGCCGACGGCGGCAACTTTCACCCCGTCAAAAACTTGAGCAAGCGGGATATTCAGAACCTCGCAACGCTGCCGCACCGCACGTAAAGCATTTTGACTGGTAAAAAACACCCAATCGAATCGAGCGGAATTCTTCAGGCAGGCATCGAGTTCCGCGGGATTCTCCGCAGGTGCGAATGCCACCAGCGGAAGCAAAACCGGTTCGGCGCCGGCAGCGCGCAGCGCATCGACGAGCGAATTGCTCTGCTCCCGCGCGCGCGTTACCACAATGCGCTTCCCTGCCAGCGGCTTGTGAAACTTTTCACCCACGGGCGCGCTGCACCTCTTCCAAAATATTTCGTGCGCCGCCCTCGGCAAGCACGCGCGCCAGATGTTCGCCAAGTTGCGCGGCCTGATCCGTGGGCGCCGAGGCTTTTTCCCGCACATATTGCGTGCCATCCACGGAACAAACCACGGCTTCCATCACAAGTTCGGCGCGCTCCATGCGCGCCCATGCGCCGATAGGCACCTGGCATCCGCCCTGCAAGGCGGAGAGCAGCGCGCGCTCCGCAATAATCGCTGTGCGTGTTTCCATATCGTTGAGCTTCGACAAAACTTCGTCGGCGTCGCGATCGCTTACGCGCGATTCAATCGCTATTGCGCCCTGGCCCACGGCCGGCAGGGAGATTTCGGTCGAAAGGGGCTCGGTGATTTTCTGACCCCAGCCCAGGCGGTCCAGGCCCGCTTTCGAAAGCACAATGGCGTCGTACTCGCCGCTCTCCACTTTGCGCAAACGGGTGTCCACGTTGCCGCGCAGTTCGCGCAGGTCCAGGTCGGGGCGAAAGTGGCGGAGTTGCGCTTGCCGGCGCAGGCTGCTGGTGCCCACCCGGCCGCCCTGCTTCAGATTCGCGAGCAGCGCTCCGGTGTTCGAAATGAGGCAATCGCGCACATCATCGCGGCGGCAGACCGCGGGAAAATGCAGCCTCCCGGGCGTATCCGTAGGTATGTCTTTCACGCTGTGTACCGCCAGATCGATGCTTTCCTCGAGCAGCGCTTCTTCCAGTTCCTTGATGAAGATTCCCTTCCCGCCGATCTGCGTCAAGGAAGCCTGCTGCATTTTGTCGCCGGATGTCCTGATGATGATAATTTCGGCTTCGACTCCGGTGAGCTGAAATAGCTGCTTCCGGACGAATTCGGCCTGCCAGCGGGCCAGGATACTGCCTCTTGAACCGATGCGAAGGGGCTTCACGATTTCTCCCGGTCGGATAAGTACAAATCCCGAATGGCTTCGACGTTTTGAATCTTGCGGCGCAACTCTTTCTCTGTGCGCAAACGCTCAGCCGGATGCAGCAGTAATTGTTCGATCAATTCGTCCATAAGAGCGCCGATTTTCTCGCGGTCTTCTCCGCTGAAATGATTCATGCCGGCGAGGCGCTCCTGAAGGAAATCGGCGCGGCGCTGTTTCAAGCAGTCTCGAAGCGTTTCGAGCACGCCGGTCAACTCGACGCTGGCCTGCCAGGAGATGAACTTGGCGACGTGATCTTCCACCAGCGATTCCGCCTTAGGCACTTCGCTTTGCCGAGCGTCACGATTCTGCTTCACGATTTCGGCCAAGTCATCCATCGAGTACAGATAGACGTTATAAATGTCGGCCACCGCAGGGTCAACATTGCGAGGCATGCCGAGGTCCATCAAGAACAGGGCGCGATTTCCCCGTGAGGCCATGGCTCGTTCGACCATAGGCCTGGTCACAACAAAGTCCTGCGCGCCGACGGCAGACACGATGACGTCGGGAAATTTCAGAGAGGTGTCCCACTCACCCCATTCAAGGACCTTGCCATCGTACTGCCGGGCTAACTCCTCCACTTTTTCCCGCGAGCGGTTCATCAGATAGAGATTCTTGATTTTGCGGTCGCGCAACTGGGAAACAACCTGCTCGCTGATGGGGCCCGCGCCCAGAACGAGCGCGCTGCGATCCTGGAGCTTCCCGAAAATGCGCTCGGCCAGTTTTATGCCGGCGGAAGCCACACCCATCGGACGCGTGCCCAATTCGGTTTCCGCGCGCACGCGCTTGCCGATTTCCAGAGCGCCCTGGAACAGACGGTTTAGTACCGGGCCGGTTACGTGGCATTCGTGGGCGCGCAAGTAGGCATCGCGGACCTGGCCGAGGATCTCCGCTTCACCCAGCAGCATCGATTCGAGTCCCGCGGAAACGCGGAACAAGTGGCGCACTGCATCGTGATCGTAGTGGTGATAAAGAGAGGGATTCAGCTGGTCGGGCAGCACTTCGTGAAATGTGCTGAGAAAAGACGAGAGTGCGCCAGCCGATTCGTGATTGGCATTGGCATGGACGCCATAAACCTCGCTGCGATTGCAGGTGGAAAGCACCAGTGTCTCTTCCAGAATTCCGCGAGAGCGCAGCTCTTCCGAAGCCCGTTGCGCCTGCTCGCCGGAGAACGACACCTTTTCCCGCACCTCAATGGGCGCCGTGCGGAAGTTCAGGCCAACGAGTACGATCTCCATGCTGCGCGAAGCGCGCTCCTAAAAATACCGGTGATGCGCCGAAAGAAAGAGGTTCACGACCGTAAAGCTGAGCACCACGAGAACAAAATTGAACACGCACAGTTTGGAGGCACGCGCGCCCCTCCAGGCCGTGGTGCGTGCCAACTGGAAATAGGCCGCATAAAGCAGCAGCACCACCAGGGTCACTATGTACTTGGGATCGAAATACCCGTGCTGACCCGCCTGGCGGTCGACGGCAAGGAATCCCAACGCTGTGCCGACGGCGATGGTGACCAGTCCGACCAGGACGCTGGTGTGGCTCATGCGCTCAAGGAGTTCCAGCGAAGGCAGCCGCCAAACGATGTCGCCCAGTTTTCGGATCCTCAGCAGGCGCTCTTCCCCGAGAAACATCAGGCTGAGAACGCAGGAGAGCGCAAATCCCGCGTAGGCCAGGATGCTCAGGGTGACGTGCAGGGCGAAAACGACGCCATGCACCTGAAGGGGAGGGGCAGGATGTTCGGGCGCGAAGGTCGCAGCCAGAAAAAAGGCCAGGATGATGGGGACTACGAAGGCGCCGACGGTGCGCTGGCGGTGGTAGATTTCGAGGCAAAGGTAAGTGACGGCGAGGAGCCAGCCGAAGAGCGACATGGAGCCTTGAAGGTCGTGATACGGGACAGAATGCGTGGCCCTAGCGCGACCCAAAAGGGCCACGTAATGGCACGCTAAACCCATGAACATCAGTACAGTGGCAAGCCTCCCAATAACCTCTTTGCCGGTATAAAGGAAGCCCATGTACAGGCCCATGCTCAGGAGATACGCCAACACCGTCAAAATGACGAACAGCTGATTCATCGGCTCGAGTCCTTGCCGAGCGTGGACGCAGAGGCGATGTGCTCGACCCCTGGCCTGCGCGGCATCTCAGATAGGCTCAGTATAGCGTAGTCGCTGGTATGTTCCATTCGCTCCGCAATCTCAACTGTGGACAAAGTTTACGTTCACGCGCACAGGCGTGTTGTGAGGCACTTCACAAGGCCGGAGCGATGTAGCTCAGGCCTTTGAGGCCTGAGGGTTACCGCTACGAAGACGCGATCTTGCCGGCGCTCACCCCTCAAGGCGTGAGCTAGAGGAATTCGAAACTATCGACTCGCGACAACGTATGAGGAGATGTTCAGTTTTCCTTGGCTGTGACGAGTAACCTTATCTTCCAGGGCGGGAATCTGGCAGATTTGTTATTCTGTGGCTCTGGAGCTTATGGCAAATCTGGCCCCTGTAATAACCCGCAAGGAGATGTTTCTCCGCGCCGCACGGTGCGAACCCGTTCCGCGGCTCCCTGTCTGGATGATGAGGCAGGCGGGGCGCTACCTGCCTGAATACCAGGAAATAAGAGCAAAACATTCGTTTCTGGAAGTTTGCAAGACGCCTGACCTGGCGGTGGAAGTCTCGATGCAGCCGTTTCGGCGGCTCGGCGTAGACGCGATCATCATCTTCTCTGACATTCTCATCCCTGCGGAAGCAATGGGCTTGGCACTAGAGTTGGAAGACAAAGGGCCCAATCTGCCGGAGCCGGTCCGCACGGAAGCCGATGTTCGCAAGCTGCACATCTTCGATCCGGAAATGGAGACTGGCTTCCTGATGGAGGCGTTGCGGCGCACCGTAAAACAGGTGGGGCCGGACGTTCCCGTGCTGGGCTTTGCCGCTTCGCCGTGGACGCTGGCGTGTTACATGGTGGAAGGACGAACGAAGGAAGGCTTCGCGACAGTGAAGAATTTTCTCTACAGCGAGCCGAAGGTGTTTCGCGAGTTGTTGCACAAAATCGCGCACGCGACCATTCTTTACCTGAAGGCCCAGATTGCCGCGGGCGTCTCCGCCGTGCAGTTGTTTGACACCTGGTGCGGCGAACTGGATTTGAAGGACTACACGGAATTCGTGCTCCCCGCGGTACAGGAAATTATCAACGGGCTTGGGAATAAAGTGCCGGTGATTTACTACACCAAGGCTTCGCATCATCTGTTGCCCGCGGTGGTTCGCGCCGGCGCCAATGTTTTGAGCGTGGACTGGCGCATTCCCCTTGCCGAAGTTCGCAAACTGGCCGGGCCGCGCGTGGCGCTGCAAGGCAATCTCGATCCAGCGATTTTGTTTGCGCCCGCGGAGAAGATCCGGCACGCCACATTGGACATCGCCGCCGAGCTTTCCGGCCACGGACACATTCTGAATCTTGGCCACGGAATTTTGCAGCATACTCCCGTGGAAAATGCCCAGTTGTTCATTCACACCGGCCAGCAAGCCGCGCTTCAGCAAGCGCAGCCGGCGGTGCAAACGCGCGGTTAAGGGGAGGAGGCTAGCGCCGTGTCGAGCATGAATCCATCGTTGCGGGAGATGCAGGAAGAACTCTCCGTGGGAGAGGAGTTCGTTACCCGCTACAATCGCCCTGGACCCCGCTATACCAGCTACCCCACGGCCCCGGTGTGGAACGACGCCTACGGCCCGAACGACTTCGAGGCGGCGATGCAAACCGCCGAAGCGAAGCTCAGCCCCGTTTCGCTATACATGCATCTTCCCTTCTGTGAAAGCCTGTGCCTGTTTTGCGCGTGCAACGTAATCATCCGCAAGGACAAGAGCGGCACGCCTCCATACCTGAGCACTCTGAAAAAAGAGATCGACCACATCGCCAGCCGGGTTTCGCGCGACCGGCAGGTTTCGCAATTCCACTGGGGCGGCGGAACGCCCACCTATCTCACTCCCGACCAGATTGAGGATTTATTCGTCTATACGCGGGAGCTCTTCAATTTTGCACCCGACGCGGAGATCGGCATCGAAGTCGACCCACGGGTTACATCGCGCGCCCATCTGGAAATCCTGCGCAAGATGGGTTTCAACCGCCTGAGCATGGGCGTCCAGGATTTCAAGGAAGACGTGCAGAAGGCCATCCACCGCATTCAGCCCTACGAACAGACCCGCGACTTGATTGCAATCGCGCGCGAACTCGGATTCGATAGCATCAACGTGGATTTGATCTACGGCCTGCCTTATCAGACCGCGGAAAGCTTTGCGCACACGGTCGAGCAGATTGTCAGCCTGTCGCCCGACCGCATCGCCATGTTCAGCTACGCGCACGTGCCGTGGCTCAAGAAGCAGCAAGGCTCATTCGTGGGGCACCTGCCGGAGGGCATGAAGAAGTTTGATATTTTCCGCAGCGGCCTGCTGAAATTCCTGGAGGCGGGATATCTCTACATCGGCATGGACCATTTCGCGAAGGAAAACGACGAACTAGCCGTCTCGCAGCGCAACCGTACGCTGCACCGCAATTTCCAAGGTTACACCACGAAAGCCGGTGCGGATCTCTATGGCATGGGCATCACCGCCATCAGCGGCATCCAGGAAACCTACGCGCAGAACCACCGCGACCTGCCTTCCTGGGAAAAAGCCGTGCAGGAGCGAGGCATCGCCACGATGCGCGGCTACCGGCTTTTGCAGGACGACATCATTCGCCGCGAAGTGATCAGCCGCCTGCTGTGCCATACCGTGATCGTGAAAGACGAAATTTCGGAGAAGTTCGGCATCCATTTCGATGAATACTTCGCCCCGGAACTCGAACACCTGAAAGCCCCGCAGGAAGACGGCCTGGTCGTCATCAACGACAAAGAAATCCGCACCGCGTGGCTAGGACGCATTTTCATCCGCAACCTGGCGATGGTGTTTGATCCGTATCTGGAGAAGCAGCAGTTGGCGGCGCGGCCGCTCTTTTCGAAGACCCTTTAGCCTCGGCAGGGGCCACACGCATGTCTAATCGGGTTGAAGCTCTGGTTGTGGGCGCGGGAATTTCCGGGCTCGCGACGGCCTACGGCTTGCAGAAGGCCGGAATCGCCATTCGCGTGATAGAAGCGGCGGCTCGCCCTGGCGGCGTGATTCAGTCGGTGAAGCGCGACGGGTATCTCGTGGAGTGCGGGCCACAAAGCTTCAGCGGCAACGGTTCGATATCCGCCATGTGCCGCGACCTCGGAATCCTGGAAGAGCGCGTCCTCGCGAATCCCATAGCTCCGCGCTTCGTCCTGATTGATGGGAAACTGCGGAATGTTCCGATGGGTCCGGGCCTGCTGGCCTCTTCCTTCATGAGCGGCGGGACGCGCACGGCAATCCTTCGCGACATTTTGGGTAAAAGCGAATCTCCCGAGCCCGACGAATCGGTGGCGGAGTTCGTTCGCCGCAAGTTTTCCGCGACGCTGCTCGATCGCCTGGTGGGCCCGTTCGTTTCCGGCATTTATGCCGGCGACCCGGAGAAATTGAGCCTCCGCGCGGCGTTCCCGATTCTGTATGAAGCGGAAAAAGCCGCGGGAAGCGTAACTCGCGGCGTCTTCAAGGTAATGAAGCAGCGCAAATCGTCAAACGGGACACGGCCGCAAACGCCGCGGGAAAAGGCGACGCTGCAGACGTTTCGCGATGGGAACGAGACCCTTATTCGCGCCATCGCTGGGCGGCTGGCGGAACGTTTGACCTGCGGCATGGAAGTTACGCGGGTTGAAACTCTCGACACCCGCCAGGAACCCAAGGCGGCGCGTTTTCGCGTGAGGTTGCGCGGCACAAGAGGCGAAGAGACCGTGGACGCGGAACGATTGATCGTTTCGGTGCCGACGGAAATCGCGGGAAGGCTGCTGGAACCGCTAGATTTAGGCTTCGCCGCACAACTCAGCGCGATTGGGTATTCAGGCGTTGCGGTGGTTTCGCTCGGCTATCGCAAGGAGGATGTCGGCAACAACTTGGCAGGCTTTGGTTTCCTCGTGCCGCGTTCTTCCGGCCTCGGCATCCTCGGAACGGTCTGGAACTCTTCTCTTTTTCCCGGCCGGGCGCCGCAAGGCGAAGCGCTGCTTACCAGTTTTGTAGGGGGCGCGACAAATCCCGGCGCCCTCGCCAAATCGCCGGAACAGCTTGCGGCCCAGGTTCACCGCGAGTTGACGCCCTTGCTGGGCCTGCGCAAGGAACCGGTCTTCACCAACGTGACGCTCTGGCAGCGGGCGATTCCGCAATACAACCTCGGCCACACGGTGCGGATTGCCGCGCTGGAATCTTTGCGCATCCGCTATCCGGGTCTCTATTTTTCCGGAAATTACCTCAGCGGTCCCGCCATCGGCACTTGCGTGGAACACGCCCTGAAAGTCGCCGACGAAGTCCGCGTCAGCTTCGCCAATTAGCCTTTTTCTCTTTGCCGGTGGGCCAGGCGGATCTCCCTGCGTTTCGCGGCTTCCTTCCAGCGGCGCCTTTCTTCGGCGGTCTTCAGAATCAGCGGCGGCACAGGCCTGGGCTTGCGGGTGAACTCGTCAATGGCGACAAATGTGACAAACGCGGTGGTGGTCTGCTTGCGCTCGCCGGTCAACAGGTTCTCCGAAAACACTTCTACGCCGATTTCGAGCGACGTAGTGAACACGCGATTCACCTGCGATTTCAACATTACAATTTCGCCTAGGTTGACGGGATTCTGGAAATCGATGTAGTCCACCGAAGCGGTCACCATGTAACTGTTGGCATGCCGGCTGGCAGCCATCGCCGCCACAATATCCACCATGTGCATCACGTGCCCGCCAAGCAGTTTACCAAGCACATTGGTCTGCGCCGGTAGCACCACCTCCGCCATTTCCGATGCCGAAGCGCTGACCGGCTTGCCTTTCACTCTCCACTCATCCATCAATGCGGCTGTCGCCTTTTGCTTTGCCTTCATCGCTCTCCCTTGCGCGGCTCCTATGGCCGAACATCGCTCTACACGTATAATACGCAAGACCCCCATGACGGAACAAAACAAAAGCCGCCGGCAGAAGCTGGAACAATTCCTTGTTCAGAATCCCAACGATGCGTTTTCACGCTATGGCATCGCCCTCGAGTGTCTGCGTGAGGGCGACATTCCAGCTGCCGAGACACATTTCAAAACCCTGCTGGACACAAATCCTGATTACGTTCCGGGTTATCAGATGTATGCGCAAACCCTGGCGCAACACAACCGAGCGGAAGAAGCGAAAGGTCTTCTGAGCAGGGGCATTGCGGCGGCTAATCGGCAGGGCAATCAGCATGCCCGATCCGAAATGGAAGGCTTGCTGGCTCAGCTTGAGTAGCAGGCTCGAGTTTTCGGGCCACCAGCCCATGGTCGGTACTTCGCAGTCCACCTTGAAAACTACCCACGGGTACAGCAAAAAGGTTGGAGAGTTGGGGAGGGTAAAGTACAGGTTTCGGGCGCCTGCGATTGCCCTTTCGTACCATTGCGGTGTTTGGCCCCAGCGGTAAGCTAATGAAGTTGGACCCCCCGGCCCAAAGGAGAAGAAGTGGTTAACACTCCACTCCTAAGCCGAAAAGAACAACGTGTTGCCCTGAAGATGTTCGTACAACTGAGTAGCCCGGGTAATCCGTCGTCTGAGATCGCCCCAACCATCGACATCAGTTGCCACGGCGCCCGGGTGGTGACCCGCAGACACTGGCGTCCGGACGAGCATTTGTCGGTCCGATCGATCCGAGGGAACCTATATTCCCGCGCCAGGGTGGTTCATTGCGAGCCGCACGGGGACAATTCCTTCATAATCGGAATACAAATGTATTATCCCACCGGGAACTGGACCGCACGTGACTTGACGAAAACCGCCTGACCGCCGCGTCATTTCCTTCAGGGCGCCGGGCAATGAAAGACAATTCCCGCGTTCGGTGTCGCCTGTTTTGTGGAAACTTGGTAGACGAGCGGGAGACGGGGCAACACCGCGCCTCCGTCAATGGAGATTCGCCGCAATTCGTCTGCCGTGTCTACTGCTTCGCGGCAACTTGCTTGGATTCATTCCGCGGCGCGTTCGCTTGCAGAACACCAACGAAATGGCGTGCAGCGCTAGGAACGGCCACTTTGTTCCCCAGCAGGATGGTTCTTGCCGTTATTTTGCGGCCGTATATCCGCTCATTTGCTTTTTTGTCTTGGCGAAGGGTGGAGCCCTCGAGGGAAATGCCCGCAAATAGTCCGCGAGAACGCGAATAGCTGAGGATCTCGGCGCGCATCCAGAGATCAGTGTTCGCGGAAGCATCGCGCCCTACGGGGCCCGCAGCGGCAGACGCGTCGCCACCCAGCTTGATCCGGCTGCTAAGGATGGAAGCTGCGCCTCTCTGGTTCATGACCAGGAGGATCAGGTCAGTGGCCTCGCCACCGATTTGCATTCCGATGCTATCGCCTTCGAGGGCATACATAGCAGGAGCGCCCCAAGGCCCATTGAATTCCTTGCCCGTCCGGCAAACCATCGCGCCGCGGCCATATTCCTTGCCCATACCGAAGGCCAATTTCAATACGGAGGGGAACACGATCACGCACTCCGCTTTATCCAACACCTGCCGGGGCAGATTGTCCGGGATGTTCAGGACTTCCTGCATGACATCGCCGCAATTTTCCAGGCGTTTTGTTTCTTTCGTGGCGGCGTACACCGCGCCTGCCGCTAACGAAAGGCACACCCCAATTACAAGAGATCGTTTCATGGCTCACCTCGGTAAGCAGAACTGTTTCGCTAACGTTGAGCTTCGCCCTAAACTCTCACTGGGCGAGTCACATCGGCCGGCTGGATTGAGCCCGGCCTCTGGGTGATTGCTTCGACCGGCACAACCGTCTTTTTCTCTGCACCCCAATCCTAGTCGCCACCGCGCAGCTTGTCTGTGCACTTGTACACACTCCGGCGAAGGGGGCCTCCGCGCACCTGGCCTGTTTACGCAAACCTTCCGCGCTTCACCCTTTTTTCGTGGCTCTGCTATCATGAGCTTCTGTAGCCATGCGGCCAGATCGCATACCGCTGTTTCCTCTGAACGTCGTACTTTTCCCCGGCGAAGAGCTTCCCCTGCATATTTTCGAACCGCGCTACCGGAGGATGGTGCGCGAGTGCCTGGACGGCCGGTCGCCCTTTGGTATGTTGCTGGCCATGGATGACGGCATTACTCGTGTAGGCTGCACCGCGGAGATTCTCGAAGTGGTCAAGCGCTATCCGGATGGCAGGATGGACATCATCACCGTTGGCCGCGATCCTTTCCGTATCGTGGAACTGTTCACCGAGGATCCATTGCTCGAAGGCCAGGTCGACTACCTTGAAGACCGCGAAGCTCCTCTGGAAGCCAAGTGCAGACGCAAATTGATCGAGGAATACGAGACCTGCCACACGCTGCTCTTCAACAGTCTTCCGCGCGACGTCGAAGAATCCCCCGACGGCGTGCTTTCCTACGCCATCGCCTCCACTTTGCCGATGGATTTGCTGTGCAAGCAGCAGATCCTTGAGTTGCGCACCGAGAACGAACGGCAGGAAAGACTGCTCAGGTACCTCTGCGACTGGGCGCCGCATCTACTCAAAGAGAAGGCAATGCGACAAAGTGCCGGAGGAAATGGGCACGGATTGAATTAGCAGTGCGCGGATTGTGGTTAACGATCCGCAGACAGGGATTTCATGACGCCAAGTACCCAAGGTCATTCCGCAGGACATCCGAAACCCCGCACCATTGGTGAATTGAAGCGCATCCCCGACTTCGACTCCCGTTCCGCAGGTGTTTCCGTGAAGAACGAGATGCGCCGCAATTTGCTACGGGACATTGAACGCAATGAGCCGCTGTTCCCCGGCGTGCATGGCTACGAAGACACCGTGATTCCGCAGCTCGTGAATGCCCTGCTCTCGCGCCACAATTTTATTCTGCTGGGATTGCGCGGCCAGGCCAAGAGCCGGATTTTGCGCGGCCTTCTGCAGTTCCTGGACCCGGAAATTCCGGTAATTGCCGGCTGCGAAATCAACGACAATCCGTTGCAACCCATCTGCCGCGGCTGTCGCGAACGCGTAGCCGCTGAAGGCGACAATACGCCGATCGCGTGGCTCCCGCGCGACCAGCGTTACGTCGAGAAACTCGCCACGCCCGACGTCACCATCGCCGACATCATCGGCGACGTGGACCCGATTCGCGCCGCGCGCGGCGGCCGCGACCTTTCCGACGAGCTCACCATCCACTACGGCCTGCTGCCCCGCGCCAATCGCGGCATCTTCGCCATCAATGAACTCCCCGACCTTGCCGGGAAAATCCAGGTGGGATTGTTCAACATCATGCAGGAGGGCGACATCCAGATTAAGGGCTATCCGCTGCGCCTTCCGCTGGATGTGCTGCTGGTCTTTTCCGCGAATCCCGAGGACTACACAGCGCGCGGCAAGATCATCACGCCGCTGAAAGATCGTATCGGCGCCGAAATCCGGACACACTACCCTTCGACCGTCGAGGAAGGCATTGCCATCACCACGCAGGAAGCGTGGACCGCTCGCGATTCCGGTATCAATGCAGAGGTGCCCGACTACCTGCGCGAAGTGGTGGAAGAGATTGCCTTTCAGGCGCGCGAGGACAAGCGCGTGGACCGGCGCTCCGGCGTCAGCCAGCGGCTGCCGATTACCACGCTCGAAAGCCTGGTCAGTAGCGCGGAGCAGCATGCCGCGCGCGCCGGGGAACGCCACACGGTTGCCCGCATCGCCGACCTTTACGCCGCGCTCCCTTCAATCACCGGGAAAATGGAATTGGAATACGAGGGAGAACTGAAAGGAGCGGAGGTGGTGGCGCGCGAACTGATTCGCACCGCCATCGGGCGCGTATTCTCGAAATATTTTGGAGAAGTCAGCTTTCAGCCGGTGGTGCAGTGGTTCGAGGCCGGCGGCGAGCTGAAGATTCCAGACCTTATCTCGACCGGGCAACGCTACCAACAGCTTGCGAAGGTGCAGGGATTGCTCGAGCACGTTGCAAAGCTCGGCGTCATCAATCGAAAGGATGAGGCACATGCAGCTGCGGCCGCCGAAATGATTTTGGAGGGCCTTTGGGCGCACCGCCGGATCGGCCGCAGCGAAGAGCGCGGCTTCTATGCGGAAAAACAGCGCCAGCAGGAGCCGCGCGAATCCGTCAGCCGCCCGCGCCGGAATTACAACTGACGACCCGGCGAAGGATCTCAACTGCACCGCGAGCACTGTAGTGGCCGGTCTTTAGACCGGCCAGCCCAGCAACAACGGACCATAAGGAGTGCGAGGGCCACGCAATGAAGGTAATCAAGTACGGAAAATACATAGGCGAGCCCGCGGACGTCATCGACCTGGACGAGTTGATGAAACGCCTGGGGGATTTTCTTCTGCAGAGCGGCTTCGAATCGCAGTTCTACGGACTTTCCGAGATGGACGCTTCGCATTCGATGGAGGCCCTGCGCGAGGCGATCCTGCGCGCGCTCCAGGAAGGCGACCTCTTCCCCGAAGACGCCATGAGCGACGAACTGCGCGAGATGCTTCAGGACCCCGGCGCGCTGAACAACGAGGAGATTCGCGACCTGATCAATAAACTGGTGGAACGCATGACGCAGGAGGGCTACATCAATCCACAACAGCCCCCGCAAGTGACGCCTCCTCCACAAAACACGCCGGGAGGGCAACTGGGCCAGCCGCGGGACATCGACACGGAGGCCCGCTTCGAAATTACCGACAAGGCCATCGATTTTCTCGGTTTCAAGACGCTGCAGGACCTGCTCGGCTCGCTGGGCCGGAGCAGCTTCGGGCGACACGACACGCGCGACTTGTCCACTGGCGTGGAGTCCGGCGGTATTTCTCGCCCCTACGAATTCGGCGACGTGCTGAACCTGGACATCAGCGAGACGCTTTCGAACGCGATTCGCCGCGAAGGCGCGAAAGTTCCCCTGCAGATGGAATATCGCGACCTGATGGTCCACCAGTGCGAATACCACTCTTCCTGCGCGACGGTTTTGCTGCTCGATTGCAGCCACAGCATGATTCTTTATGGCGAGGACCGCTTCACGCCCGCCAAGCGCGTGGCCATGGCGCTATCGCACCTGATCCGCACGCAATATCCCGGCGACACCCTCAACCTGGTCCTGTTTCACGATTCGGCCGAGGAAGTTCCACTCGGGCAGCTCGCCCGCGTGCAGGTCGGCCCCTACTATACGAACACGCGGGAAGGCTTGCGGATGGCCCAGCGGATTCTGCTCCGCCAGCGAAAGGACATGCGGCAGATCGTGATGATCACGGATGGGAAGCCTTCTGCCTTGACACTGGAAGACGGGCGGATTTATAAAAACGCCTTCGGGCTGGATCCATTCGTCGTGGGCGAGACGCTGGAGGAAGTGAACAAGTGCAAGCGCGCCGGCATCATGATCAATACGTTCATGCTGGCCACGGATTACAGCCTGGTGCAGTTCGTGCAGAAAATCACGCAGATGTGCAAGGGTAAGGCGTATTTCACCACGCCCTATAATCTCGGCCAGTACCTGCTGATGGACTACATGCAGAGAAAAACGAAAACGATTCACTGACTTTCTGGCACAATTCGGCTTTCATCTGCTGCGCTGGACTTTTTCATGTCGTTATCGCACAAATTTTCGAGATGGATCGGGTGGGAGGCACCCTTGACCACTATCACCATGGGACACGTTGCACCGGGATTTAGCCTGAAATCGCTGGATGGCAAGGAGTGCGAGCTTGGAAAATTGTTGGAGAAAGGCCCGGTGGTCGTCGCCTTCTTCAAGATTTCGTGCCCCGTGTGCCAGTTCACCTTTCCCTATCTGCAGCGGCTCGCAGAACGATACTCAGGCGACTCGGCGACGGTCATTGCCGTGTCGCAGGACGACGCGCGCGGCACGAAAGAGTTCAATCGGGAATATGGAGTGACGTTTCCCGTCCTTCTGGACGAACCGAGCTACCCGGTCTCCAATGCCTACGGCCTCAGCATGGTGCCCACGATTTTCCTGATCGAGCCGGATGGTAAGGTGAAGATCAGTTGCATGGGCTTTGACAAAGGAGATGTGGAGAAGATCGCCGCCGAACTTTCCCAGCCCCGGAAAATCGTCGCGGCCCCGCTTTTTCGTCCGGATGAAGTGATCCCGGCACAAAAACCTGGATGAAGCTCGAAAAACTAGGTCCGGTCGGGACCTGCCGCAAATCGCAAGACTTCATCTTTAAGCCAACTGGCACCGCTCAGTCCAATTGCTGAAGCAGGTCCGGCTTGTGTTTCTCAGGCTTTCTTCGCTTGTCGGGAATAACGCGGGTGCCGGCCGGCGCCAGGCCGGACTTGCGGGCACGCCGCCGCGCCTCGGTTCCCTTCTCCAATCGCTTTTTCTTTCGCTTCACCATTTCAATTCGTTTTCGCCACAATCTCCGCAACCGCCCGCCAGCCCTGATCGATGGCTTCATTCGTGTACGCGAACATACCCGCATCCGAGTTGGCGATGTGAATATTTCCAAAGGGCCGGCGGCCGATTTCGTGGGGCGCTTGTCCCGCGGGCCATTCCGGATCGAACAGCGACATATATTCGTACGAATAGCCGTGCGGCCACCGGTTGACGGTAATGGCTTCAATGTCTCGCGCGGGCTCGAATCCGCCGTCGCTTAGTGCCCGGGCAAGCTGGTCGCGAATCGCGCGTTCGAAAGTTTCGAAAGTTGTTGCATATAGTTTCCCGCGTCCTGCCCGCTGCATCTCGCGAGCGTTCGCGCCCGGGCCCACTGGCACATGCTGCATGTGAAGGACGCAGGGCTCCTCAGGCTTCCGCGTGAATTCGTAGCCGCCCATGCTTACGGGAAAATCCATTTCAATGCCCGTGAACATGCAGCCCGGCGAATAAACTCGATAAGTCTTGAGCTTATCCAGCGCCTTCCAGTTGCGAAGCTGTACGTTCGTATAAACCAAAGGCACCTTCACGTTGTACGCCAATCCCGTCTTCTGCGCTTCCGGCATCTCCGGGCACATGTAGGGAATGAGCATGTTCCAGCAGGCCAGGATGCACGCCCGGCCCAGCACAGTGCGGGCCTCTCCTCCACGCACATAGGTAACTTCCACGCCATTCGGATGGGCCACGTCGCCAAGATTGCGCGCGTGCACCGCCGTTGAATTCAGCCGGATCCGAACCGGCGCGTTTTCCTGGTCCAATTTCGCGTAATCGAATTTCGCCAGGACCACATCCTCCATCGTATTGCCCGGCGCGATCCCCGGCACCAGCGAACGCACAAGCAGCCGCGCGATAGAAGCGTTCCCATCCGGAAAGTGATAGATGTAGGGCTCGTCGTCCTGTCGCGTAACTTCCAGCCCGATTCCCGGGCCGTCGTGATCCGCGATGCCCAACCCGTCAAATCCGGGCAACTCGCCGAGGCCCGCCATGTCGCCGGCAGGAACCGCGTCGATCCCGACCCCGTAGAGCCCGTGCATCGAAGGCTTGAAGTAAGGAATCAAGTCCGGAGTCAACTTCACGTTTTTCAGCAGATAGTCCTGATAGCTGGTCTTCGCGAGATACGCTTTTTTCGCGGCCGCGTCCATCCCCGCGAGATAATCCACTTTCCCCGTGCACAGACGGACGAGATCTTTTTTCGCCGCGTCGGAGAGCGGCGCGTTTACAAGAAATTCCGGCGTTGGCACCTGCATGTGGCCGTTGTAACCGCGCAGCAGGCGGTCCGCGCCAAAAGTCTCCTTGTCGAAGAAAACAGCCTGGCCCATTCCGCGCTTCGAATAAAATGTCCGGTCGTTGTACGTTTCGAAGCGCTTCGCTTCGATGCCCAACTCCGTGAATAAACGTTTCGCCTGGGCGCTATACAAATTGGGGCCGGCGATTGCCTGCGTTCCGCCGTAGCCGATCAGGGTTTTCCCGCCGCTGGTGAATTCGTTTCGCTTTGCATGGCCGCCGAAATCGTCATGATTGTCGAGGATGAGAATGCGCGCGCTGTCGCCGGCCTGCTGGCGATAAAAATGCGCCGCAGCCAGGCCGCTGATGCCGCCACCCACGATAACCAGGTCGTAGGTTTCCTTATCCTTCGCGGCGTGGTCCCACTTCTTCCCGTCGCGCAGCGCATGCCCCGCTTCCCACGAACCATCGTGGCTGCCGCGCATTCCGGTCTTCGCGGGCGGATAGTAGCCGGGCTGCTTCTCCGGTGCATAGGGCGCATCGGCCGTGTTTAACATCTCTCCAAGAATCGTACCGGGCACAACCAGCGAAGCGCCCACGGCGACTCCCACCCCGTTCAGGAAATCACGCCGTGCAATCTTGCGGTGCATCCCCAGCTCGCGATCCTTTTTCCTCTGACTCACAATTTTCTCCAGGACGAAACCATTTGCCGCTGAACATGGCAAGCCGTACCAGTCCGCGATGACCGGTAAGAGGATATCCTAATTCGTGGCCGAGCGAAAAAATGCAGGGAGTGTTGCGCGAGCGAAATCTAGAACGTAAACGAAACTTGTAGATCGAGCCGGCGGTTATAACTCGGGTTCCCGAAAGGAGGCCTCGCCAACCCATTCGATTCTCCAAACAACGGCGATCCCAAATTGCCAATGGGCGCGGCCGGATTGACATTGTTGAAGATATTTCTTCCAATCACGCTGAAGGTCAGCGCGTAGCGACGATTTGTCGAACCCGCGTCCGCACCGCGGCCACCGCCTCCGCCGCGTCCCCCTCCTCCCGGACCCCTCCCAAAGGTTCCGCCGCCCATGCCGCCGCCTCCCCCGCCGCTTGAGGCACTTTCGAGCGTCGGGCCAAAGCCAAATGTTTTGCTGACTCTCAGGTTGAACGTGAACTGGCTCGGCCCTTCCCCAAAGTTGATGGGAATTGGCGCGGAACCAAGCGGGGCAGTCGTATCGAAGCATCCAAATTTCGTCTGGTTCGCTGGCGCACACGGCGCGAACGACGGCCGCACGTTATAGAGGTTGTCCTGGTAGGGGTCCGTGCCCGTCGTGATATTGAATGGAATTCCGGAGCTCGCGATCACAAACGGGCTCAGGCGATAACCGCGCGGCAAGCCAATCGTGCCGCCAAGAAAAAGTCGGTTGCGAATATCGAAACTCGCCCGGCCGTAATCTTCTCTCAAATCCAGGGGATTCGACGGAAAGCTGGTCACTCCCGCGGTGTCGCTATTCGCATGGTTGTAAGTGTAGTAGCCAAACAGGGAGAGCTTGGCCCCCAATTGCACGCGGCCGTTAACAATCAACTGATTCTGCTCGAAGTCCGCCGCCGACTGATATTGAAAAATATTCCCCTCGCTGGGATTCGGCCGCGCGCCGCCCGAAGCATCGTTTGCCGGAATGAACGGATTCAGGTTGTTCGTATAAAACTGGTGCACACCGCGCGAATTCAGATACGTCACAGCGATGTTCGCCGCCTTGCTCAGTTGGCGCTCCACCGTCACCCCGGTCTGAATCGTATACGGCGTGCGCAAATTGGGGTTATTGGCGTAGTCCGTGGAGACCAACGTCCCAGTCGGGAGCGGGCTGGGCAGCGGCAGAAAGAAAGCGGGATTCTGAATCTGCAACTGCTGCTGCATCGGGTTCAGAACATTGTAGCGCTGCTGTGTCTCCACGAGATCGTAGGTAAAACGGTCGTAGAATATCCCAAACCCCGCACGCAGCACTATTTTCGGCGGCTTCTTCGCGTCTCCGCCAATGCCCCAGGCCAGGCCCACGCGCGGCGCAAAATCGGACTTGTCGCTGAAATTATTCTGGGTCTCAAAGCGCAGGCCGTAGCTCAAGGTTACATTCGGCCGAACCTTCCAATCGTCCTGCACGAACAGTCCCGCATCCACCAGCGTCACCGTGGAAGGTACAACTTGAGTGCCACCGGCGGTCTGAAACGTCTGCGTGTAATAACTCGCCCCGCCGCCTTCCGCCTGAATCGTGGAGAACGGCAGACCGGCGGCAAGTCCCTCCAACGTGATCTGGTAAGCCTGAATCGGCGTGATGTTGCAAACGCCGTTTACCAACGGGTTCGGGCAAGTTGCGGCCGGCCCCTGCCGCGAACCGAACGAAAACGTTCCGTTGAAATTCCCGCTGGTCTGATCCCGGTCGTCCGTTGCCCGAATCCTTCCTCCAAACTTCCAGGAATGCTTGCGGAAATTCAGGTACGTGGTGTTCTGGTATTCGTACCGCTTTTGCAGGTCCGAGATGCCGAATCCTCCGTACCCGTTTCCCAGGAATGCGCCGCCAACATTCAACGTAGTCAATGTGCTCACCGGCGTGGTTTCGTTATCCTCGTGAATAAACTGAAATCGCGATTCGTTGATCGCATGCGCCCCAATAATCTGGGTATCCGTCGCCTGCAGGGTGTGTTCCTGACTAAAGACATTCGTACCGGTTTCCGGCAGGTTGAACTGTCCGACGCCGGTATTCGTTTCCACATCGCGGAAATACTGGTAGCGCACGGTCAGCGTGTTATTCGGCGTGAGTTGGTAGTCAATCCGCGGGCTCAGATTGGTACGCGTTTGTGGAGCGGTGATCGCCGCGCTGTAGGAGGGGATGATGCTGAATTGCGGTTGTCCCGCGGCACACGGAATCTTCAGAAAAGAGTCTCCGCAGACTACGCTGGCGTTGACGACGTTGAGCGCCCCGATGTCCCGCCGCTCGATATTGAAGAAAAACGACGCCTTCTTGTTGATCGGGCCGCCGACGTTACCGCTGTACTGCTCTGAGTTATAATCCGGCGGCGAAACTCCCGCCCCCAGGTTCTCGTACGGATTTCGAGAGTTGAACGCCGAAGTGTTTCCGGACACCTGCAACTGCCCGTGCAGCTTATCCGTTCCCGGCTTAGTGAATATTTCGATGCGACCATATCCAAGTTTGTCGTACTCGGCCGAAAACGGATTCTGGTTGATGCGAATCTCACGAATCGACGCTTTCGGCGGCAATTGCCCCGCTGTAAATCCATCAATATACATTTGCCCGCCATTGGGGCCCGCCGATGGCCCGGCGAGGGCCTGCAATTCCGAAGACAATTCATCCGGATCGTCCGAGAGCGCTTCCAGGTCTTTTCCTTGCAGGACAATACTGTTGGCGTTATTTTCAGGGCTCACATCAAGTTGCGTAGCAGAGGAAGTCACCTCAACTTTTTGCTGCTGCACTTCGATCGTGAGCGGAATGTCCACGCGAAGAATTTGTCCGGCGGCAAGCGCAACTCCGCTCTTGTCGAACATTGAAAAACCGGCGGCTACGGCCTTGATTTCGTACTTTCCCGGGGCCAGACTCTTGAACTCGTATATTCCGTCTGTGTTGGTGGTGGTGTCCATCGAAGCGCCGGACGGCGTCGTCAGCAGCACCGTCGCGCCCACCAGCGCTCCGCCCGAGGGGTCGGTCACCTGGCCACGGATTACGCCCGCCTGGGTTTGTGCGCGGCACGGCAATGCCAACAATAACAGGAAGAGGAAATACAGAACGCCACTTCGCCTGGAACCCTGCGCTGCATTCAGTCGCATCAATCGAAAATTCCGCCCCTCTGCAATTTCTGCTGTTCGTGGCCGCGTGGCTGCGTCACTGCCCGGCCGCGTCCCCGCCGCCGTTGCTCAAGCTCCACGGCGTTAAAATGCTCGATGCCTGCTCCTGCGTCGCGGCTTGGAGAAGAGGTTCCACTCCGCCTAACACAGTGATGGCCGTGGCTTGCGCGTCCTTCAGTCCGCCGGTAGCGACAATCATCACCGCTTCGCCTTTTTGAAAATCTGTCAATGGTGCCGCCGTTAACCGGCCCAATAGCTGTTGCAAATCTCCTCCTGCTCCATTGCGGCTGCGTCCGCCCGCCCCGCCTGCCGGGGCTCCCGCCGCGCCGCCAGCCGGAGGCGAGGCTTGCCCCGTCGTGGTCGAACCCGCTGGCTCTGCGCCACTCTTCAAGCGCGTCGCGATCATCTGCGCAATCTGCAGAGGCAACTTTCTCAGTTGCGTATCCGCACTCACCTTCACCACCTCGGACTTCTTCGTCGCAAGGTCGGAAACGGTGATCGTCCCTGCGCCCTGATCCACCGCCGAAATGATTCCTGCAATATTCCGAAACGCTCCGGTCACCACCTCATCCGCGGTAAAGCCGGCTCCGTCGGCGCTGCGTACGCCGCGCGCGCGCAACTGGTCGCCGGGACTCACTTCCGCGAGGTTGCTCACCTTCGCATCGTCAAATTTCACCGAGCCGGACGCGTAACGCCGGATCAGCGTGCTCTTCCCGACCATAACCGTCACATCTTTCTTCCCCGCCGCGGTCATCGTTCCGATAGTGATTGCACCCTGCGATGGATCCACGCTTTTCACCAGCCCGCCAATTCCGTGTTTCTGCCACTCCTCAGTCTCGCGCGCTTGCCTTTCCGCAATGTCGTTCTTCTTCATCGCGATCACCGTTCCCGCCTCGCATGTGGGCGGGTCGCCCGCGCAGCGCAGTCGCACCAGCACGCGGTCACCCTGTTGAAATTCAGAAAATGGTATGGCTTCCGCTTGTGACAGATCCTTCGAACCGGGAGGAACGCGCAACAATTTTGTCGCCGGGGTGACGTTCACTTTAGTCTCCGTGCCGGCATCGGTCGCCACCGTCAACGATTCGCTGGCGATCGCTTTAATCGTCCCCAGAACTGGGGGAGCTTTTGGGGGAGCCGCCGAAGGCGTTCCAGTCTGGGCCATGCTCCAGGCGGCGCCAAAGAGGACAACGGCGAGACATGTCGCTACGCGAACAGCTCCTCCATTGAGAACACATCCTCCTTCGAATCCAAACTTTCGCATTCCACTCTCCTCGAGTTCCCTCTCATAGGTGGGAGCGCGAGCCGGCCTGGACATACTCCGGTACCGCGCTGACGAAACCTACCGTTTAGACGCCGTAAATGGCGCTTCGAGTTTCATCGAAGTTCAAAAGTACCACAAGCCGCAGGTCGCACTCCTGGGCAATCCTTCCCTCGCGGTCGGCGATCTATCTCAGTTCCCTGCACGCCAATTCCAGCATTCACTCTCTCCAAGCGTTCAGATTCCGAGAATCTCGCCCGCCGCGTCCACATCCATCTCCACGGCGCGCGACACTTTCGGCAAGCCGGGCATCAACATCATGTTGCCGGAAATCACCACCACAAATCCCGCCCCCGAGGACAGCGACGCATCCGTTACGTTCAATTCCCATCCCTTCGGTGCACCCAGGAGTTTCGGATTATCCGAGAACGAGTATTGCGTCTTGGCGATGCACACCGGCAATTTGCCGAACCCCCATGTCGTGAAGTCGCGCAACTTCGCGCTGGCTTTCTCGCTCAAGGTCACCCCGCCGGCCCCATAAATTTCCCGGGCAACCTTCTGGATCTTCGCTTCCAGGGTCTCTTCCGGTTCGTAAACCGGTTTTGCCCGGACACCCGGATTCTTCTCGATTATTCCCACCACACGCCGGGAAAGTTCCTCGGAGCCGGCACCGCCGTCCGTGAACGCGGTATGCCGCGCGCTCAGCGCCCCATTTTCCTGGCATGCCTTCTCCAACCGCGCGAGATCCGCATCCGTATCTTTCGGGAAACGGTTGATTGCCACCACTGTTGGCAATCCAAACTTACGGAGTATCTGCAGGTGTTGCACCAGGTTCGGAATTCCCTTTTCCAGATCGCCTTCCCCCTGGTTACGCAGGCTCTGCACCGTTGTCACCAGCACCGCGGCCGCGGGGCTCACGCCCGTCGAGCGGTAAACAATGTCAATGTACTTCTCCGCGCCCAGGTCCGCCGCAAACCCGCACTCGTTCACGACATAATCCGCCAGCCGCAGCCCCATCTCCTGGGAAATTACGCTGCTGGTGCCGTGCGCGATATTCCCGAATGGCCCAGCGTGGACGAAGGCCGGCACTCCTTCGACGGTCTGCACCAGGTTGGGTTGGATCGCATCGGTCAGCAGCGCCATCATCGCGCCCGTGGCTTGCAAATCCTTAGCGAACACGGGCTTCCCGTCTCGCGACGTTCCCACCAGGATGCTCTCAAGCCTGCATCGCAGGTCCGCGCGATCCCTGGCCAACGCGATGATGGCCATGACTTCGGAAGCCGCGGTGATTACGAATCCAGTGCGCCGCGCGACCCCTTCCTTCTTGCTTCCCGCGTTCACCACAATATCCCGCAGCGCGCGGTCGTTCATGTCCATCGTGCGCGGCCAGGTGATGCGCTCGGGGTCAAGGTTCAGATCATTGCCATGAAAAACATGTGCATCCACCAGCGCCGCCAGTAGATTGTGCGCGGAGGAAATGGCATGAAAATCGCCGTGAAAGTGCAGGTTGATGTTCGCGGCAGGCTCGATCGTCGACGCGCCGCCTCCCGCGGCTCCGCCCTTCATCCCAAACACCGGCCCCAGTGATGGCTCGCGCGACGTGATGATCACCTTCTTGCCGAGCCGCGCCAGCCCCTGCGTCAAACCAATCGAGGTCACTGTCTTGCCCTCGCCGCTTGCCGTTGGCGTCGTCGCCGTTACCAGGATCAGTTTGCCGCGCCGCGGGAATGCCCCGTCGTTCAACAAGTCCAGGCGCACCTTGCCGCCGTACGGGCCAATCTGTTCGAAATATTCTTCGGGGAGTTCCAGTTTTTTGACGATTTCCTGAATCGGGCGCAGAGATTTAGCCATGTTCCATTTCGCAAGCCAGTCTTTCCGACTCGCTCCTCAGTTCTCTATCAGTGGGTTGCACGGGGCGGCAAGAGGGGCAGTCTTTCTCCCAACAATGCGACTAGCCTTCTCGCAATGCACTCCTAGATTATCACCCAGGTGTATCCGAATCTTTTGCCAATAACTTTAAGGATGCGTTACCAAGCGGCGAGGTAAATCTCTGCATGGACGTCCCCGATTCAAGCTGCGCCGTATGATTCATTGCCAGATTGAAACATCCAGGTCGGCCGCTGATAGCCGTTCAACGCTTAGGTGTTGGAAGGTAGGAAGAACCGTACGTTCTTGGTTTGACATACTTATTTGTTCAGCCCCGGATGAGCCGCTCGCAATGTGCAGGGTTCTTCCCGGTAGGCTGCCAAATCGTGCAAAGCTCTTCCGTACCGGGACCATGACGGCCCTTGACTTAAATATCACAACTTAGTTACTTCCCTATACTTAACAACGCCTAGTCCTAAGCAGCAATTGGGCATAGGAATGCCTGAGTTCTTGTGACCTCGGGTGCTTCACTCTATAGACGTTTGATTAAAGGAGACGGAGAAAATGCCAAGAATCAGACCGGTATTTCTGGGGGTGTGTATCGTTGCCCTATGCACCCTAGCTCTCAGCGTTACAACTCAGGCAGCGGATGAATATATTTACGGCAACAACGCCGGCGGTGGACCCGACATTGTGTTTCAAGTCGACATCACGACTGGCGGAAATGTCACGAACCAATACGACGTCTCGTCTGGCAATGGACGGGGAGTCGTCGTGGTCGGAAATATCATGTACACGACAGAGGCGGGAAGCAACAACGTCTACGCGTATAACCTCACCACCAACACCTCATTGGGTGTAGCGTTTACAGTTAGCGGTGCAACTGGCCTTTCCACAATGGCTTACGACGGTACAAATTTCTGGATTGGCGACTATAGCGGCACAAATAACGTCTACCATTACACTCCGACGGGAACCCTTCTCAGTACTGTTCCCCTGGCCGATTGCACCGGGTATTGCGACGGTTTGGAGTATCTGGCCGCAGGTGGCGGGGAGCTTCTTTCCAATAGAGGAGATGGTGTGGGGCCTTATGACCTCTACTCCCTCACCGGAACCCTCATCACCGCGGATTTCATCGATCCCTCGAAAGACCCTAATACATGCTTTGCATCGACAGGAGTTGCCTTTGACGGGACCGACTATTTCGTTTCCTGCATTGAGCAATCCAAACTTGCGGAATTTGATGCCAGCGGCAACTTTGTAACGGACATCACCGTAACCGGTGGTAGCAGCTCTGACGGAACGCTGATCGAGGACCTTTCCGCCAACTACCAACAGGTCCTTCAGATCCCAGCTCCCGAACCAGCCTCTATGTCCCTTTTGGCCATAGGTCTGGCCGGACTCGGACTGCTTCGCGTTTTGAAGACGGCCTGAGCGACCAGTTACGCATCCAAGGAACCTTCCGTGGCAAACTGCGCGGAGGTCCAAACTTAGACAGCGACTCAGCTCGGTTTCACTTCAAAGCTGAGTCGCTGTTCCGCTTCTGGGAGAAGAACCGTTCGACCGATTCCTCTCTTAATTTCCCGGCCGTGGTTGGGGTCGTCATGTGCGCCTCCCCGGCGAAGGGTTGTGCGCTGAACGCGTGTGAATCGGGGACTGAAACCAATGAGGTGCGCCATGCTCTCACGATTTGTCGAGCACGCCGGAGCTTCCAGGTTATCCCTCGAGAGCCGTCGGAAACGCACGCGCCTCACCGAAACTATGTTCACGTCGTTCAGATATATGGGCGTTCTTCTCGCACTCACCCTAATGATGGGACTCTTTAGCCGTGTTGTGGGCGATGACGTTAAACCCAAGTCCCCTGCCCAGCAGCAATTTGACAAGGGCGTAGCCCAGCTCAGCGAGAAGAACTATGCCCAGGCGGAAGCAAGCTTTAAAAAGGCCCTTGAAATCAATCCAGAATTTGCCCCGGCGTACCTTGGCTTGGCGGATATTCACCAATTGCAGGGAGACGTCAGGGGTGCCGGGGAATTCCTCCAGAAGGCTGTCGCGATCTCACCAGAAAACGCCCCAGTTCAGACGGCATGGGGACAGTACCTCTTTTCCCAAAAACGGTTTGCCGAGGCCGAAAAGGCTTACCAGAAAGCGATCCAGGTTGACCCCAAAGCGGCTGTGCCTCATGTCCAACTCGGCGACTTATATCTGCTCGCATTGAATAGGCCGGTTGATGCCGTAGCTGCTTACCGCGCGTCGCTGGCGCTCAATCCTTCGAACGTAAGGGCGAATTTCATGTTCGGGACCGCGCTCCTCGCGGTTGGAAAAACGGGTGAGGGAGAGGCGCAACTGGTCAAAGCGCAAGCCATCGCGCCCACTGACATGGCGATCAGAAAGGCCCTCGCCGATCTACAGCTCCGCCAGGGAGAACTGGGCGCTGCCATGGCAAATTTTCAGAAAACTCTGGAAATCGATCCTACTACCACTTGGGCGCAGATCGGCATCGGTGACGTCTACAGGCAACAAAAAGCCTATGATCGCGCGATCAGTGCTTATCGAGACGCCCTCAACCAAAATCCAAATTTGGTTGAAGCCCAAACTAAGCTAGGGATGGCACAGGAACTCAAGGGAGACTTGCCGGCAGCGGAGACCAGTTACAGGAAAGCCCTTGCGATGGACCCGAAAGATGGTGCGGCTGCCAACAACCTTGCCTGGATGCTTGGCGTTAAAGATCAGCGACCCAAGGACGCGCTGCCGTGGGCACAAAAAGCTGTTGCGGCAAATCCAAAGAACGCCAATTTCCTGGATACCCAGGGCTGGATCATGCGAGCGAACGGAGATGCTGCCGGAGCAGCCGTAGTGCTGAAAAAGGCGGTTATCCTGGCCCCGAATGACCCGGGGATACTCTATCATTTGGGCGTTGTCTATCAGGAATTGGGCAACCGCTCGTTGGCCGCCGAGAGCTATGGCAAGGCGCTGGCGATGAACAAGCAGTTTAACGATGCTGGGGACGCTCAAATCCGGTTGGCCGCAATCAAGCCTCAAAAGTAAGTGCAGATAGGCAAATCCCATTTCTTTTCTGGACACCAAGCAAGTGAAGTGCTCAGTTAACCTAGGGTGTGTAGGGAGACTCGGTGTGCAACCAGGATGCGCATCCCGAGTTCCATTCCTGTTGCGGAAGAGTATAATGGCCATCGTGAAGCCGCGAGGCTCGGCTTCGCACCCTCCCCAGGCCCGCCAATTCGGCAAACCTTCACCTCCCCGCCGCTGAAGGGCATCCCGAAAATCAAAAAAGCCTTCTGATGAGTTATGACCCTGAGAAATATAGTCCTGGAACGTCGCGAAAAAACGAGGAAGGTCCCTGAACAATTTGCTTTCCTGCAACTGGATCAGGATGACGGTGGAACCGTGTTGGACATTTCCGAAGGGGGCCTGCGCTTCGAGTCCTTTAATCCCGTTCAGCAAAACGGCCAGCTTCATTTCTGGTTTTCGCTGAATCTGCGGGAACGCATCGAAGGGTGGGGCGAGGTCGCCTGGATGGACCCGGAGCGAAAGTCCGGCGGCCTGAAATTCCTGAGGCTTTCCGAAGAAGGCCGCGAGCAGATTTGCCTCTTTATTTCAGGTCGCTCCAATCCCGAAACTGCCGCGAAAACGGAAACTCCCGGGCCCGACGCCGTAGCCAGTTTTGTTTCAAGGGCGCGCCCACGGCAGATCGCGCTGGCCGCTGGCGCGGGAGTGACCAGGCAGGTGAAAATTCCGTTTCAAGAGCATCAGGAAGCCGCGACCAACGGGTTTCTGGTGCCTATGCACCGGCATCTCGCTCTGATGCGGCGCCAGTTGATTATTGGCTTGTTGCTCGGGGGGTTAGTCGCCAGCCTCCTTGCACTTGCTGCGATTAAGTTTTACCAGTATCGGCTTGATAATCGGCCTGCGTTAATTGTCCCGGTAGCAACGCCCGCGCAAGCAGAGTCAGGCGCCGCCTTGATTTCGCCTCCCAAGCCGCCAACGGCTTCCGGCACAACCTCAGGTGATGTCTTCGCGCTCGGCAACCAAAGCCAAACGAGGACGGCACCGGGGAGTCGCGTTCCGAGCGCGGCTTCGGTGGAAACCGGTGGCCCAACGAGCCGACAGAAACTTCCCGTTAGGCCCGATCAGCTGTGGACCCTGGTGCAGGCGGGCAACGGCAGAGCGGCAGCAGCTTTGGCCGAGCTTTACATCAAGGGCGAAGGCGTTCCACAAAGCTGCGCCCAGGCAAGAGTGCTCTTGCTCGTGGCGTCTGAAAAGCGCAACGCTGAGGCAATAAAACGCCTGGCGGACCTCGACAAACAGGGCTGCCCGGCGAACTAAGACTCTCCGTCTGAATGGCGGGCGCTCGCTGACCGCGCGAACTTTGTCCCGTAACAGTTCTGCTGATGAAAGCTAAATGAGTAAGCAGCGGTAGGCTGCGGATGCGTGAAAAACGACTCGCCATCGAGGAAATATTTCCAGGACTAGTACCACCCATCTTCGGAACTCCCTGCTCCCCACTTTCCTGCGCATTGACATGCCATGGTTTAGCAAGACCGGCGAAATTTGGGCGTCGGCCCTGCATTTGCTAGAAGCTCTTCGAACTGGTCGTATGTGTGTGGGCTGAGTGGCTGCTACGGGTTGATTTGGCCACGCGAGGACGCTGGAGCCGAGGCGGAGGCTGTCTGGAATTCAGAAAACAGAAAGAGATCGAGGAGGCTGTAAATGGAAGAGCATGAGGAATTGAACGAACACGAAAACAGGATGGACGCGGGATCATCCGGCCCGAATCGCTGGCTGGTGATTGCGCTGGTTGTGCTATTGGGAGTCGCGGGCGTGGGCTTCGGGTACGGATACCGGCAACAGTTGCTGGTTGGGCATTTGACGGCACAGCAGACCGTTGCGGACTCCACCATCTCACAAATGCAAGGGCAGTTGAACTCAGTAACCTCCAAGCTGAATGACATGACCGCCGCACAGGCTCAAGCTCAAGCCCAATCGCAAGCTCAGGCGCAAGCGGCCACCGCGAACCAGCCAGACAAGAAAACCGCCGCATCCACGGCTCATCCCGCCGGCGCCCGGCGGACAACCACGGCCGACAAACGATACAAAGCGTTGCAATCGCAACTTACCGAGCAGCAAAAGCAATTGAAAGACACGCAAGACCTCGTGGCCAAGAATCGCGCCGACCTTGAGGGCAATATCAGTTCGACCCGCGATGAGTTGAACGGCTCGATCGCCAAGACCCACGAAGAACTGGTGGTGTTGGAGAAGCGCGGCGAACGCAGCTACACCGAATTTGACCTGATGAAGGCTAAGCAATTTCAGCGCATTGGGCCGATCACCCTCTCGTTGCGGAAGGCTGATACCAAGCACAAGAACTACGATATCGAAATGATTGTGGACGACAACCAGATGGGCAAGAAAAAGGTGAACCTTTACGAACCAATCTGGATCCACACGGAAAACGATTCCCAGCCGGTGCAGATTGTAGTGAACCGCATCGAAAAGAACCTGATCCACGGCTACGTCAGTGCGCCAAAGTACAAACCGTCAGAGCTCGCAACATCCGGCTCGGCAAGCGCTCTCACGCCTGTGGCCGCCCATGTCCAAGCCAACGGCAACGGCAGCCAGGCTCAACCGAGCGCCAACCAGCCGCAGCAATAAAATAATCTCGACCACCCAATCAAAAATAAGAAAGGCAGGGCGTTCTCGGAACGCCCTGCCTTTCTTGTTGCTAGCGCCCGTGAACTAGGTTCATCGGCGCAGTCAGATTTAGAACGCGGATTACTTCGAAGCAGGCGCAGCCGCTGCGGACTGGATGATTGTTTGTTGACTTACGGCAAGTTGCCAACGAGAATCCCGAAGGATCCACACCCGAACGTTGTAATAAGGCTTCCCGCCGCGATACGGGTTGTGGAGCGACAGCATCACGGCAGTGTGATCGCCGAAGTCAAACATTCGCATCGAAACAATCGGATCGCCTGGAGGGCCCGCTTCCCCATTTTGCCTTTGTTTGGCGATCATGCCCACGCGTTCCACCTTGCCCCTGGCGGTCCGGTTGATAATCAGGAATTCGTCGGCCACGCGCAGAGCCCAGTCGTCCGGGTTGGGGTGCCACTCGTCGTTTTTGGCGTGTTGCCAGGCGTCGAGGATGGCTTTGTCCATCTCCGTCGTTGGCGTATAGGGCAGCGTGCGGCAAGGGTTCGCGCAATCGCCCGTGACGCTGGGAAGCGGCGCAGCTTCAGCCGGAATGGGCGTCTCGAGGTCATTGAAGAGCCGCCAGTCAGCCCCGCGCTTCACCCACACGCGTAGAAACCGGACATCGCGCCGCGCGCCAAGAACATATCCCACTTCCCCATAGTTGAACGTCCTCACGTCCGCAGCCTCGCCTGAACTGGAGTCAGCAATGACCTTGATGTCCAGCAATGTTTCCTGCTTCGAACGGGTTTTCCCAGCGGTGTCCGTCCATTCGAATTTTTCATCCAGTAGTGCGGAAACCGCTTTGAGGTCTCCTGCCTGCAAGGATTTCAGAAACGACTGGTCGGCCTGTACGAGAGGTTGCGTGTCGTCAGCGGTTGCCAGCCGGGGATTCAGCAGTCCGACCCAGATGGCCAGGAAAAGCAGGCCAAAGGAATTTACAATCCGAAAATAAAAGTTCATGTCTTCTCCCTAAGATGATAATTACGGTCCTTCTGGCTGGGCAATGTGGAAGCGCGGCTCACTTTCGCGCATCCAGCATCGCCAGCGCTTTCTGGTAATAACTCAGGTCGTAGTAATTGGCCGGTTCATGCGGTTTCGAAATGGACGAATTCTCGAATTCAGCTTGCAGCGCGAGCCCGTCCCTGAATCCTTGCACGTTGAACTTCGCGTCTTTGCTCCATCCACGCTCGATGTCGATCGCATACGTTTCGGCCGCAATATCCGGCGCAAGATGGGATTCCTTGGCAAGCAGTTCGATAACCTGCTGTTTATTTTCCGGGGCCATCAGCCAGCGCTGCGCCTCGATGAAAGCCGCGAGATACCTCGCTAAAAGCTCCTGATGATTTTGCGCCCAGGGTTTCATGGCGAAGCCACCGATGCCCTGCGACTCTTTCGATCCAGTCAGCTCTTGCGTCGAACCGAGGCTCGCGAGTCCCGCTTGCTTCGAAAGAATCGAAGTGGGAGGCTTCTGGATCGTCGCGGCGTATTCCTTGTTGTCCTTCATGGCGGCCAGCCTGTCCGGGGCCAGCCCAATGACTTTGAACTGGCAATCCTTCTCCGGGTTCAAACCATGCGAGCGCAGTATTTTCTTGATGGTCAAGGTATAGGCGGTGTCTGGCCCGTCGAGAATGATGGTGCGTCCGCGCAGGTCCCCCACGCGCTTGACGTCCGGCTGTACGATCAGCTCGCTGGTCGCCTGCTCTCCGCCGATCACGATGGATACGTCCGCGTTGCCGGCATCGCTCATCACCACGGCATTTTCGACCGACGAGTGAGCAAAATCCGCCGCGCCGTTCATCAGCGTGGTCCGCAGCGCCACCGCATCTTTCGCCCTTTCCGTCTGCACCTCGATGCCGTATTTGGCGAAAATTCCATTTCGATTCGCGATGACCACGGGAAGTGGAACCCCAGGCAGACAAATTAACCGAATCACCTGGGGCTCCTGAGCAAGCAAAGAGCCGTTGAACGCACACAAGAGTGCGGCGACAAGCAGTGATCTAGTAAGTACGCAACACTTCATGGTCTCTTCCTCAAAGAAATAAGGTTGCTCCAGGACTAGCCAGGGAGCTGGTTGTGGCGATCAGAACAGCAGCTTGAGCCCCAATTGAATGGCGCGGTTTCCGCCTGAACCCAAAACTGGGTTGGCCGCGGCCACGTCGGGAGTTGCGCATCCGCAGCCGAATAGATTGTGGCTGGAGGGATCGTCGTTCGCGCCGGCGCCATAATCGCTGGGTCCGCCGTACGGGTTGGCAATGTTCGGGTGATTGAGCACATTGAAGAGTTCCGCGCGGAACTGCGCGGTAAGCCGCTCGCGAAACTTGAACGCCTTCACGACCGAAAGGTCCCAGTTGCGGTAGCCGGAATCACGAAAGATGTTGCGACCCGCGGTGCCAAAGGTGCCCAGCGCGGGCGGCAGCAGGTAAGAGTTACCTTTCTGATAACAACCAAAGGAGGTCAGAGAGGCGAGCATTCCTGGTGTCGTGGCCCTCGCCACACAACCAGGATTCGAAGTGCCGGAAAAATATGGAATCGGATTAGGGCCGGACGTGAAGTCCGAGGCGTTTCCGAAGAAGTCCCAGCGATCGGCAAATTCACCGGTCCCGCTGATGTCATCAACCGTGTCCGCCGTAGTCCAGGGAGCGCCCGACTGCAGCGAGATGATGGAGTTTAATTGCCAGCCTTCCAGCAACTGGCCGCGCATCTTCTTGCCCGGAATTTCGTAGGTCATGGACAAGGTGAAGCGGTGCCGGATGTCCCAGTCGCTGTTGCCATATTGGCCCGCAGGATTGGTGCTGTCTTGCGGCGTGTACTGGTTCCAGTTCTCCGACGAATAATCGAGAGCATGCGAATACGTGTACGCCGCCAGGAAGGATACGCCGTGATAGTTCTTGCCCCTCAGTGTGGCTTGTAGTCCGTTGTAATTGGAGCTGTAAATCCCCTTGATGTAATTGATGAATCCGAGATAGGGGAACGCGGAGTTGAACGGTCTGGACGCCTGTTCGGCGGTCGTGTCTGGCGCCCCGGCTGCGATCGCTGCAGGGGTCCAGCCGGAACCAGGTGTCGCTTGGTTGATGTCCACAATGCCGGGCAGTTTCGTGCCGTGATTGCCCACATACGCCACTTCCGCGGACAGGTTTCCACCGAACGAGTGCTGGACGTTCAAGGTCCAGGTGCTGACGTACGGCGTGCGGAAATTCTGGTCCATGCCTAATATGCTGCATGGAGAACCGTTGCTGCACGTGACTGTCGTGGCGTTGGCGAAAACGGTGCCGTTCCAGTTGAGCTGTGAGCCCGGGAGAGTGACCGAACTGGCGTCGATTGTGCCTGTACCAGGAACGCCGTTGATCAGTGCTCCCGTCGGAATGACTCCCAGGCCCAGGGTTGGCGCGTTGCTGGTCTGTTGCTGGGAGATGAGCACGTCCATCGAAAGCGTGTCATAGATGATGCTTCCGCCGGCGCGAACAATGGTGGTGCCATCGCCGGTAACGTCCCAGGCAATACCCAACCGCGGCGAAAAATTGCGGTAGTCCGGCTTGTAAATCGAGCCGATCTGCTGGCCGACTTGCACCAGACCCAACGTCGGATCGAAGTTCCCCAACAGGTCCTGCGAATCAGAAGGCGGCGTGCTGAACTCATACCGCAGCCCGAGATTCAGTGTGATTCTCGGCCGAATGCGCCAATCATCTTGCACAAATCCGGCGTAGGACCACTGGCTCAAGTGCCGCGTCGGATCGCCAACCTGGATCGAGCCCTGGCTCGGTAAGCCCGCGAAGAAATCCTCCAGCGGCGTCGCGCCATGGAAGGCGGAATTCTTGGAAAACTTGATGGTGCCGCGCGCGGAACTGAACGTCCCTTGATCCACCAAATATTTGCGAACTTCGCCTCCAAACTTGATGGCGTGCTTTCCGTACAGCCGCGAGACGTTGTCGATGAAGTCGAATGACTCATCCGGCCCGATAATCTTCGGATGGTTGGCGCCATTTCCCAGCGCCGTGAAACCGGAGATGGAGATGGAAGGCAATCCTCCCAGGAGCGGGTTGGTTACGCCCGTGTCGAGGCCGTAAGTCGACGCAAGGACATTCTGGTCCCCTGGAAAAACCGGCTGATACATCCGGCTGTATCCGAAGTGAGCCTCGTTCACCCAGCTGGAATTCGGCGTCCAGGTCCAATGGCCATCTGCGACTTGTGCGCGGGTGTGCAGCAACGTCAAATACTGCGGCTGAACGTACTGTTTGTCGGCTAGCGTCCCGTTCGAATCGCCGAAGAAATACATGCCGCTGATCGTATTGTTGTCGTTCAAATGGTAGTCGATCTTCACCAGCCCGTTATTTCCCGTAACTTCGTTCGGGAAACCCACGCTCAGGTTTGGCGAGGTCCCATTGTTCGCGCCGAACACCCCACCCGTACAGGCAATGGAGGTGCCAGCAGTGCATCCCGCCAGCTTCAGGCTCACTGGGCTAACCGGGATGCCGGCAGTTTGCAACGCGGCAATGGCGTTCGGGAGACTGTTCGCGGAGTCGGGCGTCGTTTGTGCGATCGTTTCAGGCACAGCCACGGAATACGAATTGCCCACCGTGTAGCGTTGGCCCTCATAGCCGCCGAAATAGAAAAGCTTGTTTTTGATGATGGCGCCACCCGCCGTCGCGCCGAACTGCTCCAGCGCTACCGGCGTTTGAGGACTTCCCGCCGGATTGTAGAAATTGCGCGCGTCTAAAGCGGTATCGCGCCCGAAGGCGTAGGCCGTGCCGTGAAGTTCGTTGGTGCCGGACTTCAAACCTACGTTCACAACCGCGCCCGGTTTCCATCCGTATTCCGCTGGAGGATTCACCTCCACGTTGAATTCCTGGATGGCATCTATGGGCAAAACCGTGGCCGCGTCGCCGGCCAGCGCATTGCCGTTGATGATGCTGCCGCCATTGAACGGCTCAACGTTTTCCATGCCATCAACCAGGTAAACGTTGTCTTCGGGCCGTATGCCGTTGCTGCTGTGCGTGCTCGTGCCGCCACCCGGATAATTCATGATGCCGGGCTGGAGTTGCAGCAAATTCTGATAGTTACGTCCGTTCAGGGGCAGATCGTTGATCGTTTGATTGCTCAGCGTACCTCCCAAAGTGGAGGTGGTGCTGTCCAACATGGGGATTTCAGAGGTAACCACCACGACTTCCGTGTTGTCGCCGGCTGTCAGCTCCAGGTCGACTCGAATATCCTTGGCGACTTCCAGTTGCAGGCCCTTCCGTTCAAAACTCTTAAAGCCATTGGCCTCGCCACGGACGGAATATTTGCCGGGAACCAGGTCAGGCACGACATATTCGCCAGCCTCGTCGGTAAGGATGGTTCGAACAGTGCCCCGCTCCACATCGGTGACGGTGACTTTAGCGCCTGCTATGGATGCTTGGGATTGGTCCCGGACTGTGCCCAAGATCCTGCCCGTATACGTCTGGGCAGACACTAAGGCAAGCGGGGACAGTAAGACCAATAAGATCGAGAAACGAAATAACTGCTTCAAGAACTGCAACTTCAGGGCCCTTTGAAAAGGGCAAAATCTGAGAAAAGTCATGCGCGGCTCCCAGAATTTGTGCCCTCCGCCACAAATTATCGAATTTTAGTGTGCTGTTCATATCACCGTACCATATTACAGTCAAGCAGAAATTCTTATACAAGGTATTTAAAAATACCATCAGCGATGATTTAACCCTTTATTGTAAAATAACATACATATTAACAATCGTACTTGGAATGCGGTAGAACCACTGGGCCACCGCGTGGACTATCTCCGAGTCCTGGACTGGACAGTCCCGGTACCAGATAACTTGAAAGCTGGACGGAATGAACACGGCTCAAGAAGCGCAACTCGCCTGCTCTGTTTGTCGAATCGTGAATGATGAGAGGGTAGGGCGAGTAGTAACCCACCCCGGGAGAGTCCCCCTGGCTTGCCTTGCTGCTGTTGAAATATGGCGGAGGCGTGTGGAAGTCGAATCCACCATTCGACCCGCGAAGGGTCGAATCGCCGGCTTTGAAGGCCGGGAAGGTCACCGGACCCCTTTCGCCTCCACAACCAGAATATCATCTCTGCAATGAAGGCACCGGAACGCGCAGATTCCTTGTGCAAAAAGAATCCACATAGTCGAGTCCGGCATAACGCAGGATAGTTGGAGGGAACCCAGCATGCCTTGACCCGCTTCCTCGCCCCTCCCAACTCCTCCGGCAACCCTCGCGGTCGCAGTCAGCGGCTACGGAGTCTTGCGCGTAGGGAACCCGGCCGCGAAACGCCACTCAAACGAGAAATTTACGCCCGCGTAGTTTCCAATCCCAACGCATGGGTCCGCTTCAGCGCCGCCGCCAGGTCATAGATCACCGGACTGGTGCACACCTCATAATAATGATGATCCGAGGGCTTCCCGATTTTGCCGTCCGGCAACAATTCCCTCGCCAGGCCCTCGCGCACCACAAGCAATTCCACCGACTCGCCCATCGGCACTTCGCCGTAATAGAGGGCCACATCCTGCTTGGCCCACGGCATATCGAGTTTGGTCACCAGCTTCTCGAGCGAAATTTCTTCCGACAGTTTCTGGAACCCTTCGTCGTTCAACTCGATCCCGTTCATGTTGAAGCGCACCAGAAATTCGTCCAACTCCTCCGCCGACGCCCCTTCAAGTGCTGTCAGAAACTGGAATACCGAAAAATGCGTCTTCTGCCCCGCCAACATGCGCTTGGCCAGCTTTGCGCAGCCGGATAGCCTGTCCGAAAGGTTCAGGGCCTTCGAAATCATGATGCGTGCATCGCCGTCGATCCAATACGTCGGCGCAGAACCCTGAAACGCTAAGCCAATCCCAAGTTCCAGGGGGGGCAAGTGAGTCGTAGAGGTCCCATCATTGTATGAGTTGCACACATTCAGCATCTGTTTGGCGAGCGCACAGGCTTTGGCGACCGGGCGGGCATCTCCCTGGGTCGCCTCCGTTTCGAAAATAGCCAGAATTATGGCATCGCCTTCGATAAACACTTTTTTCGCTGAATACCTGTCGAGCAGCTTTTTCACGGGCTCGTGCAAATTCAGGCTGAAGTGCGAAGCCGGGCTCAATCCGCGCGCCAGCAGATCCTGGGTCATCTTCGTCGAGCCGCGCACGTCCGCCTTGATAATCACGTGCGACACCACTTGATCGTGCTCGGACTTCACTTCTTCTTTAAGCAGGCACTCATAGAGCCGGTTGTTCAGTCGCGAAAGGTCCCGGATCTTTTCCGCGGTCACCAGGTTGATCCGCTCCATGCAGGCGGCGAGATGCTCGGCATCGCGCAGATCGCGGCGCAACCTTAGAAAATCAATCGCAAAGCGCAGCACTGCGGCCTGCGTTTCCTCTCGCGAATACCGGCGGATACGCTTCGATAATTCCTCCAGCGGCTTCATCGTCAGCCGCTTGGCCGGCACCTGTTTCAAGATCTCTTCCACCCGCTTGGCTTCTTCCTTGGACACCAGCGCCTTGCGCAACTGTTGCAAGTGGACGGGCGGGCAGTAATCGCAGGCGATGGGCCGGATTTCGTAACTCGCCAGGACATGCGGCATCATCTCGTGCTGTTCGAGGCGGCTTACAAGTTGCGCCAGGTGTTTTGCGCGCGCAGGCCTTTCGCTGTCTATGGCATTCGTCGCGTCGAACAGTCTCCGCGCGTTTTCCGGTTCGTTCAGGTAGTCGCCGAGCTTCCCCTCGTAATCCTTCTGCACGAACTCGGCCTGCTTCTTCGCGCGATCCAGGCGGGGCCCCAGGTCTTCCAGCGATTTCTGGAAATGGCGCAGTCGGTTCTCCACATCCGTCAGCGAGGCCTTAACTTCCGCCGGATCCGCCGCAGAACTGAGGAATTTATTGAACAGTCCGTCGCCTTTTTCCAGGCGCTTCCGCAGGCTTTCGCGCTGCTCCTCAAGAGACGCGATCTCGCCGCGCATCCGCTCCGCTTCACCAAATAGCGTTCGATACTCCTCCGCGCCCTTGACTGGAGCGCTATCCGGTGCAACCCGGATTCCCGCTTCCCTCAGGAAATCCTGAAACAGCGCGTCCATTGCTTCCAGCCGGTCCGGATCGCGCGAATAATTTCCCAGCAGAACATAATGCTCGAGGAAATAATAATCATCCTTGCCGCCGTCCAGAAACACCAGGCGGTTCTTCAGAAGTTCGTAATACGGCAACTCTTCCCCGAAAAGAGCGCGCCGCGCTTTCACGATTACGTTGTCTTCGATGTCCGAGAAGATTTGCGCGACGACCTGTCCAATGATCCGCAGCACGTCCCGGCGCGCCGACTGCATTTCCGAAAGCCGCGCCTTGATGACGTGCGCCTGCTGGCTGCGCTCGAAATATTCTCCCCGTTTCCGGATGTACTCCTTGACGTCAAGAATTACGTTGCCAAACTGGTTCACAAGCTCCGCGGTCAGAAATTTCAGCAGCGCCAGCCGGAACAGCAGGTCAATTTCGATGTTTTTCTGCTGCTTCGCCTTGCCCAGCGAACTCTGCAGCAACTCCGTCAGCAGTTTGCGGAAACTTGTGGAATCCACCGGCTTGGCATTGCGAAATTCGATGCCGGAAAGATAAGTGCCGCTGGTATTTTGCCGGATCAGGTCAAAGAGGTAATCGCGAGCCACTTGAACAAATTTCGGGCTCAGGAAGACGTCGTGATGGATGTTATCCACGCCAATGGACAATGACCCCATTGGCAGCGTGAGGTTATAGCTTTTCAGCGCATCACGCGCGCCCTCGACCACCAGTTGATTTGCCGGTTCGTTTGCCATGCGAACAGCCGCACCCCGCCACTTCTCAACCTAGCAGCGGGTTTTGCGCCTCGCAAGGAAACGGAAGTACAGTCGTGGCGAGATAGTTAGCGCGGGATTGCCCGTTTGGTCACTTAGAGTCTGCTGATCCGGCGAGCATCGCCGCCTAAGTGTTCCAGCCGCAAGCGGATTTGCGGCCACTCCGTTTTCAGGGGAAATTTCTCCGACCACTCCAGAATCACGATCGCGGGCTTCGCAAAAACGTCTTCCAGCCCCAGCGTTTCGAAGTCGTGAAAACTTTCCACGCGATACAAATCGCCGTGGAATACTTTCCTGCCCTCGCCGTATTCGTGGAGCAGGGTGAACGTCGGGCTGGTCACTTCGTTTTCATCCGCCGCGTGCAGGCCGGCCACAATGCCCTTCGTCAGCGTCGTCTTCCCGCTGCCCAATTCCCCGGAGAGCAGCACAAGCACGGGAACTCCCAGCGTTTCCGCAAACATCCGCCCCCAGGCCACAGTTTCTTCGGCCGAACGCGTGATCACCTCTTCAGCCACGCGCCTGCAGCTCCTGCAGCAATTTCCTCCGCGCCGCGGGCACGGCTCGCGCCACTTCCCCAGCCAGCACGCCCGACTCGTCGCCCTCCGCGCTCACCAATTCCGCCGCGCGTCCATGCAAGTACGCCCCCAACGCCACCACGCGGTACAAATCCTGCGCCCCAAACTGCGCGATTAACGCCGCCAACAGTCCTGTCAACACGTCGCCCGAACCGCCCTTGGCTAATCCCGCGTTTCCGGTCGTGTTCACGAACACGTCCCCGTTCGGCGCGGCAATAACCGTGTGATATCCCTTCAGCAGCACCACCGCGTTCCATTTACCCGCGAACTCCACCGCGATTCGAATCCGGTCCGCTTGCACCTCCGGGGTGGCGAATCCGCAGAGCCGCGCCATCTCTCCCGGATGCGGCGTCATCACCAGGTGTGCCGATTTGCGATTCGAAAGAATTTCCGCTTGCCCAGCGAACGCGTTCAGTCCGTCCGCATCCAGCACGATCGGCAAATCCGCATGCGTTACGACGCTGCGCACGAACTCCTGCGTCTCCGGATGCGTGCCAATCCCCGGCCCAATCCCCAAAACGGTCATGCCATGAAGCAGCGTGGCGAATCCGCCGAGCCTCGCCGCCTCCGATGCGATTGTCCCCGACGCAGTGGCTGGGAGTGCTTCCGTCATGTACTCGGCCTGCGCCGCGGCCACCGTCGCCAGCGCCGGCTCCGGCGTCGCCAGTGTCACCAATCCCGCGCCGCCGCGCAGCGCCGCCTGTCCGCACAATACCGCCGCGCCCGTTTTCCCCACCGAGCCCGCCACCAGCAGCACGTGCCCATATGATCCCTTGTGCGACTCGACGGCTCTCTGCAGCGGCAGTTCCGAAAATTCCTCGGGACCCGCCCAGCGCAACTTCCCTTTTCCTACCTCTTCCACCAGCGCCGCCGGCGTCCCAATTTCCCGCACCATCAGCGCTCCGCAGCCTCCCGCGTCCGCCGAGACCAATTGCCCGATCTTCGGCGCCGTAAACGTCACGGTAAGATGCGCGCGCAACACCGGCCCCTGCGCCGGCTCTCCATCGGATGGCAGCCCGGACGGCGTATCCACCGCCACGATCCACGCCGGCCACGCGGCCTTAGCGTCCTGCGAAAACCGGTTCACATTCTCGATCACCTGCGCCAGCAAGCCGCTCGCCCCGCCACGAATCCCCGTCCCCAGCAGCGCATCCACAATCACTTCGCTCGCGGCCACTCCTTGCCAGGCCTTCTCCCAGTCCGATTCGCTTCGCACAAGCTCAACTTCCTCGCCCAATCCCTTCCAGCGTTCATAATTCTTCGCCCCGTCTCCGCGCAATTCTGCCGGCTCTGCGAACAACAACAGCTTCACTTGTCCGACGCACCCTTTTAACAGCCGCGCCACCACAATCCCGTCGCTGCCATTGTTGCCCTTGCCGCAGAGCACGGACACACGTCCCGGCAACCTTCCATTCCGCTCCTTATATTTTTCAAGGAAAACTTCCGCGACACTCTTCCCGGCGGCCTCCATCAATTCGATCCCGGGAATGCCAAACCGCTCCGTCGTCAGACGGTCCACTTCCCGCATCTCCGCCGCTGTCAGCGCCTTCATCGCCAATCCCGTCGCCGGCGGCTCAGAGCATCCACCCGCCGCTCACGTTGAGCACCTGTCCGGTTACATACTCTGCTTCTTCCGACGCAAAGAACGCCACGGACGCCGCCACATCCTCCACGGTCGGCGGCCGGCCGATCGGATACCGCGCATCACGCAGTTTGCGTGCCTCTTCCACGGTCAAATCTTTTTCATCCATGCTCGAAGGATTCACCACATTCACCGTAATTCCGTTCTTCGCCTCTTCCAGCGCCAGCGATCGCGACAGCGCCACCACTGCCGCCTTCGCCGCGGCATACGCGCTGATCTTCGCCTGGCCAAACGCGCGCTCCGCCCCCACCGCGCCCAGGTTCACAATACGTCCCCAACGCCCTTTGCGCATAACGGGCAGCGCGGTGCGACACATCAGGAACACGCTCATCACATTAGAATCGAACACGCTCTTCCACTCTTCCAACGAAGATTCCGCCAGCGTGTTCCACCGGAAATCGCCCACGTTGTTCACCAGAATATCGATCCTCCCGTAGCGGTCTCCCACGGTCTTCACCAGTTGCTCCGCGCGCCCGGGTTCCGTAATGTCCGTTTCCACGGCCACGCAATCCGCTCCCAGCGCCTGCATATGCCGCAGCGCAGCCTGCGCCGCCGCCTTGTTTACGCGGTAAGCAAACGCAATGCGCGCCCCTTCCTGCGCCAGGCGCAGCGCAATTCCCCGCCCGATTCCCCTGCTTCCCCCTGTGACCAACGCAACCCGGTTTCGCAGCGACATTCTTCTCCTCGTCGACTTCGCCCCAGCTTTACATCACTTCCTTACTGTTCCATCCACATTCTACTTCAGCTTCGCCACAATCACGGTCATATCATCGGCTTGTTCAGGGCTGCCCGACCACTCTTCCGCCGCGGTCATTAGCGCCGTCGCAATTCGCTTCGGATCGGCCTGCCGAACGCGCTGCGCCGCCGCCTCCAGTCGCGAAACGCCAAACTCTTCCCCGTACGCATTCTCCGGCTCAACCAAACCGTCGCTATAGGCAATGAACACCGCATCGCGCGGCACATCCACCACGCCTTCGAGATATGGATAGTCTTCCACAATCCCCAGCACCATTCCGCCCACATCCAGGTGCATCGACTTCGAATCCGAAAGACAAAATCCCGGCAAGTGTCCCGCGTTGGTGTAGCGGAGCTTGCGCGTTTCCATATCGTAGACGGCCACCAGAAAAGTTGCGAACCGGTCTTCTCCGGTGTTTCGCACCAGGTGCTTGTTCAGGCGTCCCACCAGCTCCGCCGTGCTCAACTGCTCGCTGCCCGGCGTCAGCAACTGGCTGCGCAGCGCCGCCTGCAAGCTGGCCATCAGCAGCGCCGCGGATATTCCCTTTCCCGAAATGTCTCCCAGGGCGATCGCCACGCGCGTCGGGTCCAATTGAATGAAATCGTAATAATCTCCGCTCACCGAGCGCGCGGCTTTGCAGATCGCCTCGATCTCCAGCCCTTCCACCTTCGGCAAACCGCGTGGGAACAACTGATCCTGCACTTCGCGCGCAATGGAAATTTCGTTTTCCAGCCGCTGCAACTGCTTCTGCTCGTCGATCAACCGGCTGATTGAGCTGGTCATCAAATTGAACGACTCGCCCAGCACGCCCAATTGATCCTTGCGTTCCACCGTGACCCGATGCGAAAAATTTCCCTCCCGCACAAACTGCGTCGCGCGGTACAACCCGGATACCGTCTTCGTGATGGCTTTGGCCAGCACGACTCCAATGATCAGCGCCGCCAGCTCGATCACCAGGAAAACCACCCCCAGCAATTGGATTTGAAAAACGCGTGCCCCGCTGAACTCTCCGACCGAAGCAAAAATCCGGTGATTCAACTGCGAACGCCGCGCCTTGTAAAACGCGAACACAGGATGTGCCCGTTCCACCTCCCCTTGCGGCGAAATATACACCGCCTCCAGCTTGGAAAATCCCTCCACTACCGGGTCCGGCCACGACTCCGCGGGCAACAGCTCCCGCTTGTATGTCAGGATCTTGTCCAGCTTCCGGTAATGCTTGGTTCCGATGAGCACCGAGTTCTTCCCGGCTTCGTCCTCCACCGTTTGCGCCAGGGTAATCTCGATCGGTCCAAGGTCTGGCGCAACGTTTTCGAGCAGTTCACTGTCGAACGGAACGCTCACTTCAACAATCCGCTTCCCCTGCGAATTCTCAAGCTCTCTCATTCCCACGAGCCGCAATTGGTTCCCGCTCTGAATCAGCCCCGAAAACGAATGCCCGGCGGAACCCGCCATGTCCGAGAAGAATTTCGGCTTTTCCTCAAAATTCACGCGGAGTTTTGGCATCTCCTGCCCTACGCTCAACTCGGCCTGCCGTGCGAGAATCTTTTCCCTGGCTTTCTCGTCCAGCGCCACCGGAAGGGACGCCTGCATCGACGCCAGGCTCGACATGACCGCGACCCGGTCCTCGACGTCGTGATACAGCAGATACGCGCCAAGCTGCGAATACAGAATTTGGCCCAGCATGCTCGCCAGAATCAGCAGCAGCACGGTTGGCACGACTCCCAGGAACAAGTACGCCAAGATCAAACGATTCCGCAGACTCCACAGCAGTTCTTCGCGCCACCGGCTCCAGAACCGGTAGAGCACATAGATCACCGCCAGCACGCCAAGAAACCGCAGGAAACCAATGCCGGGGAAGGTACTGGCGGGGTTCAATGCCGCCACCAGGCCGGCGACACACAACGCCACGGCAAGCCAGTCCAGTTTCGACAAGCTTCTCCAAAAAGGTATTTGCTGAGTTTGCTGTCCGCTCATGGCTGAAGAGTCAGAAAAGACACTTTACCCGATTCGGCGGGGAGGAACGAGCGCGACTTTGTGCCGCATCCCGTACACGCAAAGCTAAGAACGCTTTCCAGTCACCACCCGAGCTTACGTCCGGTCGGAATTCCGCACTTTGCTGTGCTTCACGCTGTAGGTGAAGTAGACCACCAGGCCGATTGCCAGCCAGACAAACAACCTTACGATCGTCAGAGCGTTAAGGCTCGCGATCAGCGCCAGCGAGATCAGGATGCCCATGATCGGAACAAACGGAACCCAGGGCGTCCTGAACGGCCGCACCAACTCCGGACGGCGCACCCGCAGTACCCACACTCCCGCGCACACGATGACGAACGCAAACAACGTGCCAATGCTCACAAGTTGACCCAGCGTGCCGATCGGCACCAGCGAGCCAACTATCGCGACCAACACCCCAACAATCGCAGTGGACTTCCAGGGCGTGCGGAAACGCGGATGGATGTCACCCGCCCATTTCCACAAAAGCCCGTCATTGGCCATCGAATAAAAAACCCGCGATTGGCCCAGCAACATCACCAGCATCACCGTGCTTAGTCCCGCCAGCGCACCGGCATTAATCACGTAACTGCCCCATTTCACACCGGTCTGGCGAATGGCGAGCGAGACGGGCGCGCCGATATTCAGGTGCGAATAATGCACCGTCGCGGTAAGCAGGCCGGAGACGACGATGTAAAGAATAGTGCAAACGATCAGTGATCCCAGGAGGCCTATCGGCATGTCCTTCTGCGGATTTTTGGCCTCTTGCGCCGCCGTCGAAACAGCGTCGAACCCGATGTAGGCGAAGAACACCACGCTCGCTCCACGCATCACCCCCGACCATCCGAACGAACCGAAGCTTCCGGTATTCGGCGGAAGAAAGACCTTCCAATTCTCATGCGCGATTGCCGGATGCTTGAGAACAAACGGCAGTGCCACGGCGATGAACGTCAGGACTGCGGCCAGCTTCACAAATACGACGACACTGTTAAAGTTCGCCGATTCCTTAATGCCGATAATCAGGATTGTCGTCACCCCAAGGATGGCGAGAAAGGCGACCAGGTTGAAGGCACAGGTGGCGTGTGGCAACCCGGCAAGTTGGTCCGCGCTGATGCTAACCGCACTTTCGGGCGACCATCGGCCCTCATACAGAACCCATTTTGCTCCCGGTACGTCGCAGATTTGCGGTGGCAGGCTGATGCCATAGTCCTGCAGGAACGCCACCAGGGTGCTGCTCCATCCGCTGGCAACCGTCGCTGCGCCAAACGCGTATTCCAGAATCAGGTCCCAGCCGATGATCCAGGCCACCAGTTCACCGAGAGTGGCATAGCCATACGTATACGCGGAACCGGCAATCGGAATCATCGAAGCGAATTCGGCGTAACAAAGCCCGGCGAAAACGCAACCAACCCCCGCCAGAACGTACGAAAGCATGATCGCCGGACCGGCATACAGCGAGGCCGCCGAGCCGGTAAGCACGAAAATGCCCGCGCCGATGATCGCCCCGATGCCGAGGGTCACCAGGTTCACCGGACCGAGCGCCCGCTTCAGGCTGTGCTCGCCAGTGTCCCCGGCCTCTTTCAAGAGCGAGTCGATCGACTTCGTTGCAAACAGGGGGTTGCCCATGCAACTCCTCCTTCTCTGGTTAATTCCCTCTGATTAATTCTTTGAAATTCTTCGGTTACTCGGCGCCCTGCCTCAACCGCTTCAGTCGCGCCCACATCCAGTACACCGGCAAGCCCAGCAGCACAATCACCATGCCCATGCCAGCAGTCTGCGTTTCGTATAGCAACAGCACGCCCATGATTCCGCTCGCTGCCACTATATACAACAGCGGCACCAACGGATACCCGAATGCCTTGTAAGGCCTCTCCGCATCCGGCCGGCGCACGCGTAGTACAAAGATTCCCACAATCGTCAGCGCGTAAAACAGGAGCGCGGCGAACACCACATAGTTCAGCAGATTACTGTACAGGTTTCCGTAACTTCCGTCCGGCATGCGCGTCCGCAGTAAGATCAGAATCACGATCCAGGCGCCCTGGTACACCAGCGCCACTCCGGGTACTCCCTTTTCGTTCAACTTGCCTGTCGCGCGGAAAAACAATCCGTCTTTGGCCATCGCGTACGCCACGCGCGAGCCCGCCAGAATCAATCCGTTGTTGCACCCAAACGTGGAAATGATGATGGCAATCGCCATAATCACCGCGCCCTTGGCTCCAAACACCGCAGAAAGCGCCGCCGTCGCCACCCGGTCATCCGGCGCGCTTTGGATCTGCGCCAGCGGCAACGCGCACAGGTAGGCCAAATTCGCCAGGCAATACAGCGTGATCACGATGACCGTTCCGAACGCCATCGAAAGCGCCACGTCGCGCTTCGGATTTTTTACTTCCGCCGCGGTAAATCCGATGTTGTTCCACGCGTCCGCGGAAAAGAGCGAACCCACCTGCGCTACCGCCAGCGCCAGCAGCATTCCATACCAGCCGCTTCCCGCCGTCACGGTCGGCAAGAAACTCCTCAGAAATCCCACGCCTGGCTCGATCGTCTGCGCTCCTCGAATCGCCCACAGGTGGGTAAAATTATCCGCAATCGCCGAAGCGTTCCGCGCCACAAACACGCAAATCAAAATCAATCCCAAGAGAGAGAGTATCTTCGCCGAAGTGAAAATGTTTTGAATCCACTTCCCCAGCTTTACCCCGCGGGTGTTCAGAAAGGTGAGGAAAATGATCATCACCACGGCAACCAACTGCTGCACGGAAAGGCTGATCGCGAATTTCGAGGAAAAATTAATCGGAGGAATCACCCAGGTCTTCGGGGAAATTGCGGGAAACAGCACGCCCAGGTAGCGCGCAAATCCAATTGCCACCGCCGCGATCGTTCCCGTCTGGATCACCAGAAACAGCGTCCAGCCGTATAAAAATCCCCACAGCGGAGAAAACGCTTCCCTCAGATACACGTACTGCCCACCGGCATGCGGAAACATCGCCGCCAATTCCCCGTACGAGAGCGCCGCCGCGATGGTCAGGCAACCTGTCAAAATCCAGGTCAGCAGCAGTCCGCCCCCTGAACCCGTCTGCCGCCCAATATCCGCGGCCACGATGAAAATCCCCGACCCGATCATCGAGCCGACGACAATCATCGTGGCATCGTAAAGTCCAATGGCCTTTACAAATTGGTGTTCGCCCTTGCCTGCCGCCGTGCCGGTTGTTGTCGCGCTAATCGCCTCGGCCATTCGTTCGTTTCCTTATTGGGAAGCTGCAGGCTTCGCGGAATCCAGTCGTCGGATAAATTCTCGGGCCATTGCGGCCGGGTCCTTCGCTTTTAGAATATCCCTGATCACCGCCACGGAATCCGCTCCCGCCTCCAGCACTTCGGCGGCGCGATCCAGCGTAATCCCGCCGATTGCCACAATCGGCTTCTGCGAGAGCGCACGCACCCTCCGAAGTAGATCCGTGCCGACCACCGGATCTGGATTCGCCTTGCTGCTGGTCTGGAATATCGGTCCCACGGCTATATAATCCGCCGAAGTGGCCGCCGCGGCCTGGAATTGTTCAAGGCTGTGGGTGGAAACGCCAACCCGGCGGTCCGGCCCGATCACCTTTCGCGCCTGCTCCACATCCAGGTCGTCCTGCCCGACGTGCACTCCGTCGGCGCCCGCCAGATACGCCACATCCGGCCGGTCATTCACGATAAACGTGCAGTTTGCCCGCCGCGCCACTTCCCCAACCGCCCGCGACTCTTCCCAAAGCTCCCGCGCCCCCGCGTCTTTCGCGCGGTATTGCAGCAGCTTCACGCCTGTGTCCGTAAGTTTTTTGGCTAGTTCGCCGGCTGGTTCCGTCAACATTCCTGCGTCTAATATCACATACAGCCGGGGCAGGACAAGGCGCATGAATCGCTATTTTCCGTTCACGTTCAGAAGTTTTTCGATGAAGTGAGTGTCGAACTTCCCGGCTTCAAAATCCGCGTCGGCCAGGATCCGCCGTTGCAGCGGTATCGAAGTCTTGATCCCCTCGATCACGAACATTTCGAGCGCCCGCTTCATCCTCCCGATCGCTTCGGTGCGATCGCGCCCTTTCACAATCAGCTTGGCTATCAGCGAATCGTAGTACGGAGGAATCACGGCTCCCGAATACGCCGCGGAATCCACGCGGACGCCGGTTCCTCCCGGCGCCTGAAAAGTTGTAATCCGCCCCGCCGAAGGCACAAACGTCTCCGGATCTTCCGCATTGATCCGGCACTCGATCGAATGTCCGGAAAAATGCATCTCGCCGACCGCGTCTTCCAGTTTCTCACCGGCCGCGATGCGAATCTGCGACTTCACCAGGTCCACCCCGGTCACAAATTCCGTAACCGGATGCTCCACCTGGATGCGCGTGTTCATCTCGATGAAATAAAGCGAGCCGTCCGTGTCCATCAAAAATTCAACCGTGCCCGCGTTCGTGTATTCGATCGCTTCCAGGGCCTTCACCACTTTCGTGCCCAGTTCTTTCCGGCGTTTCGCATCGATCGCCGGCGAAGGCGACTCTTCCACCAGCTTCTGGTGCCGACGCTGGATAGTGCACTCCCGCTCGCCCAGGTGAATCACTTTTCCGTGCTGGTCTCCCAGCACTTGAATCTCGATGTGCCGCGGATGCTCCAGGAACTTCTCCATGTACACGTCTGGCGTCCCAAAGGCTTGCTGCGCCTCGCTCCTCGCCGTCTGATAAGCCGCCAGCAACTCGTCCTTGCTGCGGACCACGCGCATCCCGCGCCCGCCGCCGCCCGCCGCCGCTTTCAAGATCAATGGGAAGCCGACGCGATCCGCCTCCTTAGAAAGCTGCTCCTCGCCTTCCACAACGCCGTCGCTGCCAGGGATGGTCGGCAGCCCGCGGGACTTCATCTCCCGCCGCGCCCTATCCTTCTCGCCCATCATCTCGATCACTTCGGGCTTCGGCCCGATGAAGGTGATCTCCGACGCTTCGCAAACCTTCGCGAAATTCGCGTTCTCCGACAGAAAACCGTACCCCGGATGAATTGCATCCACGTTGGTGATTTCGGCGGCACTGATCACTTGGGGAATGTTCAGATAGCTTTCGCTGCTTCTCGGCGGCCCGATGCACACCGCTTCGTCAGCAAATCGCACGTGCAGCGAGTTCCGATCCGCCTCCGAATACACGGCCACTGTCGGAATTCCCAGTTCTTTGCAGGCGCAGATGACTCGCAGGGCGATTTCCCCGCGATTGGCTACTAGAATTTTCTGGAACATAGTCTGGCAGGCCGCTTACCGCTTGCGGCTTGGGCGAATCCCGAACAGGGGCTGCCCATACTCCACAGGCTGCCCGTTCTCCGCGAATATCCGCAGCACTTCTCCGCTGATTTCAGACTCGATTTCGTTCATCAATTTCATCGCTTCCACGATGCAAAGCGTCTGCCCTTTGTCCACGTGCGAGCCAACCTTGACGAAGGCTTCCGCTCCCGGACTGGGTGACCCATAAAAAGTGCCCACAATCGGCGAATTGATCAGGTGCAGGTCTTCGCCACCGCGGACATCCGCCGCATGCGCAGGCTCCGGGCCCCGACTCTCGGGTTCCGGCGCGCTCACCGCCGACGGCACAATAATCTCGGCCGACGGTCGGGGCGCCGCAACTACGACGTGGGCGCTGGGCTTCCGCAGCCGAATTCGCAGATCACCCCTCGAATATTCAAATTCCTCAAGGTTGTGCTCGCTCATGAAGCGCAGCAACTGTTCGATCTGCCCGATCTCGGGGTTTGCAAACGACGGGCTTTCACTCGCTTTCGCGGTCTTTTTCCGTTTCATGCCTTTTCTTAGAGTTCGATAAGATCCCGCTTCACACGGGTCAAGACTTCATTCCGGCCTGTTTCCACAACAACGTCGTCTTCGATCCGGATTCCGCCGACGCCTTCCATATATACGCCAGGTTCTATGGTAATCACATTTCCCGCTTCCAGTCGAACCGTGTGCCCGCGGGCCACCCGTGGTTCTTCATGCACTTCCAGGCCTAACCCATGGCCTGTACTGTGCACGAAATACTGCTCCAATCCGTTTTTCTTAAGGACTTCCCGCGCGGCGGCGTCCACTTCCCCGCAAGTTACCCCTGCCTGAACGGCTGCTACCGCGGCCTCTTGCGCTTCCTGAACCGACCGGTACCACTCCCGCACTCGCGTGCTGGCACGCCCCATGTGCACGGTGCGCGTCATATCGCTGCAATAGTGGCCGAGTATAGCACCCAGGTCCAGCACCACCAACTCATTTTTCCTCAGCTTTTTAGCCGTCGGACGCGCGTGCGGCAGCGCCCCGCGGGGTCCGGACGCCACAATCGTTTCAAAGGAAGCACCGCTGGCGCCTCGCTTCTTCATCTGATACTCGATCTCCGCCCCCAACTCGCTTTCGCGCACTCCCGGCCGCACCAACTTCAGCACGCCCTCCAGGACTTGCCCGGCCAGGATGGCCGCCTTCCGCATTACCGTCAGTTCCTGCGCGTCTTTTCGCCTCCGCAGGTGCGCAACCAGTCCCGTCGACTCAATTCCCCGCCCTTTGCCTCCCAGGCCCTTCTTCACGTCGTTCCATTGCGCGACCGTCAACTGGTTCGCATCGTAGCCAACCCGACCGAAGCCGTTCTTTCGAAGGAATGCTCCCACAGCTGGATACAATCCGCCCTGCTGAAGCTCAATTTTTACCCCGCCGGTTTCTTCCTTCGCCTGCACTGTGAATCGCCCGTCGGTCAGCAGCGTCGTTCCGTCTTGCGACACCACCAGTGCACCCGATTCCCCGGTAAAACCCGTCAGGTAATACCAGTTCGCCGGATGCGTCACCAGCAGGCAGTCCAATTTCCTTCTGGCTATTGCCGACAGAAGAGCTTTTCGTCTTTTGGTGTGTTCCGCGCCCATAAAAAAATCGAGGAGACTTGCGCCTCCTCGATTCCAGTTTACCCGATTTTTTCCGGGGGTGCTTAGCGCCAGGATTAATCCATCATCCCGGCATAATTCGCGGAGTGATGAAGAACAGCAATTCCTGCGATGTCACCGACACGTTGGTCCGCCTGAACAGATATCCGATAATCGGCAAGCTGCCCACGATCGGCACCTCCGTGATGTTCGTCTGCTGCTGCGTGACGATGATGCCGCCGATGACCACCGTGCCCCCATCGGCAACCGTCACCTTCGTCTGCGCCGCTTGCGTGTCCAACGCGGGGATGCCCTGTACGCGGGGAATACCGTTGTCGATCTGCGTGTTTTCCACCAGCACGTCCATGAACACCGTGCCTTCGGCGGTAATTTGCGGAGTCACCTCCAGTTGCAAGACGGCGTCAATATACTGCACGGAAATCGTGTTGTTGATCACCGTCTGAATCGGGATCTTCGTACCTTGTTTCACGATTGCTTTTTCGTTGTTCTGCGTGATCACTTTCGGCTTCGAGAGCAATTTGCCGACGCCCTTCGATTCAGCCGCGGTGATGAACAGGTCAACCGCAAAGTTGGGCGAACGGTGTCCAATGTAGAAGCCGCTCGTCGGCACACCCGCGCCCAGGTTCACGTTCAACGGCAATCCGGGACTCGTAGCAGAGCTGCCCGTAGGGGGCGTTGCGATAAGTGGCGGCTGCGGAATTCCCGCGCCTGTGGTCACCGGGCTGACGCCAACGCTTCCAGGAGCGCCAAAGATCGTTCGGCCGCCTGTTGTGGTTCCGGCGAAACCCCACTGTACACCGATATCCTGTGCGAACGACCTGGAAGCGGAAACCACGCGCGCTTCAATTTCCACCTGTTGCGATTTCCGATCCAGTTGCCGGATCAGGTTGTCGATTGTTGGGATCACCGAGGGAATGTCGCGGATGATCAGCTGGTTAGAGCGGTCATCCGACAGAATATCGCCCCGGGCCGACAGGAATTTTTTCAGCGTGTCCTTCATCGTCGTCGCTTTGGCGTAACTCAGGACACGAGTAACGGTCACAGGCGCCACCGCTTCGGCTTGCGCCTTTTCGAGATCTCGCTCTGTCTCCGCTTCCCTCTTCAGGGTATCGCGCGTCGCCACACGAAGCACATTCCCGGTCAATTGCTTGTCCAGGCTGTTGTTCTGCAGCACTATGTCCAGCGCTTGATCCCAAGGCACTTCATCCAGCACGATCGTCAATGTTCCCTTTACGTTGGGATCCAGCACCACGTTCAATCCGCTGATTTCGTGAATCAGGCGGAAGAAATCCTTCAGGTCCACGTCTTTCAGGTTCACCGAGATTGGTTCGCCCGTATAGTGCCCGGCTTGCGGGGTGTTTGTCGCAGTGGAGCCCTGCTGCGCCGCAACGGTCGTCGCCGCCATCGTCGCCTGCTGTGCCGCTTGTTGCGACGCTCCATCGGGACGCGCCGGGGCACTCTTCTCATGCAGCGACGCCAGCACCACTGTCGGCTGCGTCAATTCGCTCGGCAACGAAAACCGCGGTGCCGCGGCATTCGAAGCGTTGTTCCTGTGCGCGTTTGTCTTTGGCGCATTGGCCGCATAGTCCATCGGCTTTTTCGGGCTTTCCAGGGAGGTCGACGTCACCGGCGCAACCACGCCAGCATCCGGCGTTGCCTGCATCTGGAAGTAAATCACCACCGCGTCGCCTTCATGCGTGATCTGGAATGGCGTCTCTCCGGTCAGGTCCACTACCACGCGCGCAATGTCCGGACGGAACTGCCCGATCCGCACGCCACGCACCGGTGCCGACACACCCGGAATCGCAGTTCGTTGCACTCCCAGCCGTGCCCCGCTGAAATCCAGCACCAGGCGCTCCGGGTTCTGCATACGGGAAGTGTGGACTTCGAGTCGTCCTGCTCCTTCGACTCGAATCGCCGCCCGTTGCGGCTCCTGCGTGATCGCCACGCTTGAAATCACCGCGGCGGTCGATGTCGCGCCAGCGGGCTCCTGACCGCGAACTGCGGCCGGGCTTCCGCCCAGCACCACGCTCGCTACTATCAGGCAGCCACACCGGAAGGCCGGCCAGTTCGTCTTCATTGCTGTTCTCCTGCACTGGAGTAAATTCTCTTGTTGACTTGACGTTCCACTGGTTTCCCGAACGCATCTTTCCCGATTTCGTGGAACGACACGCCGTCCATCGCAATCTTTTCCAC